>ENA-UOYA01000003-UOYA01000003.1-activated-sludge-metagenome-genome-assembly--contig:-NODE-3-length-492726-cov-21.941937_pt1 | contig 492726 bp, 414 predicted proteins | sample MGYA00238163_ERZ764804 | MGnify/ENA primary metagenome ERZ764804 (study PRJEB28919, sample SAMN05720223) | activated sludge metagenome | isolation source: Anaerobic digester | place: Hong Kong... | reverse complement strand
CGCCACCATAGCCGCCCATGCCACCACCGTAACCCCCCATGCCGCCACCATAGCCACCCATCATGCCGCCACCCATCATGCCGCCACCGAAACCACCCATACGGCCACCGGCGCCTCCAAACCGGTTACGTAAAACCAGTTTGTACAGCGTTTCGGAACCCGCATTCCGCAACTCGTAATACCGGGTTTCGAGTTTCTCGAAGGTTTCCCGGCGAATAATCTCGGGCTTGCTGATCCACAGGAAACCGGGTTGCACGGCATAGTCCAGGCCCAGCGGCCGTAACATGGCCTTCAGGGCTTCTCCCAGGCTCACGTTTTTCATGTTGATGTAAGGAATGATCCCTGAAGACTTGGGACCGTACACGGCGTCATAGGAAGCGCTGGTCACGCCCTGGGTGCCAGGCTGCTGATTGCCATAGGCTGGGGCTCCCGGGCGCTGCGCGCCAAACGCCGGCGCGGCACCGGGGGCACCAGGACGGGCCCCCGCGGCGGGAAACGCACCCGGGGCACCCGGGAAGGCTCCAGGCACGCCCGGTGCCCCGGGTGCACCCGGGAAGGCTCCCGGCATACCCGGCGCGCCCGGAACTCCGCCGGCGGGCTGCCCGCCTTGCGGGGGCTGTGTTTTGGCTGGTGGTTCCACCGCGCGGTTGTCAATGACAATATTGATGTCCCAACTGTCCGTTATGAAATTCACCACTTCGCTCAGGTGGATATCCTCAAACTCAATGCTCACGGGCGACTCGAGCACCGTCTCAATGACACTTTTTTCCTTAGTCTGTTCCGTCTTCTCCTCGATCTCCGGCACGCTGAACCGGTACGGCTTGATGCCCGTGGCATCGGCGCCCTCTGGCAGCCGTTTCGATTTTTCGATGTACTCCCGGATCATGGCCCGGTCCTGCTGAATGCCTTTTTCTTCCTCGGCCACGTTCTGCGCGCGGGCACCCAGCGTGGCCTTGTGCAGGCCTTCTTTCGCCTCGGGATTGTTGGGATCGATCAGCAGGACGTTGCTGTAGATTTCCACCGCCACCTTGAACCGTTCCGCCTCCATGTACCGGGCCGCGGTATCCAGCAGGTTCCGGATCCGTTCCCGCTTCACTTCGTCCGCGTTGGGCGGAATGGTTTCACCCTGTTTCCGGATCGTGTCGGGGTCGATGGTTTCGAAGGCAGGCGCGGGCCCGCTCACACCGGCGAGTGATTCCTGCAACCGGGCGTTGGCTTTCTCCTGGAACCGCCTCGCCTCCTCGTGGTTCGGGTTGATAGCCAGCGCGCGATTGAATTCCGTCAGGGCCTCGCGGTACAGGTCCTGCTTGTAGAGTTCAACCCCGCGACGGTAGTACTGTTCGTCTTCCGGCAGCGCGCCCGTCGCGTCCGCCGGGGGAGACGCGGCCACCGCGCCGGCGTCCGACGCCTCCTGCGCGGGAGGAGGTGGAGCGGCAGCATCCTGGCCTACCGCGGAAAACATGCACAGCGTCAAAACCGCCAGAAGGGCCGCGACGCCCCCGTAACCGATCCCGCGTTTCCCGTGCTTACTCATTAGACTCTGATCCTCCCGCTGGACCCGGGATTGATTCCGGGTCGTTTCGGCTGGCATTTTCACCGTCATGTTCATCCGCATAAGCCTGTCTCACTGGTTCATTTTCAGCGTGAAATTTTTGCCGTACCGTTCCGAACGGATTTCTACCGTTTTATCCTCCGGATTGATCCGCAGCAACTCAAACTCTTCGAATTGTTCGCCTTCGTCATACCACTTGGTCGTGCTCGTGGTACGTAACCGGGCCCGCCACTTCCCCTGAACCTGCTGCAGGTTGAGCAACTGGATATTTAACTGCTCCACCGTGATTTCCTGTTCTCCCTGGGAAGCGCCAGATCCCGAATAATACCAGAACGGGTTTTTCTGGTACAGGGACGCGTAGGCTTCGGGTACATCCGCCGGAGGTCTGGGAGACGGCACCGGTGGCAACTCGATGTTCTGCTCCGCCAGTTCAGACAGGTCTTCCGGCAACTGGGGCTTTGGCGGCTGTACCCTTGGCCAATTCGGCATGGGCGGCGGAGACATCAGTTCCCACCCCCGGTACCCCAGGATCAACAGCATCACCAGCAGTACCGCGCGTTCCTTGTTGCGCCAGATCCACGCGCCCGTTTTCTGCAGCTTGTCTACCAAGTCGTCCTTGTCCCCCGGCGCTCAGGCCGGAACCGTTGTCAATGTATGTACAGGATGTTGTTCTTGAACCACTTCCACGCCTTGCTGATCGCGTTCGGTTCCTCCGCAGTAACCTGCTGCACCTGCGGACGTCCCGTCACCCCCGGTGGCATGCCGGGTCCGCCCGGACCACCTGATCCGGGGGCCGCCGCTCTCTCGCTCTGCTCCACCTTTCGTTTCAGGTAATTCGCCTGGCTGATGATCATCGACACGTTCAACTGCGGTTCCACGTTGTACGCGATATACGGATAGGTTATCTTGATCGCGTTGACGTTGAAATACCGGTCCGCCGTGCGCATGTCGTCCATGAGTTTAGCCAGATCCCGCATGGTCATCACGCATTCCACGCCCACCGTGCGCATCCCCAGAATCTCGGCGTGGTCTTTCGAAATCCAGCCGGGCCAGAGTGCCATGTCGTTCACCTGGGTCACATTGTGATCCAGCAGGAACTCGCACACCTTCAACCCAAATGTTAATTCCGACAGGTTATCAGCGATCTCCTTGTCGGTAATATCCCTACTCTGGTAAGCCTGCTGGCCAGGAATCTGGAACATATCGATCGGATTCTTGGGAAACGTGTTATAGGAGTTCCTCTTGGCTAACACCTTGTCATAAAATTCTTTGACAAGCCGGTTCATTTCTTCGAAGTACCAGAATTTCTTCATTCGGCCTTCATCGGGTTTGCCTTCGTACTTGGTCCAGTCGGCCAGGTTGAAATAGGCCGCGCGCTCTTCCCGGGCCTGCCGCCAGGGTTGCAGGCTGCGCTGCCACAGGTCCAGCATCAGTTCCGGCTTGTACCCCGCGAAGGATTCCCGCAACTTGTCCAGGGTTTCCTCGAGAGACTGACGGGTCCGTTCATCCTGCTTGTACTGATCGAACATCGGCTGCACAAACATGAACCATACCCCGCCGACCGCGGCAAGCACCACAACCAGGATCGCTCCCCACAGGAGGTTGGCCGTACGGGAACTCATGCGCCGCCTCCTCCCGGATTGGGTTGCTGCTCCTGCCTGGCGGGAGGTTGCGGCGAACGCCGGAATTTCACCGTAACTTCGAATGAGAGAATCCCGGCCCCTCCCCCGCCCTGCTGCTGGGCGGCGCCCCCGCCCCCGGTTCCACCCCCGGCGAGCGGCGCGTTATACAGCACGTTCCAGGGCTGCGGCTGAATGGACGCTTCCTTGTAAATCACGTCCTGCGCGGAAAGGTACACGTTCGCACCAAGTTGCCGATAAATCTGCTTCAATTCGTTGGTGAACTGTTTAAACGCTGTGTCCGTTTCGGCGTATCCCCTTACGATCATCCCATTGGGTATGGGCTGTGATCGGGTCTCGATTTCCGCCGCGGCGGCAGGAGCGCCTGGACCAGCAGGTCCCCTGGCACCGGCCGCCGGTCCTCCCCCCGCGGCGCGTCCACCCACGTTTCTGGTCACGCCACCCGGGGGCTGAATACCGGGAAATCCCGTCTTCAGGCCACCTTCGGTCCCCTGTCGACCACCCCGACCCGGTTGGGGTCCGGGAGCCTGACCGCCCGCGGGCGTGTCTTCCACTACTGTCGTCTCCACCGAAGCGAACCAGATACCTCCCGTGGCAGGCCGCGCGTCCGCGATCAGGGACAATTCATCCATCCAGAACCGGCGCTGACGTCGCGCCGCGTCCAGGGCTTTGACCTGGTTTTCCACCTGCCGCACAGCGGCCTTGCGCTGGGCCAACTGCTCGTTCAGCGTGGACACGGGCGGCGGAGATCCTGGTCGTATCCGTTGCACCAGTTCGGGATCATACGCCCGGATAATGTTTTTCAGTTCCTCGATTCGCTGTTTAACTAGCTGGTTCTTCTTGTGTTCGGCGGGAACCATCGAGAAGAAGATCAGGATGACCGCGCACACGGACAGCGCCCAGTAGACTGCCTGTTCCTTACGACGGGCCGCAATAACCAGCCGCGGTGGAATCAGGTCGAAGGTCAGCGGGGCGGCAGCCGCGCAACGCAGGGCCAGCCCCAGCACCACGGCCGCCTGTTCTCCCGCGTCCCGGATGGATGCCGCTGCCGGCGCCACCGACAAGCCGTTAAGCACGTTGGCAGGCCGGACCTCCATGTTCCACTGCCGCTGGAGATAAGGAGCCAGGTTTTTCAACTTGGCGCCCCCGCCGGAAAGAATGATCCGATTGACCGTTCCACCTCCCGGCAAGGACCGGAAGTAGGAAAACGACCGGGTCACCTCCGTCACCAGCCGTTGCAAGACTCGACCAATTACTTCGCCACCCTGTCCGTCCCGCTGGGGGTTCCCAGTGGGCGCGAAGGCCCGTTCGCGCTTGAGTTTTTCCGCCGTGGCGAAGTCCATGTTGAAGGCCTCGGCAAGGGCCCTGGTAATGTCATTGCCCCCAAACGCGATCGGGCGGGTAAACCGGAACTGGCCGTTGCGCTCGATAATCAGATCCGTGGTAGACGCGCCGATATTCAGGAGGGCCACGCACTCGGACGGGTTGCCAAATTCCCCGGCCTGCCGCATCCAGTTGTACGCGGCCATGGGCACGATGTCCACCCAAGCAACGGAACGTTTAAGGGGAGCCACGATCTCCAGGTGCTTATCCACCACGTCCACCTTGATCGCCGCCATGAGCACGTCGTAGCCGCCCTGTTCACTTCGTCCCAGGACCTGGTAGTCCATCGCGATCTGGTCCAGGCCGAAGGGAATCTGCTGCTGAATTTCGTAGCGGACGATCTGGTTGACCCGGTATTCCGGCACCGGGGGCAAGGTACGGCTGCGCGTGAAAACGGACTGGCCGGGCACCGCCAGCACCAGTTTTCCCCGCTTGACGCGCGCCTCCTTCAACAATTCCCGAACAGCCGTGGAGCGAACTTCCCGGCGCTGCTCCTCGTCGAGCGCCGGATCCGCGTTGAATTCGCGTTGCGCGAAACGGGTAACCTGCAGTCCGGTTTTGGTTTTCGTCAGTTCGCAAAACCGGACCGCGCTGGTACCGATGTCCAGCACCACTCTCTTTTTCAATGCCGGTGCCACCGCGTTATCCTCACCAGCAACCTGTTCTCCATCTCATGGATTCCGACGAATCCCATCCCATGACGGTCTTCGCCAGACCCCATATATCCTCGTTCAAAATAAACTCTTGACAAGTATTGTAGTAAACCTTCACGCAATTGTCAAGACTTTCCTTCACCTAAATTCAATGATATCAGAAAAATTTTCGCAGTTTTCCCCAAAAAATACCAGCTGACCGGGGAAAAAATACGTCTTCCGACAGGTGTTCCCTTGCCCGTTTCCTGTCGCGGCCCCAAAATACGCGTGGACACCCGGGCCGTGCAATGCCCTTCCCCTTGTACATTTCCGGCGGATTGACTGAAAACACGAGAACTTGTTACACTTTCCGCAAGGTCAAGTGGAATGGAATTCTGAGCGGTGAAATCACCAGTTCCATGTAAAGGTTAGATCGCATACGTGAGTGAGTCCAAACCAAAAGCGCGATCCAAGGAATTCGAACGGCAGGTTCTGGAACACGTGGACATGTTGTACGCCGTGGCCCTGCGCCTGACCCGGAATCCCGCCGACGCGGAGGACCTGACGCAAAACACCTTTGTGAAAGCCCTCCGGTTTCATGATAAATTCAAGGAAGGCACGTACATCAAGGCCTGGTTGCTCACCATCCTGCGGAACACATTTATTAATGAATACCGACGGAAAACGCGGCGACCCGCGGAAGTGGAACTGAGTGGTTTCGAGGCGGCACCCGAAGCCTTCCCGGATCCGGACGTTTTTATCGAGCCCAGGGAAAACCACGTGGACGACCTGCTGGAATTACTGGATGATCCAGTGCGTAACGCGCTGGAATCCCTGCCACCGGACTTTCGGAACGCGGTCATCATGGCAGACCTGCAGGACATGTCCTACAAGGAAATCGCAGATATCATGGGGTGCCCGCTGGGCACGGTGATGTCCCGGCTGTTCCGGGGACGGAAACTGTTGCGGGATGCCTTAGCCGATTACGCCCGCGAACACGGCTTGCAGGGAAACGGTCGGGAATAAATCCCCGGAAGGGTGCCCGGAATATCTTCCCTTCCCGCCGGACGGTAACCTTACTGTTGGGTCATTTGCAATCGTTCCAGGTTATGGGCGGCGAGTTCGGCGTCCGGCGTGCCCGGCTTGGAGGCAATAATCTGTTCGTAAATCATCCGGGCACTCTCCAGGTCTCCCATATCTTTGTAAGCGCTGGCCATTCGGGACATCAGCACGGAATCATCGGGTTTCTGTTGCAGGGCGCGCTCATACTGCTGAATCGCTTCCTCGTGCCGGCCCATCTGCTGATACAGGTTACCTAGTTGGGACAAGGCCGACGGATCATTCGGCTTGAGGTTGACCACCTGTTGAAAGGCCTGTTCCGCCCGTTGCAGGTCGCCAGCGCGCTGATAATAATCGCCCAGCATAATCTGGGCGCTTGGATTCTTAGGATCGTTGCGCGCCCAGGTCTCCAGCATGTACTGTTCCGCGTCGGGAACGCCAATCCGCTGGTACAGGGAAGAAGCCATCGGAAAGGAGCGGGGATCCCCGTTCGAAAGGGTGACAAACTGATCGAGCCATTCTTTCGCGGTATCGAACTCGCCGTTCCGGGAATAGGCCTCGGCCATGAAATAGCGACTGGTCGGATCGTCGGGCATGGCCTGCATCCAGCGCTGGTAGGTACCCACTTCTTCGTCCAGCATACCTAACTGCCGCTGCAGGACGGCCAGATCCTGGTAGGCCTTTGGATTCTTGGGATTGGAACGAATGGCGTCTTCATACAGCCGAAACGCCTTGTCGTAATCCCCGTTTTTTGCCGCGACACTGGCTTCCGCCAGCATCTGCATCTCGGGTGAAGCTGCGGGGGCTTTCTGCGGCGTCTGCGTGGCCGCGGTCTTGGGCGGAGCGGGTTTTGACGGGGCCGCCGGCTTGGGAGGCTCCGGCTTGTTCATCCTGGCGGCGGCATCGGCGGATGACTTCTCGGACGGCTTCAATGCGGCATCGGGTGCCGGCTTAAGATCCGCTTTCTTGCCGTCGTTTCCTCCGGTTTCCTTCGGACGCGCCGCGCCGGTTAGAGGTCCCGGCAATGAGTCGGCGTCTTCCACGGAAACACTGGACGCCTTTTGGGAATCGGCCGTCCTAGTGGACGATTTTATTTCAGGCGTGGCCGGAGACGGCGCGATCAGCCGGTCTCCCAGGAACACCACGCTTCCCGCCGCCACCGCTATCACCATTACCACCAACGCGAGTACCATCTGGCCCTTGGTCATATCGCAATTCTCCCGTGTTAACGGAAAGTATAACGAAGGAAAGATCGGCAAGTCTGACACATCGCCCGTTAGCGGGATCTGGGCGGCTTGGGCGCCTTGGGGGGACGGGGCGTTTGGGCCCTTTCCAGTTGACGTTCCAGGCGGGTAATATTCCGCTCGGCGTTCAGGGCCGCTTCGGAACCCGGCTGGCTGGCGATCACCTGTTCATACGCACCGATGGCGCCGTCAAGATCTCCCGCGCGCCGCCGGGTCTCGGCCAGTTGGCTGAGCAGGCGGACGTCATTGGGTCGCATGGCCACCGCCTCATCCAGTTGCTGGAGGGCTTCGGCGTATCGTCCCTGCTGCTGGTAGAGGGCGCTGAGTCGCGCCCGAACTTCCGCGTCCTCCGGGCGTGCCTGCAACAGCGTGTTGTAGGCCTGCTCGGCGGCGGCGTAATTTCCCTGGCGCCGGTAGTTGCCGGCCAGGGCATTGAGAGCGTCCGGCGACTGGGGCGCGGCCGCGACCCACTGTTCCAGCACGGCTTGTTCGGCCTCGGGCATTCCCATCCGGCGATACAGGTCCGCGGCCATGGGATATACCCGCAGGTCGTCGCCAGCCATTTCCAAGAACTGCTCGAGTTGCCCAAGGGCGAGATCCGTGGCGCCGCTTCGGGCGTACGCGTCTGCCATCAGGTACCGAGCGGTGGGATCACCGGGCAGTTGCTCAGCCCACTGCTGGTAGGTTGCCAGTTCACCCTCGTAGAGGCCCAGGCGTTTCTGCAGCGCGCCCATGGCCTGGTAAGCCGTCCGGTTCTTCGGGTCCGTTTCGATACTTTGCCGGTACAAGTCCAACGCTCGATCAAAATCGCCCAGTTTTTGCGCGTCTTTGGCCTGCTGGGCCAATTGAAGAGACCGGGGATCAACGGCCGGGGCTTTGCCAGGCCCTTTGCGGTCCCCCTGGGACACTTGCCCAGTGTCTCCCGGCACGCTTCCCGAAGCGGCTCCATCCGTACCCGCGGCGGACGACGCTCCCGCTCCACCCTTTGACATGTTGCCCAGGTCGAGCAGCATTTCCTTTTTCAGTTGCCGCCTGGTCTTCCGGGCATTTTCCGGTTCCGGGCTGGCCATCATCGACGCGAGAGCGTTGTCCACCAGTTGCTTCATGAACTGGCTGTCGGCATTCTGGTCCGATTCCACGTCGTTCCCGGCATCTTCTTCCAACCAGAAATCGTTATCCGCCGTCGCATCCCCTTCCCCTCCTGTTTCCGAGGCGTCCCCGGCCGACGTACCTACATAACCGGTCCCAACCGGGTCCTCAGTCCGACTTACAGTCCCTGCCATGGCCCGCCTGGTCACTTCACGTTCCAGCCAGCCTACACGGACCGTCTGAACGCCGGCGAAAATCGCCGTGGCGATCCAGCCCAGCAACAGGAATCCAGTCAAACCGCGACGCGCGCGCACGATGACACCTTCCCCGCAAGGGTATTACCTGCCTGACTCGCGATGGGATCGCTTTCCGGTGTCCGGAAAAAGCGGCAATTATTTTTTTGCCTGGGCATCTGGCCCGGCGTAGACGGCGATTTCACTGACCACCGGGCAGGCGTCCGATTCGAAGGAGACCCGAAGACGCCTGCTTTTACAGGGCTGAAACTTGACGATCCGTTTCCAGCCCACCGACGTGCCATCCGCCACGGGTTCCCAGTGGTTCCCCCCGCGTTCCGCCTCCACCGAAAACCGGCGTATCCGCTGCCCAAGGGCGATATGTTCCTGAATAACCACATGATCAAACCGGATCGCTTTGCCAAAGTCCAGGGTGACGGAAGCCTTTCGGATATCGTCATCCGTGGCCCAATAGGTGTCCACCCGTTCATCCGTAAGGTTTAACACGCCGAAACGGTCTTCGTTCCCGCGCGTGCTGGACGCGGCAAGCCGGGCCCTTCGCGCGAGATTGTCCGAAAAGACCTGTTCCCGCAGCGCCCGGAACCCCATCAGGGACTCGACGTCCCGCTCGTGAATCCGGCCCCGGCGATCCGGCGGCAGGTTCAGCAACAAGGAAGCCCCCCGGCCCACGGATTCATAGTATATTTTCATCAGGCGCGCGGGGGACTTGACCGCGCGGTCTTCCTTTTCGTGGTAAAACCAGCCTGGCCGTATGGACACGTCCACTTCGGCGGGGAGCCATTTCGGCCCATCCGCGTGGCCATGCTGCAGCGCTTCCAGGGGATCGGCAGCTGGGCGATCCGGATCAAACGTGTGCCAGCAGGGATCCCCCGCGAAACCGCTTTCGTTCCCGACCCACCGGATATCTGGACCACCGAACATCACGGCATTCGGTTGCAACTCCCGGACAATGCCGTATACCTTGTCCCACTGGTAGTAATCGGCAGGAATAGTTCGCTTTTCGCGCGCGCCGCCGTACCATCCATCCCCGCCGTTGGCCCCATCGAACCATACTTCGAACAAGGGACCATACCCCGTAAGCAATTCCCGCAACTGGTTCTGGTAGTACTCCACGTAGGCCGGCCGCGCGTACTCCGGGTGGTTGCGGTCCCATGGTGACAGGTACACGCCAAACAGGATGCCTTCCTCCCGGCAGGCGTCGGACAGTTCCCGCACGATATCTCCCTGCCCGTTCTTGTAAGGGGAATTTTTGATGGAATGCTCCGTGTACCGGGATGGCCACAGGCAAAATCCATCATGGTGCTTGGCAGTCAGGATAAGCCCCTTCATGCCAGCTTCCCTGGCCACGCGGGCCCATTGCCGCACATCCGGGTCAGTCGGGTTGAATATGGCCGGATCCTCATCGCCATACCCCCATTCCTTGTCAGTAAAGGCGTTAACCGTGTAGTGGACAAACCCGTAATACTCCAGGGCGTGCCACGCCAGTTGCCGTTCAGAAGGAACGGGACCGTAAGGCGCGGGAGGCTCGACCGCCCCCGCCACGACCGACACCCACATCACCGGAAACAGCCAAACGCGTGTCATACGGTCACCCTTTCCATGCCGCGCGGCCTGGTACCGGCCCATTAATCCCGGAGGATACCCGCGCGACGTTTGCGCCACGTGTCGTAGAACACCAGGACAACCAGCAGCAGGCCGATCAGGATCTGCTGCCAGTGGACCGATATGTTCTGAATCGTGCAGAAGTTGTACAGCACCATCATGATCAGGGCCCCGGCGATGGCCGCGAACGCGCCCCCCTCGCCACCGGACAGGCTGGCCCCACCAATCACGCAGGCGGCGATGGCGTACAGTTCGTGCATTTCCGCGCCCGTCGGGGCGGCCACGCTGGTCCGTGACGCGAGCACCATGCCCGCCAGGCCCGCCATGGCCCCGCAGATCGCGTAGGCGGCTACCCGCACCCGGTCAACCCCGATCCCCGAAAGCCGGGCCGCTTCCATGTTGCCACCCGTTGCATACAAGGCGCGACCGAAACGAGTAAAGGACAGCATGAACGAAAACACCGCCGCAAGCCCCAGCATCAGCAGAACCGGAATCCACCAGGCCCGGGTTCCCCCCAGCCACGCGAATCCAAGGGGAAGACGGGACACCGGCTTCGCACCGGATACCACCAGCGCGGCGCCCCGGGCCCCCATCATCATGCCCAGGGTCACGATGAACGGGGGAATCCTGCCCCGGGTCACCAGCAAACCACACAGCAGGCCACACGCCAGTCCGACCAGTACGCCGCTGAGCACACCTGCGGACGACGCCAGCAGGACCGTCGCCCCGGAAGCCATTGCCGGTTCCGCGGCCAGCCACGCCATCACCCTGAGCATGGCCATGCAGCCCAGCACGCCCCCCAGGGCGGCCACGCTACCCACAGAAAGATCAATACCGCCCGTGAGAATTACCAGTAACTGCCCAAGGGCGAGAATCCCCACTACCGGCGTGCGCTGGGCCACGCTCTGCAGGTTTTCCACGCTGCGGAAACTGTCTGAATAGATGCCAAGGGCCACGCACAGCCCCGCCAGGATAAACAGGGCCGAATGCTCCGCCATAAACCGCCGCGCGCGGTCCCAGAAACCTGTCCCCATCCGTTCCGTCATACGCATTTTTCCCCGTGTTCCAGGCCGTTCGACGGCAACACGCTTACTTCACGATCCATCGCCCGCCCGGGTCAAAAGGCGGACCTCATGTATAGACCACGCAGGCTTGTCCGTGGTGCCCGTCACCACCAGCCGCAGAAAGCGACTCTGGCGCGGCGCAAACTTCACGGTCAGCGACGGCGAACATTCCGCTTCCGGCACGGTGGCTACCAGTTCGCCCGGTCGGCCCGGATCGTCCATCACGTAAACCGCCAAGCCCCGGGGAAAATCCGTGGGCGTGCGCGCGGTATCGAGCACGATCCCCGCCAGCGGAACCGACTTTCCGAAATCGAACTGAAACCATTGTCCGGGCTCCTGGTGTCCGCCGGTGGACCATCGGGTCCGGGGTTCGCCATCCACGGCGTTCCGGCAGAATTCCGGCTGCCCGGAGGCGTCCAGGCGCGCCGTGCCCAGCAGGATACGCCCCAGGGCAACCCCGGCCTCCGCGGCATACCGCTCGTCCCCGAGATAAGGCAGCACTAGATCCACGCCACCGGGATGGACAAGGTTAGCCGTTCCCGCGAGAACCCGCTTGACCATGCTGTCATCCCCCTTCCCGGCGTTCAGCAAGTCCCGATACACCGGCAGGGCCGTTTCAGGAGCAACGTTTCCGGTTTTCAGCAGTTCAAGCAGCGCGGCTACCGCCGTCTCCCGGACGGCGTTTTTGCCCCTGGCCCCGGAGACAGCCCATTTCCGCAACTTTTCCAGGGGCTCGGGCGATTTCCATTTTCCCAGGGCGCTGATGGCTGCCAGCCGCGCGGCCTGCCTGCCGCGGGACGCCTCTCGGTACAGGGTGGGCAGGGCTTCGGAACTACCGGTCTCCCCAAGGGCGCGCATGGCGGCAGCCCGGTACGCCGCGTCACGGGTCCTACGCGACGCGCTTACCAGCGCGCGGGCGGCGTCATCCATATCTTCCATACGGCGAAGCGCTGACATGAGAGCCGCTTCCAGTCGATCCGCCTCCCCGTTAAATCCGCCGGCCAGCAGCCCCGCCAGCCTGGGAAATTCCGCGGGACCTACCAGTTCCCCCAGGGCGGTCACGGCCGCCGCCGCGGCATCCCGGTCCGTTCCACCCGACCAGACAAACAGTTCGGAAATTGCGGTCTCTGCCCGACGGGCCGCCAGGGCGTTGATGACCTCCACCCGTCCCGGCGTGGACAACGAATCCAGCCGGCTCACAAGGTACGCGTCCAGCCTGGTATCGTTCACGCGACGTAGCGCGTCCCGCACAGCGTCTTTCACGGCAGGCTCGCCATTCTCCAGCAGGGCAAGCAGTTCCGGCGCGACCCGGTAGTCACCCACGGCGCCCAGCGTGCGGATCAGGGCCGCCTTCTCAACGGGATCCGTGGCGGCCTTGAAGATCGCGTACACGTACGGGTAGGCTTCGGCGTCCGCCCGCTGTTCCAGCAAGGTCAGCAGCGCAAGTCGGATTTCCGTCGAACTGTCCGCCATGGCCCGCGCCGCGGCGAGGGTCACCGCCCCGCCTTCCAACCTGGACACCAGCGTCATACCCGCTTTCCGGATTGCCGGATCGCCATCCATGAGCATGGCGTACAACAACTGCTCCCGCGCGTCCCCTTCCGCTTTCTCCACGCGGACGCTCCGCGCCGCCAGCCGCAAGGGTTCCGGTAAACGGACCTTCCGTTCCACAGCCCCCAGTCCCGCGTCCACGGCCGCGGCGTCCGCGCAGCGGGTGCAGGCCCGGATCAGCGCGTCGGCAATCAGAACGTCCCGGGGGGGGCGAGTCCGTTCCAGCGTTTCGCGCAGGGCGTTGACCGCCGCGGGCGTTGCCATATCCGCCAGGGACTGGGCCGCCGCGCGCGCGACCAGTGGATTGCCACCCCGCGTCAACGGGGACACGTACCCGATGCTTTCCGTAACCCCGCGCTTACCCAGGCAGTCCAGGATTCCGCACAGGAGATGGGGATCCCGGGTACCCCGCAACAGCCCGATCAGTTCACGGTCCACGCCCTTCCCGGGAATCGCCCTCATGGCGTACAGCCCCAGCGGCGCGGTTTTCCGGTCATGAACCAGGCGAGCGAGGGCCGGCGCTTCCCGTTCCGTGCCGATCACGTACAGCCACTGGCACAGAAACCACTGCCCATCGTAACCCGTCTCGGAGAGGGCCCGGGCCATTCTTTCCGCCAGGGGTGCCGCTTTCGCGGGATCGTTCCGGACCGCGGTTACCGCGTCGATGATCCGCTGGCAGGCAGAAAAATCGCCACCAAGGGTATAGCCTCGTAACGCCTGGAAGTCCTGTTCCAGTTCGGGGGGCAGTTCCGCGGAAGCCATGCCGGCCAAGCCGAATACCAGGACCAGGCTCCCGATCATCCTGCTGAATCGCTTCATGATGTCGTCTCCTCAGGTCAACTGCCATGGCGCGCGCATCGCGCGAGCGCGCAACCGGGAGGCCTCTGGATCATCCACGAAGTCTCTCCGCGCGGGGTCCCAGCGCAACGGCCGCTTCAACTGGTACGCGATGTTGCCGATGTGACATACCGTGGCGGAACTGGCTCCGATCTCGGCGGGGCAGATCGGTTCCCTGCGTGTCCTTACACATTCGAGGAAATTGCGTCGGTGGTCCGCGCTTTCGTACAGGTGAATCTCGCCGGGACCGAAGGTCTCGTAGCGCAGGCGCCCAGGTACGGTCACCAGGAACTGGCCGCGATTCACGCCCACCATACCCTCGTCACCCACGAACACCACGCCCGCGTCCTTGATGGGCCCCGGTCCCCGGTACAACCTTGTACCGTCTTCGTACACGTAGGTCAACATCTTCACGTCAGGCGTGTCGGGCAGGTCGGGGATGATTTCCACCGGGCCGCTCCCATCCCGGCCCAGCCCCCACTGGGCGATGTCGAAATGGTGAGCCCCCCAGTCGGTCATCAGGCCACCGGCGTATGGGCGGTAGTAACGCCACTCGGCCCACACGTCCACGAATTCCCCGGGACACAGGGTAGACGAAAAAGGACGGGACGGGCAGGGACCGAGCCACATGTCCCAGTCAAGGCCTTCCGGACAGGGCTCCCCGGGCAGGTTGTCCTCGTTGGGTGGTCCACCGATGTTGGCGTACACCTCCCGGACCCGGCCGATGCGCCCGTTACGGACCAGTTCGCACGCGAACCGGAACGCGGTGTCGGACCGCTGCTGGCTGCCCACCTGCAGCACCCGGTTATACCTTCGTACCGCCGCCACGATGGCCTCACATTCTTCAATGGTCCGGGCGAGCGGTTTCTCCAGGTACACATCCTTCCCCGAACGCAACGCCTCTATGGCGTGCAGGGCGTGCCAGTGATTCGGGGTGGCAATGACTACCACGTCAATGTCCTGGCGGGCGCACAGATCCCGAAAATCGTTGTAGGTGTCGCAGGCAGTGTACGTGGCCGAGCCCGCCCGGGCGGCGTACTGTTCGTTGACGCGGTTCGCCTGCCGTTCCCGGCGATACCGTTCCACGTCACATATGGCGAGAACCTGGCATTCCGGGTCCTGCAGAAACCCATCCAGATGCCCCCGGGCCATCCGCCCCATGCCGATGAAGCCCACGGTGATCCGGTTTGAGGGTGCCACGGCCCCATCCAGTCCCAGGGCCCGCCCCGGAATGATCCATGGGCCGGCCGCCGCCGCACAGGCAGCCTTGAGAAAGCCGCGACGACTCATCCCCATTTTCCGATTCTTGTCCCGCTTAGATACCATGACGCGTTTCTCCCTTTCCGGAAAAAGCCCGCTTCCAGCATACAAAAAGTCAACCGCCGGGAAAAACCACCCGATTCACCGCAAGACGCACCGCACCTCCGCGAAAACCGCGGGATGATCCGAAGGCTGGATGTTCTTTGCCGAGCCACCCGCGCGGGTATCGACCGCCCAGCGCGTCACCTCCCATGTCCCCGGGCCGCCCAGGAAAATATGATCGATCTGCCGCAGGAACAAGTCTGGTTCAGCGGGTGCCACGGATTCATCCGGATACGCCGGGGGAACCAGTTCCCGGACCGCCGCGAGTTCCGCGGCCTCTTTCAGCAATGGTTCGGGATCACTTCCCCTTACCAGGTTCTGATACCTCTGGGTATCGCCCTGGGTATTGAAATCGCCTGTCATGATGATGGGCAGATGCAGGGCAGGCACGCGCATAACATCGTGAACAAAAACCGCTGAGGGTTCTTTATTGGGGGAGTTGTTGTCGAAATGCGTGTTGAGGAACAGAAACTCGAAACCATTCTCCCGGTTCCGCAATCGGGCCCAGTTCACGTAGCGCGGCATGGAAAGCGGCTTCCAGCCAAAGCCGAAGGGCAACCGGAAATTGGGATTCAGCCAGAACTGCCCGCTGTCGAGCAGTTCAAAGCGGTCCCGCCGGTACAACAGGGCGGCATCGCCATACAAAAGCCCGCCTTCGTGAAAAGCCAACCACGCGAAACGCTCCGAATCCGGGTTGAGTTCCTCCAGGTCCTGGGACCCACCCGTTTCCTGGAACCCGATAAGATCGGGTTCGTAATACCGGATAATCTCCCTGAGGTAGGGCAACCGGACATACCATGGCTCGTAGCCCGGTTTGCGGTCCGATTCAGTACAGACCCTGCAGAGAACGTTAAAGGTCAACACCCGAATGAGGCCACTCTCGCACGCGGCCTGCCCGGCACAGTTTTCGGTGACATCGATGAGCGCTGTTTCCCCCGGCAGACGTCCCCAGCCACCGGTGGCCAGCGCGAACAGGTGCTGCGGCCCCTGAAAGGCCACCATCACCGCGAGCAGCGCGACGGAAAGGATAAACAGCAACAGGTATTTGAGCGCGTCAACCATAAGTTTCATTCCCGACGATGCGCAAACCCATGATAACACCGCGGGCCAGGCTTCCGGGCATGGAGACCAGGGATTTGTGTAGTTCCGAGTTAATGCGCGTTTTCCCCGGGTACCGTATACCTGTCATGTCGCCGAGACGTATCGTCATTGCGGCAATGAGCAGGGCAGGCGACGGTGCATGGTCCTGATGTGACGGGAAAGAAAAAACTTTAATATAAATTCTGTATGGCTGGCTTTGAATCGGAGGGGCAAGATTTCTCCCTGCGCTCGAAATGACAACACCCCGCCGCGCTTCCTTCGGGCATTTCGACGAACGAAGGAAGGAGAAATCCTGGCAGGAAATATGCCCCGCGCGTGGAAATTCAGGCAAAATAGCGCCATTCCTTACTATTAAACGTACACGCATTCATGTTTGTCCATCCAGTTCCCCGGTAGGATATGATCCGGTCAGCATTCCATTCATGGAGGTCATGCCATGCAGGTCGTACTGCTCCCCACGCGACGTCACGCTGTCGAACTCACCGCGCAACTCATCGCGCGACAGTTGCGAAGAAAACCGAATTCCGTGCTGGGCCTGGCCACCGGACGGACCATGGAATCCCTGTACGCCCGGCTGGTGGAAATGCACCAGGAAGAGGGGCTCGACTTTTCCCTGGCCGTGACCTTCAACCTGGATGAGTATGTCGGGTTGCCGCCCCAGCATCCCAACTCCTACCGGTACTACATGAACCATCACCTGTTCAGCCGGGTCAACATCGACCCGCGCAACACCCACCTTCCCAATGGCATGGCGGCGGATCCGGAAGCGGAATGCCTCGCCTACGAAGCCCTGATCGAAGACGTGGGCGGCATCGACCTGCAACTGCTCAGCATCGGCCGATCCGGACACATCGGGTTCAACGAGCCCCTTTCCGCCATGTTGTCGCGAACCCGGGTCAAGGCGCTTACGCCCGCCACTATCGCCCAGAACGCGCCGCTGTTCCCCCGACCGGAAGACATGCCCCGCCTGGCCATCACCATGGGCGTCGGCACGATCCTGGACGCGGAGGAATGCCTGATGCTCGTTACCGGCGAGGAGAAAGCGGATATCCTCGCCAGGGCCGTGGAAGGCCCGGTCACCTCCATGATTTCCGCCACGGCCCTGCAACTGCATCCACGGTGCACCGTCATCGTCGATGAGGACGCAGGAAAACGACTCACCCAGAAGGAATACTACCGGTGGATCTTCGAAAACGATCCCGAGTGGAACGGCATCCGGGATCTTATCCCCAAGCGATAGCCGGACCAGGGTCCATCACAATCGCTGGAACACCTCCACCACGCGGTTGAGGGTTGTCACGTCGTTTCCGATGGCCACCAGCAGAAAGTACCCCCGGCGAACACACCGGGTGGGCGTCTGTTTCGGAACCGCCGCGCCCAGGGACTGGGCCAGGTTCCAGTGTTCAACCATCGCGGTTCCGGGATCCTTCTTGTTATATTCCTGGTAACGGGCGATCGTGCCGGCGTTGTCGTATTCATATACCGCCACGGAGACGCCGTTCACCATGAAGTTCAGTTCGGCAACGGATTCATTGGTAGGACGCTCCGCCACCCGCATTCCCTCGATAGGCAGGCCTGAGATCTCGAATCCATGGCGGACCCGCTCCATCGTCATGGGCTCGGGCCACAGTCGGACCAGAAAAGGTAACGCCACCAGCACAACCACCGCGCCAACGCCCAGTTTCAATGCCTTCCCTGGATCCATGTCGATCCACTCCCGCGCCGGGAAACTCCGGGACGTGCTCAAGAAAATTATACCCCGCCATCGCGAAGCGACCGGTAACGCGGATTACCGGAAACTTCGGACCAGACTACCGAGAATCAGGTTCCAGCCGTCCACCAGCACAAACATGATGATTTTGAACGGGAGCGATATGAAAATGGGGGGCAGCATCATCATCCCCATGGCCATCAGCGTGCTGGCCACCACCATGTCGATAATCAGGAACGGGATATACAGCAGGAACCCGATCTGAAAAGCCACGGTCAGTTCGGAGATCATGAACGCGGGAATCAGCACGTGGGTGGGCACGTCCGCCCGCTGTCGCGGTCGAGGCAACTTGGCGATTTCCAGGAAAAGCCTCAGGTCCTTGGGCCGGGTCTGCCGGAGCATGAAATCCCGGATGGGTTCCAGCGCGCGGTTGAGGGCTTCTTCCCGCGAGAGTTCGCCGCGCGTATAGGGTTGAATCGCGTCGCGGTTCACCGCTTCATAGGTGGGCATCATGATGAAAAAAGTCAGGAACAGGGCCAAGCCTATCAGCACCTGGTTTGGCGGTGTCTGCTGGGTCCCCAGTGCCTGCCGCAGAAACCCCAGGACAATGATGATCCGCGTGAAACACGTGGTCATGATCAGGATGGACGGGGCGAGGGTGATCACCGTGATGATGAACATCACAGTCAGCGAGGTGGAAACATTCTCCGGGCTCCCCGCCGCGCGCGCAGCGTCCAGCAGGTTCAGGCCCAAGGGATTGGAATTGCCGCCCGCGGACTCCTGGGCGGCTGACAGCGCACCGGTCATCACCACGGCCGTCGCGATCAGCAACTGGCCCAGGCGGAGCACCCCTGGCGGCAACGCGCGATGCCCAGCGTCTCTTCGCGCTATCCCGGAAAGGAGAGAACCGCCTTTACGCCCCGCTCCGGTCACGACCGGATTCCTCCAGAAATCGGCGTAAACGCTCGATATCCTCGCGCAGGGCGTCTATGTCCTGGTCCACCGGGTTTTCTTCGCTCCCGCCGGTTTCCGCTCCGGCGCTTTCGGGCTGGTTTTCCATGCGTTCGATGGCCCGGGACAGCAGCCCCCTGAAACGCGCCGTTTCTCCCGGACCCATGGACCCCTCCGAACGTCCGGCGACTACCGCGCGTTCTGTTCCTCCGGAGGAGGACGCTCCCCCCTCATCCCCTGGAAAAACCGCCAGCGGCACGATCGACCCAGGCGCCGTGCCGACCACGATCATCCGACCTCGAACTGCCAGAAGATAAACCGCGTGCCGGGAACCCAGGGAAACCCGGTCCATCACCGCAAGGCGGGCCAGCGCCGCGGGGGCCGACGTTCCCGGCGGCGCGAAAGACCGGACCATCTTCAATCCCTTGACAAACAGGAAAAAAAGGCCCAATACCAGCGCCAGGGCGAACACCGCCCGCAACAGGGCCACGCCCATGGACGGCGCGCCACCGTTCCGTGCTGCTTCCCGCTCACCTTCCGCGGTAGTATCCTCGTAGGCCTCGTCCAACCGCCGCATCACCGGGTCGGAGGTACGGGGGGAACCCGTTTCGGGCGGGACGGTCACCGATTTTCCAGCCGATTCACCAGGCCGGTTTGCGGGTGTTTCCACCTCGTCCGCGGACTCGGGCTGTTCCTCGGGCGGATATGGATCCGTGAAAGAGGGTCCGGTCTGCCAGTCCGGAGGCGTGGTGGTCTGCCAAGTCTCGCCGCCGTTCCCCGCGCCGGGGGATTGCGCCCACAACCCCTGGGCGGCCAGCACCAGGCCGGCCAGCACGATCCACGCGGACATCGGCATCCACCGCGGCCACGCGCGCACGTCAGGTCTCTTCCGTGTTGATGCCGAAAATTTCCGCGATGCGGACATGCAGGGTATCCCCCAGCACCACGATTTCCCCCCGGGCGAACGGAATATTGTTGATCAGCAACTCGGCCATCTCGCCAGCCTGCTTGTTCAGCACCAGCACGGTATCCTTGCTCAGTTCCAGAATATCCCGCACGGTCATGGGACACTTGCCGAGTTCGGCGGTCACCGTGAGCGCGACCGGATGCAACGCGTGAAGCGGAAGCGTTTCCCCCGCCTCGGACGATTCGAGTTCGTTCCGGAAGGCATGATCTTCCACCTGTCTTTCACGCTCCGAACTACTCACGCGGTTCCTCCGGCGTTACATGTCCACGATGGTAAACTTGACGTAAACCGCTTCTATCACCCGGATCGGAACCTTATTATTATTCTTACCGGCCAGTTTCTGCAACAACGCGTTGGCCTCTTCCCGCACCTGCTTGAGAATCGTCTCCTGGACAAAGGGATCCGAGAGTTCGGCCCGGGTGCGGTTCCTGTGCAGTTTAGAGACGAGCGCAATGAACATGGGCTTATACGTTTCGATCACGGACACCGTCTGCGGGTTCGCGCACGTCAGGGCCACCTGGTACATCAGCAACGGGGAAGCGGCGTCAAAATTCGGAGGCGTGACGGTAGCCTGGGCTTCCGGCAATTCCAGGATCTGCATTTCCGGCGTGTATTCCTCGGTTTCCTCTACCATGGTCTCCGTGTTGGCGGTCGCCGATTCTTCCGCCGCGACTCTCGGCAGAATCACGAAACGGAACACGGCCAGGCCCGCTATAGCGGGCAGGATAAGCGCCACGCCGAAGAGGATCGGCATCAGCATCGATTTCTTCTTTTCCGCCGCTTGTTCCTGGGGCTCAGCCTGGGGCGTTTCTATATCGGCCATGGCGGTCACCTCAATTCCTCGAGTTCGCGGGGTGATATGGGAAGCAGCGGCGCCTCCGTGGTTCCCGTTTCCTGCTGTCGTCGCCGCTGGACTTCTTCCGTTTCGATTTTCGTTTTGTCCACAAGCCCCCTCACGTAAATATCAACGCGCCTGTTGGCCTTTCGGCCTTCCTCCGTGGCGTTGGGTGCCACGGGCTGTCCCGATCCACACGCCACCAGTTCCAGCCGCTCCGGCGAGATCCCTCCCGATTCTATCATCCGACGGCCTACGGCATCCGCCCTCGCGTGGCTCAAGTCAAAGTTGTCCCGGTAGGGACCTCCCTCCGGTGGTGGCGTATTGTCCGTGTGTCCTCGCACTTCCACGAAAGAATCCGGCATCTCGTTCAGCATATCCGCCACCTCATCCAGGAAAGAAAACGCTTCAGGTTTGAGTTCCGCGCTGCCAGGTTCAAAAAGAATATTATCCGGAAAACTGATCTTCAATCCGCCCCGCGCGTCGTAATCGATTTTCACTTCCCGTTCCAGTCCCAGCACCTGGATCCGCCTGCGTAACCGCCGTGCCACGTTGTGCACGCTTTCCTCCTGCTGTTGCCGGTTGCGGGGAATGTTGCTGATGATTCCCGAGAACCGAGGCAGGACGCTGAACGCGCCCTGCATGGACATCATGGCCTGGTTGAAATCTTCTTCCGATATCGTTGAGAAGGACAAAAGCAAAACGAAAAAGGTCAACAGCAGGCTCATGAGGTCGCCGTAGGTCACCAGCCACTCGGGCGCGCCGCCACCGCCTTCGGCCTTTTTTTTGCGACCTGCCATCTCACTTTTCTCCGCCGAGCAACTTCCGCTGGGCTGGCGAGATGAACGCCTTCAGTTTCTGCTCCACGACCCGGGGATTGTCACCGGACTGAATGGAGAGGATCCCTTCTATGATGATTTCCTTTTCAAGCATTTCAAGGGCCGTGCGGACCTTCAGTTTGCCCAGGGTCGGCAGGGCCAGCAGGTTGGCGATCAGCGCCCCATAAAGGGTAGTCAGCAGGGCCACGGCCATGCCGCCACCGATTTTGGAGGGATCGTCCAGGGTGGCCAGCATCTGTACCAGCCCGATCAGCGTGCCGATCATGCCGAACGCCGGGGCAAAAGAGGCAATCGCCGCGAGAATGGACTGTCCCATCGCGTGGCGATCTTCCATGAAAGCCACTTCAGTGGTCAACACGTCCTTGATCAGTTCCGGGGCCGTTCCGTCAATCGCCAGCTGGACGCTTCGCCGCATGAACTCGTCCTTGACGTCCGCCACCCGGCTTTCCAGGGCCAGGATGCCCTCGCGCCGGGTCACGGTGGCGAACTCCACCAGTTTCTTGATCACCTCCGTGGGCGGCTCGGTTTTCTGTATGAAACTGTTTTTCACCGTATTGAACAGCGACAGCACGTCGCCGAGCGGGTAGTTGATCAGCACCGCCGCCACGGTCCCGCCTAACACCAGCACAATGGAAGGAATATTGATAAACAGCATCAGGCTGCCCCCCAGCATGATGCTTATCAGTACCAGCGCGATACCGGACGTGAAACCCAGTATGGTGGCTATGTCCATACTTCTTCTCCCGAATGCTCAGCCATCACCGATCAGTATAAGCCGCCAGTCCGGTTCAGCACGCGTTTCCTGACGCGTACCGGAAATGCCAGCCGACGGCCAGGCGCGTAAACGCCTCCGCGGTACCTGTACACTATTTATCGGACAAGATTGACCGCCTCTTGAAGAATGTTATCGGCGGCGGTGATGGTCCGGGCGTTGGCCTGAAATCCCCGCTGGGCAATGATCAGGTTGCTGAACTCTGTCCCGAGGTCCACGTTGGAATTTTCCAGGACCCCGCCGCTGACCGTGCCCCGACCACCGGTCTCAGGCGCGCCGATAATGGCCGGACCGGAAGCCGGCGTCGACGAGAAGAGGTTGTCGCCCACCCGGATCAGGCCGCCGACGTTGGCAAATGAACCCAGCGCGATCTGGGCGATTACCCGGTTCAGGCCGTTACTGAACACGCCGATGATCTGTCCATTACCCCCGAGGGCGAAACTTTCCAGTTCTCCCCTGGGATAGCCGTCCTGGTTCAGCAGGGTCACCTCGCTGGGCAGGGGCTCCCCCGTGGTGGTATCCAGACCGCCGGACAGTTGAGTCAACTCGGTAAAATCCAGGGTGAACTGGAAAGGATCTGCTGGCTGGGACGGTGGAAGCCCCAGGTCCGCGGCGGAAATGCTCACCGTGCCGGTCGCGGCGGGATCATTGGCCGCCAGCGAGCCATTACCCTGGAAGGTAAGAGGCTGCGCCCCCTGGGCCACCGACACGATATCCGGGGTGTCTACCGTGCCCCGGTTATACGTGGCGTCCCAGGTCCAGGTATTGTTGGGCGTGGCCTGGCGGGTGAACACCAGGGTAATGTTCCGGGCGGTCCCCAGCGAGTCATACACCACGACGGACCGCGTCACCGTGCTTCCCGGAGGCGCGTCGGCGTTCAGGTTACCCACGATCTTCGCCGTGGTGGTCGCCCGCACGATACTCTGCCCGCCGATCGGAATGAAAATATCCTCGGGAACCGCGTTATCCGGAATTACGCCGTTTTCATCAGCCCGGTACCCCTGCACCCGGAATCCCGTGGACGGATCGATCAGCAGGCCGTTGGCGTTCAGGGCGAAAGACCCGTCCCGGGTAAAAAACTGTTGGTTGCCGTCACTCAGCACGAAGAAACCGGTGCCCTGAATCGCGAAATCCGAGGGTACCCCGGTGGTCACCATGGACCCCTGGTTAAAATTGGTATCAATAGACCCCACGCGCACGCCCAGCGAAACCTGCATGGGATTCAGTCCACCGAAGTTCCCCACCGGCGGAGAACCTCCCCGCAACGTCTGGGCGAACAGGTCCTGAAACAGTACCCGGGACCCGCGATACCCATAGGTATTGACATTGGAGATGTTAGACGCGATGACGTCCAGTTTCCGCTGGTGCGCCTGCAGTCCCGTCACGCCCGTGAACAGTGCCGTTCCCATTTTCAAGCTCCTCCATCGATCGGACTCGTTTCGACCACAAGTTCCGTCACATCCGGATTGATCACCGATTCACCGCTATCCACGCCAGCTGCCACCGGTACGGCCGTTACCGGAACGACAGGCACCGCCTGAACCGGCGTGGCCACCGTGCCCGGTGCCGCGGACGCCACCGACTTGGCGGATTCGCCGTCACCGCGTATCCCCGTAATCCCGCTCACGGGAAATTTCGTGCCGTCTTCCAGGGTCAGCAGCACCGTGTTATCCTCCAGCGATACGCCTGCCACGCGGCCATTCACCGCCGCGCCGGTGTCCGCCACAACTCCCGAAACCACTCTGCCGATCAGGTTTTGCGCGCCCAACAGGCCGAGCATGGTCATCTGCTGGGATAATTGTCCCAGCCCGGACTGGGTCGTGCTGTTCAGGTTGTTCATCTGCTCCAGGGCGGAAAACTGCGCCAGTTGCGCGATCATGTCCGTGTTGTCCATGGGCGAAAGCGGATCCTGGTACTGCATCTGGGTAACCAGCAACTGCAGAAACGCGTCCTTGCCCAGTTCACCCCCCGCCCGGGACACCATCGAGGATTGAGATGGCACGCTACCCGCTCCGCCGGCCTGGCTGGTGCCCTCCGCTGATTTCTCCTGAACCGAGCCCGACCGCAACACGCCCGCCGCCTGCAGACGCTGGATCAGGTCCCGCTGAAACCCTTCCAGGCGGGCACGGTACAGGGACACGATATCCTGTTCCGCCAGTTCTTTCTGTTTACGGGTGGGCCACAGTTGCGGGCCACCAACACTTCGCAATTCAACCAATGGATTCATGGCGTTCTCCCAACTTACACCTTCACGTCCAGACCACCCCTCGGCGCCGCGACACCCGGCAACTCCGATCCATTCCCCCGCTCGGAATGGACGCGCCCAATGCCCCTCACCGATGACGACCAGGCATCCGTTTCATCCGCGCGGGGTTCGCGGCGCCCTCCCTGGTCCGGGAATCCGCCCATGCCTTCATGGCTGACTTCAACGGTCACGGCCAGCATTCCCTGGCGGGTCAAGGCATCGCGCAGGACGTCAACCTGGCTGGACAGCGCTTCATGCGCGGCCGGTAACACGGGCAGCAACCGCACGTGGCATCCACCGTCCCGAATCGTAATCTCCGCGTGAACTTCCCCCAGATGCTCCGGTTGCAATCGCAATATTGCCCGGCTTTCCCCGGTATCCGCGGCCGCGACGGTCATCGCCGACACCACCCGGGGCAATTCGGTCACCGGGACAGGACTGGACAAAGGTGAAGGCGACGAAGCCTTCTCTCCTTTCCCAACCGGCATCGCCGGCTGGTCCATACCAACTCCCGAGACCGGGACATGGCCCGTTCCAGGCATCATCGGTGGCACCGGTTCCGGTAAACTACGTGGTCCATGCGCCATTTTCCTGATCACGGGGGGCGTGATTTCTTCCTGGATCACCAGCCGGGGTAATGGCTTGGATCGTTTCCCCCCTTCGGAATCCGGAATAATGGGGCCGGTTATGGATGCCAGTCGGGCCATCTCCCGCGCGGGCGGCATCGGATTGCCGTCCGGGCTGGACAGGTTCCCGTCCATCTCTCCAGAGGAGAGCCCCGTTATATCCCCCGTGGAGGATACCCCCGGAAGCACCGGGGGAAAGGTTTCAGCCACAAGGCCTGGCGCCGCGCATGGATCCCCCTTCGGAACCCATGCACGAAACGGGTACAGCGGACCGCGAAGCGCGTTCGGGGCAGCAGAAACGTCTTCCAGGTTTTCCAGTCCGGGTACATAACGCGCGATGGGGTTGTCCGTTCCTGCTTCCGGACCGGAAAAATTTTCCGGCGCGGGCGGGAAAAACTGGCTGACCGGAACCGTGGCGAACAGGGACGCCGCCATGGGCATCGCGTCCGTGTCCCCGCTGGATACCCCCGTTATCGTCGCGTCGTCCGGTTTGGATACCACCAATTCTTGACCCAACCCGGTAGCCGGCAAAGCGACCGCGCCCGTGTCGCCGTCGACAGGCGTGTCAGCCGGTTCCGCCCCTTCCTGGGGTAAAGAGGGATCCATTACCGGCAACATGGGCGCGCAAAACAACGCGAGCAAGCGCGCGAAGAGCGATTCATCGCCGCTGGTGACGTCTGCCGTTGGCAGGCCGGTCGCGACTTCGACAAGGCCCCCTGATGGCGGGGTCGTCCCTACTGCTGGAAACCACTGCGTCAAAGTTGGGAACATCCAGTGCCTCCCATGAGCCTGGTAATGATCGGGCAATGGAGGCTAAGCACTTTCTGTGCCGATCGGAAACCCGCGATAAGCACAAAAAAAAGACCCGGAAATCCGGGCCTGGGGGGTTGCGCGATGTGTCACCGTGCTACTGGCGTTTTCCCTGTAACTGGCGCATTACGCTCACGGCCGTTTCCGGGGACAACGCTTCCATGATTTTCCCCCGGTTCTTTCCCTCCACCTGCAGCAGAATTTCCGCGATGTCCGCGGGATCCAACCCTTCCAGCCGTTCGGCCGCCTTGTCGGGTTTCATTTCCGACACGGTCAGGGCGATGGTCTTCAACCGGACCTGTCTTTCGGTGTCCGCGTCCTGCAGCGAGGACTCCAGTTGCTTCTGCATGGTTTCCAGGTCCGCGCGGAGCTTGGCCAGTTCCGCTTCACGGGTGGCCAATTGGGCCTCCCGCTGTTTGAGTTCTTCCTCCCGCTGGTTCAGCGCCGCTTCCTTTTCGCGCAACTGCCGGCTCAGGGTATCGAGCGAAGACACCCGGACCGGGTCCGCGGGGGTGGGGTTGTCGGCCGCCGGTGCCGGGGAGGCTTGTTCCGCGGGCTTAGCCCCGCTCAACCGGGCCAGGCTTTCCCCGTTGAGATGTCCCGTCAGGGCCATCGCCCCCACCAGCGATCCCACGAATGAACCCACCGCCACGATCGCGATCAACGCGTATTTCATGATTTACTCCTCGATCGAAACGTTCCTGAAAAAAAGAACCACTGTGACTCCGAGCGGACGTCAGGTCATCCAGTTCGCGTCGCTCCAGCCTGAGTAGTCCCGCCTGGTAAGCCTGGTTCACCTTTTCTTTCAGTTTCTCCATGACTTTCCGGTCCCGGGCCGCTTCGATCAGCACGGCCCGCCGCTCTTCCACCTCCTGTTCCCGCTGCCGCAACGTGGCATCGGCCGCGTCAAGCAACTGGGCCAGGTACCGTTCGTACTGGGCCCGGTGACGCATGATTGCCGGTTGAAACCGGTTCCTCTGGGCGCGGGCCCGTTCCATGAGGTTATCACGCAGGGATTCCGCCACCCGGTCACGCTGGGCGCGGGCATCGTCACGCGCGCGGAGGGACGCGGCCAACTCCATGGCCCGCAGATCCTCCAGCCGCTCGCGGACCCGCAACAGGGTCTTCACCGTTTCCATCCTGCGGCTAAGCATAATCCATGCCTACGTTACCCGGAAATTCCCCTCACGGTCGGCCCAGGGCCCGACGCATGGCCGGGACCACCTCTTCGAAATCGAATTTTTCGCGCAACCCCTGAACCAGGAACGCCCGGATCGTCGGATTCAGCCGGATCGCCTCGTCGATATCCGGATTGCTGCCCTGGGCGTAAGCCCCGATATTGATCAGGTCTTCCGCGTCCCGGTATACCGCGAGGTGCCGTCGCATGCGCGTCGCCAGTTCCATGTGCTCTTCGGAAACCACGTCAATCATGCTGCGGCTGATGCTTTCCAGCACGTCGATCGCGGGATAATGCCCCCGGGACGCCAGTGCCCGTGACAGGGCCACGTGCCCATCCAGAATGCTCCGTACCGCGTCCCCCACCGGATCGTTCAGGTCGTCCGCTTCCACGAGGACGGCGTAAAACCCGGTAATGCTGCCCTGTTCCGCGTTGCCCGCCCGTTCGAGCAGTTTTGGCAACAGCGCGAACACGCTGGGGGGATACCCCCGGGTCGCTGGAGGCTCCCCGATGGCAAGGCCCACTTCCCGCTGCGCCATGGCGAACCGGGTCACCGAATCCATAAGCAGCAGCACGTCCATGCCCTGGTCCCGGAACCACTCCGCCACCGCCGTGGCCACGTAAGCCCCGCTGATGCGCAACAGGGGAGGCTCGTCCGAGGTGGCCACGACCACCACGGACCGCCTGAGTCCTTCCTCTCCCAGATCGTTCTCCAGGAACTCCCGCACTTCCCGGCCCCGTTCCCCGATCAGGGCGATCACGTTCACGTCCGCCCGGGTGTTGCGGGCCATCATGCCGATCAACTTGCTCTTGCCGATGCCGCTGCCGGCCATGATGCCCACCCGCTGTCCCTTGCCGCAGGTGATGCACCCGTCGATCGCGCGGACACCCGTGACGAAAGGTTCCGTGATGCGCTCCCGGCTCAGCGGTGGGGGCGGCGACTGGACCAACGGCACGCGTGCCACGGCGGCCACGGGCGGTCCCTGGTCGATTGGCTGCCCCAGGCTGCCCAGCACGCGGCCCACAATATCCGGTCCCACGGCGACTGTCCTGGGCTCGCCCGATATCTCCAGGGGCGTCCCCGGGGCAAGCCCTTCCATGCTCCCCAGCGGCATCAGCAGCAGGCGGTCATTGCGGAACCCCACCACCTCCAGCGTCACCGGTGGACCACCGTCGGGATGGGCCACGCAGATCTCTCCGATACGGGCCGAGGGACCGGTCGCCTGAATGCCCAGACCCGCCACTTCCACGATCTTGCCTTCCGGTCGCACGGGGCGCGTCGACCGCAGCCGTTCCTGCCATTTTTCCAGGAACCCGGAGGCGTAACTCATTCGGAAAGGGCCTCCAGTACCCGCGCCAGCAGGGTCTCCATGCGGGCGTCTACCCGCATCAGCTCCGATTCCACCACGCATCCTCCCCGCCCCACCTGGTCACTGGTTTCCACCTCCACCGTTTCGATCCCCGGGAATTCCAGGCGTAATTCCGGCACCAGCTCCCGCGTCACCGCCAAGTCCTCGGGGTTCACCGTGACCCGGATTTTCTGTCGGTCAGACACCTCCGCCAGGGCCCGCCGGATCGTGAGCGCGACCAGGCGATTATCCAGGGAAATTTCCCGGTCGATCACCCGCTGGGCGATCAGCTTGGCCAAGGCAAGCACCTGGGGCTCCAGGCTGTCCAGAAAAGCCTCCCGTTTCTGGCGCAATTCTTCCGCCAGACCTTCGTACAACTCCAGCACCCCTTCAACCTTTCGGGCGAACTCCGCCCGCCCCTCCTCCAATCCCTGCCGGTAACCCTCTTCCCTGGCCTGTTCGAGCACCCGTTCCGCTTCGCGGTTTGCCTCTTCCAGCACCTGCTGGCGCAGGGCTTCCATGTCGATCTCCGGCTGAACCGCTTCCGCCGTTTCCGGATTGTCCGCTGGAGCCGGATGGACCTCCTGCAGTTCGGGCAGGGCATCCCGGGTAATCGGAATCATGGACCGCCAGGAGGGGGCATGACGCTTGTATATGCGCGATCCTTTCGAAGCGGCCATGATTTTTCACCCCGGTAACGCGTGGGTAAGCCCGTTACACCAGTACCTCGCCGCCTTCGCCACCGCCCCGGCCGGATATGACCAGTTCCCCGGCCTCTTCCAGGCGCCTTATCACCGCGACGATCTTCTGTTGCGCTTCTTCCACGTTCTTCAGGCGGACCGGCCCCATGAATTCGATTTCTTCCCGGATCATGGCCCGCGCCCGTTCGGACATGTTCTTGAAGATCTTCTGGGCCACTTCCTCGTTGGCCGTCTTGAGCGCGAGCGCGAGGTCCTTGCCCTCGATTTCCCGCAGGGCCTTCTGAATCCCGCTGTCGTCCACGTACACAATATCGTCAAAGGTAAACATCAGCCGGGAAATTTCGTCCGCCAGTTCGGGATTCTTCTCCTCCAGGGCGGCCATGATCGTCTTTTCCGTGGCCCGTTCCACCCGGTTGAGAATTTCCGCCACCTCCTTCACGCCCCCCGCGAAGGTGAAGCCCTGGCTGAAAACGGCCGCCATCTTGCGTTCCAGCACCCGTTCCACCTCCCGAACGATTTCCGGAGCCGTCCGGTCCATCATCGCGATCCGCGTCACCACGTCGCACTGAATATCCTGCGGCAGTGCGGAAAGGACCACCGCCGAAACCTGGGGATCCAGGTGGGCGAGAATCAACGCGATCGTCTGGGGATGCTCTTCCTGGATGAAACTTGATATCTGGGCGGGGTCGGCCTTTTTCAGGAACTGGAACGGCACCTCCTGCAGGCTGCTCTGCAGGCGATTCAGCACCTCGAAGGCCTTTTCGGGGCCAAAACTTTTCTCCAGCAGTTCCTTGGCGTACTCAATGCCCCCCTGGGTCACAAAGCGTTTCGCCACTGCCATGGCGTGAAACTCGTCAAGTATGATCGCGCGGGTTTCGTTGTCGATGGTGCCCAGCGTTGAAAGATCCAGCGTGATCTGGTCCACCTCCTCGTCCCGGAGAGCGGCCAGTACCTTGCCCGCCCGTTCCGGTCCCAGCGCGGCAATCAGGATGGCGGCCTTCTGCCGGCCCGTCAGTTCGTTGTCGCTCTTCTTGTTATCACCACGGGGAGGCGTCATGATTTTCCTTCAACACGCCGAGAAAACCGCTACTCTTCCTCTTCCGCCAGCCAGTTGCGGATCAGGGCGGCCACCATCTCGGGCTGCTCCTGGGACAACCGGATAATCTCCTGTTCCACCTCCTGGCGTCGCAGGTCTTCCCGCGTCGCCTCGGGCAATTCCACGGGGAGTTCCTCTTCCTCCTCCACCGGCTTCGCCACGTACACGGCCCGCGCCAGGGCACGCCGCACCAGCATGAACGCGCCCAAAATCAACAGGATCTGCGCCGCCGGCCATGCCCAGGACGTTATCGTTTCACTCAACCCTGACGCCACGGCTGTCGCGCTTCCTTCCGGGGTCAGTCCTTCGATATCGAACGGTTGATCGTACAACTGCACTTCCGTGGGCGAACGACCTTCCCCCACCGCCGCCTTCGCCAAGTCGATGAACAACTGCTTGCGGGACTCGCTCAGGCCGGCATATTCGCGCGTGGTGGAACCGTCCGCCGCCTGGGACTGCTTGTATTCGCCTTCCACAACCAGTGTCACAATGTATTTTACCACGTCTCCCGGGTCGGTCTTGGTCCGGGTTGTACGACGGGACGGCTCGTAGTTGATGATCTCCTCGCTGGTCTTTTCGTTGGAAGAAGTTCCACCGGACGCGGCCGATTCGGGCAGGTTGGCGGTGGCGCCAGGCGTTCCCTGTGGCAGCACGTCACTGCCGGTCGAAGACGTCTCGGTGGTATAGGTGCTCAGTTCGGTCCCCGCGGTAATCTGGTCGTCGGTCATCTCTTTCTGATCGAAATCCACCACCGCGCTCACGCTGACCGTGCCTCGAACTCCCATTTCCCGCAACTTGTCGCGCAACTTGGCTTCCCGCTGTTTCTCCAGTTCCGCGACATACTCCAGTTTGCTGGACGCCAGGGCGGCATACTCGTTCTCGGGGGGCAGGTAGAGCACCTCGCCCCGGGTGGTCGTCACCGTGATGTTGCCAGGATGAAGATTCGGTCCCCCCGCGTGATCCACGATACTGACGATCGCCTTGATCTCCCGCTTGGTCAGCGGCCGGTTGGTCCGCAGCGTCACCGCTGCTTCCGAGGGCTTCTGATCGGCCGCGAACAGTTCTTCCTTCGCCTCGCGGATCAGCACGTACGAATCGTCGATGAAATCGAAGGCGTTCAACTGCCGCTGGATTTCGCCCTGCAGGGCCCGCATGAATTTCACGTCCTGCAGCCACTGGTTGGTCATCAGTTCCGTCTGGGCGAACAGTTCAAATCCCGGCAGCACGCGCCGGCCCACGGGCAGGTCTTTTTCCGCCAGCACCAGCTGGGCCCGGCTGCGCTGGGTCACTGGAACCTGGATCACCGTGTTGTTCTGTTCAAGCCGGTACGTTATGCCCTCGGCCCCCAGGGCGTCCGTGATCTTGGTGAGGTTGGCCGGCTCAATATCCGTTACGAGGGTCGTATACTGCGGACGAGCCCCGAAATACACGCTGAGCCCAATGAGCGCGACCACCGCCAGCGAAGCGAGGATGATATTCACCCGCGCGGTGAGCGACAATCGCGCCCACGCCTGGCGGATGCCCTGCCACAACTGCCGCATGAATTCCACGACGCGCGCCTTTCTTTTCCGCTGGAACCCTCACCGGATCTCTCCCGTGGCCCGGTCCGGTTCCACCGGTTACGCCATGGCGATCCCGGATTTTCACGCATCCAATAAACCACTACATACAGTGAAAACCCCGCGGATCATTCCACAACATATTGTATTTTAGCGCATCGCGGCAAAATAATCAATTGTCTTGATAAAATTTTTCGCAGTAATAGAAAAAAATGGCCAGCCAATCCTACACCTGCATCCGCATGATTTCGTCGTAGGCATTCATGACTTTGCTGCGGACCGTCATCAGGGTCTGGAAGGCGATATCCGCCTTCTGCATGGCCACCATTGCCTCGGAAACGTCCTTGATTTCGCCGGAAACCACCTTCCGGACCGTCTGGTCGGCTTCCTGGCGTAACCGTTCCACCTCGGTAATTGCCCCCGTCAGCACCTCCCTGAATGACTTTCCCTCCGGTGCCCGGGCAGGTTGCGCCGGGCGGGGCACCACCGGCGATACCTGTTCGACCCCCGTCTGAATAGCCTGTATTTTCAGCGGATTCACCATATCAGGCGTTCCCCGTGTCTTTCATGCCGCCTGTTTTGTACCACATCCTTTGGCCGCTTCACAACTTTCCGTTACCTTACTGCTGGAGCAAATCCAATGCCTGCTGACGGATTCGGGACTCCGTGGCAATCACGGACAGGTTGGCCTCATACGCCCGCTGCGCGGCGATCAGGTCGATCATTTCCACGGCCACATCAATATTGGGATAAGAAACGTAGCCATCCTTGTCCGCGTCGGGATGCCCGGGTTCATACACCCGTTTAAAGGGAGATGGATCGGACACCACGGACTTCACCCGGATACCCAGGGACTCCTCGGCCCCCCCCTTCCGGGCCTGAAATCCCCGTAACAGCACGAGTTGCCGCCGGAACGCGGTACCCTCCGGCGTCCGGGTGGTATTGATATTGGCCAGGTTATTGGCTATGAGGGTCATCCGGGCCCTCTGGGCCCGCAAGCCCTCTACCGCGATATCTCGAGGCGACTGCACGGCAAACGAAAACGACATAAACCACTTATTCCCTTTTTAAACCGCTTGTTTTATCATCACGCCCGATTCAATTGCCGAAGCATCTCCACCGTTTCCGCAAACCGCTTAGACAGCAACCGGGTATACATGCCGAATCTTGAAGCGTTTTCCGACATTTTTACGAGTTGATCATCCAGATCAACGTTGTTTTGGTCGTTTTTGGCGGTTCTTGATTTCGAGAGCAGTTCTGGACGGAAGGAACTGAACGCCATGTGCCTCGGATGATTTTTTCGCAGGGAAACCATCCCCCTGCCCTGCAACTGGGCCAGCAGGGTTTCCTGAAACTTGAGTTCCGTGGGACGGAAATGGGGTGTGTCGGCATTGGCTATGTTGTTCGCGATCAACCGCTGGTTCAGGTAGGCCGTCTTCATGCCCGCCTGAAGAATGGATGGCACGTCGTATGGTTCCAGTGGTCCTATCACGGTTACACTCCTGTAACCCCTCACGCAATTTCCTTGCCCGACTCCATGCGCCGGAAACGGAAAAATCTGCCGGCTTCTCCAGGTTATGACAAGAAAAAACTGCCACGCGCCCCAGGCCCGTGGCAGTTTTTTCCAGCGCGTTGCCGTTCCGCTTTATTGAAGAGATTGTCCCCGGAATTCGCCCGTCAGGGCCTTGAGAAATTCCACCACGTCCTTGACCTGGGCCGGAGTCAGCGGCTTGGCGGCCTGCAGGCGGGACATGATATCCACCGCTTTTTCCAGGTCGTTGACCGTTCCGTCATGGAAATACGGGTAGGTCAGCGCGACGTTACGCAGCACGGGGACCTTCAGCCGGAAACGGTCTTCTTCCTTTCCGGTGACGTTGAAACGGCCAAAATCGGGCTTCGCGGTGCCCTTTCCCCGTTCGGCATAGTAGTCTCCCCGCAATCCCATGATTTCGAAAGAACGTCCGCCCAGGGCTTCGCCGCAGTGGCAGTTCGCGCATCCAGCCTGCTTGAACGCCATCAGCCCCCGTTTCTGCGCGTCCGTCAGGGCGTTCTGATCCCCCTTCAGGAAACGGTCGTAGGCCGAGGGGGTCAGCAGCGTTTTTTCGAACTCGGCTATGGCGTGGGTGAAATTGTTCTTGTTGTAACCGTCGGGATAGGCCGCCAGGAACGCCTGGGTGAAATCCTGATCCTGGTTCAGTTTCTCGGTCACTTCCTGCCAGTTCGAGGCCATTTCAATGGGATTGTTTACCGGCCCGTCGGCCTGGGCCTGCAGGTCAGCCGCACGGCCATCCCAGAACTGTTTGAAGTTGAACGCGGCATTGAAGACCGTCGGCGAGTTGATATCTCCCTTCTGGCCGCCCACGCCGGTCGCGAACTGGGACTGATCTGTGCCGCCCTTGGCTAGGTCATGACAGGACGCGCAGGAAATGGTATTGTCTTTCGAGAGTCGCTTGTCGTGGAACAATTTATCCCCGAGCGCCGCCTTGGCGGCATCCACGGGCAGGCTATCCGGTAACGGCCGAAGAATGTCTCCCTTCAGGTTATCCGGAATCCCGGCGGAGGCGTGCTTTTCTACTCTGGTTTTCCGGGTCCAGGCCAGCAGGGCCTCTTTTTCATCCGCGGTCAGGGCGTGATTCCAGTGGAGAATCAGGTACCGCATCGGGGGCATGCTGCCATCGGCCAGCACGTATTCCACCTTGGCCAGAGTCGCTTCACTGACGGGCATGCCCGCTTCATCCGGCATGAATTCCCTGGAAAAACTGACATGTCTTGTTCCGGTCTGGATGTCATACCGGGTCAACTGCTTCGCGATGGGAAACATGGCATAAAATGGCAGCGTGACATCCGTCGTGGTGTGACAGATGGCACACTTGTTTTCCAGGATTTCGATGGCCCGGTCCGTGACGGCGTCGCCGGTTTTCACCTTGGCCAATGCCGTGGGGGCCAATGGTACCAGCAGGTTGTACACGGGGAAAAACAACCCCGCGACCAGAATGACGATTACCGCAACGATGACCTTTTTCTTCATGACTCTTTCTCCTCTCTGAAAGTCAGTGTAAATCTTTTCGCATGGTTTGTCAATCACTTATCAGAATTAATGTTCAGTTAGATTGACAGGAAGAACCCGCGTACCGGGGGAATGGTACAATTGCGGCAGGAAAACAAAAGGACGCTTAACGTGTTACGCCCCGTCTCCGCGTCGGACGCGACCATCGTGAAACGGTACGATCCATCCGGCAGGGAGGACGTCCCATCCCCGGGGGGCTACACGGGGGAAAAAACGTCGTCCGCCGGTACCGCAAAGTGGGAGCCATCGTCGGACACGGAACAACGGGAGATTCAGCGGCTGCGGGACATGGACCGGCGGGTCCGCCAGCATGAACAGGCCCACCTGGCCGCGGGGGGTGGATATGTACGGGGCGGCGCCCAGTACACCTATGTCCGCGGCCCGGACGGCAAAATGTACGCTACGGGAGGCGAGGTGTCGATCGACGTCAGCCCAGCCCGCACGCCAGAGGCCACCATTGCCAAGATGCAGCAGGTCCGGCGAGCGGCGCTCGCGCCGGCCGATCCTTCGCCCCAGGACCGTAACGTGGCGGCGGCGGCCACCCGGGCGGAAATGGAGGCCCGAAGGAAACTGGCCGAACAGGCCCTGGAAGAGCAACGCGCGCGGATTGAAAAGCGCGGAGAGAACCGATTCCATACGCCAAAGAACGCGCCGGAAGCCGTGTTCCCTTCGATGACAATCCCCGGTATGATCGTTTCTCCTCCGGGCGAAATGATCCGCGGCGCATGAAGTCAACGGAATGGATTGTCGTCCTCGCGCGTCTCCGGGACGTTGCAACAGCGTAAGCCGTTGCGCCAACGGGTGGACACATGGTACCGTGATGACATGCGACAGGTAACCCAGGAAACAAACCATGGATCAAGTTAAAAAGGAGTGCGTGTTCGCGCCCCATGCCGCGCCGGCGGCTGGGCCCTATTCCCACGCGGTAGCAGCGGGACCTTTTCTGTTCGTGTCCGGCCAGGGTCCCTTCAAACCAGATGGATCAGGCCCGGTTCGGGGATCGATTGAAGAGGAAACCCGCCAGACGCTCGACAACCTCAAATCGGTGCTGGAAGACGCTGGTTCCTCCCTGGAGCAGGTAGTCAAGGTAACCGCCTTCCTGGCGTCGATGGATGACTTCCAGCGGTTCAACGCCGTTTACCGGGAATACTTTCCGGAACACTGTCCCGCCCGTACCTGCGTGCAGGCGGGGCGCCTGCCGCTGGACATTAAAGTGGAAGTTGAAGCCATAGCGATACGGAACTCATGACCCGATTTTACCTGCCCCTGCTGGCCTGCTGGATCGTGAGCACGCTGGGCTTTTCCCCCGCGGTTACTGCCGACGTAAGGACGGTGGATATCAACAATGCGGGGGTGGACGCCTACAATGCCGGCCGTTATGATCGGGCGATTGAACTGTTCGAGCAGGCGTACAACAGGGATCCGAACAGCCCGGTCGTACGCCGGAACCTCTGCAACGCCTACCAGGCCCGGGCGGACCAGCACGCGCGCGCCGGTGAACTACGGGCAGCCATAAAACTGCTGGAAAACGCCACGGGCGTAGAACCGGACAACGCGTCTCCGCGGCTGCAACTGGGTGCGTACTACCTGCGCCTGAACGACGTGGACGCCGCGATCCGTTACCTCGAACAGGCTATTACCATGAAGCCGGGCGATCCGGACGCCCATGAACTGCTGGGTGAGGCCTATTACCGGGATAATGACCTGTCTTCCGCACGGGCGCAATGGGAATACGTGCTGGAGGTGGATCCCGGACGGACCGCTCTTGCCGAAAGATACCGCAAAGCCTTCCGGGAAGAATCCGTCGAAACCGGTTTCGACAAGTGGCGTTCCCGGCATTTCCAGGTCACGTACCCTCCCGATGTACCCGCCCAGATCCGGGCCATGGTAACCCAGATCCTTGACCGGGCGTACGTGGACATCGGCCGCCAGTTGGGGGGCGTGTTTCCACCGCCCCCGATACACGCGATCTTTTATTACGCGGGGCAGTTTTCCGAAGCCACGCTGCAGCAGAGTCACGTGGGCGCCCTTTACGACGGCAAGATCCGCGCGCCCCTGACCCAGGACGACGGCACGTGGATTCCCGAAGCAGAAATGCGGCGTCGCCTGACCCATGAATACACGCACGTGGTCATCCGGCAGGCGGGCGGCCCCAATGTGCCATGGTGGGTCAACGAAGGGCTGGCGGAATTCCTGTCCCGTTCCGCCACGCCCCAGGACGAAGCGCGGTTACGCCAGTTGTTCCAGGCGGGGTCCGTCCCTTCGCTCCGGGAACTGGAATCCGTAAACATCAACGCCCTGTCCCGGGAGGACGTTTCCATGGCCTACCTGCACGCCCGGGCGGCGGTAGAGATGCTCTGGAACCGTTTCGGGCGTGCCCGGATGACCCAGTTGCTCCAGGAAATCTCCCGAAACAAGCCGGTCGAACAGGCTCTTCAGGAGGTATACCGGCGGAACTACAGGATTCTCGACCGGGATCTTGCCGCGCAGTACCCGTGACGCTCGCCCTTTCCCACGCCCCGGAAACCCGATCCGCCCCTGCGGCGGTCTAATTATGGCAGTCCCACGCGAGCGAGGAAACACGCATGTTCAAGACGTGGCGTCACGCTGTCCTGTGTGCCTGGATTTCCGGCATGGTCATGGCGGCCATTCACGCAGCCCCGCCTCTTTCAGCGGCTCCTGCATCACTGCCCCCACCGGACACCGTGGCATCCACCGCGCCGGACGGCCTGATCGTGCTTCCCCGGGCCCATTCCCATAACGATTACACCCGTAAACGCCCCCTGTTCGACGCGTTGCGGGAAGGATTCTGCAGCGTGGAAGCGGACATTCACCTCGTTGACGGCGTACTGCTGGTAGCCCATGACGCGGACCAGTGCCGCCCGGAAAACACGCTGGAAGCCATGTACCTGAACCCGCTTCGAGAACGGGTCAACCAGAACGGTGGCAGGGTATATCCCGGTTACGGGGGGCGTTTTATCCTGCTGATCGACTTCAAGACCGGCGATGACGCGACCATGGACGCCCTGTTGAACCTGCTGGAGCGGTACCGGGAAATGCTCACTGTGTTCACTGATACCGAGACCCGCGAGGGAGCCGTAACCGTGATTTTATCTGGAGGCGCGCCCAGGGAACGGCTCTTTCAACATCCCGAACGCCTTGCGGCCATCGACGGCAATCCCGGCGAACTGGACACCGACCTGAACGCCCACCGCGTTCCACTGGTCAGCGCCGGCTGGAGCAGCGTGTTCACGTGGACCGGAAAAGGAGACATGCCGGAAAACGAACGGGCACGATTGCGCGACCTGGTTCACAAGGCGCATGAACGCGGCGTGATGATCCGTTTCTGGGGATTGCCCAGGCCATGGGTGCTCTGTCCAGTTCTTCGTGAAGCTGGTGTCGACCTGCTGAACGCGGACAACCTGAACGCGCTGCGCGACCTGCTAATGGATCGGGATTCCGCGCCCTCGTCGTGACAACCAGGGGAAGGAGATGCCGCCATGCACTCACCGGGCATGATTTTTTTGCCGATACTGCTCGCCGGAACGGTACTTTGCCAGGAAGTCGTGCGGGGCGACGAAGTGTCACCAGTTGTACCCGACGAGGCGGAAATCCGGAACGCCCTGATCCGGGGACAATCCAATCCCCTGCTCCCGGAATTATCCGCGCTCACCCTCCCAGATCTGCTGGCCCGTCCCCAGTCTGCCGCCCTGCTCCAGTGGGCCAGGGAAGCCCGGGAACGAACCGACATTCCGCAGACCACTTATTCCCTCTACCGGGAATATCAGCGAACCGGGGCCCGGGAACCCTATCAGCAGCCCTACTACGAAAAGCGGGAACTGATGACCCGGGAAGTTCTGGCGGCATGGCTGGATGGTGACGACAGCCGGATACCCCGCGTATGCGATCTCATCTGGAGCATCTGCGAAGAAAGCACGTGGGTGCTGCCAGCCCATGAACGGGGAGAACGTTTCATCGACCTGTTCGCCGCGGAAACCGGCGCGGAACTGGCCCACGCGGTGCTGCTGCTGGGCGATCGCCTACCCGGGGAAATACGTGAACGCATTCAACGGGAAGTCACCCTTCGGATCCTGGATCCCTACCTGGAAGAGGGAGACCGATACTCCTGGGCCTCGGGCAGGAACAACTGGACCGGGGTATGCGCGGGATCCATTGGAGAGCAGTTCCTGGTCCTGGAACCGGACCCCGAGCGCAAGGCGCGGGCATTGAAAACAGTGATTCAGCAACTGTACCGGTATCTTGACCGGGCTTTCGAGCCGGATGGCGTATGCCTGGAAGGTATTGGGTACTGGAACTATGGCCTGTTTCACTATGTGGCCTTCGCCGAAATGCTGCGGGCACGCACGGGAGGACACTTCGATCTCCTCGCTCATCCTAAGCTGGCGGCCATCGCGCGGTATCCCTTCAGCGTGGTGATGGGACCCGGGTTGTTCGCCAGTTTTTCCGACAGCCACCCATCCGCTTCGGTCATGCCTTACCTTGCCGCTCGACTGGCTGAACGAACCGGGGAAACTTCGCTGCTCGCCCTTGCCGGGGACTGCGCGAGCTGGCGCCTGGTCACCACCCTGCGGAACCTGCTGTGGTGGGACGGCGAAAAAACGGAACTGCCGCCAATCACCGACATGTGGTTCCCCGCGTCGGGTATCGCCCGTCTCACGGGTACCCTGTGCGGGCAGGAAGCGGTGCTTGCCGCCAAGGCCGGACACAACGCCGAACCCCATAACCACAATGACGTGGGCAGTTTTATCCTCCGCGTCGGCGGATTTATCTACCTGTGCGATCCTGGACCGGGGCGATACTCCCGGGACTATTTCAGCGCGAAACGGTACGAAAATCCCTTCGCGTCCTCGTATGGCCACAGCGTCCCCAGAATAGACGGTCAACTGCAGGCCGCAGGATCACGATACGCGGGAACCCTGCGACAGGACGGAGAAAAAGGCCTCCAAATCGATTTTACCCGGGCATGGGACAACGATTCCCTGCAGTCAGCCACCCGCCGGATCGCTTTTTCTGCCGAGGGGCTTACCCTGGAAGATCACTTTGTCTTCCGGGAAGGGGCGCATTCCGTGGAAGAAGCCCTGGTGACCTGGCAGCCCGTCACCATCGAAGATCGTACTGTCCGAATCCAGTCGGCGGAAGGACAGTTAATCATTACGTCCCTGGATGGCGCCTTCGCGATGGAAGACCTGCGCGAAGCCTGCCAGGAAAACGATATAAGTGGCACGCTCACTCGGTTGACCGTCACGAGACCGGTGGAAAAAGAAGGCATATTCCGGTTTACCCTGACATTCGAATCCTCAAAGTAATCCTAAATCAACGGTTGATTGAACCCGCTTCAGCCAATTATGCTTTCCGGATGGAAGGAGGAACTGGATATGCGCTGGATCACCCACGTTTCCGCGCGATGCCTGCTCGTGGCGTTTCTGGCGCTTCCCGCGACCGCGGGGAATAGGCCTGAAATTATCTCGTGCCAGAAAATCTGGGACGCTGCCCCACACAACGCCTTCACTTCGCTGGTATGGTTCAGGGACCAGTGGTTCTGCGCGTTCCGGGAAGGCGCCGGGCATGTATCTCCGGATGGCGCGATACGGATATTACGGTCCGGGGACGGTTCCACGTGGCAATCCGCCGCGCGCATCACGATGGACAAGGCGGACCTTCGGGACCTTGGACTCGCGGTCACCGCGAACAACCAGTTGGCCCTTGTGGCCGCGGCCGCGTGGCACAAGCCCATCCAAAATAAGGACGGTACCAAGGAAACGCACCAGACCTTTTTCTGGACTTCTCCAGACGGGGAAACCTGGACCGATGCCACCCCAGTGGGTGATCCCAATTACTGGATCTGGAAGTTGACCTACTTTGGTCCTGACATCTGGGGCATGGGGTACGCCACGGGACACGCGGTAGACCAACCCCTCCGCCTTTACGGGGGAAAACATCTCGCGGAACTTAAAAAAATCACGGAAATTCCTGCCCCGGAACCCGGCGCGTGGCTGACGGAGTCCTCGCTGACTTTTGGCCCGGATGGCACGATGTACTGCCTGCAGCGGCGCGATCCCCACACGGCCCAGGGACTTCTGGGCATCGCCCATCCGCCCTATACCCAGTGGACCTGGAAGCCCCTGAGAGTCGGCATCGGCGGTCCGGCCCTTGTACGCCTGCAGGACGGACGACTGGTCGGCATTGTCCGGTTGTATGATCCGATACGAACGGGGGTGGGAGAAATCAACCCGGAAACCGGTACCTTCACGAGCTGGCTGACCCTGCCTTCCGGTGGTGACTGCAGTTACGCGGGCGTGGTGGAATGGGATGGCCTCCTGTGGATCAGTTACTATTCCTCTCACGAGGGAAAAACCTCGATATATTTCGCCAAGGTAACCCTAACGCCGGCAGACCCTGAAAAACCCGGTCAGTAAGGAGACACGTCATGACGCGACAGGACTTTACTCCGACGGTAGATCGCAGAACCTTCATGCGCGCGGGGGGCGCGGCCGCCGTGGCCGCGCTGGCCGCGGGAAAACTCGCCACGGCGCAGGACGCGGCAGCCCCTTTAAAAGTCGGACTGATCGGATGTGGAGGCCGGGGCACCGGCGCCCTCCGGAACGCCCTGCTCGCGGACGAAGGCGCGATCTGCTGGGCCCTCGGTGACGCTTTCGAGGACATGGCAAGGGAAAGCCTTGCCAATATCAAAAAAGAACGGCGCGTGGTGGATCGGGTACAGGTCGACGACAGCCGGATTTTTACGGGGCTTGACGCCTACAAGGGCGTGATCGAATGCTGCGACGTCGTGATCCTGGCCACGCCACCCGGCTTCCGCCCGATCCACCTGGCCGCCGTGGCCGAGGCCGGCAAGCACTGTTTCTGTGAAAAGCCCGTGGCCGTGGATGGTCCCGGCATCCGGGCCGTACTGGAAGCCAGCCGGATCATGCGCGAAAAGAAGGTCAACCTGGTTTCCGGCCTCTGCTACCGGTACGAACACAAGAAACAGGAAACGCTTCGCCGGATTCACGAGGGCGCCATCGGCGAAATCACCGCGGTGGAATGCGTGTACAACACGGGAAGCCTGTGGCACAAGGGTCGCAAGCCAGAGTGGAGCGAACTCGATTACCAGTTGCGGAACTGGTTGTATTTCGACTGGCTGTCGGGGGACCACATCGCCGAACAGCATATCCACAGCCTGGACAAAATGCTCTGGGTCATGGGGAACAAGCCCCCCGTCAAGGCGTGGGCCAGCGGGGGCCGCACGGTCCGCACCGACGAAAAGTTCGGTAACATTTACGATCATTTCAACACCGTTTTCGAATGGGAAAACGGTGTGAAGGGATTCAGTTCCTGCCGGCAGTGGGAGAACGCCACAACCGCCGTGTACGACAATGCCTATGGCACCACCGGGGTAGCCAAGGTCCAGGAACACACCATCCTGAACCGGAACGGCAACGCGGTGTGGAAGTGGGAATCCCAGGAACAGGACGACATGTACCAGAACGAACTGGACGCCCTGTTCGCCGCGATCCGCGAGGGACGGCACATCGACAACAGCCAGTACATGATCGACAGCAACATCATGGCAATCATGGGCCGGGCGGCGGCCTACAGCGGCCAACTGGTTACCTATCAGCAGGTCCTCGAATCAGAAGTAGCCTTGTTCCCCTCGATGGAAGACCTGCGGGCTGGCCGGGTTCCCAATCGCCCCGTACCGGTTCCGGGTAAAGGGCAATACATCTGAACAGGACATCAAGGAGCCATACCATGCGCTTGAATCGTAGAGATTTCATTCTGGCCGCGGGCGTGGCCGCGGCGACCGCGGGACTGGGCGTCAGCGGCGTCGCCATGGGACAGGACGACATGCCTCTCCGCGGAAGGATTCGAAAAGCCGTGGTCTCCGGCATGATCCGCGAGGGTAAATCCCTTGAAGAAAAATTTGCCGTGCTCAAGCAAGCCGGTTTCGATGGCGTCGAACTGTCTCCCAAGGACGGCGATCCTGAGGTCGTCCGCAAGGCCGCCGAAGCCACGGGCATCGTTCCCCACGGCGTGATTCACGGCTGGTCGCTGGACGGCATTCCGGAAAGCCTGGAATACGCCAGGGCGGTCGGGGCAACATCGGTACTTGTCGCGCCGGGCCAGGTCAGTGACGACGTGTATTACGACGCGCTGTATGAAAAAGCCCTGGCCACCTACCGGGAAGTCGCGCCCTTGTTCGAGAAGGCGGGACTGTGGATGCTGGTGGAAAACGTCTGGAACAATTTCCTGGTCAGCCCTCTTGAGGCGGCCCGATTTATCGACGAGGTAGGCAACCCCAAGGTGGGGGCGTATTTCGACTGTGGTAACGTGCTGCGGTACGGCTGGTCCGAACACTGGATCCACGCCCTGGGGCCTCGCATCAAAAAGATCCACATCAAGGATTACAGTCGCCAGAAAATGGAAAACGAAGGCCTTTGGAAGGGGTTCGACGTGCCTATCGGCGAAGGCAGCGCCAACTGGCCCGCCATCAGGAAGGAACTGGCCGCCATTTCGTTCGAAGGCTGGGCCACAGCCGAGGTCGGCGGGGGCGGCCTGGACCACCTGAAAGACGTGGCCTCGCGGATGGACCGGGTTCTGGGACTGGCCTGAACACCATTACCGTTTCTTCGAGATCGCGCGCGAAAGGTCCGGGGGCGTTTCCACGGATTGAGTAAGGTTATGCTCCATGAGTGAGGACATCTTTGTCACGGAAGATTTTCTGCTGGATTCCGAAGAAGCCCGACTGCTGTATCACCTTTACGCCAAAGATCTTCCGATCATCGACTACCATTGCCACCTTCCACCCGCCCAGGTCGCGGACAATCACCAGTTCCGCGACATGACGGAAATCTGGCTGGCTGGCGACCATTACAAGTGGCGGGCCATGCGAGCCAACGGCGTGGCCGAACGTTACTGCACCGGTGACGCGCCCAGCCGGGAAAAATTCGACAGGTGGGCGGAAACCGTGCCGTGGCTCATGGGCAATCCCCTGTACCACTGGACCCACCTGGAACTGTCGCGGGTTTTCGGTATTGGCGACCGCCTGTTTGGGCCGGATTCCGCGGACTACGTCTGGCAAAAAGGTAACGCGCTGCTTGCCCAGCCGGAATACACCGCCCGCGGCATCATGCTGAAGATGAACGTGGCGCTCGTGTGCACCACCGACGATCCCGTGGACGACCTGGAGGCGCACCGCCGTATCGCGGAAGATCCATCCTTTCCGGTGCGGGTGCTCCCCACGTGGCGTCCTGACCGGGCCATGGCCGTGGAGGACCCCGCGACATTCCGGGCCTACGTGGAACGGCTTGAATCGGCCGCGAACATGTCCTGTCCCACGCTGGGCGACTTTCTCGAGGCCCTGCGACGCAGGCAGTTGTTCTTCCACGAGCGGGGATGCCGGGTGGCCGATCACGGTATCGAAATTCCCTACGCGGAAGACTGCGCGCAAGCCGAGGCGGAAGACCTGTACAAAAAAGTCCTGTCAGGCACGCGGCTTCCCCAGGAGGCGTGCCTGCGGTTCCGGAGTTTCATGCTGGCCGAACTACTCCGGATGAATCACGCGATGGACTGGGCGCAGCAACTGCACATCGGGCCCATCCGCAACACGAACACCCGCATGTTCCGCCTGCTGGGCCCCGACGCGGGATACGATTCCGTGGGCGACGCGCCCCTGGCGAAAAATCTCGCCAGGCTGCTCGACCGGGTCGCTTCCACGGACCAGTTGACCCGAACCATCCTGTACACGATCAACCCCGCGGCCAACATGGTCATGGCCACCATGACCGGCAACTTCCAGGACGGATCCATGCCCGGCAAAATCCAGTTCGGCAGCGGCTGGTGGTTCAACGACCAGTTACGGGGCATGGAAGACCAGCTTGAAACTCTGTCCCAGACCGGCCTGCTCAGCCGTTTCGTGGGCATGCTCACCGACAGCCGGAGTTTCCTCAGTTATCCCCGGCACGAGTACTTCCGCCGAATCCTCTGCAACAAGCTCGGTGAAGACATCCGCCGCGGCCGTCTCCCAAAGACGGAGATCACGTGGATTGGTGCCATCGTGCGGAACATCTGCTGGAACAACGCGAACCGGTATTTCCGGTTTGGATTACCTGAGCGGTAAGCCGGGGCGTTTTCAGGTGGACGCGGTAACGAGTTTTTCGCCGGTTTTTAAAAAACGCGTGTAAGCGTCCAGAACGGCTCCCGTGTCGCCTTCGATCTGCACCATCCGGTCCTCGATCCATACTGCCCGGTTGCATAGTTCCCGGATCAGGTTGGCATTGTGCGAGACGAACACGATGGTCGTGTCCTGTGACCGGATGCGTTCTTTCATGATCGCCTTCGACTTTTCCTGGAAGTCCGCGTCCCCCACGCCCAGAATTTCATCGACCAGCAGCACGTCCGGCTGGGTATTCAGTGCGATGGAGAATCCCAGTCGGGCGGTCATGCCCGAAGAGTAGGTCGCCACGGGTTCATCAATAAACTCTTCCAGTTCCGCGAAACGGATAATCGCGTCCATCCGCTCGCGCAGTTCCCGCTTGGGAATACCCTGGAACATCCCGCTGAGGATGATATTCTCGCGACCGGAAAGGTAGGGCACGAATCCCAGGTTCAGGCTCAGCAGGGATACCGTGACCCCGTAATTGATGATGGTGCCGTGATCCGGGCTCATCACCCCGGCCAGCAGCCTGAGGAGGGTGCTTTTGCCCACGCCGTTTTTTCCGATGACGCCAAGGGAATCTCCTCGAAACAGGTCGAAAGACACGTCCCTTAACGCCCAGAAACGGCGACGCCGGATGAAACTGTGGCGCATCCAGTAGGACACTCCCACGTTCCGTACGCGGAGAACCAGTTCCGGGGCAGATGCTACGCCAGCGCCAGGCGCATCCCCGGCCACGATGGGGACCTTTTCCCCATTTACACCATGTGGGGATCCATCGCTCATCTGGCGATCCTTTTCGCGTACAAGGGATTGAACCGGCGAATGCAGGTCCAGCCGAACAGGATGCCCATCAGCGAAACCATGGCGATCAGGGCCAGCGATTGCCAGTCCGGAACCCGTTGATCCATGAGGCAGGCGCGATGCGCGTCGATCAGTACCACCATGGGGTTCAGCACCAGCAGTTGCCGCGCCTTTTCGGGAAGATCCCGCACGTCGTAGAAGATACCGGACATGTAAAACAGGATGCGCATCAACTGGTTGACCATTTTATTCAGGTCCGGTACGAAGGGCGTAAACGCGGCCAAGGTCAATCCACAGCCAAGCACAACCAGCAACTGCACGCCAAACACCATCGGCCACCATAACATGGTCATCGAAAAGGGAACCTGGAACACCACCAGGACCACCACCAGTAAAAGCAGCGTGAAGAAAAATTCCAGCGTGCAGGTCACCAGCGTGATCATGGGAAAGAGAATCTTGGGCAAGGCCACTTGCCTGATCATGCCCACGTTGTTCAGGATTGATGTCCCCATGTTCATGACCGTTACGTTGAAGAATCGCCAGAACACCAGGCCGATCAGCAGGAACGGCACGAAATTCGGGGTCCTCCGCTGGAAAAACACGCCAAACACGATGTACAGGACCACCATGTTCAACAGGGGATCGGCCACCCACCACAGCACCCCAAGCCAAGTCCGGGAGGCTTCCGCGCGGAAATCGACCCATCCCCGCAGTAGCACGAGTTGAAAAAAATGTCCACGACTGAACTTACGCATGAATAAACCGGGCCTCGCCCGCCATTACGATGAACACAGAATGGCGCCATTGTAGGCAATGACCGGTTGCCCGGGCAACCCCCCGCCGCTCAGGGATACACGCACCCCGGGCCGGTGTTGCGGGCGACCAGCAGGGCCTCTTCCGCACGACGGACCAGGTCCAGGGCGGTCATGCCTTCCGAGAGTTCGGCCAGCCCCGCGCTCAGGCCATAACTCCCCCCGGACCGCGCCGCGCACTCCTGGAGAATCCGGGTCGCTATACCCCGGGCCGTCCCGGTGCCAACCCCCTGCAGCAGCACCGCCAGGGTCCTTTCCCCGAAGCGGAACACATTATCGCCGGCGCCGACGCGGATACCCCCCTGGATAACCGCGCCCACCTCGCGAAGGGAGTTGATCACATCGGGCGGGTCTTCCCGGGTAGCCATCGGTTTGAACCAGTCCAGGGCCACAAGTCCAAGGGTCAGGGCGAGTTGCCGTTCCAGCGCGAAATCCCGGGCCGTGCTTACCTGTATTTCGAAGGCGCGCCGATCCAGCAGGCCGGTTTCCGGATCACGCCGGGTCGCTTCCTCGCGCCGTTTCCGGGCGGCCAGCGTCTCAGACATGTCCCGGAAATGCAGAAACAGGCACTGTTCCTCCTTGTCACAGAACGCGGCCAGGGAAACCGCGTAGGGTTGCGACGTCCCGCCGGTGTCCATGCGGACGTTTTCCAGGGTGCCCCGCCCCACCATGCGACACAATTTAAGCCATTGTTCGAACCGTTTTCGGTCCTCGATCGCGGTCAGCGCGTCCAGGCGCACCCCTCTCAGTTCATCAAGTTCCTTCCGCACCGACCGGGAAAAGGCCTGGTTGGCCTCCACGATTTCCAGCGTGTCGGGGCGTACAGCCACCAGCCCCTCGGGACTGAGGTCGAAGAGCGATCGAAATCTCCCCCTCTCCCGTTCCAGCCGGCGGGACAGGGCAGACCGCTCGATCCACGGGCGCAGTCGGGATACCAGTTCCCATGGCGAACAGGGCATCCGGCAGATGTCATCCGCGCCCATTGCCAGCGCCAGGAGATGGGCGCGTGGATTCTCCGACGGGGTCACCAGCACGATCGCGGTATGGGGCCATCCCCTGCGCACTTCATGAAACACGCGATCCAGGCCAGATGGGAATCCAGGCGTTATCACCACCAGCAGATCCACCCGCCGGGCGGCAAGATAACCGGCCGGGGACTGGTCCCGGGCAAGCAGGGTAACCTCGCAGCCCAGGCTCCGGATCAACCGTTCCCGGATCCATTCCGCCACCACGGGCGCGCCTCCCCATAACGCCACCATGGCATCAGGAAAGTCACGCGGCATACCGTTTCTCCTGCGTTCCCTTCGTTTTCCCGGATTACCGAGGATTATACCTTTATCCCCCCGGTATGGCACCGCGATGTCCCGGAAGTTTTTTCATCGGGGACTGGAAATAGTTTCCGTCTTTTCCCCCGGCGCGCGCGTGAATCGATCAGAAGGGGGTTTTGTTCGGAAAATTCACCGGGCACGGTACTTGCAACTTCCAGGTAACGGTCTTCACGTCCCATGAGGACCGCCTCCTTGAGTGTGGCCCAGCGCCGCCACGGCATGCCGTCCCACATGCCGGGTCCGTCGCAGGAACAGCGGCCTGGGTCCTGAACAAAACACGGGAAACCGTGACGGCACATATACAGGGGTCTGGAAATGCTGAAAGGACTGTACGCGGCGGCATCGGGCATGGTCACCCTGCAGGAACGGCAGGATGTGCTCGCCAACAATGTCGCCAACGCGGCCACGCCGGGATTCCGGCGGCATATTCCGGTATCCCTCGGGTTTTACGATCTCTTCTCGGGTACCCTCCGGAGTTCGGCCTGGTTCCGTGGCCGGTCCACTGCGCCAGGCGGTGGCCTGAAACCGGTAGAAACATGGCCCGACCCGGCCCAGGGGCCGCTCCAGACCACGTCCAACCCACTGGACATCGCCTTGACAGGACCGGGGTTTCTGGCCGTGGAAACGCCGAATGGGCCCCGCTGGACCCGGAACGGGCACCTGAGCGTGGACCCGTCGGGCCGATTGACCACGCCGGACGGCTATCCCGTTCTGGCGGCTTCGGGCGGGTATCTTGATGTCCGGGGTGGCGCGATCCACATCGCGGAAGATGGTTCCGTCACCGTGGATAACCGGGCCGTCGGCAAGCTGCGCATCGATGAATTTGACCATCCCGAGCGGCTGGTCCGGGAAGGCGCCAGCCTAGCCCGGCTCGATGCTACCGCGGCGGGAAACGACGCGCGCGCCGCGACGGCCACCCGGGTGGTACAAGGTGCCCTGGAGGCTTCCAACGTCAACCTGGGTACGGAAATGGCCGGGCTCATGGCAGGCCTGCGGGCCTATGAAGCCAACCAGAAGGTGGTAACCGCGTTCGACGACACGCTGGGCAAACTGATCGACCAGGTCGCCATGCCCAGGTAAAGGGGAGTCACCGCATGATCCGATCATTGTTCACGGCGGCCACTGGAATGATGGGCCAGCAGATGACCATCGACACCATCGCCAACAACCTGGCCAACGTCAACACCACGGGATTCAAGAAAAGCCGGGTCAACTTCCAGGACCTGATGTACGAAACCATCAAGCCCGCCGGAAGCGAGACCACCGCCGGAACCACCATCCCGGAAGGCATACAGATCGGCCACGGCGTGCGGGCCTCGGCGGTGTCCAAGGTATTTTCACCGGGGGCCGCCATCCAGACCGGAAACCCCCTGGACCTGATGATCGAGGGGGACGGTTTTTTCCAGGTGGAACTTCCCGACGGCACCATCGCCTACACCCGGGACGGGGCCTTTAAGCGTAACCAGGAAGGCAACATCATGACTGCCGACGGGTACTCGCTGACCCCGATTATCAATATCCCCGAGGACGCCGAGCTCATCATCGTCAGCACCGATGGCAACGTGTCCGTGCGGGTGCCGGGCGACAACGCCCCCCAGGTGGTCGGTACGATCCAACTGGCCCGATTCGCCAATCCTGCCGGTCTCGACGCGCGACTGGGGCGGAACCTGTTTCTGGAAACCCCTGCCTCGGGCGCGCCCATCGAGGGCCAGGCCGGGCTGGACGGCTTCGGCACCATCGCCCAGGGATTCCTGGAAAACTCCAACGTGCAGGTGGTGGACGAAATTATCCAGATGATCATCGCGCAGCGGGCCTACGAGGCCAACTCGAAGGTTATCCAGAGCGCGGACGAAATGCTCCAGACGGCCAACAACGCCAAGCGGTAATTGCTGATCCATGAACGGTTCACGTTCGACACATGGTTTCATGTTCCTTCGCGCGCTCGCGGCGGTTATATTGACGCACGTCTGCGGCGTCGTGGCCTTTGCCGACGCCCAGGAAGGAACGATTCACCTGCGAGATTCCGTCGAGGTGAAGCCGGGAGAAAGCGTAACCCTCGGCGATATCGCGGACTTGACCGGTCCCGCCGAGACCTTCGCCGGCACGCCCCTAACCACCGCTCCCCCGCCAGATCGCGTGAAAAACCTCTCCGCATCCATGGTCGTCATGCGGCTGCGCCAGGCTGGAATCGACCCCCAGGCATTACAGTTCACCGGGGCAACCACCGTTATCCTTAGAAGTAAGGCCCAGGACCTCGCGCCGGCCCGCCTCGCCGAGGCCCTGTTCGATCACCTCGTGGCCGCCATGCCCTGGGATCCCTCCCGGACGGACATTGAAATACAGCCGATTCGCCTCCGGGCGGCCCTGCCAGAAGGTCAAGTCACCTATGACTGGAGAATCCCGGCCCGGTGGAATTTCTCGGGAGCCGCTACCATCCAGGCGGTGATCCTGGTAGACGGCAAGGCGGTGGAACAGATCCCCTGCCGGGTGACCATTACGCCTCACATAGCCGTGGCCGTGGCAGCCGGGAACATTCCAAGAGGCAAACGCCTAGACACGTCCGATATTTCCTGGGAAGAGATGCCAGCGGACAGCCGTCCTGCCGACGCGGTAAGCTCTCCTGACGAGGCGGTGGGCCAGGTCGCGCGGCGCACCTTGCTCAAGGGAACCGTCCTGACCGCGCGCGCGCTGGAGGCGCCCAGAATCATCCGGAAAAACCAGGTTGTCCCCGTCGAAATGAATCGGGGAGGGATCTACCTGCAGACCAAGGCCCGGGCCCTTGCCGACGCCCGGGCAGGTGATCGGTTGCTCTGCGCCAACCTTTCTTCTCAGCAGCAGTTTGAGGGTATCGTGCGCGAGGATGGCCTCGTGATCGTCTCGGAACCATGAAAGGATTTCCCATGCGCGTACGTCGCTTCAGCGTTTTCGTCCTTACGACCGTCACGATGATGGGCCTGGTCGCTGGAGGGGCTTCCGCCGATTCCCTGTTCACCGCCGCGGTGCAGCAGGACGGCGACCTGATCAAGGAAAAACACCAGCGGTTCAAGCCCGGCGATATCGTCACGGTCCTGATACAGGAAACTATCGACGCCAATATCCAGGCGGACACCAAGACCAAGAAGGACGTCAACGTCAAAGCCCAGACGCCACCGGCCGCGAACACCTTTTTCGTGAGCCAGAACAGCATTGAGCCAGTAAACGCGGCCAAGCTTCCCAACTGGAGCACGGAAACCCAGAACGAAACCAAGAACACGGGCCGGGAACTGCGCAGGTCCGTCCTGAAAACCACCGTCTCCTGCACGGTTACCGAGGTGTTTCCCAACGGCACAATTGCCTTGCAGGGTTCCCGTACCGTGGCCATCAACCGGGAAGACTCCATCCTGAGCGTGTCCGGCGTCGCCCGGGCCAGGGACGTCGCGGTCGACAACACCATTCCCTCCGCGAAACTGGCCAACGCGAGCATTACCCTGCGGGGCAAGGGATCCCTGTGGAACAACCAGCGGCGCGGCTGGCTCACCCGGGCACTTGACTGGATTTCCCCGTTCTGACCTGGGAGACGACCCGTATGCGACTGACAGATCGTTTTTCGCGTAAAGGTATCCCGGCCGGACTGGCACTGGTCACGTTGCTGGTCCTGCCCGCCCTTGCCGGGGCCCTTACAATCGGCGACGTGTGCGAAGTGCAGGGCGCCCGGGGAAACATGCTCAAGGGTATGGGCATCGTCGTGGGACTGGCCGGTACAGGCGACAAGGCCCCGGCCGCCCTTGCCGCTCAGCAGCGATTACTCGAACGCATGGGCATGGAAGGACTCGCTGGAAAAGCCCTGAAAACCGCCAACATGGCCGTGGTCATGGTGACCGCCGTGCTGCCTCCCTTCGCGAAAGAGGGGACCCGCATCGACGTCAAAGTGGATTCGCTGTACGACTGTAAAAGCCTCCAGGGCGGCATGCTCCTCGAGACGCATCTTACCGGCCCCGGCCTGAGCGAAACGGTTTACGCCGTTGCCCAGGGACCGGTGATTGTCGGCGGTTACAGTGCCACGGGCGGTGGAGGGGGAGCGGCCAAAAGCGGGCACGTCACCTCGGGACGCATCCCCCAGGGCGCTTACGTGGAACGGGAAGTGCCCGCGTCCATCACGGATGGCGAGCGCATCGTGCTGCTGATCAAGCAACCCGATTTTCAGCTGGCGCGGTCCATCATCGAATCCATAGAACGCAAGTATGGTCCCGAAAGCGCGGTGGCCCTTGGCGCGGGCACGGTCCGGGTTACCATTCCCGACGCGTGGCGGACGGACCTTGTCGGGTTCATCGCCGACGTGTGCGCCCTGCCGGTACAACCCAAGAGTGTCGCCCGGGTAGTCATCAATGAACGGACCGGAACCGTGGTGGTTGGCGGTGACGTGATGATCCTGCCCTGCCAGGTCGCCCACGGCAACCTGACCATCAAGATCACAAGCACGCCGCAGGTCACCCCGGCCGTGCCGTTTTCCGACGCGCCACCGGTGGTAACCCAGCTCGAAGACATCATGGTACAGGAAACCGAAGCCCGGCTGATGCCCGTCCAGGGCACTTCGGCGGCGGAGGTCGCCGAGGCCCTGAACAAACTCCGGGTAACCCCGCGGGATATCATCTCCATCTTCCAGGCCATGCGGGAGGCTGGTGCCCTGCAGGCGGACCTGGAAGTCATGTGAGGCGCCATGCTGTACGTAACCCCCATAACGGCCGCCCCTCCGGCCCCGGGTGGAAGCCAGACCGGGGCCACCGGCCAACCTAGGGAGCACCAGGCCATGGTTGAACTGGAACGACTGTTCCTGTTCGAAATGGTCCGGGCCATGCGACGTACCCTTCCGGGGGACGCCCTGTTTGGTGATTCCGCCCCAAAACGGTTTTTCGAGGAAATGCTGGACGACGCCCTCTGCGGATCCTGGGCGGAATCCGGCACTACCGGCATCGCCCGGGCCATGGAGCGCCAGTTCCCCGAAACGGATCCGCGCGGAAACGCGGCATTAAACTTTTCGGTTGACCGGGTCGATAATGCGTACAGCGTATCCGATCCGGTCCGGACAGGAGCCTACGCATGGACATTGTAAGTGGCATCGCGGCGGCGGCCGGGATACTCAACCAGGTTCGCGCGTTGAATGAAGCGGTCGCGTCCGCCCGTCAACTGGCGCAAAGCGCGACGCTCCGCCAGGCGGAAGCCCCCGACTTTCTGAGCCTGCTTAAAACCCGACTGGAGTCCGGACAGGCCGTGACGCCCGTGTTGTCCGGCGCGAATCCCCGGACCCTGGCGGCAGACTACCTGGTCCGAAAGGATCGGAACGGGGACGGCATGCTCAGCCGGGCCGAGTTCGACGGCCGGGGCGCGTGGTTCAGCGCGCTCGACCGCGACGAAGACGGAAAACTGACCCTGGCCGAGTTACAGGCCCCCTTTGAAAACACCTGAACGGTTGACCATGGTATACCACGCGGACAACGAAGTGCTGGAGATGGACCCGGACGCGGCGCTGGCCGCCCTCGCGGACCTGCTGGTGGATTACGCGGAAATCCAGCATCAGATCGCCGCCCTGATCCAGCGCCAGGGCGAAGCCATTGTCTCGGGGCGGTTCATGGAACTGCAAGCGCTGAATGACGCGCTGGACAAGGTGACGCGGCAGGTAGTGGCCATGGAACCCCGGCGGGTCGCCCTGACTCGAAAGGTGGTGGAGAAATACCCGCTGCCGGAAGGCCCGCCTACCCTGTCCACCTTATGCCGGGCCGTGCCTTCGCCCTGGCGGGAACGCCTGGAAGACGCCCGGGAGCAATGGAATCGGGCTGCCCGCGCAGGACAATCCATGGCCGGGGAAACCCGTCGCCTGGCGGAACACGCCCTGCGTCACACCCGGACCCTGCTGATTGAATTCGCTGGACGCGGCACCCAGTCCAAGGATTCCCCTACCGGATCGATATCCGGATCCCTGAATACCCTCGGTTAAAGGAGTAACCGTATGGCCATCGTGTCAAGGACGACGCAAAACATGCTTACCCGCCGGGCGTTGATCAACATCAACCGCTCCGAGCGTCGGGTGCTGAGCCTCCAGGAACAACTGGCCACCGGACAGCGCGTCAACCGGCCCTCGGATGATCCCCTCGCGGCGCGACGCGCCATCGACGCCCAGGCGGAAGTCCGTAAAAACACGCAGTACCTGGCCAACATCACCACGGCAAGGCCATACCTGCAGGAAACCGAAACTTCCCTGCTTACCACCACCAACATTCTTCAACGCGCCTATGAACTTACCCTCCAGGGAGCCAATGACACCAACAGCCAGGTGGACCGGAACCAGATCGCCATCGAGATCAACCAGATCCTGGAAAACGCGCTGGTCGAAGCCAACCATAAAACAGGAAACCGGTACATATTCGGGGGAACCTGGACTTCCAGTCCTCCCTATACCCCCATTCGAAACGCCGCTGGAGAAATGATCTCCGTGATCTACAACGGCAATGATGAGACCATCGAGACGGAAATCAGCCCGGTGGTCCGGGTGCCCGTGAACGAAACCGGAAACGGTTACTTCTGGGACACGGATTTCGCGTCGGCCAATGTGTTCGAAACCCTGATCAGCATCCGGGACAACCTGCGCGCGGGCAACACGGGCGCGCTTACGCAAGATTTAAGAAATCTGAAAAGCAACATCGACCGCGTCACCACGGCCCTTGCCCGCGTTGGCGCCATTCAGAACCGCATGGACCTGATCCAGAACGCCACCGAAATCTACAACGTGCAACTGGAATCCCTGCGATCGGAAAGCGCCGACGCGGATTTCGCCGAAGTCACCGTAAACCTGAACGTGGCCATCAACGCGCTGCAGGGCGCGCTCAACGTGGGCGCGCGGGTACTACAACCCACCCTGCTCGATTTCATCCGCTGACGGCGCGGGCCGGCCGGCTACGCTTTCTGTACGGCACCGAAACAGTAGTCCGCGTGGGCCCGGTCCATGGGACGATCAACCAGGGACCAGGCCACCAGCACAACCAGCGCCACCGGAATGCCGACCACGAGCGGGTCCACCACGTTCCAGGTCGCGCTCCAGCCGGGAGACGCCAGGAACGGCTTGCCGAACACCCTCATGCAGATGCCCAGGGCGCCAGCCGTCTTGGCGTTGACGAAAGTCATCCAGAACACGTTGGCCACGAAACCGGCAACCATGGACGCAATCGCCGCCCGGGCGTTCGGGCGTTTCCAGTAAAGCCCCAGCAGGTACGCCGGCATGAAACTCGACGCGCAGATCCCGAAGAACGCCGCCGTTGCCACCGCGATCACGTTGCCGGAGACCACGTACCCCATCCCGAGGGACACCAGCAAGCCCACGCAGATACCGATCCGGGTCAACAACACGGAATTTCCCTGCCGGAACTGTTCGAACAGGTCCCGCCCCAGCGCCGCGCCGATGGTATGCATCTGCCCAGAAAGCGTGCTCATCGCCGCGGAGAGCAGGGTCAACAGGAAAATGATGCCAAACCATCGGGGCAGTGCACCCTGAACGAAAACCGGGATAATCTGGTCCACGTTTCCTTTCATGGTAGTGGCGCCGTTAATAGTCCGCGCCACGGCGATCAGTCCCGGCCGGATGACGTCCCACTCGCCTTCCGCGCCCTTCTCGATCTTCAGGTTCGGGGTTTTCAACACCAGCCTTGGTGGCGCGATGGGATTGTCACCAGGTAAGCGGTACGCGACAAATGCCTTGGCCCGCTGCTTAACCTCATCGGGGGCGTCATCCGGCACCGGCTTCAGGGGATCGTTGCCTGAAGCCCCCGGATCCATGAGCACATGGTCATCCACCACTTTTCCCACGATCCGCTCTTGCTGGAAAAAATACACGTTCGACAACGCGCCCACCGTAAAGGCCACGCCCACCATGAGGTAAATGAACACGCCGCCCGCTACCACGGCGCGGTTCAGATCCTGCTGTGACTTGACGGTCATGAAACGCACCACGAGTTGCGGTTGCGCCAGCACGCCAATACCCACCCCCATCACGATCGTTGTCACCACGATCCACCACAGGTCGTACTGGTGGGCGGATGCCGCGTCTGCTCCAGCGGCAGCCCAGCCGAATTTTGGCATCGACGTCCATCCCTGGTGGCCGATCGCCTGCAGGGAAGCCGGCACCATGTTCTTCATCTCCGTCAACTGCGCGTGGGCGGACATCACGCCACCCAGTTGCCAGTACGTCCAGCCAAACAGAAAAACCATGCCCACGGCCATAATGGCCCCCTGAAGGGCGTCCGTGAACAGGACGCCCTTGATGCCGCTCGGAATCACGTAGGCCACCACGACCAGGGCAAAAATCAGTAATGCCACCTGCATGGGGATATCGAAGGTCGTCGCGATGAACTCCGCCCCGCCCCGCAACACGGCCATGGCGTACAACGGCATGAAAACAAAGATGATCAGCGCGGCGAACACGTGGACGAACCGGCTGTTATAGCGCTTGGAAAGAAATTCTGGAAACGTGTGCGCGCCCAGGTGATGCCCCATGCGGCGGGTACGCCCACCAAACACGACAAAGGCCAGAAAAATCCCCACGAATATGTTGAGGAAAGACAGCCACAGCAGGCTCATGCCGAAGTTGGCGGCCACGCCGCCAAATCCCACGATGGCCGATGTGCTGATAAAGGTAGCGCCGTAAGACAACGCCATGATCACGGGGTGCGTATTCCGTCCCGCTACGAGGTAGTCGGCGGCGGAACGGGTTCCCTTGTATCCCTTGTAGGCCAGCCATACCACTACCATCAGGTACAACACAACCATGGAAATAGTAAGAAAATCCATTACGACCTCCTTTCAGAATGCGCCTGTCAGGTACGGATCGGGACATGGACGGTGGGATTGATTTCAGGACTCTGCTTCTTCCCGAACTTCTTCCCTGGCCCAGTTCAAGTCTTCATGGGTAACCGGTTCATCGCCCTTGTTCCAGGTCAGCACGCCGTACACCACGCAGAGCACCGCCGACAAAATACTCAACAGGTACGCGAGAAAGACCCAGAAATCTTCTATACCCAGGTACATCTTGACAACCTCCGCTTGACCTTATTCCATAAATCTGAAAAATATGATGTAATTTTGACACGCCCACGAGGAACATCTCAATTTTTTTTACGTCTTTTCGGAAAAATTTCTTCCGCTCCCGAAAAACACGAAACGGTCATTTCCATACATGAAAAATACGTGCTGGTAGGATTACAAAATCCATATCTGAACGTGTCCATAGCGCTCTATTTTCATAACACATTATTTTCCATACACTTGTAAAGATAAACTTCGCAAAGCCAGACGTGGCACGCCGCTTGATCCTGACATCCAGGAAAGTACCATCCCCTGGACGGCCGGGTATCCGGTCAGGCCACGAACAGGAAAGGAGATCCCCGTGAAAAAAGTGGAGGCTATCATCAAACCCTTCAAGCTGGAGGAAGTCAAGGAAGCGCTGTCCGCCACGGGCATCACTGGCGTGACGGTAACCGAAGTAAAAGGATTCGGCAGACAGAAAGGACACAAGGAGATGTACCGGGGAGCCGAGTACGTGGTGGAGTTTCTGCCGAAACTGAAAATCGAGGTGGTGATCCCGGACGACCTGTTGCGAACCGTCATCGACGTCATTTGTAAAACCGCGTCCACGGGCCGCATCGGCGACGGAAAGATCTTCGTGATCCCCGTGGAAAATGCCATCCGCATCCGTACCGGCGAAGAAGGGGCCATCGCGGTGGAATAACGGTTATCCACTCAAAAAAAAGGAGATTAGAGATGCTGAAAACAATCGGAAAAGCGAACGTCAGATACCTTCCTCAACTCTTACTGGTCGGGATGATCTGTCTGGCGGGTGGATGGGCCCTGGCCCAGGAAACCACGGACGCGACGGCCATAGATGAGACCAGGGTGGCCCTGGACACCCTGTGGGTGATGATCGCGGGATTTCTCGTGTTCTGGATGAACGCCGGATTCGCCCTGGTGGAAACGGGGTTCTGCCGCGCGAAGAACGCCGTGAACATTCTGGCTAAAAACTTTATCGTCTTCGCCATTGCCAGCCTTTCCTTCTGGATTACGGGATTCGGCTTGATGTTCGGGGACGGTAATGGTTTTGTCGGGTTTTCGGGTTTCCTGCTGTCCGGGGCGGACAACAGTCCCGCCATGGCAGACGCCTATAGCGGTGTGTACTCCGCCCTGAACTGGACGGGGGTGCCCCTGGAGGCCAAGTTCTTCTTCCAACTGGTTTTCGCCGCCACGGCCGCGACGATCGTGTCCGGGGCCGTGGCCGAACGAATCAAGTTCCAGGCATTCATTCTGTTCTCGTTCCTGCTGGTCGCGGTGGTTTACCCGGTGAGCGGCCACTGGATATGGGGGGGCGGCTGGCTGGCTAACATCCTGGGGGGATCTTTCAAGGACTTCGCCGGTTCCACGGTGGTTCACAGCGTGGGCGGTTGGGCGGCCCTGGTGGGCGCCATGCTGCTGGGCCCCCGGATCGGTAAATACCGGGCCGACGGCAGCGTAAACGCCATACCAGGCCACAACATCGCCTACGCCACCCTGGGAGGTCTTATCCTGTGGCTCGGGTGGTTTGGATTCAACCCGGGCAGCACCATGGCCGCCGATGGTAAGGCCATCGCGCATATCGCCGTGACCACGGCCATGGCAGGAGCGGCAGGCATCGCGGCGGCAACAGCCTACGCGTGGCTGCGAGTGGGCACCCCGGATCTGTCCATGATCATCAACGGATGCCTGGCGGGGCTGGTCGCCATAACCGCGCCGTGCGACGGCGTGTCGGTGTTCGGATCGGTCATTATCGGGCTGATCGCCGGCATGCTGGTGGTAGAATCGGTGCTTCTGATCGACAAGTTACGGGTGGATGACCCCGTGGGCGCCGTTTCCGTCCACCTGGTTAACGGGATCTGGGGCACCCTGGCCGTCGGCCTGTTCAATACGGACCTTGGACTGTTCTATGGTGGCGGCGTGAACCAGTTAATCATCCAGTTGATCGGCATCGGAGCCGTGGGCGCTTTCACGGTGACGGCCTCGCTGTTGCTATGGTCCGTCATCCGCCTCACCCTCGGCCTGCGCGTCGAACCGGACGAGGAATACGCCGGGCTGGACAAGAGTGAAATGGGACTGGAAGCCTATCCCGAAGACGCGCTGACCCCGGAATATAAGCAGGTTTCAACAGCCTGACGCCACTCCTCCCTCCCCATCTCTCCCCATGGCGGCCGGTCTTTCTCCGCGGACCGGCCGCCCAAAATTGTTATACATCCCAATTCAGTCGCGCCGTTCTGCCTGCAGGATTCCCCGGTAGACGTCAACGGGCGTCTTCCGTTTTTTTCGTTCCGGTACTTCGGGTCGCGTGGTTGACATGCTTTACTCTCGGGACACGATGCTTCTCCGACCGTTTTTTTCTTTTTCCCGCGCGCTGACTGTCCAACCAGAACCTTGATCTCTTATCGACGCGTTGCCATTCTGAGCGGATCCGGTCATTTCGAGCGGATCCTGTCATTTCGAGCGAAGCGAGAAATCTTCAACCTCCCGTGAACTCACCAGCCTGGAAGGCGCAATGGGTACTTGACTTTCCTGCTTCAGCCGTGGTAAATTTCAGGTGGGCTGAGCGGGACTAACTCAGTTGGTAGAGTGCCAGCTTCCCAAGCTGGATGTCGCGGGTTCGAGCCCCGTGTCCCGCTCCATTTTTTTGTTTCCCCCCTAGGCCACCGGGTCCCACCGCACGCCAATCTTTGACGCCGCGTATCCTGCTGCCTGCAGGTGATCGCCGTATGCCATCATCCAGTGCGAATCGCGAACCTCGTTCAGCAGGCGTTCCCAGGGGCCAAAAATCTGCACATCCTGCTGACTGCGACAAATCTCATAAAACGGATTGTCTTTCACCACCCCGCGCATGCCCAGCCAGCGTCCCGTGGCGTACTCCGGGTTGATGAAGGTGACCACTTGTCCGGGAGGCATGCTCACCTTGGGCGCCGCGCCGAAATCTGACTCGTAATGCGTGAGCACCCGCGCCGGGGCGTAGGTCTGACCGTCCAGTCGCCGCGGACACGCGCAGTGAGCGCACGTCACCATGCCTTCATCATGGGGAAACGTCGAGTTATGCATGAACACGGGTACCCCCGCCAGGTGACGCAACAGAATCCCGGCTGGAATCACCACGAAATCCGATTCACAGAACGCGATCAACCCCTCGTCGTTCAACAATCCAAGGGTCAGGCAGGCAGTAGTACGGGACATCGGCATGATCGCGCTCATGCAATCCATGATGGAAAAGACCGACGCGTCGGCTTCCCGCATGAACTGCTTGAACAGGACATACAGCACGAACGCGTTCACCACGTAGGAACGTTCGGTTTCAAGCCTGGTCTCCGGCAAGGCCAGAAACAGGTCTGCCCATTGTTCCGCCCGGGCCATCAGCGCGGTATCGGCGAACGCGGCTTTCAGCCTCTTTTCAAATTCGGCATAGTCTAAGTTGATAATCTCCATGTTCCATTTTTCTCGAGCGACCTGCGGAGCGTCGGGCGCGTATTTCCCCTGGAATCCCCCCAGGGTGGCCACCCGGCATCCCACCAGGTTATTCACCGCGTTCCACGCCCGTAGTCGCCAGCGCAGTTCGTCCACACTGTCGATCACCACGTCCCGTACCGACACCCGCCGGTCGGTATCCGGAGATTCACCATCCCTGGCGAGGTACCTCGTGCTCAACGCCTCGTACCAGTAGTACACCGGGCCTGACTTGTGTCGCGCGAAAATGATGGCGCCCCGCGGGGGAATACAGGCACGAAGCGTATCTCCCGAACCCGTGGCAGGGTAAACAATGGTCAGATCCGCCTTGCCGTGATCAATATTCTTCGCTTCTTCCGGGTTCCTCACGCGTATCACCGGCAACACTTCCATGGGAAAGCCGATAGATGCCGCGAGACCACGCAATTCCTCGCTGATTCGATCCGATTCCTCCGCGGCAGCGGCGTCGGACTGTACCCCACCCCACGATTTATAAGAAGCCATCTCCCGCTTCAGGGGAACCCGGTACATCAGCACGGGAAGCACCCGAAGGGTTCGGGATATTGTGTAAAGCGGCCGGGAGGGATCCCACGTGATATCCACCCCCGCCGCGACCGCCGCCCCGGCTCCCAATCCAACCGCGACGCCGGCGGACGCGACCATCGCTAGTTCCATGAATTCCCGGCGATTCATGCAATGACAACACATGGCTGGACCTCCCGGTTGTATGCCCCCAGTATACATTCCTCCTCACAAAATTCCAGAGTATAGTTCTATTTCCGGATGATGTATACTGGTGACTGGAAGGGAATGGTATGGGATGCCTTCCCCGTTTCGTGATCATCCTGATGGAGGAAGAACCATGCGCAAGAAATCTGGCTTTACCCTCATCGAACTGCTTGTCGTCATCGCCATCATCGGCATCCTGGCGGCGATTCTGCTGCCGGCGCTGGCCCGGGCCCGGGAAGCGGCCCGTCGTTCGTCCTGCCAGAACAATCTCAAACAGTGGGGCCTGGTGTACAAGATGTACGCCAACGAAGCCCGGGGTGCTTTTCCGGTTATCCAGATGGGTTTCTTCCAGACCATCGGAGGTAGCAATAACCAGTTCTGGGTAGACCTTGGACCCCGCGTGTCATCCATATACCCGGAGTACCTGACCGACCCGATGATCATTTTCTGCCCCTCCGACGCGCGGCTTTCGGTAGACATACAGAAGGCCAAGTTCCCGGACCGGGATGAATTCTGCCTGCAGTACGCCGGCAATGATTCCGACGAATGCGCCAACTCGATTGATTCCAGTTACATTTTTCTTGGTTACGTATTTGATCGGGTAGGCGACGACCAACCGCCGGTATCCGCCGCCAACCTGATGAGCCTCGTGCAGAGCCTGCCGATGGTCGATCCAAACCTGCTGCCCGCCAATCCCCAGGGCCCCCCTCAACTGGTATATGGACTTGAAAGCCTGCTGGTAAACAGCGACTTCATCTCGGGAATACTGCAGAACGACAACAACCGCGTGCAGCAGGCTATCGACCGGGATATCTCCGGTGCTTCCCTTGCCGGTTACGGCAACGGAGGCGGAAACGTGATCTACCGCCTGCGCGAAGGCATCGAACGGTTCCTGATCACGGACATCAACAATCCTGCCTCGGCGAACATGGCCCAGAGTTCCGTCTTCGTCATGTTCGATCACGTGGCCACCAAAACCGGCAGTTTCAACCACATACCGGGAGGAAGCAACGTGCTTTACATGGATGGACACGTGGAATTCGTCCGCTACCAGCCGTATCCCCGGGGTACCGCCCCCGTTACCGAATACATCGCGACCACGCTGGGCTCGCTGGGCGTGCTGACCTTCGAAGGCGTGTTCCCGGGCTGATATTGCCGCGCAAGGAGAACCGCCCGCGCTGGCTTAGCGCGGGCGGTTTTTTTCGTAAGGGGGCCGGCCGGGTGTCACTCAGGCTCGGAGGATACGGCATCCGGCATCGTGGATTGCACATAGGCTACCGTCTTTTCAAGTCCCTCCTCGAGCGACACATCCGGCTTCCATCCCAGGATTTCCCGGGCCAGGTCACCGGTAATGTAGATCTTGTCCACCTCGCCGGGCCGCAGATCTTTCAGAATGGGCTTGCCGGTAAATCCCGTCAGTTTCTGGATGATATCGAATAACTGCTTAACCGATACGCCCTTGCCCGAACCCAGGTTCACCGTGACCCCATCACCCTTTTTCATGGCCAGGAGACAGGCCCGGGCGATATCCCCCACGTACACGTAATCCCGCAACGGCTTGCCATGGCCGTACAGGATCGGGGCCTCGCCCGCAAGCATCTTTCCTGCCAGGATCGAGCAGACCCCCGCTTCTCCGTGCGGCGTCTGTCGCGGACCATACACGTTGGGAAACCGCAGATTGGCGTAGTTGAGCTTGTGCAGGCGGCCGTACAGGCCCACGTAATTTTCCACGCACAATTTGCTGGTACCGTAGGGACTTTCCGGCCGGGGTGGACACTGCTCATCCGCCGGCAACTTATCCGGTGACCCATAAATAGCCCCACCGGTGGACGCGAAAATGAATTTCTTCACCTTGTGCCGCGCACACAATTCGAGCAGGTTGAGGCTACCCCGGACATTCACGTCCGCGTCATAGATCGGATCTTCCACGCTCTTCCGCACATCAATCTGGGCCGCGAAATGATACACGTACTCGGGCCGCGTCTCTTCGAAAATCTCCGCCATCTGCTGGCAACGAATGTCCAGTTCGTAAAACGTGGCGCGCTCGTTGAGATGATCCACGCAACCCGAAGAAAGATCATCCACCACCGCCACCTCGTGGTCCGCCGCGATCAACGCGTCAACCACGTGGGACCCGATAAAACCGGCTCCGCCCGTTACCAGGACTTTACTCATGCGTCAGCCTCCTGCTGATCGTTGCCAATCGGTTTAAATGTTCTCCCCTCGAACAACCCTATTGTATCCATCCTCCCGCGTCCCGTTCCACGCTTCCCCTGGTCCGCCGTGAATACATGGCCGGGATAGAACGTCTATAGGAAAGATTACAGAACGGATCGCGTGTCATGAACAGAAACAGATTCCACGTGGTGGGGTTGCTGATGCTTGGGACGTTTCCCCTGCTCACCGCCTGCCAGACCACCCCGGTTCAGCAGGGCGCGCTGGCAGGCTCCGTGCTTGGAGCAGGCGCGGGAGCCCTGGCGGGCGCGACCATGGGCCGTCCCGGAGAAGGCGCCCTGGTCGGCGCGGGAGCGGGAGCCCTCGCGGGCGCCCTGATCGCCGATGATATCGCCCACGGCAAGTCGCCCCTCGAAGCGCGGCCACCGGCATCCACGGTTTCCTCGCCGCCACCACCCCCGCCACAAATCGGGTACTATAAATGGGTAACGCGGCGAGGGCCAAATGGCGAACAATACGAGCAACGGGTCTGGATACCGAGGTGAGGCCCCCGGCATTACCGACTACCAGAGGCGGTGGCGGCGGGCAGGTATTGGATGCCTGGTCGTGGCGGCATGCATGGCATGGCAGGGGGAGGCCATGTCATGGCAGGGCTGGTGGATCGCGGTGCTCTGGTGGGGAGGGGTCACCCTGCTGCTGGGAATAGCCTTGTACACGGTCGCGCTGGACCTGCGGTACACGTCCTTGCTGCGCAAACTCGAGGAACGTCGCATTTTTCTTGAAACCTTTGGTGATCCCGAATTCCGGCGGCAGGTTCGCGCGCTGGCTGATGCCAACAAGTCCGTCACGAATCCCCCTCACGCTCCGGACAGGCCGCGCGGGCCGGAAAACGACGGCAACTGATCACACCGGCTGGTACACGGGAATCTTCAGGGGTTCGCCGTCCCGCAGGGCCGACTGGTGCGCCACAATCCCCGGAACCGTCATGTTCAGGGCGGCGGCAATGTCCACCAGGGGGCGACGTCCAGTCAGCAGGGCATTCACGAACTCTTCACAGAGGTATCCATGCGAGCCTCCGTGTCCCCCGGCTTCCACCCCGGGCGGCAGCGCGGGTTTCTGAAGTTGTACCTGCTGCACATTGTCCAGCCCGTGGTAGGTCATGCCGTACACGCTTCCGCGGGTACCCCTGACCCGCCCGATTTCCCCCCCATGTCCAGGGGTATCCCAACTGACCGCCATCCGGGCCATACCACCATCAGTGGTCCGCAAAAGCGCGATTTCCGTGCCAAAAGGATTTTTATATGGGTTGTTTTCCGGCTGTAACCAGTACGTCTTGCTCCGGAAACCGTAACAACTCACCTCGGTAAAGGCTCCGCCGCACACCGCCACGTGAAAGGCGGTGGAATGGGTTGGATAATGCTGCGGAGGCAGACCGACCCGCCATCCCCTGAAGGAGTCAATGGGTTCCTCCATGAAATGGTAGTACTCCCCTTCGGCATACACTAGCGTGCCCAGGGCCCCCGCCCGATACAACTGCCGCATGGCGTAACACTCGTTGGTATACGCGCTTGTTTCGAACATCATATAGGTCAAGCCCGACTGCCTGACTTCCTGGTACAACCGGTCGGCGTCTTCCAGCGATCCAAATACGGCGGGCACGGCGGATGCCACGTGCTTGCCATGTTTCAGGCACAAAATGGCGTGATTACAATGGCTGGGCGCGTCGGTGGCCAGAAAGATCGCCTCAATTTCAGGGTCCTTGACCATCTCCTCCAGGGAAGGATAGGTACGTTCGCAACGGCAGCGCTGGGCCAGTTCCTGGCATCGTTCGGGAATCAGGTCCGTCACGGCCGTGACCGTGACATTGGGATGATCTTGGAAACCGAAGGCCGCCCCAAACTTGCATACCCCGTATCCGGCGATACCCACCCGGATCTTCCGGTCCGATACCGGTTCCCAGGATTTTGAAGGATCCACGTTGTTGAGGGTGTTTTCAAAGCCCTGGATGTCCGGCCGGTCGGCAGGCCTGGGTTCCGCCGCGACCACCGGGGTATTTCGGCGGACGGTTGTCGCGCAACCGGCCAGTAGACCACTTCCACCAAGCACCGTCATGGCCCGCATGAATTCGCGCCGCGTGGTATCGTTGCCGTGACTTGGGAAACGCTGCTCTGACATGGCATAACCTCCAATCCAGGTCATTATGCGACAAGACACGCCATTCTCCCAATAACGACCGTGAAATCACTTCCACGGGCGCCATCCACGCGTCAGAACATCCTTCTGATCAACGATAGTAGCCGTCGGGTACTTACGAGTTCCCGGGCGTTTTCCGACCGAAGCAGTTGCAGTATTTTGGCGGGCGAACCCAGGTAAAACGCCAAGTACATGCGCGCCTGCCAGCGTTTCAGTTGCCGGTCGGAAAACGCGCCATGCCGCAACGCCGCGCCACTGTGCTTCGTGTACTGGTTCCAGTCTCGGGTGTTTAACCTTAACCCCTCCATGCCGCACGAGGCCATCCGGAAAATCTCCGTTCCCGGATACGGGGTCAGAATCGCGAAACTGGCCAGTGTCGCGTACGGCCGCATCCGCGCGGCAAACGCGCGTGTCCTGGCCAGCGACTCGGGCGTTTCTCCCGGTAGTCCGAGGATAAAACACAACTCACTTTCGATGCCCACGTCGTGAATGAGCCGGATGGTTTCTTCGGCCTTATCGAGTAGCAAGCCCTTGTTACACCGGGACAGAATTTCCTGGTCACCCGTTTCAATTCCCAGGCTGACATAACGGCATCCCGAGTCCCGCATGGCCTCCAGCAATTCCCGGTCCAGCACATCCGCCCGGGTTGTGGTATACCACGGCACGCCTATTTTCCGGGCGATCAGGTCCTTGCAGACCGCCAGGCCATGATTCCGATTCAGGGGAAAAGCCCCCGCGCTTCCGAAAGAAATGCGACGGGCCCCATATCGTCGAACCGCTTCTTCCACTTCATCCACGATTTTTTCCGGGGCTTTATACCGGGTTTTCTCAAATGTCGCCTGGTAACAGAATACGCAACGAAACGGACAGGTCCGGGATGGTTCCACCGGAATCGTGTAATCGTAGCGGCTCAAGTCATACAGGTCCCAGGCGGGCGGGGGAAGTTCCTCAAAGGGGGGAAAGGATTCCCGGGGTGGATTAACATGTATCGTGTTTCCATCGGCATCACGCCAGGCCACACCCGGAATGCTGTCCCAGGGCGCCCCGGACGCGATTTCCAGCATGGCCTGTTCTCCCTCTCCCGCGACCACCAGATCAAAAACCGGGAATTGTTCCAGCGTCTCTCCAGGCACTGCGGACGCGTGATATCCGCCTATTACCAGGCGTGTTTCCGGGCTAGCGGCTTTGATTTTCTCCGCTATCATGGCGGCATCAACGATTTCTTCCGTGAACGCGGATAACCCGACCACGTCTGGTTTAAGCCGGGTTATTTTGTTCACGAACTGGTCCACGGAGGAATCATCGACGTGGGGATCCAACACGTGGACCGTGTGCCCCGCGTCGCGCAGGCACGCGGCGATCACCGCGACCCCCACCCGCAGATGGGGCGTCAACCGCTGAAAGGGATCCGGGGAAGGCGAGATACAACACGAGTTCAGCAGAACGATATTCATGGGATATCCTGCCTTGCTTGCCTGCCGACTACGCGCATGTCGGCCATGTTCCTTTTTTGATACTTTACCTGGGCGAACACGGTGGACAGTATTATTCTTTCACAAAAAAACGTGCCGGGGCTCTGGTTATGGTTGTATTTCCATGGGCGGCACAGCGTATATTATTGACAAAAATGTAAAAAAACTCGATACAAGTGGAGGCAGCGCGTCTCATGAAAACCATCCGGGTGGAAGTGCGGGATGATCACCTGGAAACGCTGGCCCGAACCCGGCCCATGCCCGCCCTGGCGGAACTGGTCTGGAACGCGCTGGACGCGGAGGCCACCCGGGTCACGGTCATTTTCACCGAAAACACCCTTGGTGGCATCGAACGGGTGGAAGTGCGGGACAACGGCCATGGCCTGTCCCACGAGGAGGCGGTGGCCGCGTTTGGTAACCTCGGCGGTTCCTGGAAACGGATGTCCCGTCGCAGCGCGGCCCGTCAACGGCTGATGCACGGCAAGTTTGGCAAAGGCCGGTTCCGGGCTTTTTCCATTGGGGGTCATGTCACATGGCTATCCCGGTTCGAAAGGAATGGTCAACTGCTGGGTTTCACCATTGAAGGTTCCGCCGACCATCCTGGAGAATTTCACCTCTCCGATCCAAAGCCCCTGTCAGAGGGCACGCCCGGCATGGACGTGATCATCGAACGTGTCCAGCCTCCCGCCGAGCAACTCCGGGGCGTCAAAGCCCAGGAGGACGCGACCGAGCAATTTGCCCTCTACCTCTGCCAGTACCCGGATATTCGAATCGTCTATGATGGCGTGCCCCTGGATCCGGCCAGTGCCCAGGCCCGCATGGAATCCTATCCCCTGGAAGAACTGGTCATGGAAAGTGGGGAGCGGGTAACGGGTACCCTTGACGTCGTGGAGTGGTACCGTCCCGGACGGCGAGGCGTGGTTTTCTGCGACACTGCGGGCTTTGCCCGGGAAACTTTCATGCAGCGCCTTACTTTCCGTGGGTTCAGTTATACCGCCTACCTGAAATCCGCGCACGTGGAGAAACTGGACGCGGAAGGCGTGCTAACCGTGGGTGAACTGCATCCCGACACGCGGTCCATCCTCCAGGAATGCCGGAATATTCTAAGACGGCACTTCAGCCTGCGAGAGGCCGAAGACGCCCAGGCCACCCTGGAAACGTGGAAACGCGGGGGCCTGTATCCCTACGCCGGCGAGCCTCAGAACCAGCGGGAATTACAGGAACGCAAGGTATTTGACATCTATGCCACCCACCTGTACCGCATGTTTGACGAGTTCGCGGAAGTGCCGTCAAGGGTTCAGCGAGTAGTGCTACGCCTGTTACAGGAGTTATCCCGACGGGATGCCATCGAAACCGCGCGGATCCTGGATGAACTGATCACGGCAACCAACGTGGAATTGCCCGCCCCTGACGCAACGCCCGTGGATCCTCCCGCCGAGCCCCCATCATGATCGCGTGACCACGGCGTACCCGTTCAGAGGGTTTCGAGTATCATGTAATCATGGGTCGCGCGCGACAGGAAGAGGTTTTGTCCCAGAAAACACCTGACATCCTCCCCACGCCCGTTCGGGTAACGGTGATCATCCCTACCTACCAGGAAGCGGAAAACCTGCCGGAACTGTTCCGCCGTCTGGCCGCCGTCCGGGAACGATCCCTGCCGGCCATGGACGCCCTCGTCATGGATGACGACAGCGGTGACGGCACGCCGGACGTGGTGGCCGGGCTTGCCCTGCCCTGGGTACGACTGGTTACCCGCAAAGAAAACCGGGGGTTGAGCCCCGCGGTGGTTGATGGATTCCGCCTGGCAGGAGGAGAGATCATCGCCGTCATGGACGCCGACCTGAGTCATCCCCCGGAGTCCCTGTCAGACCTGGTCGCCGCGATTCTCGCGGGCGCTGATTTCGCCATCGGGTCGCGCTATGTCCCCGGGGCAGGCACGGCGGAGAACTGGGGCTGGTTCCGGTGGCTCAACAGTCGCGTTGCCACTCTTCTCGCGAGGCCTTTTACCTCGGTATCCGATCCGATGAGCGGCTTTTTCGCATTCCCCCGCCGGATCCTCGAAACGGGAGCGCCTCTCAATCCCATTGGCTACAAGATCGGGCTGGAGGTGCTTGTCAAATGCCGGTGCGAGCGCGTGGTCGAGGTGCCCATCTTTTTCGATCAGCGCCACAAGGGACAGAGTAAACTGTCATTCCGCGAGCAGTGGCGATACCTGCTGCACCTTCGGCGACTGGCCATGTTCAAGTACGATCATCTGGCCCATTTTCTCCACTTCGGCCTGGTGGGATTCCTGGGTACGGGCGTAAACCTCGCCGTGCTGACCCTGCTGGACTGGGCGGGGTTACCGATCCGCCTGTCCGTTGCCCTGGCCATTCTCACGGCGATGGTGTTCAATTATTTCCTCAACCGGTGGATTACCTTCACCGAGGGTCCGAAGGGGGCCATTCCCCGGCAACTGGCCGCGTTCATCGCCGCGTGTTCGGTGGGAGCGGTTGTGAACTACGGGGTAACGCTGAGCGTGATCGCGGCATGGCCATTCGCGGCGCGTTTTCCCCAGGTGGCTTCCGTGCTCGGTATCCTGGCGGGACTCGTCTTCAATTACCTTGCGAGCCGGTTCTGGGTGTTTCGCTACCGGAAAGGTCCTGTTCCTTCGGGCACGCCTCGATCAGGGGTTCCAGGGCCTCCGCGATGACTTTCGCTTTCCGTTCGATACCGGGATTCCTCATGTGACAGATATCCCCGAATAGAACGAGCCCTTCGCCGATAGCCTCCGCGACGGGTATACAGGGCGCGTTCAGTTCCCGGGCCATGCGGCGCAGGCCAAGATTGTAGCGGGATAGCAGATAGTAATAGGTCGCGTAGGAACATTGGTCCCCACCCCATTCCCGCTCGATACAGTATTCCAGATAGGCTCGTTCCTCGCCTGTCAGGCGGGCAGGGTCGGGAGCGGCAAAGGTGCAGAACACCACTCGAATGCCGCGCGCGATAAACTTCTCCGCTACCGCCCTCAGATCCTCCTGGACGCGTGCCACGCGACGGTCGATTTCCGACTCATCGGGAAGCATTACCCGCCATAGCATTCGCTTCACCGGCCGGAGACTCAGCAACTGCCGTGGTCCATCCAGCCAGATTTTCATGAGCGGGTAGATAACATGCATGACATCGTTCGCGCCAAGGTAAAACACCACGATATCCGGCTCGAGAAACAGGTAATCAGCCAGTTTAACCCGGTGCTTGGCACTATTCATGCCGGAAACCCCCCCATTGATTACATCCACGCGACGGGTTCCGGCCCGCCTGTTCAGCAGGTATTCCACGAACCCGGGATAGGTCAGCAGATTGTGCATGCCCTCGTACGTGGTGGACGCGCCCACGCACAGCACGCGACAAACCCCGGGGGGCTTCGGCAAGATCACGTCATAATCCCGCAGTCCCACGTTGTTTATGGAGATGAACGCTCCCCGTGGCTGCCCTGGCCCCGGCGGCGGATCATTTTCCAGGTAATAGGAATGCATCGCGAAATACTCGCTATCCCAGAGCGCGTGTTCCCGGTATTCCCCTGGCTGGGGCACGAAAAGCAGCAGCCTGGTCGCGTCCGATGGGCCTGGAGGTTCCCCATCCTGTTGAATAAAGGTTCCCCGGAGCCGTATGACCCATGGGGGAGTTCCGGTTCCCGCGGGATCGGCAATCCATTCCGCGGATTCGTCCGTGCCGCCGGCCAGTGAGGCCAGTAGCGGCACTACAGGCCCGGGAACCACGTCGACCATGGGCATGCCAGGCTGGGGCAATTCCTCGGGATACCGCGCGACCACTTCCCCCTGGTCATTAACGCCATAGATATCCACCTTGTACATGCGCGCGAAGGTAAACCGGAGGGGGACCGGGAGTTCAAGAAAATACCGTGCCCGCTCGATCCAGCGTTGTCGTTCCTGCTCCACGGACAGGGGAATGGGCTTCGTCGACTTGCCCGGTCCGATCCAGGCTTCCCGTTCCGCGACATCCAGCGTCACGGGATCCAGGGTGGTTTCCCGGGTCAGTGGCCAGTCTGCCGCGCCGTACCGGGCCTGGACAAACCGGTTGTTCACGAGGGAGGATTCAAATTCCCAGCGCCCCCAGGCTACCAAACCCAGTACCAGGACCCCCGACCAGAGCGTCACCACGAACAGGCCGAATAACACGCGCGCGACCAGGCGTTTCATGGCTGTCCCCCGGAAGGCGCGCCAAGGGGATCCTGTCCGGTCAATTTTTCCTGGACGGCCGCGAGGGCATCCCGCGGTCTCGTGTCACCGGGATCCAGTTCGATCGCCCGGCGATAACTTTCGGCCGCTTCCTGGAACCGCCCCAGTCCTTCAAGGGCCATGCCCTGCACCGTGTGGCCCCATGAATCGTTCGGCAGCAGCTTGAGCCCTTCCCGCGCGGCCGCAAGGGCTCCTTCATGATCCCCCCGGACCATCAGCAACTGGGCAAGGTTAAGGTGGTCCCACGGATAGGCAGACGAATTCAGTGCGGTAGACCGCTGAAAGGCCTCGATCGCTTCCGCGACCGCGTTGATTTCTTTAAGGGCCATCCCGAGATAGGACCATGCGGTCACATAAGCCGGATCGATCTCTGTGGCGATCCGGGCGACGGCCGCGGCGGTCTCATACTCCCCGTTGCGCCAGAATTCCAGCGAAAGATCGGCAACTTCCTTCGCGAAGCGTTCCCGTTCCGCCGGATCTCCCGGCCGGGGCAGTGGGAATTCACGCAGGGTGCGTGTTTCCGGGCTGGCTGGGAAAACCCGGTAGAGGACAACATTCTGAATTGCCGGGTACTCCCAGTACTGCCAGGCCAGCCCCCGCGCGGCCAGTTCCGCCTCCAGTTCCGGAACCGGCCCCTGGGCGAAATAATCGGTCTGCAGGATTACCCATGGTATCCGCGGCCCACCTCCCGCGGTGGAAGGCAGATTCAACCGGCTGACCAAGTCCGCCATGGCCGCCAGGGAATCCCAGCGGTCGCCGTAACTGACCACGTGGTCGGAGGGACCCAGGTTCCAGGCGAATACCCGTTTCCACAACCAGTTGTGGACGAGAAGCACATCGTCGGGCCTGCCGTGTTCCGCCAGCGTCTGCCGGGCCCTGAGCCAGTCGGGATGCTGGGGCCCACCCCAGAGGAGGGTCTGCTGGTAGAGGAAAAATCCCAGGACAGCCGTGGTGAAAATGGTTTTAAGTGTACGCCCGGGCAGCAGGGCAATCCACCCTGCCAGAAGCACGTACAGGGCCAGCGAGGCGTGCAGCGTGTACCGGGGCATGATGCACGGCCGCCACACCCATGACACCGCCAGTAGCACCAGGGGCGGCAGCAGCATCCACGCCACGAGCACCAGGGTCCAGCGGAATTCGAATCCCACCGGAACTTGTCGGTCATCACCGAAAGCAGCCGGAGAATCTGCTGCCGTGTCACCGCTGGCCTGTCGCCGGAAATGCCATTTCTTCCATACGCTCAGCAGGGGCACGCAGACCGCGACCGCCGCGGTGAAAACCATCCAGACCCGGGCAATGGCCCACCGCGCGCGTACCACGGACACCACCAGATCATTCGGCAGCATCTTTTCCCAGAACCCGGACGTGGCGTACAACTGGTAGGTCGCGCCAATGGCATCATCTCCGAAAAGGTCCCCCAGGAATTCATGCCACAGGGGAATCCGCATCCAGGAATCCGTGGTATCCCGCTGCCAGAACTGGATCGACATGACGTACACCGTGATCGGGACGAACGCCAGCAGCATCCACAAGCCCCAAAGAAACAGGCGATTAAAATCCCGGGGGAACAGCACCAGCCAGCATAAACCCTGCGTGAAGGGCACCAGGATCGCGAACGGATGGGTCCAAAGGAGAAAAAGGGCCACCGCGCCATTCGCCAGCCACCATCGAACCCGTCCCGTGCGCACAAGCAACACCCATGTCAGCATGGAGAGGGCAGCCAGCAGGGTCATCAGGCCGTACATGCGGATCTCGCGGGAAAATTGGACATGGATGGGAGACAGCGCCACGCATGCCATAACCAGCAGGCCCGCCCAGCGACCGTAGAACACCGCGCCCAGCGCGAACGCCGCGGGCAACAGCAGCATGCCTATGAAAACCGACAGCCACCGAAGTGACGCCCAGTCATGGTCCAGGTACCGGTTCCAGAGGTACTCAAAGGTGTAATACAGGGGCATGGTGGCGGGATCGAGCGTCCGGTTCTGCCGCCAGAAGGCCATGAGCGACGGGGTCGTTTCCCGGATCACCTGCTGGTTCCACCGGGAGTAGTCCGGGGACGCCTGCCAGGCCGAAGGCGGCTGCAGGTGCATCACGCTGGTAAATTCATCCCACCATATTGATTCGCGGCCCAATCCCTGGACCCGGACGGCCAGGCCCACAAGCAGGATTCCGAAAAATACCAAGATAAACCGCCAGTTTATGCTGTTGCCGAACCCGGGCGGGTTGAGGACCTGAGACGGTTGCGCCGGGACTGGTGTCATCATGAGACGATTGCTTCCCGTCATTACGTGATGCCTTGCCGGGTCATTATGACACTAACATATAATGGAACCGCAATCCCCGCGTGGACGTGAACCCTCCGCGCGGTACCCGTGAGGACTCCCCGGCAATGCGATCCGGACTGAAAACCGCGCTGTTCACCCTGTTCACCCTGGCAGGCGCGCCATTGCTGGTGTGCCTGCTGGCCGTGGCCGGAGACCGCGTCCTGGGGCGGATGATGATCCCGCCAGAAGTACGGGGTACCCTGGAACTGATTTTTCCACCCGGGGCGGAACAGCATTTCCGGTCCATGGAATTCGCCTACACAGCCCGGATCAACCGTATCGGCCTGCGGGAACGGGAACTGCCGTCGGATCCCAGGCTCTTCCGCGTCGCCGCCATCGGGGATTCTTACACGTACGGCTGGGGCGTGGAAGCCGAAGACACTTGGCTGCGAAAAACAGAGCAGTACCTGCTTGATCGGGGCTATCCCGTGTTCACCGTGAACATGGGCAAGCCCGGCAGCGGACCGCCCTTTTACGCCGAGATAGCCGAAAAAGGATTGCCGATCGTTCATCCGAAACTGGTGGTGGTGGGCATTCTGCAAGGTAACGACCTTGCCGGCGCGGGCCCGGAGGTGACCCTGGCGCCGGTCAGTCGAATCAGGCAATGGGCCTGGACCCTGTTTCCGAACACCATGCGATGGATCCGGAATGCCCGGTTGGCCCGTCTTGGGGACGCGCGAAAACAGGAAACACCGCCCCAGGTCAGCTCCGAGGAGGATAATCGCCGGTGGCAGGAAAACACGGCGCGCGATTTTTACGAGAAGATGACCCCGGAGGAAAAGGCGAAATTCGAAACGATCGCGGCGGAAGTCCGCGAAGCCTTCTTCCGGGGGGAATTCAATCCCTACATGATCGATCTCGCCCTGAAAAATCCCCGAATTTACATGCTGCCGATGAACCTGGAAGATCCCTGGATCCGTCAGTGCGTCAAGAACATGGCGGACCAGTTGATCCGGATCCGGCGGGCTGCGGAACAGGAAGGGGCCACGGTAATCGTCCTGTCCATTCCTGACGGTCCATACGTGAACCGCCATGCCCTGGAGGCCATATCCAGGGTGGGCTTTGAAACGGATCCCGGTCTCATGACCGCGCGCAATGCCGACGAGGGTCCCCGGCAGGCGGCTGCCCTTGCCGGATTGCCTTTTTTCACGGTAAGCGAGGGGTTCCTCGCCCACTCGGAAGACCCCGACCTGTTTTTCCGTTTCGATGGTCATCTCACCGCGAAGGGCCACGCCCTGCTGGCTGAACTGTTCGCGCCGCGACTCGAATCGTTCCTGCGGGAAAATCATCTGCTGGAACCGAGGAAATGAGCGAAGCACGGGAACAACCCATGTCTACTGACCCGGTGGCCCAGTCACCGCGACCGTCTCCATCGATCCTGTTCAGCGTCGTGTGGATCCTTTTCGCCACGCTGATGCTGCTGGGCGCACTGGAAGGCGCGGCCCGGCTCTGGGAAATGTGGAATCCCCCGATGCGGGTCGACCTTGGCCAGGGGTTCGACGCGTCAGTTCGCCTGTTTGAGCCCGATCCCGGGGACCGGCTGTACATGCGCGTGAATCCCGATCGACTGGTAAGTTTTCAGAACCAGCGCTTCCGCCGGATCAAGGTTCCGGGAACCCTCCGGCTGGCCGCCCTGGGCGGATCCTCGGTGAACTACCTGCACTACGAGTTTTCGCGGCTGGGTGAAACCCTGCTTCCCGCGTTGAACGGACGATTCAACGACCTGGAAGTATTGAACTGCGGCGGCCTGTCCTACGGTTCCCACCGTCTCGTACTCGTGGCGCGGGAAGTCCTGCATTACGACCTGGACCTGGTTATGATCTACTCGGGCCATAACGAGTTCGAAGAACTGCAGCAACTGCACCTGTCCGGCGTGGAACAGGTTCGGGTGCAGCGCGCCCTGTCCCGGAGCGCCCTGTACCGATTCATCCGGGATTTCCAGGCCCGCAGGGCGATTGGCCAACTGGAGGCGGACCGCCGGCGGCGCGAACTGGCCCTGTCGGTACCCGACGCTTCCAAGGCCTGGCTTCACCGGTTCACGCCCGAAGAAATAGCCGGGCGCATGGACGCGTACCGGGCAAACCTCGAATCCATCATCCGGCTGTGCCGGGAAGCGGGTGTTCCCGTGGTCATCGGAACCGTGCCTTCCAACCTGTTCCAACCGAACCTGCCCGGTCCCGAGGGCGAACGGTTCGAGCGGGAGGTACGCCCTTTGTACGAAAGTGGTCGATGGCAGGAAGGCCTGGAACTGGCGCGTAAAATCCTGGCGGAAGCCTCTCCCCGGCACCAGTCCTCCGACCAGGAAAACCGGATCATCCGCGAAGTGGCCGAGCGATGGCAGGTACCCCTGGCGGACGTGGAAGCCACCATCTGCGCCCGTGAGCCCCATGGCGTACCGGGAGAGACCCTGTTTTCCGATCACTGCCACCTGAACGAGCAGGGTAACCGGATCCTGATCGAAACCTTCCTGCCCAGAATGGTGGAGGCCCTGTCCGGGCCCCGGGCAAACGTCGGAACGTGATACATTAATAAGGCGTCAGGTTTCACAGGCATGGAAGAGAGAACATGAGCGGAACGTTGCGATGGACGACGGAAACCCTGTCGGGATGGGGACGGTACCATCCCGCTACCGCGCGCGTGTGCCACCCGCGTGACCCGGAACAGGTTCAAGCCGCCCTCGCGGCCGATATCCAGCCGAAACTGGCCCGGGGCATGGGCCGCAGTTACGGCGATGCCGCCCAGCGCACGGGTGGCGGTATTCTCGACATGACGGACATGAACGGCTTCCGGGATTTCGATCCCGAAAACGGCATCCTCGATTGCGAAGCGGGGGTCACCCTTTCGGAAATTCTCGCGTGGTTCGTGCCCCGGGGATGGACCCTGCCGGTGGTGCCCGGAACCCGCCACATCACCGTGGGCGGCGCGATCGCCAACGACGTGCACGGCAAGAACCATCACGTGGACGGATCCTTCTGCAACCACGTGGTGGATTTTGACTTGCTCACGCCGGCGCGGGGCGTGGTCCGGTGTGGTCCCGGTTCGGAACCCCGCCTGTTCGAGGCCACGGTGGGTGGAGTCGGCCTGACGGGCATTATTCTGAACGCGCGCCTGCGCCTGGAACGGATCGAGAGCGCGTGGCTCGAGGTGGAATATGAAATGTGCCCCGACCTGGCGTCAGCCCTGGCGGTCATGGACGCCACGGACGCCGGCTACCGGTTTTCCGTCGGCTGGGTAGACGCCATCGGGAAGGGTGGACAGGGGCGTACCGTTCTTACCCGGGGGAACTGGCTGCCCGCCTCGGCCCTGCCCCCTGGTCCCTGTGCCGACCCGTTGCGGATGCCGCGCAGGGCCCGACTCAACGTCCCGGTAAACATGCCCGAGTGGCTGTTGAATCCCACGTCCGTCCGGCTGTTCAACACGCTGAACTGGCGGAGATTCGGCGCGCGCGGCCGGGTCTTCCTCGACATGGATCGCTATTTCTTCCCCCTGGACAGCGTCGCCAACTGGAACCGCATGTACGGCCGCCGGGGCTTCGTCCAGTACCAGGCGACCGTTCCTCCCGCCTCGGGACAGGGCCTGGCAGATCTGCTCCGGCGTTGCAACACCGCGGGATTCGCGTCCTTCCTGGGCGTCCTCAAACGATTCGGATCGGCGGGGAACGGCATGCTGTCCCACCCGATGCCGGGTTATACCCTGACCCTGGATTTCCCGGTACGGGAGGGACTGGATCGCTTTCTGCGGGAATGCGACCGGCTGCTGCTGGACTGGGGAGGCCGGCTGTACCTGGCGAAGGACGCGCTGGCCCTGCCGGATACCATTGCCGCGATGTACCCCCGGCTGGAAGAATTTCTGGCAGTCCGCGCGGAGGTTGACCCCGGACGAACCCTCGCCTCCGACCTGTCGGACCGGCTTGGATGGGATGATCGAAAATAACGGCATGCAACGGATGGAGGCACCATCATGGCGGATGTAACCTATATGCCGTCCGTGCTGATCCTCGGCGGAACATCGGACCTTGGCGTGCGCGTGGCCCGGGAATTCCTCCGCCGGGGATGGCTTCCCCTTCTCTCGGGTCGCCATGAGGAGGCCCTGCGGCAAATCGCGCGGGACCTGGAGGTCCGAAGTGGTGTCAGCGTGCCCGTCCTGCGTTACGACGCGGAACGTCCAGAAGATCACGCGAGCCTGCCCGACCGTTGTCGGGACATCCTCGGCCGCCTACCGGACGGGGTGATATCCTGCGTGGGCCTGCTCCCCGACCCGGAACAGGTCCGCCACGACTCCACCCTGGCCCGGACCTGCCTGACCACCAACCTCACCGGCATCATTACCGCGCTGGATCCGTTCGTGAACCAGTTCGAAGCCCGGCGGGCTGGCTTCCTGGGCGTGGTCACATCGGTCGCGGGCGACCGTGGTCGCAAATCGAACTACCATTACGCGGCGGCCAAGGCCGGTCTGAATGTCTACCTCGAGGGACTGCGCCACCGACTCCACGGATCGGGGGTCACGGTCACCACGATCAAGCCGGGATACCTCCGCACGAAAATGGTGGCGGGGATGGAGTTGCCCGCGCCGCTGGTCACCGACCCGGAACGGGTGGCTGCCCCGGCCGTAAACGCCGTTCTGGCGGGCCGACGGGTGGTTTACGTGCCAGGATGGTGGCGCTGGATCATGCTGGCCGTGCGCGTCATTCCGGAACTCCTGTTCGTGCGGACCAACATATGAACAGCCACCCGGATACACCTGCCATTTCTGGCGGGGCGAACGCGCTCATCCGGCTGTTGCGGCCCTACCAGTGGACCAAAAACGGCGTGGTTCTGTTGCCCCTCGTGTTCGCCCAGGAAATGGGCAACCCGGAATCCGTTGTCCGCGCGCTGGCCGCGGCAGGTGTTTTCTGCGTGCTGTCGTGCGCCGTGTACGTGTTCAACGACCTGCGGGATCGGGAACTGGACCGGTTACACCCCGATAAGCGTAACCGTCCCCTGGCATCCGGGGCCGTATCCGTTCCCCTGGCCATCGTGCTGTGCGGCCTGCTGCTGGCATCCGGCATGACGGGAGCGGTGCTGCTGGGTGGCCGGTTCGCCCTGGTTGCGGGCGGATACGTCACCCTCATGGCCGCCTATTCCCTGGGTCTGAAACATCTGCTGCTGATCGACGTCCTGAGCGTGGCCATGGGGTTCGTCCTGCGCGCAACGGGTGGAGCGGTGGCCATTGACGTGCGTTTCTCCAACTGGCTGGTGGTCTGCACGCTCTTTCTGGCCCTGTTCCTGGCCCTGGGAAAGCGCCGGCACGAACTGGCCATCCTAGACGCCGACGCGAAAGAGCATCGCGCGGTGTATGACGACTATACCGTGGACTTCCTGGATGCCATGATCCTGCTGGTCGCCGGGGCGGCCATGGTCTGTTACACCATCTATACCTGTTCCCAGGAAGTGGTCAGCCGGGTGGGAACGGACAAGATGTACCTGACCCTGCCATTCGTGGTGTACGGTCTTGGACGGTACCTCTGGCTGCTGCGCCTGGGAAAGGATGGAGGCGATCCCAGCAGGACCCTCCTGCGCGATTATCCCCTGATGCTCACCGTGGCCCTCTGGCTGGCTGGTTGCATAGCCATTCTACTGGGACTGATCCGGTAACAAAACCGACTGAAGGCGCGTACCTCTTCGCCCTTTGACACAGCGACGGTCTAATCGCGGTCATGCCTTCTTATTAAGCGTACTTACCGTCTTATCGCCAGCCTCGTTCCGGTTGTTCCGGTTTGGCATATATCGTGTACCCGCAACTGGCGCAATGCAACAGTGGCCGGGGTAGCCCCCTGGTTATGATACAGCCTTCAAATACGTAATCCTCTGAAAAAAGCATGTGCTCATTTATAAGCACGTATCCGTATATATGCTTAATGAAACGAGTATTTCCGCAGTGGGGACATTTTTTCGGGAGATCAAACCAATTGATAGGCGCTTGTTCTGGGGGATGATCATCAGACATTGGATAGCCTCCATAAACGCCAAACCACCTGTTTAACAATATTGTACCACTGGGGACGCGGCGCGGTTGATTCCCTGGCTGAGCCACGACGGGGCTCCCCGCGAAGGACGCTTTAACCCGGACCAGGTGCTGTCATGTCGATGAAAGAAGGGGGAAAATCTACCAGGAGGGTGTTGGGCGTCTTTTTGGGAAAATTTTCGTGGCGGGCTTGATTTAATGAATAATTTCTCGATATAATTTTATCGAGAAATAAATCCTTAATAGGTGCCGCCATGAATCACCCGAAACAGATCACGCTCTGCGCGGGAAGCGCCTGCTGGGCACGCGGAAACCGTGAAAACCTGTGCCTCCTCGAATCCCTGTGTGGTGACCTCCTGGGAGACTCCGGTATTCGTCTCGCTGGATGCCACTGCCAGAATATGTGCCAGGACGGTCCCATCATCTACGTGGACGGTAAAAGATTCTGCCGGGTCACCTCGGAATGGCTCGAAACGTGGGTCCGGCAATGGATGAATCCAACCCGAAAGGCCGCGCCATGAACCGACGGTATCCCGTGTTCACCCTCGAAGCGGAGTGTCAGGATTGTTACAAGTGCCTGCGCCACTGCCCCACCAAGTCCATCAGCGTGTCCGGCGGACACGCCGTCGTGCAACCGGAACGGTGCGTGGCCTGCGGCCGGTGCGTGACCACCTGCCCGGCGCGTGCCAAGACCATCCGGAACGACCGGGGCGTCGCGAAACGACTGATCGCATCTGGCCGGACGCTGGTGGCCGCGGTGGCTCCTTCCTGGGTGGCCGAGTTCGGCAACCTTGACGAACCGCGTCTCGTGGCCGCCCTGAAACAACTCGGCTTTCACCACGTCAGCGAAACCGCTCTCGGGGCGCAGGAAATCTCCGCCGCTACCGCCGCCATGTTGACCAGCGCCACACCAGGCCTCTACCTTTCTTCCGCCTGCCCGGTCGCGGTGGACTACATCCGGCTCATGATGCCCCGGGTCGCGCCCCGGATTCTACCCATGCTCTCGCCCGCGCTGGCCCACGCCCGCCTGTTGAAAACCGTGTTCGGACCGCGTTGCGCGGTCGTGTTTTTCGGGCCCTGCGCCGCGAAAAAAAATGAGGCTGACCGGCATCCCGACCTGCTGGATGTCGCCCTGACGTTCCAGGACCTGCGGGAACTGTGGCAGGACGCCGAAATCGACCCGGAACGGGTGGTTCCCATCGCGGAAGACCGGTTTGAACCGGAACGGGCAACGGACGGGGCACTCTACCCCGTCGAGGGGGGCATGATCCGCTCCATCGAATTCCGACGGTTACCGGACACGGTCCGCGTGGTAAGCGTCGCGGGGCTGGAAGCCATTCACAACGCCCTGGCGGGAATGGACGACGTGACATTCCAACAGCCCGTGTTCGTGGAATGCCTGGCCTGTGCCGGGGGATGCGTGGCGGGACCCTGCGCCACCCCCACGCCAGACACGCTGGCCCGGCGGCTGCGGGTAGAAGACGCGGTCACGTTGACAGGCCCGACCGGGGATTGTCACGCGCCGAGGGTATCCGTCATGGACGCGTCCTTCTGGGCCACTCCCGATATACCGGAAGAACCCGACCCCGGGGAAGACGGCGTTCGCCAGGCCCTGCGCCGTGTAGGCAAGACGTCAGCCGAGGACGAACTCAACTGCGGCGGATGCGGCTACAACACCTGCAGGGATTTCGCCCGCGCACTGGCCCTTGGACGCGCCGAACCCACCATGTGCGTCTCCTGGATGCGCAAACTGGCGCAGAAGAAAGCCAACGCCCTGTTGCGGTGCATGCCATCGGGCGTGGTGATCGTTGACCGGAACCTGCGGATAGTCGAGTGCAACGAGGCTTTCGCGCGGCTTTTTGGCGATGACCTGCGGGAAATGTGGGAACTCAAGCCCGGCCTGGCGGGATGTCGCCTGTCGAAGGTGGTACCTTTCGTCGACCTGTTCGAATCCGTGCTGCTCACGGGAAGGGAATGTCACTACGATCATTACCGTTGCGCCAATCATCTCTACGATATCACCGTTTTTTCCCTGGACCCCGGCGAAACGGTAGGCGCGGTTATCCAGGACGTCACCCGCCAGGAATTCCAGCGGGACGAAATAGCCCGGAAAGCCAACGAAGTCATCACCCGCAACCTGCTGACCGTGCAGGAGATCGCCTGCCGCCTGGGCGAACACATGGCGGAAACGGAAATCCTGCTGCGATCCATCGCCGAGGCCTATGCCCCTGAGGGTGAAATGCCGCCGGGGGACGAACCGGGAGCGCCCCTGCCATGAACCGGGAAGACCTGTTCATCGAAGTGGAGTTCCGGCAATGCCGCAAGCATGGCCAGCGTGTCTGCGGGGATGCTGGCCGCACGCTGAAAATCCCCGAAACGTCAAGGGTCATTGCGGTGCTGTCCGACGGCCTTGGCAGCGGGGTCAAGGCAGCCATTCTCTCCACCATGACTGCCGCCATGGCCTGCCGGTTCTGCGCGTCGGGTCTGGACATGCTGCGCAGCGCGGAAACCATGATCAGCGTGCTGCCGGTGTGCCGGGTCCGGGGCATCAGTTACGCCACCTTCACCATCCTGGACTGCTTCGCCCGGGGCACCAGCCGCGTGATCGAACTGGACAACCCGTCTTTCCTGTGGATCCGTGGCGGCACGCTGGCCGAAGCGCGTTCCGAATGGCGCGCGGCACCCCGCTGGCAAAACCGGCGCCTGCGATTTTCCGAGCTGGAAACCCAGGCCGAGGACCGCATCGTGGTCTTCAGCGACGGGATCAGCCAGGCTGGCCTGTCCACGGAACGGTATCCGCTGGGGTGGCGGTGGGAAGGATGCCGGGACTACGCGCTGGAACAGGTACGGGCCAACCCGCGGATCTCGGCGCGTCAACTGGCGGCGAACATCCTTACGGCGGCACTGGTTCGGGAACCGGCGCGCCAGGCCCAGGATGACATGACCGTCGGCGTGGTGTATTTCCGGCAACCCCGTCGCCTGATGCTGCTCACCGGGCCGCCCTACGCCCGGGAACGGGACGGGGAATACGCCCATCTCATCGATACCTTCCCGGGAAGGCGCGTCATTTGCGGGGGCACCACGGCCGCCATCGTCGCGCGGGAACTGGGCCGGGAACTTCACGTCATGATGGGGAAGATGGACCCGGAACTCCCGCCACCCTGCCGCCTTGAAGGGGTGGACCTTGTCACGGAAGGCATCCTGACCCTGACACGGGCCCTGCGGACACTCGAAGGGGATGGACCACCACCACCACCGGACAGCCCCGCGGCGCGGCTCGTGGAACTCCTGCTGGACAGCGACATGATCGATTTCGTCGTGGGAACCCGGATTAACGAGGCGCACCAGGATCCCAACCTGCCCGAAGACCTGGAAATCCGGCGGAATATCGTGCGACGGATGCGCCGCGCCCTGGAAGAGCGCTATCTCAAGGAAACCTCGGTGCGCTACCTGTGAAAAGGAGAGTCGCCATGGAAACCGTTGACAGCACGCTGGACACCCTCAAAACCGTCCGGTCCGATCTCGACCGGTACGAAAGGGTGAGAGAAATCGTCGCGCGACAGGGCAACAGCCCCGCCCGACTCATCCCCATTCTGCGGGAAATTCAGGATCAATTCCATTACCTTCCGGAGGATCTGCTGGAGTTCCTCTCGGGGCTGCTGGAAATACCGGCGGCCCGGGTATATGGCGTGGCCACTTTTTACACCCACTTCAGCCTGGAACCCAGGGGACGACACATCATCCAGGTCTGTGACGGCACGGCGTGTCACGTGAAACGGTCGGAATCCCTGATCCAGGCCATGCGCGAACGCCTGGGACTGAAAGCGGGACAGCGCACGTCGGAGGACCTGTCCTTCAGCCTGGAAACCGTCTCCTGCCTGGGGGCCTGCGGACTCGCCCCCGTGATCGTGGTGGACGGCACGCCCCATGGTCAGATGACCCCGGAAGCCTGCGTGAAACTGATTGACAATATCCTGGCCGCGGAACGGGCCGCCCAGGACAGTCCGGCGGAACAGCCCTCGCGGATAACCGGACAAGAGGAATAAAGCCATGCGTACCCAATCCCCGGCAATGACCAATGCGTCATGTCCCCTCGAAGAACTGGCTGACCAGTATCGTGATCGCCTGGCCCGGTTTAACCGGCGGATCATCGTCTGCAGTGGTACCGGATGCCTGGCCGGCGGCGCGGAAGCCGTGTACCGGGCACTGGTCGACGCGGCCCGGCAGGCAAACCTCGATTTCGCGACGCGGCTCGACGACGATCCGGTACACCCCGGCATCTTTCTCTCCAGAAGCGGCTGCCAGGGCTTCTGCCAGATGGGCCCGCTGGTCACCATTCAACCGGATGGCATCCTCTATTGCAAGGTGCGCCCGGATGACGCCGAAGTTATCATCCGCGAAACCCTGGTGCGGGGCGGCGTGGTGGAACACCTGCTGTACCGGCATCCCGCCACGGGGGAGCGCCACCGGGGTCCCGTGGACATTCCCTTCTACCAGCGTCAACGCCGGATGCTGCTGGGATATTGTGGCGAAATCGACCCGGAGGACATCCGGGAATACATCGCCCGGGGCGGATACCACATGGCCCGGACCGCCATGCTGGAAATGGAGCCGGCGGAGATCTGCGACCTGGTAACCCGGTCGGGGCTGCGGGGACGCGGTGGGGGCGGATACCCGACCGGTCGTAAATGGGCCGCGGCCCTCGCCCAGCCGGGGGAACAGAAATATGTCATCTGCAACGGGGACGAGGGCGATCCCGGGGCGTTCATGGACCGCAGCATCATGGAGGGAAATCCTCACAGCGTACTGGAGGGCCTGCTCATTGCCGGGCGCGCCATCGGCGCGTGCCGGGGATTCATCTACGTGCGGATGGAGTATCCCCTCGCCGTGCGGCGGCTTGGCAAGGCCATCGAGGACGCCCGGGCCCTGGGGATTCTCGGGAAAAACCTGTTCGATTCGGATTTCGATTTCGACATCGAAATCATGGAAGGCGCGGGGGCCTTCGTGTGCGGCGAAGAAACCGCGCTGATCGCCTCGATCGAGGGACGCCGCGGCGTACCCATGCCCAAGCCACCTTTTCCCGCGCAATCCGGCCTGTGGGGAAAACCCACCATTATCAACAACGTGGAAACCCTGGCCACGGTGCCCATCATTCTCCGCAAGGGTCCCGAATGGTTCCGGCGAATGGGCACGGATCATTCTCCGGGCACCAAGACTTTCGCGCTGACCGGTCACGTGGCCAACACGGGACTGATCGAGGCGCCTTTCGGTACCACGTTGCGGGAAATCGTGCTCGAGATTGGTGGAGGGGTGCTGGACCATGAGGGAAACCCCGACCCGCGGGGATTCAAGGCGGTACAGATCGGCGGACCATCGGGTGGTTGCCTGACTTCGGAACACCTTGATCTGCCCCTGGATTTCGATTCCCTGCAAGGCGTTGGCGCGATGGTAGGCTCTGGCGGGCTGGTCGTCATGAACCATGACACCTGCATGGTGCAGATGGCCCGGTTCTTCATGGAGTTCACCCGGAACGAGTCCTGCGGCAAGTGCGTGCTGTGCCGCGAAGGCACCCGGCAGATGCTGGCCCTGCTGGAGGACATTACCGAAGGCCGGGGCACCGAAGAAACCCTGGAAATCCTCGAGGAGACCGCCCAGGCTGTCCGCGTGGGATCCCTGTGCGGCCTGGGAAAAACCGCGCCGAACCCCGTGCTGTCCACCCTGCGGTATTTCCGCGAAGAATATCTCGCGCATATCCGGGAAAAACGATGTCCCGCGGATGGGTGCCCGGCCCTGCGGGTGCCGAAAATCGATCCCAAGGTCTGCAATGGCTGCGGGCTGTGCGTCCGGCAATGCCCGGTCGGCGCGATCCGGGGTGAACGGAAAAGCCCCCATGTCATCGACCGGGACACCTGCATCCGCTGCGGCGCGTGCCTGGCCGCCTGCCGACGCCAGGCCATTCACTGACAAGGAGTATCGCCATGAATCAACCTGTCAATTCGGGTTTGAAGCAGATTGAAATCGACGGACGGCTCATCCCCTTCGACACGGAACGCAGCGTGCTCGAGATCGCCCGGAAAGCGGGCATCGACATCCCCTCGTTCTGTTATCACTCGGAACTGAGCGCCCATGGCGCGTGCCGCCTGTGCATGGTGGAAATCCCCGGCCGGGGCATCACCGCGTCCTGCACGCTGGCTCCCGAACCGGGACTGGTCGTGAAAACCAACACCGACGCCGTAAGGGCCGTGCGAAAAGTGGCCCTCGAACTGCTACTGGCCAACCACGACATGAACTGTCCCACCTGTCCCCGGACCGGGGCCTGCCGGCTGCAGGAACTGGCCCGCCGCCTCGGCATAGACCGGGTGCACTATCACCGTGTCATGGAACCCCAGCCTCTGGACCTGTCCAATCACGCGCTGGTCCGTAACCCGAATCGCTGCATCCTGTGTGGAGACTGCGTGAAAGCCTGCCAGGAAATCCAGGGAATCGGGGCTATCGATATCGCGTTCCGGGGCGTGAACAGCCGCGTAACGCCCGCTTTCGGTCGGGACCTCGCCGCAAGCGAATGCGTGTACTGCGGCCAATGCGCGCGGGTATGTCCCACCGGGGCCCTGACCCCCCGCCCGCAAACCGACGCCGTGTGGCGCGCCCTGAACGATCCGCGTACCTTTGTCATCGCGCAGATCGCGCCTGCCGTTCGCGTGGCCCTCGGCGAGCGGTTTCACCTCAAGCCGGGCCCTACCATGACGTGGCGAATCGTTTCCGCCCTGCGGCAGATCGGTTTCGACCGGGTGTTCGACACGGCTTTCGCGGCGGACATGACCGCGCTCGAAGAATCCCGCGAACTGTTACATCGGCTGGACCACGGCGGGTCTCTTCCGATGTTCACCTCGTGCTGCCCGGCGTGGGTGCGTTTTGCCGAGCAGTACTATCCTGAACTGTTGCCGCTCCTGTCCTCCTGCCGTTCACCGCAACAGATGTTCGGGGCGGTGGCCCGACGGTACTACGAGGACCCCGACAGGCGGGATCACCGCCAACTGGTGGTCGTTTCGATCATGCCTTGTACCGCCAAAAAAGAAGAGGCCCGGCTGGAAAAATACCGTCGGAACGGCCAGCCGGACGTGGACCACGTCATCACAACCGAAGAACTGGCCGACATGATCCGGGGGGCTGGCCTGTCAATCGAAAGGCTGGAACCCGGATCCTTCGACCTGCCCATGGGTTTCAAAACGGGAGCGGGGTTGATTTTCGGTTCATCCGGCGGCGTTGCCGAGGCCGTCCTGCGTTGCCTGGATGCCGACCGGGAACCTAACGAACAGGCGAACCGGGCCGCCTTCGCCGCCTTGCGAGAAAATGGCCCGTTCCGGGAAGCGGAGTTCCGGGTGGGACACCGGCGCTTACGGGTAGCGGTTGTGCATACCCTGGGCCAGGCCCGGCGGATCGCGGAACTGGTCCGGACGGGAGACGCGCGGTGGGACCTCGTGGAGATCATGGCCTGTCCCGGTGGCTGCGTCAATGGAGCGGGGCAACCCGCGTCTACGGCGTCCGCCGGAGACGAGCAGCGCGCCCAGGGCCTGCGCGACCTGGACACCTTCCTGGATTTCCACCGTCCCCAGGACAACCCGGAGGTCGACCGGTTCTACCGGGAACTGGTGGGCAACCGCTACCACGTCATCGGCCGGGAACTGCTTCACACCCATTACGCGCCCCGAAAACGGCACTGGGAGATTACCGCGCCGATTGTTGACGCGGCGGATCCCCTGGCGCGCGTCACGGTCTGCCTGGGCACGGCCTGTCACCTGAATGGAAGCCGCCGCCTGCTCGGAGAACTCATGGACTACCTGGGAACAAGTGGTCTGCTCCGCCAGGTCCGCGTGGAGGCCACCTGCTGCATGGAACACTGCGACGCGGGACCCACGGTTACCATTGACGGCGAAATCATCCACCATGCGACGCTGGAAACCGTCGCGGACAAACTCCGGTTCAGGCTCGCGGAGCGCGCTGGCGTCTCAGCTCCGGTTTGACGGGTGCTCACGGCCAGGCGCGTTCACTGGCTACGTCCGCAAACCTGCTGAAGCGAACTTGCCGGAGAAAGTGCGGATATGCCAGAATGTGCCTTCCACGGGCGGAGCATGTTGGAGGTTCAGTCATGCCGTGGCTCACTTTCATGAAAGAGGTCATCGCGCACAACAAGACCACGGGCGCCTTTGCTCCCAGCAGCCGGGAACTCGCCCACGCGGTGACGGATCTTGCCGAAGTCAGCAAGGCCGGCGTGATCGTTGAATTCGGATCGGGTGACGGCGTGTTCACCGAGGTCATCCTGCAAAAAAAGCGCCCAGACGCCTTCTTCATGTCCCTGGAGATCAACCCCACCCTGGCCGCCGCGGCGAAAAAACGTTGTCCGGAAGCCCTGATCATCCAGGATTCCGCCGAAAACGTGGTCAAACACCTGCGGGAAGCAGGTCACGAACACTGCGATACCATCGTGTCCAGCCTTCCCTGGACGCGCTTCGAAGATGACCTGCAGGATCGCCTGTTACAGGCGGCCTGGGACGCGCTAGCCCCCGGCGGACGGTTCGTTACCTTCGCCTACGCCATGAGTCCGTACATTCCATCTGGAAAACGCTTCTTCGAAGGAAAACTGCCCGCCCGTTTCGGCAAGATCGAACGCGTGGGACCCGTCTGGAAAAACATGCCGCCGAGCCTGGTCTACATGGGCCGTAAATCGGGTTAAACCCCTGGGTTTATCTCATCCCACCCCCAGGTTCCCGTTATCATTCAGATTCCACTCAACGCGCGGTGTACAATATAAGTCGTCACGGGTGAGCGGGGCGGTATCTTCCCATGTAGCGGTTTGCCGCCCCGTTCGCGGACGGGGAATAGCGCTTTGTTTTTCGATCACGAAGCCCCGCGCGGAGCACGCGCCCGATCCGCGCACCGCGCGCGTGGAAAGGTTTACGGATGAGTATCAGATTCTGGAATACCCTGACCCGATCCCTCCAGGATTTCGCGCCCATCGAGCCCGGCAAGGTACGCCTGTACACCTGCGGCCCGACCATTTATAACTTCGCGCACATTGGCAATTTCCGGGCCTATGTCTTCGAGGACCTGCTTCGCCGTTACCTCGAGTACCGGGGGTTTGAAGTGCGCCACGTGATGAACCTGACCGACGTGGAAGACAAGCTGATCCGCATGTGCCGGGAAACGGGTCGCCCCCTGAAGGAAATCACCGATTTTTACGCCAGGGCTTTTTTCGCGGACATCCAGACCCTTGATATCCTGCCCGCTCACGTCTATCCCGCCGCCACGGATCACATCCCGGAAATGGTGGAGATGATCAAGATCCTGCGGGACCGCGGCCACACGTACGAACACGAAGGCAGTATCTATTTTCGCATCAGTACGTTCCCGGAATATGGCAGGCTTGCCCACATTGATCCGGAAGGCCTCAAGGCGGGCGCGAGCGGCCGGGTCGATACCGACGAGTACGATTCGGAAGAGGCCCGCGACTTCGCCCTCTGGAAAGCCTGGACCCCCGAGGACGGCGACGTGTACTGGGATACCGAACTGGGACGGGGACGTCCCGGGTGGCACATCGAGTGCTCCGCCATGAGCATGAAATACCTTGGCCCCCACTTCGATATCCACTGCGGCGGCGTGGACAACATCTTCCCCCACCACGAAAACGAAATCGCGCAGTCCGTCTGCTGCACGGGTCAGCCCTTCGTGAATTACTGGTTGCATTGCGCCCACCTCATGGTTGACGGCCGAAAAATGTCCAAGTCCCTGGGCAATTTCTTCACGCTTCGGGACCTGCTGGACAAAGGCATGTCGCCCCGGGCCATCCGGTGGGTACTGGCCACCACGCACTATCGCCAGCCCAACAATTTCACCTTCGAGGCGGTGGACGCCGCGGCCCAGGCCCTGCGCCGGATCCAGGATTTCCGGACGCGCCTCGCCGAACGCGTCGCCCCCGGTGGGGGCGGAGAAGAAGAACTCGCCCGGTGCCGGGCGGAATTCGAAGCAGCCATGGACGACGACCTGAACATCTCCGCGGCACTTGCCGCCGTGTTCAACTTTATCCGCGACGTCAACCGCCTGCTGGACGACGGTAAAATCGGCGCGACCGGCGCGGCCGCCGCCCAGTCCCTCCTGGACGACCTGCACCGCGCCACCGGACTGTTTCCCCCGCTGGCCCGGGAAGAGGTGCCCCCGGAAGTGCTCGAACGGGTCAACCAGCGCCAGGAGGCCCGCCGCCGCCGGGACTTTGCCGAGGCCGACCGCATCCGCGACGCCCTGCAGGCCGAGGGATGGATCATCGAAGACACCCCGAAAGGACCACGGGTCCGCCGGGCAACCGGTTCACCAGCCGCCTGAAACCAGAAAGGCCCTGTCATGGGAACTTGGATCCGCCTGCTGTTTCTTGTCTGCGTCGCGGCCGCGATGGTCGCCGTGGCGGACGCTCCGCCGTCCCCCCTCGAAACGCCCCCGCATGAATCCATTGCCGCCCTGCCCGACTCGGAAGTGGAGCAGATCCGGCGGGTGGTAGACCGGGTCGGACCGGCCCTGGTGCGGATCAGCGTGGTGGAAACGGATTACAGCGACGGCCGTGAACAGAAATCCCGCGGTTTTGGCAGCGGCGTGGTCATCCGCGAGGACGGGGCCATTGTCACGAATCACCACGTGGCGGGGCGCGCCCGGCATCTGCGGGTCACCTTCTGGAACCGGGAAGAGTACGACGCGGAACTGGTGGGATCCGACCCGTTAAGCGATATCGCGGTGATCCGGATCATCACGCCGCCCGACACGGCGCCGCGGAGTTTTCCCGTGGCGCCTTTCGGGGATTCCGACGCCATCCGCACGGGAGACCGCGTGCTGGCCATGGGCAGTCCACTGGCCCTATCGCAGTCCGTCACGGCGGGTATCGTCAGCAATCCCCGCATGACCCTGCCGTTCTTCATGGCCGGCCGGCTGCGCCAGGAAGGTGAAGACCCGGGGGAACTGGTGGTCTGGATCGGGCATGACGCGGAAATTTTTCCGGGAAACTCCGGGGGGGCGCTGGTCAACCTGGCTGGCGAGGTGATCGGCATCAACGAGATTCAACTGGGACTCGGCGGAGCCATCCCATCCTCCCTGGTCCGCCAGGTGGCGGAGGCCCTGCTCAAGGACGGCTCGGTAACCCGGGCATGGCTGGGACTTGACATCCAGGAACGCCTGAAATCCGATCCCGACACAACGGGGGCCCTGGTGGCCGGGGTAATATCCGGCGGCCCCGCGGACCAGGCAGGATTCCGACCTGGAGACCTACTGCTGTCCCTGGATGGGCAGCCCGTGGATATCCAGTTCGACGTGCAGATTCCCGAGTTCAAACGCCACGAAGCTGCCCTCACACCCGGAAAACCCGTGAAGGCCGTAGTTCGGCGCGAAGGCAATGCGTTGACACTCGAGGTGACCCCCACGATCCGGGAACCCTATGAACCCCGGGAAAAAGAACTGACCGCGTGGGGCATCACGGGACGCAACTTGTCCTTCCTGAAAGCCAGGGAAATGAATCGGGATACTACGGACGGCGTTCTTGTCACCTCCACGCGCACGGGGGGGCCCGCGGCAGAGGCCAAGCCGGAACTGCAGCTTGACGACGTCATCGTGGCCGTCGGCGATACACCCATTCCGAACATCGAGACCCTGCGCCAGGCAACGAATACCCTGCTGGAAAACGCCACGGAAAACCGCGTGCCCGTGCTCGTGACCTTTGAGCGGCGTAACGAGCGGCTGGTCACGGTCGTCTTCCTGGGAAAACCGTCGATCGTGGCTCCGGCCGCGGAAGCCCGTAAGCCCTGGCTGGCGGTGGACACACAGGTTATTACCCGGGAAATCGCGCGGATGCTCGGCAACCCCGACCTGCGTGGTTTCCGGATCACCAATGTCCTGAAGGGAGGCCCCGGAGACCGGGCGGGATTGAAAACCGGGGACCTGATCGTGGCCGTGGACGAGATGCCCCTTACCGCCTCCCGCCAGGAAGAGGCCGAAGAACTCGCCGTGCTGATCCGCCAGTACGCGCCGGACGTCAGCGTGTCCCTGCGGATCCTGCGCGACGGTGAAGCCCGGGTAATCCCGGTAACCCTGGAACCGGCTCCTCCTTCCGAGCGGGAAATGAAACGTTTCCGCGATGATGCCCTGGAACTGGTTGTCCGGGACATGGCCTTCCGGGATCGTGCCACGCGTAAACTGGAGGACCAGTTTACCGGCGTGGTCACGGAAATGGTCACCAGCGGGGGATGGGCTGACCTTGGCGGACTACGCGCCGGCGACCTGATCATGGAAATTGACGGCATTGCCATTAATAACGTGTCCGACTACGAAACCCGGGTCGCAGCCGCGAAAACAGCCCAGAATCCCCGGATGGTTTTAAAAATCCGCCGGGGCGTACGCACCCGCTTCGTGGAGATTGAACCAAAGTGGGAGGAAAGTCACCAGGAAACGCGAAATCATGCTTCCCGAACACCTTGAAAATACGGCGGATCATCGCTGGTCCCTTACCGGACGCGTGACTCTTGTGACGGGAGCGGCAAAGCGTCTTGGTCGGGCCATCGCGTTAAACCTCGCGCGACAGGGCGCGCGCGTGGCCATTCACCACGCCACCTCGTCCCAGGCCGCAGAAGAGGTCGCCCGGGCCGTTCGGAACTCCGGTGGATGCTGTGAAATTTTTAAGGTGGATTTCGATCGGCCCGCTTCCGCCCGAGACCTGGTGCGGCGCGTGTCGGAAGCCATGGGTCCGGTCAGTATCCTCATCAATAACGCCAGTATTTTTCACGAGCAGACCTTCGCCACGACGACCCTGGATGACATCGAGCGGAACTTGCGGGTCAATACCTTCGCGCCCCTTGAAGCTAGCCGGGCCATGGCTGAGACCTGCGACGACGGCGTCATCATCAACCTTCTCGATACCCGGGCCCTCGATTACGATCATACTCACGTTCCGTATCACCTGAGTAAACGCTTGCTCGCCACGCTGACGCGGATCATGGCCCTGGAATTCGCTCCCCGCATCCGGGTCAACGCGGTCGCCCCTGGCCTGGTGCTCCCCCCTGAAGGGAAGGATGAATCCTACCTAGCCGCGCTGGCGCCTTCCACGCCGCTGCTGACCTGGGGCGGACCCGAAGACGTGGTGGACGCGGTACTTTACCTGGCACGGGCCCGGTTCGTGACAGGTCAGACCCTTTACATCGACGGTGGACGCCACATGAAAGGACACGTGTATGAGTGATCTCGCCGCCGACCGCTCCCTGGACCGGGTACACATCCGGGATCTCATGTTGCGGTGCGTCGTGGGTATATACCCCGAAGAACGGGAAAACCTCCAGGATGTCATCCTCAACATTACCCTGCATGCCGACCTGTCCAAGGCCTGCCAGTCAGATGACATCGCCGACACCATCGATTACAAGCGGGTGAAAAAGGCCGTGGTAGCCCTCGTGGAAAACAGCGCGTTTTACCTCGTCGAACGGCTGGCGCAGGCGGTCGCGGACTGCTGCCTGGCCTTCGATGGCGTGGAACGGGTGGATGTAACGATTGACAAACCAGGCGCGCTCCGCTTTGCCCGCAGCGTCGCGGTGGAAATTTCGCGGAGCCGTACGGCAGGCGCGCCGTGAGCACACGCCATGACCTCCTGTCTCATTGCCGTGTCGGGTAATATCGACCCGCTTCGCTGGTTACCCATCGCGGTACGCCGCCTGGGGGATTTCGCGCGGGTAGAGGCCACTTCGCCCTTTTTTATCACGCCGCCCCTGCGGCGGAGCGACCAGCCCGATTACCGAAACGGCGTGCTCCGTTGCCAGTCGGAACTTCAACCCCGCGCGCTCAAGTTCGACGTGTTGCGGGTCATCGAGGCTGAATGCGGCCGAGTCCGCGGAGAGGATGCCTACGCCGCGCGGACGGTCGACCTAGACCTGCTTGACTGGGGCGGTATCATTTTGAACGAATCCGGACTGCGGCTGCCCGATCCAGACCTGCTGGAGCGACCGTTTCTGGCCGCGGCGGTGCTCAGCATCGATCCAGAATATACATTACCAGGCATTGGTTTACTTTCGAACAGGTTTGATTGTGCCGCCCTGAAAGCGTACCCTGTGGATGTTCCCCTCACGCGAACCATCGAGGAGATAATTACCCATGAACCTGGAACGAGTCAGTGACCTGGTCCGCCAGTTACTTATCGAAATCGGGGAAGACCCGGACCGCGAAGGATTACGAAAAACACCGGAACGGTACGCGCGGGCCTTGCAGTTCCTCACCTCGGGCTACACGAAAAATCTGGACCATATCATCAACAACGCCATTTTCCAGTCCGAGTCCAACAACATGATCATTTGCCGGGATATCGAGCTCTACAGCCTGTGCGAACACCATATCCTGCCTTTCTTCGGCAAGGCGCATGTCGGGTACATCGCCCGGAAAAAGGTAATCGGCCTGAGCAAGCTGGCCCGGATCGTCGATTTTTACGCCCGCAGGCTGCAGATCCAGGAGCGGCTGACGGCCCAGATCGCCCGGGCCATTATGGATCATACCCAGGCCGAGGGCGTGGGCGTGGTGCTGGAGTGCCGCCACCTGTGCATGATGATGCGGGGAGTGGAAAAGCAGAATTCGGTTATGACGACCTCGTCCGTGCTGGGCAGCTTTCATGACGATCCCATAACCCGGCACGAATTCCTGCAACTCATCCGGGAGCAAACCGCAAAATGAACCCCCGAGTAATTTACCCGTTGCCGATACTTTGCGTGGTAACCCTGGGACTGGTCACGTGGGCGGATGCCCCGTCCGGAACGCTCGCTGGTCAGACGAAAAACATATCATCTCCACTGCCCGCCCCCCGGCAGGGCGGCGTGTACGTTATCGCGCATCGCGGGTCCCATCGTGATATCCCAGAAAATACCCTTGCCGCGTACCGCCGGGCCATCGAGTTAGGATGCGACTTCGTGGAGGTCGATCTGCGGACCACCGCCGACGGCCATATCGTCAGCGCGCACAACGCCACCGTGGATGCCTATACCAAGGATGCCAAGGGACCGGTTTCGGCCCTCACCCTCGAGCAGTTGAAAACCCTGGATATTGGCAGCCGCGTCGGGTCGGAATGGAAAACCGAGCGGATTCCCGAACTCGAAGAAATCCTGGCGCTGTGCGAAGGCAAAATCGGTATATACATCGATCTCAAGGCGGCGGATCCCTGCGAGGTGGCGGAAGCGCTGCGTCGACATGACCTGGAAAAGCGCTGCGTGTGGTATGCCGGGCCCGGACCGTTACGGGCATTAAGAGACTGCTGCCCGGAGTGCCACCCCATGCCCGACCCACTCTCGCCCAGAGGCCTGGACCGGTTGCTGAAAGATAATCCACCGCCGGTCATCGCCACGGACGCGAAAACAGTCACCCCCGAAATGGTAGCGGCCTGTCACGCGGCGGGCGTAATGGTCTTCGTGGATGACGGTGGTCCGGATTCCTGGCCTGCCCTGCTGGCCATGGGGGTGGATGGCATCCAGACCGACGATCCGGAATCCCTCATTGCCCTGCTCCGGCAACGGGACAATTCCGGGGCCGCGCGGAACTGAACCCTTGGAACGGTTGATTCACGCGACAACCTGGGCCATGCGTCTCCACGCCGGGCAACGCCGAAAGGGTCCGGGCAATATCCCGTACTGCGCGCACCTGTGGGCGGTTGCGGCCATGGTGGCGGAGCATGGCGGATCGGAGGACGCTATCATCGCCGCCCTCCTGCACGATGCCGTGGAGGACCAGGGTGGACACGAAACGCTCGAACGGATCCGATCGGAATTCGGTAACGCCGTCGCCAATCATGTCGCCGCCCTCAGCGATACCCTGGAATCTCCCAAACCGCCCTGGCGCGAACGGAAAGAGAACTACCTGCGCGCCCTGCGTGCCGCCCCACCGGAAACGCGACTCATCGCCGCCGCCGACAAAATCCATAACATGCGGGCGATAATCCGTGGCCTGCAGACCGAGGGGGCAGCCCTGTGGGATCATTTCCGCGGTGGACGCGGTGGAACTCTCTGGTACTATCGGGCCGTGTATGCCGTTCTCCGTAACGGCTGGAACCATCTCATCCTGGAAGAATACCACCAGGAACTGAACCGGCTGGAAACCCTGGCAGCCGGCTTTGCCGACGATTGAACGACTGCCCGCGTCCTGATCCTGCTAACGGTAGTTTTGGGGCAGGGGTATGGAATAAGACTGGCCGGAATTCACGTCATACACGTCCGCCCGGTTTCCACGTATTGTAACCTCGTAAAAGTCGCCCGTCTCCCGATCGTGCACCTCGAATTTGTTTTCACTCCTTCGCCTTACGTCAAGGTTCAGATTGGAATCCGGCAGTACCCCGTATGATCCGTTCCATTCTGAAAGCGGCCTTTGCGATGGATCCTCATCGGTGGAACCGCTTCCCGACCTGCTTCGGGGTTCCAGGGGATTTTGAACTCCCACATCGGAAAAGGGCCGGGATATGGAGTCATCCCGCGTGGCATTCCGCTCAACTTTAATACCCGGTTGTGAATAATCCCGCAGGTTGGAACCAGGCAGGATCGGATAAGCGTATTCATTGCCCAGGCTGTCCCGTTCCACCTTGACCCCGGGTCTCGAATAGTCCCGAAGACTACTCCCGGGAAGGGTCGGTTGAATCACGGCGTTACCGGAATAATCTCGTTCCACCCGGGTTCCAGGCTGGGAATAATCCCGCAGGCTGCTTCCGGGCAGGGTCGGATAAGCGTATTCATTGCCCAGGCTGTCCCGTTCCACCCGTATGCCTGGTTTGGAGTAATCCCGCAGGGTGGTTCCCGGAAGCGTCGGGTAAATCATGGCCTCCTCCCCGGCAAACCCCGGTAACGCGAACAGACAGACCCCCATTACCACGCGCGCAATTCGTGTAAACATCTGCGTTCCCCCATTGGTTTTTTCAAATGATACCACGTGGATGAATCTTTTTTCAATGTACATGTATGGTAAATAAAAAACATAATTATGTTTTACACTAAGCATTTGCAGTGGAAGACCAGATAGGACTATGATTTCTGCGGTTTCCCCGTCGCAAGGAGAATTCCCAAAAGTCCGCTGGTCGGTTGGGGTATACACTGCTCATGTCGGACATTGCCGCCAATGTAGCCCGGATACGGGAACGGATTCACCAGGCCGCGGCGCGGGTGGGACGCAATGGCGAAGCCGTCCAGCTGGTGGCGGTCACCAAGAGCGTGGGGCCGGCGGAAATACGGGAACTATGGGCCACGGGCGTCCGGGACATGGCCGAAAACCGGGTCGAACGGGGCGCGATCGTGGTACCGGAAGCCCCGCAGGGCATCACCTGGCGGCTCATCGGCCCCTTGCAACGACGGAAAACAGCGGAGGCCCTGCGATGGTTCGATGCCTTTGACGCCATCGACCGGATCGCGGCGGCCGAAACGCTGCAGCGGCGATGCGAAGAACTGGATCGGTCGGTACCGGTCCTGGTAGAGGTCAACGTGTCGGGAGAGATTTCCAAACACGGTTTTGCGCCCCTGGAACTGGAGGGAGCCCTGCGGGCCATCCGACCGCTGGACCGTCTGCGGGTAGACGGGCTGATGACCATGGCCCCGTGGGGGGCGGAGGAAACGGTATTGCGGCGCGTGTTCCGGACCCTGCGGGACCTGGCCGAGGCCAACGGGTTGCGGGAACGCTCGATGGGCATGAGTGATGATTTCGAAATCGCCGTTGAAGAAGGCAGTACCATGGTGCGGATCGGTCGGGCCCTTTTCGAACCGATTCCACGGAACCTGGCCTGACGTGAAATAAACGGGCGAGCCCGTGACTCTGCCCGAACATAACGGATGGAACCATGACCACTTCTCTGATCGAAAAACTGGAAGCCCTCGAACAGCGGGGACTGGAAGCAGCCGGACGTTGCGACGATCCGCGGCAACTGGAGGCGTTGCGGGTATCACTGCTGGGCCGCAAGGGAGAACTGACTGAAATCCTGCGGGGCCTTGCCGGCCTGCCCGCCGAGGAACGTCCCGAAGTCGGCAAGGTAGCCAACCGCGTCAAGGAAATACTCACCGAAGCGATCGACCGCCGCAAGGCGGAACTTGAGGAACAGGAGGAAGCGCGGCGGGCCAGGGATATCTTCTTTGACTGGACGCTTCCGGGCCGGACCCTTCCCGCCGGACGGACCCACTTGATCGCCCGGACCGCCCGCGAGGTGGTCGACGTGTTCCGGGGCATGGGGTTCAAGGTCGCTTGGGGTCCGGACGTGGAGACCGAGTACTACAACTTCGACGCCCTGAACACGCCGTCGGATCACCCCGCCCGGGATTCTCACGACACGTTTTACGTCACCCCGGGCGTGGTATTGCGGACCCAGACTTCCCCGGTCCAGATCCGCGTGATGGAGCGGACCCGTCCTCCCGTGGCCATCGTGGCCCCGGGCCGGGTGTACCGCGTGGACTGGGACGCGACCCACAGCCCCATGTTCTTCCAGATCGAGGGCCTGCTGGTCGACCGGGACGTTACCTTCGCCGACCTGAAAGGCACCCTGACCCACTTCGTCCGCGAATATTTCGGACCGAAGACCCAGGTCCGGTTCCGGCCTCATTTCTTCCCCTTTACCGAGCCCTCGGCGGAAATGGATATCCTCTGGACCGCCCCGGACCGGGAAGGAGGTGGCATGAAGACCCGGTGGCTGGAGATGCTGGGCTGCGGCATGGTCCATCCGAAGGTGTTCGAAGCCGTCGGCTACGATTACCAGCAGTATTCGGGCTTTGCCTTCGGCATGGGCGTGGATCGGATCGCGATGGTGCGTCACGGAATCAACGCCATCGCGCACCTCTATGAAAACGACCTGCGATTCCTGGAGCAATTCTGACCATGCTGATCTCACTGAACTGGTTACGGGACTACGTGGACCTGCCGGAAACGGTGGAAGCGTTGTGCGAACGGCTCACCCTGCTCGGACTGGAAATCGAGAAAGTCACCCGCCCCGGTGAGGGTATCGACAAAGTCGTGGTAGGACAGGTGCTCTCGGTGGAACGACATCCCGACGCGGACAAACTCTCCGTCTGCCGCACGGACGTTGGCCAGGGAGAACCGCTGCAGATCGTCTGCGGCGCGACCAACATGAAACCCGGAGACAAGGTACCCACGGCCCTGGTCGGCGCGACCCTGCCCGGCGGATTCGAAATCGGCCGACGCAAAATGCGTGGCGTGGAATCCTTCGGCATGATGTGTTCCGCCAGGGAACTCGGCATGGGTGAAGACCACATGGGCCTGCTGATCCTGCCGGAAGACGCGCCCATCGGCCAGGACATCCGAACGTACCTCGGACTGGACGACGCGATCCTCGAAATTGAGGTTACGCCGAACCGGGGCGACTGGGCTTCCATGATCGGCGTGGCCCGGGAACTGGCCGCGTGGTTCGGTCGGGAATTGCGCCTGCCACCGGCAGCACCCGCCGAGGGCCCGAAACCGGTTCGGGAACTCACCTCGGTTACCATCGAGGATCCCGAGGGCTGTCCCCGCTACATCGCCCGGGTCATTGAAGGCGTAAAGGTGGGACCGTCGCCCGAGTGGATGGCCCGCCGACTGACCGCCGCCGGGATGCGGCCCATCAACAACGTGGTGGACGTGACCAATTACGTGCTCATGGAAACGGGACACCCACTGCATGCTTTTGACTACGATCGGCTGGCCGAAAACCGTATCGTGGTCCGCAGGGCCCGCGCGGGTGAACGGATTACCACCCTGGACGGCGAACAGCGCGCCCTCACCCCGGACATGCTGGTAATCGCCGACGCGGAAAACCCCCAGGCCGTCGCGGGCGTGATGGGGGGGGCCGACAGCGAGGTGACCGGCGCCACCACGCGCGTCCTCCTGGAAAGCGCGGTCTTCCAACCGTCGCTGATCCGACGAACGGCCCGGACGCTCGGCCTCGTCACTGAAGCGGCCCAGCATTTCCAGCGGGGGGCGGATTGGAACATGGCCGAATACGCGATAAACCGCGCGGCAGACCTTGTGCTGCAGTTGGCGGGAGGCATCCTGGCCGCGGGACTGTGGGATGCCGCGCCCTGTCCGCCGCGAACGGTCTCCGTCCCCTTGCGCCATCACCGGGCCATGTCCTTCCTGGGCGTGGACATCCCTCCCGAAACCCAGAGGGAAACGTTGCGTCGCCTGGGGTTCGAGCCCGAATCCGGCGATGATACCTCTACCACATTCCGGGTACCTTCCTGGCGTATCCACGACGTATCGATGGAAACGGACCTCCTCGAGGAACTCGCCCGGTTCTATGGCTATGATCGGCTGCCTGAAACCCTGCCCCCGGTGCGCGCGAACGCCATGAACTTCGCGCCGTACGACGAACCCCAGGAGCGGGTCCGCCGATTCCTGGCCGACCGCGGCCTGACCGAAGTATTCTCGTGGACCTTCAGTGCTCCAGCCCTGGTGGAGCGCTCCGGCCTGCCCACGGATTACGCCCGCATGGTGACGCTCAGCAATCCACTGACGGAAAATCACGCGGCCATGCGGACCTCACTGGTACCCGGCCTGCTGTCCATAGCCGAACGAAACGCCCGCCGGGGAACCACGGGGCTAGCCGTGTTTGAACTCGGACCCGTGTTCCGGGTACCGGAAAACGGCGCGGTCACGCAGGACTTCCTGCCCGATGAACCTCCCACGCTGGGAATCCTCCTGGGGGGGAACACGTCTCCGCATTGGGCCTCGCCCGCCCGCCCGTATGACCTGTACGACCTGAAGGGCATCGTGGAAACGCTGGCAGGCTGGTTAGGCCATGAGCCCCGGTTCAGGCCCATGGAAACCCCGTGGCCGCTGTTCACGTCGGGCCAGGCGGCGGAAGTGCTGCTGAACGACCAGGTCGTCGGATACCTCGGCGCGGTCTCCAGCCGGGTGGGTAAAGCCTTTGATCTGCCATTTGGTTGTTACGTGGCAGAGATAGACTTGCGCGCGCTGTTTGACGCCCCGTCGCGTCCCGCCCAGTTCCGGGAACTGCCGGCGTTTCCGCCCAGTCCGCGGGATCTCGCCGTGCTCGTGGACCGGACCACGCCTGCCGGAGACTTGCTCGACGCTGTACGGGAAAAAGGCGGCGCGCTGCTCCGGGATGCCCGCGTGTTCGACGTGTACACGGGCAGGCAGGTTCCGCCCGACAAGAAAAGCGTGGCCATCAGCCTCGTGTTCCAGTCCCCTGAACGCACGCTGACCGACGCCGACACCCAGCAGGCCTTCGATCGAATCGTCAGGCACCTGGAACGAAAATTCCAGGCCGTGCTACGGTAATTTTCCGAAACCCGGTGGCGGGGCATACTCGTGAATCCACTCCTGGAACAGCAGTTCGACGCGGTGGAGCAACTGGCCGCCCAGTTGCGCGATGCCCTCGACGAGGCCGCGCGTAAACAGGTCGCGGAAGAAGCCAACCGCAAGTTGATCCTGAAACAATTCTGGGATGCCGAGCGGCGGGCGGGCATCTACGAGGAAACCTACCGGAGGTTACAGGGCGTGCTGGCCGAAAACGAACACCTCAAGCGACAGGTCGCGGAGGCCCGGGAACGCGTCCAGAAGATTCTTACCCTGGCGCGCGATCTCTCCCGGAAAGCGGAACTGACATGATCCGGCCCGTGGATCCCACAACGCGCGCGCGGCTGGGTAACGTCACCCTTGAGGTGCCCGTGTACCAGGATCCGGAAACATCCGCCCGTATCGCGCGGGAAGTTACGGAAAAATTCGAAGAGATCTCCACGCGCGCGGACGTGGTCAATACCCTGCATTTCGCCCTGTTGACCGCCTACGCCTTCGCCTGCGAACTCGACGCCCTGCGCCGCGAAAAAGAATCGGATGAAGCGGAAATCGGGCGGCGGCTACAGCGCCTGCAGTCGATGCTGAAGCAACTCACGCGCGACGCCCAGGATCTTTTCCCCGAGTCGGACGACAAATAAGACCGTCCACGAATCCCATCTATCCTTTGCGCGAGGCCTGGGGAATGTACCGGTCGAGTTTCTGCTCGGCGAATACCGGCCTGAACCGTGCGAACCGCTGGCGTCCGTTCACCACCGGAACACTGGCCCAGTCTTCTCCGATCAACGGGCGGGCATAGCGGATGAACTCATCGGTCACGTCGATCCGGTTGGGCGCGATCCACGCTTCCGGAAAGGTTCTCTCGGAATTGGCCACCAGTTCAAGGGGAGCCTTGTCATAGCGAACGTTGTAAATCACGCCGGGTTCCCGGAGAATGGTCGCCATCCAGCCGTTTTCTCCGGACTTCGCAATCACCACCGCCTGCTGACCAACCCGGTACGCCTCGTCGAGATCCACCACCGACGCGTACAGGCAGGTGCTGCGCTGATCGGTTCCCGGAACCTGGCCCCGGGCCTTGCCCGACACCGGTAGTCCCCGGTCGTTGAGCAGGTTTACCACCTTCTGGGCCGCGGTCAACTTGGTGGAGCCATACGTGGTGTGGCCAAAACTGTCCCGGGCGTCGCCCAGGTCTCCCACGTCGAAACCCTCGCTCACCACCACGATGCACCGGCCGTCCCGCTTCAACTGGTCGTTCACGAGGTCGCACATCTGCTCCGCCGTCACCTTTGATTCCACCATGTAGATCTGCAGGGGCATCTCCCGTTTCGGGTCCGCGAGCCGGGCGGCCGCCGGAATGTAGCCGATCTTCCGGCCCATGGCCTGAATCACGAGCACGGGGTCTGCGGGGCAGGATCCCGCGTTTTCTTCGTTGGCGTTCTGGATCAGCCCCATCCAGTACCGGGCCACGCTGCCGTAACCCGGGGTGTGGTCGATCAGTTTGAATTCCGAATCGCCCACGTCGTTGTCGATGGTCTTTGGCACGCCGACGGCCACCAGGTCCAGTCCCTGCTCTACCGCCAGTCTCGCCACCTTGTTGGCGGTATCCATCGAGTCGTTACCGCCGTTGTAGAAGAAATAGCCGATATTATGGGCCCGGAACACGTCGATGATCCGCTGGAAATCTTCCTGCTGGTGTTCCTTGAGTTTATAACGGCAGGTCCCGATGGCCCCGGCGGCAGGCGTGTACCGCAACAGGGCAATCTCTTCCTCGTCCTGGGCGGACAGGTCGAGCAGTTCCTCCTTCAGTACCCCTTCGATACCATGCCATCCGGCGTACACCGTGCCGAAAGTGTCCGGAAACATCCGGCAGGTTTCGACAACGCCCCTCAGGGAACTGTTAATCACGGGACTGGGACCACCGGACTGGGCGACAATGACGTTTTTGGGTGCCATGCTACTATCCTCACTGGAATCGGAATACCATCCCCTGAGCCACGATTTTCCCCATAAACCCGGCCGCGCGCTCCGGCAGAGACCGGCTGGTTACTTATTGTACGCGGAACGCGGATAACCCGGCAACCCTCGTGGTAGTCGCGGGTAATCATCACGGGATATACTTACGTTAAGGAACGAGGATGAATCGTTATGCTTTGTCAGAAATGCCATCAGAAACCGGCGACGGCCCGGTACATCGAGGTGGTGGAAGGGCGGGCGGTCGAACAGCATGTCTGCGTGGACTGCCTGGCGAAGTATCTTCAGGGGGGACCGGAAGCCTTCACGCTGAACGAAGTGAAGCCTCGCCTGCGCGAACCCGGCGCGCGCATGGAAACGCGCCCGCCCCAGCGTCGCGCGCGACAGACCTGCCCGGCCTGCAATACCGCGCTGTCGGTGATTATGGAGAAAAAAACGGTTGGATGCGCGGAATGTTACCGGCACTTCCATGACACGGTGGAGGAGATGCTGAACCGCCTTCAGCCTGATACCCGGCACCAGGGACGGGGGCGGGCCCGCGATGACGCGCGCGCCCGACTGCGCACCGAGTTGCGGAACAAGCGGGCCCTCCTGCGCAGCGTGCTGAAGATGGAAGACTACGAACAGGCCGCGGTCCTGCGCGATGAAATCCGGCGACTCGAAGCGGGACTGCGAACCGGCGGCGGAGAAGAGATGCCATGAACGTGACAGACCTGTTGCCGGCAGCCCTTCCCGACTGGTGCGGCACGGAAACAGAGCCGGCCAACTGGATTGAAATCTCGACGGCTTGCACCCTTTTCCGCAACCTGCCCGACCTGCCCTTTCCCCCGGCCGCCCGCCAGGAAGAACGCCTGGAGGTAACCCGCCGGGTGGAAGACGCGGTGCAATTGCTCGCTCCCCTGGGGGATACTCTGGGCTTCACGGAAAAGGAACTCGAATCGCCGGTGGGAGCCCTGCTGGCGGAACGTCACCTGGCCGCCCGCGAACTGCTGCATGGACATGGTCCACGGGCGATCTTCACCGATCGCGGGGGCACCCGGGCTGTCATGGTCAACGCGCTGGATCACGTTACCATCCGGGCGCTGGCCCCGGGCAACGATCCCGGACGCGCGCTGCGGCAGGTCCTCGCGATCGAAGAAACCCTGGGTAGCGCCCTCGACTTCGCCTACGATGACACGCGAGGCTTTCTCACCACCCGGTTGACCTGCACCGGAACGGGGCTCAAAGTCTGCGCGATCCTGCACCTGCCCGCCCTGTCTCTCATCGGCATGCCCCACGCCGAGGCTGCGGCGGCGCGGAACCGGGAAGTCGTGCTATGCGGTGCCGCTACGGGCAGTGGCCTAGACCTTGCCCTGCCCGCCACTGCCCAGGGTGATCCCCAGCAACTCATGGCCATACCTTACATTCCCGTGGAATCCATCTCCGGTCAGTGCCTGCTGACCGAAGTGGAAGGGATCATCCCGGCGCCCCTGGACCAGTCCGTTGGCGCCCTGTATGCCGTGATCAGCCAGCACTCCCTGGGCCTGTCCGAAGAGGAAATCGCCTACCGGGTCCAGCGCGCGGTTCAGGAATGGCGCACCCAGGAGGAGGAAACCCGGCTTACCCTGCTCAAGAGCAACAGCCTCTGGTTGCAGGACTGGGTCGGACGCGCCGTCGCCCTGGCACGGGGAACCCACCTGGCTGGCTTCGGCGAAGCGCTGGACTGGCTTTCCCGCATTCGCCTAGGAGCGGCCCTGGGCATCCTGCGCGCGCCGGGCCTCACCCCCGCGATGGCCAATCGCGCGCTCATCGAGATTCAAGCCGCGCACCTCGCGCCTCGTGCCGGTCAAACGCCCCTTTCCCGGCTAGAACTTGCCCGGTTACGGGCCGAAAAACTGCGAGAATTCCTTGCCCGTTGTGAAGCAGGAACATCCTGAGTGACGTCGTTGACGGCGTCACGCTCCGAGATTTACCAGGACCTCGAGCAGGCGATCGGCCACTGAAATAATCCGGGCGGAACCCTGAAACGCCCGCTCGTACGCGATCAGGTTCGTCACCTCTTCGTCCATGTTGACCCCGGAAATCTCCTCGCGACGGCGATCAAAATCCTGGGCGAATCCCTGTTCCACCTGGAGGGATGCCGCGTTGTCCCTGGCCTGAATACCCAGCCGGGCCACGGTCGCCTGGTAATACCCCTCGAGCGTCTGGCGGCCCGCGTCCGCGATGGTCGTCGACCGCAACGACTGCATGGCCAGGGCGGCCCGGTTGTCCCCCGTCAATCGAAAATCCGTGCCGTAACCCGATGAAATCCATTCCAGCCGCTGGGCGAGATGAGCGGAAAGGCCAATGGTCGCGGCGTCCGTGCCTTCAAACAAGCCATTCATCCCAAGGGACACCAGGGCGCCAGACGTGTCGTTCTCGAAAGAGAACCCGAACCCTGCCGCCGCGGTCACCACCAGCCGGCCATCCGCGTCCACCGTGGCCGACAGGTTCGTCATGCCGTTTATGGCCGCGGCCACGTCCAGCGCGGAGGTTGTCCCCGCGGTCACGGGAATCGTGAGCGTTTCCGCTAGGTTTCCCACGGCGTTGAACACGTTCACCGTGAACGATCCGTTGTTCACCGTAAAGGGTACCTGGTTGGCCGGATCATCCAGGGGAAGCGAGGGATCTACCCGGCGGACGCCACCAGTCACCGTTCCGGAAAGCGGCGCCAATCCCCGACCCTGGCTGTGTACCTGGTTCACCGCTTCAATCAGGGCCCGCGCGATTTCGTCGGTCCGGTCCCGGTACTCGGCGGCCACGTAATCTCTCATCAGCAACAGGCCGCGGAGTTCTCCCCCCACGATCTGGGCGTTCTGGCCAGTGTCAGCCCAGCGCACCCGCAGCAGGTCGGGCCGGTCCGGATCAATCGTGTCATCCGCAACCGTGGTCAGGGCTCGCCACCGGTTCCCGTTCACCAGTTGCTCATCGCCCAGAAGCACTTCGACTTCCCCCGTGTCGCGTTCACGGTAGGTCACCCGGACCAGCCGGGAAAGCCGGTCCAGCAACCGGTCCCTCTCGTCCCGCAGGTCATTCGCCCGGGCACCGTTCGCCTCAATCCGTCGGATGGAAACGTTCGTCTCGGCAATCCGCTGGGCCAGGGCGTTGATTTCCGGAACCATGTTGCGGATTTCTTCGTTGGCGTTCGACCGGACCACTTCGATACGCCTGGCGGTTTCGTTGAGGGCGTTGGAGACGGCCTGCGTTTCCGACAGCAACGACTCGCGGACGGATGGGTCCTCGACATTGCTGGAAAATTCGGAAAGGGCCTCGAAGAAGGCGCTCAGTCTCACCCCGAAACTCTGGTTGCCGGGTTCCTGAAAGATATCCTCGAGCCGGGCGTAGAACTGGTCCTGCACATTGACCTGGCCCAGGCTGGCCATCTGGGTCCGGTAAACCTTGTCCAGAAACTCCTCCCGTACCCGTTCCACCCCGGCGATTTTCGGACCGCGTCCCAGTTCTCCATAATACGTGTAATTCGGCTGCCAGGTGGTCACGTCCACCCGCTGACGGGAATAACCCTCGGTATTGATATTGGAAATGTTATGGCCCGCCGTGTCCAACTGGGCCTGGGCCACCATCAGCCCATTTCTGCCGATATGCAGGGCACTGAAAAGCGTTCCCATGGCAATTCTTTCCGGTTTCAGGATGTCAATTTGGTACTTGTACCCGAAAAGCACGTTTTATGCCGCTGCTGAAAATCTTATCGGCAACCACCGACCTTTCCTGAACCGGACCATCCTTTCTTCTGGCTCTTTAATTCTTCCATAAAAACCTTGAAAATTTAATGAAAAAATGCTACAATTTAGTCCGAAAAGACCGCAATCTACGCATGGCTGGATAAAAAAATGATACCACGTGTGAAAACCGGGCTGTTGCACGCCGGACGATTCCTGTTCGCCGCAGGTGGCGGTATTGTCGTGGGCGTCGGCATCGTGGCCACGATACAGACCCTGGCCATGTCCATTCCCCAGGCGGGCACGCCGAAACCGTCCCTGCCCGTTCGCACGGGATCACCGGTCACGCCGGCGGACCCCTTGATGCCGGAAACCACCACCCCCGGTGTGCCTCTTCTTATTTCGTCCGCGTCCATGGATTCCGACCCGACCGGCCAAACCCCCGCTCTCCGATACGCCGAAGCATTGATGGCTGGCGACGGGGAAACGGCCATCGCGATGCTGTCATGGGTTCGAGACCGCCTCAATCACGTTCAACGTTCCCAGGGGGCTGGTGAACCGGTACAGCGGGAACGGGAACGGCTTGCCCGGGAGATTCTGGATCGCTCTCCCGAAGGTGCCGTACTCCGGGAGGAAGGCATTGAAGACCAGTACATTTTCGTGCCTGGATGCCGACTGGAACGGATCGGGCATGACGGGGGCGCTTCGGGCCTGGAAGCCCCCGCGGCAGGCCGGGACTGGATCCGGGTTACCTATCCCCAACCGGATGCGGCTCCAAAGTCTCCCGCGGGGAAACCCTACAAAACCCTCGTGGTGGGCCTGAACTGGGACGCGAACGGAATGATCCTGAAAGGAAACGTGATCGGCAACCTGGAAATCGACCTGAAAGCATCTTCCCGGTAACCGGGACACATGGAGGAACGCGTCATGCCGCTGGCCAGTTGTCCGCGATGCAAGAAAATGTTCAACAAATCCAACGTCCAAGTCTGCCCAGCCTGCCAGGCAGACGAAAAAGCGGACCAGGATAAGGTCCGGGCGGTACTGGACGAAAATCCAAACCTGAACGCCGAGGCACTCGCCGAGCGGGCCGAAGTTTCGCTCGGCGTGGTCGAACGGATGATGGCCGACGGGTCGCTGACTATTCTCAACCTCACGGAGAATCAGCCGAAATGCGGCCGCTGCGGTGCCCCGGCCATCAGCATGAGTAAGCGGCTCTGCCAGGCCTGCCTGGAAAAACTCAACGCCGAGGTCGCCCAGATGCAGCGGCAGGTCCGCCTGGGAGACAAACCGGAAGCCAAGATCGGCACCTACGATAACAAACTGAACGTCGTGGAAACCGTGCACATCAAGCGTAAACAGTAGTAAGATGTTCACGGGCCGTGCCGGCCCGGAGAATTGGTCGTGAGTCGACGGGACATCATGGGCGCGATCGTACTGGCGGCGTTACTACTTTTTCTGGCAGGTGTCCTGATTTGGACCTTCGCGCGTCCATCGGGTAGCATACATGACCCGAAGGACAGTATCTTCGTGCGCCAGCGTATCATCAACCTGCAGAAAAGCGCCCAGTAACACCGGCGCGATCAAGAGGTCCAAAACCTGTGGGTCGGACAGGGGTATACGTACGTTTCACCTGCCTGGTAACGGTATTCCTGGTTACGGCGGGCAAAGCCTGGTCCCAGACGGACCGGGAAGCAGCGTCGGTTACCCCGCTGGCTCCCCCGGCCGAAACCCTATCGACGGAACCCGTTCAGCCGCTGACACCAGAACCAGAACCGGCAACGCCCGAGTCTCCGGAGTCACTGCTCGCGCCCCTTCCGGACGCGGAATCCCAGGCCCCGCCCACTTCCCGGGCGGAAATCACGCCGGTTACGCCGCCATCCTCACCCCCTGAAGAGACCGCGGACTCCAGAACTGAACCCCCTGCCATGCCCAGCACCGCGCCCCAGGAACCTGGATCGCCGGCGTCTCCGGCATCCGCCCCTTCCGCGCAGGCGGTAACCAGTGCCCCACCCGAGAACAGGGAAACATCGGCCGGGCCTACCGAGCCTTTCAAGGTGGACACCTTCGTTCTGGACCCCGGGCATGGTGGCATTGATCCGGGCGTGACCGGTAGCGACGACATCAGGGAAAAAGACCTGACACTCGTACTCGCCCAGGGAATTGGCCAGGTCCTGCTCAGCGCTGGCAGGCGCGCCCTGTACACGCGTTCCGATGACCGGGCAATGACGGCGTCCCAGCGGGCGGCCCTGGCCAAGGATCAGCAAAACGCCGTACTGATCAGCCTGCACGTGGGACGTTGCGTGGAAGGCCAGGAAGAAATCGCCATTACACTCGTCCGGGACCCCGGTTCAGGAGGAAACCGCGCCGACGCCGCGGCGGAAAAAGCCCGGTCTTTCACGGACAGGCTGGCGGTGGCTCTCCAGGAGAAGGGCTACACCGTCAGAACGGTCACCGTGCCGCTCCGGCTGCAACGCGCGGCGGACGCGCCTGCCCTGTTACTGGAATGCGGATGCCTGGAAAGCGAAAGGGGACGCCGGATGCTGACCGACGCATCGGAACGCGACCCGATGATCCAGGCCCTGGCGGAGGCCATCCAGGCCGCCGGAACACCATGAACAACCGGAGTATGGACGTGGAACCGTCGTGGTCAAAACGCGTGATCTTGCAGTTCGGCCTTGCCGTGTGGGCCCTGGTGACCTTCCTGCTCGCGGTCACCACGGTGCTGCTGTACTGGCAGGTGGTGGACCCGGGCGCGCGAACCCCGGACCGGACCCAACCGACAGCGGTCACCTTGAATACCGCGTCTCCGGGGCCACCATCCGCCTCGCCGGAAGGCAATCGCTCGCAGGCGGAACAACGGAACATAGAGATTTACGGTTACGATCCGCGAACGGGAAACGTCATGCCCCGCGCCGTGACGATCGAAGGATCTACCGTTACCGAAATGAACTGCCGTAAGGCCCTGAACGCCCTGCTGGAACCCTTTCCCGAAGACAGTCCCATCCGTAGCCCCTTTCCCCCGGGAACCCGGGTCCGTGGATTTTATCTACTCGGCAAGGAGGAAATCGTGATCGATTTCTCGGGTGACGTCACCCGGATCGGTCCGTACGCCGGGGGCTGCGCACTGTGGGAATCCGCGATGGTCCGCTGTCTCGCGCTCACCCTGGGAAGTCCGAAACTCCAGGGCAACGATGAAACCACCGTAAGGCGGGTGCGGGTGCTGGTGGAAGGGGCTTCGCCGGGAAATGAATTTCCGGTCCATCTCGACCTATCCGAGGCCATCGACGTCGGGGCCATGACCACTGTTTCGGACACGTCCCCATGACCCGCGCCGCTGTTTTCGCCGATACACACGGTCCGGTGGGCATTTTCGATTCGGGCGTTGGCGGCCTCACGGTCATGCGCCAGATCCGTCGCCTGCTCCCGGAAGAAGATCTGGTGTATCTCGGTGACACGGCCCGGGTTCCCTATGGCACCAAGTCTCCCGAAACGGTTATCCGGTACGCCCGTCATTGCGCGGAAATGTTGACCCGGAGGGGAATCAAACTGCTGGTGGTGGCATGCAACACCGCCTCGGCGTACGCGCTGGATGCCCTGCGTTCCAGCCTGCGTGTACCGGTCATCGGCGTGGTGGAACCGGGGGCCCGCGCGGCCCTCCGGGCAACCCGGAGCGGGAGAATCGGGGTCATCGGTACGCCCGGCACCGTCCGAAGCGGTGCCTACGAACGGGTGATCCGTGAGGTAAAACCCCGCTTCCGGGTGTTTCTTCAGGCTTGTCCACTTTTCGTGCCGCTGGCTGAAGAAGGCTGGATCCGCGGGAAGGTACCCGCCCTCATCGCGGAGCAATACCTGGAACGCCTGAAACAGCGCCACGTGGACACGCTTGTCCTGGGCTGTACCCATTATCCCCTGCTTCGCCCGGTCATCGCGGCGATCATGGGGCCCGAGGTAACCCTGGTGGACAGTGCCCAGGAAACCGCCAGGGAAACCCAGCGCGTGCTGGTGGACTGGGAACTTGCCCGACCGGTCGGCACGCCGGGAAAAAGCCTTTTCCTGGTCACCGACGACCCGAAAACTTTTGCCCGGACGGGATCCCGTTTCTGGGGGCACCCCTTGGAACAGGTAGAATGGGTAGACTTGGATCCATAACCGGGGGCTGATCATGGCTGGCACGGAGCACGGCAAGGACCACGGTCGCTCCATTCCGCTCGGATGGAGCGATATTTTCGTGCTTTCCCTGCTGATTACCCTGTTCGGGGCGCTCGGGTTTTCCGTGTCCGCCTACCTGCGCGATCGACCGACCGATGTCACGCCCCTGGTAAATCCTCTCGCGGAACAGTTCGAACAACTGCTGGCGGACAATTTTATCCCCGCCCAGAATATCCGCCTGGCCCGGGAAGACACCGTGATTTCAGGGCGGGAGCGGTATAACGTCCGAACGTACGAAATCCTGCTTCCCGACACCATCAACTGGCCAGGGTTACGGCGGTTACTGGTGGAAGCCCTTGCTCGGAAACAGGTCACCCTGGAGGAATCCGCGGGGGACGGGAATACCCGAGAACATAAAGTAACCTTGTCCCTGGGGCGCTGTCCTTTCGTGGAAGCGGTTTTCGTCACCCCGGAAACTGGCGCGGGCGGTGGACCTGATTGCGCTGAACTCGTGGACGTGGCCCGCCAGGCGATGCTGGCCGTAGGCGTGGTTTCCGGCGCGATCACGATGGAACCGGAGAACCGTTCCAAGAGTTCGGAAACGTCGGTCACGGTCCACCTGCCGCCCGGGATTGATCCACTGAAACTCGAAAACGCCCTCGCGGACGCCATATCTCCCTTTGATGGATACCTCGAAGTCGTCGACGCAACCCCCGGGGATCGGGTGATCCGGATGAGCCACAAATCGGGACCCTGTGCCGTGTTCCGGCTGGTAGCCCAGCCACCTGCGCCAGCCGCAGGTTCCGAGGCCTCCCTGGGCGCGGTAGATGAAACCGCCCCAACGCCCGAAACGCCACCCTCTTCCCCCGCTGAATCCGCGCCAGGGCCCTCCACCGATTCCGGTGATACTGCGACATCGAACAACGCGCGAACGTCGTTCCTGAAACAGACCGGCCACGTGTTGTTCAACCTTGTCCCGCCCACGGTGTTGCTGGGCAGCCTCGCCTCTATCTCCCCGGAGAACGATGACCAGGAAAATGTCGACTCGCTTCCGGATCCTTCCGTGTCGCCAGGTCCGGATGCCTGGACCCCTGATCCATCCGAGACGACGGCCACCGCACCGGGCGCCCCCCCGCAAGAGCCGGTACCCACTACGGATGACCAGGCCGCTGCCGATCTAACGCTCCTTCCAGGTACCCCACCCCGGGTGGCCATCATTCTGGACGATGGCGGATGGGGCGGCCGGGAAACAGAAGAAATTCTGGCCATGGACAGCCGATTGACGCTGTCGATTCTGCCCCATACGCCCTATGGCACCGAAACAGCGTTGCGGGCTTCGGAACTGGGGTTCGAGATCATGCTTCACATGCCCATGCAGAACGGAAAAGGATGTTTTCCCGGGGAAATCCGCGTGGACATGGATGCCGAAACCATCCGGGAACTGACCCTGCGGGCCGTCGAACAGGTTCCCGGGGCCTGCGGCACCAACAATCATACGGGAACCACCTTCACCCGGAATCGTCCCGGCATGGAGGCCTTCATGGACGTCGTGTCCGAACTGGGCTGGTTTTTCGTGGACAGCCGGACCACGACGCGTAGCGTGGCGTACACCGTAGCCGTGGGAAAAGGCGTTCCGGCCTTGAACCGGGAAATTTTTCTGGACCACGTGAACACGCGGACCTACATTGACAGCCAGTTTCGGGCCCTGATCGCGCTCGCGAAAAAAAACGGCAAGGCCCTGGCCATCGGGCACTTCCGGCCCAATACCGTTCAGGCCCTCAAAGAGTGGCTGCCAGAACTGGACAAGCAGGAAATTGACCTTGTTCACGTGTCGGAGATCTTGCCATGAGCCTGGTTCTGGGTATCGAGACTTCCTGTGATGAGACCGGCATCGCCCTGGTGGAAGATGGTCGACGGGTTGTCGCTGAAACCCTGCTGTCCCAGGTAGACATTCACAAGGTGTTTGGCGGGGTTGTACCGGAAATTGCCTCGCGAAAGCATATCGAAGTGATCTACCAGTTGACCCGGGACACCCTAGCCCAGGCCGGCCTGGACCAGGCCCCCGCGCAACACTGGATCGACGCCGTAGCCGCAACCCGTGGACCGGGCCTGATGGGATCGCTGCTCGTCGGCATGGGATTCGCCCGGTCCCTGGCATGGGCATGGAACAAGCCGTTCGTGCCCGTGCACCATATCGAGGGACACCTTTACGCGGCGTTCCTGAACGAGAAAGCACCCGAGTTTCCCTTCCTGGCCCTGATCGTCAGCGGTGGTCACACGCAACTGGTATACTGTCCGGCGCCCCTCCAATATGAAATACTGGGTACCACCCGGGACGATGCCGTGGGGGAATGCTTCGACAAGGTCGCCCGCCTGCTCGGACTGCCTTACCCCGGCGGCCCATCCATCCAGAAAGCGGCCGAATCGGGCAATCCCGACGCGTACGTCTTCCCCCGCGCGATGCGGGACAGCGACGGCCTGGATTTCAGTTACAGCGGGTTGAAAACGGCTGTGCTGTACGCCCTGCGGGATCACCCCGATCTGCCGGTGGCGGACGTGGCCGCCAGTTTCCAGAAAACAGCCATAGACATGCTGCTGGAACGAACCGAACAGGCCCTCGCGCGCACCGGATGCGAGCGGCTGGTCATTGCGGGCGGTGTCGCGGCCAATCGGTTGCTCCGGGAAAGAGTCCAGGACCTGGGGGTGGAAGTCTTCTTGCCGGCTATCCGCTGGTGCCTGGACAATGGGGCCATGATCGCCTGCGCGGCGTATTACCGTCTCCAGGCGGGACACGCGGCCCAAACCCTCAGCGCGGGGGCTGATCCTTCCCTGGGCCTGGTCTAATCCCGCCCCTGGCCGGGCACCGAATATCCAGGGAGCCCGCTACCGGTCATCATGGGGAACATCCTATAATGCCAACTATAAAATGCCGTGACGCGTGACACGGAAAGGGAAAACCATGACAGACGCGATAAATCAGCGGAACGAACAGAGACGCGCGGGCTTGTTCAGCCGTTTTTTTCAGTCGCTGAATCGCACCCTGGAAAATAACCGCGGCGGTGGCAGGTCGCTGGAAGCCACCCTGATCGCGGAAGAGGCCGAACAGATGGCGGAAATGGTCTCGAGGCGTTCCAGGAATACCAGCCCTCGCCGCGTGGTTATTCCCGAAGGCGTACGCATTACGGGCTCTGTCATCGGATCCGCGGATGCCGAAATCGGTGGCATCGTTGAAGGGGATCTGAGCGCTGAAGGGGCGGTCTGGGTGGTGAAAACTGGCACGGTAGGCGGCAAGATCAATGCCCGGTCCGTCCGGGTGGATGGTTCGGTACAGGGAATGATTCACGCGGCGGGAGACGTGCTGATCGGCGGCACCGGCAGCGTCGGCGCGCCCGTCCAGGCGGGCGGCATGGTGGAAATCAGCGGCTCCGTCGAGGGCGACATCACAACGCCGGGCCGGGTGCGCATCCTGAAAACCGGACGCGTAAACGGAAACCTGAAAATGCACGTTCTTTACATGGAGGATGGAGGAACGCTCAACGGACAATGCGCGATGGGCGTTCAACGCCGGACTCCAGAAACGGAAGAGAAAGGAGTGTGACGCCTATGTTCTATTTCTTTCACCCTGCCGATCTGCTGATGATTCCGGCCCTGCTGTTCGCGCTGTGGGCCCAGGCAAAAGTCCACGGCGCGTACGCGAGGTACTCCCGGATAGCGACCCGTTCCGGCCTGACCGGCCGGGACATCGCCGAGGAAGTCCTGCGCAACGCGGGCGTCAGCGGGGTGCGTATCGGGCGAATTCCGGGTGAAATGACCGATCACTACAATCCGGCCACCCGGGAACTGAATCTGTCGGATGGCGTATACCACTCGAATTCCGTGGCGGCCCTTGGCATCGCCGCCCACGAAGCCGGCCACGCCATTCAGCACGCGCGGGCTTACGCCCCCATGCAGTTGCGGCAACTGGTGTACCCGATCAGTTCGATCGGCTCGATGGCGGCTTTTCCGCTGATCCTGCTCGGGGTCATCTTTGGTCCCATGGGCGGGTCATGGCTGATCAACCTCGGCATTTGGATGTTCAGCGCGGCGGTCATGTTTACCCTGATCACCCTGCCCGTGGAATTTGATGCCAGTCGTCGGGCGGTACTGGCCCTGGCCCAGGGTGGATACCTGACCGACGACGAACTGAAAGGAGTTCGAGCGGTGCTCAGGGCGGCCGCGCTGACCTATGTGGCAGCAGCCGCGGCGGCCATCCTGCAATTGCTCCGGCTGCTGCTGATTTTCGGTGGCCTGGGACGGAGCAACGATTAAGTGTCGCCGACGCGCTCATCCATTCCGGTCTTCCGTCATGTCCGCCCGCCGCGTCGGGCGGCATGTTTTTTCTCCGGGTGGGCGAGGCTCGTGTTCGCCAGTCTGCCGTTCTGGCTGAACGCGGCGGCTGTCGCCCTCTCCCCTGACGACGTGCTGACCGTCCGGATCACGGCGGAAGTGGAAGGCAACGGCGCGGTCGCGCGTAAACTGGCCCAGGACCAGGCCGAGGTGATGGCCATGGAGGAAGTAATTCGCTCGTGGGTGCCGGACATGGACCCGCAACCTTATCGTGGCCTGCTCAGGCATGCCCGGGCTTACGTCAGGCAGACCGACGTGCTTCGGACTACCCGGGATGGCAACCGCCTGCGCCTGGAAGCGGACGTCACCCTTCGTGAACTACCCTTGCGACGGGATCTCGCGGCGGCCCTGCTGCCGCGTCTGCCGGAAAAACCCGCTTACGCGCTGATCACCGGGCCGGTGGAAATCGCCGGATCCATTCCACTCTCCTCCACCGAACACCTGCTGGATCCTGCCGTTCGCCGGCTGGTGGAGACGCTGGGACAACTCGGTTTCTCCGGCGTCCTGGCCGAACGGGCAGGATCATTCTCCGCGCAGGTCATCGAGACGGCATTCCAGAAGGGCGTCGAATCCCTCGGAGAACTGGCCCGCCAGGCTCGTCAACCCTTCCTGCTTGCCTGCGACGGCAGCGTACGTGTCCAGCCCGTGCATCCCGATTCGAATGTCCTACGGGAAGAAGCCGTGTTCAACATCCGACTGTTCCGGACTGAGGATGGCAAGATGCTGGATTCTCTGGGCATGACCTCGGTGGTTCAGAGCGTGGACCCCGCGGAAGGCGCGAAACTCGCCCTGGAGGACGCCGCGGCGAAACTCACCACGGACTGCGTGGCCGCGCTGACACTGTCGTCCGCCGCCCCCCGAAGGGACAATCCGGACGCGGTGGTGGTACTCATCGAGCAACCACCCGACGCCACGGCCGTGGAAACCGTGGCCGCAGTCCTGCGAGAACTACCCGAAACACAAGCGGTTGAGATCCTGTCCACCGGGCCCGCACTGGCCCGCATCAGGATACGGGCGGCCCTGCGCATGGTCGAACTGGCTGACCTTCTCCAGCAAATGGAAGCGGGGAATTATCGACTGGACCTGCGAAAGGCTTTCGGCCGCGAAATCCAGGTGGTTCTAGTCCATCGCTGAACTGGACCCATCAACCCCCGATTCCGAAGGGGGAATCGGGGGCTTTTCTCGTAATCCGGGGCAAGGATCCCGCCTCAATAGCGGTAAAACTCAGGCTTGTACGGGCCTTCGACCGGCACGCCAAGGTAGGCGGCCTGTTCGGGGGTCAGCGTATCCAGCCTGACCCCCAGTTTTTCCAGGTGCAGGCGGGCCACTTCTTCATCCAGTTTTTTCGGCAACGTGTACACCTTGCCGACCTCGTATTTTTCGGGCTCGGTCCACAATGCGATCTGGGCCAGGGTCTGGTTCGTGAATGAATTGGACATCACGAACGAGGGATGACCGGTGGCACAACCAAGATTCACCAGCCGTCCGCGGGCCAGCAGGATGATCTCTTTCCCGTCCGGGAAAATGAACTTGTCCACCTGGGGCTTCACGTTCACTTCGCGGATATCGGGCTGTGACTCCAGCCAGGCCACGTCGATCTCGGAATCGAAATGTCCGATGTTGCACACGATGGCCTGGTCCTTCATCTTCCGCATGTGCTCGCCCGTAATGACATCGCAACAACCGGTCGCCGTCACGAAGATATCCCCTATGGGCGCGGCGTCGTCCATCCGCATCACCTGGTAGCCTTCCATGGCGGCCTGCAGCGCGCAGATCGGATCTATTTCCGTGATGATCACGCGCGCGCCGAGTCCCCGCATCGCCTGGGCGCATCCTTTGCCCACGTCACCGTAACCGGCGATGACCACGACCTTCCCTGCCACCATGACGTCCGTCGCGCGCTTGATCCCGTCGGCCAGCGATTCCCGGCAACCATACAGGTTATCAAATTTCGATTTTGTCACCGAGTCGTTAACGTTCATCGCGCGGGTAAGCAGTTTGCCCTCGGCCATCATCTGGTACAGCCGATGCACCCCCGTCGTGGTTTCTTCAGAAACCCCAATCCAGCCCTTTACCGTTTCATGCCACACCCCCGGTCGCTCCCGGTAAACCTCGTGCAGCAGCGTGTCGATGATCTGGAGTTCTCGATGCCCGGTGGCCACGGGCGGCAACGAGCCGGTTTGCGCCACGTGCTCCTCAAGGGCATACCCGCGGTGGATCAGCAGCGTGGCGTCGCCGCCGTCGTCCACGATCATGTTCGGCATCAGCCCACCGTCGAACTGCATGGCCTGCCAAGTGCACCACCAGTACTCTTCGAGGGTTTCGCCCTTCCACGCGAACACGGGCACGCCCGCTTTCACGATGGCGGCGGCGGCATGATCCTGGGTGGAAAATATATTGCAACTGGCCCAGCGCACCTCGGCCCCAAGCGCCTTCAGGGTCTCGATCAGTACCGCCGTCTGAATGGTCATGTGCAGCGATCCCATGATCCGCGCGCCCTTGAGGGGCTGTTGCGCGGCATAGCGTTCCCGCACGGCCATTAGTCCGGGCATCTCCTTCTCCGCCATTTCGATCTCTTTGCATCCCCACTCCGCCAGCGACAGGTCCGCGACCTTGTAGGCGGGACGCTCCGCCACCCGGGGAATCTCAATCCGCGCTACTGCCATACCTAGGTTTCCTTCTATTGTCCTGTCAGGAACACTTCCCGAACAGATCCCAATGTTCCGTAACACCTCGACTCAGGTAGTTATTGCAGGTTATCCAGCCGTGTCCGGATCCGCGGCCACGCGTCACCCTCCGGCACCGCGCCCACCCGGCTCACCGCTTCCGCCCCGAGAACGGCACCCGCCATCCCGCACCACCGCAGGGAACATCCCGCAAGCCACCCATGCAGAAAGCCGGCGGCCCAGCAGTCCCCCGCGCCCGTGGTGTCCACGGCGCGAGCGGGCACCGCCGGCACCCGCTCTCGCTCATCCCCCCGTCCCAGCAGCGCCCCCCGCGCGCCTAGTTTCACCGCGGCCGTGGGCGTCAGCGAAAGTAACGCTTCCAGCGCGGCCCCGGGATCATTTTTCCCGATCAACGCCGCGGCCTCGTCCTCGTTGGCAAACACAATGTCTACCCAGTCCCGCAGAAGATCGGGCAGAATATCCTTCGACGTTTCTACCACCTCGAAGGATCCCAGGTCCAGGCTGACCGCGCACCCTGCCCCGCGGGCGGTTTCAATGGCCTTGAAGGCGGTGGCGCGATCGTACAGCAGGTATCCTTCCACGTGAACCAACGCGCAGTTCTCGAAATCTTCGGGCGTAATCATCTCCGGTCGTAACGCCTGGGCAGCCCCAAGACAGGTTCGCATCGTGCGCTGCGAATCCGGCGTGATCAGGCTCAGGCACTGGCCCGTCGCGCGACCGGGCACCACCCGAATCCGCCCGGCTTTCCCCCCATCTGCTTCAAACCGGTTCCGATAAAACGATCCTGCCTCATCATCCCCCACCGTTCCCAGGAACCACGCCTCCCGGCCCAGCCCGGCCATCGCGCGAACCGTATTGGCGGCGGATCCCCCGGGCGCGCGTTCCGGCGACTCTGGCAGACGGGAACAAAGCGCTGTCATCGTCTGTTCGTCCACCAGCATCATCCCCCCCTTGCCTCCTCCTGCCGCTTCCACGAACGAGTCATCTACCCGCGCCAGGAGATCTACTATGGGGGAACCTATACCCATCACCGCGCCATCCATGGGCCGGCCTCCGGAAATGTTTCCTTGAAATCCGCTCTGGAATGTATAATTGTAGCAAAGCAAGGCAGAAGGATGAAATTCCACGGAACGCGTAATGGCGGTTCGGGTCGTTCTGGTCGTCACACCATTCAACCTGGGGCATTCATGGGGCGGAAAATCTTCCATGAAGGAAGGGATTCTTCCCTCGCTGGGTGTGGGATACCTTGCGGCAGCCTTGCGAAAACGGGGGCATGACGTGGTTCTTATCGACAGTCCCGCCCTCGGATACGACGTGAACGACGCGGCGCGAGCCGTTCTCCGTGAGCAGCCAACGATCGTCGGTATCTCATGTATTACCGCTCGGGCGGGTGCGGCGTATGATCTGGCCCGGGTGCTCCGGCGAGAAAAACCAGATCTGATCCTGGCCATGGGCGGCCCCCACGTGACCGCGTTTCATACGCGCATTCCGGAGCAGTGCCCGGAAATAGACGCGTTGTTTCCCGGGGAAGCGGAATGGACTTTCGCGGACTACGTGGACGACATCGACGCCGGCCGGAATCCCGCGGGACTTCCGGGAGTCGACTGCCGGACCCCGCAGGGCGAATGGATTTTCGGCCCTCCTCATGAACCGGTTAAACGCCTGGATGAATTGCCGATCATGGCCTGGGACCTGTACAACCCCAACCTTTATCGTCCCCTCCCCAGCCAGGGCCGTTACCATCCCGTGGCCACGATGCTCACCTCTCGGGGATGTCCGTGGTCCCGGTGCAGGTTCTGCTATCACCGGTCGTGTTATGGCCATCCATACCGGCGTCGATCGCCGGAAAACTGTGTCGATGAAATCCGATGGCTGGTCCGGGATCTGGGGTACCGGGAAATCATTTTTTTCGATGACAATTTCTGTATCCATGAAAAATGGATCGAGCGGTTCTGCGACCTGATCGACCGGGAAAAATTACGCTTCGCGTGGACGGTCGAGGGTCACGTGCGCACGGTCACGCGGACCATGCTGCGACGAATGGCCGCATCCGGATGTTACAACATCTTTTACGGTATCGAATCCGGCAATCAGGAACTGCTGGACCTGATTGACAAGGGATACACGGTGGACAAGGTCCGGGAGGCGGTGGCCTGGGCTAAAGAGGCCGGCATGGAAATCCGTGGCAGTTTCATTCTCGGCCTCCCGACAGAAACCCCGGAAATGTCCAGGAAAACCATTCGGTTTGCCTGTGAACTGGATATCGATTTCGCCCAATTCATCCCTTTCCATGTCTGGCCAGGCGTCGAACTGGAATCTTTCGCGCTGGCCCATGGGAAAAAAGTCCCATGGAACGACACCTTTGTGCAGCCGTCCTATGTACCCAACACCTATCCAGACGCGGAAACCCTGGCAGCCATGGTGCGCGAGGCTTACATCTCGTTTTATTTTCGCCCGTCCTACCTGGTGAAAAGCTCGTTAAAACTGAGACATCCTTGGTATTTCCGCAGGGTCATCAGTGGCGGACGGTATGCGATCCGAATGTGGGCACGGGGATTACTTTCCCGTCGAAACTCCGCTTTATGTGAAAATCATGATAGAATTTCAACGAATAATAAAGTTTCATGTGAACCTGGCCATGTAACCTTGAACCGACAGGATTCAAACCCGTTATGAGCAGCAGGCTGCGCGTCTTTCTGGCCAACCTCGGAAGGCACACCCGGACGTTCCCCCTGGTGACCCCACCCGTGGGACTGCTGGCCCTTGCCGCCTACCTCCGCGAACACCTTCCTGTGGATGTGCGGATCATCAACCAGAGACTTGAAAATTGTCCGGTTGAAGAAGTAGTTCGCCGGGCCAGGGATTTTGAAGCGGATGTGGTCGGATTTTCCTGTTTTACCACCTCGAGTCATTTCTTACCGGCAGCCGTTTCCCAGGCGCGGGCCGCCCTGCCCAACGCGTTGATCATGGTAGGCGGCCCCCACGCGTCATCCGCCAAGGCCCACGTGCTAAACGAATGCGAGGCCCACGTGGTCGTGCCTGGAGAGGGCGAACTGATCACCACCGCGGTATTGCAGCGATACATGGAGGGAACCCGCGATTTCAGCGATATTCCTGGGCTCATCTGGCGGGACAAAAACGGGGATATTACCATCAACCCGGGGCTGGTACCGCAGGTTGAAGAACTGGACACCCTTCCCATGCCCGCCTGGGACCTGATCGACCTGCCAGCCTACTGGCGTAAACAATCGATCGCTCCCATCTATCGGCGCCGTTATGCTTCGCTGGTCTCCAGCCGGGGGTGTCCGTACCAGTGCATCTGGTGCCACAAGATTTTCCGCAAGGCCATCCGGACACACAGCCCCGAACGGGTCGTCGAGGAAATCGCGTGGCTGATGAAGACCTACAGCATCAACGATTTCGAATTCCTAGATGACAATTTCAATTTCTATCCCAAGCGGGTGCTGGCCATACACGACCTGATCAAGGAACGAAACCTTAAAACCCGTGTCTGCTTTCCTACGGGCTTACGCTCCGACCTGTTGACCCACGAGGTCATTGATGCCCTGGTCAGTTTTGGAATGTACCAGGCGTCTTTCGCCCTTGAGACGGCCTCGCCGAGATTGCAGAAATACACCTGCAAAAATCTGAACATCGCCAAGTTGCTTGAAGCCGGAGCATACGCTACTGCTAAGCACGTATATTGTAATGTTTTCTGTATGCTCGGATTTCCCACGGAAACGGAAGAAGAAATACAACTTACCATTGATACCGCGTGCGCGTCGCCTTTCCACACCGCGTCATTTTACACGGTAACTCCATTCCCGGGCACCCCACTGTACGACATGGTTGCCCAGACTCATCCGGAAAAACTCTCCCGCCTGCGCTACAATGACATGGATTTTTCGGGCATGCGGGTCAACCTCACAGAATTACCCGATGAAGTACTATTTACTTATCAACGTCACGCCATGCATAAATTTTATTCAAATCCTAAACGGATATACCGACTGCTACGGAGCCACCCCCAATCATGGATGTTACCTGCTTTTGTTCCCATCTTTCTTTACCGGGCAACAAAAGGACTCATCCCCACGAAAAGAGAATGGGCACGTTCGTCTGTCAGCGCCCTTGATTACACCCGAAAATAATTATTTTTTTCAGGAATGAATCACGCCGGAACGTTCTGCGTTCCGGCGTGCGGATATAAGCAACGACGCGCGTCGAGTTCAGGAGGCCATGGAGAACGGTTCGGCATCTGACCGGGTAATGGTGTCAAAGACGATCTGATCGTCGCGGACGCCGACCCGGACTTCAGACTTGTCGGGTATGTTGCTGGCCAGGATCTCCCGGGCCAGTGGATCCAGTACAAGTCGTTGCAGGGCCCGCTTGAGGGGACGGGCGCCGAACTGGGGATCGTAACCTGCCTCGGCGATCCGTTCCCGCGCTTCGGGTTCAAGAACCAGGTCAATGCCCCGGTCGGCCAGGCGATCCTGTATCCGCGCCCATTGCACGTCCACGATCCGAAGGATATGCTCCCGCCGCAACGGATGGAAAATGACGATTTCATCCACGCGATTCAGAAATTCCGGGCGGAAATGCCGTCGCAACGCGGCCTGCAGCCGTTGCCGTAACCGGTCATCCACCTCGCCATCCACCTGGAACAGGTCGCTACCGATGTTGGAAGTCATGATAATCACGGTGTTCCGAAAATCCACGGTCCGGCCCTGGCTGTCGGTTAACCGTCCGTCATCAAGCAACTGCAGAAGAATGTTGAAGACGTCGGGGTGGGCCTTTTCAATTTCGTCGAAAAGGATGACCGTGTAAGGCCGACGCCGGACCGCTTCGGTCAACTGGCCGCCCTCTTCGTAGCCCACGTAGCCAGGCGGCGCGCCGATCAGCCGCGACACGGCGTGTTTCTCCATGTATTCCGACATGTCCAGCCGCACCATGGCGTCCTCGTCGTCGAACAACGTTTCCGCCAGGGCGCGGGCCAGTTCGGTTTTTCCCACGCCGGTGGGGCCCAGGAAAATAAACGAACCGATTGGCCGCCCCGGCTCCTTCAGTCCGGCTCGGGCACGACGCACAGCTTCGCAGACGGCCCTGATGCCTTCTTCCTGGCCGATGACCCGCTTGCCGATTTCTTCTTCGAGCCGCAACAGTTTGCGCATTTCGCTCTCCAGCAGGCGCTCGACGGGGATACCGGTCCAGCGTGCCACGATCCGGGCGATGTGTTCGGCAGTCACTTCCTCGCTCAGAAACGCGCCGTTCCGCTGCAGTTCAGCCAGCCGCCGTTGCGCGTCTTCCAGTTGTCGCTGGAGCGCGTTGATGGTCCCGTACCGCAACTCGGCCACCCGGCCCAGATCCCCCCGGCGTTCGGCAATCTCTTCCTGCCGGCGAGCCTCGTCGATCTCGGCCTGGATCCGGCGGATTTCACCGATCACGTCCTTTTCCGCCTGCCAGCGGGCCTTGTCGGCCGAAAGTTTTTCGCGCAATTCAGCCATTTCGGCCTCGATCGCCCGAAGCCGTTCCTGACTCGCAGCGTCTTTTTCCTTGCGCAGGGCAAGGGCCTCCACCTCCAGCCGCCGCAGTTTGCGTTCGATTACATCGATATCATAGGGCATGCTGTCGATCTCGATGCGCAGTTGGGAGGCCGCCTCATCCACGAGGTCTATAGCCTTGTCCGGCAGGAAACGATCGCCAATGTAACGGTCGCTGAGCACCGCGGCGGCCACGAGCGCGCTGTCCTGAATACGCACGCCATGGTGTACCTCATACCGTTCCTTCAATCCCCGAAGGATCGCGATGGTGTTTTCCACGTTGGGTTCACCGACCAGTACCGGCTGGAACCTCCGCTCGAGCGCGGCGTCTTTTTCGATGTGCTTGCGGTATTCATCCAGGGTCGTCGCGCCGATGCAGTGCAGTTCACCCCGGGCCAGGGCCGGCTTGAGCATGTTCGACGCGTCCATCGCGCCTTCCGCCGCGCCCGCCCCCACCAGGGTGTGGAGTTCGTCGATAAACAGGATGATGGCCCCTTCCTCCTGCTGTACCGCCGACAACACCGCCTTGAGCCGTTCCTCGAATTCACCGCGGAACTTGGAGCCGGCAACCAGCGCGGCCAGGTCAAGGGCGATAATCCGCTTGTCACGCAGGCCCTCGGGCACATCACCCGACACGATCCGCTGGGCAAGGCCTTCCACGATGGCCGTCTTGCCCGTGCCCGGTTCGCCGATCAGCACGGGATTATTTTTTGTGCGGCGCGACAGCACCTGCATAACCCGACGTATCTCTTCGTCCCGCCCGATCACGGGATCCAGCCTGCCCGCCCGGGCCAGTTGGGTCAGGTCGCGACCGAACCGTTCCAGCGCGTCGTAGGTGGATTCCGCGTTGGGATCCGTAACCCGCTGGGTGCCTCGAACTTCCCTCAGGGCCTGCAGCACCCGGTCAGGATCCGCCCCCGCGCGGACCAGAACTTTTCCCGCCTCCACGCCCGCGCGGATCATTCCCATGAGCACGTGTTCGGTCCCGACGTAATCATCCTTGAGTTGGCCGGCGAATTTCCGGGCCTCGGTCATGACCTGTTGCAGGTCGCGATCCAGGCCGGGGGTACCCCCGCCTTCCACCCTGGGCAACCGATTCAACGCTTCCGCGCAGGCCGTGGCCACCTGTTCGGGAAATACCCCTATGCGCCGCAGGATCGACGGCACCGCGCCATCCTGCTGGCGAACCATCGCTTCCAGCATATGCCACGCGGTCACCTCGGGATGTCCGCGCTCGATGGCACGATCCAGGGCCGCCGAGAGGGCCTCCTGGGCTTTTATGGTCAGTTTATCCAGTCGAAACATACTTCCATTCCTTTCTGCGTCCAGACGTAATTCTGGATTCACCACCGGGTATCAAGAAAAATGCCATCTTTTAACAAATTGAAATAAAAAGACTTATAAAAAAGACGCGTCCGTGTTTTTTCAAGATGAATCACGGGGCCGCTTCTTTTGTTTCAAATTAACACAGTCACGGATGAGCGCACGCCGGTCCCCCGACCTGTTTGTCGGGTTGAGCGAAACACCGCGGGACCGGTATTGTTTACGGGAATCGCGTCACGTGTCCGCTGGTCTGAAAAGGATCCATTCTTTATGCGTCCCAACACACGCGAACTGGTCAGGCGTTTCACGGAGATCTTCGACGTTCCCGAGCCGGTCCTGGAAATCGGTGCCCTGCAGGTGGAGGGCCAGGAAGGTTACGGCGACATCCGTCCCTTTTTCCGGGACAAGGCCTACCTTGCCGTGGATATGCGCGAGGGACCGGGCGTCGACCAGGTGGAAAATTTCGAGCAGCGCACCTCGTTCCCGGATGCTCATTTCGGCACGATTATTTCGCTGGACACGGTGGAGCACGTGTATGACGTGTTTCATTTCATGGAAGAGGTCAACCGCGTTCTGGCTCCGGGTGGGCTTTTATGGCTCGTCTCGGTAATGTACTATCCCATTCACGCGCATCCCTACGACTACTGGCGATTCACCCCAGAGACGTTCCGGCGGCTTACCGCTCCCATCGGGGAGCCCCTCATCCTGACCCAGGGCGTACCCGACTTTCCCCATACCATCATAGCGGTAGTCCGCAAAGGCGGCAGACTGACAGACCGGGAGAAAGAACAGGTACAGCGCGCGGTACACAGCATGCCAGACACGTTCACCGGATGCGGGTGGGAGCATCCCCGGGAAACGGCCCTGCGCGGGGAGATCGAAACCCTGCGCGCGTACCACGACCAGTGGGGCAAGGTTTCGGTATCCGGCTTCCACGACTTTACCCCGGAAGAATGGCGGCGTGAGTTGAGCCCCTCGGCCTTCGATCCCAACCTTTCAAGGTGGTATTACGTCAGCATGTGCTGGAAAAACGCCCGGTGGCTGGGAAACCCCATCTGGCAGATTCCCACGGATCTCATGACCCTCCAGGAACTGGTCAGCGAAATCAGGCCAAGGGTGATCGTTGAAACGGGTACCAACCGGGGCGGATCCGCCCTGTTTTTCGCGTCCCTGCTTTACCTGTTGCATGGGGGGGGACAAGTCTACACCATGGATGTCACCATAACGGAGGAAACCCGGCGACGGATCGCCAACAGTCCTTTCCGGGACATGATCCGGATTTTCGAAGGCAGTTCCACTGATCCACGGATAGTGGAACAGGTTCGTTCCGCCACGCGAACGGTGCCAGGGCCCGTCATGGTGTTCCTGGACTCCGATCACAGTTACGCGCACGTGCTGAACGAGATGAGGTGTTACCACGACCTGGTCACTCCGGGAAGTTACCTTGTTGTGTTTGACACCATTACCCGGTATCTCTATGACGTCCCACATGGAAACAAGGCCTGGTTTGAAGACAACCCCCTGCGCGCGGTGCAGCAGTTCCTGGCAGAACACGACAACTTCATCCCCGACCGGGAACGGGAACGCTACATGGCCACTTTCGCGCCCATGGGCTTCCTGCGCAAGGTGGTGCCCGTTCATCCGTCCCTGTGGAAAGCCTCGCAGTCTGTCCTGGAACCTACCGGCGAGGGAGATGGGATCCGCTGCGTGACGTTCGAGGGAGATAAACATCTATGGGGGGGCCTGCTGCTGGGATGCGTCCGCTCCAACCAGTGTGACGGGTCTACCCTGCCCTGTCGCGCGGGCCAATCGGGAATGGTTTCGCTGGAAGTTCGAGGCGTGGCGAACTGGCAAGGCATCCGGCTGGTCGTGAACGTCATAGATCAGCAGCATCGACGGCTAGCCGAACAAATTGTTGACCTGACCGACACCTGGCAACCGGTGTCGTTGACTGTTCCGACCCGCCCGGACTCCACGCACGCGGCCGTGCAACTGGTTAAAGTCAAAACACCCGTGCCCGTCATCTTCGAGGTTCGGCATATCCGGATCGCGTTATGAAGAAGGAGATTCGCGCGGCCTGAACCGGGGCGTCCCCCCCGGGATAAAACTGCCGGTAATAGGCGCTTTCGTAGAACCACCCCGCCATATCCGGAGCAGGTTGCCAGGTTTCCCGCCAGCGCCTGAGTAGTTCGCCGTATTTTTTCGCGGCGGACACGTTACGGTCCACCGGCCGCCAGGATTCCAGGGGAAGGCATTCAAGAATGGATTGCATGTGATCACGGAGGGTTTCATAACGATACAGGAGGATATGAATACCCCCCCGATAAAATCGTATCCAGGGAGCGGATCCCGGTCTCAGCAGTCCAGGCCCGATGCCAAGCGCGGGACAGAAATCCCGGTCAAACCACTCCAGGCACGAATCCACCAGCAGCCACCTGCCCTGGGCTTGCCGGAATGACAGCGAAGTGACCGGAGCATCCGCGGGAATCTCCACGACCTCCCGCCAGAGGGACTCAAACGTCCCGGCCACCTGTTCCGTTTCCTCCCTCAGGCGTTCCGGATCAAAGGTCAGTTCGGGCATAAAGAAGGGAAAATTCTGCGCGAACGCGGACATATCCCGGTCCAGCGGGTCCCGAAAGCCGGACACAACCGCTATTTCTCCCGGCCGAGCGCGCCGTAGCAATTCCAACGCCTCTTCCGATTCCCGGATCAGCTTGCCAACGACGACCCGGTAATCGGGCGGCGTGTCGGGCAGGGAGATAATCTCCCGAAACCGGTTAATCCGCCAAGGTGTCTGAAATGGATCTGCTTCACGGTCAGGTGAGGCGCGGAGGCCTTGAGCGTAGCCGTAAGGCTGGATGAACCCACCTTACCGGGTTGAAATACCAGCACGTGGCGAATCGGTTCAGGTTTTGAAAACACGGCCCGGATGGTTCTCAGCCATGCCATACGGTCGGCCATCCCGTTCATTCCCTGGAATCATCCGCAGGGGCGCGACGATCCCGCAGGTGCTCCTTAAGCAGGGCGCGCAACGCGGTCGTCATGACGGCGGGATAAGTGGCGGTACCCCGAACTTCAAGGATATACCGGTTCGTGTTGCTTGTGGAAGCGGGTTCCCACTCCAGCACGCCCTGTTCATTTTTCCGGGTCGTGATCGGCACAAAGTCGAACAGGGCTTCGCCTTCGCCGGCACGGTCTGTCCAGGAGCCATCGCGCCGGACGGTCCACCCTGCCATGTGAAAAAAGCCCGCGGTACACCACATGTTCCGGAAACTTTCGCCCTGCGTCCGCAGGTCGGCTTCAGCGGGTGAAGTGGAAAGGGTCGTAAGCCACCTGGAAGCGTCCTGCCTGAGCAGGGCAAACATGAGCAGGTTGCGATACGCCGGGGCCAGTTCCGTCAGGATGTCCCCCTGCCGGAAATTCCACCACGATCCATGTCGCGCAACCTCGAACGCGCCGGGACGCTCAAAGCAGGGCAACCAGTAGATGGGACATGGCAGATCCCAGACCGCGCGCCAGGCGGGCAAGTCGAGATCGACGTTCCATTCCGTCCCGGCGTCACGCCCCTGGGCGATGGCTACCCCGGCGTTCAGGTATAATGCCCGGCATTTCTGGCTGAAAAGGGACCTGTCGATACTTCCAGCGATGGCTACGTCCCGGCAGGAACCGGTAATGACGAGTACAACGGGTTCCGGACTACGGCGCAGCACGTCCAGCAGCAGGGCCGCTCCATCGGGCACGTGTTCGCCCCGCTCCAGGGATGCCCTGACCTCCTCGTAAGGCCGCACCGCGCCGACCGTCCACCGGAGATCCCGGCCCGTGAGGTGTCGCGCCTGGGCCAGGGTAACGGCCGCCGGTTCTCCCGCGTCCGCGGGGCGCCGACCCTGGTCATTGATGGGTAGCGGATAATCCACCACCAGCCCGGTCCAGTCAACTCGTCCGGCATCCACCAGGGCGAGCAGGGTCAGTAAATCCCAGTGATCGTCGGGATCGCAGGGAGGATGGTAAAGGTCCATGGTCAACGCCACCGGAACGGGATATCCCACGGACTTCCCGTTGTCCGCAAACCCCACCCCTGAACCGAGGATCATTGCAAAAAGAAATAACCAAACTGATGCCAAAACAACCCCAGCGTCTTTTCTCACGACCAGTACTCCCGACCAGGTTCGGTATAAGGTGTCCAGCACATTATAATATTTTCGCTACCGGCTCGGGACGAGACCCGCAGGATAGGGCTTTGATGATCCACACCCCGCAAGAAATCCGGCTGGCCCGGCGTCTTGGACTGTTCACCGCCATCATGGTCGTCATGGGCAACATGATCGGTTCTGGCGTGTTCAAGAAAGCCGCGCCCATGGCCGCGGAACTGCACAGCGCGGGGTTGCTGCTGCTGTGCTGGCTGATCGCCGGGCTGGTCAGCCTGAGCGGCGCCCTGTCCAACGCGGAATCGGCAGGCATGATCGCGGGACCGGGTGGCCAATACGCTTTCTTCAAGCGAATGTACGGCCGTTTTTTTTCGTTCATGTTCTGCTGGGCGAGTTTTACCATTCTGCAGTCCGCGTCCATCGCCTCGATCGCGTACGTCTTCGGTGAATCGTTCAACGCCCTGATTCCACTTCCACGGCTGTCCCCCTCGTGGGAAAACCTGGAAATCCTGGGGCTCTTCCGTCCCCTGGAAAATTCCGGGGTGAAGTTTTTTACCGTGACTACCCTTCTGATCATCACGTGGGCCAATTACCGGGGGGTTGCCTATGGCGGATTGATCGCCAACATTTCCACGGTGATGAAGTTGCTGGGCATCGCGCTGATCATCCTGCTGGGTCTTTTCGCGGCCCGGCACGTGAGCCCGGAATGGTTTCCGGCGCCCGCCGGTCCGGCGGATACCCCTGGGGGACGGTTTGGCCTGTTCGGCGCAATGTTCACCGCCATGCTCGGCGCGTTCTGGGCTTACGACGGCTGGAACAACGTGATCAGCCTTGGCGGGGAGGTGCGCAATCCAAAGCGGAACATTCCCATCGCGCTGGCTCTTGGCGTGGGCGGCGTGACGCTGATCTACCTCGCGGTGAATTACGTATATGTGCTGCTGATCCCCATGGACGAACTGGCCGCGATGGCCCGGTCGGAAAACACCATTGTCGCGGTGGAAGCCTTGCGGACCCATTTTGGCCCCATGGCCGGGGGGCTGGCGGCAGTGCTCATCCTGGTATCCACTTTCGGGGCGACCAACTGCCAGTTGCTTCCCCCGTCCCGGATGTACTACGCCATGGCCCGGGAGGGATTGTTTTTCCGCGTCGCCGGCCGGTGTCACCCGACCTACCGTACGCCATCCAACGCGCTGGTCATGCAGGGACTCTGGTCGTCTTTTCTCGTGCTGACCGGCACGTTCGACCAGTTGACGGACATGGTTATCTTCGCTTCCTTCATCTTTTACGGCGCGAGCGCGTTTGGCGTGTTCGTCTTACGCCGCACCATGCGCGACGCGCACCGTCCCTACCGGGTACCCCTGGTCATTCCCGCCCTGTTTTCCCTGTTCTGCGCCGCGCTGGTTTTCATCACGATATTTGAACGTCCCCGGGAGGCTTTTCTAGGTTCGTTGCTCATTCTGAGCGGCTTGCCTTTTTACCTGGCCTGGCGGCATAACGCCCGTCACGCGCCCGAACTGGAAGACGAAACCGCCTGACGGGAACCTTTCCCGGCCATTCCGCATAGTAAGCATTGACTGCGCGCGTGAAATCTGTCACAATATGTAGTGTTTTCTGCGGGTAAGTCGCTCCAGAAAACACAATTTATGGGACACCCCCATCAAGGCCGCGCGAGAGGGGGCACCGGCGCACCGGATGCAGAAAAAAGAACCGACATATACCTCCTATCGCAAACTCACCGACGACCGATCGCGGCTATGGCGCACCTTTTTCATTTCGCTGGTGCTCCACGTGCTGATCATTGCCGGCCTGTACGTGGTTACGTTCCGGGCCATGCCGAAACCGATCGAAATCTACAAGGTGCAACTGGTTGCCGGCGAACAGCCCGAAAAAACTATCGCCGAGCCGGAACCTGCTCCCCCCCCACCACCAGAACCTCCAAAGCCAGAACCGCCCAAGGAAGAACCGCCCCCCGAGCCCCCCAAGCCGGAACCGCCCAAACCCGAACCGCCCAAAGAGCAAAAACCCGCGGAAAAGCCCGCGGAAGCGGAGGTGGAAGTACCTGACCTCATCGGCCTTGACCTGAAACAGGCGGAAGCCAGGCTGAAATCGGCGGACCTGCGACTGGGCAAGGTGGACAAAAAATGCGACAATACCATAAAAACCGAAAAAATCATTGCCCAGACACCCAAGGCCGGTTCCAAGGTGAAAAAAGGATCAGGCGTGGCGGTCACCATCCAGGGCCCCTGCGAAGAAGAGAAGAAACCCGAACAGGTGGCGAAGAAAACTGAACCGAAGGTAGAAGAAAAGAAGCCACCAGAAAAACCGAAGGAAGAACCGAAGAAAACACCACCAAAAGACCTGAAACCCATCGTTCCGAAAGATGAACCCATCAAGCCTGTCACGCCACCGAAAGATGAGCCGGCTCCGAAAACACCCGCTCCCGGCAAACAGGCCCGGGCTAATGACCGGGTCACCCAGTCCGGCGCGGCGGAAGTTCCCACGGCTTTGCAATCATGGCTGGCGCGGGTGATGGATAAAGTGGACAGGAACTGGATTATCCCGGAAGGGGTGCGTCGGGACGAGGTGGTGGACATCTACTTCGTGGCATCCCGCGAGGGGCGCCTGCTGGACGGTCCCCAGGTGGTCCCTCGGGATGGGATGATGCCTGACGCGGCACTCGCCCAGTCGGCTATCACGGCCCTGCAACGTTCCCTGCCATTGCCGCCGTTCCCGGATGATTATCCGGGGTTCGAACAGGCGGTGGTGCTAGGCTTCAAGGCCAGCCAGGGTGAACCGGGGTTGTAATCCTTCCCCGCTTTGGACATGGACAGACAAACCAGATACACTGTTTTCAGCGTGTGCAAAGGAGATGAGTGATGATCTTCACGCGTAATGGGTCGAAACGAACGAGGAACGTTGTGATTCCCGCCTTGCTGGGTACCCTGTTGTGCCTGACGGTAACGGCGCAGGACGCGATCCGGGGGGAAATCGAACGCAGGGTGGATAACCGCATTCTGATTGCCGTGCCCCCACCCGCCACGACCACGGACACGCTGGCCGGAACAGCCCGTGAACTCCGCGAAGCACTGGACTTTGACCTGACCTTCACTGGCCTGTTCAAGACCCTGCCCCCCGAGATGTACCCCGCTGGCTTTGTCGCCCTGCCTACCAACGTGCAGGCGCTGGACTTCACCGGATGGCGGGCCACCGGGGCGGAATACCTAGTCTACAGCCTGATTTACGCCGAAGGTGACCAACTGGTCGGCGAGTTCCGGCTGTTCGATCTGACCGCGGGAAACCAGGTATACGGCCAGCAGGTCCGGGTGGACCTGAAAACGGCGCGCCTGGCAGCCCACCGGTTTTCCGAGGAGGTCGTCCGGTACGTGGACGGCACCCCGGGATGCGCCACGTCGGAGATCGTGTTCAGCGGGAAGACGGGAGACGTGAAGGAAATCTACGTGGCGGATTACGACGGCTATAACGCCCGAAAACTGACCGAACACGGATCGATATCCATCAAGCCGAAAATCTCGCCGGACGGCAACAGCGTGGCTTACGTGTCTTACAAGGACCGTTATTCCTTCCTGTACGTGCTGGACCGTCGCACGGGAAAGACAACACCCCTGTCCAAGGAGGTGGGTCTCAACTCGGCCCCGTCCTGGTCACCCGACAGCCGGCGCGTCGCCCTGACGCTCAGCAAGGACGGCAACACGGAAATCTACCTGCGGGACCCGGACGGTGGCAACGCGGTACGCCTGACGAAAAACCGGGACGGCGACACGTCTCCATGTTTTTCACCGGACGGATCAAAAATTGCCTTCGTCAGCGACCGGGCCGGCATGCCCCAGATATTCGTCATGAACGCCGACGGCAGCGGACAGACCCGACTGTCCTTTCATGGCGGCAAGGCGTACGATCCCGTGTGGTCGCCCGATGGTACCATGATCGCCTTCGTGTCGGAAATCCGGGGACAGGGATTTGAAATCTACGTGATGAACGCGGATGGTTCGAATCCCACGCAATTGACCGACTCCCCGGGCATTAACGAGTCCCCGTCGTGGAGCCCCGATTCCCGTCACGTGATCTTCTCCAGCACCCGAAACGGCCGGTCCGAGTTGTATGCCGTCAACGTGCGCACCCGGGAAGAGATCAAAATCCCTTACGTGACGGTACCCGCGGAAGGGCCCTCTTGGGGGCCCCGGCGACGCTGACGCGGGACGCGGCAAGACTCGCGAACCGCTCGCGTGAACTGAGCCTATCGCGTAGGCGGGATCATCAGGCGGAACGCAGCCGGTAATGCCCCACGAACCACGCGTTCCCGCCCCGCCAGTGGAACAGTTCCTCGCAGGCCATGTGAAAGATCCGCCAGCGTTGCCACCAGGTCGGGGCGTCGGCCCCATACGCCGCCTGGAATACCTCGGCGAGCGCGGGGCGAGCGGCATCCATGCGTTCGAGCCATTGACGGCAGGTCATGCCATAGTGACCACCGTTGACCATCCAGCGGTCTTCCGGTTCCAGGCCGGCCTGGCGTCCCATCCGGAACGCGAGGTCCCAGGATGGCATCATGCCGCCGGTGAAAAAATACCGGGCCATCCAGTCGGACGCGTCGCGGATTTCGTAGGGGTACGCGTACTCGCGGTGACAGAACACGTGAAGAAACAACCTGCCATCCGGTTTCAGCCACCCGCGAATCCGCTCGAGCAACCGCCGCCAGCAACGCATGTGCTCAAACATTTCCACCGACACCACCCGGTCGAATCGTTCCCCGCCGGGATCGAATTCGTTCATGTCGCGGGTCACCACATCCAGATTGGTCAGGCCTCGTTGACTGGCCCGGTCCAGAATGAATGCCCGCTGGCTGGAGGAATTGGAAACGGCCAGGACACGGGACCGGGGAAAACGTTCCGCCATCCACAGACTCAGGGAACCCCATCCGCAACCCAGCTCGAGAATCCGCTGGCCGTCTTCCAGTCGCGCCCGGGCCGCCGTCAGGGCCAGCATTTTTTCCTCGGCTTCGGCCAAGGACTCCACACCAGTTGGAAACAGGCAGCAACTGTACTTCAGGCGCGGCCCCAGCACGGCTTCAAAAAACGCGGAGGGCAGTTCATAATGCTGTTCGTTGGCCCGGTCAACCGCGATAGCGATCGGTCCGTCGTACAGGGAAGCAAGAAACGCCGCGTCGCCGGCATCTACTGGCATGGATTTCTCCCGGGCGCGCAACAACCGCCGGATACCCGCCCGGACCAGGAAATCCGGCACCTTCCCTTCATCCACCCATCGAGTCAGCAGTTGCCACATGGCGTTCCCCTGGATCAACCGACCCGGAACCCGGGCTTGACCAGCACCATCTGGACCAGTCCGGTGTAGCGTTCGGCAAAACTGCCCGCGCAAAGGCCAAGGTAAAAATCCCACATCCGGATGAACCGTTCGTCAAAACCTAATTTCCTGACCTGGTCCAAGTGCCTGAAAAAGGATTCCCGCCAGCACGTGAGGGTTCTCGCGTAATGTTCTGTTAGATCCTCAAGTCCGTGCAGGCGCAGGTCCGTGCGATCCCGAACCGCGTTCAGCATGGCGGCCACCGACGGGCATTGTCCACCCGGAAAGATGTAGCGCTTGATGAAATCCACGTCCCGGGTGGAGCGATCGTAGACCTGGTCGGGAACGGTGATGGCCTGGATGGCCATGGCCCCACCTGGTGTAAGCAGGCTGGCACATTTTTCAAAAAACCGGCCCAGGAACCGGTGTCCCACGGCTTCGATCATCTCGATGGATACCAGTTTACTGAAGGTACCCCGCAGGTCCCGGTAATCTTCCATCAACACGCGCACCCGGTTGACCAGCCCGGCGCGCTGAATTCTATCCAAGGCGTAACGGTACTGGTTCTCCGAGATGGTCGTGGTGGTCACCCGGCAACCGTACTTTCCCGCGGCATGCAGGGCGAAACCTCCCCATCCCGTGCCAATCTCTACCAGGTGATCCTCCGGCTGGAGGTTCAATTTCCGACAGATACGGTCATACTTTGCGATGGACGCTTCCTCCATGCTCGCGTCCGGCCGCTCAAAAATCCCGCACGAATAGGTCATGGTCGGATCGAGAAAAGTTTCAAAAAAATCGTTGCTCAGGTCGTAATGCGCCCGGATGTTCTGCCGGCTCCCCAACCGGGTATTAGGACGCAACCAGTGCCGGAACGCGTGGATGGGCCACGTCAGCCATCGCCAACCCCTGTCCATTCCGTTCATGATCTGTTCGTTCCGCACTACTATGCGCACCAGGTCGTACAGGTTGTCGGTCGTCCAGTCTCCATCCATGTAGGCTTCCCCCGCGCCTATCTGGCCGGAAAACAGGATCCGTTTCCAGAACCGGGGATGATGCACGTCGACGCTTACCCGAGGCTCCCCTTCACGCGGCTCGCCGCAACAGGTCTCAAGGCCATTTTCCCGGACGATGATACTGCCCCACCGCACATGCTGCCCCATGCGGCAGAGCGCGCGCCGCGCTTGACGGACCAGGAAATTTTCTCCACCTGCCGCGTCATGACCTCCCGCCACGACCGTCGCAAGGCGCGCGCCCGGATCCTCTTCGGTCCTCACGTGCTGTTCCATGACGCAATGTTCTCCAGCTATCAGGATGGCCTGCCTGGATGCGGCACATAAGGCACCTTCTTAAGCCATAACCGGAAGGCCTGCCAGTAAATGGCAGCCAGGACCTTCTGGGTCATGAACGGATGCCGCGCCAGCATTGTGGCCATCGTTCGCGTGTTCAATTCCCTTCTCTTCAGGGTTAACACCGCGTCGAAATGGGTTTGTTCCCCCTGGAACCGGTTCTCGAGATATACCAGCAGGTCCGCTCCCGGCGGCCGCAAGGCGCAGTGATACTCGTAGGACATCTCCATGAAGGGCGAGACGTGAAAGGTTTTCTGAAACCGATACCGGTACTGACCGGCCGGGGTAATGGTTTCGGGCTGACGCAGCACGTACACGTGGCGCTCGTTCCAGGGCGTATTGTGCACCTCCAGCACCACGGCTTCCAGGCAGGTTTCATCAGGACTCACACAGTAAAACACGCTAAGGGGATTCATCACGTATCCCCAGTAACGTGGATGCGTCAACAACAGGATTGGACCCGTCGGCCGGAAACCTGCCTGGGAAGCCACGGTCGCGCGAACGATCTCCTCAAGCGGCTGTTCCGGGTCGCCGAAATGATCCTCCCGGCGGAACCACACGGGAGCCGGACGATCCGGCCGGGCCGACCAGAACCAGCGGCGATCAAAAAGTCCCGGCAACTCATCGAGCCGCAACAGCAACATGAACAGCCGGTACCGGAAAGCATGCGACTTTGGCACAAACCGGCGATGGGTTACCGTGCCTACGTAGATGGCACTTTCTGTCCGAATCGGCGGCTTCACCAGGTAACTCCCAGGGCCTCTGCCACGCGCGCCGCGCTGGCAAGGCCATCTTCATGAAATCCGTATCCCCAGTACGCGCCGCAATAGTACACGCCCCCGGTTCCGTTAATCTCGGCCCACTGTTCCTGGGCCTGGATCCCTTCGAGGGTGTACAACGGATGTTCGTATTCCAGTCGCCGCAGGATGGTTTCTTCGGGGGGATCCTCCAAGTTAAGCGACACAAAGAACGGCGGCGCCCCGGGCAAAGACTGCAGTCGGCCCATGTCATAGGTCAGGGTGGCCCGCGCGCGCGTTCCCGCAAGCGTCGAGTTATCCCGCTCCGGGCGGATCCGGTAATTCCAAACTGGCCCAAGCGGCCCGTGAACGGGGCATCACGCGCGTGTCCGTGTGGAGTAACACCTTGTTGGCCACGTACGGCAGCGCGCCGAGAATCCGCGTTTCCGCGTCCGTGGGAGATGCCAGGATGGCCAGGGCTTGCGGCGCGTGGCAAGCCATCACCACGGCGTCAAATGTCCATTCCGTCTCACCGGCGTTCAGGCGGACACCTCCCCCCGCCAGCCGGGTCACGCGACGCGCGGGCGCGCCCCGAAGTATCCGGACCCCACGGGCCAGAAGATCCCGTTCTACCCGCTCCACGTAGCGGGAGGAACCGCCCGATACGACACGCCACCGCGGTGCCCCCCGTAACTGGATGAGACCATGATTATCGAAAAAGGCAAAAAAACGGCGGGCAGGAAAACCATCCACGTCCCGTCGGCCCGTGGACCATATGGCAGAAAAGAGTGGCCTCAGGTATCGCTCGGTAAAGTCCGGGGAAAATCGACGCTTCGCCAGCCATGCTCCAATGGTAGTCGTCTCGTCCCCCTCGCGGACCCATTGCCGCGCAAGACGGTTGAACCGGATAATGTCCGCCAGAAAACGCCAGTAGCGGGGCGATACAAGGTGACGCCACCGCGCGAAAAGCCCCGAAAAGGAATGGCTGGCAAACTCGAACGCTCCGTCGGTAACGCTGAAACTCATGTCGCTGAAACGCGTGGAAACCCCCAGTTTGCGAAACAGCCGGGTCAGCAGGGGATAGGTTTTTTCATTGTAAACAATGAATCCCGTGTCGACATCATAGGGAACGCCCTGCCAGTCTACCCGAACCGTGTGGGCATGCCCGCCAAGACGGTTTTCCGCTTCAAACAGGGTCACTTCTTCCTTACGGCTGAGCAGCCATGCCGCGCCCAGGCCGGCGATACCTGACCCCACGACTCCGACACGCACGCGATGCGTCCTCCCGGCGGTTAAACCCCTGTCACCTGGCGCGTCACCTGGAGCACGGCATCGTGCAGGATACCATTGGTCGCCAGCAATCCCTTGTTGGCGCGCATGAGCCTGCCATGCGTGAAATCCAGGTCCAGGCCGTTCATGTCGGTCACCTTCCCGCCCGCTTCCGTCAGCACGATCCAGCCCGCGGCATGGTCCCAGATTTTTTCCACGTAATCCGGTCGATCCGGTGACAGTAACCTCAACAGGATCTCCCCCGCCCCGGCCGCCAGTGACACGTACTTGGCCTGGCTGTCCATGAGTACCGGTTCCGCGCGCACGCCCAGCCGTCGCGCAATCTGTTCAATCTGGGCCTCGTTGGTGTGACCCCGTTCCACGGAACGCAACAGGCGCGCCCGGGCGGGATCCGCGCAACGGGATACCGACAAGGGACGCCACGCGGCCAGGTCCGCGGGATCCCGCTCGAGCGGAATCGACCAGGCACCCAGCCCGCGGCCAGCCACGGCCAGCAAACCACCCGACAGGGCATCAGGCATGCCGTCTTCCGCGAGTCCAGGACAGGCCAGTCCACCCCAGACCGGCCGCCCCTCCTGTACCAGCGCCAGGGCCACGGCATACTGCCCGCCGCGCAGGTATCCCTTGGTTCCATCAATGGGATCCAAGGTCCAGAATTCCGGGGCGTTATCCGTACCACCCAGGTCTATCCAGTCACATACGTTCCCGGGCACCGCGTCAGCCTCGTACTGACCGACAAATTGCGTCACCAGTTCGAGCACCCCCGCACCTTCCGCGGCACGCAGTCCCTCGCTGGACTCCTCGGCCACGAGCGGCACCCCCGGCCAGGCTTCTCCCAGGCGCTTGCCCGCGAGCGCCTGCACGGCGTAGTCCGCCACGGTCACCGGCGACAGGTCGGACTTGACCAGTCCCCGCATGGCCATCCCCGTTCGCACCGACCGGGCCAGCCGCGCCGCGTCCCGTAAAAGCAATACCGCGGTACGCCACCGACCATCTACCACGCTCATGATGTCCGGCATAAAGCGTCTCCTTGCGTGAATTCAGGATAGAAACTTCTCGCCCAGGTAGTCCAGAAACGGTTCCGGCGACGGCGGCATTCCCGTGGCGTTTTCCAAGAGTTCACGGGCCATTTTCGTGCGGCCGTACCGGTGTACCTTTTCCCGCAGCCAGGCCAGGATATCCCCGAAGCGTCCCAGCTCCACCTGGTGCCAGAAATCCGGCAGGTCGCTGATAATCGCCCGGTACAACTGGGCGGCGTACAGGTTGCCCAGGGCATAGGTAGGAAAATATCCAAAGGCACCATGAGACCAGTGCACGTCCTGCAGGCAGCCACGCGCGTCATCGGGCGGTGTCAGTCCGAGGTAAGCGCGCATCCGTCCGTTCCAGAGTTCGGGCACGTCTTGGGCGGATACCGTTCCCTCGATCAACGCGGCCTCGATCTCAAACCGCAGCACCACGTGCAGGTTGTACGTGCATTCATCGGCCTCGACGCGAATGAGAGAAGGTTCGACCCGGGTCAGCGCGCGATACATCGTTTCCGCGTCCGGCACCGGAAATACCCCTCCGGGCAGGCCGGCCGCCCGACGTGCCAGGTAACGACAGAAAGCGCGACTCCGTCCGATGATGTTCTCCCAGAAGCGTGACTGGGATTCGTGCGTGCCCAGCGAGGGCGCGTCCGCCAGGGGCGTACGGCGCCATCGTTCCGGAAACCCCTGCTCGTAGAGGGCATGGCCGCCCTCGTGCATGGAACTGCTGAGACCTGAGAGGAAATCGGCTTCGTCAAAGCGGGTGGTAATCCTTACATCTCCCACGTCGAACGTTGTGGTAAACGGATGGGGTGAAAGGTCCTGGCGGCCCGCGTCAAAATCGTAGCCCATGTCCGCGAGCACCGCTTCAGTCAGCCGCCGTTGCGCGTCGACCGGCCAGGGACCGCCAACCAGGGTCCGGGGCGCGTCTTCCGCCTCCTGCCGGTCCACGTTCGCGCTCACCAGGGGCGCCTGCCGCGCCACAAGCGCCTCAAATAACTCGCGCGCCGCCCGGTGGGTCGTGCCCCGTTCGTATTCTTCTAACAGCGCGTCATACGGAGATTCCTCCCACCCCAGGCAATCCGCCTTCTGACGGTTCAGCCCCACCAGTTGCCGCAGATACGGCTGAAACAACGCGAAATCAGCCTGCCGACGCGCCTCCACCCACACCGAAAATGCCGCGCTCGCTGTTTCGGTCAACGCGCGCACCAGGTCCTCAGGCAGTCGTGAGAGTCGGTCTACCTCCCAGGCCGTCTCCCGCAGCATGGCCGCGGATTCGGGATCCAGCTCGTTCCGTCGGGCCTCAAGGTTCGCGATCGTATCCCGCAGCACGGGAGCGGTCCACGCGCGATGCTCCAATCCCGCGATAACGGCCAGGTGTTCCGCCCGGGCGCGCGCGCCTTTTGGTGGCATGTTGACTTCCTGGTCCCATTCGAGCACGCTCTTTACCCGCCGCAGGGCCATGGCCTCGCCAACCAGCCCTAGAAAACGATCCCACTGTTCCCTCATGGATATCTACTCCCTGACGCAATACTTACAGATTACGCCCCGATCTTCCTCCGCGACAAAAAAAGAACCGACCGGGAAACCCGGCCGGCTCTCCAGTATGTGACATAACGGCTTACTGCAGCGAATTGTAGTTCAGTTGCCAGGGCGTGGCACCCTGATCCGCTTTTTCCCGTTCCGCCAGTAACTTGATCTTGTTTTCGAAATCCTTCACCCGGGACGCGATGACCGCGGCCTCGATGCCGGCGCGGGTTTCTTCGGGCAGATTCTCACGCAGGCCCCAACGCGGTGTCTCGACGGTACCAAGGTTTTCGAACACGCCAACGTTCTTGCCGTCCAGGGTGCGGTAGTACACGCCCCAGTTGCCCCGCATCAGGCATTCAGCCCATTTCTTCTCTTTCACCCCCAGTTCGCCGGTCACTTCGATCTTGGCGAAGAAATATTCGTTGGACCGCGCGATCTCCAGTTCGCGCAGGTACAGCGAGGTATAGGCTCCCAAGATTTCCGGGGTAACCCACTGGCTGGAAACCACCTGTTCCCGCAGGGCTTCCACCGCCTTCAACCGTTCCGCATGATCGTATTTCTGGGGCGTGAGAGGACTGGACTCCTTGACGTGGATCAGCAACCGGTCTACATCGTGCTGCAGGGCGTCCCTGGTAGCCATCCGCTTGCGATTGGCCTCATCCAGGTCTCCCACGTACGCCGTCAGCCGGTCCACCTCCGCGGCCAGTCCACGCTGGCGGGCTTGGATAATCGCCGTTTCGTTCCGCAGGTCTTCATACGTACCCTGGGCGTTGGCCACTTCCTCGTTGAGTTCGGCCACCTGCTGTTCCAGTTGCTGTACCTGCCGCTGACGTTCCTGCAACGTCGCGCTGGTGGAGTCCAGTTGACTGTTGATCTGCTCCAGTTCCTGCGTTTTAGACACGATCTGGTTCTGAAGTTGCTGCACCTTTTCCTCCGAGACCTCCAACTGGCCTTCGGGCGGTTTCACCGTGCGCAACTCGTTGATCTGTTTCTGCAACGACGCCACCTGGCCCTGCAACTGGTCCACCTGTTTCGCCATCGGGTTGGGGATGAACGGCACGTACTCACTGAGCGACGGCGACGCGAAAATGCCCACAATCGCCGCGATGAGAATAAGCAGCATGGCCAGCCAGGCGGGCACGCCACCCTTTCCAGTCTTCGCCGGCCTGCTGGGCCCGGATGGCCCGCCGGAGGGCTTGCCCACCGCCGCGCCGACCGCCGCCGCGCCCGCGCCCGCCACCTCTCCGAAGTCCATGCCCCCACCGAAGCCGGTATCGGGCCCGAAATCCGGCGTAGGCGTCGCGCTGCCTATCGGCGCCTGTCCGCCACCCAGCGCTTCCCCGAACACGTCGTCTCCGCCGCCCAGATCGGCTTCATTGAACACCGGCGTTTCCATGGTCTGGGTTGGCTGGGAGGATGTGGGGGTTCCAAACCCGAGGTCCGACGTCGGCGCCTGGAACGCGCTCTCGAAAATCGGCGTGTCCAACGACGGTTCGGGACCCGGACCGATATCCGGTGTTTCCGGAGAAAAGTCGCTGTCGGCCGCGAGATCCTGGAATCCCGCTCCGCCGCGGCTGACCCCGAAGGAAGACGTCAACCCGCCCTGCATCGCTTCCGGCCTGATGGCGCCACCAGCCGGGTTAGGCGTTTCCACGTCCAGGTCGCTGAGGGGCGGCAACCCGCTCAAGCCACTGCCCCCCGTGCCCCCCTGGGACTCAAACGGAGCGAGGGGTGGCAACTGGGACTCCGGGCTTTCGAACGCGCCACCCGAATCGAAATCGCTCAGGGGCGGCAGATTACCCAGACCGTCGTCTTCCGGACGGTTCACACCATCGTTTTTCCTGTCATCAGCCATTGGAGTAAACCTCCATCCTTACCGCCCTGATGGACGGGGTATCTGATGCCATTTTATCACGGTTGAGCCGGTCTGTCAAGAGTTTCTTCCGCCTAAAATCAGAAATTTCAAGACTGACCGTCAGGGCATCACCACGCCGATGGTCAGCAGCAGGTTGGCATATATCCGCTGTTCTCCCGTTACGATCTGCAGGCAGGTGTCCGCCCCCGACGCTTCCTCGTAGAACTGGAAACGGTCGTATCCGACAATCGGCACCCCGGGCAACAGGGCCCGGAATTCCTCGAAGATCTCCGGCTCCGGGCCTTCGGCAGGTTCCATCACGGCGGCCTCTTCTATGGGAATCACGGATGTCAGTACCTTGAGCACATCAATCACCGTGACCAGGCCGGGGGCGAGATTCAGGTATACGAGCTGGGCGTTCTCGCCCAGCATCGTGGACGCGGGATAGTTCGCGTCGGTAATCAGCACGCGCGAACCGTGTCCCGCGCCAGCCAGTGCTTCCAGGATATGAGGATGCAGCAGTTTCTGGCGTAACATGATGTTGTCCTCCAGTGCTTCGGATCCGCGCTTTTACACGACGGACGCGCCACAACATCATAATCGGATGTTCGGGATCGTACCAATCTCTTCCGCTCGATTTTTGGCGACACGATGTAAAATTTTTATTTCCAAAACACGGTCAAGGTGCGATTTGTGTTATGTTATGGTAGAGGATAAACAGGAAGAAGGGGTTGTCGCGATGAACAACAAGTTACTGATCGGTTTCGCGGTCCTCGTCATCGCCCTGCTGGCCGCTCCCATGATCATGCAGGTGGTGCGGCCGAAAACGATGGCCACGAACGCCGGCGGAGGCAACGCCCCCGCGGCCCAGTCGGGACCGGCCGGGCTGCCCGAGGGCTGGCCACCGGAGATTCTGGATCCCCCCCTGCTTAATGAAGCCAACCTCGTGGGGTCAGAATGGATGATCATGATTGAACAATACAAGATCAAGGTTACGCTGCAACCCGGCGGCATCTGTTACGCTTTCCATCCGATGGCCAAAACCCTGATCGGGATGGATTACATTGAAGGGAAATGGTGGATCCAGGGGGATCGGCTCTTCGTTTCCACCACGTTCGCGGGCAACGAGTATTCCGTCAACCTGAAAATTGCCGGCAACAACCTCTGGTTCATTCCCCAGAAAGGCAAGCCGGAAAAAGTGGAACGTTATCACTGATCCACGGTCCCCTCACGCGTTCTGAGGGGCAGTGGACATTCCGTTTTTGATGAAATCGTCGAAACGCGCCTGTACCCGTTCCATGGTCTTGTCGATCATGGTGTCTACCTGCGGATTCAGCGCGTTCAACGATTTCAGAATCCCGCGGGCTTCTTTAACACCCTGCTGGACCGCCTTGCCGATGAAATCGACAAACCGGCTTCGGCCCTCTTCGTTGTCTTCTACCTTGTTGTTTTTCGCCCACTGGGTAAACCACTTCAGGGCGAAATCAGCAATCCGATCCCCCGTAGCCTCCGGGGACAGGTCCACCTGGGCGTCTTCCGGAAGCCCCAGATCAGCCCGGGCCTGAGCCACCACCTGCCGGAGTTTTTCCATGGCCCGTTCGTTGACGATCCGCAGGCTATCCTTCTCGTCCGGCCTGCCTGAAGCCCCCAATTGGAGCACATCACCACCCTTGGGTGCCTTCGGTGCTTCCATGGGCCGTGGAATAAGCGGCGTCCGATTCTGCAGGCCAACCGGCAATACCGGTTGCCGCGTTATGACATCTGTTGTCCTGATGGTAATGGCCATGTGACCGCTCTCCTTGTTGCCATTGTCCCAATGGCTTCTGCTAGAGTGGTTATCGGAATAACCGCGAGAATTCTTTAATTGCCTGGAGAAACTGGATGAACGGGAGCCACAACCGCCGAACTCGGCAGATGGTCATGGTAGCCACGCTGTCCGCCATCACAATGTCCCTGGTTTTCCTAGGCGCGTGCGCGAGCACACGATCCCGGAACGAGGCCCGTCTGCAGGCATGGTCCTTCAGGTGCTTCCCTCCAGAGATGGTGGTGGCGGTATCTCCCGTCCGCCAGACCATGCAGATCGCCGGTTCCTTTGCCACGGTCATCGGCGCGGCCATTACCGCCGCGCAGGATGCGGAAAGCCGGAAACGCCTGGAATCCGTCCTGGAAACCCTGGACCAGTCCGTAACGTTCCAAGAAGCCATCGCAAAGAAGATGGCCGGAGTCAACGGCGTAAACCGCGTGAAGGTGGAGCCACCCGACGATATCCGGAATCCCCAGGAGCGCCGGGAAGCGGACCGAAAACGTCTGCGGGACCTGCGTGGGAACGGTATCGCGGAAGTGGTCGATATATCCCTGAAATATGGGTTGTTCGGGCCGGAGGGAGAACTGGTAACGGTCGTACAGGCAGTCCAGACGGACACCAGCACCGGAAAAACCACGTTCAAGGGGAAATGGCTGATTGCGGCAGAACCACCCAACGCGTTCGGTCCCCTGGGCGATCCAACCCGTCGCATGACGCCCAATATCACCTCGCCGCGACTGGCCAAGGCCACCTACGCCGTGGACCGCTGGCTGGTAGCCGGGGGACAACCCCTCCAGCAGGGCTTAATGCGGCTGGCAGAACTTGCAGCCCTGGTCCTGGACGCCACGCTCAACAAACGGGAACAGCCCGGCGGGTGGTACGCGCTGGGCGTGAACGCCCTGCGACATAAAAAATACCGGGACGCCAGGACCTTCCTGGAAAAGGCCGTTCAGGCTGATCCGGACAACCCCGACTACGCCCTTGCCCTGGCGGTTACCCTAGACAGGCTCGGGCAACAGGACCTGGCCGTTAGTATCACGCGCCAGGCCCTGGAACATCATCCAGATCAGCCCCGCCTGATGGTCAACCTGGCGTGGTGGCTGGCCAAAGACCGGCAGCATGCTGCCGAAGCGGAAACGCTGTTCCGGCGAGCCGTGGAACTTGGCGCTCCCGAATACCCCGCCGTGTCCAGAACCATCGAAAAAGCCAGAAAGAAAAACTAGCTTTTTCTGTGAAAGGGCCGATGGCCACCCGCCTCCTTGATCAACCAATTTGGATGTTTCGTGACATTTTTTGTCGCGCTGAACCCGTTCACCGCGCGTGTTTTTCAGGTTATATCCATGAAAAATAACCTTGTACCATGACACGCACCCTTGGAATGCTTTTTGCAGAAACCAGTCAAGCATTCACCTCTGATTCCTCAGGGAAGGGCGCCAGATCCATGCGGGCGTCTCGAGGTGAGGTTCCGTACAAGGTACGGTTGACGGGCGTCTGGCCCTTTCGCGCGTGCGAAAGGGCCTAGTTTTTTCGTAAATCGGCGTTCCCTTCTACCGTCGTTATTAAAACATCGACAAGGGAAAACAATCGGTGTCCAGTACACCGGGTATCCAGGCAACATCCCTGACCTTGGGAAGTGGGCCCGTTAGCCGGGATCCCCAGGAACGTTGCGGCTTCTGTGTCAAAACCATGGGGCATACGGCATCACCGCCCGAGCTGGTCTCCACTGAAGTTCATGTTTCATCGGCAGAAAAATTTCTTTTATTAGATCTCCCTGTCCATATCCCCTTTTCAAGTGATCGATCAGGGCCAAAACAGGAGAAATATCTGGGCGAGTGGGTCACCGGTGTCAACTCATAGCGGAACGAACAGGGACGGCCTCCAGCGGATTGATCGTCTTCTCCACCTGTACCCGCAAGGTTTTTCTCGAAATCCTTGACAGATGGATTTTCTTGTGCTACACTCCTGCTATGGAAGGTTATTGGTTATACCATAAAACACAAAACGGGGGGAACCCCTGATGAAGTCACGAAATGGATTCACCCTGATCGAATTACTGGTCGTCATCGCCATCATCGGCATCCTGGCGGCGATTCTGCTGCCGGCACTGGCCCGGGCCCGGGAAGCGGCCCGTCGCTCGTCCTGCCAGAACAACCTCAAACAATGGGGGCTGGTGTACTCCATGTACGCCAACGAAAACCGGGATACCTTCCCGCCGATGAAAATCTTCAACTGCAACGGCACGGATCCCAATAACCCCGATCACTGGGCCAAGGACGCTTCACCGGATGGTCCGGCCCTCTATCCTGAATACCTGACGGACGTGGCGATAGGAATCTGCCCATCGGACAGCGACGCCGACCGATTACTGGCCGCGTTCCATCAGAACGGAGATCTGAACCTGCCCGTGGAGCCCTGCCGGCTGATCCGCGGCAGTTACTATTACACCGGCTGGGCCCTCAGCGTGCAGAACGTCGTCATCCCGGGAGTCCCCATTCCGGATGACATCACGACGCTCAACGAATCCAACTTCATGTCCCTGCTGAGTTTCGTGGATCCAGACCTGCTGGCTTACATGGTCCCGATCGTGCTGAACCAGGGTGGCAAACTGTCACCGGAACAGAAACTGAAAGACCTGGGTCCCATTCCCCGGTTGCGCAACGGCATCGAGCGATTCCTGATCACTGACATCAACAACCCGGCAACTTCGGCCAAGGCCGCGAGCACCCTTCCCGTGATGTGGGACGAAACAGCGGTATATGGCAAGCCGGAAACCTTTAACCACGTTCCGGGGGGCGGCAACGTGTTATTCATGGATGGTCACGTTGAGTTCTTCCGTTGGCCCAGCGTGTTCCCCATCGACCGCCTGGGCATGTACGTCTCGTTCCTGTTCTGACGGGGTTTAACGCCTGCCCCGGCCGGATAAACCATGCCGGCCGGGGTTCTTTTTTTTGATATCTTACCGGGGTTTCGCGAGCATTACCCGGAATCCTACCCGCGCGCCGGGCTGGCCCGCCGGTCGACCCAGGCGAGCACCAGGACGGCAGAACAGGGCCAGCTGGTTGGCTGCTCCGCCTTTCACGATTCCCGTTTCGTTTTTGCTTTCCCGGCCACCCTCCGGACTATAAGGTCCCTCGCACCATTCCCACACGTTGCCCAGCATGTCAAATAACCCCCAGGGATTCGGCTGTAAGCCCGCCACCGCGCGGGCCACGCCATCTGGCGCGTTTCCCCGGAACCACGCGTGTTCGACCAATGGTCCCGGATCGTCTCCGAAATAGAACACCGTAGTCGTTCCCGCCCGACACGCGTACTCCCACTCCTCTTCCATGGGCAACCGGAAAACCATGCCTTCCACTTCACCCAGGGCCTTCGCGAACGCACGGGCTTCGTCCAGGGTTACCCAGTTCGCCGGGAGGTTATCGTCCTGCCGCGCGTCATCGCCCCGTTCCCGCCAGGGCTCGGTGCCCACGATCCGCTTCCAGTCACCCCGGGTAATTTCCGTGCGGCTCATCCAGAAACCGCCCCCGTTATACGATGGCCTTCCCGCTTCGTCGGTTACCCATTCCTCCCGAAGACCAGGGAAAACACCAGCCAGCGCGGGCAGGTCTGTTCCAAACGCCACGCGTCCCTCCGGAATCCAGGCAAACGCGATGCCCTGGAAAACCCGTTCCTCTCCGGGCGAAGGAGATCCGGCCATTCCGCTCGACATGACGAGCAGGCACAGCGGGAATATCCACGCCCCTCGCCAGCAAACTTGTTCCGCGAGGCTGAAACCGATACCGTTCATGTTCCATTGTCCCGTCCGGATTACCCGGCCCGTTTCAGGATCCAGCTGAGCCAGTGAACCGCGGTCTGCGGCGGGGTTCCCGATGGAATCTCCGACGCCACCGAAATCTTCGCGGATTCGTCCAGGGTAAACGTCCGGACATATCGCTTGGTTGCGGCAGGACCAGGCAGTAACATGATCGGCTCCACGGGAAGCGCCACGAAGGATCCGCCATCCTCCCGCCACAGGCCGACCAGGGCCGCCCCCTTCTGCACGCTGCATGCGGTAATCTCCAACTGGTAGGTACCGGGCTGAAGCGTGACCGGCTGACTACGCATCCGTTGTTTCAGCGAGCCGGCGTCTTCCGGGCGCGTCCACTCCTGGCGGATATTCCCTTCAGGTGAACGAGAAATCAGGGACCGGCTCCCGTCTGGTGGCAACAGGCCGTTCGGGGCGGGCGCGCCACTCCACCAGTTGGAGAAATCGTTGCACAGTAACAGGTTGGTCCCTTTTTCATCTTTCGGCGTGGACGGTTCCGTCCCCCCACGATCCACGGGCTCAACCGCTATCACCTTCATTGTTCCGGGCGCCAGGCTATCTGCCGGTGAACCTCCGCCAGGCCTGCCACACCCCGCCATGCACGCCACCAGCCAAAAGACCAACCCAGCCCCAGCGAACACCAGGACCTGTTGCGGAAACGCGCGCATTACTGGGAAGTATCCTCGCCCCCGCCACCGGTCAGCATGGCCAGGATGTCATCCACTCCTTCTGGCCGGAACAGGGCGATCAGAAACAGAACAGGCGACGCTACCGTGTAGAGCACGAAGGCCAGCGCCCCCAGGATCAGCCCCAGCAACCCCGTCAACCAGGCACCCGGCACCAGTCCAGCAAGCGTGATGTCCTTCTCCATCTCTCGTCTCCTTTTGCGTTCACCCAAGCAAGAGTATTCTAGCACAGGCCCGGCACACGCTGGAGAGGAGGGTTCATGATGACGATTCGCGCGGTTGGACTCGATCCGGCGGGCAAGCACGAAATCGGCATCCGTAAGGCCGTTCACCTTGTGGGTCCACAGGATAACCTCGACCCACCCCCATCCGAAAGCGATATCAGGGTGATGATCCATGGACTCTGCCTCGGCACCAATCCTGTTCACCAGTTCCAGGGACTGGGTGAAATTACGGGTACTGTACCGCCGCTTTAAACGGGTAGCCTCGTCTTCGAGGGTCCATCCACCCGGTAACGTGGCCAGGCTGGCACGAATCTTTTCTTTCGGCAGTGGGGCCGCTGCCAGTCTGCACGGAACACAGGACTCACCATTCACGGTATCTGCTGAACAGGACGATCTCGTCTCATCCACTGGCACCGGCATCTCCTTTCATACTTCAACGATTCGATTGGGCCTGGTATACAGCAATTGCAGATCCTCTTCCGCGCGGAGGATCACCGCCCCCAGCCGGCATGTCCAGGGATCTTCGTCTTCGTAATAGTAGGTTATGGCGGCCTCGTGAATATCCCACTGGTCCGTGTCGGGACCCCGAAGAATCAACGTGTGGGGGTAACTTTCCGGATGGGCCGTGGCCATGACGGTTTTTCCCGGGGCGAGTTCTCCGACCACTTCATCGAACCCCACTTCGAAACCATTGACCAGGTATTCTGGCATGCGGTCCGGCGCCTTATCTCCAAACGTCAGGCGCAACAGAAACGTGCGAAGTCTCGCCATGGCAGTAGTCCTTAGCGGTAATAAGGATTCAACCCCTCGGCGTGTTCCGTGACATCCACAATGGCCCCGATCTCGGGCACGGCTTCCCGGATCATTTTTTCAACACCCAAAGTCAACGTGGCGTCCGAGGCCGCGCATCCCTGGCAGCCTCCCTCCATGCGCACCAATACGGTGTTGCCCCGAACGGCTTCCAGTCGCACGGCACCCCCGTGGTCCCGGACCATGGGGTTGATTTCGCGCTCCAGCACCTGGACCACGCGCCGTGAAAGTTCTTCTTCCGCGGGCAGGCCGTCAAAAATCTCCGGAAAAACAACCGGACGTCCCTCCTCCAGGTGTCTTTTCAGCGTTGTGCCAAAACTCCGGGCCGTTTCTTCATAGTGGTCAGGATCCAAGGTCACCCGGATTTCCACCACATTGTCCCGGATAGTGACGGCATGTACCGGACCGACTTGAAACAGGGCTTCCGCGAGAGGACTCCCCGCGTAGGCATCCTGGATGGTATTTCCGTGCCAGGACCATCCACGGAGAAGAGTACGGTTTACCCGTAACACAATTGCTCCCCTGCCGGTATCCAGTTCCGCGCGAACCCGCGCCACTTCATCCATGGGTGGCTCTGGGTCTATCTCCCGAATTAATGGAGCGGCCACCACTTTACGTGGAACTGGATCCTCCAACGGCAAGTCGGTGGCCTGGGCCAATCCATCAGCAGGTCCACCCGATGCAACGGTCGGCGGACGGGGATCACTTTTCCTGAAAAGCCCTGAAAACCAACTCATGTCTCACTCCTGCCTCGTGACATGAATCGATACAGCAGGGTGACTCGGAATATTCCCCGGTTCCTCACGAGAGGGCAGAGAGCGTCTCACGCACTTTCTGCAATAATTCCCCGCCGTGGAAAGGTTTCTGAATGGTGACCATTCTTTGGGGCATGGATGACTGGCCATCCTCGGCCCCCTGCCCTTCCAGCATGCCGAAATCGTGTCCTGTCATGAAGATCACTGGGAGATCCGGACGGACCGCCGAAATCTGCCGGGCCACATCGACCCCGTTTCTACGGGGCATGACCACATCCAGCAACGCCAGGATAATTTTATCCGCGTTCTCCTGGAACTGGAGCAACGCCTCTTCCCCGTTCGATGCCGCCACCACGCTGAACCCGGAGGACTCCAGGATGCTCCGGGTCCATTCGCGAACAACCGGTTCGTCCTCCGCGATCAGGACCAGTCCCCTTCCGGCTGGCGCGACCGGAAGAGCCGGGGACACCGTTACCTGCTCTTGAGGCGCCCGCGCGGCCGTAATCGGTTCTTCTTCCATCAGCGGGAGGTAGATCCGGAAGGAAGCCCCCTGGCCGGGCTCGCTTTTCGCCTCGATAAGCCCCTGGTGTTGGCGAATAATGCCATAAACCGTGGCAAGGCCGAGACCCGTGCCTTTCCCCACTTCCTTGGTGGTAAAGAACGGTTCGAATATATGTTCCAGCACGTCCCGCGTCATGCCTTCGCCCGTGTCCGAAACCTCGATAACCACGTAGGTCCGGGGCTCCATGTCCTTGAGAACCCCAAGCAGTTCCTGGGACGGAAACAGGGATTCAGAGCGAATGCTGAGCGTGCCCCCCCGGGGCATGGCGTCACGGGCGTTCACCGCCAGGTTGACCAGCACCTGTTCCAGCTGGTTCCGGTCCGCGTCCACCCACAGGGGACGACTGGTCAGTTTCAGGTGCAGTTCTACGTGTTCCCCGAGAAGCCGGCCCATCATGCCGACCACGCCCCGGATGGCCTCGTTGATATCCAGTCGCTCCAGGCGCAGCGCTTCGGTCCGGCTGAAGGCCAGCAACTTCTTCACAATGTTGGCGGCCCGGTCCGCGGAGGCCAGAATCTCGTTCACGTCCCGCTGCAGGGCGTGATCCCTGGGCAATCCCATCTGAATCAACTCGGCATATCCGCGGATGGCCTGGAGCATGTTGTTGAAATCGTGGGCTACGCCACCGGCCAGTTGTCCCACCGCTTCCATTTTCTGCGCGTGGCGGTACTGTTCTTCCAGTTTGAGTTCTCGGGTAATGTCCCGTCCGATCGCGACAAAATTGATGATGTTTCCGGCGTCATCACACACGGGAGAAATGGTGCATTCCAGGTGATATAACTGGCCATCCTTTCGCCGGTTTTCGAATCGGCCATGCCACGCCCGGCCGTTCATGATGGTCTGGTGGAGTTCCTGGTAAAAAGCGCGGTTGTGCCGTCCACTCTGGAGAACCCGGGGCGTTTTGCCGATAATCGTTTCGCTGCTCCATCCGGACATGGCACAGAACGCCGGGTTGACATACGTAATCACATGCGAGGGATCGGTGATAATCACCGCTTCCGCGGCCTGTTCGATCGTGGTGAACAACTGCCTCAGGGTACGGGCGTCTTCCTCCCGCCTGGTAACATCGCGGATCGCGATCATCTCCAGGTCATCCATGCCGGGCGCGGAAACCGGCCGGATCGCGTACTCGATATAGAGGGTTTTACCGTCCATGCTGGCTGCCGTGGTCACCCCCGTCCGTCCGGATAGCAGGCGATCGAACGGCAACGAAATGATCTTGTTGACCGTGAGCCCTTCGGACTGGCCCTTGCTCAATCCGAACAATTGACGGAATCCCCGGCTGGAATCTATGATCGCCCGGCCCCGCAATAACGCGTACCCGTCAAACGCCGTTTCGAGCAGTTCCTGGTATCGGGAACGTTCAACAGCCAGTTCTTTCCGGCGGATCGCTTCGAACTGTTCGCTGACCATCCGCAGGGACAACACCATGAACGCGCATACCAGCAGGAACGGAATGGGCACGTAAGGCGTCCGGGTCACCAGGGAATTCAAGGCCAGCCCCGCGCAAATTGCTGCCGTCACCAGCAGGGCCGTGCGCTTGCGAAAGGCCACGGACGCCTGGAAAACAGGAGCGGCCAGGTAATACTTGGTCCAGTACCAGTAAGGCTCTGGGCGATAACTGAATGAAATACCGATCACCAGCATCGAAAAAAGAAAAATGCTGATGGCAATGCCCAGTTTAGGCATGCCAAGCCGGGCGAGGATAGCGGCCACGATGTGCACGGCGGCACCCGCCACCCCCAGCAGCAGGTAAATCCGTTGAAATTCAGGCGCGCTTGGAGAGCCAAAAAGGAGCAGAAATCCCACGGCAAGCAGAAAAAGTAACGCCACCACCACCTCCAGCCAGGAAATGAAGCGACAGAGCGAGGGCGGTGTATCCTCTTCATACAAGGATACGCTCTTGGATGTTAACCCGCCATACGCGCCCTGAGCCATGATATCCCCCATCGGTGTTACGCGTTTTTCCCTCTGCGACACAAAATATGTCGAAGCATTCCGTCACACCGTGACGTTAAGGATACGCCCGGAGTCCATGCCGTTGGCTACCGGTGGAGAGGTCGTGGCGGCCTGGATCAGTTTAACCGCCATCTCCCCCTGCATTCTGACCGTGTCTTTCTGCAGGGCGATTACCTTCGCGTCATAGGCCGCCGCGATCTCGGCTGCCTTCATGGACGTGCCGGATATGGCCGTGATGCCGTCCATCGATTGTCTCCTTCATGGGCAGTGTACCATAATCCCACACAAAACGCAAAGCGTTTTTTTTTCATGGAAAAAGTCAATAAAAACCGTTAATGTGCGACGGGGCATTGCGTGGTCCATCAGTCTCCTCGACCCGGAAACGCCTCCGATCCGGCTTTCAGTGCCCAAGAGGAAGCGGGCGCGGAAACCTGGGGTGGACGCGCCTCGGCGGCCTCTTTCAGTCTCCGCGTCCAGTTCCACAATTTGAAGCCCCCCGAGAGATTGCTTACCTGGAACCCCGCGAGGGCCAGTTTACGGGCGGCCACGTATCCCCGCAGTCCTACCGCGCAATAGGTCACCACGGGACGGTCCCGTGGAATTTCCGCCAGGCGCTCCGACAGGCTGTCCACGGGAATGTTCACCGCCCCGGGAATGCTGCCAGCCGAAAATTCCTCCGGCGTGCGAACGTCCAGCAGGAAGGCGTCCCCTGGTAGTGGGTCGTCGGGATAAACCGGACAAACATCCCCCCGCAAGTGATTGGCCGCGGCGAATCCCGCAATGTTGACGGCGTGTTTAGCCGCGCCCCACTGGGGTGAGTAAACCAGTTCCAGTTGTTCCAGGTCGAACACGGTCATGCCTCCCTGCATGGCCGTGGCAATGACGTTGACCACCACGTCCACGCCCTCCCCGCCAATGGCCTGAACGCCGAGAATCCCTCCATCCGGACGATACAGTAACTTGACGCACATCTGCTGTGCGCCGGGATAGTAATTGGGATGCTGGAAGGGATGCGCGTACATTTTCCTGTAATCCATCCCTGCCGCCCGGAGACGCTTTTCCGACCAGCCGGACTGCCCCGCCACCTGGTCGAACACCTTCACGATCGCGCTGCCGCATACGCCGGGAAAGGCGTCTTGCCGCCCGGCAACGATGTTGGCCGCGGTGCGTCCCTGCCGATTGGCCGGACCAGCCAGGGGCACGGCGCAGGAATCACCGGTCAACCGGTCCCAGACCTGGACCACGTCGCCCACGGCGAAAATATCGGGATCCGAAGTACGTAACTGCTTATCCACCAGGATATGGCCCCGGGGCCCCAGGTCCAGTCCCGCCGCGGCGGCCAGTTCGGAGCGCGGCCGGACACCCGCGCACATGCATACCACCTCCGCCGGCAACCTGGTCCCGTCGTCCAGCGTAACCTGGGCTGTTCCGATTTCCGTCGCTTTCCGGCCCAGCAAAACCTGAACACCATTTCTCTCCAAGGCCTGAAGTATCGGAATGGTCATTTCGGGATCCATTGGGGGCATCACCTGGTCCGTCAACTCCACGATGCTCACCTGAAGCCCACGTTCCCGCAGGTTTTCCGCCAGTTCCAGCCCGATGAACCCGCCGCCGATGATGACGGCCGCACCGGCCCGCTCGGCCGCGTGGGCAATCCGGTCCATGTCTTCCAGGGTGTTCAGCGTCAGCACGTGGGGTTGCCCGGCGCCGGGTATGGGCAAGCGGACCGGCTCGGCCCCGGTAGCCAGTACCAGTTGATCATAGGGCAGGCTGAACGGTTCTCCGGTTTCGAGATTCACGCCGCGGACCTGCTTTTCCGCCCGGCGGATTTCTGTCACGGCATGGCGGGTACGGATATCCAGGCCAAAACGGGCTTGCAGCATGGCCTTGGAGGCTACCGTCAACAGGGCCCGATTCCTGATCACCCCTCCTATGTAATAAGGCATGCCGCAGTTGGCAAAGGAAACGTCCGACCCCCGTTCCAGGACGGTAATCCGGCAGGACGCGTCCAGCCGGGCCAGCCGGGCGGCAAAACTCATGCCCCCCGCGACACCCCCAACGACAACCACGTTCCGAGACATCTTTTTTCTCCTGTTCGATAAGATAGTGAAACAGTATGGTAAAGACACATTATAAATAAAACACCTGGCAAGAAATCGAACACGGATCTGAACAATCTATGCTGCAGGGAATGTTCCGGGTTGCCCGTCCGGTTTGAACTCATGTAAAATGTTTCACGCGTAAATTCGGGGATCAGCCGTCATGATGTGGACGAAAATACGGGAGAAACTCGCCGCGTTGATTACGGTGCTGTTTCTTGGGGCCTTGCTGATCTTCCTGTTGCAGTACATGGGCTGGCTCAGGCTACCCTTCCTACCGTTCTGATCACACTTCGCGATCGGTTATCGGCTGTCACACTACCGCCCCGGCGGATAAAACATACGAGGAGTATATCCATGCCTCAACCTGTGGAAAACGCGACCCAGCCATGGCAGAAGTTCAATCCACCTCCTGATGCCTTGGACGTGCTTAAAAACGCGCCGAGGGTCATCACGGCTTTCAGCCGACAGGAACTGGTAGACTTGGCCGTGGGCGGAGCGGATAGTTCTTCTTACACGGTAGGCTATGAAGTGCCCGGGCGCGGGTTCGTGGTGGAAGCCACCGTGGCGCGGGTCCGCAACGGGATCTGCGCGAACTACGTGGAGCCCTACATGCGCCGGCGGGATCCAGACTGCATGGTGATCGGGGACGATCTGCCGACAGACAAGCCCACCTTCAAGGAGCGATTCAATGCCGACTTTGAGCCTTTGCGCCAGGAAACCCTGGGATGGCTGAAAGAACAGGGGCTGGCTACCTTCGCCTTCATTGCGGGCGTCCCGAAACTGGGCATGGATGCCATGGTAATCGCGCCGGACAACGCCGGGTTTTTCGCTTTCGGGTTGTCCCTGCTGCAGGGAATACTCGACGAAGACGAGATTCCGTCCAATTTTTCTCCCCGACTGGTAATCTACGTCGCCCCGCCCTTCCGCCATACCCACTTCGATGGTCGACAGGTCGTGGTACACCGTCGCACAACTAAATTACACGAAATCTACGCGTATAACCTCTACCCTGGACCGAGCGCGAAAAAAGGCGTGTATGGCGCCCTGTTAACCCTTGGCGAAAAAGAACGATGGGTGACGGCCCATTGCTCCACGGTACAGGTGATCACGCCGTACGACAATATCCTCACCATCATGCACGAAGGAGCCAGTGGCGGCGGCAAAAGTGAAATGCTGGAATTGGCGCATCGCGAACCCGATGGCCGTCTCCTGCTGGGCGAAAACCTGGTAACCGGGGAGCGTCGCTACCTGCAGATTCCCCGGGGATGTGAACTACGTCCCGTAACCGACGACATGGCCCTGTGTCACCCGTCGCTGCAGCGGGGGGATGGAAAACTCACCCTGACCGACGCGGAAAACGCGTGGTTTGTGCGCGTGAATCACATCCAGCATTACGGCGTCGATCCTCACCTGGAAGGATTGACCGCCCAGCCGCCCGAACCCCTGCTGTTTTTGAACATCGACACGGTTCCGGGTGGACGCTCCCTCATCTGGGAACATATTGAAGACGCGCCGGGCAAACCATGCCCGAATCCCCGCGTGATCCTGCCAAGGCACATCGTTCCGGGGATCGTGGATGAACCGGCTACGGTGGACGTCCGCAGTTTTGGTGTCCGAACCCCTCCATGCACGAAAGAAAATCCGACCTACGGCATCATCGGCCTGTTCCACCTGTTGCCGCCAGCCCTGTCCTGGCTCTGGCGGCTAGTGGCTCCACGGGGATTTGATAATCCGTCCATCGTCGAGACCAAGGGCATGTCCAGCGAAGGCGTGGGATCCTACTGGCCCTTTGCCACGGGCAAGAGGGTCGAACACGCCAACCTGCTGCTGAACCAGATTCTCGCCACGCCACGCGTGGTGCATATTCTTTGCCCGAACCAGCATCTCGGCGCGTGGAAGGTGGGATTCATGCCCCAGTGGATCGCCCGGGAATACCTGGCCCGGCGCGGCGTGGCCCGCTTCCGTCCGGACCAGTTACGTCCTGCGCGGTGTCCCCTGCTCGGGCACGCCCTGCATCACCTCACCGTCGAGGGCAACTCCATTCCCCGGTGGCTGCTGCAGATCAATACCCAGCCCGAAGTGGGTGATGAAGCCTACGATGAAGGCGCGCGGATCCTGACCGGGTTTTTCCACGAGCAACTCCGGGAATTCCTGACCCCGGATCTCCATCCGCTGGGACGGACGATTATCGAGTGCTGCTTGAACGGGGGACAGGTCCAGGATTACATGTCCTTCATCGCGACGCCCTACATCGCCAGCCTGTAAGGAAATGTCCGCGCGCGTAAACTGCTGACACAACCCGCAACAGGGTATGATGTGCTCATGGCACAACCCTGAAAGGTCGCGGTGTGAATAGGACACGGTGGCGCGCGCGTGGTCAGATCGGGTGGATCTCAGGTATCAGTCCGGCTTGCTGCCTGGCGCTGGCCATCACGTGCATGCTGGCATGGGGAGAACCAGGGCCCGTCCCGCCGAAGGCCGTACTCGCCCTGACATCAGACCAGTACGAGATCCGGGTACATCGGGACGGAACGGTTAGCGTGGTCGATGGCACGGAATCCCCCCTCTGCGTGCGGGCGTTGCCCGCTATTGAACTGGACGACGAAAAGGGTGTTCTTCCACTCAAGTTGAATCCCCGCGAAGCGCAACGCATGCCCGCCCGCGACATCCTTGGCGAAGGACCGGGGCTGCTGATTGGTGGAGATAACGTGCAGTGGCAACTGGTCGCCTATCCGGGAAAACCCTGGCTGGCCGCGCGGGTGGCATATGTGAATACCACCGGGAAACCGCAACGGGTCCGTCGGCTGATTCCCTGGACCCTCGCGCCGGGAAAAGGCCTCCTTGTCCTTGGAACCGGCGCGGAACAGGCGGTCCTGCTCGACAACGGCCGGCTGTTTCGGACCTTCAACGATCTGCCCGGTCTGCGCAGGAATGAAGCCACCGCGCAATGGAACCTGGCGATGTTCAACCCCGTCTCCGGAGCAACAAGATTCGCGGGCTTCGTGACGTTCAACCGGACCGTCAGCGAAATCCAGGCCAGCCGAGGCGAAACCTGTCCCTCCAATGGCTTTGACCGGTTTTCCGCGGCATGCGTGTTCGACCCACCCCTGCAACTGCAACCCGGAGACCACGTGGAATCCGAGACCCTCATGCTGAACCTCGCGGAACGGGATCCCTTTTCCGCCCTGGAGCGATACGGTCGTGCCTGCGCGGCCGTATCGGGCACCCGGTCACCAGTGGTATTCCTGCCCCATGGCTGGGATTCATGGAGTACCCGTCTTCACAAAGACATTGATGAACAGTCATTGCTCGCAAACCTGGACGCGCTGGACCGGAAACTGAAACGCTATGGCTGGACCCATTTCGCCGTAGACGACGGCTGGCAACAAAGGGTGGGAGACTGGGATCCCCATCCTGACCGTTTTCCCCATGGGATCCAGGTCATCGCGGACGAGGCCCATCGCCGGGGAATGACCGCCAGCCTCTGGATCAGTCCCTTTGCCGCAGACGCTGACTCGGACCTTGTCCGGAATCATCCCGACTGGTTTGTCGCTCCCCGTCCAGGAAGGGGACGACTGCTCATCGGAGACCGGACACGCGTGCTGGATCCCACGCGACCCGAAGTGGCGCGCTGGCTCGAAGAACTGGGGAGAAAAATTACCACGGAATGGGGGTTCGACGGCATTGTCGAGGCCGACTACGCCTATTACCTGGTGCTGTGCGACGGGTTCAGCCAGCCTGTCACGCCCGTGGAAGCCCTGCGCCAGGGCATGGCCGCGTTGCGGGGGGGCATGCGATCCGACGCGTTCCTGATGACCACGACCCCCCAGCCGGTCAACGCGGGCTTCGCCAAAGGCATCCGCACCGGATTCGATTGCGCCCCGAGGTGGCGGGCCGCATCCGCGACAGGTCCATGGGGAGCGATGGAAGCCCTCACCTCGGCCATCACCCGGTACTATGTCACGCCCCACTGGTACTATCCGGACCAGGACTGCGTGTTCTTTGAAACCCCGGAAGAGCGGCAACGCTGGCAACTGAACGACACCGCGCCGCCCCTGGAAGAAAACCAGTCCATCGCGTGGCTGACCGGCGCGGTCCTGACGGGCGGCGTGGTCAAGATCGGTCATCCCTTCACGGCCCTGACCGACCGGCAGGTTGACCTGTTGCGCCGCGCGTTGCCCGTGCCCCCCACGCCCGCGAGACCACTTGATCTCTTCCAGCAGTACCCACCCCGGGTCTGGCGGCTCAACCTGCGGGACGCGGCTGGTGAAAACCGGTGTTTTCTCGCGCTTTTCAACTGGGACGCATTTCAGCCCGCGACCTTGACCGTGACGGCCTCCGACCTGGACTTCCGGTCGGAGGCTCCCCTTGCCGTGTTCGATTTCTGGGCGGGACAGTATGCCGGCACGATGGCGGGACAACTGAGCATCGCGGTTCCTCCCGCGTCAGTCCGGTTGCTGGGCATCCGGGAACAGCAGCATCACCCATTTCTACTGGCGTCGGACCACCACCTGCTCCAGGGCGCCCTGGATTTCGGCCCTGAACGCTGGGACCCTCCGTCGAATACTCTGTCGGGAACCTTCCCCGCCGTGGCCACCACGACCTATACCTTCTGGATCCTGCTCCCCAATGACCAGTGGAACCTGCGCGAAGCCTCTTTTTCTCCGGCTTTCTCCTTGGAGACCGCGCGTTCTGGCCGGGTCATAACGCTTCGGTTCAGCACGGACGCATATTCCGGAAACGCCACATACCGACTGGTGTTCAACGGCTCATGAGAAAGAGAAACCGCCTTGCCCGTGGCGATCAGCCGTCATTCGTGGCTTTCGCGATGGCCCGGTTGACGACCCATTGCAGGTCGGTGATGGAGAGCCCAAGGCCATCCACGTCGGCGTCCCCCGGGATGCCTTCTCCCAGCAGGGCGTTCACGCTCAACTGGATGTCCGACGCGTTCACCGCGCGGTCACCGTTCAGATCGCCATCGGAGAGGCCCACGTCCACCCGGGTGGCCGGACCTTCACCCACCACGATACCTTCCTGCCGCCAGGGAATGTATCCCGCCGCTTCCCACCGCATCGCGTACGTTCCAGGCAGTAACACCCGGTGATAGTTTCCTGCCGTCGGCGACGAAAATACCGGCTGGCTGTTGCCGTTCACCCACACGGTGGTTTCAACGGGCTCTCCGGTTACCCGGTTTCTCGTGATGCCGCGCACCCCTTCCAGGGCGGTCTCCAGGTAACTGATCATGGCATCGCGGTTCCTGGCCCAGTAAGTGGGCATGGTCGAGATGGCCGGTTTCTTGGTATAACCGATTTCGAGGGTCAACTCCAGCGTCCCGAACATCCGGTAACACCAGTCCTGGAGGGTTCCGGTGGCCGAGTACCACGCCGAACCGTTCACGATGCCTTGTGGAAACTGGGTACTGGCATACATGTCGAGGTTGTACATCGCGTACCGTAGTGCCACGTACTGGAACAGGTCTTCATCCGGGCTGAGGGCGGCCGTTCCGCTGGGTACACCGGGTTCGTAGTCATAAGGATAATTGGCCACTAGAGACCCTCCGTGAAACGTTCCCGACACGACAAACCGTTCTGAAGCGGTCCAGTTCATGATGGTGGCCACTTCCGGCTCCCGGAAGGTGGTACTGATTTCCTGCCCGGGCAACCATGGCCCGGAAAAATCCGCCGCGTAGACGGGAAAGTTCCGGTTGAGGTCTGTGCCATTCGCGTTCCGGCGGGTACGCAGGACCAGGCCATCCGGATTCATCAGGGGCAGTAGCCAGCAGACCGTTTCATCGACCAGCCGGGTGGCCCGGCTATCGGTGCCGTAACTAGTCAGGAGCCATTCCGCGAAATAAAGACACATTTCCGTACCGACCGGCTCGTCACCGTGAATGGTCGCGATATACCGCACCGCGGGTTTATCCGCCGGCGTGTCGGGGTTGGCGGTAATTTTTATCGCCAGGATCGGCCGGTTCTGAACCGAATATCCCAGGGTATAGACCTGGCAGAGCCCCGGGTAATTCGTGGCCCATTGGGCAAAGAGGGCGGCAATATCGTTGCTGTCCCGGTAGCCGTCCACCGTTTTCTCGTCGGCGACGGGCTGGATTTCCAGCAGGCGTATGGGCCACCCCAGGGACTCCACCGTCATGCGCTCGGCCTCGTCAGCGTAAACAACGGCCCGCTCCGGCGTAACCTCGTCGATCACCAGGCCAAGATCGACCAGTCGCCGCGCCGCGTCCGGATCCGGCAGGCGCACCTCGTAAACCCAGGTACGCGGCGCCTGGGCCCAGGCTACGGCCCCGAGGAGCAGAACCAGCGGGAGTGCCCAGCGGATCCCGGTGCCCATGGTCACTGGCGTCCCCTGTTGTCCAGTCATCGGTGAACTTGCCCTTTCGCCGGTTGTCTCATGTAAAGTATACACGCTCCGGACAAAAATCGGCAGGCGACCGTCCGGTGACCAGGTTGCTCCGCCCTGAACCAGTCCTTCATACTGGTTCAACCCCTTTTCGGCGGCGCAACAATTCGCCCCTGGCGAATGGCAGGAAAAGGAGTGACCGTGAATTATCACCTGTTGGACGTGATCCCCGGGCGTCCCTACCCCATGGGACCGATTGTATATCCCGACGGCGTGCGGTTTACCCTGTTCAGCCGGCACGCGACGCGGGTATGGCTGGCCCTGTTTGACCGCGTGGAAGACCTGGAGCCCGTATGGGAATACGAGATGGATCCCACCCGGCACCGCGTAGGCGACGTGTGGTCCATTTTCGTGCGGGGACTGGAAGAAGGCGCCCTGTTCCAATACCGGGTGGACGGCCCGTTCGCCCCCGAAAAGGGGCATCGATTCAACAGGGATATTTACCTGCTCGATCCCTATGCCAAGGCTTTCGTGGGCGACGTGCATGACGGCACGATGAAATGCGTCGCCGTGCACGACCACATGGACTGGACCGACGACATCCGCCCCCGGATCCCGTTACGGAACCTGGTCATCTATGAGACCCACGTCAGGGGATTTACCCGGCATCCATCTGCTGGCGTAACCCATCCGGGTACCTACGCGGGATTCATCGAGAAAATTCCCTGGCTGAAGGAACTGGGCGTTAACGCGGTGGAACTGCTGCCTATCCACGAGATGGGAGAAAATTACCTGGGCCGAAAAGGCCCAGACGGCCAGGAACTGACCAACTACTGGGGCTACAGCACCATCGGGTTCTTCGCGCCCACCGGCCGCTACGCCATCAGCGCGCATCGCATGGAACACCTGGAGGAATTCCGCGCGCTGGTCCGGGCCCTGCACGCTGCCGGCATCGAGATCATTCTCGACGTGGTATTCAACCACACCTCCGAGGGCAACGAACTCGGTCCCACCCTGTGTTTCAAGGGTATTGACAACGCCGTCTATTACCTCCTGCGGGACGGCCAGTACCTGAATTTCAGTGGCTGCGGCAACACCCTGAACTGTAACCATCCCCTCGTGCGCGATTTCATCCTGGACTGCCTGCGTTACTGGGTGGCCGTGATGCACGTCGACGGGTTCCGGTTCGACCTGGCATCCATCCTGGGGCGCGACCAGGACGGCAGCATCCGACAGGACGCGCCCCTGCTCACCCGCATCGCCGAGGACCCGGTGCTGCGGGACACCAAGTTGATCGCCGAAGCGTGGGACGCCGGAGGCGCTTACCAGGTGGGATCCTTCGGCGGCCACCGCTGGGCCGAATGGAACGGCCTCTACCGGGACGAGGTCCGGCGATACTGGCGGGGCGATCCCGGCACGCGGCCCGCTTTCGCAACCCGCCTCGCCGGCAGCAGCGACCTGTATTACCGGTCCGGTCGCACCCCTTGCCACAGCATTAACTTCGTTACCTGCCACGACGGCTTCACGCTCCGGGACCTCGTTTCCTACAACCGGAAACACAACGAGGCCAACGGCGAAAACAATCGCGATGGCATGGACGAAAATTACAGCTGGAATTCCGGCGTGGAAGGCGAAACGGATCACCCGGCCATCAATGCCCTGCGGTTGCGTCGACAGAAAAACTTTATCGCCACCCTGTTCCTGTCGCTCGGCGTGCCCATGGTCCTTGGCGGGGACGAATTCGGACGCACCCAGCGGGGTAACAACAACGCTTACTGCCAGGACAACGAGATATCCTGGTACGACTGGTCCCTCGCCGAAACCAACGCGGAACTGGTCCGTTTCACCCGGGAATGCACGGCGTTCCGCCGGGAAAATCCCGTATTTCGCCGGGATGCCTTCTATCGGGGCGTTGAAGCGGGCCTGGCACCGGAAGAGGCAGATATCCTGTGGTCCGATGAAACTGGCGGTGCAGTGAACTGGCACGCCGCCGAGAACCCCCTGGCCTGTCGCATCCATGCCCGGGAAAATGACGGCATTGCCCTGTACCTGATGTTTAATCCCACGCCGACCGCCGTGATGTTCACCCTGCCTCCCGGACAATGGTTCGTCCGGATCGACACGGCGGCCGCTCCTCCCGACGACATCGTTCCCCTCGAGCACGCCAGCCGAGTGGCCCTGGGACGGGCGGTGCTCACCGCGTACAGCATGATGGTGCTCTCCGCCGTGCCGGATATCCGCTAAAAGGTTGCCTGCGCATGCCGTTTCTGCCACAATACACGGAAACGTTCAATCAGAAGGAGACCGTACATGACCAGTTCTCGCCCTACCTGCACGCGTCGCCAGGCCATGGGTCTGATGGCTTCCGCCGCCGCCGCGCCGATTGCCGCCAGCCTTACGGTTCCCGCGTCCGCCCAGGAAACATCCTCCCGCAAGGGGGCGTTCAAGCAGTCCGCCTCGCGGTGGTGCTATGACAAAATTCCCCTCGATGAATTCTGCCTCCAGGCCAAGGCCATCGGCCTGAAAGGAATCGATCTGCTGTCTGAACCCGACTGGAAAACGGTCATTGACCATGGTCTGGAAGTATCCATGGCCAACGGCCCGGGCGGCATTCCCGACGGATGGAACAACCCCAAAAATCACGAGTCCCTCATCCGCGCGTCGGAAGAACTCATGCCGAAACTGGGTGCCCTCGGTATCCGGAACATGATCGTCTTTTCCGGCAATCGAAGGGGCATGGATGACCGGACGGGCATGAAAAACTGCGCCGAGGGACTGAAACAGATCCTCCCCCTGGCCGAAAAGCACAACATCACCGTGGTCATGGAACTGCTGAACAGCAAGCGCAACCACAAGGATTACATGTGTGATCACACCGCGTGGGGCGCGGGCCTGTGCGAAATGGTGGGCTCGGACCGGCTGAAACTGCTGTACGATATTTACCACATGCAGATCATGGAAGGCGATATCGTGGATACGATCCGCGAGTTCCATCCCTACATCGCCCATTACCACACCGGGGGCGTTCCCGGGCGCAACGACATCGACGAGACCCAGGAACTGAATTACCGGCGGATCATGGAAGCCATCGCCGAGACCGGCTTTACCGGTTTCGTGGCCCACGAGTTCTCCCCCTCCAAGCCCAACCCCCTCGATTCGCTCCGCCGGGCTTTCGAAATCTGCGACGTCTGAACCGCGAACCGCCCGTGACCTTCCGACGCCACGGGCGGTTCGTTACATTCGCCATGCGCGTGCTCTTTATCTGCCAGTATTTTCCTCCCGAGCCCGGCGCCCCCGCGGCGCGGACCCATGAACATGCCCGGGAATGGGCCCGACTGGGACACGAAGTCACGGTCATCTGCGCGGTGCCGCACTATCCGGATGGCATCGTGCCACCGGCATACCGGGGACGGCTGGTTTTCCGGGAAGAAATTGACGGCATACGTGTCTTTCGTTGCCGGGTATGGGCCGCGCCCAACAGTGGAATCCTTCGGCGCGGGATATGTTTCCTGACATTTTTCCTGCTGGCGTTGGCGGTGGCTTCGCGCGTGGGATGGCAGGTCGATCTCATCGCCGCCACATCGCCCCACCTGCTGGCCCCCCTGGCGGGCAGGCTGGCCGCGGCCATTACCCGCAAACCCTTCGTGGTTGAAATCCGGGACCTGTGGCCCCAGCAGATTGCCGACCTGGACGTGCTGTCATCTCCATGGGTGTTGCGACCCCTGGAATGGATCGAGCGATCCCTCTACCGGGCGGCCCGACGGATCGTCACGGTGGCCCCCGCTACCCTGGAAACCCTGGCGGACCGCGGCGTCCCCCGGGAAAAACTCCGGTGCGTACCCAACGGGATCGACCTGGACCTGTTCGCGCCGCCGTCCCCGGAAGCGACGCGGGCGTTCCGGGAACAGCAGGGATGGGGTCCCGATACCTTCGTCATCCTGTACATCGGCGCGCACGGCCTGTCGCAGGGTCTGGAAACGGTCATCGAAGCCGCCGCGCTGCGGATCACCCGGCCCACCTGGCGCTTCGTGTTCGTGGGTGGAGGCGCGCGCAAGGCGGCCCTGGAAACCATGGCCCGGGAAAAAGGACTTCAAAACACTTCGTTCCATCCGATCGTTCCCCGGCGGGAAGTCCTGCTGTGGTACGCGGCCGCTGACGTGTGCCTGGTCTGCCTGCGTGACCTGCCCGTCTTCCATACGAACATTCCAAGCAAGATGTTCGAAATCATGGCCGCGGGCCGTCCCATGGTGGTCGCCGCGGCGGGGCAGGCCCGTCAACTCGCGGAAGCGGCCGGCGCCGCGCTGGTCGTGCCTCCCGAACATCCTGCAGCCCTGGCCGAAGTGCTGGACCGCCTTGCCGAAAACCCGGAACTGCGCGAAACCCTCGGCCGGAACGGCCGGCAGTATGCCGTAACCCATTGCTCCCGCGCAGACCGGGCCCGGGAGATGCTCGAAATTTTCTCGGAAGCATTGGGACCTCACTGAAAGAAAGGAACCTGTCATGAACGCGAACACCTGTTTCGACCTGTCGGGAACCGTGGTGGTCATCACCGGCGCGAGCCGGGGAATCGGCGCGGCCATGGCCGAACACCTGGGAAGATGCCATGCCAGCGTGGTGATAAACTACCATACCAGCCCGGACAAGGCCCGTGAAGTTGCCGCGCGGGTGGAAGCCGCTGGTGGCAGGGCGCTCGCGGTACAGGCTGATGTCAGGGATCCCGGCCAGGTCAACGCGATGTTCGATCGCGCGGCCGAAACCCTTGGCGGGGTGCACGGCCTGATCAACAACGCCCACATCGACTTTCCGGTCAGACCATTCACGGACCTGACGTGGGATGAGTTTGCTGCCAAGCTCAACGGGGAACTCGGCGCGGCATTTCATTGCGCCCAGGCCGCGCTGCGGTACATGCTGCCGGCCGGCCGGGGAAAACTGGTGTTCGTGTCGAGTACCCTGTCCCGTCATCCCGGGCCCGGATTTTCGGCGCACGCGTCGGCCAAGTCGGCCATTGACAGTTTCGTGAAGAGCCTCGCCCTGGAACTGGGCCCACGGGGCATCACGGTTAACGCGATCGCGCCGGGACTGATCGAGACCGACGCGACCGCTGGCCAGCCAGCGGCGATGAAACAGGCCTATGCCGCCATGGTGCCGTTGCGCCGGATAGGCCTGCCCGAGGACGTCGCCGGCCTGGCCGCTTTCCTCATGTCGCCGTGGTCAGATTACCTGACCGGCCAGTACCTCTCGGTCAACGGCGGGGCTTTCATGCCCTGACGGGTAAAACGGCCCACATCAGCCGCTGAACTCCTCGAGTTTAAGGGTCAGGCGGGTGGTCTTCCCGCTCCGGACCACGTCGAATACCGCGGTATCCCCGACAAACAGGGCCCAGTTGATGAAGTCCACGTCGAGCGGGTGTTCCACGACCTCGCCATTGATGGCCAGCACGACGTCACCGGGGCGCAGGCCGGCCTTGGCCGATGGTGAGTCTTTTACTACCTCGGTGACCAGCACGCCGGTATCCACCACGATACCAAGCTGGGACAGGGTGTACGGATCGGTCTCCGCGATAGCCTGACCACGAAAACCGAACCAGGGATCCCGGCGCCGGCCATACCGGATCAGTTCATCGGCCACCCGTTTCACCCGGTTGATCGGCAACGCGAACCCGAGCCCCTGGTATCCGCCGCTGTTGCTGAAAATCATGGTGTTTATGCCGACCACCTTCCCCGAGGCGTCGACCAGCGGGCCGCCGCTGTTTCCCGGATTGATGGCGGCATCCGTCTGAATGAGATCCTGGTAGAGCCGTTCACCATCGCCGATGGTGCGACTGACCTTGCGGTGAACCGCGGACACGACGCCCACGCTGACACTAGGCTGGCTGTCCCGCATCAGCATGCCGAAGGGATTACCGATGGCAATCACCCATTCTCCCAGCCGCAGGGTGTCCGAGTCACCCAGTTGCGCCCGGGGCAGGTTCGAGACGTCGCCCTTCACCCGCAGCACCGCGATATCCGACCGTTCATCGCCACCCACCACCTCAACGTCCAGGCGTCGACCGTCAGGCAACACCACTGAACTGATGGCGTCAGCCCCCTGCAACACGTGGTAATTGGTCAGGATATGCCCGGCGTCGTCGTAAATAAAACCGCTGCCAATTCCCGATACCGCCCGTTGACGTACCTGGCGGCGAGCCAGCGGCGGACCGAACAACCCCCAGAAATCTTCGAACAGGGGTTCCAGCACCGTTTCCCTCTGGTAACTCACGACGTTGATGGTCACCACCGCGGGAGCCGCTTTTTCAATGGCCCTGACAATGGCATTATTTCTGGACGCGTCAATGTCCGACTGGGCGAAAACCGGCGCGGCTAACGCCACCGCCCCGATCACCACGGTCAACCACGTCCACGGAAACCTTTTACGCATGGCCAGACCCTCCTGCTAATAAAACGACATGGAACCAGCCGGGATTACAGCCGGTTCCATGCCACTCAGCCTGTTGCGTCACTGTTGTTGACCGGCGTCAACGGGTTGGGCCGGCGCGGACTGCTGTTGAGACGTCTCGACCGGGGTGGAATTGGCCGGGGCCGGCACGGGAGCCGAAGATTCCTGAGCCGGCGTGGGCGTCGACGACTCCTGGGCCGGCGCGGACTGCTGCTGAGACGTCTCGACCTGGGTGGAATTGGCCGGGGCCGGCGCGGGAGCCGATGATTCCTGAGCCGGCGTGGGCGTCGACGACTCCTGGGCCGGCGCGGGGGCAGGCGGTTCCGGAACCTTCCCCGACTCAGCAACCTGGTCGAACAGGGACGTCACGTCGTCCGCTTTCACTTCGAACACCACGCCCGGCCTGTCGCTGACGCGCGCCAGGCGGACCCCGTCCCGTGGTTCGGAGAAGTCCACGGTCACCGCGCGGCTCGTCGTGGTCACCACGAATTTTGTCACGGCCTGGAACGTCTGCCCGTCATCCACCCGGAACGCCTGTGGCGCGACGGCGGCGATCTCCGACAGCAGGTCCTCCGCGGCATGGGCTTTCGCGTCCGTGGTTTCCCCGTTCCGGATCAGTTTCCAGTTATCTCCTTCCTTGAACAGCGCGTACGACACATCCGGCGAAGCGACTTCGACGCGGCTGGCATCCTTGTCGAGGTCTTTCAGCACCGCCAGGTCGTACAGCGACGTGGGGGTAACCAGGATCTTTTTCACGTCGAAACCGGCCAGGGCGAGATTCTCGGGCTTGCCATCGATCCGCAGGTACGTGCCGTCGATATGCTTCGACTCGGAGCCGAAGAGCAGTTCATGGGTGGCACCACCCGCCCGCAGGGTGACCTTCCGGCTCAGCGGCCCGATATCGACCGACGGGTCGGCATAGTCGGCGGGCTTCACCGCGCATACCGCGTTCACCAGGTCGTCAATCACCTGCTTCTTCACCTGGAGGGACACGGCGGGCTCGCGTACCTGCCACTGTTGCTGGTCATCCCGCGCGAGGACGATCTTTCCTTCGGGGCTCTCGATCTCAACCTGGTTCAGATCGTCCTTGTTGAGGGTCAGGCCGGGCAGGCTGAACAGGGGCGAACCCTTGATGAAAATCTGCTCGAAGTTGTACTTGCTCATCTTGTACACCCGGCCCGAGGCGTCCGAAGCCAGGGTAACGTAGGTCTCGCCGCCCGGTTTATCCCGACCGCCCAGCAGGGTGGTTTCTTCCCCGGAATCCAAGGTCACCACCACCTTGTACTGGGGCGGTTCGAGGCCATATTCCGCCTTTTTAGACGGATCCACCACATCGGTAATGTACAGGTTCGTGAACCGACCCAGCAGTGTCTTCAGTTCCGGGTCCGAGAAGGTCTGGGCAAACCCGCCCGAGGCGAGTTTCCACTCGTATTCGGGCTGTTTCGGCTTTTCTTCCTTCTTTTCATCTTTCTTTTCTTCTGGCTTGTTCGCGTCCTGCCCGGCGGCTTCCTGGGCGGGCTGTTCCACCGAGGGCTTTTCATGCCGTTCGAATACCAGGGACTTGTCCGGCATGGTAATCGCCACCTTCGCGATCTTGTCCTGCTCCAGTTTCAGCAGTTCGGTCTTGAGCCAGCGGGTGCCGCGGGGCACGGCATCGTCGCCCGAATCCGTCACGCCCGCTTCCCGTCGCGGATTGAAAGCCTCGACGAATACCTTGTTCTCTCCGGCCCGGCGCATGAACACCGACTTGAAATCGGGGGCCTTGCCCACCAGCAGGTGAAACGCCGGATCGTCGCTACCACTCCGGTAAAGGCGCACCACGAACGACTGGTCATCCTTCAGGTTGTACAGGGCCAGTTTCTCATCCGAGTCCGCCGTGGCCCGGAATTCACCTTTCAATCCCAGCATGCCATCCAGGAACCGGTTCACCGTTTCGGCGTTGGCCGGGGCGTCATAGAGCGATGTCAGGGCCCAGTCCGATCCCTGTTTCTGGATGACCACCTTCTCATCCGGTTTGGATCCAGCGTACAACTCGATCTTTACGATCTCATCCTTGCTGATGCCCTGGGGAACCAGCGTTTCCAGGCGCGCCTGCACGGCCAGGGATTCGGGTCGTCGCTGAGAGGATTTTTTCCACGTGGCCAGTCCACCCAGCACCACGATAATGACCACCAGGGGAACCAGTTTTTTCCAGCTCATGGTTTGATCTCCATGTTTTCCGTTTTTTTCGTCCGCGACTCAGTGGGCCAGGGTGTAGGCATTGCGGGAACGCCGCCGCCACATGAAGTACAGCAGGCCCGTGCCCGCGATTACCACGTTGGCCAGCCCATAGTTCACGACCCGCCAGAAGGTCTTCACGCCTTCGGAAGGACGCGGGATGGTCCGGTCCACCGGTTTCCGGTTACGCACCTGGATCAGGCTGTCATCCAGGGTGGACGCGTCCACCATGTTGAGGAACAGATCGAGATTGCCCATCTGCAGGAAGTTTTTCCGGAACATTTCCGAGCATCCCAGGACCAGCAGTTTGCCCGGGGCGGGGGTGATTTCCGGCGGGGCGGGTTCCGTGTCGGGCTGTTCCGGTTCCTCTTCAGGCGGCATGCCCGGACGCTGGGAAGCCTTCGGCCACGCGGGGCGCGGCTTGCCCTCGTAGGGATCGGGGAACTGGCCGGTAACCTCCGCCAGCAGCGGATAACTCTTCAGGCCGGTGGCGGGCTGCTGGAAGGAGGCCGCCGTCATCCGCGCGTCTTTCGGAACGGTCCACGCCTGGTCGCTCGTGCGCATGAGCACGTCGCAGGACAGGCTTTTTTCCTTGAGTTTACCCTCGTCGATCTTCAACGCCGATCCCCACAGGTAGAACACCTCGGCAATTCGGCTGGTAATGCTCGACGTGGAGGACATGGTAGTGTTGAATACCCGGATATGGGTTGGCGCGTTAATGGGCTGGCCGACCAGCGCGGCCAGGCCCCGACCGCCCTGGATATTCAGCGGAATACTATTCACGTCCATCAGCACGTCTTCGTCGATGGTGACCCCGTAATTCGACAGCAGTTCATTGATGGCAGGGGATTCCTCCATGCGGCTCAGCCGGACACCCTCGTGGGTCACCTGGTAATCCCACCGGTAGTTCTGCACGGCGATCACCACCGATTTACCCGCCCGTAACGCCCGGGCGATTTCCCACCGCTGGCGCTCGTTCAGGGCGCGCGGATTGACCACCACCAGGGTGTCGTATTCCTCGGGAAGCGGGCTTTCCTTCGTGAGATCCACCCGTTTCACGTCGTATTTCTCGTACTCCAGAATCAGTTGCAGGTATTCATACGGATCGTCCGATTCGGGAACCGGCTGCCCCATCTGGCGCAGCATCTCTTTCATCTGCGGATCGATGTTGATCGCTTCCTTCGGGGCGACCAGCGCCACCACTGGGGTCTTCGGCCTGGTCATCTTGTAAATAATGTTGGCCAGGCGATATTCCAGCTGGGACACGGGCACCGTGGCCGCGGCCGATCCCCGGGACTGCATCTCGTCGGGAATTACGTGGGGCACGATTTCTTCGGCCTTGTCCTTGTAGCCCACGCCGATGCTGGAATACACCAGCTTGTTGGTGACTTCGTCTCCTTTCAGGTCCTGCACGCTGAACGGTTCGACGCCCTTGTCCAGCATGCGCTTTTCAATCGCCTCCTCTCCCTCCTTTTTCTCGTCTTTATTCTCCTGCTCGTTGTACATGATGTTGGCCGCCTCGAGGTACACCGTGTCATAGACGAGTTTGCCGCCGGAGGCCAGCCGCATTTCCTCCAGCTTGTCCACGATGTCCCGTTCCAGGCTGCGCATGGCCGTGGGCATCTTGTCCTGGGGCGTGATGTACAACTTGACCTGCACCTCGCTTTCGGCGTTGCACAGGATGTCACGGGTCGCGGGAGCGATGGTGTAAATCTTGTCCTGCGTCAGGTCAACCCGGAACAGGCTGAGGTCCGCCGCCACGTAATTGAACAGCAGGCCGATGACCACGCTGAGCACCACCGCGGCCGAAAAAATGGTCCGGGCCTTGGGCCGGTTACGCCCGTCGATGTACAGCACGTTCAGGGACAGGAAAATCACCGCCCACACCACGAAGAACAGGACCTCGCTCAGGTCGATCACGCCCTTGGTGAAGGTGCTGAAATGCCTGAAGATGCCGACGAGATCCGCCAGCAACGATCCCAATCCGGCAACTCGGCCATCCAGGTAAGACGCAATAAAGTCCGTGCCCGCCAGGAAAAAGCCGAAGCACAGCAGCAGCGTGACCACGAACGCCACGATCTGGTCCTTGAAAAATCCGGACACGAGAATACCGAGCGCCAGGAAAAACGCGCCCAGCAGCAGCGTGCCCAGGTAACCGCCAATCACCGCCCCCGCGTCGGGATTCCCCAAGGTAAACAGCATCGCCGGAATCGTGACCGTGGCCAGGATAGTCAGCGCGAAAAACGCCAGAGCCGCCACGAATTTCCCCACCGTCAGTTCCCACGCGTTCATGGGAAATGTCAGCAGCATCTCCCACGTGTTTTCCTTGCGCTCCTCGGCCCAGATCCGCATGGTCACCGCGGGGATGAACACGCACAGTAGAATCGGCAGATTATCGAAATAGGGACGCATGTCCGCCATGGGGTAGATAAAAAACGACGTGATGTATAACCCCACGCTCAGGGTCACGAACACCATCATGTAGATGTACCCCACGGGGGAAGTGAAATACGCCGCGAAATCCCGGCGGAAAATCGTCATTACGTTTTTCATGGTCTACCGCGCTCCTTTCAGCTCGCTTCGGCCAGTTCTTCCCGTTCCGTCAGGCGCAGGAATGTTTCTTCCAGCGTGAGCGGATAGTCGGCCAGTTCCCGAAGTTTCCAGTTTTTGGTCCGGGCCAGTTCATTAACTTCCCGCCACACAAAGGTCTGTGGCGGACTGTACAGCACGAAACTTTCGCATCCGTCCTGGCGTCCGATGTACTCCACCTTCTTCACGCCCGACACGCCCGACAGCAGTCGTTCGGCTTCGTCCCGGGGACATTCCAGCGCGACGCGCAACCGCTCGGCGTCCTTCGCCCGTTCCCGCAGTTCCCCGATGGTGCCATCGCCCACGATGCGCCCACGGTTGATGATGACGATCCGGTCCGCCGTCGCCTGGACTTCCTGCAGGATATGGGTGGAGAGGATGACCGTCTTGTCCCGGGCCAGTTCCTCGATCAGTTTCCGGATCTCGAGAATCTGGTGCGGGTCCAGGCCGGAAGTGGGCTCGTCCAGGATGATCACCTCGGGATCGTGCACCAGGGCCTGGGCCAGGGCCGTGCGCTGCTTGTACCCCTTGGACAACTCCCGGATCACTTTCCGGTACATGGGGGTCAGGCCGCAGGTCTCCACCACGGCGGCGATCCGGGAACGCAGGCCATCGCCGGAAAGTCCCCGCGCCCGGGCCACGAAATCCAGGTATTCCCGCACTTCCATGTCCATGTACAGCGGCAGCACTTCCGGCAGGTAGCCGATGGCCCGACGCACCTTGAGCGGTTCTTTCAGCACGTCGTAACCCGCCACTTCCGCCGTGCCCGACGTGGGATACAGGTACGTGGTCAGGATCTTCATGGTCGTCGACTTGCCCGCGCCGTTCGGGCCCAGGAGGCCGACGATTTCTCCCTTGCGCACCTCGAACGAGACGTTGTCAAGGGCGACCACCGGCCCATAATGCATGGTGAGTCTGTTGGCCTTGATCATGGATGTCCTCTCCGTGATTTGAAAAACGCCGCCTCAACGCGGCATACGGGATTGTTCAAGGGCAAGTGCCATGCCATCGCGTGACACCAACGCGAGAGGCCTCATTCTCGGCAACCTATTCAAAAACAATAACTTGTTTATTATCGTCCTCGCGCCCCCGCTGAGGCGCGCGCCTGAAATCAGGCATATCACCCGATTTGAGTCGTTCCCGATACCGGCAGGCTATCCGCCCGTGTTGCGGCGCATCTTCCGGACCTTTTCCAGCCGCCCCCGGGTCGCCATACGGATAATCCGTCGGACCAGCCCGGGAAAATGACGCTGCAACCACACTGCCAGTTTACCGTGAAACGTGACGATATATTCCGGCTGGCGCCGCCATACTGCCCGCGCGATCAGCCGGGCCGCCTTTTCGGCGGGCATCACCAGCCAGGACGGTACCGGATCGGGGTTTCCCGTGTAACGGCCGTAATTGTCCACGCTGCGGATTTCACTGGCCACGAACCCCGGATTCACGCACGTCACCGAGACGCCGATTTCATCCAGTTCATGCCAGATGGATTCCGCGAGACCAATGATCGCCGCCTTGCTCGAGTTGTAGGCCGACGTGGACGGCGTGAATACCTTCCCCGCCACGCTGCCGACCAGGACCAGCCGTCCCCGGCTTTTCTCGAGTGCCGGCAACGCGGCGTAAATCGTGTTCAGCGTCCCAAAGTAATTCAGTTCGAACTGGCGGCGGTAGTCGTCTACCGTCAACGAGGTAATCTGCCCCGCCACGCCAAACCCCGCGTTCGCCACCGCCACGTCCAGTCGCCCAAACTGCTCCACGACCTGGACCGCCACCTGTCGGATAGCCTCACCGTCTGTAACGTCACAGGCAAACACGGCCGCCCGCCCCCCACCTTTTTCAATGTCCGCCTTGACCGCCTCGAGCCGGTCCTTCCGTCGGGCCACAAGGGCCACCGCCGCGCCCTCCCGCGCGAACTCCCGGGCCAGGGCTTCACCAATGCCCGAAGAAGCCCCCGTGATCAGAACTACCTTGCCGTCAAATCGTCCCATGATCGCCCCTTTCACGCGTCGCGCCCGGTAAGGGCGCGCGGCAACCTACCGCAACCGTCGCACCGGCTGCCCGTTCAGAAACAGTTGATTACCCTGGATCTGGCACGCCACGGTGAGATTCCGCCCCATCGCGTTCGCGTTGGCAATTACCTGGTTGCCCTGCACGGTCCACGTACCCGGAACGCTGCCAATCATGGGATGAGTGGCTACCGCCTGGCCTCCCGCGTTCAAGGTCACCGTGACCTTGCCATAGGGGGTACCTACTTCCCACATGGTGCCCACGAGGGAATTGGCGTCCAGTGCAGGCATGGCCGCAGGGGCAGGCGCGTAAGCGGGGACTTGGGGCACTGCCGCGACCGCTCCCGACATCGCCGCGGGGGGATAGGTAGGGGCCGTTCCCGGCGCGGTTACCGGGCGGGCAGCCGCCGCAACGGTGGAAGCGGTCGCCGCGGTATCTCCACGTACCAGCCGCACGACCACCGGCAACGCCAGAATCACCACTACCACCCCCACAACAGCCAGAACCGTTTTCATCGTGTCGTTCTGCATGGATATCACTCCCGCTCCCCGGCGCCCCACGCGCCGGATGGACATGAATAACCTTACATACGAAGAAATGCGTCAGGCGGGCAATAAGGTTTCATCCAGCCACCGGACCGCGTCCCGGGGGTCTTGCCCATGGGCGTCTGCGCCGATACGGCTGGCAAATCCGTCCGTCACCGGGGCCCCTCCCACGATGACCGGCACCCCGGGGCATTGTTCCCGCAGGATTTTCACAGTTTTTTCCATGTTCGGCATCGTGGTGGTCAGCAGGGTGCTCAGGCCAACGGCGCAATGTTCGTGTTTTTTCGCTTCCTCCACGAACCGTTCCGGGGGCACGTTCACGCCAAGGTCAATCACGTGATAGCCCGCGCCGGCCACGATATGGGCCACCAGGTTTTTGCCGATGTCATGCAGGTCACCGAGCACCGTGCCAATGATGAACACTCCCCGGGCCTCGCTTTCCCCGAAAGAAAACCGCTCCTTGATCACTTCCAGGGCGGCCGTGAATGCCCGGCTGGCCAGCAGCATATCGGGAATGAACGCCTTCTGCTGGCTGAAGAGATCTCCCACCCGGCGCATGCCCGTGGACAATCCCTCGTTGATGACAACCATGGGTTCCACCCCAAGGTCCAGTGCCTGCCGCACCAGTTCCACGGCCCCCGGCTGGCCCGCCATATCCGGTGGAATCTTGGCCTCCGCGTTTACTTTACCCCGGGCAACACATGTCGCGATCTGCTCCAGTAATGATCTCTCGTTTTCCATCATGGCCGGATTCCCTATTTTTCGTTCCATCATAAAACAGGTGTTCTCATGCTGACAACCCCCATCATGTACCCTTCCGGTTGTCTCCATCGGTAGGCCCAATCGTTCCCTTGTCTCGTAGAAATTCCTGAATGGCAGGTTCATATACCTCCCGGGAGGCAAACTTTCCCTTGCCATGACTGCCCCGGAGTTCCACAAATCGTTTCGGCGCGCTGATCCTTTCGTATAACGTCCGTCCCTGTTCGAAAGGTACGACGGCATCGTCCCGGCTGTGCGCGACGAGCACGGGACTGGTAATTCGGACCACTTTGTCAATATTGCGGAACTGGGTGCGCATGATCAACCGGGCGGGAATCCACCAGTGCATGGCACTCATGACGTCCGGAATTGAGGTAAAGGTGCTTTCCAGGATCACGCCCCCCGCGTGGACCTGCGCCGCCAGGTCCGCCGTAACGCCGCCACCCATCGAGCAGCCGGCCAGGATGACACGCTCCGGCGGTATCTTCCGGACGCGCGTGAGATAATCCCACGCCGCCCGGATGTCCGCGTAACAGCGGGACTCCGATGGCTTGCCCGTGCTCCGGCCGTAGCCCCCGTAATCATAGAGCAGCACCGAAAAGCCAGCGTCCCTGAAAAAGGCGCAATCGTCCAGGTAGCCGCTGATGTTCCGGCCGTTGCCATGGGAAAACAGGACCGCGCCCCGTTCCGGATAGACGGGAAGCCACCAGCCAAACGTCTTCTCGTTCCCCACATCCAGCCACACCTCTTCGAACGGCCACTGACGCGTGGCGGGGGTCTCAACGAAATCATGGGTCCGCCGCCCGAACATCAGCCGGTCCTGAAACAGCCATATCCCGGCAATCGCGATCGCGTATACCGCAATCCCGACAGCCAGCAGCCCGACACCCGCCAGCATACCGCGCGTGAAACTCATCCTTTTCGCCTCTTCCCTGTTGCGTCGTGGGACAAAGGTTTACGAAAAAACGCCCAGGAACCGCTCCAGGTTGAACCCCGGCGTGAAAAAATGGAACCTTCCACAGGGTGATCTCGCAGGAATAATTCCTGGGGAAAGGCTATCCTTCCCTCGACGTAAGGGAAAGATTTCTCACTTCGCTCGAAATGACTGCATTTTGATCAAAAGGACGGCACTTCTTCAAATGACCGCGATTTCCCAGAACAGTGCCCCATCGTAACAAAGAACGAATACGTGGCAGCCCGATATAACTGCGCCGCGCCACGGCGTGTTGTCAACTGCATCGTCATGTCGACGAACGAAGTGAGGAAAATTTTTTCCATATGCTCACCAGAAATATCCCCCCTTCCCCGCAACAGCGCGGCCTCACTGTCAACCCGCGCCCGTACCGGGGAAACCGCGTTCGCCGGAGTTGGCGAATTGACCCGGATTTTCGTATGCTATGGATCCTTTCGGGCCCCCATAGTTCAGTGGATAGAACGGGCGCCTCCTAAGCGCCAAACACAGGTTCGATTCCTGTTGGGGGCACCATGCGCGCTTCCCATGGAAACCTGTTCTCATGACGATTGAAGTGCTTTTTTGCGACGTGGATGGATCCCTGGTTCCCGAGGAATCCGAACCCTGGGACTGGTCCCCGTTCAGCCAACTGGCTGAAACCGTCCGCCGGCATAACCGGAGCGGCAGGCCACGGATCGGGCTCTGCACGGGTCGGCCCCAACCGTACGTGGAAGCCCTGATGAAAACCCTGGGGATAACCCTTCCGGCCGTGTGTGAAAACGGGGCAATCCTGTACGATCTCAGGGAAAACCGGGCCGATTTCGGGCCGGGAGTCACCCCCGCCCGCATGCGCGCCCTTGGCAAACTCAAGGCCATGCTGCTGGATCGACTGCCCGGGGAATTTCCCGATATCGTCTACCAGGTGGGTAAAGAGGCCCAGTTGTCCCTGTACTGTGCCCAACCCGAACGACTGGATGCCGTGGAACCCCTCATTCGCGCGTTCGCGGAAACCGAACCCGACCTGGATATCATCCTCGCCAAGACCAACTATTACCTTAACATCGACCTGCGCGGGGTCAGCAAGGGTTCTGGCCTGCGGGCCGTCCTGGAGCGCCTGGGGATTCCCCGGGAGGCAGCCGCGTTCCTCGGCGATTCGACGGGGGATCTCACCGCCCGAGATGCCGTGGGCCTGTTCACCTGTCCCGCCAACGCTACCGATGTCGTCCGGGCCGCCGCCGATTACGTGTCACCCCACCCCGTAACCGCGGGGGCCATCGATATAATCAAGTGGATCAGTGGCCGCTGACCAGCAGAGTGGGTTCATTCCACCGGTTATTTCCCGCGACGGTTCCCCACGGCAAACCACTCGCGCGCGCGTTGCCACAGGGTTTTCTTCGCCACGGCCGTCGCTACCCGCAACGGTGCCTTATCCAGCACGATGTACTCCCCTTCCGTTTTGCCCGGAAGCACCAGTCGAACCATACCCACCTCGACCCCCGCTTCCACGGGCGCGTCGAGCCACGCCGGGGCTTCGCATAAAAAGCGGATACCGGGACGATCCCCCGTACGGATCAACGCGCTGAGCGCCCGATCCACCACGAGATTGACCGATGGCATCACGCCCCCCCGAACCGTGACGGGGCGCCCGATCACCATGCCCGGGGCGGCCACGCTCACCCGGCTCACCTGGGGAAAGCACGCTTCCATGGTTTCCGCCGCAATCTTGAACCGGTCGGGCTTGGTGTATCCCATGAACACGCCCACCAGCCGGATGTCGTTCCGCTTGGCCGTCAGGGTCACGCAGAACCCCGAAGCCCGGATATACCCCGTTTTCAGGCCATCGCAACCTGGAAAAGACTTCAGCATGGTATTCGTGCTGTCGCGGGGATTTTCACCAGGACGCAACACGAACGAAGACGTGCCGGTAAACCGCAGAATGCCGGGTCGCGACGCGCAGGCTCGTCCCAGCAGGGCCATGTCCCGCGCGGTAGTCAGGTCGAAACTGACCTTGTCGGACGGCGGCAGCCCGTGCACGTGACGGATCACCGTCCTGGTCATGCCCAGTTCGGCGGCCCGCTGATTTGCTTCCTTCAGGTAGGCGTCCACGCTGCCCCACAGGCCGTCCGCGACCGCCATCGCGGCGTCATTGGCCGACATGACCGCGACCGCCAGCATCAGGGTTTCGAGGGGAAGCTGTTCGCCTTCCTTGAGGTAGGCCTGGCTGCCTCCCATCTGCTGCGCGTTCCGGGACACCGTCACCAGTTGATCATAGGTCCAGCGCCCCGCGGCCACGCCTTCGTCAACCAGCAGCATCAGCATGAGCTTGATCATGCTGGCCGGTGGGCGTTCCACGTCGGCGTTTTCCTCGAACAGCACCAGGCCCGTTTCGGCCTCGACGCAGATACGGCTGGGCGGCAGCGCCGCGTAGGTGTCCGTGGAAATCCCCGTCTCTGCCTGGGCGGCGTCTTCCTGTTCCTCGGCGTCTTGGGCTGTCGCCACAACCTCCACCAACAGGACGAAGACCAGCAGGATAACAAGGGCGCAATGTGACCGGGCGATTTTTACCCGGAGGTAACGGTAACGGGTCAGCAGTTTCCAGGGCAATGCAGGTTTCCTTGTCTGGTTCAGGCCGGTTCGCGGATCACCCGTGATCCGCCCGGTCGGCCGGTTCCAGGCGCTGAAGTACTTCTTCCAGGCTGAACGGCTTCACCAGCACGCCCTGCACTTTCTCGGCCAGGGCAGGTGACACGTTACTGCCTGTCATAAGGTACAGGGGCACCGACTCCATGCCAGGGGTCGCGCGGAGGGTCGAGATCATGCCCTCCGGATCCACGTCGGCCGTGTCACCGTCGAGAAACACCGCGTCGGGACGAATGGTACGCAGCGCCTCCATCGCGTCCCGGGCGGACGTCACGCAGTGACAGCCCACCTTCTTCCGGCGTAGGGCCATTTCCAGCCACTCCAGTATACCGGGATCCCGGTCGATCACCACCACAAAGCCCGAACGATCCCCGGTATCCACGGCCTGGGGCACGGGAGAAGGCATGCCGGGCATGAGCAGTCCCGCGGCTGTTTCCAGCAGTTCCGCGGGCAGAAACGGTTTCAGCAGGTAGGCCGAGCCCGTCCAGCGGAGCGCGGCCTCCCGCCGGGCTTCTCCCGTTTCCATGGTCCACACCAGCACGGGAATATCCGCCAGGGCTTCCTGGGCCCGCAACACGCGCAGGGTCTGCTCGCCCAGCACATCCCCCTGGGCTTCATCGATGAAAATCAGGTCGTAGGCCGCCGCCAGGGCCTCTCGCGCGGCGTGGTGCGCCCGGCGGCTCCAGGTTACCGAGCCGAAACACTCACCACACAGGCACTCCAGGGCGTCCCGGGTATCCGGAAAATCGCTGACGAGCAGCACCCGCGTGGAAGACAGAAGGGGACTCTGTGCGTCTTGCAGGGTTCCGGCCGGTGTGGGTACCACGCCCGGGAGCGCGACAAGGAAGGTGCTGCCCATTCCCGGCGCGCTTTCAACGGAAATTTTGCCTTCGTGGGCCTCCACAATCGTCTTGGCAATCGAAAGGCCCAGTCCCGTGCCCTCGTACTGGCGCGCCTTCGAACTGTCCACCTGGAAAAACTTCTCGAAGATCCGATCGTGAAATGCCGGATCAATCCCGATCCCGGTGTCCCGCACCGCGAACAGGAGTCCCCGCTCGGGCAGGTCATGCACTAGAACCGTGATGCCCCCATGCTGCGTGAATTTCACGGCATTGTGCAGCAGGATTCCCAGGGCCTGCGCGATCTTCTCCCGGTCCAGCCACGCCATCCGCGGCGCGGCGTACGCGTCCAGTTCCACGGTCAGGCCTTTTTCCCGCGCGGCCGGTTCGATGGCCGCCAGTCCCTCGCGGGCCACGGCCACCGGGTCTACCAGGCTGTACACCAGTTGAATCCCCCGGATCTGGATCCGGCTGAATTCGAGCATCTGGTTGATCAGGCCCAGCAGGCGTTCCGCGTTGCGTGACATGGTCCGCGTCGCGTCCCGCTGGGCGTCGGTCAGGGGACCCAGTTCGCCACCCTGCAGCAATTCGAGATATCCCTGGATGGTGCTCAGCGGCGTGCGGAGTTCGTGGCTGACGCTCGACAGGAACAGGTCCTTCGCCCGACCGTGTACCCGGAGTTCCTCGTTCGCCCGTTCCAGGTCCCGTGCCCGGATCGCGAGTTCATTCTGCATCTGGCGGATTTCCGAAAGGTCCGTGACAACGATGGAATACCCCCGCACCGCGTCATGTTCCACCAGGGCGGACACGGCCGCCAGAACGGGCACGGGATTGTCTTCGCTGTCCAGCAGGTTGATCTCCCCCCGCGCGCCCTCGGAGGGGTTCCGTGCCGATGCCGCCAGCATACCCAGCACGCGGTTACGGTTTGCCGGTTCCACCAGCGACAGGAAATGGATACCTTCGAGGTCCCCGGGATCGCGGCCCAGCAGTCCCGCCAGTTGGGCGTTCGCGAACTGGATGGTATGGGCCGTGTCCAGCGTGAGAAAGCCCTCGTTCATCGTGAACAGCAGCGCGCGCAGGCGCTCCTCCGATTCCGACAACTGGCGGGTTTTTTCTTCGACCAGTTGCTGCAGTCCCCGGGCGTACTGTTCCACGCGCCGCGTCAGGTTGACCTGCTCGGTAATGTCCCGGACAATCGCGATGGTCGCGCTGTGGCGCCCGGCCCGGTCAAATACCGGCGCGCCGTTGAACAGCAGCACCCGCTCCACGCCATCCCGCACGAGGGTCACCTGGTACTCCGTCGCCACGCCCCGGGCCCGTTCCTCCCAGTGCCGGTCCACGTCGGGAATCCGCAATGCCTGGATGAGGTCCAGCACGTGCCGCCCCTCCACCTGGTCCCGTTCCAGGCCGATCATCCCCAGTAACCGCCGGTTGACCAGCAGAATCCGCCCCTCCGGGGAACTCATGATGAAACCATCCTGGATGAGTTCCGCCAACTGGAGAAATCGCTGGGTCATTTCCTCCACGTCGGCCCCGGCCCGAACCATGTTGAACAGCACGACGAACAGGCCCAGCAGCAAACTGACCACCCCTGTCACCCGGGCCCAGTACGTAAGATCGCCGAACCCTTCCAGTTCTTCGGGCTGGGTCACCCGCCAGCCGGTGAGGGTCGCCGCCGCCCCCACCATGATCATCAGGACCCCCGTTAGAATAATCAGCCGTTCGAAACGGCTCGTGTTGAACCGAGCCAGCAGGTTGCCCGCCGCGAATAGCGGCAACGCGCAGGACACGAACAGCACGCCATACCGCGTGGCAGGCTGGGGCAACTGCTGAGAAAACACGATCCCCCCCAGTCCGATCAGCACCGGAACCACGAAATACGTCAGCCGCTGCTGGGTATCCTGGCGTCTTTCCGAAACGCTGCCGAGCATGACCTTCCCGAATTACGCGCCCACGCGGGTTCCCCGGGCTCTGTTCCCAACACAACGCGATGTTATTGTACGGGCATTTGTCCCCGGGGGAAAAACCGCCGTAACTGGTCCCCGACCAGGATACTGGGCATATCAGGTCAAACATGGACTGATCCCGCAAACCCCGTATATAATCCCCATTCAAACCTCAAGGAGTGGAAAGGAGACGCTATGCATACCAGCAGGATTTGCTCCACGTGGTTCCGCGCGATCTGCCTTGGGCTGCTACTGTCGGCGTGGATGATGCCCGCGCAGTGGGCCGCGGCGGAAAAACTCAAGACGCGCAACGTCATTTACGTGATGATGGATGGCGTGCGGGTGCAGGAAATGTTTGGCGGGGCGGACGCAGAACTGTTGCCGACCGAGGGCGGCGCGGCCGAACTGACCCGGCTGCGGTACTGGAGGGATACCCCGGAAGCCCGGAGGGAAACCCTCATGCCCTTCATCTGGGGAACCATCGCGAAAAATGGGCAGATCTTCGGGGATGAAACGAAAAACGCGCCCGTGATGGTATCGAACGGGCTGAACTTTTCTTATCCCGGGTACAGCGAAACCCTGTGCGGCGTGGCCGATCCCCGGGTGGACAGCAACAAGAAAATTCCCAATCCGAACGTCAATGTTCTGGAGTGGATCAACAGCCAGAAAGCCTACCGGGGCAAAGTGGCCGCTTTCGGGGCATGGGACCTGTTCCCCTTCATCCTGAACCGGGAACGGTCAGGCCTGCTGATCAACGCGGGATACGAACCTTTCACGCATGGAAAAGTCTCACCCGCCATGGCCGTACTCAACCGGTGCAAGGAAAACACCATCCGGTACTGGCAGGGAGAACCATTCGACGTGTTCACCTACGAAACCGCCTTTGAATATTTCAGGACTGCCAAGCCCCGGGTCATGTTCGTGTCCCTGGGAGAACAGGACGAATGGGCCCACGGCAACCGGTATGATCTGTACCTGCAATCCATTCAACTGGCCGACCGGTGCATCCGGGAATTATGGGAAACGGCCCAGTCCATGCGCCAGTACCGCGGCAACACCACGATCATCGTGTCTACCGATCATGGTCGTGGGCTCGGATCCGCGTGGACCAGCCACGGCAAGGATCATCCAAATTCCGCCAAGATCTGGATGGCTGTGATGGGGCCCGACACGCCTCCACTGGGCGTGCGTGAAAATATCGAACCGGTCTGCGAAGCCCAGATGGCCGCCACGGTCGCCGCGTTTCTCGGGCTCGATTTCCGGCAGGCCGTCCCCGCGGCCGCGCCCCCCGTGCCCGGGGTCATCGGCACCATGCCCTGACCCCATCCCGCGGCATCATACCGGAAAATCAGACTCGTCCTGAGACGGATCGGACTTGGACGAAGGAGATCCGGTTTGCCGGGACGCGCGCGCGGCCAGTTTCTCCCGAAGACGGCCGGCCTGTTTCAGGGCCGGTTCATAGGCGGGGTTGAGTTTCAGCACCTGTTCCATGTAATTCAGGGCCTTCTCATAGTCCCGTTGACGCATGTGACAGATGCCGATGTTGTACCGGGCGGCGCAGATTTTTTTCATCAGTCGCCGCTCTTCGCCACCGGCTTCCTTGGCCGCTTCCAGGTAATGCTGTAACGCCCGGATATAGTGATGACGCTCGAAGTAGAAATCGCCGAGTAACTCGTTCCGGGACAATCCGGCGTCGGCCTTGAGGCGGGCGTAGGCTTCGAACTCGGTCTTCAGCCGCTGACGGTATTCTTCGGCCCGGTAGAGACCGGTCAGGGCCGACCGTTCCACCAGGATGCCCAGATTATTGCTGCGCTCGTCCTGGGGCACGACGTAAAACCGGGGTTCCTCCAGGGACTTCGTGGAGGAGGCGTAGGCGGAAATAATCTCCCCATCCGCGAATTCCAGCACGATGGGTACCCCGCCTTCGGGAATTACATGCGGAAACAGGGATGGATCAAAGCGCCCATCAAAACTTTTCACGTAGAACACGCCCTTGAGATCGGCAAAGGGAACCTTGATGGATCGACCCAGTGAGACGTTGTTCCGATCGACCAGATCAAGCACGAAAGCGTCCGCGTTTTTATTCAGGCTGAGCGAGAAGCCATACAGGACCTTCCCGTTCCGGGCATGAACCACCAGCCGTTGACGAGTCCGTCGCTCAGTAGATTCCGGCTTTTCCTCGTCACGCCTGGAAAAGAATGTTGTTATCGGCATGGCACGCTCCCATGGGCCTCACATCATCCTTCCTTCCTCATTATAGCACAATACGCAATTTTTCAATCTTAAACATGGCTTTTTTAGTTAACATTTACCTTTTGACCATCCCATGGCCTTGTGGAAGACTGAATAGCTGTTCATTGTTCGCTTCTATGCTAAAATGACCAAGATTCGAAATCAGGAAATGATTGGGAGGCGGCATGGATACCTTACGCGTTGGTTTTGTTGGACTGGGTGGTATCTGCCGGCAACGGCACGTGCCTGGTCTGCGCAAAATTTCCGGCATCGAATTGCGGGCGGTAGTCAACCGTACCCGGGAATCTTCCGAAAAAGCCGCCCGGGATTTCGACATACCCGTGGTATGCGATACGTGGCAGGAACTGGTCGCGCGGGATGATATCGACGTGGTGTTCGTGGGCACGTGGCCCTATCTCCATCGCGAGGTATCCGTCGCCGCGCTGAACGCGGGAAAACACGTTTTCTGCCAGGCCCGCATGGCCATGGACCTCGCGGACGCCCGGCCCATGCTGGAAACCGCCAGGCGTTCAGGCAAGGTGGCCGGCCTGTGCCCGGTGCCTTTCGGGTTGAGCGTCGACCGGACGGTGGTACGCCTGCTGCGGGAGGGAGCCATCGGCCAGGTACGCCACGTGTGCGTGCAGAGCACCCAGGGAACCTGGCGGGATCCCGCGGCCCCGGTCTCCTGGCGCAAGGATCATCGCCTGTCCGGGCTCAACATGCAGACCCTTGGCATGTGGATTGAAGTGCTGCACCGCTGGCTGGGCATGACCCGGTGGGTCACCGCCGAAACCCAGATCTTCACCCCGAAGCGACCCGATGGCCAGGGGGGCGAACTCGAGATCCGGATTCCCGACCAGTTAACGGCTCTTGCCGGGTTTGAGAACGAAATCACCGCGGGGTACTTCATCTCTGGCATGTGCGACCGGACGGAAGAGTGCGTGTTGCTGTATGGCGACAAGGGCGTCATGCGGTACGACGCGCTGACAGACCGGCTGACCGTGTCGGGAACCCGCCGGGAACAGGTGATAACGCCGCCACCGGAAGAAGCCTACGATGTCCAGAACTGGCGGGTTGAGGCGGATTTCATCGCCGCCATCCGGGAAGGCCTGCCGTACCATCCCGATTTCGAAGATGGCATCCGCTACATGGCGGTCATTCAGGCCATGTACGACAGTGCCGCCGACGGACGGCGCAGGGAAATCGTCTGTGACTGGGCCTGAGCCACCTTCCACGCCCGGTCCCCTGTTACCTCCAGGTATCCCTCCAGATCCGGACCGGTCCCTTCGGCGCGCGCTGCTGGCGGAACTGACCCGAAAATGGAACCTGCCCGCCAGCCCAACGGCCGGGGAAGATGCTGAAGACGACGGATTCGAAGCCTTTGTCCGTCGCGCCCTGGCAGAGCGGGTGCTCGATATGATGCTGCGACAGCCGGATCGACTCATGGCTGCCCTGTACGTGCTCGATATCCCGGAGAGTGCCTTCCAGCGCGCCATGCGCGGTGGGGAGACAAACGCGGCCCAGGCCGAAGCCCTTGCCGGGGTGATTCTTGACCGGGAATTCCAGCGAATGGTAACGCGGTCCCGCTACCGCCGGGAACCAGCCCATCCGCCGCCCTCCCTGGAACAGCGTCCGCCCGACCCCGGCACCTGACTCCGTACCCGGTCAAGCCCTCAAAACTCCAGGCTGACCCAGCCCGCACCGAAATCCCAGGGCCTGGACTGGGGCGGCAGGGCAAAGTCCAGACGGAGATAGGTGCCGTAGTCCAGCACGATCCCGTATATTCCCTCCAACGGCTTGCCGTCCGCCATGGCCAGCAGCAGCACGCGCGCCAGGCGCATGGACCGGACATCCTCGCTGTCCTTGCACAGGGCCATGCCCTCCTTGTACAACTCGTCGGGAATACCGGAGGAAAGAGAACACCTGAAGGTCCACTTCCGCTCTTCACCGTCCACCTTGAATACGATCCGGAGCCAGGTCGGCGTCAGGTCCACCTGCTTGGGATTCGCCACGGCATTGACGTCATATCGGCCCCGCGCCTCCAGGGAACCGAAAGAAAACGAACGGGTCAGCGTAAACCTCCGGTACTTGAAATCAACGTTGCCATAATCGTTTCGCCACGTGCCGACGTACAGGGTCCAGTCCTCGGGCAACAGGGAACAGGACGTGGCGGCCAGCAGCAGCACAAGGCCCAGCAGCCGGAATCCCGACCGACATCCAGGACGCGCCCCCCACACATGCCGAACCATTTCCCGTGAGATCATGCAGACGCCCCTTCCACGCGGCAGCGACACTTCATTCTTTCACGCGGCATGCCGGCGGAGCAAGGTGATCAGTTTCCAGGCGGATTCGGTCCAGTTCAGCCCCTTTACGGCCCGGTACTGCCGTTCGATCCGGCGCGCGGACGCTTCCGGGGATTCCTCGACGAGGATCCGCAGGGCGCGCGCCATGGACGGCTCGTGCCCCGGATCACAAAAGGCAATGTCTTCGCCCGCCCACTCTGGAGCCGACCCGGAACGCACCGCCAGGATGCGGGCCCCCGCCCGCAACGCGCCCAGCAGGTCGATCCCCGCGTAGTCTTCCCGGGCCAGGCAACACACCACCGCGGCGTCCGAGAATATCCGCCCGAGGTACGCGGCGGGACACCGTTCCAGCCAGAGTACCGGCCCGGGATCTTCTTCCGCGTTCGCCTCCGGTTGATCACCGAGAACCACCAGCGATCCCGGCAGCAGGTCGGGATGATTGTTCCGGAAGCGCAGAAATCCCGGCCAGAACTCCCGGGTATGCCGGTTCAAGATAAACACGACATAGGGGGGCGCCACCACGGGCCCGGATCGCGAAGAGCCGTCGAGCTGGTCCAGCCCGGGTGGAATCACGGTAATCCGGTCATACCCCACGTCAAACAGTTCGGCGAACCGCTTTTGAAAGGCCCGGGAGGGACCAAAATAATCTACCCCGTTGTGCGCGACGGCTCGCTTCAGGGGCGCGGCAGGACCCAGGGGAGGCGGGGCAGCACTCAGTGGCAGGGGCCAGTCCAGCAGGTCCGCTCCAAACAGGACCGCGCGGACATTCCACGGCACGCAGGAAGCCATCCGGAAAGGAGCGATCGCGAGGTCTACCTCTTCCTGGCGAAGTGCCCGGGCATACACCCGCCGCCACCCGCCGGGAATCAGTCCTGGTGATTCCAGGGGCGTTATATCCAGGCCATCGAACCAGTCCGCCATGTTTTCGGGAGCCAGCACGCGGAACGAGACGGTGCTGTCCTGGGCGGATGCCGCGCGCGCCAGCGCGGCCAGGTACCGCGCCTCCACGGGGGGCATGCACAACCCACCAGGACGGCGGACATCCGACGGTCCGGCCAGAATGGCCACGTTTAACGCGGGGGAATTTCCCATGATCCTCTCATCGGAACCGTGACGTTGAAGATTTCCCGGACGCATTATACGTTGGTCCGGGGGGAATGGTCACGCCCCGTTTGCCAGCCCACGTCCCCCGCGTACTCGCCGCGGGCCCGACACCTCTCAAAACAGGGCCACCACCGCGCTGACGGATCAGCCGCTAACCCCCATAGGCTGGTCCCGGAACACGCGAAGATCCATCGTCTTGAGTTCCGCGGCCACCTTCGGTCGAAAGGCCATCTTGGACAACACGTCCCCTTCGAGGTCGATACCCGGCGCGAGTTCCGTCAGCAACAGTCCATCCGGCGTCAACTCGAACACGCACCGCTCGGTGACGTACATCACCTTGTTCCCCGTGCGGGCGGCCTGTCGGCCGCTGAAGGTAATCTGGTCCACCTTTTCCACGAACTTGGCCACGGCTCCTTCCTGTTCGATCCGCAGGCCGTTTTCGCTGATGGCCACTTGGGTCCCCTTGGCCCGAAACTCGCCGCAGAAGATGACCTTTTTAGTGTTCTGGGTAATGTTGATGAACCCACCGCAACCGATCGCCATCGGCCCCAGTTTGCTGACGTTGACATTACCCTCGGCGTCTACCTGGGCCATGCCCACGCAGGTCGCGTCCAGGCCACCCCCGTCATAGAAATCGAACATCGCCGCCTGGGAGATGAACGCCACGGGATTTTTCGCGGGACCAAAGTTCTTGCCGCCCTGGGGGAGCCCACCCAGGACCCCCACCTCGGTATTCAACACGATCGAATCCAGCCATCCCTCTTCGAACGCCACCTGGGCCACGCCGGTAGGCACGCCCACGCCCAGGTTCACCACCATCCCGGGTTTCAGTTCCAGGGCAGCGCGACGGCATACCACTTTTTCCCAACTCATCGGCATGGGCGCGATCTCTCGGCTGAGATCTACCCGTTCTTCACCGGTATAACTGGGATCCCGCTGTACGAACAACGTGTGCGGGTGGGCTTCCGGGGATGAGGCCACGACGATGTAATCCACGAAAAGCCAGGGGATCTTCACCGCGTGGGGAGATGCCGGTTTATCGGACAACCGGGCCACCTGGGCGATCACGAACCCGCCGGAATTCTTGACGGCCATCGCGCCCTCAAGGTTCTCCATGCAGATGGCTTCATCTTCAAAGGTAATGTTACCCATCGGGTCCGCCGTGGTCCCGCGCACAATACCCACGTCCGCCTTGAACCCCTTGTAGAACAGCATCTCTTCCCCATCAATCTGGACCACCTCGACAAGGTCTTCACACTGCCGGGTACGGTCGTTCATCTTCCCGCCTTCCACCCGGGGATCGACAAACGTGTGCAGCCCTACCCTCGTCAACAACCCGGGACGCCCCGCGGCCATTTCCCGGTACAACTGGCACATTACCCCCTGGGGCAGGTTGTAGGCCTCCACCTGGTTCGTGGCGATGAGTTTTACCACTTCATGATTAAGGCCGAAGTGCGCGCCGATCACCCGCTTCATCAGGCCGGGATACCCGAAATGATTCATTCCCTTGCGCTCGCTGCTGAAAGGGCCTAACCCCGCGGCCCAGATCAGGGTCAGATCCCTGGGTGACCCGGTTTTTTCAAACCTCCGGTAAAAGGCAGGATAAACTTCCTCTGAAGGCATCGGCACCACGAGTACCGTCGCGCCATCCGGAATTTTCGCCACTGCTTCGTCCGCCGTCACAATCTGGACCATTCTACTATCCTTTCTTTTACAGAATTCGCATTTCTGAAATAATGATACAGGACACCCCTCTTCCTCTTTTTTCATAGAATGCCTGACATGCCCATGTCGATGCAAACCAGCCCCATACATTGCCTGCTGGTCATTTCGAGCAAAACAAGAAAATTTCCCCCGATCCAGCACATGCGCAACCATCCGTTCTTCACGTCGCGCGCCACGCGGTTCTAGGGGGTTGCCTTCAAGGTGATCTCCACGGACTCGAACACGTCTTCCGCCTCTACCTGGAGCTCTTCGGCGGTCTGTTCCACGCGGGTTCCCGGTCGCGACGCGCTGAACGACTGTACCGGCCGATCGGTGGTGATGCGCGCGCGAAAGCGGGGCGGGTCGGTCATCATCTCGGGCAGGATCCACGGCCGCCTGGGATCCGTTCCGGCGGGAGGAGCAGCATACCCCACCATGTGCACCCGGAATCGGTCCGGCGCCACGCGAACCACGCAGCTCTCGACGTAGGAGGGGGCCGCTACTTCGACCGGAAATTTCCCGCGCGCGGCCCGAACCACGGCAGCCAGCAGGAGTCGAGGTTCCGGGGCCTGATATTCACTGCCCGACGCGTAACCAGGCGAAACCGCCAGGGTGATTACGCGCCCCTTTCCAAGGGATCGAACCAGTACCGCCGGACCCGCCGATTCTCCCGCCGGGTAAGGAAAGTCTGTGGATTCCAGTCCCGCCAGCATCCGGGTGGTTCTGATCCCTTTACGGAGCGAGCCAAACGCCTGGGCATCCCGGGGAACATACGCCACGGCCGGACCATACGCGAGATGGGGCCAGTCCGGTTCAATGCCCCGCAAGGTGATACCTGTTTCGCCGAGTGTCGCGTCCAACTGGAAATAGTTGTCCCGCGCGTTGATCACCTCCTTTACTTCCGCGCCGATCAGTTCTTCGAGGGCCCCCCGTTCCAGTCGATTCCCGTATCGATCGTAACAGCCGGTCACGCCCGTCACCACCAGGCTTCCTCCCTCCCGCGTGTAAGACGTTAATATCTCTATTTCCTGGTCCGAGAGCACGACCACGTCCGACAGGACCAGCACGGGAAACTTCCGCAAGTTTTCCAGGTCAAGCGTCTCATCCAGGACCACCCCCCAGGTCAGGTGATCGTAAACCATCGCCTTGTGGGCACCGTAAAAGGACGTGAAGTAGCGGTCTTTATCCTCCCGGGCCCACCAGTCCCGGGTTCGGGAAGAAAAATAGAGCCCGACATCCCATACCGGTTCGCCGCGGAACAGGTCGCGGAATCGCCTGGCTTCCTCGAACAGCAACCCGTAATGCCGCCACGCCACCGGGTCAAGTTGTCCCTCGAACGGCGTCTTGTCGACGATGGTTACCTGGGCGCCATGGCTGAGCAGGGTGAACATCTCCCAGCGCAGGTCGTTCAATGGCCGGTTGGTCTGGTCGTGGTACATGCGCGTGCCCCGCTGCATGACCACCTGCCAGGGTTTGCCATAGGCAGCCGTCCGCATGAATTCGGCGGTCAGGCTCACGGCAAGGGGACTGAACCCCCACGTGCCGGTTTCACAGGTAGCAAAATCCCCGATTGCCGCGTGCCGCGTGGGCAACTGGCCAATTTCAAAGGAAAACGGCGGGTAACCGTGATAGTTGAAATCGACGCTCATGCCGGGGTGGTTTCGCCTCACGTGTTCCACCACGGCCTGTTCGAACTTTTCGCTCGTACGGTATCGGAACTCGAGCATCCGTTCCCAGGACGCGTCCCACGTGAGGCCGCGGGGCATTTCCTCTCCCGGGAACATTGCCGCGAACTGGGCACGGCAATGATCACACCAGCACCCGTACGGAGGACCGAACCCCTGTTCCAGCATGTCCACGTGAAACCCATCGATCCCGTAGGCCGCCATTTCGTCCAGCAGTCCCAGCACGAACTGAAGGTAGGGACTGTTCAGGCAGAAGCGGCCCTCTATGGGATTGCCAGCCGCGTCCCGCATGCCCCATTCCGGATGTTCCCGCAAAGCCCAGCCCCCACCCTGCACTACGCAGTAGGCGATCAGGGGAAGCTTTTCCTTTCGGGCCGACTCGGCTGCTTCGCGCAGGGGATCCCGATCACCGAGACCCGGGCATTTCGGCATCAACTTTGAATCGTAATACGCCCATTCCCCGTCCCGGGCCCACAACACGAGGTATTCCGCGCCGGCTTTCCGGGCGGCTTCGACAATCTCCCGGCCATTGAATCGGGACGCGTAGGCCACATCCCGGGGATCGCTTCCCCACTGCGCGCCGGTTGGTCCCACCTCGAGCCCGACAAGGGCATCCCGGTACCACGGGACAGGAGCCGGACCCTGGGTCCATGCCGCCAGCATCACCCCCACGTGCAGCATTACGCACCACACCATGATGTTAAATTTCCGGTTTAATGGCATGAAAACACTCCTTTTTTCGTCATTATCCGGTTACGTGACACACCGTTCAATCTCCCGGCGCCTGGGCATCTCCGTGCCGATCTCTGGGCGAATCATGGCCCGCCATGCTTTCGCCTGGTCAGAAAAAAACCACAACAGGCCCATTTTTCGCAAAGCGCGTTACGGTTCCTTCCTCGCGCATCCTGTGGTCGCGTGCCGGCCATGAGCCGGCGAAACCACGGGAGGATACCCCATGAAAACACGCGTTCCCTCTGCCAGCCCGGTGATTGCTGAACCAGTTTCCATTCCGTGCCGGGAAGAACTCGTCCCCCCGGAAGCCCTGTCCGATCTGCCTGAATCAAGCCGTCTTGGATGGGAGTCTCCGGATGAACAGCGGGCCGCGTTCCGCTGGAGCCGCGTTCGATCGCTGCTGCTCGGGTGGGTACGGCAAGCCATGCGGGAACACCTGTCGCGCGCCGAATCGGAATCCATCACGCTGGTGTACTTCGAAGGATTAACCTGTCGCGAGGCCGGCGCGCGGCTGGGCGTTCACGGGTCCACGATCACGCGACGGTGCCGCGCAGGTATCGCGACATTACGGCGGATCGCGGAAACCAACCCACCCCGATTGCCGGACGGCTCGGTATGTCGGCCGGGAACCCTCAGGAACGGGCGGAAAAACGGGCCTCGGGCGTGATCACCAGGTCTTCCAGATCCTCTTCGGCGTCAACGACCGCGTCCGGCAACACGACGCACCGGCGCAAACAGACGGGCCGGACGATCCGCGCGCGATCCCCCACGGCCGTCTCTTCGAGCCGGACGCGATCGGCGATTTCACATCCTTCGCCGATCACGTGGGTCCGACCCGAGGAAGCAAGGGCTCGGCGTGAACAGGCGATCAGGTCGGCCACCGTGGTCACGTTCAGATCGAAGGCCACCACGGGCGCGGCCGCCACGGAACACCCGAAATCAACAAGGGTTTGCAGGGCCACCGTCAGTTCGAACTCGTCGCGCAAGGCGGTGCGGGGCGTGTTACGGATCGCGTCAAATATCGGCAGATCGAACAGGTAGAATCCACACCCTTTCCGGGGTGACTGCAGGTAACGGGGCTTTTCTATGACCCACCGTACCAGCCCCTTCCCGTCAAGGTGAACGGCGAAATCCTGGGCCTGCCGTTCCGGGGGCACGGGCCCGGTCATCAGGGCGATGGCGGCCGCGCAACCGCTTTCCAGAAAGGCTGCCGCGAGCCGTTCCGGGTGCTCGAGTTCGAAATACAGGTCCCCGAGCATGAGGTAAAAAGGCCGGTCAACCTGCCCTTCCAGTTGACTCACGGCATGGGCCAGCCCCATGGGTCGTTCCTGTTCCACGTACCGGATCGACACCCCCAGCCGGGAACCATCGCCCAGGCACCGCGACACCATGTGGCCAAGGTGACCGATCACCACGACCACTTCGCGGACTCCCAGCCCGCGTAACTGCCGGATCTGCCGTTCCGCGAGGGGCTCATTGGCCACGGGCGCGATGGGCTTGGGACAGGAGGCCCCAAAAGGGCCCATCCGCGCGCCCCGCCCCGCCGCGAGAATCACGCCAAGGTCGATGGTCTTCCCCTCAGGCATGGATTTCAAGGCCCCGTCGCTGAGCGGCTTCCTGAAGCGCATCGGAAAATGTCTTCAGCGTGTCCTGCCCCCACAGGACAAACCGGACCAGGTCGTACGCGCCCGGATGGGCGACCACCACGTCCAGGACCGTATTGACCGCGATGTCCGCCGCCGCCTGGTGGGGATACCCGTACACGCCGCAACTGATCGCCGGAAACGCCACCGCGCGTAGTCCGTGTTCCCTGGCCAGGCGCAGGCTCTCGCGGTAACAGGACGCCAGCAGTTCGGGTTCCCCGTGCCGGCCACCCCGGTATACCGGGCCCACGGTATGGATGACATGCCGGGCGGGCAGGCGATACCCCGCGGTGATCCGGGCTTCTCCGGTGGGACATCCCCCCAGGGTTCGGCATTCTTCCAGCAGCTCCGGTCCCGCCGCCCGGTGGATCGCTCCATCCACGCCCCCGCCACCCAGCAGCGTGGAATTGGCCGCGTTCACGATGGCATCGACTTCCTGGCGGGTGATATCACCCTGCACCGTCTCGATCCAGGTACCGCATGTGTTGATCCGCGTCATGGCTCCCGTATTCCTGCAACTCCAAATCCAGTGCCGACTCTCTCCGGGACGTATTATATAATGATCCCGTTCGGGGAACAGGGTTCGCGGTCCGGTGATCAGCCCCGCTATCCGGGAATATTCCGGGAATATTAGCGCGACCCCTCAATGTTGCCCTCAACAGCCACAATGAAGCAATTTCCGGGAGGTTCGACATGCCCGATCAAGTCCAAAACCCCTTGTCGCCCGCGCCATTATCCCGGGTGGAACAGAGCACCCGGGAACTTGAGGAAATGGCCTCCGGTGGATACCGTTATGGCTGGACGACGGACATCGAAACCGAGGTTTTCCCGAAAGGATTGAATGAAGAGATCATCCGGGCCCTCTCCCAGCGCAAGGGCGAGCCCGGGTGGATGACCGAGTGGCGGCTGAAAGCCTATCGCCTCTGGCAGGCGATGGAAGAACCCCGATGGGCCAAGGTAATCTACGAAACCCCGGACTTCCAGAACATCAGTTATTACGCCGCCCCTAAACAGGCGCCACGGAAAAAGTCCCTGGACGAGGTGGACCCGAAACTGCTCGAGACCTTCGAGAAACTGGGTATCCCCCTGGAAGAACAGAAACGGCTGAGCGGCGTGGCCGTGGACGCGGTCTTTGACAGCGTTTCGGTGGCCACCACGCACCGGGAAATCCTGGGGCGTTTCGGCATCATCTTCTGTCCCATCTCCGAGGCGATCCGGGAACATCCCGACCTCGTCCAGAAGTACCTGGGGTCTGTCGTGCCACAGGGCGACAACTTTTACGCGGCCCTGAACTCCGCCGTGTTCAGTGACGGTTCCTTCGTGTACGTACCGCCGGGCGTGAAGTGCCCCATGGACCTGTCCACCTATTTCCGCATCAACGCGTCCCAGACTGGCCAGTTCGAACGCACGCTGATCATCGCGGACGAGGGCGCGGAAGTGCGGTATCTCGAGGGCTGCACCGCCCCCATGCGCGACGAAAACCAGTTGCACGCCGCGGTCGTGGAACTGGTAGCCCACCGGAACGCCACCATCCGCTACGCCACGGTTCAGAACTGGTATGCTGGCGACGAAGAAGGACGCGGCGGCATTTACAATTTCGTCACCAAGCGGGGAACCTGCCTGGGCGAAAACAGCCGCATCTCCTGGACCCAGGTCGAAACGGGCTCGGCCATCACCTGGAAATACCCGAGTTGCATTCTCAAGGGGGATAACTCGGTTGGCGAGTTTTATTCCGTGGCCCTCACGAAAGGTCGCCAGCAGGCCGACACCGGTACCAAGATGATTCACCTCGGCCGGAACACGTCGAGCACGATCATTTCCAAGACCATTTCGGCTGGCCAGAGCGATAACTCCTACCGGGGGCTGGTGCGGGTAATGCCCAAGGCGGAAAACGCGCGGAACTATACCCAGTGCGACAGCCTGCTGATGGGCAACCGGTGCGGCGCCCACACGTTCCCCTACATCGACGTGCGTAACCCCTCGGCCCGGGTGGAGCACGAGGCGTCCACATCGAAAATCAGCGAGGACCAGCTGTTCTACTGCCAGTCCCGGGGGATCCGGCCCGAGGATGCCATATCGCTGGTAGTAAACGGATTCTGCAAGAAAGTCTTTGATCATCTACCCATGGAATTCGCCGTGGAGGCATCGCGCCTGCTGAGCGTAAGCCTGGAAGGGAGTGTAGGTTAATGTTGACCGTGAAAAATCTGCGGGCGTCGGTGGACGGCGTCGAAATTCTCAAGGGCATCGACTTCGAGATCAAAGCGGGCGAAGTGCACGCCATCATGGGCCCGAATGGTTCCGGGAAAAGTACCTTTGCCCAGGTCCTCGCGGGAAACGAGGCCTACGAGGTAGAGGAGGAGGCCTCGGAGGTTACTTTCCTGGGAGAAAACCTGCTCGAGTTACCCGCCGAAGAACGGGCCCGCCGGGGCGTGTTCCTCGCGTTTCAGTATCCCGTGGAAATCCCGGGCATCACCAACGCCTATTTCCTGCGGGCGGCGCTGAACGAGATCCGCAAGTTCCGCGGAGAGGATCCCTTGGACCCCATGGAATTCCAGGAACTGCTGGAAGAAAAAATGCGCCTGGTGCAACTGGATCCCGCGTACGCCGAGCGGTTTGTCAACGCGGGGTTCTCCGGCGGGGAAAAGAAACGCAATGAAATCCTGCAACTGGCCGTGCTGGATCCCAAGTTGGCCATCCTGGACGAAACGGACTCCGGGCTGGACATTGACGCCCTGCGCATCGTGGCCGAAGGCGTAAACCGACTGCGTTCGCCTGAACGGTCGTTCATTCTCGTGACGCATTACCAGCGGCTACTGAATTACATCGTGCCAGACTACGTGCACGTGCTGTACCGTGGGCGCATCGTGCGGTCGGGCGGCCGGGAACTGGCCCTGGAACTTGAAACCCGCGGTTACGACTGGATCCGGGACGAAGCGGGAGCGACCGCCTGAAGCGGAACCCCGGGGAGCATGACCATGAACCAGCCAAATCGCGTAACGTCTCCGGCCGCGACCGTCGATCGCCTGCCGACCCTGCTGGACTCCTGGCCCGCGCCGGTGACGGGCACACTTGCCGACGCCCGCGAACGGGCCCTTTCCCTGTTCCCGGAAATTCCCCTGCCTCACGGCAAGATGGAAGACTGGCGGCATTTCAGCATCGCCGACCTGCTCGGAGATGCCTATCAACCCATCCTTGGCCAGGCAGAAATACCGGTTGACCAATCCATCGTGACTGGTATCCTCCCGAGCGAAGAAACCCTGGCAGAACTCGTGTTTCTGAACGGCGCCTATCGCCCGGACTGGTCACGGGAAAGCACGGTAACCGGCGTGTACGCGGGCAGCCTTGCTGCCGCGGCGCGGGATCCCCACCTGGTCCCGGCAGTCAACGGATCGCTGGGGACCGTACTGGAACTTCGAGATCCCTTCGCGTGCCTGAACACCATGTTCCTGGCCGATGGCGCTTTCGTGTGGATCGGGCGAGATACCCAACAGGAAAAACCAGTCCACGTCGTGTTTGTTCACGCGCGACCCGGCGGAACGGTTTCGTTTCCCCGGTTACTGATCCACGTGGGCGAAAACGCCAACGCGCGGGTAATCATCAGCCACGTGTTCGCGGAGCCAAGCGTTTCGAGTTGGGACAACGTGGCCGGAGAGGTCATTCTGGACGCGGGGGCGCGACTGGAACTGGATGAGACGGCAGGTGTCCGGGGTCAAACCGCGCGGTTCCTGTCGCTCATGGCCGCTCGAGTGGATCGGGACGCGCGCCTGACATGGCGCGTGTTTACCCTGGGCGGCGCGCTCGTCCGGCGCGATTCCAGGGTGCTGCTGGCCGCCCCGGGGGCGGAAGCCCACGTCAGCGGCCTGTTCGTGAACAGCGGCAAAAACATGATGGATCACCCGGTCCGCGTGCGGCACACCGCGCCCCACGGCACCAGCCGCATCACTTTCAAGGGTGTGGCCCTGGAGGAAAGCCGCTCGGTGTACACCGGCAAGGTATACGTGGACCGGGAAGCCCAGAAAACCGACTCCATCCAGGTAAACCACAACCTTGTGCTCTCTCCCGATGCCCGGGTGGAAACCCGGCCCCAGCTCGAGATTTACGCGGACGACGTCCGCTGCACCCACGGGGCGACGGCTGGGCCTCCGCCGGCGGAAATCGTGTATTATTTCCGTTCGCGCGGTATCAGTGCCGACCGGGCCCGCAATATCCTCATCCGGGGATTCGTGGAAGAAATCAGTGACCAGATCTCCACGCCCTCCCTCCGGTCGCGCGTGTCGCGCGTGCTGGCCGAACGGTTTGGAGACCACGAATCATGAATGGCACACGGGTGGACGCGGAACCGGCAGCCTCGGCAGCCATATCGCAAGGCGGACCGGTTTCGTCTTCTGGAAACGGCCAGCTTGACGTCCACGCCGTACGGCTTGACTTTCCAGCGCTCACCAGAACCGTTTACGGCAAGCCCCTGGTATACCTGGACAACGCGGCTACCACGCACAAGCCCGTCGCGGTCCTGGAAGCCATGGATCGATTCTACCGGTCCAGCAACGCCAACGTTCACCGGGGGGTGCATCGTCTCAGCATGGACGCTACCGCCCTGTACGACGAGGCGCGGCGAACACTGCACCGGTTTTTCGGCACCGCCATCGGTTGCGAAATCATCTTCACCCGCGGCGCGACCGAGTCCCTCAACCTGGTCGCCCAGAGTTACGGCGGATCGGTCCTGCGCGCGGGAGACGAAGTGCTGGTTTCCTGGATGGAACACCACTCCAACATTGTCCCCTGGCAGATGGTCTGCGAACGGACGGGCGCGATCCTTCGCCCCGTACCGATACGCGACGACGGAACCCTCGACATGGACGCGTTCCAGTCCATGCTCAGCGAGCGGGTGAAAATCGTGGCCATCACCCACGTGTCCAACGCGCTGGGTACCGTGAATCCCATCGCGGAGATCACCCGACTGGTCCATGACGCCGGGGCGGTCGTGGTCGTGGACGGCGCGCAGGCCGCGCCCCACCTCCCGGTGAACCTCCGGGAACTCGGGGCCGATTTCTACGTCGCCGCGGGCCACAAAATGTATGGTCCCACGGGCATTGGTATCCTGTATGGCCGGGCGGACCTGCTGGAACGCATGCCCCCCTGGCAGGGCGGGGGCGACATGATCCTCTCGGTATCATTCGAAAAAACGGTCTATGCCCAGCCGCCCCAGAAATTCGAAGCCGGCACACCGCCCATCGCCGAGGCCGTCGGGCTGGCGGCGGCGGCTGAATACCTGATGAACCTGAACATGTCCCGCGTCCACCAGCACGAACAGCACCTGCTCAAGGCGCTGATCGCACGCCTGGAAACCATCCCCGGGTTACGCATGCTCGGCAGGGCGCCCGATAGGGCGGGCGTGGTGTCATTCATCATGGATTGTGCCCACCCCCACGATATCGGCCAAGTTCTGGACGGCGAGGGCGTGGCGGTCCGGGCGGGGCATCATTGCGCCCAGCCCGTGATGCAACGTTTCGGCGTGCCCGCCACCACCCGCGTGTCGCTGGGCCTGTACAATACCGAGGCGGAATTCGACACGCTGGTGGCCGCCCTTCACAAGGTCAGAAGGATGTTCGCGTAATGACGGACACGCGCGCCCTGTACGAAGAGGTTATCCTGGACCACAACAAGAATCCCAAGAACTTTGGTTCCCTTCCGGACGCGGATATCGTCCAGGAAGGCTACAATCCCTTGTGCGGGGATTCCTTCAGAATCTACCTGAAACTGGATGGGGATACCGTCCAGGCCGTATCCTTCGAAGGCCATGGCTGCGCCATCTCCAAGGCCTCGGCGTCGGTCATGACCACCCTGGTGAAAGGACGCCGGCGCGAGGAAGTAGAAGAACTGTTCCAGGCGTTCCAGGACATGCTGAAAAGCGACCCGTCCGCCCCCCTGGACGCGGAAAAACTGGGCAAACTGAAGGTCTTCTCCGGAGTCCGGGAATATCCCGTGCGTATCAAGTGCGCCACGCTCGCGTGGCACGCGCTGCTGGCCGCCCTGCGCCACCATGACGGACCGGTATCCACCGAGTCCTGACACGTGGGAAAATCCGGGAACGGGTTCAGCCCTGCGCCTGGAGCCGACTCTCCACCTGCCGGATACGCCGGTCAAGGAATTCCAGAAGTTTTTCGTGCAGTTTCCGGTTTGCTGCCGCCACGAGGGATAACTGGTTGGTCTCCGTGCTGTCCAGCATGAGCACGTCGTCGAACCGGTTTCCGTAGGCATCGGTTACCACGCACCCGGCCTCTTCGGCAATCAGCAGGGCCGCCGCGAGATCATAAGGGGCCATGCAGACAACCCGTCCATTTCCAGCCCGTTCAAAGTGCGGCCGCGCCATGTCCGGTACGTCCCGCAGGAAACGGTTGGCGACGTCCACGCAGGCATCCAACTGGCCCGTCAGCAGGCGGGTCAGGCTGTAAGCCGTGCTGTTACAGGCGAAAAAGCCCCCTCTCAGGCTGGATTGCTCCAGCAACTTGTACACCGTGGTGAAAATCAGCGATGCCGGCCGCCCTGGAACGGTCATGGACCAGCGCAACACGTCCAGGTTGTCGTTCTCCGAGAGTTTCGGACGGCGGAGGTGACCATCCGCCCAGATTTTTACGCCCTTGCCACGTTCCGCGTAAAACACCCGGTTGCCCAGGATCTCCGCCACGCAGGCGTTGTCGACGTCGGCCATGGTCGGGCGTTCAATCACCCGGGTCGTCGCGATGGACACCACGCAGCCTTCGAATCCACTCCGGGCGGCCCGGGATCCATCCACGGGATCCACGATGAGCAGGTACTTGGGTTTCTCCGAGGAAAACGTGGAGTAGCCCGCGTCTTCCGAGTAATAGGCCAGAGGCAGGCCGCTGCGGCGCAAAAAGGCGAACAAAGCCTTTTCCGCCACCTTGTCCAGTTGAAAGGTCACGTCACCGCTCTGGGCTGTCCCTTCGGTTTCCGCGGCTCCCTTGAGGCCGCGGGCAAGCGGTTCCACGACCTTCCGGATATCTTCCGCCAGTTCCAGCAGGAATTTCTGGGGCAGGGGCGCGTTCGCCCGTATCGCCTTACTCTTCCGCGTGACGTCCGAGGATTTGTCCGTCATGGTATCTTTAGACGATGAAGACGTGGGTGTTTCTTTTTTTTCTTTTTCGTGTTTTGCTTTCATTTCAAGGTCGGAAACGTTTTTTTCTGGTGTTTTTGCCTTTTCCCGCCGGGATCCCTGCCGCATTGGAGCGGGAGGATGCGTTTCTCGCGCGGTTTTCGCTGCCGCGCCCGTTTTCCCTGCCTTCACCTCGGCCTTTTTCCTGCTGGCCATGACCTGTTCCTTATTTTTCAGGGCGCCAACCTGCCCACCCCGTGTTCCTCCCAATTATTATGGTAAGCCATAACCGCCCTCCGATTCCATAGCCATTCCCGCGCGGCAATCACGCCTTCAGCAGGCGGCGCACCGCTTCCGGAACCGCCTGGAGACAGGCATCGATTCCTTCGACCCGCTTGCCACCGGCCTGGGCCATGTCCGGGCGCCCGCCCCCGCTGCCTTCCACAAGTGGAGCCAGTTCCGCCACAAGATCCCTGGCGGACACCCGGGCGGCCAGGTCCGGCGTCACGCCGATGATCAACGATGCCTTGCCCTCGCAGGCCCCGGCCAGAACGATCACGCCATCCCGCCCCAGCTTGTCCTTCAGGCGGTCCATAGCGGCCCGCATGCTCTTCGCGTCCAGATCGTCCATCCGGGCAGCCACCACCCGAACCCCGGCTACTGTCACGGCGTCGCGCGCGGGATCCGCGGCAGCCCCACCGGTCACGGCAGCCTGCTTCCAGCGTTCCACCTCCCGCTGCAGTTTCCGGATTTCATCCTGCAGGGCGCGGATCCGGTCGGGGAGCTGTTCTGGCGCGACGCTCAGGGTCCGGGAGGCCTGCTGCAGCCAGCGTTCCCGTTCCTGGATCGCTTCCACCGCTTCCGCGCCGCACACGGCCTCGATGCGGCGAACCCCGGCGGACAGGGCCGATTCCCCGAGGATTTTGAACAGGCCGATCGCGCCCGTCTGGCTCACGTGGCATCCCCCGCACAATTCCAGGCTGATATCGCCCGCGCGCACTGTCCGGACAATGGGATCGTATTTCTCGCCAAACAGGGCCATGGCCCCCTCGGCCCGCGCCTCTTCAATGGGTTTAAGGCCGGTCCGCACGGGTACATCTTCGCGAATCCAGGCGTTGACCAGCCGCTCAATGTCTTCCACCCGGTCCTGAGTCAACCCTTCAAAGTGGGTAAAATCGAAGCGCAAGCGGTCCGGCCCGACGTAGGACCCGGCCTGGTGCACGTGCTCGCCCAGGGCCTGGCGCAAGGCGGCCTGCAGCAGGTGGGTGGCGGTGTGGTGGCGTTCGGTGCTCCGGCGACGTTCCTCGTCCACCCGGCCGGTGACGCGATCCCCCGTGGCCAGTCGCCCCTGGACTACTTTCACGCGATGGACGGTCATCTTGCCGACCGGTCGGTACACGTGCTCCACCACCGCTTCCCCGGACGCGCCGACCAGGCGACCCGTGTCGGCCACCTGTCCGCCCGCTTCCGCGTAAAAGGGAGTACGGTCGAGCACCACCTCACCCGTTTCCCCTTCCCCGATCGTTTCCACTTCCGCGTCACCCTGTATCATCGCGACGATCACGCCCTCGTTTTCGAGGGTGTCATAGCCCACGAATTCCGTATCGCCCGCGCGGGCCTGGACCGCGCGGTACACCGGGGGCAACGCGGCCTGGCCACTGCCCGCCCACGCGCCGCGCGCCTTTTCCCGCTGGCGCGCCATGGCCCGGTCGAATCCCTCGCGGTCCACGGTATAGCCTTTTTCTTCCGCCATGTCGGCAGCAAGATCCAGTGGAAACCCGTATGTATCGTGAAGGGTGAACAGGGTTTCCCCAGAAACCACTTTTTCACCCGTGCGGGTCATTTCAACGAACACGTCCGCGAGCAGTTCCATCCCCCGGGCCAGGGTTCCCGCGAAGCGTTCCTCCTCCAGCCGGATGACCCGGGCAATGTGGGTCCGCCCTTCCACCAGTTCAGGATACTGGTGGCCGAAACGGTCTACCACGGCTTCACTCACCCGGAACAGGAACGGCGCGTCCATGCCCAGTTCCCGGCCAAACCGGGCCGCCCGCCGCAGGAGGCGCCGGAACACGTACCCCCGGCCCTCGTTTCCCGGCAGGATGCCGTCGGCCAGCATGAAACTCAGCGCGCGGATATGGTCGGCGATCACCCGGTACGGAACCGGCCGGGCCTCGTAGGGCACGCCAGCGATGGCCCGGGTCGCTTCGATCATCGCGTACAGGCCGTCCGTGTCGAACACGGTCTGCTTACCCTGCAGCAGCATGGCCATGCGTTCCAGGCCCATGCCCGTGTCGATCCCCCGGTTTTTCAGGGGTGGTCGCGAACCATCCGGCTGCTGGTCATACTGGGGAAACACCAGGTTCCAGAATTCCAGAAACCGTTCCATGGGATCCCGGTCGGGCGTGGCGTCGGGGTCCACTTCCACGCCCCGGTCATAAAGCAGTTCCGAGCAGGGACCGCACGCCCCCGTATCCCCCGCGGGACCCCAGAAGTTATCCTTGGCCCCCATGCGGACAATCCGGGAAGAGGAAACGCCTACTTCCTTTTCCCAGATGTCGGCTGCCTCGTCGTCTTCCACGTATACCGTCACCCAGACCCGCTCGGCCGGAATACGCAACACCCGCGTGGTGAATTCCCACCCCCACTGGATGGCCTCCCGCTTGAAGTAATCGCCAAAGGAAAAGTTCCCCAGCATCTCAAAAAAGGTAAGGTGCCGGGAGGTTTTTCCCACTTCGTCCAGGTCATTCGCCTTGCCCCCCGCCCGCAGACATTTCTGGGCCGTCGCCGCGCGGCGATAGGGTACCGGGACCTCTCCGGTATAGTAGGGCTTGAACTGCACCATGCCCGCGCTGGTAAACAGCAGGGTGGGATCATTCTTCGGCACCAGTCGATCGCTGCGCTCGATCACATGACCCCGTTCCCGGAAAAATTCAAGAAAGGCGGCACGGATTTCGTCACTTTTCACTGGGTGAACCCTTTCGGAAACCGGGGAGACAAACCCCTTCGGCCCATCCGCGTACGAGGAGACGCGCGTCGCGGCAAGTATACCAGATCGGACCACTGCTCGCTGAACAAATGACTTGACAACGGCCCCCTGATCCGGGCAATATCATATTGATGAGTAGGAGGTTGATATTCTTAAGGAGGGGCTCATGGAACAGGTGGCATCTGAACAGGCGGGCATCCGATCCATTCCCCGGTGGCCGATTTTCACGGGATTTGCCCTGGCGGCCATGCTTGAAATTGCCGCCATCTACATCGGAGCTTATTCCCGGAATGTGCCTTACGACGAATTGTGCTCTTTCTTGTCGTCCTGTTTCGTCGTGCTGACCACCCTGTACTTTACTTTCCGGGCCGGCGAACATATTTTCCTGATTCCCGTAGGCGCCGCCATTTACATGGTCACCAAGTTTGTTGACTTTTTAGGATCTATTCCAATTTTTACTTATGTATATCCAATAGGTGACGTATACTTTGAAAGTAACCTGGTGCAATCCAGCATGTACGTGGTTGCCGCGGTTTTACTCATTTACAGTACCATGCTCTATATAATCCGGTTACGTGAAATCCGCCGTCGGCTGACGCGCAGCAACGCGGAACTTGAAACTGAACGGGCGGTCCTGCGGGAAACCAACCAGGAATTACGCTGGACCCGCGCCATGCTGGAGCAGGTGATCGAGTCGTTGCCTGTCGGCCTGTTCTGGAAAGACAGCGCGGGGCGGTACCGGGGATGCAACCGCCGGTACCTTGAGTTGCTGGGCACGGATCATGCCCGTCCGGAACAACTCATCGGTAAGACCGACGGGGAGTGCACCGGGACGCTCTACCGGGAATCCGACCATGGTCCCGGCTTGACCAGTGGCACGTGGCAGATTCAGACGCCCGGCGGAAACTGGCACATCCTGCGCAGGGCGCCGCTGGTTAATGCCGAAGGTGTCGCGACCGGTTGTCTCGGGGTTGTCGAGGATATTACCAATGAACGGCTGCTCGCCGAATCCCAGGCCCTGCTGTCCCGGGCGATTGAGCAGGTGGATTCGATCGTGGCGGTATTCAACGAACGGGGGCAGTTCGTGTACGCCAATCCCGCCTTCAGCGCCCTGACCGGCATGACCGGTGACCAGTTGCACGGAAAACCCTTCTCCACGCTTGCGAGCGCCCAGTTGCCGGAAGCCACGCTGACGGAAATCGTGCGGGTCGTCACGTCGGGAACATCCTGGAAGGGACGCGTGGTGCTGCGGAATGCCCAGGCAGGTTTTGCCCACGTGGACATGACCGTTTCCCCCATCTGGCGCGGCGAGGGAACCCTGTCGCATTTCGTGCTGCTTGGCCACGACGTCACCCGCGAACTGCTACTGGAACAGCAGTTGCGGCAGTCCCAGCGGCTGGAGTCGATCGGCCGGCTCGCGGGGGGCATCGCCCATGATTTCAACAACATGCTCCAGGTGGTAGGCGGGTACACCGAACTGATGCGCTCCCAGCTGCCCCCCGATTCTCCCTACCATCGCGCGCTGGAGGTCTGCGCCCGGGTTACCGACCGGGCGGCGCGGCTGGTAAGACAACTCATGTTATTCGGTCGCAGAGACCAGCCGGACAAGCCGGAACTCTTCGCCCTGAGCCAGACCATCTCGGACTTCCTGAAATTGTTGCGCAAGGTGATCGGCGAACACATCGAGGTGCGATTTGATGCCCAGTTGCAGGGTGACCTCGTGATGGGACAACCTGAACAGGTGGAACGGGTGGTGCTCAATCTCTGCGTGAACGCCCGGGACGCCATGCCGGAAGGGGGCACCATTACCCTGCGGACCACCACGCACTCGCCGGAAACGCTGCCCGTCGCATGGCCCGTGGGTCTTCCCGTGGGCACCTACTATTGCCTGGAAGTCGCCGATACCGGAACGGGCATTCCCCCCGAGGTCATGGAACATATCTTTGAGCCGTTCTTCACCACCAAGGAAGCGGGCAGGGGCACGGGCCTTGGCCTATCCGTCGCGTACAGCGTGATGCGGCAGCATGAGGGCGCGATCGCCGTGCAGAGCGCGCCGGGCAAGGGGACCACGTTCTACCTGCTGTTTCCGCCCGTGGCCAACGCCGAAGGCGCGGATAGACCGGATGACACCACCGATCCGAAACTCCTGCCCCGGGGCACGGAACGGATCCTCCTCGTGGACGATGAAGCCCACATCCGCGAGTGGTGCGGCGGTGTCCTGCGGGACCATGGGTACACCGTGACCGAGGCGGTGGACGGCGAAGACGGGTGGCGCCTGTTCAGCGAAAATCCGGGTGGTTTCGACCTGGTGATGACCGACGTGGTCATGCCCCGGCTGAATGGCGTGATGTTACGGGGACGCATTCACCGGGAGTGTCCCGATATCCCCGTGGTGCTCTGCTCCGGCTATACCCCCGACGTGGTGGGCCAGATGCTGTCTCCCGAAGATACCGCGTCGCTGTTACGCAAGCCCTACAGCATGCGGGATCTTCTCCACCGGATCCGGGAGGAGTTGAATTCGAGAAAACCCTGAGGCCTCATGGCTTCCGCGTTCTTCCCGCCGCGACAAAAAAAAACTTGCGCCTCCAAACAACACGTGTTACTATATTTTGTGGAGTAACAAGGTAGAGGTAGAAAGGACAGGCACATGAAAAAGGCATCTTTTCTTTCTGGGGCCATGCTGTTTCTGGGATGCGTTATGCTCGCGGTTCCATGGGCGGAAGCCGAACTGGTGTTCTCGTCGAGTTTTACCACGTTACCGGGGACCGTCATCCTGACGGGAAACGCTTATCATGCCGGCGGCTTTATTCACCTGACGGACGACGGACAGTTCAACCAGATGGGAACCCTGTTACTCCCCAGGCCCAACAAGCCGTTGCCCACCCTATCCATCAATTTCGCGGGGTACATTGGAGGAACAACTACTCCCGACGGTACGGGCATGTGCGTGGCTTACGGCCCCATCCCAGACGACGCGGTTTTTGGCAACGATTACACGCCTGCCGGCGGGTTCCCTGGTCTCAGGGTAAAATTTTATACCGCGGTGAACCGGTTTCAGATTTACTACAACGGTGTGCTAGTGCTCAATTCCAGTGTCTCGGATGGCACCTTGCGCTACAACGGCTTTAGACAGTTTCACATTACCGTGACGGCGGAGGGCCGATGCTCCGTGTACCAGGATGGCCGCGTTCGAGCCCAGAACGTCGCGTTACCCGGCTGGAATCCCCAGGCTGACTGGCGGGTAGCCTTCGGCGGCAGCACGGGCGCTACATCGAGCGATAACCACTGGGTAGACTCGTTGAGCGTGTCCACATCGGAGCCCCGGCCCATTTCCATCACGCGGCGGGATCCTACCCCCGTGGGTGGAGCCACCACGGAAATCGGCTACAACGTCACCTTCTCCGAAGCCATGCGGAACCTGGACCCGGCGGACTTCACGCTGACCACCCTTGCCGGCAATCCCCTGGCCAACATCCGCGAGGTCACCACGCCCACGTACCGGGTACTGGAAACCTTCAGTGGCTCGGCCGGGGTCGGCACGCTGACGGGCTCCGCGAACGTCAGTTCTTCCGTGCTTCGACTGACCACGGGCGGGGGCGCCCCTGAATCGGGAGGATGGTACTTCCAGCCGCCTTCCGCCATGCGCGCTTTCTACGCGGCCTTCAAGTTGTACTGTGGAACCGACGGGGCGGGTACCCAGAGCGGCGAGGGCGCCTGGTTCGGGTACGCGCCCAATGCCAATGATTACCAGTCGATTGCTCCGACAACGAACCCCGGGCTCTATGTCGTGTTCGATACCAACCTGAACGGCTCAGAAGTCGCGCCGGCAATTTGGGTGTATTCCAACGGGGTCCCTCGTGCTTACTCACGGGAAAATATTGCTGGAAACTGGATCGACGTGGCCGTCGGGGTGGATGATGACGGGCTCTGCACGGTAACGGTTAATGGACGGCCCATCTGCGGCAGCATGCAACTCCCGGGGTGGAACCCGCAAGCCAACTGGTATTTCGGACTGGCCGGGTTTGCCACGCCCCAGCGTCCATACACCCACTACGTCGATGACTTCGAACTGCACAACTCCACGCGGCAGGTGATCCTGGATACCCTATCGGGTGAAGGCGTCCTTCGCCTGGACCTGCTGAACGCCACCGCCGAAGACATGTTCGGGGCGTCCCTTCTTACCAATACCTATTCCACCGGTCATACCTACGAACTGGATTTCGTGCCGCCCGCGATCACCCTGACCGGACCGAGCTCGATAACCCTGGAATGTGGGGTAGATACCTATACGGAATTCGGGGCCACCGCGTATGACAACCGGGACGGTGACCTCACCGCGGCAATCGTAATCGACGCCTCCGCCGTGAATACAGGCACCCCGGGCGTCTATCTCGTATCGTACCAGGTTGCCGACTCCCTGGGTAACCAGGCCACGGCGTATCGGACCGTGATCGTCCAGGATACCCTCCCGCCGGTTTTGTCCCTGGTCGGCGGTTCTTCCGTGCTGGCCCAGTGCCACTTCACGTTCAACGATCCGGGCGTTGTCGCCATCGACACGTGTGACGGCACGCTTCCGGTCACGGTAACGGGATTGCTGGACACCAACACGCCGGGCGACTACACGCTCACCTACACCGCGACAGACAGCGCGGGTCATTCGGCCCAGGTCAGCCGGCAGGTAAGCGTGGTGGACACGATTCCGCCGGCCATCGGCGCGCCCTATGCTTTCGGTACGTTGTGCGGTGTGCCGTTCACCCTGCCTGACCGATTCGGGTATGACCAGTGCGCCGGGGTATTACCTGCCAGGGTGGTCGACCTGGGCAGCCTGAACCTGAACTCTCCGACCATAGGGGTTTACAGCGTCGCTTACGAGGCGGATGATGGCGTGAATGTCACGACCAATTACATGACGGTTTACGTGGAGGACATGGAACCACCCGTGCTGATGCTTCACGACACCAGTCCTATCCTGGCGGAGTGCGGGGTCCCGATACCCTACCCGGACTTGACGGTTACCGACAATTGCGCCAATCCTGTCCCCCTGGCGTGGGGATTCTATGGTCCCGGAACCAACCCGAATGCCCCGGCTGAGGGTACCTACCTTGGGGCAGTCGTCGCCTCTGACGGATCTAGTGAAGTCTGGGTACCCGACTTGATGGATCCACCGATCCAGATCACCGTGGTGGACACGCTGCCCCCGAATATCACCCTGAATGGCGATGCCGACATGGTGCTCGACTGTGGACAGGTTTATGTCGAGCCGGGTGGAACCGCCATGGACCTGTGCGAAGGGGACGTGACCACGACCATGGAAATCCAGAGCGCGGTACCGGAAGGGTTCCTGCCCCCGGGTACCTGGACGGTCATCTACAAGGCGCGCGACTCAAAAGCGCAGGAAGAAACGGTCATCCGTACCGTTACCGTGCTGGACAACTGCACGCTCCAGGTTAACCTGGTATCTCCAGACCAGGTAACCGTGGTAGAAGAAACGCCGGTAACCTTGGAAGTCCAGGTGGAAGGCGCGGTCGGTACGGCCAATCTGCAGTGGTATCGGAACCTTGGCGCCAAGGCATGGGAACCCATTCCCGACGCGACGGATACCACGCTGGTATTCGACCCGGTTTTCCTTGAAGACGCCGGCCTGTACTACTGCGAGGCCACCGACCTGGTCACCACCGTCCAGTCGCCGCAAATCCGGCTGATCGTGGACCGGGGCATTCCGGCAGCCGGGATAAGCGGCCTTGCCCTGCTGTCCATCGGCCTGGCAGTCCTGGGCGCGCGGCATACCCGGAAACGCTGATCGCGCGTGTTCGCGTCGCCGGGCGACAGGCCAGGGCCTGTCGTCCGGCTTTTTTTTCGCGTGCCCGCCGTGCCGCGTGTTGAGTACAATGATCGTATCGCCGGGCCATGATGCCGGCGGGAAGGGAGATGACTGCCATGCGCGCCTGCGTACTCGCGCTCGACCAGGGGACGACCAGTTCCCGGGCCATCGTGTTCGATGAAACGGGCCGTCCCGTGGCCACGGCCCAGCGGGAATTCGAGCAACTGTTTCCCAGGCCGGGATGGGTGGAGCATCGGCCGGAAGATATCCTCGAATCCCAGTTGTCGGTCGCCCGGAAAGCCATCGAACAAGCGGGGATCGCGCCGGGGCACCTGTCCGCCGTGGGCATTACCAACCAGCGTGAAACCACCCTCCTGTGGGATCGCCGCACCGGTAAGCCCGTGGCCAATGCCATCGTGTGGCAGGACCGCCGCACGGCCCCCCTGTGTGACCAGTTGCGCCAGGATGGCCTGGAATCCCTGTTCCGGGAACGGACGGGGTTATTGCTGGACGCGTATTTCTCGGGCACCAAGCTGGCCTGGCTGCTGCGGGAGATCCCCGGAGCCGCGGACGCCGCGAAAAAAGGCGACCTTGCCTTCGGTACCGTGGACACGTGGCTGGCCTGGAACCTGACGGGGGGGCGGCGACACATCACCGACGCGTCCAACGCCTCCCGCACGCTGCTGTACAACATTCACGCGGGCGACTGGGACGATGACCTGCTCCGGGCCCTGGATATTCCCCGGGCGGTATTGCCCGAAGTCACCGACTCCTCGGGAAACCTCGGCGGGGTAGACGGCAACATGCTGCCGGGCGGCCCCATGATCGGCGGGATCGCTGGAGACCAGCAGGCCGCGCTGTTCGGGCAACTCTGCCTGCAACCGGGCATGGTAAAAAATACCTACGGGACGGGCTGTTTCATGCTGCTGTTCACGGGGGACCGCGCGCCGGCTTCCAGGAACAACCTGCTGACCACCGTGGCCTGGCGACGAGAGGGCCGCTTGTCTTATGCCCTGGAAGGGAGCGTGTTCATCGCGGGAGCGGTTGTCCAGTGGCTACGGGATGGCCTGGGCATCATTGGATCCGCGCCGGAAATCGAGGCGCTGGCCGCCTCGGTTCCCGATACTGGCGGCGTGTACCTTGTGCCGGCCTTCGCAGGACTGGGCGCGCCATGGTGGGATCCGCGCGCCCGGGGCACCATCGTGGGCATTACCCGTGGCACCACCCGCGCCCACATCGCCCGGGCCGCGCTGGAAGCCATCGCCCTGCAGGTGGCCGATGTCCTGGACGCCATGCGGGAGGATGCCGGCCTCACCATCACGGAACTGCGGGTAGACGGCGGCGCGTCGGCCAACAACCTGCTCATGCAGATCCAGGCGGACTTGTGCGGCATTCCCATCGCCCGCCCGGGGATCGTGGAAACCACCGCGCTGGGAGCGGCCCTGCTGGCGGGGCAGGCCGCCGGCGTGTGGCCCGATGACCACGCCCTACTTCAGTGCCGCGAGGAAGACCGCCGGTTCCTGCCCATCGGCGAGGCCCGGGAACGGCAGGCCCGGCGCGACCAGTGGCGGCGCGCCCTGGAACGGGCCCGCGACTGGGCGGATTGATCCCCCGGAGGAAACACGATGTCCAGCCTGCTCCTGATACCCCTAGCCATCACCCTGGCCCAGGTACCCCCTCTTTTTACCTCCGGCATTGACCGGATCGAACGGATGGCCGCGGCCTGCGACGTGATCCTCCGTCCCGACACGATTGCCCCGGAATGGTGGGCGGGCGCTCCATCCGTCCTGCGGGACGAGGACGGCACCTGCTGGCTGGCCTGCCGGATGAGACGGGGCGACGGTGAACGGGGCCGCAGGGGATATGAATTACGGATTCTCAGGAGCGCCGATGGCGTGCGGTTCGACCGGGTCCTTTCCATCACCCGCGAGGCCGCGGGCGTCCCAGGATTTGAACGCCCCGCCCTGGTTTGCGATCCGGCGTCCGGCAAATACGCGCTGTTCGGGTGCGCGCCATGGCAGGACGGTCCATGGCAGATCATCCGTTTCGCCGACGCGGACCGTCCCGACCGGTTTGACCCGGCATCGGCCCGTCCCGTGATCGGTCCCCTGCCCGCGGAACGGGACCGCGATACCCTGCCCGAGGAATACAAGGACCCGGTGGTGTTTCACGACGGCAGTCGATGGCATTGCTGGGTCATCGGATACGCGCGCCGCAACGAGCGGATCTTTCATTTCATCAGCGACGACGGGTGGACCTGGCAACCGGCCGGGGATCCCCGACTTTCGATCCTGCCACTGGCGGGCTGGCACGACTTTTTCGTCCGGCCGGCCTCGGTGGTACCCGCCGGCATCGGATGGGTGTTTTTCTACGAGGGGTCCAACTCGGCCTGGCCGGACCCGGTGTATAACGTTCTCACCGGCGTGGCCTTTACCTTCGACCTCGTAACCTACGTGGACCTGACGCCAACGCGGCCATTGCTGGCCAGTCCCACGCCGGGCGTTTTCCACACCTTCCGGTATTCTTCCTGGGTTCGGGTGGACCATGAACTGTGGGCGTACGCCGAGGTGGCCTGCCCTGACGGTACCCACGAAATCCGGCGTTTCCGGTTCCTGGATTCTTTCTGATGTATGGATATGCAAGGCATGAAAATGAATCCTTCCATCACGCGACCCGCGTGCTGTACCAGGCGTCTTAAACCCACCTGGACCATCCTGCTCGCCCTCCTGGTCACCACGGTGACCGCGCTGGCCGTGGAACCAGGTGATCCGCCGGGCGCGGAATCGTTCCTCTCCGCCCTGGCCAAGGAACGCGCGGGAAAACCGGATGAAGCCGTCGATATCTTCCGGAAACTGGAACGGGAACAGGTTGCCCTCAGCCCCTATGCCGCCATCCGGGCGGCAGACCTGCTGGCCCGACAGGCAAGGCATGCCGGCGAGGCAGAACAGGTTCTTCGACGTTACGCGGATACACCGGAATTCCCGGCACCATGGACCCGGCTCGCGAAAACCAGGCTGGCCCGGTTGCTGGCCGATACCGGACGCCACGCGGAAGCGGAACGATACTGGAAAGAGGTATTCAGCGGATTACCTTCCATACCGTGGTTCATGGAGGACGAGGAGTGGCGGCGTATTGAAAACCTGCTGTCCACGCCCGAAACCGCCATGGCCGCCCTTTCCCTGTTGCGACCCCGCGCGGAAAGCATGTTCATTCAGCGTCGCAAGCAGGCGGCGGAAGCCCTGCTGAAACTGCCCGACCCCCACGCACGGGCCCTGGGCGCGCAGGCGATGCTGCGCTCAGGCATGATGGATGAAACCAGGGCCCTGTTCAACGGGGAAAATGTCCAGTTCCATGTCGATGGCATGGGATCGATGCCCTGGCGCGCGCTCCAGCAAGCCCTTTCAGCCACCAACCCACCCGCGCCCGAGACGCGCGCGACCCTGAAAAACCTCCTGGAAGCCAATGCCGAACACCCGTGGCTCGAAGCATGGCTGATCTTCTGCGCGCGGTCGGCCGCGGGCAGCAACGCCTGGGACACCGCGCGGATGTTCGTCGATGCCCTCCTGGAAATTTCACCCGGGGATGATGTCCATACCGTCGAAGCGGTTTACTGGCTGGCGGGGCGCTTGCGGGAAGCCAGGGAAACCGCGCGGGCTGAAGCGGTGTACAAACAGGTGATCGACCGGTATCCCGGGAACGGCCGGGTGTTCTGGTGCTGGATGAACCTCGGCGACATGGCCAGGGACGCCGAACGCTGGGCCGACGCCGCGGAACGGTACGCAAAGGCCGCGGAGGCTACCTCCCGGGCCGATTACCGCGCGCGGGCCCGGTGGCGCGAAGCCGAGGCCGCCGGCCGTTTACATGACACCCAGCGACAACAGGCGGCCCTGAAGGCGGCCGCCGCGTGCGGTCCCGGACCTTACGAGGCCCATCGGGCGGTTGCCCGGCTCAAGGACCCGGAGGCGCGTTCCCTGCCGGGCGCCCCCGCGGGTCTGCTGGCGTATCGTCCCACGCCCCACCGGATCGACCCGGCTTTTCATCCCGCATCGGAAGCGGATCAACGGGTATGGTTCTTTGCCCGGCACGGCCTGCCGGAAGGCGAGTGGGAAACCCTGCACCTGGTCCTGTTCCCGCCGGCAGGTGCCGATCGCCGCGCCTTGCTGGGATTCCTCTGTGACGCCGGGTACATGCATACCGTGGTCAACCTGACCCTCGGCGAGCGCGCGGATTTCACCGATCGGGACGATACCGCCCTGTGCCTGGACTATCCCGTGGCTTACTGGCCCATCGTGTCGCGGCTTGCCCGCGCCTACAACCTGGATCCCTTTCTGCTGCTGGCCGTCGCGCGGCAGGAAAGCACCTTCCGGCCTTCCCTAATTTCACGGGCAGGCGCCGTAGGCGTGATGCAGGTATTGCCGAAAACCGCGCGATGGATGGTCTCCAAGGATCCGGACCTGCCCCAGGACGCCCCGACCCGCCTGATGGAACCGGAATTTTCGATCCATCTCGGCGCGGCCTACCTGCGGAAAATGCTGGACCAGTTCAACGGAAACCTTGTTTACGCGGTGGCGGCCTACAACGGCGGACCCGGGAACTGTTCCAAGTGGGTGCGGGCGGGGGGACACCTCCCGCCGGAATCGTTTATCGAAACCATTCCCCTAGAGGAAACCCGGGACTACGTGAAAAAGGTCCTGGGCAATCTCGCGGCCTATCACAGCCTGTGGTCCCCGCCATGAGCCCCCGACTGTCGCTGGTAATGATTGTGCGGGACGAGGCGGATTGCCTGGCGGACTGCCTGCAATCCGCGCGGCACATCGTCGATGAAATCGTCATCGCCGACACGGGTTCCACGGACGGCACGCCCGAAATCGCCCGGCAATTCGGCGCGATCGTGTTTGACCAGCCCTGGCGGAACGACTTCGCCGACGCCCGGAACGCCGCCCTGGGCCGGGCCAGCGGCGACTGGGCGCTCCACCTGGATGCCGACGAAGTACTCGACCCGGAAGGTGCCGCCCTCATCCGCCAGGCCGTGGACGTGGACGGCAACGGCGCGGACGCGTTCGAGGTTACCCTGGCCAATTACTGCGACGATCCACGCGCCTGGCGATGGACCCCCGCTCCACCGGATTCGCCATGGGCCCGCGGTCGCAGCGGCTACCTTCCCGTTCCCCTTGTCCGCCTGTTCCGGACGCGCCGGGGGTTCGAGTACCGAGAGCCCATTCACGAAAACCTGGCAGCCAGTATCCGCGAACGGGGCGGGGTCATTCGTCCCCTGCCGGTGATGATCCATCATTACGGTTACGACCCCGAAGCAACCCGGCGGGGGAAAAAGGCTTCCCTTTACCTCGCGATCGCCCGGGACAAGGCCGCCGCGCATCCCGACGATCCCAAGGCCCGGCATGACTACGCGGAACAGGCCCTCGCCTGCGGTGACCCGGTTACCGCGGAAGCCGAGTGCCGCGCCGCCCTTGCCGTCTCCCCGGCATACCTCCCCGCCCGGTTCACCCTTGCCACCATCCTGCTGAACCGGGGAGCCCTGCGGGAAGCGGAGACCCTGCTGCGCGCCATCGCATCCGAAACGGAAAACCTGCCCCACGCGCCCCTTGCCCTGGGGGCCATCGCCCTGCGGTATGGTGACCTGACCGAGGCGGAACGCTGGATCGACCGGGCCCTTGCCCTGCAGCCTCGTTTCGTGCTGGCCCGGTTGTACCGCGCGCGCCTGCTGGACCTGCGAGGAGAAACCGCCGCCGCGCGACAGGAACTCGAGACCGCGGTCCGCAAGTTTCCATCCCTGGAGGAACCTGCCCGCCGTTTACGCGCCTTGACCTTGCGGCACCAGGCCACGGACCCGCGGGAATCCTCGCCCCTGGAAGCCCTGCGCCTGCTGCTGGAAGCCCAACAACTGGATCCCGAAGACCCGATCATCTACAAGGCGATGGCCACCCACCTCGAAGCGATCGGGCAGCACGAACGAGCCGCCCAACTCATTGAAAAAGCCCGGGCCCTGGCGCCCTTTCTTTACGATTGACCCGGAAGCCGTTCTTCCCGGGACATCCGGATCCGCGCGTCCGCGTCGAGACGTTCCAGGGCCTCCGACCTCGCGGCACCGTCAAAACACGTGGACAGGTAACTCCGCAACAACCGCTCCTGGGCTGGCAGCGCGATGCCATGCAACGCGCCATGACGTCCGGCCACATGCCCGGCAAGCCCGAGAAACCATGCCCAGGGGGATCCGCTCGCGAGGGGTGCCCAGGGTAACAGGTGACGGAAACGTCCCCGGTTATGGAACAGGTCGGTCATCCGGGCCACCTGGCGCGTCCGGGCCAGGCCATCCCATGAAAGCCAGCGCGTCCGAATCACTTCGTAGGGTGGCGCGGGATTGAACACGATATCCTCGCCGGGCGCAGTCGTGATCGGCGATCCCCGCAACCGCTTGAGAATACCCAACTGAACTTCATGGGCACCCGTGGCGTAAAGCCGGTCGAAGCCTTCCCGAATGGATGCCTCCGAATCGAACGGTAATCCAGCGATCAGGTCGATATGCACGTCGGCGCCCGTCTTCCGCAGCAGCAGGCGCGTCACCTCGATATCCCGATCGGGGTCTCCCCCACGCCGGATGGCCTCGCGGGTCACCGGGTTCAGCGACTGTATCCCCACTTCCAGGTGCAGCACCCCGTCCGGGAAAGCGCGTAGCAGCGGCAGCATTTCCGCTTCCCGGAAAAAGCCCGGGTGAATCTCGAGATGCAGCGACAGGCCAGGCCAGGCATCGGCGGGCTGAAACAGCGAAAGTACGTCCGCCATCCGCCCGGGATCCAGGTTGAACGTGCGATCCACCAGTTTTATCCGGCGCGCGCCTCGCCGCAACAGTTCTTCCACCGCCCGGGCCACCCTTTCAATCGGCACGTAACGCACCCCCTTTTCTACAGCCGACAGGCAGTACGCGCACTGGCAAGGACATCCCCGGCTGGTTTCCAGGTAAACCGTGCGCCTGGCCAGGTCCTCGTCGGTATACAGGTCCACGGGTAGCGGAATACGTTCATCTGGAACGGGTGGGGCTTCCAGCACCTTCCGGTCCAGAGGACGCCCCTGGAGCGCGTCACGAACCAGGTCGGGGCATACCTGCTCTCCTTCGCCACAGATCACGGCGTCCAGGGCATCAAAGGCCGGAAAGGCGTCGGGTTCCCGGAAGAGTTCTGGTCCTCCCCCGATCAGCAGGAGGTCCGGACGAGCCGCCTTCAGGATCCCGGCCGCGTCCGCCATCAGGCGGACATTCCAAATGTACACGCCGAGCCCCACTATCCTGGGCGCGCGCCGCAAGATCGCCTCAGCGATGTCCCACGGGGAATGATCGAGGGTGAATTCGAAGGTCTCCACCCGGCAGGGCACGGAACGCAGGGCGTCGGCCAGGCACCGCAGTCCCAGGCTGGCATGGGTATAGCGGGCGTTGGCCGTGGCCAGTACCACCGTTGCGTTACAGTCTGAACACATGTTTATTACCGCTTACCCGGCCCGCAGGGTTCGTGATGTTCCGTCCCGCTATCATAGCCCAATCCTCTCCCCGGGCGTCTCCGTCCGGCCATTTTCCCGTCCGCCCGGACTTTGGTATACTGAACAATTATGAACCAGAATGGTACGCTTTCTCTGACCGTGCTGGGCGGTGGCGGCGAAGTAGGCGCGAACGCGTACGAGGTCTCCTGCAGCGGCGCCCGGATCCTGCTGGACTGCGGCACCCATCCCAAGAAAGAGGGGCCGGAAACCCTGCCCGCGCTATCCCTGCTGAACCGGCCGCCTCATGCCTGCCTGTTCACCCACGCCCACGTGGACCACTGCGGGGCGGCTCCCATGCTGGGAAAAATGTTTCCCGGCGTCAAGGGGTATGCCTCGGATCCCACCGTCATCCTGATGGACCGGATGCTGCACAACAGCGTGTCGGTCATGGAGGCCCTCGCCAAGGAACGCGGCATTTCCGAATACCCTCTCTATGATCACTACGACGTTAACTTTTTCATACGACACATGACGGGGGTGGCCTTCGGCCGGCCTTTCTTTGTCCAGGCCCCGGTACCGGTGGAGGTTTCGTTTCACGAAGCGGGACACGTGCTGGGCAGCGCGGGTATCCTGATCCAGTTCCCGGGCCACACGCTGTATTACACCGGCGACGTGTGCCGGAAGCCGCAATTCCTGCTCGGAGGCGCGCGCTTTCCACGCCGCAACATCCGCGTCGACACGCTGATCATCGAGTCCACCCAGGGCGGAACCGATGAAGGCAAGCACTTCCCCTTCACGGAAGAGACCAACCGCCTCGCCCGCGCCGTGGACCAGGTGATCCGGCGGGGAGGATGCGTGCTCATTCCCAGTTTCGCCCTGGGCCGCACCCAGGAAATGGTCAACCTCCTCGCCCACTTGCGGGAAACGGGTCGGATCGCCCCGGCAGACATTTACACCGCGGGGCTGGGACGGGCCATCTACGAGGTATACGACAAGTTCAGCGACCACCTGAAACCAGGAGCCTGGTTGCGGCCCCTGGACATGTTCAAACGCATGAATAACGTCGTCGCGGAACCCGGGGAAATCCGGAACCTGCTGGCCAGGCCATGCATCATCGTGGCCACCTCGGGCATGATGCTCGAAAACACCCCTTCCGCCGTGCTCGCCGCGGCGATGACCCGGGAAGAACGGCATGGTATCTTTTTCGTGGGATACCTGGACCCCGAAACGCCGGGGTACAAGTTGCTCCACGCGGCCCAGGGAGACCCGATCCAGTTCGAACTGGAAAAGCCCCCCGTTCCCAAGGGGCCCGCGGAAGTCCGCTCCTTCCGGTTCAGTGCCCACGCTACCCGTTCCGAACTGGCGGAAATCATCGATCGGTTCAACCCGAAAAACATCGTGTACATTCACGGCGATCCCGACGCCCTGGCATGGATGCGGGCTAATACCGGGAACGGCGGGGTTTCCTGCGTGCCCATGATCGGCCAGACGGTAACCCTGGAGGCCTGAGGGTGGCAACGGGCGCGTTCAGACACCGGGTCTACGGATCCTTGACCCGCGCGGCCTTCGGCGTGGTGCGGCGCCTGCCGCCACCCACCGCCCGACGCCTGGGCCTGGCCATGGCCGGTCTGGCTGGACGTGTCGTTCCCCGGGTGCGCGCAATCGGTTCCGCGAACCTGGACCTCGCCTATGGCGATGCCCTCACGCCGGTTGAAAAACAGGCAATCCTGCGAGGAGCCGTGGAAAACCTGGGCATCGTGGCCGCGGAATTCTGCCGGATTCCCGAACTGGCCACCCCCGTGGGGCGTAACCTGTTCGACGTGACCGGCCTGGAGCACATCGATCGAGATCGGGGCGCCATCTTCGTAAGCGCCCATTTTGGTAACTGGGAATGGCTGGGGCCCGCTGGAGCGGCCGTGGGACTCAAGGTGGCCCTGGTAGTCCGGCCTTTTGACGATCCCCGCCTCGACCGGTTGATCGATGGCGTGCGCCGGTCCGGAAACGTGGAGACCTTCGGCAAGGACAACGCCCTCGGCTCCCTGCTCAACTGGCTGCGAAACCGGGGCGCGGCAGGTATCCTTGCCGACCAGAGCCCCAGGGAAAACGGGGTGCCCGTGACCTTTTTCGGCCAGCCGTGCTGGGCCACGGCCGGGCCAGCCCTCATCGCGCGGCGCGCCCGGGTACCGATTCACCCGGTGTTCATGACCCGTCAGCCTGGCGGCCGGTACGTGCTGGCCTTTGAACCCCCCATCGAACCCGCGGAAACGGGGGATCCCCTGGAGGACCTTCGGCTGACCACCCAGCGTATTCAGGATGCCCTGGAAAAACACGTCCGGGCGTGTCCGGAACAGTGGCTATGGATGCACCGCCGATGGCGAATCCGGGATCGGCTGGAACGGGAATGGGCCGAACGCAAGGCGCGCCGCGCGCGTAGAGCCCCCGAAGAAGGAGATGCATCCGGGTGAACACCTTGCGGATAGGATCCTGCGTCCTGGGCGATCGGCCCAGAATAGCCGCCGCCATCTCCGGTTTCACGGACCTCGCGGAGATCGATGCCGCGCTCGGGGAAGGGGTGGACCTGCTGGAAATCCGGGCGGACCTTTTTCCGGATCCCCTTTCTTCTCGCGTTGACCGGTACCTGGACCAGTTGCGTCCAAGGCCCGTGCTGCTGACCATCCGGCAAAGCGAAGAAGGTGGACGATGGCCCGGAAATGAACCGGCCCGGATGGAGCGGTATTTCCAGTTAATGCCCATGGCCGACGCGGTAGACGTGGAACTGCGTGCCCCCATCGTCATGGATATCACCCATGCCGCGAAAGCGCACGGTAGAACGGTCATCGCCTCTTATCATAATTTCAACGAAACGCCAGAAGCGGCCACGCTGGAAGCCCTGCATGATGAGTTCAGGAAAACCGGCGCGGATATCCTGAAAATCGCGGCATGGTGCCACACCCAGGCGGACACGCAGCGACTGGCCGCTTTCCTGTGTTCCCGGGAAACGACGCCCATGATTGTGCTGGGTATGGGCCCCGCCGGGCGGCCCACGCGCCTGCTTTTCCCATTCCTCGGGTCTCTGGTAACCTATACATATCTCGGCACGGCCAGCGCGCCGGGACAGTTGAATCACAGGGAGTTGACGACCCTGCTGGAACAGATCCAGGGAGGAGTCGTCGGAAACGGTTCTTCATGACAGGAGGCAATACCATGCAGCGTTCGGTGATCATTCAGTCCAATGGGACGGGCCAGAAAGAATTGAATGAACTGCTGGCCCAGGGCTGGAAAGTGGTTTCCATCACGGCCAACCACAGCAGCAGTTACAACGATTTCCTGATCATCATCGAAAAAGAAGACGCGCCGAAAAAAGACGCGTGAAGCATTCCGGCGGTAGACATTTCTCCATTCCTGGGGAGGTGGGTGTTTTTTTTCGCCCCGTAAAAGGAATCTGATCTATGCGTAACACCGGGTGGTTATGGATTTCCTGCATGGTCATGGTAACGGTTCCCCTGGGGGCGTTCGCGGACACACCGGCTTCCGACAAAATCCCCGGGCGGTACGTCATAACGGATTTTTCCGGTGAAAGCGGCTTTTCCGGCCTGGGAGACGACGGCCGGACCCTGGGCCCCGAAGGAGCCCGACATCCCCGCCTATCTCTGTTCGGTGAGCCCGAAGCCATCGAAATTCATATCCGGCAGGCCACGCCCGGATCGCGCGTAGGCATGGCCCTGGTATCTCATTTTCAGACCTTCCGCCGGGTAAGCGATCCCCTGTCCGGGGGAACCCAGGCCCTCGTTTTCCCCCCGCCACCCGATGGCTGGGAACATAGCGGCGCGGAAGAACAGCATGTCACCTATCCCCTGCAGTTGATTGAGTTGTGGCTGGTTCCACCGGAATCGTCCCCCGCCTCGCCGGTCGCGGTGCTGGACCGGATTGAATGCGCCACCCGGATATCCCGGGATCGACAACTGGTCTTGTGGGCCGAATGGGCCCAATCCCAGGTGGGCTCCCGTCGCTCCATGCGGATTCAGGCCTGGAACCTGACCCCTGAGGACGTCACCGGAACCCTGGAAATACGACAGGTGGACTGGGAGGAACGTCCCCTGAACGAACCGGTCTCCCAGGCCTGGATGCTTCCCGGCGGCGGCGCCTGCCAGGAATTGGTCTTCAACGTTGCTATCCCCGATCACCTCAATTTTACCGAGGTCCTCGCGCAGTTCCGACCCAACCGTGAGGACCTACCCCCGGTTACGGGGCGCGTCTGCCATACCCGCGACCTGCCCGATGGAGGCGATACGCTGCTACGCCCGGAATCCCCCTGGGGCATGGGAGTCTACCTGTATCGCTACGGACCCGATGACCATGACAAGGTAGCGGCGATCGCCCGCAAAGCCGGCGTCAAGTGGAGCCGCGAGGAGTTCAGCTGGGCCAACACGGAAGTCGCGCCTGGACAATACGATTTCAACTTCTACGATTCCGTCGTGTCGGCGGCCCACCGCAACGGGATCAGCGTCTATGGCCTGCTGTGTTACTGGGGACGATTTACCGATCCCTACACCGAAAAAGGGATCGATGATTTCTGTCGCTGGGCCCGGGCCGTGGTACGGCATTTTAAAGACCGTGTCAAGTACTGGGAAATATACAACGAGCCCAACATCTTCTTCTGGAGCGGCCCCAAAGAACTGTATCCCCTGTTGCTGAAACGGTGCTACGCCGCGATCAAGGAGGAAGATCCCGACGCCCACGTACTGGGGTGTTCCACGGCCGGCATCGATCGGAATTTCATTCAGCAGGTCCTCGACGCGGGGGCGCCGTTTGATATCCTGACCATCCATCCCTATCGGCGCGACCTGAACGAGGACCAGTTCGCCCGGGAATTGCGACGCGTGGCTGAACAGGTTGGCAATCGGCCCGCCTGGATCACGGAAATGGGATGGTCCACCCACGCGGCGGGAGTGAGTGAGCGGTCGCAGGCAACACTGCTTGCCCGGAGTTATCTGGCTGCCGTGTGGTCGGGGGCGTGCCAGAACATGGGGTGGTACGACCTGCGGAACGACGGGTCAGATCCCTTCGTGTTCGAGCATAACTTCGGGGTACTTTACCAGGATTTTTCGCCGAAGCCGGCGTTCCGCACGCTGGCCTCGGTGTGCCTTACCCTGGGCGAGGGCAAACCCGAACCGGTACCCTGTAAACGGGATGGTGTTCGGGCGTTGCGCTCGGGCAGAGGCGCGGCCGTGTGGTCGGACCAGGATATGACGGCGCGGGTGATCTGCGACCGGTCGCCAGCGCGCGCGTTTAACCTGATGGGAGAGCCGATACCGATCGGAAGGAACTCCCGTACAATCGTTCTGTCCCTGAGAGCGGGCCAACCGGTATTTATTGTAGGCGCCAGCGTGAAACGGGTTGAATAAAAAAGCGGATTGTACGGCAGGTGATATTAATGCGTATTTACGTTGTGATAAAATAAAAAGGTGCCATCATTTCGTGGCGCAGGCATACATGGGGGCAGACATGGCTGAATTCGACGCGTCCGTCATTATTCCCCTGGGTACGGGGGACAGGCCGGAAGGCACGTTGTGCGCCGCCCTGGAAAAACAGACCTGGCCATTGGGCAAGTTTGAGGTGGTGTTTATAGGGGCCGACCTGGACAGCCGCTCCATGGCCGCCCACGACGAGCGGCGCGTACCGGGCTCGGTGGTCATGCGGCAGATCCGGGTGCCGGGAACCGTGGAACCCGACCTGATTCATCGGGCGGCCCGGGCAGCCCGGGGAGAGTGCCTGATCTGCATGGGATGCGACATGCTCCCTTCCTCCCATTTCGTAGAGGCCCACGTGTCCGCCCACCGTGACCTGGATGGGTGGGGACTTGCTTATGGCGCGTCGCTGCCCCATCCCCGGCTGCGCCCAGGAAAATTCACGCGGTGGACCCTGCCCGATGAAAAACCAACCAAAGACGCCGCGGGAGACGTTCACAGTCACGAAACGGTGGCCTGCTGCAACAATTTCAGCCTGCTGAAAGAACGGTACTTCGACCTGGGCGGCCTGCCGGGGGGGTATTTTACCGCCACGATGAGCATTGCCGCCCTGGGCAGCCGAATCCGCCGGAAGGGCGGCCAGATCTTTCACGTCCCCCGGGCCCGCGCGTTACTCTGGCGCTGCACCGACCTGGATACCCTGCGGCGCTGGATGTACCTGCGGGGCATGGATATTCACACGCTGAAGAACGATGACCCTGACCTGCACGCCCTGTTCGTGAAACTCTATCGCCTGGACCGGTTCAGCCTACGTCGGCTGATTGATGGGTTTTACCATCCCAACCGCGTGAAAGTATGCCGGCAGGGACCACAGGACGTCCGGGTACTGGGCTCTCTGCTGGAACGGCTGCTCACCCATGAACGTTACCTGGGCTACCGGGACGCAAAGCGGCACAGGCGGCCCGCGTGGAGTCCCATGGGGAGGCCAACGTTCATGGCTGCCCTGGACCCTGACCAGGAAGAACCCACCAACTGATTCGTCTGGTTGCCCCCGCCCGCTTCGGATAGATATGCTGAACCTGGCGGCAGGTAATTTTGATCCGACACGCCTGGCTGCCGCCGGTCCTGGCATGATACCAGCGCACTGCGTCAATAGTAACCCTGTCCGAAAAGATCGGGAGGATATGCACCACCCGGACCGACGAGATTTCCGGTACCTGGTTGTACTGTTATTGGCAGGGGCGGCGTTGCGCGCCTGGTACCTGTGGGAAGTCACCGGGGCCCCTGACTTCAGGGCACTGCAGCAGGACATGGAGGTGCAGGATTACCAGGCCCGGGCCATGCTTTCGGGGGATTGGACGCCTCCCCCCCACCGCCAGGATCCAGAAATCAACGTGACGCCCTATTACCGTCCACCCGGTTATCCCTGGCTGCTGGCGGGAATCTACGCGCTGACCGGAGGCAGTTACCTCGCGCCACGGGTGTTCAACAGCATCCTGGGCCTTTTGGTCATCGTGCTGGTATACCGGCTTGGCAAGGCCGCGGGGGACCGCCGGGTCGGCCTCGTGGCGGCGGCCCTGCTGGCCCTGTACTGGGGGGCGATCTATTACGAAGGTGAGGTCAACGATCCCGCGGTCTTCGTGTTCCTTATCCCCTGCCTGCTGCTCACGTTACGCCGATGGGCGATATCCGGGAGTATCTCCTGGGCACTGCTTGCCGGCCTGGTCACGGGCTGCTACGCCATCATGCGTCCCAACATCCTGTTGTTCGGTCCCTTCATGGCCTGCTGGATCGCCGCGTGGTGCTGGCGACAGGGACGGTTAAAACAGGTTCCCGGCGCATGGGTGGCGCTCGCGGTGGGAACCGCGGTGGTCATCGCGCCGGTGACCGCGCGCAACTGGATGGTATCCGGCGAGCTGGTACCCATCTCCACCTATTTCGGGGAAAACCTGCTCATCGGTAACAGTGAAGAGTCCGACGGGTACACCTCGTGGACCCCCTATCTCCAGGAACTGGAAGGCACGGGGCAGTTTTCGGTATGGGTGTACAACAATATCGTCCGGGGCCTGGGAAAGGAAGTGGGCAACCCGAAGTTAACCCACTCCGAAGCCTCGAAGATTTTCGCGCGAAAGGCCATGGAGTGGATCCGGAAAAATCCCGGGAAAGCCCTCCGGCTGGCCATGGTAAAGGCCGTACTGTTCTGGTCGCCCCGGGAAATCACAGAAAACAAGGTAGTGGAGGGCGAAAAACACTTCTACCCCCCCTTGAAATACCTGCCGGGATTTCCGTGGGTGGCCGGTCCTTTTCTGGGGGGACTGCTGCTCCTGCTGGCCGACGCGACCTTCCGGAAAAAACGTTCCATGACTGGACAGGCCATCGGGGTTTCGTCTTCCGACGCGGCGACCGTGCCTCCACCAGGCTGGATCTGGGCCCTGGTGCTCAGTTTTATCCTGGTGTACTACCTGTCATTTCTTCCGTTCTTCGTGAACGCCCGCGCGCGGCACCCGCTGGTGCCGCTACTGTTCCTGGTGGCGGGATACGGGCTGGTCCGGATCGTGGACACGTGGCGAACCCCGAACATGCCCGCGCTCCAGCGGCTGGCGCCAGCCCTCCTGCTCTGCGTCACCACGGCCCTGGCCCACGTGAACTGGATTCCCTACGAACCCGACATGGCCCGGTGGCATTACGCCCGCGCGGAGTCCTGGCTTATTGCCGGAGAGCCCGAAAAAGCCATTCCGGAAGCGGAACAGATGCTGCGGCTCAAGTATGCCAGTTACATGCCCTTCCGGCTGGGACACGCCTTCGCGGAAAAGGGATACCACGCGCTTGCCGCCCGCCTGCTCGAAGCGGCCCTGGGGCCAGAACCCGCCACCCAGCCCCGGCCCTACCGGCAGGACCTGTATTTCCACATCGGGGCCAACCTGCTGATGGATGGCCAGACCGACCAGGCCAGGATCTGGCTGGAACGAGCCCTGGAACTCAATCCCCGTGACGCCCGCGCGATGAATGACCTCGGGTGGATCGCGGAGCAGGCCGGAGACCGGGAAACCGCCAGGAAGTGGTATCCGAAAGCCCTTGCCGCTTCTCCAGATTTCCGCCTGGCCAAGGAGAACCTCGCGCGACTGGCGCGGGAGGAAGGAAATTTCCCGTTGTCGGTTCGACTCTGGCGGGAATTGTGCCTGGACTATCCGAAAGCAGCTACGTATCCTTTTGAACTGGCCCTGACCTGGGCCACGGCGGGCAACGTCGAAAAGGCCGAGCGGTACTACCGGGAAACCCTGCGGATCGATCCGGACCATGCGCGCGCGTGGAACAACCTTGGCTGGCTCCTGGTGAGCGCCGGGCGGCATGGAGAGGGTATCCAGTGCCTGCGGCAAGCCCTGATCATCGATCCCGCGTTTACCCTCGCGCGGGTAAACCTGGCCCAGGCGCTGCTGGCTACCGGCAACGCTGAAGCCGCCGCGCACGAAGCCCTCGCCGGCCTGGAGCAAGCCCGGAACGAAGCGGACCGGCTGTCCCTGCTGGCCGTGCTGGGCCTGGCGGAACTGGAGCGGGGCGATCCGAACCGCGCTCTCGAAGCCTTGCGAAAGGCGGCTCCGCTGGCGGAAACCACGCCCATCGTCCGGCTCTGGCTGGCGCGGGCCCTGCTGGAAACCGGCGACGCGGGAGCAGCCTTGGCGGAAACCGGGCGGTTGTGCCAGGAATGGCCCGATAACCCGGATACCTGGTACTGGCGAGGCCGGGCGCTGGAAGCCACGGGAGACCTGGATGGCGCGCGAGAAGCCTACGAAAAAGCGTTGGAACGGAATCCGTCGCAACCGGCGTACCGGGAAGCGCTGGACAACCTCAACCGGGCGGAGACGCCGCGGCCACTCCCATAAAACACCAGGCGGTGCCCACCCCGAAGGACAGGCACCGCCCCGTGTTTCGTGACAGAAATCAGTTGGCTTTCTTCTCGGGCAGTTCCGTTACCAGGCATTCGGTGGTGATGATCATGCCGGCCGCGCTCACCGCGTTCTGCAGGGCGCACCGGATCACCTTTGCCGGATCGATGATGCCCGCCTTGATCAGGTCCTCGATCTGACCGGTGGCGGCGTTGTATCCCACGGACCCTTTTTCCTTGAGCACCGCGTTCACGACCACCTGGCCCTCTTCTCCGGCATTCTCGGCGATCTGGGCGAGGGGCGCGGCCATGGCCTTCCACAGCATCATCGCGCCGATTTTTTCATCGCCTTCGAGTTCGAGGGCGGCCACCTTGTCCCGGGCGCGCAGCAGGGCCACTCCACCGCCAGCCACGATACCTTCCTCAATGGCGGCCCGGGTGGCGTGCAACGCGTCATCCGCCCGGTCCTTCTTTTCCTTGAGTTCCACTTCGCTGGCCGCGCCGACCTTAATCACCGCGACGCCGCCGGCCAGCTTAGCCAGCCGTTCCTGCAGTTTCTCGCGGTCGTAATCCGACGTGGTTTCTTCAATCTGCTTGCGGATCTGGTCGCAACGGCCCTTGATGGCTTCCTTCTTGCCGCCACCCTGGATGATCGTGGTGTTGTCCTTGGTGATCTCGACCCGCTTGGCAGTGCCCAGCTGGTTGAGTTCCACGGACTCCAGTTTCATGCCGAGGTCTTCACTGATGAACGTGCCGCCGGTCAGGATGGAGATGTCCCGCAGGATTTCCTTGCGGCGATCGCCGAAAGCCGGCGCCTTGACGGCGGCCACGTTCAGCACGCCCCGCAGGCGGTTGATCACCAGGGTCGCCAAGGCCTCCCCTTCCACGTCCTCGGCAATGATCAGCAACGGCTTGCCGGACTGCACGACTTTCTGCAGCAGCGGCAGCAGGTCACGGATGCTGGAAAGTTTCTTTTCGTGGCAGAGGATGAGCGGGTCTTCGAGGACGACTTTCATGTTTTCGGGGTCGGTCACGAAGTGGGCCGAGATGTAACCGCGGTCGAACTGCATGCCGTCTACGATTTCGACCTCGGTTTCCATGCTCTTGCCTTCTTCGATGGTGATCACGCCGTCCTGGCCCACCTTCTCGATGGCGTCGGCGATGATGTCGCCGATGGTGGTGTCGCCGTTGGCGGAAACGGTGGCCACCTGCTTGATTTCATCCTTGCCCTTGACCTTCTTGGCCATGGCGGAAATGGCATCCATGGCGGCAACGAGGGCCTTGTCCATGCCACGCTTGAGGTGCATCGGGTTAGCGCCGGCGGTGACGTGCTTCATACCCTCGTGCACGAGCACCTGGGCCAGCACGGTGGCCGTGGTGGTACCGTCGCCGGCGATATCACCGGTCTTGCTGGCGGCCTGGCGCACCATGCGGGCACCCATGTTGGCAAAGGGTTCCTTCACCTCCACTTCCTTGGCCACGGTGACACCGTCCTTGGTGACCTTGGGCGCGCCGTAGGATTTTTCCATGAGCACGTTACGCCCCTTGGGCCCGAGGGTCGCCTTGACCGCGTTGGCCAGGGCGTCCACGCCTTCCAGCAGTTTTACCCGCGCTTCCTGTCCGAATACCAGTTGCTTGGCTGCCATAACCGTACTCCTTTCGTTTTTACACGTACCACGTACAGCACGATCGTTTTACTTCGTTCGGAAGCCCCGAGCGGGAACGCCCGGGTGTGTTGGCGCTCGACATCGTCGAGTGCTAATAACAGTATACCACAATTCACTCCCGCTGTCAAGCAACTGCCCATGCTCCAGGCCAGATCCCCCGCCCACGGGTACGCACACCGTGGGGGTATCCGGCACTCACGGGGAACAAGGAGCATGTTCAGAACAGGCGGTGATTCCGGACCGGCGCCGCCGCTCTGCCGTCGATTACCGGGTTCCCACCGAGGACAGAACACTCTGCGTCGACAGTGGATCTCAGCGAGACCTTCGGGGTTCCCCCACAAGGACAGGGCCATGGCCAGATCTGGCACCCGCCGTAAAAACCAACCCTCCGCTGACACCCGTCGAAAAACGGGTCACCAGGCATATCGCCTTGGCCGGAGTGGCCGGCTGAGGCCGTGAAATGAACGGCCTTCTCCTGTAATCAAACTTCCGTATTTCGTAGGCATATCCGGTAACCGTGGGGCATGAAAACTGCGGAATCAACGCGGAAAAAATCATGGGACCGGTTATCCAACCCGGGGTAGCGCGTCGAGACGCGGTGGCGGTGGATTCCACGATATCTTGTGTGCTCACGACGCGTCTCGCGAAGACTTACAGTCGGCAATTACCGTGGAAGCATCCGTGGCCCCGATCATCACCGGGACACACCGTTGCCAGGTATCAAGGCCGCGGACGATACCGCCTTCTTCGAGCCAGAAAAAGTCAACATCCCGGGAAAGGCGCATGTCGGAACGCTTGAAGATCCGTACGGCGGGAATCAACGCGCGCGTTCGGGTAACCACCCCATCAAAGGTATCATGCGCGATGCTAAAGCGGTCAGCAGTGCGTTCACCGCCCCGCCCAGAGGAAATGAACCGGTAAAGATGCCAGGCGTGCACGGGCAGGCACTGGGAAATCCGGCATACCAGCGCGGCCAGCCGGTCCATGTTGTCCAGGGATTCACGGTTCACCACGGTGCTGAGGGTCACTTCCCGGCCAACGTCCGCCAGGGCGGCCAGCCGGTCCATGATGACGGCGAAATGGCCGGTCGGCGGTTCCGTTCCCCCTATCCGCTCGTAAAACCGGGCCGCCCGGTCTGGTGGAACCCCGATATGCGACCCCATGGGGCGGAACCGGTTATGCAGCGCGGAGGTATCGCCGTCGAGGGGCAACACGAACCGGTCCACCCAGGTCACCCGCTCGAAACTCGGATCCAGGGCCGCGCCCGCCGTGCCCAACTGCACGAAGAAGCCGCGTTCCCGGGCAAGGTGACAGGCGGTCTGCCAGCCCCACGGCCATTCTGCCGGCTCACCGCCTCCCAGCACAAGGTTTTGTGTCCCAGCCCGGGCCAGCGCGTCCAGCAAGGTAACCAGAACGTCGGGCGTCATGGTCTCCACCCGCGTCTCGGTGGCACAGAACGGACATCGCATGGAACACGTGCCCTGAAGAAAAACCACCGCGATGGAGCGGGCGGGATATCGTGAAAACCAGTTCAACGGGCGTGTTTTCCGGTGATGGTCGGGGAGGCGGGACTCGAACCCGCGGCCTCCTGCTCCCAAAGCAGGCGCGCTAACCGGACTGCGCTACTCCCCGCGTCGGCATTTCGCGGCAGGACCTGCCGTGGCGTTATCGTACCATTTTTTGCAGCCGCAGGGCCAACCTGGCCCCCTATCGCGTGTATGCCACTTTGAGTTCAAGTCGCGACGTTCTTTTGTGCAGGATTACTCAAAATACCGGGGGTACTGTGGAGTTCAGAGACTTCTCCGGAGTGATATGGACTGTTCTTTGGATCAAAACGTTTTTGATTCAATCAACATTTTTTCCAAACCGTTGCCTCCTGAAGTACTGTCCCCCGAATCGTTGTTATCAAGACCGGCATATTGTCATTTCGAGCGAAGTGAGAAATCTTGTTCACTCTATAAACCCGATAAGATTCCTCCTCACTTCGTTCGTCGAAATGACAGAAACTTCTTACATGGGAGCAATGGGGGGCAACTACCATCTCGCCATATTCCTTGAAAGGACTGAGACCCACCCTCTACGAAAACCGCGACACCCACTTGATCCTTACCGCCTGGCGCGGCGGCTGGTTCCGGATCAGGGGTTTGTCAGACCGAATCGCTGCAGGGACCGGGGCACGAACCACTCCCGCTGGTCCATGCCGAAGGGATAGGTCCGGATGCCATAGATCCGCCGGTCCACGGCCAGGAGAGCCTTGGGCGCGATCAGGAAGAGGTAAGGCTGTTCCTCGTCCAGAATTTCCTGGAACCTGTGGTACATGCGGATCCGTTCGTTCCGGTCGAAACATGCCCGGGCGTCAACAATGAGCCGGTCCGCCTCTTCGTTGACGAAGCCCACGTAGTTGGATCCCGCTTCAGCCTGGGACGAATGCCACACCTGGTAGGGATCGGGATCGGGGGGCATCTGCCAGCCCATGAGCACGGCTTCGAATTCCCGCTCGTCCACCCGGTCCAGTAGCGATGCCCATTCCATGGGACGGATGACCAGTTCGATACCCTCCCTGGCAAGGGCTTCCTTGTAGAGGGTGAGGATCTGTTCAGCCAGGGGATTCTGATTGGTGGTGGCCACCTCGAATTTCAGGGTGAGGCCCTCGCGGTCGAGCAGGCCGTCCCCGTTGCTGTCCCGCCATCCGGTCTCGGCCAGCAGCTTCCGGGCACCCGCGGGATCGTAGGGCACGGGCCTAACGTTCGGATTGAACTCCGGCGTGCCCGGCATGAAGCCCGAGGTCACAATCGTGGCCAGTCCCTTGTAAATGCCGTCACGGATGGCCTCGCGGTCCATGAGCATGGCAAGGGCCCGACGCACGCGACGGTCGGCGAAACGGGGATCCCGCAGGTTCCACCCGATGTAGTTGTACGCGGGACGATCATAGGCGAACCGGTTGAAGCGCTCGGTAAACCGGGGCGTGGCCGCGCGGCGTTCCCAGATGTCCGGACGCAGGGCCATGGCGTCGAGATCGCCCCGGGCCAGCAGCAGGAAAGCGCTGTTGTCCTCGGTGAGAATCGTGTAGACGATCCGGTCGAAATAGGGCCGGTTCCGGGTCAATTCCGGGCCCCACCACCGGTCGTTCCGGACGAGGACCAGTTCCTGCCCCGTTTTCCAGTGCTCCAGCCGGTATGGCCCCGACCCGACGGGCGCGCGATTGGCCGGATGCCTGTTGAAGTCGCCCTCGCCGTAGACATGCTTCGGGATAATGTACATGCCGCCGATCATCACCAAGTGACGGTAATAGGGCTTGTCGCAGGTAAACCGCACCGTGTGCTCGTCCAGCACGTCCACCGAGGTGATATCCACGAAATAATTACGCAACTGGGGGGCGTCCACCTGGGGCGAACGGATCATGTCGAAGGTAAACTTGACATCCTCGGCCGTCAGGGGATGGCCGTTGGAAAACACCACGCCCGGGCGCAGGTGAAACACGTACTGGAGATGGTCATCCGAGATTTCCCAGGACGAGGCGAGCCAGGGACGCATTTCGAGGGTCCGCGGATCCCGGTCCAGCAGGGGATCAAATATCCACGCGAGGATCTCGTCGGCGTACGCGTCGGAACTGGTCAGCGGGTTGAGGTGAGGCATCTCGGCGGGCAGGCGCAGGCGCAGCCAGTCCCCCCGCTCGGGCGGCGCGTCGGGCATGTACTCCCGGATGGGCGAGGACGCGGTGCCACTGGCGGATGACGTGGCCGCTCCCCCGCATCCCGCGAGGAGTCCCGCCAGCGCCAGCCATATCGGGAGACCAAGCGTCGCCACCGCGATATTTTTCATACGGTTCTGTGGTCCAGTCTGCTTCATGAACCCGCCGACCGCGCGACTCAACGGATGAATTTTCGGATGCGGCTTTCCACGTCGGCCCGGAACCGATCCACCGCCGCGAGGGTGAACGCGACGGGATCCGGCCCGTCGGGCAGGGTCACTGGCGTGATGTCCATCGCGAAGATCGCGGCCGTGGAGGTATCCACGTCATGGGAGGCGTGGTAGGTCGCGTTGGCGCGCCGACGGCCCAGGGTAGCCAGGTCGTACCGCTTGCCGCCGGCAATCTGGGAATCGTAGACACCGACAAGGGCCGCCTGCAGGCTTTCGTGGTCGGAAACGTCGAACACGACTTTCTCCGCGTCGGGAAGCCAGTCAAGATCACGCCACACTTCGACCCCGTATACCCGCTCAGGACGATATTCGGGGGCCACGCGACGCAGGGCCGCCACCAGGGCCATGGCCACACCCACGTGGGTGTCATGCTTGTCGGCCAGGTTATGGGTATAGATTTCCCGCGGACGGCACGCCAGCAGGATCGCCGACAGGTCATCCACGGGACGGGTATCCGCGGTGTTCTTGATAGTCGAACTGGGATGATCCAGCAGGAATTGCGCGGCATATTCGCCAATGATGGCGGCCTTGCGCTGTTCCTTCCGGCGCGTGTCGACCATCTCCGCGTCGGTGTAGGCCGCGTAAAGTCCCGCCCGCGCGGACCCGGCGCCATTCGTCACGGTCACGCCGGTGAACCACAGGTCCGGCCGCTGAAAGCAGGCCAGAATCGCCGGGGTGGCGAGAATTTCCAGGTCGTCCTGATGCGCGCCCACGCCCATGTGGGTAGTCCGGGCCAGCGCGGTGGATTCTTCCACGTCGTCCGGAATGAACAGTTTCGCGGTTTCCATCGTGAATTTCATGGGTTTACTCCTTTCGCGCCACGCGTCATGGGATCTCGGGAAGGCTGGCCGCCGCAATAGACTGCCCAACGCGCCGGATCTTCTCGTCTGGAAGGTGGATCCGCGTGCGTTCCGCGATCTCGGGAAATTCACGTTCGAGCACGCCTTTAGCCTCGCTGACCAGCAGGTCACCGCCTCGCCCGGAGGTGCAGCGTCCCAGCACCAGCACGTGCCTGAGTTGATAGAAATGGGCGTAATGGGCCAGGCCATAGCCCAGGAACACGCCCATGGTGCGCCAGATGGCCTCCGCGCCCGGATGACCCGATTCCAGTTTCTCCTGGACAAATTTCAGGCGTTCAGCGTCGGTCACGTTCGCGGGTAACGTGATGCCCGCGCGATCGCACAGCCGGAACACGCACTGCTGGGAGAAGTACTTGGCGCCGACGCCGAAGTCTTTCGACCAGTCATCCACCGTGGCGTCCGGGTTGTAGTCCACGGGACAGAACGCGAGTTCGTTCAGCCAGCCGGTGATATTTCCCTCCGGGGTGACGTAGCCGCCCGCTTCGCTGCTTCCCAGCGCCACGCCCAGCACGGCGTTGTCCTCCAGGGCCATTGACCCGGCAAGGGCCGTCACTTCGCCGTCGTTCACCACCACCAGGGGCACGCCCATTTCGCGGCCGATACGCAGGAACATGTCCCGGATCTCGCCGTACCGTTCCCGCGGCACCGATCGGAACAGGGACGCCACCATGGGGCGGTTGTTCACGTACACGCCGGCGGAACTGCCGCCAATGGCGTCCACCCGGGGCATGTGGGATGCCGCGGACCGCAAGGCCGCCATGATCTCGTTATAATGGTAGGCGGGGTCCGCGTGCTTTGCCGGTTCCCAGATCACCTCTTCACTGTAGACGGCCTCACCGTCAATCACCGCGGACACCTTTCGGTCCGACGCGCCCAGGTCAAAGCCGATACGGCAACCATCCAGGTGACGTCCAAGAGACGAGGTTGTCTCGCGGGTCTCGGGCACCTCTTCCGGGGCGCAATGGACCACTTCAAATTCCTTTTCGTAGACGTCGCGGCCCATGAATTCCGCGTCAAAGGCTCGAAGCCCGCCGGGCGCGTAGCACTTCGCGAGATAACGGGCGATCTCGGCAGACCCGCCCACGTAAACCTTGCGGGCACCCCGCTGCCACAACAGGAACTTTAACAGGCGTTCCACGAAAAACAGGTTCGCTTCGGCCTTGGGGTGTCGATCGGGAAATAGCCGGGTTTCATAGCGGGACACCGAACCGTCGCCCCGTTCCAGGCCAAGCGCCAGCGGTTCCCCGCCACCCGTGGCGTCTACCGCGTCGAGAAACGCTCGATGGGCCAGGACGGCTGGGCGAAACTCCGGTTCCAACATGGGCACAGTTTCCGGGGGCACGAGCATCCAGGGTTCAGTCATGACTACTTCTCCTCTACCAGTCTGGCGGCATTATATCAGCAGGGGAAATGATCGATGGAGTCCCGCGCCGGATGGTTACGGTTGGGGTTTCTGGGTCCCCCTTTCGGCTCTTTGAATGGCCTCCCCTATCCCCGGGATATCGGGGTTCAGCGACGCCGCCTTCCTTAGATGAATCAGCGCGTCCTCCGCCCGGTCAGCGTTCAGCGAGGCAAACCCCATGGACACCTGCATGGCCGGATCGTCCGGACATTGTGCCACGGCATTCGCGTAGGCGGCCAGGGCCGATTCGACCTGCCCGGCCGCTTCGCGGGCCCTTCCAAGGTGAAACCACGCGCGACAGGCCCGCGTGTCCGTGGCCAGAGATTCCCAGAACTGAAGACGGCGCGGAAGATCGGCTCCCAGCAATTGCTCCACTTCCTCGTAGGGATGAAAATCGTCCGGGTTCCAACGGATGGCATCGGCCAGCGCGTCCAGACATTCCTCTCGACGATCCAGTATCCGCAACGCCGTGGACTGGGCCATCCATGCCCGGGGCCCACGGGATCGGGCATATTCCAGGAGGCGTGACCAGGCTTCCGGAGCATCCCGTCCCACTTCGCGCAGCGCCTCCAGTTCGCGAAGCCGCGCCGGCCAGCATCCGGGGTTGTGGCGAACGATCCCCGCCCAGAACGCGCCGCGATCGGCAGCATTTTTCGCGGCCATCAACCGGTCCATGATTTCAAGTACGGCCTGATCTTCCGGATCCACGGAAAGGGCCTCCACGCAGGTTTCCAGCGCGGCATCGGATTGTCCTGCCTGTTCCAGCGCGCGCGCCAGAAGCAGGCGCGCGCCGTTCAGCGTCGGATCCTCGCGTAACGCCCTGCGGGCCAGGTGAACCGTCCCTGCCGGATCCCCCGACGCTAACCGTATTCCGGCCAGCAGTTCCCATCCCGCGCCATCATCCGGAAAATGTCGGAGGAAAGAAGTCAACGCGGTTTCGCCTGCCTGATTTCCTTGCCGAAAAAGCACGAACTGCGCCGCCGCCCGTTGTGCTCCCCGTTTCACGGGGTGACTGCTGACCAACGATCTCAGCACCCGTTCCGCTTCTTCCGTTTTACCCCGGTTTACCAAAAGCCAGAAATAACGAGTTCCTATGTAATAATCCCCCTGACGTTGTTCAAAGGCCTTCCGGAGGGCCTGTTCCGGATCGTCGCCCAGTGCCGTTGCCTCCCTGGTCAGGCTCTCGCGTCGTTCAGCAATCTGTTTTAAGACCCCATTCAGGGGGCCACTACCCCACATCGTCATTTTCCGGGTCACCGCATTGCAGTGCTCGGCTTCAACCCCGGGGGTCATGGCCAGTCGGACACGTACCGAGGCAGGATCCGGCCGGGTCGTCCTGTGTCCGGCTCCTGAAGGTTCCAACAACCGCGTCACGTGGGGATAACAGGCTTCCGCGAGCAACCAGTTGCCTTTAAAAGTCGGGTGCACATTATCGAAAACCTCTTCACACCCTGGTATCCAGGTTTCCGGATCTTTTCCGGGCAGTTGATCGATGTATAACGCCCCGGTCTCCCGGGCCACGCGACGACTGGCGTCCAGAATCGATGACGGCGCGCGGGAAATCACCCAGTCCCGGTCCCGGGCCCGCGCCAGCCATCTCCGGGCTTCCGGGAGTTCACCCCGACGCGCCAGCAATCGTCCCAGTCGCCAGCACAACTCGGCGTGCCGGTCATCTATGGCTACGGCCGCGCGATAGGCTTCCAGCGCGGCGGCATCATCCCCGGCACGTTCCCGATCGAGCCCTTCCCGCCATAACAGCTTCCACCTCGCGCGGGCATCCCTGTCCAGGTTTCTTCCAAGGACCGATACCAGGGGAGGCCAGTCTTTCAGGTTAGCCAGGGGAGGAAGCACGATTACTTCCGCGCCCGCGTTTTTCCCCAGTACGATCATTTCACGCAGGTTGGTCTCGAAATTGGCGCGCACGTGACGCGCCGCGTCCCCCTCCGGATCAATGGGTGCCAGGTAGCGCCAGACATCCGCCGGGGTCACCACCCGTGCTTCCAGTTCCCGGTACCGGGTCGCACCCTCCAGGAACTGGTACAGAAACAAGCCCCGGATGGCCAGTTGCAGGCGGATCCGGGCAATGCTGGGCTGGTACGCGCTGGTGATGCTGCTGCCCGCGCCGTAGGGGCCAATAAACTCGTTGTTGCCCATGCATATGAGAAACAGGTCGGGGTCATGACGGGCGCAGGCACGGGCCGCGGCAGCCATCACGTGAGAATTCGCGCCGGGCGACGCGACACAGCAGAACTCGAAACGTCGCCCCGGAAACTGTTCCTCGAGCATCGCTTCCAGCACGCGCCAGAAACTCACCGCCGTGTCGGGGGGCGTGCCATTGGCCGCCGAGCCACCAAATACGAATACCCGAAACGTACCGGGGGCTTTGCGCTCCGGGAACGCGAATTCGAGATCATCCCAGTGAATGATCGCCCCCAGGGGCAGGTTAAAAAACTGCTGGTAAAACGCGCGGTTGGAAGCGTACCACCGCCCTGTTTCCGTATCCCGCCGGACCAGGAAAGAGGTGCTGGTTCCCTGGCCAACCAGGCGCAACAGGGCCTCCGCCATCGCAAGCAACAGGACGGCGAGGACCACGGAATAAACTGCCCGGATCAGCCATGTCAGCGGCGGACGCATGTAAGCATGTTCCGTGCCCCTTAGCCCCCTTGTATCCTGAAGATTTTCCGGGTTAACGTCGTCGCCGCGCCCCGGCGGCAACATCCAGCGGAATCACTTCCGGGGAACCTGCGCTTCCTGGCGGGTTAATACCGTGTCGATCAGCCCGTAATCCTTCGCTTCCCGGGCGCTCATGAAGAAATCACGATCGCTGTCCCGGCGGATCACTTCCAGGGGCTGACCCGTGTGCCGCACGAGGATTTCATCGATCATCTCGGCGATGCGCATGATCTCCCGGGCCTGGATTTCGATGTCCGTGGCCTGCCCCCGCACCCCGGCCATCAGCTGGTGCAGGAGAAACCGTGAATACGGCAGGGCGTACCGCTTGCCGGGGGTTCCCGCGGCCATCAGCACCGCCGCCATGCTGGCCGCCTGGCCCAGGCAGATCGTGACCACGTCCGGCTTGATGAACTGCATGGTGTCATAGATGGCCAGGCCCGCCGTCACGCTCCCCCCGGGAGAGTTGATGTACAGGCTGATGTCCTTGTCGGGATCCTCCGCCTCGAGGTAGAGCAACTGGGCGATGATGTAATTCGCGACGTAATCGTCAATGGGCATGCCGAGGAACACGATGCGGTCTTCGAGCAACCGGGAGTAGATGTCATAGGCCCTTTCTCCCCGGCTGGTCTGCTGGTAAATCGTGACCGCCCGGGGATCGACGGGCAGGTGTTCTCCGGTCCAGCCCGGCGTCAGCACGCGGGGAGGCAGCACCGGTTCGATCCGGTCCGACGACGCGTCACGCTGACGGCGCATGGTCCTGTTCCTCCGCCGGAACGGAAGAGGTTTCCTCTTCCCGCGGCAGTTCCTTGTCGACCACTTTCGCGTGGGCCATGACGGTGTCGAGCACCTTCTTCACGAGGATGTCCCACTCGGTGCGACTCCGGTTCTCGCGCGTGCCCAGCCAGTCGCGGGCCATCTGCACATCCACCCCCGCGTTGTCCGCAAGGGACTGGGCCTCGGTGTCCAGGTCTTCCTCGGTTACCTCGATGCCTTCGGCCTCGGCAATCTCCTGGATCACGGTCAGCCGCTTGATTTCATCGATTGCCCGTTCCCGAGCTTCGGCGCGCAGGGCGTTTTCCTGTTCTTCGTTCAGGGTTTCACCGCGCCGCTGCTGCCGCAATTCCTCGTAAGTGGAACGGCTCAGGTGATCGATCATGCTTTCCGGAATCCGGAATGAACTCTGCTCGATAATTTTCTGCAACGCGTTAGCCCGGGCGTAACTGTCCGACTGTTCGCGCACCCGCTCCCGCATGGATTCTTCGGTGGCTTTCCGCCATGCTTCGAGCGAGTCGAATCCCGCTTTTTTCGCGAGGTCGTCGTTGAGTTCGGGTACCACGCGCCGCTTGATTTCCTTGATGGTTATCTTGAACCGGGCCGTTTTCCCGGCAACATCCTTGTTCCGCCAGTCATCCGGGAAGGTCACGTCGGCTTCCACCGTGTCGCCCACCTTGTGACCCAGCAGGGCCGTCTCGAAAGATTTCAGCAGTCGGGACGCACCCATCAGGTAGGGGTAATTCTCCCCGCGGTTGCCCTCGAAGGGCTGGCCATCAATGGTTCCCTCGAAATCGATCAGCACCTGGTCGTCCAAGATGGCCGCGTCTTCCACCACCTCGTACGTGACAAACCGCTGCCGCTGGTTCTCCAGCACTTCGTCGATATCCTTGGCCTCGATGGTAACCGTCGGGCGTTCCGCTTCAATGCCCCGGTACGCGCACAATTCCACTTCCGGGGATGTTTCGAAGGTCATGGTGAATTCCAGGGGCTGATCGTCCCGCCAGGCTTCCACCACGGCGTCAAAATCGGCCACCTTTGGGCTGGTCACCGGCCGAAGGTCGCGTTCTTTCACCAGTGTCTTGAAGGCCTCATCCAGCATCTTCCGGCAGGTGTCTTCCCTGATCACCCGTCCGAACTTGTTCTGGAGCAACTTGACCGGTGCCTTGCCCCGCCGGAACCCCGGCAGTTCAACGGTTCGACGCATCTCTTCCAGTTGAGTCTCGATTTCCTTGAGGATATTGACAGCGGGAATGCTTGTTTTCACCGTGTAGTCGCACGATTCACCAACGCTCACATCGAAAACGGGGGGCTCTGTAAACGTAAATTCTTCTTCGTCGTGCCCGTGATGATGGTCGTGATCATGGTGATGATCATGAGGGTGATCATGGGCGTGTTCCCGCTCACGTTCGTTTTCGGAGGGTTCGTTTACCGGGGTTTCCGCCTGCTGCTCCGTGTTTTTTACCGATTCCTGATCGCTCATATCGAAACTCCAGTTTTTCGTGGGATATCACGCTACAACACACCGCCCGCCCGGAACATGTCCCCGCTCGCTGTTCCGCCGAACGCGCCAGGCCCCGGCGGTTCGCCGCAATTTCCACCGAAAACCGCCACTCATCGGGACGTAATGGCTTCATTCAGCGGGTGTAAAGCATAACAGTGACGGCTTGTCACAGTCAAACGGCATCCTGGACCCAACGATTTATCGGCCATTCCCGGGACAGTTCGTAAACCCCGTTTCAGTCGTGCTGTCGGACAGCACCATGAAAACCGTCGTGGACGGGATGGGTCCGTGAATGCAAGTTCAGGTCGCGCTATCCCGTTTTGCTGGATTTCGCGGGTAACCCCACAGGGAAGCAGGAACTTGCCCGGATGTATGGATCTGTTCATTCCACCGCGCGTTATCCTTTCGCGAAGTTTTGATCTTTTTCCCCGAATGTTGTCATGGCTGTTGAGGGGTGTCCTTTTAATCCGCACAGGCATTTCTATCAAGGTTTTTTTCTACCAGAATGGTCGTTTCGAGCGAAGCGAGAAATCTTTCCTCCCTGTACGCCCCCCTCAGAGCCTTCAAGCAGGACGCGTATTTCCATTTTTGTTCTCTTCTCGCCACGTGGTCATTTTTTGCCTGGTAAGGAAGAGGGCTCAATAAGAGCAAGATTTCTCCTCATTTCATTCGTCGAAATGACAGGGGTGTGAGGGCGTCGAAATGACACAACGCGCTTCATTCGTCAAAACGACAGGGGCGTGGGGGCGTCGAAATGACGCAGCGCGCTTCGTTCGTCGAAATGACAGGAGGGTGTTTGCTGGCAAGAGTATGACTTCTCCATGCAAGGAGTTACCCCGCGCGGCCCCGGATGCGTCCCCCCCCCCGCGAAGAACCCGACTTCACTGGAACCCGGCATGCCGTTTGCGGGATCTGGAAAAAATATGCTATGATAAGACCCCCTTGGGGCACGCGAAACGGTCCGCGAAATGTCGACGCGCGGCATGGTCACGCCCCGCGCGGGGCGGATCAGAAGGAGATCTCCGGTGAAAAAAGATATCCACCCGAAAAATTATCGCGAAGTGGTGTTCATGGACGTGAGCGCCGGAGTCAAGTGGCTGACCCGGTCCACGGTGAAGACGGAAAAAACCATCGAAATCGACGGCAAAACCTACCCCCTGTACACGCTGGAGTTGTCCAGCGCGTCCCATCCCTTCTTCACCGGTAAACAGAAGTTCGTGGATACCGAAGGCCGGGTTGACCGCTTCAACAAGAAGTTCAGCAGCAAGTAATTCCATCCCGCCCCGGCATCAGCCATGGACGCCCTGCTGCGGGAAAAACTGCTGGCCGTGGCGGCCGAAGCGGAACGGGTCCAGCGCGAACTGGCCACCCCGGAAATAGCGACGGATCCCGCGCGGTGTGCCCGGCTGGCCCGCAAAAACCGGGAACTGGCTGAAATCGTTTCGGCTTTCCGCGAGTACGAACAGGCCGAGGCCAGCTTGCGAGAAGCGGATCGCGTGCTGCGGGATACCGAAGACGTCGAGTGGCGCGAACTGGCCCGGGAAGAAGCGCGCGCCGCGGAAACCCGCATGGCAACCCTTGAAGCGCGGCTCAAGGAACTGATGATTCCCCGGGATCCGAATGACGAGCGGTGCGCCATCATGGAAATCCGGGCCGGAACCGGTGGCGAGGAGGCGGCCCTGTTCGCGGCGGATCTGTTCCGGATGTACAGCCGCTTCGCGGAAAGGCGAGGCTGGTCCATCGAGGTGCTCAACAGCAATCCCACCGGGCTGGGCGGGTTCAAGGAAATCAGTTTCCGGATCGCCGGCGACCAGGTGTTCAGCCAGATGAAATGGGAAGGCGGCGTGCATCGGGTCCAGCGGGTCCCCGACACCGAATCCCAGGGACGCATCCACACGTCCGCGGTTACCGTGGCCGTGCTGCCCGAAGCCGAGGAGGTGGACGTCGCTATCAGTCCGGATGACCTCGAAATCGACGTGTACCGTTCAAGCGGCGCGGGAGGACAGCACGTCAACACCACCGATTCCGCCGTAAGGATCACCCACAAGCCCACCGGCATCGTCGTCACCTGCCAGGATGAACGGTCCCAGCACAAAAACAAGGCCCGCGCGCTCATGATTCTGCGTTCCCGCCTGCTGGAGGCGAAAATCCAGGAGGAAAACGCCGCCCGGGCCGCTCAACGGAAGATCCAGGTGCGATCCGGCGACCGCAGCGAAAAAATCCGGACCTACAACTTCCCGGAAAACCGCGTTACCGACCACCGTATCCAGTTGTCCCTTTACAAGCTCCGGCAGGTCCTGGATGGCGACCTGCAGGAACTCATCGACGCCCTGGCGGCAGCGGACCGGGCAGCCCGCCTCGTGGAACTGGAGGCATGAGTCATCCAGTCATCCGGGCAATCCTCGCGGAAGCGGCCCAACTGCTGCAGCCCCGTAGTGACACGCCCCGCCTGGATGCCGAACTCCTGCTGGCCCACGCCCTGGGGGTCTCCCGGGCGGCCCTGCTCGCCCGCCTGGCCGATCCCGTGGAATCCCCCGAAGCGATCGAACGTTTCGATCGCGCGATCCGGCGGCGGCAGGCCGGTGAGCCCGTGGCGTACATCCTGGAAAACGCCGGTTTTTACGGGCTCACCCTCCGTGTCCGCCCACCCGTGCTCGTGCCCCGACCGGAGACCGAACTGCTGGTCTCCGCGGCCCTGGACTACCTGGAAGGCCACCGTTCCGAAACACCCCGCGTGCTGGATCTCTGCACCGGGTCGGGATGCGTGCCGCTTGCCATCAAGCATCATTTGCCCCAATGCGCGTGCGCGGGCGTCGACATCAGCCCTGCCGCCATCGCCCTTGCCCGGGAAAACGCCAAGTGTCTTGACCTGGACATTACGTTGCTGACCGGCGACCTTTTCGAAACGCCCGGATTGCGCGACCTGGCGCCATTCGACGTGATCACGGCCAACCCCCCTTACGTGGCACTCACCGAGTGGGATTCCCTCCCGCTGGATATCCGCCTGTATGAAGACCCCGGCGCCCTGCTCGGGGGACCGGATGGCCTGGACCTCATCCGGCGTATCCTCCGAAACGCTCCGGCATGGCTCAGGCGCGCTGGCCTGCTGGCGCTCGAACTCGGCGAAGGGCAGTTCCCTACCGTCCGTACCCTTGCCGAAACCGAAGGCTTCTCTGGAATCCGGGCCATCCGCGACCTGGCGGGAACCGAGCGGATTTTTATTGCCCTGAAACCGTAGTTTCGCCCGTTCCGGCCGTGCCTACCCGGGGCGCTGTTTCCAGCGGCCGTAACAGGGCGTCCCATCGTTCTTCCATCAGCGCGCAGTGAATCGCCCGGGCTGCCAGGTCCGCCGGCACGTAAAAATAATGGTTGGTTGCCTCGTAACCGATGCGGCTGTCCTGTCGCTGGATCGCGTACAACTCCCGCGCGCACGCTCGTTCCGCCGCGGCAAGGTCCCGCAACGCACGGATCGCCCCGGCAAGGTCCTCCGGCCGCCTGATCCGGGCCAGTTGATCCCGGGCCTGGTAAAACCGGACCTGTCGCGCCACGCTCCGGAAGTGAAGTCCGCACACCCGTGCGAGGCGGATTTCCGCTTCCAGCGCCTCCTGCCGGGACACGTTTTCAGTACCCGCCAGCACCTGTTGCCGGGCTTCAGCCATAAGGTCCGCCCCCCGCTCGAAACCTTCGGCCACCTGTTCCATGAGCGAAACGAAGGTGTCCGCCGGGTAAGGCCCCAGCCACGCCGGCACGTCGTCATACGGGAATCCCACCATGGTGGAATGGTAACCGGTGGGATGTTCCCACAAGGGCGCAGCGGGACCCATGTGCTGCGGACCGTTGTACAGCAACGACACGTGATAGGGATAGGATGAAAAGGCCTCGCCCATCACCCGCCACCCCTGGACAACCTTATCCGCCGCCGCCTCGCCGTACCGATCCACGGCCACCGCGCGCAGCGCCTGGTCCGTTGAAAGCTCCGGATGATCCATCATCCGGGAGAACACTTCGAGATTCGGTGAGGGACATCCCCCCAGGGTCCACCCCAGCATGAATCCATCAACACGGGCCGCGCGCAACCGTGCGGCGTGTTCCGCCACCAGGCCCGGCACGGGAATGTAGGGAACACTCCCGAGTTCCCAGGTCGTGCCCAGTTGCAGTTTCGCGAAACAGGACAGCCCGGCTCCGCGGGCGAGTTCCCAGTGACGCGACGCGCGCGGCCCCGGTCCCACTGCCGAAAGCGCGTATTCCCCCACCGACACCGCCACGCCGCCCCGTTCCAGGGGCAGGCTCCACTCGCTCACGCTCATCACGGCCGTCTGCCGGGGCAGGCGCTCCACCAGGGGAGCGACCCATTCATCCCGCCAGCCCCAGTCCCACGCCACCAGGCGGGCTTGACTGCCCGCGTCCGCCATGCCCGCCGCGATCGCCTCATGCAGCAGGGCCACCACCTCGGGCGCGCCCGCCGCCGCACAGCGGGAACAGCCTTGTCCCTGGAAATGGGACCAGCAGTGCGTCAGATTTTCCGACGCCGAAATGGTGAAAATCCCGGCGAGATCCGGGGCCGCCCGACAGATCGACGCCACGCTCTCCCGGATCCACGCCCGTACCTCGGGTACCATCACGCACAACGTGGCGTAATCCCCCTCGGTAACGCCCTTCAGTTCCGGGTGTGTTTCGAAAAAGCGCGAGGGCATCGCCCTGGGCTCGTTGAGGTACAGCCACAGGCCCCCCCCTTGTTCTTTCGCCCTGCGGGCCAGTTCACCGAGGGCCTGCTGCCTGCGTTCCCAGTTTTCGCTGCGCGCGGGATCCCAGGGAAACGGCGCCAGCTTGTACAGCACCCCCTGGAGCCAGGTACCCCGTACCCCTATCGAAGCCAGTCGCTTCAGGTATCCATCGGGAAACGAAGCCTGGCTGTCTTCCAGCAAGGGATCTCCATACAGGGCGAAGTAGGAGCCGCAGAACCGGGGGGAACTCCCGGAACCGTCAGAGGGGGAGGTAAACCGGTCATCCGGCGGAGTGGACAACTGCTTCACAAACCGGAACAGGTCCGCGCCAGAGCGGGACAGGTCGGGAAAATCCCGTCGCGCGATCTCACCAATGGCGCGCAACCGGGCTTCCGTTCCAGGATCCGGCTCTGTCCAACGGAGGGGTGACGCGGCAGGTTTCAGCCCGCCCAGCTTGATAAACAGGAAATCGTCTTCCCGCAGGGCGTAGGCCAGGTCATCTGCCGTCCAGTCCAGCAGTTTCAGCAACTGGTCCCAGGACAACAGGTGCCAGTTCCTACGAATCAGGGTCACGTATCCCCTGCGTCCGATTTCCGGCGACACCGCGGGCGCGGGTTCCAGTCCCATGAGCGCGGCCAGTCGCGAGATGTCTTCCTCCCGCGCGTCGATGGCGGCAGCGATACGGTCCGGCGGCACCAGCGTCCAGTTCAGGAACACGTAGGCGCTTAACTGGTCGGGAAAAGGTGGCCATGCCAGGGGAGGGGGACCGGGATCCGGCAGTACGTGTCCCCCGGCAATAATCGTCACGAGGCAGGCGGCCATCCAGTACATACACAGTCCTCCAGTCCCTCCCGGACTTGCGGACATGGTAGCAGGATCTGGACTCTCCCCGGAAACGCGCCGTCACTCATCGACCGCGCGGATCACCTGGTCATGATCGAACACGGCTTCCACCCGCTGGCCGGGTCGCAGGGTGAGAAAGTCCGCGTCGTCCCAGGGCCCATCCGTAAGCCGCCGCAACAGCGACAGGTCCCCGGGAATCTTTTTCAGGCGGAGTCCCTTTCGGGCGGCAACAGACGCCAGGGCCTGTTCCACCACCGGTTGCCGGGTTTCGGGCACATCGAGAAACCAGAGTTCGCCATCCCCGGCGTCATGGGCCCGCATGGCATCCAGGATCACCCGCGCGCCTTCTTCCCCGTATTGCCGGATGAGTTCATCCGGGTCGGGCTCCCCGTTCGTCCACAGGTTCGTCCCCGCTTCCCGGGAGGTACCCCCGTCCCGCTCTCCATAACCCACGGCGGTCCAGGGACGGCTTAACTGGTCCCCGAAATAGCGCAGAAAGGCCTGCCGGCCTCCAGTGAGCAGGGTCGCGCAATCATGGGCCCGGGGGATGGTTACCGGCAACTGCCCTGCCCGCAGACCGTCTACCACGCGGCCACACAAGCCATAAGCCAGGATAACCCGGTCGTACGCGGCGGCATCCGTTTCATCGATCAACTGCTGCAACCGCCCCCGCAACCGGTCCGGGTTCACGTGGGCCCCCTTCTCCATGAAAACGGGATCCACCGTGTGGGCAGACCGGGCCACGCACCAGCAGATTTCCCGCGTCAGGGCGGCACAGGCCAGTAATCGTATTCTCAACGGAGCCAGGGTCTCAACTCCTTCCCCTCGAGGCCAGGCGCCTGGAGTTACGCGGTTCCCGCGCCCGGATTGGGCGAAAACAGGTCCCGCTTGTTTTCCACGTCCTTGTATTCTTCCGCCGTTTCCAGGGGCTCACGGCTCTCATCGATAATTGGCCATTGCTTGGCATACTTCGCGTTCAGCTCGATGTATTCTTTCCACTTCTCGGGCACTTCGTCCTCCGAGAAAATGGCGTGTACCGGGCATTCATCCACGCAGACCCCGCAATCGATGCACTCGTCGGGATCGATCACCAGCATATTTTCCCCTTCCCGGAAGCAGGCCACGGGGCACACGTTCACGCACTCGGTATACTTGCACTTGATGCAGGGCTCGCACACGATAAACGCCATGGGGATCCTCCTTAACACATGTGCCGGACAGCCAGGATTGTACCGTGTCCGGTTTTTCCGGTTCTAATGTTCAGGTGTGTCAGCAAACACCCCGCGCGGAAGATTTTATTCCTTATAAATAAAATCTTATTACTAATATTTTATCCTTCGCCTCACTCGGCATCCTTCGCGCAACGAAACCCGTAATCTGCCCGCTTGGCGTCCATGCGGTCAAAATGCCGGGCCGCGCAACGAATATCAAACTGGTCCGACAGGTAAGATCCTCCCCGCAACACCCGGTATATCTGGCCGTAATCCTTGCTCACCACCGTGTTGCCCGGGTACGCCTCGTACCAGTCCATCACCCATTCGTAGGCGTTGCCCGCCATGTCCATGCAGTTATACGGCGAAGCTCCAAGGTAATACTGTCCCACCCGCGCCGGACGGTTGATGCCGCTGTCCTTCATGTTGGCCCGGTTCAGTTCGAAGAGTGCTCCCCAGGGATATTCCCGCCCGTCCGTGCCGCGGGCCGCCTTTTCCCATTCGGCCTCGGTAGGCAATCGCTTGCCCACCGCCCCGGCGTACTGCAGGGCCTGGCTCCAGGAAACGCCGGTTACCGGAAAGTTGCCCTCGCCGTCGGGATAGGTATGGCTGGGAAACACCCGTTTGAATTCCTCGTTGGTCACCTCGAACCGATCAATGTAGAACGCCTTGAGTTGTATCACCCGTTTTGGGCGCTCGTCCGGGGCTTTTTCGTCCGATCCCATGATGAACTCGCCGCCGGGGACATATACCATGCCCTGCGGGGTATTTCCCGGCTTCATCTCCAGTTGCACCGTTTCGTTGGAATTTTCGTTGAGCGTGACGATGGTATCTTCCTGGTTGTATCCCGGCGTGTAGACACTAACGAGGTATTGTCCCGGGGGCAGGCGGAATTCCGCCGGCGTCTTTTTACCCTGGAGCAGGTTGTTGATCCAGATATCCGCGCCCGTGGGCCGGGAAAACACGCTGATTTTTGCTTCAAGGGGCCTCAGGTCGTGCCTGATTTCGTGGGTAAACAGTTCCTCGATGGATACGGTGCCTTCCACGGGGTAATAATTTTCCATCCTGATGGCGTAGGTATGGTCCCCGACCGGCAGTTCCTTCTTGAGCAGGGGCGTCATACCGGCTTTTTCGCCATCAATGAACACCTCCGCGCCCACGGGGCGGGTTTCAATCGTCACGAAGCCCTTCAGAGGCTCCATCTGGATGGTAACCGCCTGTTCCAGGGCGTCCGTGACGGTGATTGTTTCATGAGCCCGCTTATACCTGGGATGGCTGAGAAACACGTCGTAGGTGCCGGGCCGCAGACCGGACACGGTCACGGGGGTCTGTCCCCAGTCCTGGCCCTCCAAGGTAACCTGGGCCCCTTCTTCCGGCTCCGCGTGAATGGTCACCTGGATCTGGGGCCCGGCCTCGGGTTCCGGTGCCCGGGCGGCACGGATCGCCATGACCACGATCAGCAGAAATATCACACCTCCCCCCGCCAGCAGGTAATAGAGCGCGCGGGAAGGTTTACGTTTCTTCCTCGACCGGCGAGAACGGTGAGAGCGGTGAGAACGGTTGGAGTGATGATGGTGATGATGATCGGGATGATGCCCTTCCCCGGGCCCGTGAATCGGTCGATTGATCTGGTCCATACGCCATGATGTCCACCTGAATTAAAAATGAAGCCAAACCTGTTATCAGCCTTGCCTGGTACATATAACGCCTTGACCGCTATTATTTTATCACCAAAATGGCAATTTTTGTGAAAAACCATAAATAAAACCGGTAATTGCTGTTTCGCTTCCTGAACAGAACGTCAGAAAAACGTAACCGATCATTGCCAGCCGGATGTGGTATGCTGTTTCCGTTTCAGGAGGAGGATGGGGGGATACGTTAGAAACCATGGACAACCAGCAGCAAACGTACCCACAATCGCCTGATTCATTGCCGGGTGGTGGCCAGTCGGAAGAACGGACCGACGGGGCAACCACTTCCCGCCATCAGCGTCCCGCGTTGCGTTTCGTGCTGGTGTTCGCGCTGGTGGTGCTGAGCCTCCTGACTGGTTACCGCTACGCCATCCACACCGAGTTAAACGACTGGTACCTGTTCCAGGTGGCCCGGCACACGGCATGGGCCCTCTCGTGGGTAGCCCATTCGGTGGAACTGGAAAATCGGCCGGGCATGAACCTGTCGCCCAAAGAGGTCCGGGCAGCCCTGGCGGCCTGGGACGCCGGCCGGGAAGATCCGTTACCGGAGGAAGTGGACCGGGCATCGGACGCCCCCCTGACCCCGTGGGAACAGTGGCGATACGTGGCCCGGACCACCCGGGCTCGTTCCCCGAAAGCGGTGAACGGGCCCCGCGTTTCCCTGATCCTGACGCCAGGTCTCCAGACGGAATCCGAAGAACTTCAACGCCGGATTGAGGCCATTACCCGGGACACCCATCTCAGTGAAGCGGAACGGACGGAACAGGCGGCGGCGTTGCGGGTTCGACTGGGCGAGGTTCAGCAGAAACTGGAAGAAATACGACGGGGACAGCGGGACCGGTCGGAAGATCGCAGCAGGGCGTTTCCCTTCATCGTGGTATCGGAATGCGGCGCCATCGAAATCATGGCGATTTTCATCGCGGCGGTGCTGGCCTTTCCGGCTACCTGGCGCAGCCGGTTGATCGGGCTGGTAGCCGGAGTTCCGCTGATGTACCTGGTCAATATTTTCCGGTTGTTCTGCCTGGCCATCATCGGCGCGCTGGATCCCACCCGCAAGTGGTTCACCTTCGCCCACGAGTACGTGTGGCAGGCGGTGTTCATCATCTTTGTCGTCGCGGTCTGGATGGCTTGGGTGGAATACGTGGCGCGGAGGACAGCAAGATGAGAACGCGCGGCAGGACGGTGGGTATCGCGGGGTTCGCGGCGCGCTTCCTGGCGCTGCTGGTACCGTTGCTGGTGACCTGGTGGTTGGCCCTTCCCTGGTACGGCTGGGGACTCATGCAGACGTCCGGAGTCGTGCTGCGGGGCGCGCTGGGCGTGCCGATCCTATCGGGAAGCGTGCAGGCCGAGGGCGTCCTGAACACGGACTCCCGCATGACCTTCACCCTGGCCGATGGACGAACCCGAACCCTGAAGATCGCCCTGCTGGTAACGAACGTGCCGCCCTTCCTGGCCCTGGTGCTGGCCTCGCCGGGACTGGCCTGGCGGCGGCGAACGCGGGCCCTAGCCATCGGCCTGTCCATCCTGATCGCCGGGCACTGGGCCTTTATCGTGGTGGCCATGCGGTGGCAGGATGCCTTCATGCGGGCCAGCGAAATCCCCACCGCCATGATTCAATTCTTCCTGACCCTGCCTTTCCTGCTGTGGATCGCCCTGGCTTACTGGGAAAAGCTGGTAGACCTGATGACCGGTGACGTCAGCAACCGGGGAGAGTCCCGGGAAAAATCCTCCTGATATTTTGTACAATACAGGTGGTGTGAACTGCAAGCGGAGTGGAAACCGGCCCGAAGAGGCCGCGGCATCAAAGAGGAGCCTGGCATGGACCTGAAACCGCGTGTTCAGCGATGCCTCGAGGAAATGCGGCATCACCTGTTCAATGAACTGCTGCCCTTCTGGAAAACCCACGGTCCCGACCTTGAATATGGCGGGTTCCTGACTTACTTCGACAGCGAGGGGAATCCCACCGGCGAGACCACGAAAACCCTCCTGTGCCAGTTGCGGTGCATCTTCACCTATTCATCCCTGCACCGGCAGAACCTGGACCCGGACGGCACGTTCCTGGAGTACGCGCGACAGGGCGTGGATTTCGTTACCAGGCATTACTGGGACGACCGGCATACTGGCTGGTTCTGGACAGCCGATCGCCAGGGCAACCCGATCGACCGGTCGAAGATCATGTATGGTCACTGCTTCGGCGTATACGCCATGTCCGAGTACGGCATGGCATCGGGCGATCCCCGGGGACTCGAATACGCGCTGAAAACCTACGAGGCGATTAAGATCAAGGCCGCGGACTTCGAAAACGGGGGGGTGGGCGAATTTTTCGAGGAAGACTGGACCCTGAAAAAACCAGGCGTGTACGGTGGCGACCGGAAGTCCTTTGACATCCACATGCACATGATGGAAGCTTTCACCAACCTGTACGAGGCGACGGGATCACCGTTGCATCGGCTGGACCTGGAACGGTCCATCAGCCTGATCTACCGGCGGATCATAGAGCCCGAATACGGCACCGGCCTGGCCCAGTTCACCTACGACTGGCAGCCCCTGCGTGCAATCCTGTTCAAGAACGTATGGGGATCGGACAGGGATGTCGACGATCCCGAAGGCCGCCCGCTGGACAACACCTCCTATGGTCACAACATCGAGTTCATCTGGCTGCTGCTCCACGCCTTGAATATCCTCGGCAAGGACATCGAGCCCTACCGCGAAAAAATCCGCAAGACGGTGGAACATACCGCGAAATGGGGCGTGGACTGGGAACGGGGCGGCCTGTTCTGCGAGGGCCCGAAAAACGGCCCGGCCCGGGAGCGGAACAAGGAATTCTGGCAACAGGCCGAGGCCCTGGTGGGATTCCTGGATGGATACCTCCTGTTCGGCGAACAGAAATACTGGGACGCCTATGAAAATATCCACCGGTTCCTGATGGATTACGGTATCAACCACAAGGTGGGAGAATGGTGGCCGCTGCTGGATGAACACAACAACATCCTTTGGACCTACATGGGCCACGCGTGGAAGATCAACTACCACACCGTGCGAGCGGCCGTCCAGAGCGAACGCCGCCTGGCGAAAATCCTGGGCCGCCTGGAAGGGTAACCGGTCCGTTTAACTTGCCCCTTACCTCATCCTTTCCAGTGAAAGGATGAGGTTTTTACATAGTTCAATTATTTAGTCATCATTTGATTCACGTTGAACCGGGACTTTACAATAAGTGTCCCTTGGAGAGATGACCGAGTGGCTGAAGGTGCACGCTTGGAAAGCGTGTGTACGGGGAACCGTACCGAGGGTTCGAATCCCTCTCTCTCCGCCACGTTTTCGCGTCAATGCCGCAACGCGATTTCCTCCCGGTTCACGCATCGTGGCCATGCGTATTTTTGCCCGGGGGAAAAGGCCATAACCGGAACCTGCTAAGTCGTCTGCCCGACAGGCGCTTCCACGCCCTCACTCGCTGAAATTATGGCAACTGGGGCAAACGCGGAGGAGAAAACACCTCACTCGTGCCATGGATCAACGCTGTCCCACCAGGTGTAGGGTTCCAGTTGCTCCACGGATTCGGGGGACGTGAATTCCACGCCCATTTCGTCAAGCAGGACTCCTTCGGCGGCCCGGAGTTCCACCAGGGCCTTTTCATAGGCCACCTGGGCCTGCAATTCCTGCTGGCGGGCGTTGGCCAGGTCCTCCTGGGTACGCAACACCTCGAAACTGGTCGCCACGCCAAGGCGCAACCGTTTTTCATCGGCGGCCACGTTCGCCTCCTGCAGGCGCATGGTCTGCCGGGCAGATTCGACCAGAACCCGGCTGGAATGCACGTTGCTCAGGGCGACGTGCACGGCGGTCATCAGGGCCATTTCCGTCTGACGCTTCCGGGCTTCGGCCTGCTTTTTCGCCAGGCGGGCCTTGAGGTTCGCGCCCCGGGCGGCTCGGTTACCCAGCACGATGGTCCCCTGCACGCCCACGCTGTAATTGAAATTTTCACGATCCAGGATACCACGCAGGGCACCGCCCAGTTCGTACTCCCGTCCCCCCTGGCCATACGCCCCGACCAGGTCGATCTGGGGCAGCATGTCGTTCCGGGTACGATCGGCCTCGAGCTGGGCTGTCGCGATTTCCAGTTCGGTCATCCGCATTTCGGGGCGGCGATCCAGGGCCAGCTTGACTGCCCGGTCGAGTTCCTCGCCAAGGTCCTGCACCACGGGCGGTAGATCACCCTCGATGGCGGGGCGATCAGTGGGAATAATCGTGGCGTTGGACAACAGTTCTCCCTCGCGCATGCCCAGGTACTGCTTGAGCAGGGTGGCGGCGTCGCGGGCGCGGGACGTGGCGGCAATGACCTCGGACTGGCGCGCGGCCACACCGGCCTTGGCCTGCAGGACCTCAATATCGGCGGCCGTGCCGATGCGCTGCCGGGTCTCATTGATCTCCAGAAGGCGTTCGGCGTTCTTAAGGGACTCGATGCGGACCTTGACCGCCTCGGTGGCGTACACGAGATCCCAGTAAGCCTTGACCACGTCCGCGGTGACCTTCAGGGCGGTAGCCTCCAGTTGCGCCTCGCTGATCTTCCGGGCGTTCCGGGCCTGGCGGATGCGGATGGTGTTCACCCGGGTACCCGCTCCCCGCAACAGGGGTTGCGTGAGGGTGAGAATCACCTGGCCGGTGTACTCATCCACGAAGTTGCCAAAGGTGCTGCGGAACTTATCCGCGCTGAACTGCAGGCCATACTGGGTTCCGGTCTTGAGTTTGCCGCCCAAGCCGGTGGTAAAGGTGGAACGCCACGTTTCGACGTCGGAAATACCCGCGAACCGCCGGATCTGCTGGTCCGCGATGGCGGACGTCCGGTCATGGGTCCACGAACTTTTCACCGCGGGATCAAATTCCCCTTCCACGGTAAATTCATCGGCGGCGGCCTTGAGGGGCTCGTAAGCCGTAACGACGATATCGGGATTCTGCCGCAGGGCAAGGCAGACGGCATCCTTCAGCGACAGCCGGATTACTTCTCCCGGCGGGGCCTCGAGTTCCACGGCGCGTCGCAGTTCCGTCAGGTCGATCAGGTCGGCGGAAATGCCCTGGCGAATGGCTTCACCGCTGTCCACGGCAGGCAGGGATGGGGCGTTCGCCGGGGTTGCCGCCGCGGCATCCACCACCGGCTGGGGAGGAAGCAGATCAGGGCCCGTCTCATTACCCGCGGCCTCCACGCCCCGGCAGATGCCGGCTCCAGCGATTATTCCCGCGATCCATGCCACGCGACACATGGCCCGTCTGAACATACCCGCCTCGCGCATAATGAACCTCCCGGTCGCGCGTTAAATCGTTCAGCCCCAGTCGCGGCGCGACCGTCAGCCGGGTTTCAGTGTAAGCAGAAATGCCGCCATGGGTCAAGCAATCGGAAATGGAAAATCCGTTCTGGAAGGGAATAGCCGAACCATCCCAGAACGAGTCGCGCGTCGTTGGTAAAATCCGTTCGGGTGAGAAATAGCCTGGAGATCATAGCGCGTGGTCATACTTGGAATTTTCTGGAAAAGTGTCCGGAGTTTACGGTTAAACGCAACAACTTGACGTGCCAGACGAATCTGCCCCAACATCATGGCCCATCCAGCGGGATAAAGGCCCGGATCGCCCCCCCATGCAGTGGAACCCCTAAAAAAAGATTGCTGACGAATTGGTTTTAGTGTATACTTAATTCGGAAAGTGCTAAAATGGTGCTCGAGTCAATGACATTCTGAGGACAGATGGTATTGTTTGACAGAGGGTTGAGCGGTGGCAAGGTGGCAGGATGCTATCCCGCCAGCCAGTGGGGTTCCATGGCCGGAGACAACATAACATGAATCTCGAGGAGATACGCGCGAAACGGGCCCGTTTTGGTATCGGGCTGATGTCCGGTTCGTCCTGCGACGGCGTGGACGCCGCCCTGGTTCGCATCAAGGGGACGGGGCCCGGGCTGGTCATCAAGGTGATCGCCCACCAGACCTTCCCTTATGAACCGGATTTCCGTAACCTGCTGCTGGCGGAGCACATGACCGCGCGGGACGTCTGCCTGCTCAACTTCGCCCTGGGTGAACGACTGGCCGAAGCGGCCCTGGTACTCAAAGATATCGCCGAAGACGAGGGCGTGGAAGTCGATTTCGTGGCTTCTCACGGCCACACGATTGCCCACTATCCCCCCGGGGCGGGAACCGATCATATCGGCACGCTGCAAATCGGGGAGCCGGCCGTGATCGCGGAGCGCACGGGTTGCGTCGTGGTCTCAGACTTCCGCACGCGGGATATGGCGGCCGGAGGACAGGGCGCGCCGCTCGTGCCTTACGCGGACTGGCTGCTGTTCCGAAGGGAAGGCCGAACGACCGTGTGCCTGAACATCGGGGGCATCGCCAACCTGACGGTGGTCACCCCCAACTTTGAAGACGTGCTGGCCTTCGATACCGGTCCCGGTAATATCATCATTGACGGGGCGGTACGGTTGCTGTCCCGCGGAACGCGCATGTATGACGAGAATGGGGAGGCCGCCTTGCGGGGGAAGGTTATTCCCGAGTTCCTGGAGTACCTGCTGAGCGACAGTTATTTCCTGAAGGATCCACCCAAAAGTACCGGACGCGAACGGTTCGGCGTGGACGTGTACCTGCGGGACGCGCTGGCCAACCGGCGGGAACATCCGTACGAAGACCTCGTGGCCACGGTAACGCAGGCGGTGGTGGAGAGTATCGCGGACGCGTACAAGCGGTATGTCGCGCCGAAGTACGAAGTGGATTACATGATCGTGGGGGGCGGCGGCGCGATGAATAACGCGGTCATGCTCGGCCTGCGCCGGGCGCTGCCGGAGGTCAAGATTTTCATCAGCGACCGGGTAGGCATTTCTTACGACGCCCGGGAAGCCATCGCCTTTGCCATTCTCGGCAACGAGACGCTGTGCGGAACGCCACAGAACGTGCCCCAGGCCACGGGCGCCCGGCACCGGGTAGTGCTGGGCAAGATCACGCCACCCTGACCGGCATTGTGGTAGGATAGTCGGCGTGATGGTTGGTATTTTTCCCTCCACGCAAGGATTTTACTCCGCGGAGAGTTAGTGAGCATGGTCAACGAGGAACTGCTGAAAATCCTGGTATGTCCCGAAACCCGGCAACCCGTTCACCTGGCGGACGCATCCATGGTGGAGCGGGTCAACAGCGCTATCCGATCGGGCGGCCTGAAAAACCGGGCCGGCCAGGTGATCGAAGAACCGGCCCATGAACTGCTGGTCCGGGAAGACGGGCTGATCGCGTATCCCGTGCGGGACGATATCCCGGTCATGCTGATTGACGAAGGTATTCCCTTGGACCAGTTGGGTTAAAGCCCCGGAGCACACGGAGTCACCATGGACGCGACACGGAAGAAGGTCATCCTGGCGGTGGTGGCCCACGCCGATGACCTGGAATTCATGGCCGGCGGGACCGTCGCCCGGCTCGCCCGGGAAAAGGGACACACGGTTTTCGAGTATATCCTGACGGATAATTCAAAGGGATCGTACCGGTTAAGCCCCGAAGCCATCATCCCCGTTTCAGAAGATGAAGCCCGAAAGGCGGCCGAGATCCTGGGGATCCAGGAAGTCTTTTTTGAACGTTACCCCGACGGAGAACTGGACCAGGAAAATCCGGCCGTGTTACGGGGAAAAATTATGGCGAAAATCCGGGAAACCCAGGCGGACGTGGTGATGAGTTGGGATCCTTTCGCCCCAGGGGAGGATCATCCGGATCACCGGCAAGTGGCCATAGCCACGCTTGAAGCGGCCGCGTTCGCGGGAAACCCCCGTTTTTACCCGAAGCATGCCCATCCACCCCGCGTGGTCACCGAGGCCTACTGGTTCGCCAAGCATCCTACCGATGACGCGCGGCTGCTGGTGGATATTTCCAGCGTGATCGACGTCAAGATTGAAGCCCTGCTGGCCCATGACTGCCAGATGGTCCTGACGGCTGACGCGCTCGCCATGGAAGCGCGGGCCCTTGGCGCGGACCTCGGGCTGGATGACGTGGTGGAAAGCGGGCGCTACCGCCAGTTGATCGAAATGGGCGTGCGGAATTACTGCGCCGCCACGGGTGCCCCGGCTGGAATGGCCGCGGCCGAACGATTCCGGTACCAGAAACTGGGTATGCTGGACACCGTGCTGGGCATGTCAGTAATTCAGCCGGACTTCACCTGACGGGGGCGGCATGACGGTACCCGCGGCCATTCTCCGGCAGTTTGACCAGGGCGTCAAAGACACGTTACTTTCCATGACGGGGCTTCGGGTGGTCCGACGGGACGCGTGGATCAAGGAGGGCCACGCGATGTATGGCGATGTCAGCGCGGTCATCGGCCTGTCAGGCGTGGTGCGAGGCACCTGCGCCTTATCCATGGCATCCGACCTCGCGCGGGACCTTGTGCGGCGGATGCTGAGTGGCGAAGAGGGATCCCCGGTCAGCGAAACCGACACGAGGGATGGCATTGGTGAACTGGTCAACATGACGGCCGGTCGGGCCAAGGCGTTGTTGCAGGACACCCCCTACAAGTTCGATATCACCCTGCCTACCATCATCACCGGCGCGGGACACGAGGTATACCGCCGGCAGGACACGCCGTGCCTTAATTTCCTGTACGAAACCGAAACGGGAGCACGCTTCGTGCTGGACCTTGCCATAGCGGTCGACTGAGTCGCGCGCGCTCAGGCAGCCTTTTTTCCCGCGGGACGCAGAATATCGAGCAGGGCCGTTTCCATCTCCCTCAGGTACGCGGACGAGGGAGCAAATTTCAGTCCTTCGCGCACATGCCACAGGGCACTGTTTGCCACCGGCAGGGCCACGGTAGGAGGCACCAGCGTCGCGCCATCGTACAGGGCCCGCATGAGCGCGAGGGCGATATCCCTATGCAGCACGGCGCGCATGTCTTCGGCGGGTGCCGCGCCGTCGGGACAGTCCAGGGCCGCGCCCTCTTCCAGCAGCATGAGGGCCGTTTCGAACTCTCCTTTCGCGATGGTGGTATTCGCGTCAGGCCGGTGCAGGTAACTCTTGCCAAGCAGGTAATGCCCCGCCACGCTTTCCGGATGGCGGCACAGCCACTCCCGGGCAATCTTTTCCTGGGCGGCGCACTCGCCGGACACGCAGGCCGTCCAGGCGCTTTCGAAGCGGCGACGCGCGGCATCATCACGCCATGAACAGGCCACAAGCAGCATCGCCACGCCCAGAAGTACCACGTGCCACGGACCGGACCAGCGCGTCTTCACCGGCAAATCTCCCTCACCACCGAGGTCGCACCCGGAAGAAACCGGTGGCGGATCCGAGCCGCGCGAACAGGGGTACTTCCGCCGGCCGGGTGGCGCGCAGTTGTTCAATGGCCTGGCGATACTCTTCAATGCTGGTCACCGTGTGATCCCCCACGGACATGACGATCACGCCGGGCCGCATTTTGGCCGCCTGGGCCGGGCTGCCCGAAGCCACCCGCCGCACGATCACGCCCTGCACGTCTTCGGCGATGTTCAGGGCGATCCGGATATCGCGGGTAAGTTCCCGCACCGTGAGGCCAAGCACGTCTTCCTCGTATTCTTCGGCATCCTGGGCGGACTGCGGGCGCGCGGCCAGCGTCACGTCCAGGCTCAGGGGCTGCCCATCCCGGAGGAGTTCGATGCGGACCGTTTTCCCGGGCCCGGTGTCGCGCACCAGGCGGGAGAAATTTAACACTTCACGGTCCTGGGTGGCCCGCTGGGGCTTGCCGTCGAAAGACTTGATGATATCCCCCGGTCGTATCCCCACCTGGGCGGCCGGCGAATCGGGCACGACCGTGCTGACGATCAGGCCACCCGCCTCGGACAGTCCCCAGTACGCGGCAAATTCCGGCTTCAGCGGCTGCGTAAACACGCCCAGCCAGGCTTCTTCACCGGCAGGCCTGGGTTCGCCATTGCCGGTCCGCGGGGGCGTGGCAATGTAAGGAGTCAGCAGGGATGACTGAAATACCATGGGAACACCACTTCGGGAATAAAGTCCGCCCCCTTCTTCCTCGCTCAATTCGAGGCCCGTCACGCCGACCACCTCTCCCCGGGCATTTACCACGGGCCCGGACAGAAATCCCATTTTGAGGCCGCCGCCCAGGCAGTACGCCACCCGGGGCGTGTCCACCACCGAAGTCACGTAATCGAGGGTCACGCCGGGCGCGTAGTCCACGGTCTCGCCCATGCGTCCCAGGACCAGGACAGGGTCACCGAGTTGGAGGGGCGCGTCAGCAAATGACACCGATGGAAAAGTCGTGCCCTCCGGGGCCTGAATCTGCAGGAAAAGCAGGTTCAGGTCGTCCGGCTTGCCCAGCACCACCGCGGGCAGTTCACCGGGCGCGTTACCCGATTCCAGGCGCACCCGGGCGTCGGTGATACGGCTGGTATCGGTCTGGAGATGACCATGGGTGATAACGAGCCCATCGGACCGGACAAGCAGCCCCAGGGAAGTACCCTCGCGGCGGCGGGTTTCGCCGGATCGCGGATCGGTGAGTTCCTGGGAAAACATGACGAGACACAATGCGGGGGCGTATTGGGCATAGGCCTGACGGATTACCGGGGAAGGAATATCATCCGCCCGGACAACGCCCGCGAATCCGGCCAGTAGAAGACACAGCGTTCCGAAAGCCGCCGACAGGGCCGCCCCTGATTGGAAATCATAGCGATTATTCATGGCCGCGCGTGTCCTCCTGTTCCGTGGACGCCTGTTCCAGGTTGACCAGCACGAAACGGGTCAGGGCGCCCCGCTGCACAAAAAGCATGACCTGGCGCCGGTTGTCCTGCAGCCGCTGGTCGTACAGGCGCTTGAAGGCATTGAAATCCTCGACCGTTTCCCCGTCCATGGTCAGGATGATGTCGCCAGGCTGCAGCCCCGCCCATCCGGCCGGGGCGCCCGGTGACACGCCGATCACCAGCACGCCGGTGGGTTTTGACAACTGGGCGCGACGGGCAACTTCCTGGGTCACCTCGGCAACGCTGAGGCCCCACAATTCGAAGGCCTCCTGCTTGCCGCGGGCGGCGGTTTTTTCCACGGACGTCACGGTCACTTCCCGCTGCTCGCCGTTACGGTTGATGGTCAGCCGGGCGGGGTCTCCCACGGGCAGTTCGGCAATCAGCCGCCGCACGGCGGGCAGGTCTTCGCGCCACCGCGCGTTAACCGGGTTGCCGTTCACGGCCACCAGCACGTCCCCGGGGCGGATATCCGCCTCGGCGGCGGGAGAAAACCGGTCCACCCCGGCGATCAGCACGCCCTGCCGCCCGGGATCCATGCTGCGGGCGGTCATTTCCTGCAGTTCGAAACCGAAATAACTCCGACGCACGCGCCCTTCCCGGATAATGGCGTCAACCACCGCGCGCGCGATGTCCGCCGGAATCGCGAAGCCCACGTTTTCGGCGCCCCGCAGCATGCGGGCGTTGACGCCAATGACCTCGCCGCGAATGTTCACGAGGGGACCGCCGCTGTTACCGGGATTGATGGCGGCATCGGTCTGGATGAAATTGTTGTAAGGAGCGGGACTCGCCCCCTCCTCGTCCAGGTTCCGATCGGTCATGCTGACGATGCCCATGGAAACCGAACGGGACAGGCCATGAGGACTGCCGAACGCGAGGGCCACCTGGCCCGATTCAACGGAGCCGGACTGGCCCCACTTCACGAAGGGAAAAGGCCCCTCGCCCTGCAGTTTCAGCACGGCAACATCGGTATCCGGGTCGGTGCCGACCACCTGGGCGTCGAGTTCGCGGTTGTCGCTCAGCACGCACTGTACCGACGTGCTGTCGCCCGCGACGTGCTCATTGGTCACCACGTACCCGTCGGGACTGATGATAAAACCACTGCCCACGGCGAGCATCTCGGTACGCTTGCCGGTCTGGAACACCTCCTTGACGGGGCGAATGTGCACGAGTGCGGGAGAAACCCGTTCCCGGGCCCGCAGTACCGCCCCCTCGGGACGCCCCACCGTGGCGCAGCCTGCCAGCGCAACGTGCAAAAACAGCAGCACACAAACCGGCACCAATCCGCCGCGGGGCCGCATATCAAGACCTTGTTTCACGACTGGTTCTCCTTATGGCCAGGCACGCGTTCGACCGGTGTTACCTCCTCCCCACCCGCTCCCGCACCCTTTCCAGGTTGTTTCAGGCTGGAACGCCGGGCGCGCCGCTTTTTCTGACGCCGGATCTTTTCGGCTTTTCGTTCGGCAGGCGCCTGATGCCCCAGGCGCGCGGCCTCCAGCAGTTCACACAGGCGGCGGCGCGCGAAAAAACGGTTCAGGCCCTGGGACCGTTCCGTGCCCCATTTTACTTCAAGACCGGTGGGCAGGTGACGCAGCCGCACCGCCGTGGCGGTATGGTTGGTTTTCTGGCCGCCGGGACCGCGGGCGGTCACGAACTGTTCTTCAAGATCCTGTTCATTCAACCCGCAGGCGGCCATGCGCTCCACCAGTTCCTGCTGTTTCTGAGGGGTCACCGGAAAACGAGGCATAGGTTTCGCGATTCCATCACGTCCCCGGGGTAACAGCCGGATTTTCTTCCGTGTTCCCGGCATCCGCTTCGCGCTGGCTGGGGGCTTCCGCTGGCGTCGCGCCTGGAGGGGAAGGCTCCGTATCTGTGGCCTGGTCCGTCGGTGCCGGGGCGTCCGCCGCAGGTCCTGGTACCCCCGCCACGCCCCAGCAGGTAAACGTCAGGTACCCGGTATCTCCCGGCCGGGCCAGGCAGACAGCCTGCCGGGCCAGGGCGACCGCGTCGGGGAAGGCCTGAACCTCCAGCCATCCCGCCAGGGCCGCGTAAAAAGCGGCGGCGGTCTCCGGTGACACCTGCCAGCCCGGCAAGAGGAGGGCGGCACATCCTGACACCCGGGCCACCTCCGACAACAGCAGCGACAGGTCGGACCGCAGGGTGATTCCCTCGCCGTCCGGCGCGTTCCAGGCCATGAGCAAGGCCTGGGCTTTCCATGGCTTATCCCGCAAGAGCCGGGCGATCGTGAAGTCACCCGCGTCACCCAGGATGACGCGACAGAACAGGGGGTCCGGCGCCAGCTGGCGCACGGTCGGTGCCAGGAGCATGCACCCTTCAGGGTCAGGCGTGTCCACCACCTTGCCCTGCTTCGCGACCCAGGCGTCGATCAGGCCGGCAAAAGCCGGACAGGATCGGGCCGATGCATCGGAGGCCAGCGTTTTCAGTGGTATCGTCGGCAAGGGCGATGCCTCCAGCTGGCTGGCATAGGCAAGACGGGTTGCCCGAATAAGGACCTTGTCCCCGTCGACCGACTCAAACAACGCGTTCAGGGGCAATTGCCCGACCCATGGGTCGGCGCAAATGACCAGGGTCGACGTGGATCGCTCGCGGGCGCGTTCCATGACGGGATTTACAATCCGTTTCCGGACCTCTTCCAGCGCCTTCGCGCCCTCATCTCCACCCTGCTGGAGACGCGCGGCCAGAACCACGGCATCAGCATCAGTGAGGGGGCACGAGACCGCCACGGACTCTCCCGCGGTAGTCAGCACGGCCATGGTCCCGTACGGGTCACTCAGCAGGTGCAGCACGGTTACCCCGGGCGCGAGACTCTTGCGGAACCGCTCACCACCCAGCACGGGCGCGGGCCGGTAGTCCCGCAACAGGGCAAGGTCCTCGGCGGAAGGGCCATCGATCCACGCCAGGCGATCCCGGTCCCGGGCGATCCGCTGCCGCAACCGTTCCGCTTCAGGAGCATTCCCCTGGTTTTCGGCGTCGGTCAGCCGGGCCTCGAGCAGGGGCAACCGCGCGCGGATAGCCATGGCTTCGCCCGCGATATCCCGGCGGGGGGCATCGTCGGAAAGCAGTACCCGCGCCTGGTAGTACAGGGCGCGTTCGAAAGCCTGTTCCGCGGCGGTCAGCATGGGATCGCCCGGTCCCCCGGCGGCCGCCATGGCCCGGATGCCCGCGCAGGCCATGTGCCGCGACAGCATTGCGCCCTGGCCCCGGTTAAACGCGTCAAAGTCGATGAATTTTCGGGCTTCTTCCGCCTTTTTTCGCGCTTTTTCGACACATTCCAGGGCGGCGGCGGGCTGTTCGAGGCGCGTCCAGACATTTGAAAGCAGCAACTGAAGCTCGGTGAAACGGTGATAATCCGCCAGGTAAGTAGATTCGTCGTAATAGGGCATGGCCATTTCGAGGAGAATCCGCGCCCCGGCGTAGTCCCCTTCCCGGGCCCGCAGTTCGGCTTCGGCCATCACGGCCTCGGCCGTGGAAAATTCGTTAACCGGCCCTTTCCATGGCACTTCCTTCGCGTTCCGTTCCCGTAACGCGACCAGATCAGGATCATCCGGCGCGCTCAGCCGCCCCTTGACCCGCAGCAACAACGCGCGGGTCTGGCGTTCCTGTGGAACATCCTTGAACTCAAGCGCGAGGCCGAGGGCAACGGTGTAGCATTCAGCCGCCCGTTTCAGCAGGGGCACGGCCTGGTCAGGCTGCTGTCGGGCAATGGCCCACAGGGCACCCGCCCATTCCTTGAGCGCCTGCAGCCGGTCCCCGGGATACGATGCCGCTTCGGCGAGGCGCGCGGCCTCGGAAAACCAGTCCACCGCGACTTCTGGTTCTTCGATGTACACGTGCTGGATGCCCAACTGCTGGCAGATGTTTGCCTTGCGGGCCTGACCTTCCCGGTCATCCGGGGCAGTTTCCGGGCACAGCGATAACGCCGTCGCCAGTTCCGCGATCTGGCGACGCACCCGGCGATTGGCCCGATGCCGTTCCGCGAAAGCCACGTGAATGGCGGCATTTTCCCAGGTCCGGTCCGTGGCGGCCAGCCGTGCGGTGTAATCGACATATTCCTGCAGTTCTTCCCGCAGGTCCGGGGTTGCCAGGCGGAGGGACCGCTCCATGCTTTTCAGCGCTTCCGCGTAGCGGCCAAGCAGTCGCTGGGTATCCGACAACCACCACCAGTGGTAATAATCATCCGGGGCCGCGGCAACCACCCGTTCCAGTACCTCGAGGGCTTCCTCGTATCGGCCCGTCTCCTTGAGCGCGAAGCCAAGGCGGCGGATAACCTCGACATCGTTGGGATCCAGGGCCGCGGCTTCCCGGAGAAGGGCCGCGGCCTTGTCCAGTTCGTTCCTGTCATACGCTTCCATGCCGGCCGTCCTGGGATCGGTTGCCAGGGGCGGCGTTGGAAGCGTGGCCGCGCTTTCACCGCCCGCGGGCGTGGTCGCCGCGACAAGCAGGCCATCGGCGGCCCCGCGATAAACGTCATTTACGGCATGGGAGGTTCCTCCTCCCGCCAGCGTCACCAGAAAAAGTAACGGCACAAGACCACAAGCGACACGAAACGGCATCACGCGCATGGGATATTCCTCATGGGGTAGGCATCATCTGTCACCGTCAGTATACCGGAGCGGGAAAGCCCGGGAATCATGTCGTGCAAAAAACAATAAGAGGCCTGAACACTCAGGCCTCTCATTTCGATATTTACTGCCACCCCCAGGCGGGGTGGCCATTCACGAACAACTCAGGACGCCACCGCGCCTCCGGCCAGTTTCTGAACCTGGCGCATCAGGCTGGACTTTTTTCGCGCGCCCGCGTTGCGGTGAATCACGCCCTTCGCGACGGCCCGGTCGATCGCGGAAATCGCGGCGACCAGCGCGGCCTGACGCTCCGCGTCCCCGGCAGTAGCCGATTGAGCGGCCACCGCCTTTTTCACCATCGTCTTCATGCGGGAACGCACCGACTGGTTCCGCAACCGACGCTTTTCGTTCGTCCGGATCCGCTTGATCTGCGACTTGATATTTGCCATGATAATCCGCTCCGAAAAAAACACGCCCGCGCGTCCGGGCGTGGCTTACCGTGCTTCAACCACCCATATGGTAGCAGACGCGGGTCTCCCGACGCAACTCCCCGAATGGCATGCTTTGACCATAACCCGGACAAAGGCGTATCATAAGGCCACGGACGTCAGTCCGCAAAAACAGGGCAGGGTAACAGCAAGCGAGGGGGATCGCGTCATTTTCCGAAATGAAAAGGTAAGGACTTCTCATTATGCGGCGAAATATCGTTCATGAAGGCGCGGGAAACCTGCGATACGAGATCCGGGAAATCGTGATCACCGCCCGGCAGATTCGCTCGCTGGGACAGCGTATCGTCTGGGAAAACATCGGGGATCCGATTGAAAAAGGCGAGGTGCCTCCCGAGTGGATCCGGCAGACCCTTCACCAGTTGCTGGAAGAACCCGCCAGTTACGGGTATTGCGACACGGCCGGTGTCATTACCACGCGGGAATTCCTCGCGGAATCGGTCAACCGGCGTAAAAACGGGGTGCAGATTACGCCGGACGATATCATCTTTTTCAACGGCGTGGGGGACGCGGTGGAAAAGGTATACGGATTCCTGAAACGGGAAGCCCGGGTGCTCGGACCCTCGCCGGCATACAGCACGCACTCTTCCGCGGAAGCCGCCCACTCGGGATACAACCACGTCACGTATGACCTGGATCCCTACAACGGCTGGCTCCCGGACGTCGACGACATCCGGAACAAGGTCAAGTACAACGACTCCATCGCGGGGATCCTGATCCTGTCGCCGGACAATCCAACGGGCGTGGTCTGGCCGAGGGAAATCCTGGATGAAATCGTGAAGATCGCCCAGGAACACGACCTGTTCCTCATCGCCGACGAAATATATGCCCACATCACCTTCCCGGGGCAGCCCCACCTGCACATGAGCCAATGGGCACAAGACGTGCCCGCCATCGCCATGCGGGGCATCAGCAAGGAATATCCCTGGCCAGGGGCCCGTTGCGGGTGGATCGAGGTGCTCAATCGAAAAAGGGATCAGAACTTCAGCGATTACGTGGACAGCATCCTGGCGGCCAAACGACTCGAGGTCTGCTCGACCACCCTGCCCCAGATGTCCATTCCGAAAATCTTCGGAGACCCGCGATACAAGGACCACCTGCATCATCGGGCCTCCATCTTCGAACAGCGGGCCGAAGAAGCGGTCAAGGCGTTTGAGGGATGCGACGCGGTGGTGGTGAACAAGCCCGGTGGCGCGTTCTACCTGACCGTCATGTTTAAAGAAGGCGTGCTCAACAGTCACCAGAAACTGCGCATCGAAAACCCGGTCATCCGCGAGCGTATCGAGGAACTGGTCCAGAACGTGCCTGCCGATAAACGGTTCGTGTATTACCTGATGGGCGCGACCGGTATCGTGGTAGTTCCCCTGACGGGATTCCATTGCCGTCACGACGGGTTCCGGGTGACCCTGCTGGAGTCAGACGACGCGAAGCGCCGGTGGATCTTCCAGACGTTGCGCAAGTCCATTGACGAGTACGTCAATTCCTGATTGACGCCCCGCTTCAATCCTCTTCATCGTCGATGCCGGGGATGTAGGCGTCCGGGTCGTTCATGGCCTCTTCCCACGACATGATGGGTGGAAGTCCCCGCGACCGGTCTTCCTGCTCGGCCCGTTCTTCTTCTTCCCAACGCTCGATCACCCGCTGGTTCCGACGGCGGATCCGCCACCAGGTCAACAGGGACAGCAGGGCTATCGGTCCAAACAGCGACCCGGACGCCAGGATCCCGACCACGGCAACCACCCACAGGGAACGGCGGTAGGCGTCCCAGAATTCGAGCACGGTCAGGCCGCCATATTCGCGCAGCGCGTCGGCAAAGGGCATGTCCCGGGTGTGCCGGACTACCTGCCAGAAACGGTCCTCTCCCAGTCTGCGCCGCAAAAAACGGGTCATGGAAAGGGCCTGGGCGTACGCGTCGTTGAACACCATCTCCTCGCCGGGATTCAGAAACGCGAAATCCAGGTCGCGATAGGGAATCATCCGGTTTTTCAGAAACATCCGGCCCACGGTAATGGGCGACGCGATGAAATACTCGCCGGAAACCAGCATGGCCACGCCCTCGTTGAGCCAGCGGGGCAGGTATTCGTCTCGGGTATTGCGGGCCAGCAGGACGTGGGTCAGTTCGTGCATCACGGTGGCCTTCAGGTCATCCCCCGCGGGGCGATTGCGGGGCGACATGAGAACAATCAGCCCCTTGTCCGGTGACGCGAGGCCTACCACCTGGCCAGCCCGCCAGTTCCGCGCGAAAAACATGAACACGTTGATATCCGGTGCCAGGATTACGGTTACCGGATCCGGACCTATCGGCAGGATGGGGTCCAGTTCTTTCGTGGCCTGGGTCAACCAGTGGCCGATCCGTTCCGCCAGCGCGGCATCCTCTCCGGCGTGACACACGGAAAACACGCCTTCCCGGTAGACCCGGGGCACGGCCGGGTGGGGCGGCATTGCCCCCGGCGAAACGGGCGTAATCGCCACCGCCGACAGCGCGCTGAACAGCGCGAACAGCCCCGCTACAATCGCGCGCCATCGGAACCGTAATCCGTTCACCCGTCGCGTGTACAATAATCGATATACCACGGTCTCATGATACAATGGCGCGGAGGGAAATACCGCCATGAAACACGTCGCGCGCGCAGTCCTGCTGATAGTGATCATCCCGTGTGCCCTGCCGGTCACCGGTGCCATCGCGCAATCCCAGATGGATGTCCCCCGGGATGCCGCGACGGTCATTCCGGTTCAGCCCCTGGAAGCCCCGCCCCCCGGCGAGTTGCCCCTGTCGCTGGACGGCTGCCAGTGGGTGTGGCACCCCGGAGATCACGCGACCGTGGCCGCGCCCACCATTCACGTGATTTTTACCGGTACCATCACGCTGCCGGATAACGACAGCGTGGCCCGGGGAGAATTCCTGCTGCACGCCGATGATCTCTTTACCCTGACGGTCAACGGCCAGGTCGCCGGACAGGGGGGCCTGAACAGCCTGATCCCCAACCCGGAAAAACCGGCGGAAGAGCACACCAGAGAACCGGAACCCTGCCCGTTGCCAACGCTCGCGGACATGACCGGGCTGCTGAAACCCGGTGCGAACCATATTTCCATTCGGGTGATCAACACGATGCCATCCACCCCGGCCGGCCTGATTGGACGCTGGCGGGTTCGCATGACTTCCGGCGCGGTGATCACGGGAGAAATCGACCGGAACTGGAAGGCCCGGCGGAATATCTCCAAGGTCACGGTGGGCGTGGAAACGCTGGTACCGTTCGGCCAGGCTCCATGGGATCGGGTTCCGGGTTCCCTGCCCGCGCCCGGCCCCTTCCTGGGTTCCTGGAACCAGCCGTCAACCGGACCGGACACGGTAACGCGCCTGGTCGTGGATACCACCTGCGACGGCATGACGGCCACCATCAACGACAACGCGCCCGTCGCCTTCGAGAAAGGCTCCCTGGGCATTGACATTACCCAGGCGGTACGGGAAGGTGAAAACCGGGTACGGATTGAGCTCTGCGCGCCGGCACGCGTCCGGGTGGAACTTGTCTCGGCCCACACCGCGCGCCCCGAGGCAGCGTCGTCTTCCACGCCCCCCGCGGGATCCTGAGTCCCGTCCAGTTTTTTCAATTCAACCGCGCGATGGGAAACCCCGCCTGTTCCAGGGCCCGGACACCGTCCGGGTTGGCCAACAGGGTCATTTCGCGCTGTCCGATGGAATCGCTGCGCACCACCGTGGCCGCGGCCAGCCTGGGACACAGGGTAACAATCCACTTCCAGTCCGGGCGCTGGATGAGCACGAAGGCCGGCCCGGGGGCGTTGAAGTCCCGCAGGAAACGGTCCATTTCTTCCAGCAGGGCCTGGTAGAACTTTTCGGCGAGGTCCCGGTCCACTCCGGATGTTTCCACCGCGCGCCGTACGGCGTCCAGCAGGGCCTGTTTTTCGGCATCGGTGGGGTGGTTCAGGTCCGCCACGGGCACGTCGCGCACCGCTTTAAACGCCAGGTATCGCAGGGTCGCCTGGGCCTGGGCCATGGTAAACCAGTCCACGTCGCGGCCCAGATCGATGTGAAGCATGTCGGTCAGGACCGGCTCGTGAAAATGACGGGTGTAAAAGATGTACTGCTCCCGGGAGAAACCAATCGTGTACAGGCGGTAGTCTTCACCCTCCCCCCTGGCCGCCCGTTCGGACAGCACGCGCAACGGCGCGCAGAAATCGCCTGATCCCTTGTACACGTTCAGGGCGGGGAAAAACAGGTGGGCGGTGAGTATCGCCATCACCCAGAACTGGGTCGCCATGACCACGTGTATTCCGCGACCTTTCCGGCGCGTCACAAGCCACAGCATCCACACCGCGCAAGCCACCAGCGCGCCCGCCAGCACCGCCAGGCCGGGACGCCACATCTCCCTGAATGACGTGAAGGGAATGGCGACCAGCCCCGCCGTCATCAGCGCCAAGGCTCCGGTCCAGACCCAGCCCACCCGACGGGGCCACGGGGAAAATGGCTGGTCCATGAGATCCAGTATGGAACGCGCCATGAGAACCGCCATGGCGGGATAAATCGGCAGGAGGTACACGTTACGCTTGCCGATGCTGATGGAAAAGAAAATAAACGCGGGCACGATCCAGGCCAGCAGCAGGCGCATACCCTCGTCGACTTTTCGTCGTTTCCAGATCCAGGGCAGCACCCACGGGAGAAACAGGGACCACGGCAGCGTTCCAATGGGAATGTCAACCAGGTAGGCCCAGGGCGGCGCCGCCTTGCTGACGCCCAGGAAAAACCGCCCAATGACCTGGCGCATGAATTCATCGCGCAGGCCGCCCGCGTCGGGATCCGGAGGCAGGGACCAGCGCGCGGGAATCAGCCAGCACAATACTGGTACAAGGGCAAGGCCGAAAAGCAGGCCCCAACGAAGGTTTTCCCGCTCGATCCCCCGGTTCCAGTAGTACGCCACGATCAAAAGCGCGGGAAACACCAGCGCTGGCGGCCCTTTTACCAGCAGGCCCAGGGCCATGGCAACCACCATCCCCCACCAGGCCTTGCGCGAAAACGTGTCGTTCCAGACCTTGAACGCGTACAGGAACGCCGTCATGCAACAGGTCAGCATCATGTCGGTGCGCACCGACCGGGCTTCCCACCAGAAAAGCGCCATGGTCATGAGCATGACCGCCGCCCACCACCCCACGCGTCTACCGTACAACCGCGAAGCAAGGGCAAAAGTAAACAGCACGGTGACCAGGGCGGCCACACCGGATGGGAACCGGGCTGTCCATTCCGACACATTCCCGAAAGGCGCGGAAACCGCGGCGATCGTCCAGAACAGCAGGGGCGGCTTCTCCTTGTACGGAAGGCCGTTACACCGCAGCACCAGCCAGTCACCGGTCTGCAGGATTTCCCGGGGAATCTGCCCGAACCGGGGCTCGTCCGCGGGCCAGAGATCATAACCGCCAATGTTCCAGAAAAACAGGAACGCCGCCACCAGGGTGAGGCCCGTAATCGTCCATCGTTTATCCATGCGTCAAACTCCGTTTGAGGGTTTACCGTTTCGTCCAGACAGTACCAGGCTACGGGCGTAAATGATCAGGTTGAACCCCTGGCCAAAGCCATTGATCCAGTCTGGTTCCGGTCGCATGATAAAACCCGGTGCCTGACAAAAGGCGCCCACGCAACTCAGCAACCAGAACACCCGGGGAATGACGCTTCTTCCGCGCCACTCGGACAACAGCCACTGCGCGCCGAATCGGGCGAAATACGCGGCCTGCCCTATCGCCCACATGCCCAGCCAGAACCAGTTGCGCATGGCCTCGGCGTGGGAAAGCCGCGCGTTACGGGTCCACTCGTTCCGCCAGGCCAGTATCGTCAGGGTCACGGCAACAAGGGTCACCAGGACCGCCAGCCCATGCACCACGCCGTTTCGAACGGGTCCCAGGCGACCGGCCTCGCGCCAGCGTAACACCATGTTGCGGGCGTACACGATCACGTTGAAGCACAGGCCGAAGGCCGCCCCGGGCGAATGCCGCCAGATGGAATAGGCAAAGGTCATGAGCGCGCCGGCCATGCTCATGTACCAGAAGGCCATGGGCACGACCACCCGGCCCTGCCGCTCGGATGCCAGCCACTGCACGTAAAACCGGCCATAAAACAGCACGCCGCCGGCTATGCCCAGCGTTATCCAGAAAGTCGACGCGTCCATGGCTGATGGCGGCTCCGGTTGGGTTCAGCGCGATCTCAGCATCCGGTCAGAATTTTTCCCAGTGCAGCACCTCCGAGAGGGGCCGTTTCATCGGGGACGGGATCGAGCGGGGATACCCGACAGCCACCAGGCTGACCAGCAACATGTCGTCCGGCGCGCCCAGCAACTGGCGTACCGCGTCGGCATAGGGCTTTCGGTATCCCGCGACCCAGCAGGACCCCAGTCCCAGGGCTCGAGCGGCTACCAGCAGGTTCTGGGTGGCCGCGGAGCCGTCTTCCAGAAAATAGTCGCTTTCCCGGCAGAACACGGCGATACAGGCCGGGGCATCGGCGATAAAAGCCCCGTTCGTGGCCAGCTGGGCCAGTCGCGCCCGGGTAGTGGCTTCCCGTACCACGACGAATTCCCAGGGCTGCGCGTTCCGGGCACTGGCCGCGAGACGCGCGCAATCCACCATCGTCTCCAGGTCCGCGTCCGACACCTTTCGTTCTGGATCGTACTGCCGCACGCTGCGGCGGGTGCGCAGGGCTTCCAGGGTGTCCATGGCTCAATCCTCCCTTTCACGTGTCCAGTTGGGCTTGATGCCCGTGAGATCGATCATGGGATTCCGGGCGAACCGGTAACGGCATGACCCGGATCAGGGGGAACCAGCGGCGCAATATCCGGACCCGGAGCCGGCGGAACAGCGGCATTCGATCCGGACTGATCCGGCGACGGGGCAACCGTGCCCGGCGCGGTACTCCCCTCTTCCGGGGCCTCTCCCACGTTCACCACTTCCCAGGGTTCTTCCACAATGTAAACTTTTTCCCCCTCCCGAACCCATCGCAATCCCTGCCGGGCCGCCGCTTCCCGGGCGGCGGAATCCCTTTCCATGGTTTTCAGTTCGGTTTCCATTTCCGCGGCGTCGTGTTCTTTCCGTTCCACTTCGCGTCGCGCGTCATCTATGGTCTGACGCAGGAGGTCTATCTCCCTCCCCCGCTCTTCGAAACGACGGAACCGGGCATAGCCGAAGCCGATAAGCAGCGTCAGCGCGAGGGCGATCACGATGGCGGTTTTGGAAACGCGATCCATATATGTGAAAACGCGGGAGAGACTTCGCGTATCTCCCGCTCCCGTTTCAGGAAAAATCAGAACGCCTTGATGTTGTAGAAGGCTTCGCGGCCGGCGTACACGGCCTGCTTGCCCAGCATTTCCTCGATGCGGATCAACTGGTTGTACTTCGCGATGCGGTCGCTGCGGGAAGCCGAGCCGGTCTTGATCTGCCCGGCGTTGATGGCCACCACGAGATCGGCAATCGTGGCATCCTCGGTTTCACCACTGCGGTGAGACACCACGGTGGTATACCCCGCGCGATGGGCCATTTGACAGGTTTCCAGGGTTTCGGTCAGGGAACCGATCTGGTTCACCTTCACTAGGATGGAGTTCGCCACGCCTTCCCGGATACCCCGGGCAAGATACTCGCGGTTGGTAACGAAGATATCGTCTCCCACCAGTTGCACCTTTTCGCCCAGCGCGGCAGTGAGGGCTTTCCAGCCCTTCCAGTCGTTCTCGCCCAAGCCGTCTTCAAGGCTGATAATCGGGTACTTGGAAACCCACTCCGACCACAGGGCAATCATCTCTTCGCTCGAACTGAATCGATTGGGATCGGACTTGAAGAAACAGTAGCCCTTCTTCTTGCGTTTCTCTGCCTCGTTAACCATTTCGCTGGCGGCGGGATCCAGGGCGATCCAGATGTCCTTGCCCGCCTTGTAGCCCGCTTCCTTGATGGCCTGCAGGATCAGGTTCGGGGCCTCGTCGTTGCTCTTCAGCGAGGGCGCGTACCCGCCTTCGTCGCCCACCGCGGTATTGTAACCGTGCTCCTTGAGCACCTTCTTCAGGGCGTGGAACACTTCCGCGCCCATCCGGAGGGCTTCCCGGAAGTTCGGGGCCCCGATGGGCATGACCATGAATTCCTGGAAATCCACGGTGCCGTCGGCGTGCTTGCCGCCGTTGAGGATGTTCATCATGGGCACCGGGAGCACGCTGGCGTTCACGCCGCCCAGGTACCGGAACAAGGGCAGTTCAAGGGTTTCCGCGGCAGCCTTCGCCACGGCCAGCGACACGCCCAGGATCGCGTTGGCCCCCAGTTTGCCCTTGTTTTTCGTGCCATCCAGGGCGATCATCGTCGCGTCGATATCGCGCTGATCCAGGGCGTCCATGCCGATCAGTTCCGGCGCGATCACCTCGTTGACGTTCTGAACGGCTTTCGTGACCCCCTTGCCTCCGTACCGTTTCTTGTCGCCGTCCCGCAGTTCCACCGCCTCGTTTTCCCCCGTGGACGCGCCCGAAGGCACGGCCGCCCGGCCCATGAAGCCGGAAGAGAGATGCACATCGACCTCGACGGTCGGGTTGCCGCGGGAATCCAGGATCTCGCGCGCCACAATATCGGTAATTCTGGTCATGAGCATGTTCCTTATGCTGTGTGGTTGTTGACCTCGCCGTCCCCGCGGTGCCCCGGCAAGACGATTCAAGCATATTGCTCCCCGTGACACCCGTGGGATTCAGAACTGGTTTTTATTGTAGCACACCTTCCCGCCGCATCCGCTATTACCCGCCACGCCAAGGTGGTCCGTGGATTTTAGTCAAATCGCGTTTTTCGCTCGCCGGAGTGATGACACCTGTCATTTCGACGAATAAAATGAGGAGAAATCTTAAAAATAACCTTATATATAAATGTATTTACTAAAAATATAAGAAAAGTGCCCTGGTAGAGACTGGAAAAGAGTAACGTGTTGTTAAATTATTCATGAAATTCCCCATGAGCAGTTTAAGGTGAGGGAAAAATTCCGCATTCCGTTCGAAATACAACCTCGCAACTTAACCTGAGTTCGCGAACGCGCGAAACAAAGCAAGTGGCGCAAAAAAAGGAAAATCTGGTAACATAGGCGCGTTTGGGGGTACAAGGGAGGTGGTAGCATCACCGGCGGACAGGATATGAGCACCGGCACCTTATTCGATACCCTTACCTGGCGGGGATTCGTGAACCAGTACACCGATCCCGCGTTGCCCGAACTGCTGGAACGGGAAAAGCCGTTCACCCTGTACTGTGGTTTCGACCCGACGGCGGACAGTCTTCATATCGGCAGCCTGCTGCCGATTCTGGGACTGGCCCACTTCCAGCGGGCAGGACATCGCCCGATTGCCCTAGTCGGCGGGGGGACCGGACTCATCGGCGATCCCAGTTTCAAGGCCCAGGAACGGGCGATGCTCAGCCGGGAACAGGTGGAACACAACGCCAGGGGTATCCGCCGTCAACTTGAGCGGTTCCTGGATTTCGAAGGATCCCGCGCGGCGCTGTTACTGAACAACGCGGAGTGGCTGTGCGCGCTGCCCCTGATCGAATTTCTTCGAGACGTGGGCAAGTGTTTCACGGTGAACGTGATGCTCTCCAGGGAGAGCGTCCGCCAGCGCATCGAAGACCGCGAACACGGCATGTCCTTCACCGAGTTCTCCTACAGCCTGCTGCAGGCCTACGATTTTTATCACCTGAATGAACACCACGGTTGCCGGCTCCAGATCGGTGGCAGTGACCAGTGGGGCAACATCGTTTCTGGGATCGACCTGATCCGCAGGAAAACCGGCCGGGAAACCTATGGCCTGACCTTCCCCCTCGTGACCAAGGCCGATGGGTCCAAGTTCGGCAAAACCGAAAGTGGCAATGTCTGGCTTGATCCCACCAAAACCTCGCCTTATCGCTTCTACCAGTTCTGGATCAACCAGGCCGACGCGGACGTGGGACGCTACCTGCGCTATTTCACCTTCCTGGAACGGGAGGAAATCGAGGCCCTGGAACAGGTCCACGCCGAAGCTCCGCACCTGCGGCAGGCCCAGAAAAAACTGGCCGAAGAAGTAACCCGGATGGTACACGGCAGCGATGTCCTCGAAGGCGCGCTCAGGGCCACCGCTGCCCTGTTCGGCGGCGACCTGCGCGGACTGGACGAGGCCACCCTGCTCGAAGTATTTGAAGAGGCCCCCAGCGCCACCATTCCGCGCGATCGGTTCGGCGCGGGCACGCTGGTGGACGCGCTGACCGACGCCGGGGTCTTCGCGAGCAAGGGCGAGGCGCGCCGCCTCATCCGTAACGGGGGGATCTACCTCAACGGCCAACGGATTGAGCGGGAAGACGCGCCCTGGACGTCGGAGTGCCTGCTGACGCCGTCGCTGGCGGTGTTGCGCGTGGGCAAGAAAAACTATCACCTGTTGCGCGTCGTCTGACGACACGCGGCGCGACCAGGGAACTTGTTCAGACTTTCGGGAATATGACGGGTAACACGGGGGCGGCGTATCCCAGCCAAAAGCGGTCACATCATGGGTGTGTTACCAGACATGGACATCGTGGACCTGCGGAGTGACACGGTCACCCGGCCTTCGGTGGGCATGCGTCGGGCCATGGCCAACGCCGAGGTGGGCGACGACGTGTTCGGAGAGGACCCCACGGTCAACCAGCTGCAGGCGGTGGCCGCGGAAATGCTGGGCAAGGAAGCGGCGCTGTTCGTGCCCACCGGCACCATGGCCAACCTGCTGGGATTTCTATCCCAGACCCGGCCCGGCGACGCGGTACTCCTGAGTGAAGACGCCCACCCCTTCCGCTACGAGCGGGCCAACCTGGCCATGGTCGGCGGGCTGCTGCCGGTGACCATTCCCGGCCAGTGGGGCAAGATTACCCCGGAGGCCCTGCGCGCGCGGATTGTGGTCAGCGATGATCCGCATCTGGCCAACACGACGCTGGCGTCCCTGGAAAACACGGTGAACCGGGGTGGCGGCGCCTGCTACACGGTAGCCGAAACCGAGGCACTTTGCGCGGCGGCCCACGAGCGGGGACTCCGGGTACATTGCGACGGCGCGCGGATCTTCAACGCGGCGGTAGCCCTTGGCGTGGAAGCGTCCGAACTGGCGCGGCCCTGCGACTCGGTGTCTTTCTGCCTGTCCAAGGGACTGGGCGCGCCCGCGGGATCCCTGTTGACAGGACCCCGAGAGACCATCGCGCGTGCCCTGGCTTTTCGAAAAATGCTGGGCGGCGGCATGCGCCAGGCGGGCGTGCTGGCCGCGGCAGGACTTTACGCCCTGGCACACCACATTGACGACCTGCGGGAAGACCATCGCCGGGCCCGGGAATTCCGGGAAGCCCTCGAGCGGGCGGGCGCCCGGTTCCCCATGCCCTCACCCACCAACATGGTATACCTTGAAACCCCGGACGCGCCGGGCATCGTGGACCGGTTGCGCGCGCGGGGCGTGCTGACCCTGGCCACCGCGCCGGATCGTATCCGGGTGGTATTTCACAGGGACATTACCGACGATGGGCTCCGGCGGGCCATTGAAGCGTTCCGCGCGGTACTCGCCCCATGAACCCACCGACCCAGAATTGAAAGGATCGTTCCGTGAAGGAATCAAAAAACATGGCACCCGAGCCAAAAAATTACCTGATTGACATGGATGGCGTGCTGGTCCGGGGACGCACGGCGATTCCCGGCGCGCAGGAATTCGTGGACAGGCTCCGGCAGCGGAACGCCAGGTTCCTGATCGTCACGAACAATCCCATGTATACGCCTGGAGACCTTGCCCATCGACTCAAGTCCGCGGGACTGGAGATTCCGGCGGACCGCATCTTCACTTCTGCCATGGCCACGGCGCAGTTCCTGCGGAACCAGGCCCCCCGGGGCACCGCCTACGTGATCGGGGAAAGTGGCCTGACCAGCGCCCTGCACGAAGCGGGATACATTATCACGGACCACGATCCCGATTACGTGGTGCTGGGTGAAACCATGTCCCTGAACATGGAGATGATCACCCGGGCCATTCAACTGGTCGCCGCGGGCGCCCGGTTCATCGCGACCAATCCCGATCCGTCCGGTCCCACGGAAAGCGGCATCGCCCCGGCGTGCGGCGCGGTGGCGGCCATGATCGAAAAAGCCACTGGCCGGACACCGCTTTTCATCGGCAAGCCCGCGCCCCTCATGATGCGGGCCGCCATGAATTACCTCAACGTTCATTCCCAGAACACGGTCATGGTGGGCGACCGCATGGACACGGATATCATCGCGGGAATCCAGGCCGGCATGGAAACCATCCTGGTACTTACCGGCGTGACCGCGCGCAACCAGATCGGCAAGTATCCTTATCGTCCGACCCGGGTAGTGGAGTCGGTGGCGCAGATCGAAGTATGACGGGGGACGATGAACGGCGCGCGTCGCCATGGAACCACCTGCCCCTGCTGGGTGACCTGCGGCGGCTGGATGCCGCGCCCCGGATGTTCCTAGTGTTCGTGGCCATCAACGTGGTCTCATGGCAGAACATCATCGGGCCGGTCATGGTGCTGCTGGCCCGCCACATCCACATGCCCGAATTTTTCGTGGGCATGCTGCTTTCCTTCCTGCCGTTCACGTCCCTGCTGATCCTGGTTACGGTGCGGCTGATCCGCCGGATGGGGCCCAAGCGGGTCATGCTGATGGCCTGGTTCTGGCGGAACGTAATCTGCTGCGGCATATTCCTGCTGCCTTTTGCCATGCGGTATGGCGGACCGCCCGTGGCCTGGGGCATCATGCTGGCGGCCATCTTTGGTTTTTCCCTTATGCGGGCTCTGGGCTCGGGCGGCTGGCTTCCCTGGCTGCATGAAATCGTGCCGCCCGCGAGCCGTTCCACCTATTTCAGCGCGGAAACGGCCCTGACCCAGTTGATCAACGTGGCGATTCTCCTGTCCCAGGCCGCCGTGCTCTACCATTTCGGACCGGGGATCCCGCAATTCCTGTTCATTTACGCTGTGGGTATCGGCATGGGATTGCTCAGCCTGCTGATGATGCGGCGCATTCCCGGGGGCGCGCCGGCCCGGTTGGACAAAGATACCGTGGACCGCTACGCTTACGCGGCGGCATTCCGGAATCCTGCCTTCCGATGGTACATGCTGGCCGCGTCCATGGGAATCTCCGCGACGGTATGGTTCAGTTCCACCGCCGTGATGTTTCTCCGGGACGTGGCGCGGGCGCATGACAGCGTGACCATGACCATCAGCGCAATTTCCGCCATGGCAATCCTGTTAACCATAGGCCGTTGGGGCCGACTCGCGGATACCATCGGCAGTGGCCGGGCCATGATTCGTTCGATCGCGGCGCACAGCCTAGTCACCCTGGCCATACCGGCGGAAATGCTGATCGGCGTGGACGGGACGGCGTCCGCGGCGGTGGTCGTGGTAGCCGCGTCGGTATTCAACGCGGCATTCAACGTGGCCGCCAACCGGGGCATGCTGAATCGGGTACCCGCCGACAACCGGGTAGGATATACCGCGGCCTGGACCGTCGCCACGTCGCTGGCCCTTGGCGTCACGCCCCTGCTGAGTGGTGGCCTGATCAACCTGTTCGGCTGGAACGGTTACGCCGCGTGCTTCGCGCTGTCCGCGGCTTTCGGCCTGTATGCCGCCTGGTCCTGCCGGTCCTTCGCTTCAAGCGAGCCCCGGACAGCGTCACCCCGGGAACCCCAGGCGGATAACCTGGCCACGGTTCCTTCCAATCCCGCGGCCGGATGACTCCTACGGCGAAAGTCTCCCGTCTTCCCGGAATTCCGGGGGTTGCAGGGTCCGTTGCAGGTCTTCGATCAGTGCCGTCGCGGAATCGACGATCGTTGCCGTCTCCCAGCGGTAACGGGTCACCCGGCAGGGCGGCTGGCGCACGATGCTTTCCCGTCCCAGCAGCCGGTTCCATCCCAGCCGGAGCAGTTCCAGTCCCCCTGTCAGCACGAGGGCAAGCCCCCTGATCCGATCCGCCATCGTGGCCGGGCCAAGCGCCTCCCGGTACAACCGCATGGTCTCCCTGGTTTTACGCCGGGCCGCCCGGTTGGGCGCGTATACCAGGGCAGGCAACAAGGCTGGACGCAAGCGGGCCGCCATCCGCGCGGACATGAGCAGCCGCATCCGCATGAACCGGTCCTGAACAGGATGCTGATGGCCAGGCGACGGCACGTACCGCAACTGGTCCGGATCCCACACCAGCCCATCCCTGCGGCGGGATTCATAGGCCTCCCTGTTCCGGATCAGGCCGGTAACCAGGGTTCGCGCCATGTTGACGATACCGGGCCCGCCCCGCAGATATTTCCGCCGGAACGCTTCCCGCAGGATCCGCGCGTGATCCCGGGAATCCGGAAAGGCGGGATGCTCGAAAACGAGTTCACCCTGGCCGTGCTGATGACGGTAGTGTACCGGTTTCAGCGTGCCTTCCGCTTCCTTCGCCCGGTACAGGGCCGTGCCAGGGTAGGGCGTGTAATTCATGAACTGCGCCAGGCTGGAATCCAGTGAAATGGCCCAGTCAATGTCTTCCCAGATATTCTCCGGGGTATGGTGGTCCTGAAAGAGAATCATGGAAGCCTGCACGATAATGCCGTGATCCTGCAATTCCCGTATCAAGGCCCGCAGGTCGATCCCCCGGGTTTTTGGGTGGGTGGCGAACCTGGATTCGACCCCGATCCACACCATTCTCACCCCCAGCCGCACGAGGAAGTCCACGCCGAGAGCGCGGATCGTCTCCGCCGATGAAAACAGGTCGAACACGTACGGCTTGCCATGGGCTTCCATCTCTGCCAGCAGTTCCCGGGCCCGCGCAGGCTGCTTGAGAAAATTCTCGTCCATGACGCTGAAGCCGGTCAGGTGTTTTTCCCGGTCGGCCCGCAGGCAGGCTTCGAACACGTCCCGGCCCGTTTTCAGGAGCGGGATATAACACTTGTGGAACTTGTGGGACGTAACGCAGAACACACAACCATTCTCACAACCCAGTCCCGGCATCAGGATCCCACCACTCGGCCTGAGTCTCTTCCCGTAAAGATACTCCAGGGCGGGGCCGACGAGGGCGGGATGCCGTAAAGGCGCGTTTTCATCTTCCCCGAAATACCGCCTCAGCCACGCCACCCCTTCCCCGACGCAGGCGGCATCGTGGGGCACGATCTCCGCCAGGTCTGGAATAATGGTGCCATAGCCGCCCAGCAGGATTTTGATATCCGGATGTTTTTCCCGAAGGTACAGGGCCATGCGGCGCGCCTTGAGCACGTTGGGCACGATGAAACTGATGCCCACGTGGGTGTACCCGCCCTGGTCCACCTCGCGGGTGAAGATTCCCCAGTCCGGGAAATCCAGCACCGTGGTCGGTATGGACAGATTTTCCGCCATGAGGTACAGGGCGAAACTCCAGTAGGACTGCCTGGGGGAATGGATGCCCTGGCACCGGGTGATCTGGTTGTTCAGTAGTTCCATCTGGCACCCCAGGGCTTCTCCCCACGCGTCTTTCACGCCGTAAGGGCCAAACACCGAGGTCAGGAGCAGTCGGGGCCGAGTCATGGGAATATCCTTTTCGTGGAGGGGACGAAACGACGGTCTCAGGCGCCACTCTCTGGAATAAAGTGTTTACGGTGAGAACCTTCCAGAACGATGCCATTGAACAGCGTTTCCAAAATGATGGGTAATTCGTCGCGCAACGGGTAGGACATGCCCGCCCGGAACCATTTCCGGGCAACGCCGTCCATGAACCCGAGGACGCCAAAAGCCAGGGTATGAAAATTCATGGTCTTGAGCGCGCCCGAGCGGTTGAGCGCGGCCAGGCGTTCCTTCGCCATGGGGAACGCCTCAATCAGTTCCTCGTAGAAAACCGCGCCGCCTTCACCACCGAGATAGGCACCTTCCGTCTGAAGAATCCGGTAGAGCGTGGGGTTCCGCTCAATGAAGTCCAGCCACGCCGTAATAAAGGATTCCACCATTTCCACGAGGTCGCCATCCCGGCCGAAGGAAATCCGAAATTGTTCCGCCAGTTCCCGGGCGGCCTCGCGAAACAGTTCCCGCAACAACTCCTCCTTGCTGGCGAAATACCGGTACACCGTGCCCTTGGCCACGCCCGCCCGCTCGGCCACCTGGTCCATCGTGGCACCGTGAAAGCCTCGTTCACTGAAGATTTCGAGGGCAGCCGCGAAAATCCGGACGCGTTTTTCATCAGGTTCGCGTCGCCGCTGTCCGGCAGGTCCGGACGCGTTGGCCCCGGCTTGCAGTACCCTACGCAACAAGGCGGGCGGCAGGTTCAACTGATCCAGTTGGAGATTTTCCGCCACTTCCATGGCCACTTCGAGTAACCGGACTGTCTGCGCGCCCAGATCGCGCTCGTCCAGGTAATCCACGATTTCGGCAAGGTGCCCCGAAAGCCAGGACGCGGTTTCCCGGGAACCTTTTGCCCCCACGTGTTCCCGGAGGGACATTTCGAACTGCCGCCTGAACCGGTCTTCCATAAACGCGCCGTCCGGGGTGAAATACTGCCCGAGTTCCTCGTACAGGGCCATGCGTCCGCCACCGGAGCGGATCCAGGTGACGGGGCCTTTAGGGGAAGATGCTTTCTTCATACCTGCTCCATTATTGACTGACCGGTAAGTCATTATAACACCCCACCCCATGAAACACAAGGTTTTTTTTTACGTTAACCCCGCGCCTCCCATTTTATCTATCTTTTCCAGAACACACAATAGATTGTGGTTCCCGTTGATTTTTTTCTTGACTCGGTATAAGATATTGTATAAACTGATACCAGGGTGGCAAAGAAGAAATAATCAAGGGCTCCCAGGTACGCGTTGGAGGATCAACCATGCCGATGGCAACGGCACCCCGCGGAGACGCGCTCGCGTCAGCACGAAAACCATTTCGCCTGGTACCATTTCACCTCACGAGGGGGATCCTGCTGGGCGCGGGACTGGTCATCCTTCTTCACGGTTGCGCTTCCACCGGCCGGCGAACCGAACGATTCAAGCCCGCGCCCCGCGAGAGCATAGCCCATGAACGGGAACTGCCCGGTATCCCCGTACCGACCGCGAAACCTAAGCGATCCTACGCCCCCCTGGAAATTCCGGATCCATTGCCCCCTGAAGTGCTCGCCGAAATCGACGAATTAAGAACCCGTTATCCCGAAGTGTTTCAGCGAGGATTGAACCGTGGCGCCCCTTACGAGGCGGCAATCCGTCGGATGCTCCGGGAAGAGGGCATGCCGGAAGACCTGGTCTGGCTGGCCATGGTGGAAAGCATGTTCCAGAACAACGCGAAATCCCCGGCCTCCGCGGCCGGCATGTGGCAGTTCATTCCCAACACGGCCCGCCTGTATAAATTGCGGGTCGATCGCTACGTGGACGAACGGCGAGACTGGCGTAAGGCCACAAGGGCCGCCATCGCCTACCTGCGGGATCTGCATGACCAGTTTAACGGAAACTGGGCCCTGGCAATCAGCGGTTACAACATGGGTGGAGCCGGCATGCAGCGAATCGTGGACGCCATGGGAGGGGAAACCGATTTCTGGAAACTGGTTCGCACGCCGCCCGCGTGCGACCGAATGAGGGAAGAAACCCGGAAGTATTACCCCAGGTTGCTCGCGTACATCATCGTGACACGGCATCCTGAAAAATATGGTTTCACCCGGGGAAACGGATCCATCCCGGAAACGGAAGAAATCCCGGTACAGGGAATGTACGCCCTCGCGGACCTAGAACGGGCCCTGGATTTACCCACGGGAACACTGGAAGAGTTAAATCTTGAACTGATCGCGAAGGTAACGCCCCCCGTTGAACCCTGGAACCTGCGGATCCCGAAAGGATACCGGGAACGGGCCATTGCCGCCCTGGGGGCAATACGTCCCCGCACCGTGTCGGACACCGGGTATGTTGCTTCCCATGGTTATTACACCGTGAAAAAGGGAGATACGCTCAGCAAGATCGCGGCCCGGTTCAATACCACGCCTGAAGCCATCGCCCAGTTAAACAAGTTCAGGAAACACAACACGTTACATGTGGGACAACGATTAAAGATTCCCGGCGAAAACGTGGAAAACCGGGTCACCGTGGCCGAAATGGTGGAAGCAGTGCGCACCGCCGAAGCCGCCAAGGACGCCAGTGCCAGGCAGAAGGAATCACCACCGCCGGAACCGGTCTATCACGCGGTAGCCAAGGGGGAAACCCTCGCGGCCATCGCCAGGAAATACGGAACCAGCGTGCAACAATTGATCGCCTGGAACGGCCTGAACGCGAAGGGAACCATCTACGCCGGCCAACGACTGAAAGTTGGCGAGACTTCGCCGGAATCGCCACCGGCCCAGAAGAAAACGGCTGCGGCCCCCGGTAGTGAAATCCATGTCGTCCAGAAGGGTGAAACCGCTTCATCCATCGCGGCCCAGCATGGGGTATCCCTGGATCAGTTGCTGGCCGCGAACCAGTTGAAGCGGGATTCCGTGTTGCGGATCGGTGACCGACTGAAGATTCCCGGAACCAGTCGTGTCGCGGCGGCCAAGGCCTCCGTGGCCGCGGAAACTCAACCTGCCGCTAGCCAGAAGGAATCCGCGACACGCGAAACCCCGGGAAAAGGTGACCTGGTCTACGTGGTCCGAAAAGGTGATACCCTTTCCCGAATCGCTGCCGCCCACGGAACAACGGTGGCCGCGTTACGCGCCCGGAACGGCATGAGCGAAAAAGACACGCTCCGGGAAGGACAAAAACTGGTCATCCCCGGCGCCGGGACCATGGTCGCGGGGCAGGGTCCCCAAACCAGTGGTGCTACCGGGGACACGCCGGGACGTAAGATTCAGCACACGGTAACGGCGGGACAGAATCCTACCGTCATCGCCCGGCAGTACAAGGTTCCGTTGCGAGACCTGTTCGCCTGGAACGGCTGGGACAAGCCGCCCGTGCTGAAGGTGGGCGACCCGGTCACGGTGTACGTGCGGGAGTGACCGGCAGGCAATCAGTCGGTATCCTCCCCGGCGTCCTCACCGCCCAGCAGGCCGTATTTCTGGAGGCGGTACCGGAGGGTACGGGGGGTCAGACCCAGCAGTTCCGCCGCCCGTTGCTGGGAACTTTTTCCCCTTTCCAGTGCCAGTCGGAGATAGGCTTTTTCCATTTCGGCAACGGCCAGTTCCAGGTCGATGCCTTCCGGGGGCAGGTGAAATTCCGGGCATGGAACCTTCGCGGACGCCACCGGTAACATCAGGTCCCCCACGTCCACGTCCGCCCCCCGGGCCAGGGCGAGAGCCCGTTCCACCACGTTGGCCAGTTCCCGCACGTTGCCTGGCCAGTCGTATTCCCGGAGCATCCGTTCCGCCTCGGGCGTCAGGCGCTTGGGCGCGCACCCCAGTCGCGCGGCCCCGCGCCGCATGAAATGCTCGACCAGCGGGAGGATATCCTCACGGCGTTCACGCAGCGGTGGCACATGAATGGGAATAACGTTCAACCGGTAATACAGGTCTTTACGGAAGGTGCCCTCCTCCACCATGGCGGCCAGATCCCGGTTGGTAGCCGAAACCAGGCGAACATCTACCTTGATGGGGGAGGTTCCACCGATCGGCATGACCATGCCGCTATCCAGAACCCGGAGCAGTTTTACCTGGAGCAGCATCGGCATCTCGCCAATTTCATCGAGAAACACGGTGCCGCCATTGGCCACGACGAACAGGCCGTCCTTGTCTTCAACCGCCCCGGTAAACGCGCCCTTCCGGTAACCAAACAGTTCGCTTTCCAGCAGGGTTTCAGGAATACCACCGCAATTGATTGCCACGAACGGCTTCCTGGCACGGGGGCTGTGTTCGTGGAGGGCGCGGGCGACCAGTTCTTTACCCACGCCGCTTTCGCCGTAGATGGCCACGGTGCTGGGCAGCGCGGCCACTCGCCGGATCATGTCCTGAACTTCCAGGAACTTCGGGCTGGACCCCACCATGTCGTCGAGGTCCATCCGGCGGCGCAGGGCCCAGCGCAGGGCGGCCACCTCCCGCTGCAGGCTGAGTTCCTGCAGGGCCCGGCGCACCCGTATCCGTATTTCATCGTTACCAGGAAAAGGTTTCAGGATGAAATCCACCGCGCCCTCGCGCATGGCTTCGATGGCGGTATCCACGGTCCCATGCGCGGTGATCATGAGCACGGGCGTCCACGGACAGTTTTCCCGCACCCACGCGAGCACCCGGAATCCCGCCCTGCGGTCGTTCTGCATGTACAGGTCAGTCAGCACCAGGTCGGGAGACTGCTCCCGCATCCGTTCTATGGCCGCGTCCGCGCTATCCGCGAAAACCAGTCGGTAGGATTCGCTGGCCAGTACGATCTCGAGCAGTTCCCGGACGCTCGCCTCGTCGTCCACGATCAGTACGGTTTCACCTGACATACGGTTCGTCCTGTGCCCGCCCGGGCTTGTCATTGTTATGCCACAACCGGACCGTCAAAAGGAACTGATCAGTCCATCCGCGGCTTCATACGCCGGGAACCGGACGATCACGACGCCACCACCATTGGGACGGTTACCGAGTTGTATGGATCCGTTCAGTGCTTCCACCACGCGCTGACACACGGAAAGTCCCATGCCCGTGCCCCGGGGTTTTTCAGAGTAAAACGGTTCGAAGAACTTGTTGATCTTGTCCGGCGGGAAACCGGGGCCGTGATCTTCCACCCGGATTTCCACGACGTTCCCCGAACGGTTCACGCGAATGATGGCTTCCCCCTTTCCATCCATGGCCTCCAGCGCGTTGTTCAGCAGGTTCATCATTAACTGCTTGAGTCGCTGGGAATCTCCCGCCACGCGGCAGTCCGCGTGTTCGGAAAGCTGGACGGTAATGGCGCCATTCGGAAACCGGTACCGTCCCGCTTCGGCCACTTCTTTCGCGAGGGCCGCCACGTCTACCGGATCCCACGCGCTGACCTGGCCCGACCGGCTGAATTCCAGGAAACCGGAGACCACGTTATTAAGGTGTTCCGATTCCCTTTGGATCATGCGCGTCAATCGCTGGATCAGGTCCGTGGTGCCGGTCACGCGGGCCAACTCCTCCGCGGCGCCCCGGATGGCCGTCACGGGATTACGGATTTCGTGGGCCAGTTCCGCCGACAATTCACCCAGCACGGCAAGGTGGCTGTGACGCTGCACCTCTTCCCGCATGCGAGCCACCTCGGTGAGGTCCGAAAAGGACACGATAATAATGGGGTCTTCTGATGTTCTCTCCGGGAAAATCCGGTTGGTGGTCAGGCCGATCACCCGGGGACCATTCGGAGTCACGGCCGTAAACTCATGGCTGATGTAATCGATCTGCTTTTTCAGGGCGGTGATCACGGGGCATTCCATCCCGGCTTCGGGCACCATGATTTGATCAATCGGCCGGCCGACACCCTGCTCCACGCTAAGGCCCAGGATCCTTTCAGCCGCGAGGTTCATGCCCAGCACGCGGCCGCGCGCGTCGGTCACCAGGAAGCCATTGTTCATGCGGTCCAGTATGTCCCGCTGGAACTGCGCCATCCGGTTAAGCCAGTAATTCCAGAATCCGCTGATGAAGGCAATCGCGATCAGGCAGAGGAAGATCAGGGTTAGGTCATAAACGTGAAAAAGACGTTCCAATTCACCCGCTGGCCATGGATAGGACGCGGCCCACAGGAACAAGGCAGCGAGGATGGCAAAAAAAAACGCCTGGGCCAAGCCGAGAAACAGGCCCGCTTCGAAAACCACCAGCAGCAACAGGTAGGTGGAAGGCCCCTTGATATTCCCGGTAAACCCTACCACTAGGCAGACCAGGGCAAGATCAAGAAAAACCTGGGCCCATACCGCCAGCAGGGGAAGGCGCGAACCACGACGCAACAGGACCAGCAGATACACGGCCCATCCAAGGCAGATCAACCCCGTACCAAGGATAACGCCCTGAAGAAAGGCATGACGGGGCAAGATGGCCGTCAGGGAATTGGTCATGGCCAGCAGGATGACCAGAATCCGGATTCCCGCCGCGGTCGTCAGCCACCGGTGAGGCGTGAAAGGTGAAAGAAACAGGTATTGCGAGCGAAGTCCGGCCGCGCCTGGTTCCCGCGGGGCGCTGGTCATTACTCCCGCATGCCCTTCTCAATGAGGCTCTGCAGACCTTCGGGATCCATGCTGCGCTTGAAGGCCATTTCCACGGTAATCACGCCCCGCCGCATGAGCCGGTACAGCGACTGGTTCATGGTCATCATGCCCTCGCCCTTGCCAATTTCGATCATGGAGGGGATCTGTTCCAGTTTTTCCTGGCGGATCAGGGAGCGGATAGCCGTGTTGGGAATCATGATTTCCATGGCGAGGACGCGTCCAAGGCCATCGGCCCGGGGAATCAACTGCTGCACCACCACGCCTTCCAGCACGAAGGACAACTGGGTGCGCACCTGGGCCTGCTGCGAAGCGGGAAACACGTCCACGATGCGGTTTATGGTCTGAAGGGCGTCGTTGGTGTGCAGGGTCGCGAAACACAGGTGACCGGTTTCCGCGACGGTCAACGCCGCCTGGATGGTTTCCGGGTCACGCATTTCACCGATAAGGATCACGTCGGGATCCTGGCGCAGCACATGCTTGAGGGCCGCGTTGAAACCTTTCGTGTCCGCACCCACCTCCCGCTGGTTGATCACCGATAACTTGTGGGTATGCAGGTACTCGATCGGGTCTTCAATCGTGATGATGTGACACTTGCGTTCCCGGTTGATCTTGTCGAGGATGGCGGCCAGGGTGGTTGACTTACCGCTGCCGGTGGGGCCACATACCAGCACGAGGCCCAGGGGACGATAGGCAAAATCGGCAATCACCCTGGGCAGGCCGAGTTGTTCGAAGGACAGAATCTCGTAAGGAATCGCGCGAAACGCGGCAACCACCGAACCTCGGTCGCGGTAGACGTTGAGCCGGAAGCGGCTGAGCCCGGCGATACCAAAGGAAAGGTCGCATTCCTTTTCCGCTTCGAATTGCGCGATCTGGTCTTCATTCATGACGCTGTAGATCAGGTCGCGGGTCTGGTCGGAAGTCAGGGGCGGGTAGTTTTCAATGGGTTCCAGGGAACCATGGATTCGAAGCATCGGAGGCGCGCCAACCACGATATGCAGGTCACTGGCTCCATCCTGGATCATCCGGGTCAGCATTTCCTTGATGCTCAACTGCACCTGGACCATGATTACTTATGCCTCCGAGATAAAAATTACGCCTCCGCAGAATAGTTTACATTCCTGCCCCGGGACCAGAAAAACCGAAATCCCATCCGGTTTACCCAACTCAATCCGCAATCGTGTGTTCGAGCACTTGCTCGATGGAGGTTACCCCGCGGGCCGCCTTGGCCAGGCCGGCCTGGCGCAGGGTCTGCATGCCGCACTTGATCGCGGCCTCCTTGATCTGCTGCCCCGAGGCCCGCTTGAGTACCAGTGGCTGAATTTCGGGCCAGTTGAGCATAACTTCAATCACCGCAGTACGTCCCTTGTACCCCGAGTCTTTGCATTTTGAACATCCCCGGCCGTGCACAAACTGGGGATTGGGAATATAATCGAAACCGCGGTACTGGATGCGCTCCAGCACGTCTGGGGGAACTTCAATAGGTTCCTTACACTCTGGACACACCCGTTTCAGCAGGCGCTGCGCCGCGGCAAGGGCCACCGAGGACTGCACGAGGAAGGGTTCCACCCCCATGTCGATCAAGCGGGGAAACACGCCGGCGGCGTCATTGGTATGCAGCGTGCTCAGCACCAGGTGACCGGTCAGGGCGGCCTTTACCGCCACGTCCGCGGTCTCCCCGTCGCGGATCTCGCCCACCATCACCACGTCGGGGTCCTGGCGCAGGATCTGCCGCAAGGCCTCCGCAAAGGTAAAACCAATCTGATGCTTTACCTGCACCTGGTTAACCCCGTACAGTTCATACTCAATGGGATCTTCCACGGTGACGATATTGGTGTCCACCGTGTTGAGACGGTGCAGCGCGCTGTACAGCGTGGTTGTTTTACCGCTGCCGGTGGGGCCGGTCAGCAGGATCATCCCGTGTGGCATGTTCAACGCTTCCTTGAAAGCGGACATGGCCTGGGGTTCGAAATCGAGCTTTTCCAGGTCCAGCGTCAACTGGCTTTGATCCAGCACGCGGAGCACCACCTTTTCGCCGTACTTGCATGGCAGGAAAGCCACGCGAAAATCAACGTCACGCCCCTTGAACCGCATGCGGCAACGCCCGTCCTGCGGTAACCGGTGTTCGTCGATCCGGCACCCGGACAAAATCTTCAACCGGGCGACAATGTTCGGGAACACGCTCTTTGGGGGCGCCTTGGCCTCTTCCAGGGTGCCATCCACACGGTAGCGGATCCGCATGTTCTTTTCGAATGGCTCGATGTGAATATCGCTGGCGCCCCGTTCCAGCGCGTTAAACACGATCAGGCGGGTTAACTGCTTGATCGGTTCGTCTTCCGCGGAGGCCTCGGTCAGGGATACATCTTCCACTTCCTCCCCGGGAATTGCCACCTCCTCAACTTCACCCTGTCGGTCAAGGCCTTCATTAATAGTTTTGATGATATCGTCCGCCTTGCCCCCGCCGTAATTCTGGTCAATGGCCTGGTCCAGTTCCGACATTACGGCAACCACCGGCTCGATTTCGTGTCCCGTGACGATGCGCAGGTCGTCGATGGCCATGATGTTCAGCGGATCCGCCATGGCCAGGGTAAGCACATCCCCCGTCAGGGACAGCGGCAACACCTGGTACTGGCGGGCAAGGGCCTCCGGAACAATTGCCAGCACCTCCTTGGGCACCCGGTAGTTCAGCACGCGGATATGCGGTATCCCCAACTGTTCGCTCAGCGTGACTACCAGGTCTTCTTCCCCCAGGTAATTCTTTTCAACCAGTAACTGGGGCAGCGTCTTGCCTGTCTTCCGGTGAAGGGCCATGCACTCCCGGATCTGCTCCGGTGATACCATTCCCTCTTCCAGCAGCATGTCCTCAAGTTTTTTCCGTTGCACCTTCATGTGGATGACCTTTCCCCACTGGTTCTCACCACCTCACCCTCGGCAGTCCACGCGCCGGGGGACACCATGATTTTACCACATTATTTTACCTTTTTTCCGGATCAGGCCGCCGCCTCCGCGCCTAAATGGTTCAACATTTCCTGGGCCATTTCCACCGTCAAATCCTGGTTTACCAGTTTCGCGAAGGCTGCGATCTTCTTGAGCGCGCCTGTCATCTTGCGCACGTCCCCGGGAACCCGCATGGCGATCAGTCCCAGGACCTCTTCAGGCACGTTCACGCCCATTTCGGCTACCCGATGGCGCAGGATCTTCATCCGCGTCTCCCACTCCGGTGCCTTCAATTCGGCCACGATGCCACTGGCAAACCGGGAAACCAGGCGCTGTTCCAGCATACCCAGCCGATCCGGAGCCTTGTCTGCGACTATAATAATCTGGCGTCCCTGCTGGTGTAAAGCGTTAAAAATGTGAAAAAACTCTTCCTGGGCTTCCACCCGTCCCCCCAGAAACTGGATGTCGTCCAGAATCAGCACATCCCAGTGACAATAATTTTCGCGAAAGGCGTCCAGCGCGTTTTCCGCGGCCGCTTCGGCCAGCCGGCGGGCGAAACGGCTGGCGGAAACGTATCCCACCCGGGCCGTCGTCTCCTTCTTGGATTTTCCCCGGAGAATCGCGTTTCCAATGGCGCATACCAGGTGAGTTTTTCCTGTTCCGACACTGCCGTATAGAAACAGGGGATTGTATTCACTTCCCGGGGCGGCCGCGACAGCCTGCGCGATCTTGAACGTAAACGCGTTTGCCGTCCCAGGGAAAAACGTATCGAACGTAAGGGTACTCAGCGGCTGTTCCGACTCCAGGGCGGCCAGCATTTTTTCATCCGCCTCGGCCCAGGCCTGTTCGGCCCCGGTGTCGGCCGGTAACTCGCCCCCGAAGGGCGCCACCGACGCTAGCCTGTCTTTTCTGCGGCGGACCTGGTCCTGGCGGTTGGCTTCTTCGATCAGGTGCCGTTCCAGGAGTTCGGCCACCTGCTTCGCGGACTGGCTGGCTGCTTCGGCCAGTTGAGCGAGCCGTTCCTGGCATTCGGTCTGATCGGATTTCACGTCGGTCAACGAGGCCAGGGTGGTCTCGGCCAGCCTGGCCAATCGATCTTCCCGCGCCTCGTGGGATTCGCGGGCCTCGCGGGCCACGGCTTCCAGGGCCTCGCGCATCGCCTCGGCCAGCGCGGTTTCCCTGGACACCTGCTGATTCTCAATGGCCGTCATGGCATCCCGGACCGCGTCCCGGAGCCGCTCGGCCAGCACCACCATGTCCTGCCGTTCCTGATCCTGGTCCTTATCCCGCTCCGCGAGGGCCGCTTTCATCCGCACCAGCATGGCAGACATGGCTTCTTCCACCGCCGTGCTCACCCCTTCCCGCAAACCGTGGGCCAGTTGTTCCCAATCCGGCGGGACCATTTGTTCCCGCATGACTGTCAGAGACTCCGATGTTTTCCGCAGCGTCTCACCCAGGGGGTCCATCGCGTCCCGGATCGCTACCGATACCGCCTCGCGGGTGGACTGCGCCCAGGCATCCAGGTCCATCGGTGGCAACTGAGGTTTCTCCGCTTCCAAGGTCATCAACTGGTGAATCGGGGCACTCAGCGCTCCCACCGCTTCGCTGATCACGCCGGAAACCGTGGTTTCCAGCCCGGAGGCAAGTTTTTCCAGTGTCTGTTCCAGTCCAGCGGCGGCACCAGGAGGTTCCGCCGGCGCGGGCAACCGGTTCAGGCTTTCTCCGAGAGGGGCCAGTCCTTCCCGGACGGCATCCGCCACGGCCTGCCGTAAGGCGTCCAGGTCCGGCATCGGGGGTGGGGTGACAGGAGCAACCGGGGACTCCGGCCGCGGTTCAGCCTCCGCGGAACGGGTACTCACCGCTTCCGCGACGGCTTCCCGGATCTCCGCGGACAGGGAGGAAAACGTTTCGGCCAGTTGCTCGTGAAATGCCTCCAGAACGGGCCGCAACACCTCGACGGCGTCGGACGTGGGCGCAGCCTGTACCGTTGTCTCCATGCCCATGGCATCAGGACGTAAAACAGGCTTGAGTTCGGAAAGGGCATCCCGGAAGGCCATCCGTATCGCGGTCGCCAGGGAAGTGGTCAGCACCTCGGGATCCACGGACGGCACGCCGGCCATCGGAACTTCCGGCGTCGACCGGTGGGGCTCGATGGTAATCCGGCTGGTCTCGGCAACCGGGACATCCATCTCCGGCCCCGGCGATTCCTCGTCGGCTCGCGCCCTCGGGGCCCGGGTAATGGTCGGAGAAACCGGCCCCTTTTCCTGGTCGATCGGGGGAGTGGCGACGGACGATTCGGGCTTCGGGGCTGTTTCCCGAAGCATACCGAGCGCACTGCTTTCCTTTTTCGGCCTGGAACCGAACTGCCGCTCCGCGACGGTGGCGAAGTGGTCCCAGTCACAAAGAATCGGCTTGATCCGCAGGCTGGGACATAAGGCCCGCACTTCTTCCAGGGCGGCCTCATCCAGGGGGTCGATCATGGCCACGGTCAGGATGCGGCCCAGTTTATCGATGGGCATGAGCTTCAGCCGCAGGCATACCTCTTCGGGAATGAGTTCCAGGGCCTGCTTATTGATACTATAATCCAGCAGGTTCAGGTGGGGGATGTTGAACTGTTTGACGACGAACTGCCGGATGGTATCTTGAGAGACGAATCCCAGGGCCACCAGGCTTTGTCCCAGAAAACCACCGTGTTCCTGCTGATGCTTGAGGCCTTCGGCTAACTGCTGGGCGGTGATGACACCTTCCTCTACCAGCATTTCCCCCAGCCGCTTATGCTCTCCGGACGGGCCGGAATGCGGCACATTCGCGCGACTCAGCACCATGAACGCGGGCTCCGGGTTCGGACACTGTATCCGACATTAATTTCATTGTAGCACGTACCGTGGTCCCTTGGCAGGCATCAGCACAACTCAACCGGGTTTTTCGCAAAAACGTTTTTTTACTTGACTTTGTTTTAAGCATATGCTTATAATTAAGTAAAAGGAACCCGCAATGCCGCGTCCGTGTCGTTGCAGAACCATCGAATACACGGTGTCCTGGAAACGGTTCGAGCCTGTCGGAACCGATAGCCCCCCTGGGAACGAACTCGTGCTGGGACATGATGAACTGGAAGCGATCCGCCTGGCCGACATGGAAGGTCTCTACCAGGATGAGGCCGCCAGCCGGATGAACATATCCCGCCAGACGTTCGCCCGGGTGGTCGCCATGGCCCGGCATAAAGTGGCCAGGGCCCTGGTGGAAGGCAAGCCCCTCCGGGTGGAAGGCGGCGTGGTGGAGGTTCAAACCATGCGTAAATTTCAGTGCGCTCAGTGTAATCACGCCTGGGAGATCCCCCATGGATCCGGGCGGCCGACGGCATGTCCCGCCTGCGGAAGTGGCGCGTTTCACCGGCATCCCGGAGACCGTGGTCCCGCCGGAACCCAGGGACCTTGCCGACACGGCCGGAGGCGGTGTGGCGGGGGCGCGTGCCATGGAAGACCCGACCGGGATGGCGCGTAATGACGCGGCAACCCTGACACCTGGCCCTGACAACAGGCTGGAAAGGAACCCTTCATGAAAATCGCGGTAGCATCAGGAAACGGCAAGGAACTCTCTGAACACTTCGGGCGCAGCGCGTGTTTCGTCGTGTTCACGATAACCGACGGAACAGTTTCGGAAGAAGAGGTCCGGGCGAACGTTGGCGCGCGCCACCATGGAGACGCCACGGGCGCGGAATCCCACCACGGACAGGGCGCGTGCCATGGCCACGCCGGCGTCCCGGGGCACGGTGAAGAGCACCTCCAGCACAGCCATGCCGGTCTGCTGGCCCTGCTGGGTGACTGTGACGCGGTCATCTGTGGCGGGATGGGCCCCCGCGCCGCCCATGACCTGGAACAGCATGGCATCCGGCCGATCATCACTGATCAGCGCCTTTCTGTCCGCGACGCGGTGACGGCTTTCCTGGAAGGAAACCTGAAAACTTCCCGGGCGACCTGTTCTCACCACCGGCATTGATCCTTTTCCCTACTCCAACTGCGCGGTAACCTCTGAGCGTCCCCTGAAGTTGCACGCATCACGGGGAAGTAGGATCGTTCTTTTTGATGAAAGATTTCAGATGGGAGCCGACTCATCAACTCGCGGGTGGCCCTGTTTCTGCCATTTCGACAACCGGGGTAAGGCGGTGGTCGCCACGTTATACTTGCCTTTGATGAGGTCTATTGTCATTTCGACGAACGAAGTGAGGAGAAATCTTAATACGGGGGCCAAGATTTCTCGCTTCGCTCGAAATGACAGGGTCACGCTTTGCCTGAATGAACGCGTTCCGATTAAGGAACACACCCAAATATCCCAGGACAACACCAGAACGTCAGACACCTCCACACAATATCCGACAAAACAGGAGGGTGCGACTTGGACTTACTTCAGGATCGCGCGGGCCGGTTTGCGCCGGATGAAACGGATTCCGGTATGATAAACATCCGTTCGCGGATATCGTGGCGGATTCCCGCGCCGGGAAAAATGGCCCCGCGGTTGTCGATCGGCGCGTGGTTTTCTGATTCGCGCGGCAGCCATGAACGCAACCCCAACCGGCAGGTATGTCACCGTGAGCAGCAAGAAGAGAAAATCCCCTGAGGAAAACGGCAAAGCCCGGGATATTCCCGCGATTCGCACGTGCAACCTCACCAAGGTGTACGAAGGCGCGCGGGCGTCCCAGGACGTGCGGGCCCTGACAGACCTGAACCTCGAAGTGCGGCCCGGGGAAATTTACGGTTACCTGGGGCCGAACGGTTCGGGAAAGACCACCACCATCAAGATGATTCTCGGGCTGATTTTCCCCACTTCGGGTCACGTGGAGGTGTTCGGCGACCGGGACATCGGATCTGTCCGCGTCAAGAAACGGATTGGTTACCTGCCGGAGGGCGCCTACTATCCCGACTTCCTGCGGGGCGAGGAGATCCTGAAGTATTACGGTCGCCTGTATGGTCTCGGCGGCAGGGAACTGGACGCGCGGATCAACGCCGTGATGGACCAGGTGGGGATCGCCCACGCGCGCAAGCGGCTGTTGCGCAGTTACTCCAAGGGTATGCGGCAACGGATTGGCCTCGCGCAGGCCCTCATCAGCGATCCGGACATCCTCATCCTGGACGAACCTACCACGGGACTGGACCCCATCGCGCGGAAAGAAATCCGGGATATCCTGGCGGCGTTGCGGGACGCCGGCAAAACCCTGCTGATTTCGAGTCACGAACTGCTCGAAGTGGAACTGATCTGTGACCGGGTGGGAATCCTGTTCGAGGGCGTGCTGCAGCGGCAGGGCACGCTGGCAGAACTGCTGGAAGCCCGGGACCTGCAGGTGGAAGTGGACGGCTGGAATCCCGACCTGGCCGATAAAGCATCTGAACGGGGCGTAACGATCGAAGACGTGGTGGGTTCCCGGGCGAGGTTGCGCATGCCTCGTGGAACGGACGCGGAGGCCGCGGTCGGCCTGTGCCGCGAACTGAAGTTGAACGTGTCCAGCATCATGCCCCGGCGGGAAACGCTGGAAGAACTGTTTGTCCGGGTGGTGAAATCCGCCAGGGAGGAATCCCTCGCGGCAACCGCCCCCGCGGGAGATGGCGCGCGATGAAACAACTAGCCGGAGTTTTCCGCGGGCCCTGGGCCATCGCGGTATACACCTACCGGGAAGGCATCCGGAAACGGACGCTGATCGGTTTCCTTATTCTCAGCCTGCTGGTCATTTTCGGGTCGAGTTTCATCTCGGCCTTCCTGGACCCCACCTCGCGCACCGACATCGAACTCAAACTGATCAAGGACATCTGCGTGGCGACGATTTCGATCTTCGGCGCGCTCATCACCGTGTTCACCTCGGCCTCGGTGGTACCGAACGAGGTGGAAAACAAGGTCATCTATTCCATCCTTTCCAAGCCCATTCGCCGCTGGCAGTACCTGCTGGGCAAATTTCTCGGGGCGCAACTGATTATCATCGTCAACCTCGCCCTGATGGGGATCCTGTTTTTCGCCGCCCTGTACATCCGGCAGGGCGTCATGCCCACGCTGCTGCTGTGGGCCCTGCTGCTGACCTATTTCGAGTTCCTGATTCTCTCGGCCTTTACCTTCGCCATCTCCACGGCGGCCACCTCGCCCGTGCTGCCCACCATCGGCGGCCTGTTCGTGTACATCACGGGCAACCTGACCGAGTACCTCAAGGACGTGCAGAACCGGGCGGGCCAGACCGGCAAATGGCTCGACGACCTGCTGGGCCAGATCGCGGGAATCCTGTACGACGTGCTACCCAACCTGCAGAATTTCAGCCTGCGGAACCAGATCGTGAACGGCATGCCGAATGACCCGCCGACGGACGTGATGATTCCCAACCTGGTCGCCTACGGGCTCATCTGGGCGATTGGCGGGTTTCTGCTGGCGTGGCTGATCTTCTGGCGGAAGGAACTGTGAACGCATGAACCGCCATTACAGCAGGTTGATCCTGGCGGTCGCCTTCGTAATCGTGGCGGCACTGGGCGCATGGCAGGGACGCCGGGTAACCCGCCTGCGCGAGGCGGAAGCCTTTTACCGGTGGATGCTTGCGGCCGCGGTGGACGAGCGGCTGTTTCAGGATACCAGTTCGGAATACCTTGACCGCCAGTTGCTGGAAACCTGCAACCAGCTGGCCGCCACAACCCCTGAAGAGGCGGAACTCGCGGATGCCGTCACCACGGGCCCTATCACCACGCTGGCCCGGGACCTGAAAAACGACCGGGCGATCTGGGCCCTCGCCCGGGGCGACGCCCTGCGACCGGCCCGGGAAACCTTTCTCAGGGCCGCGCAGGAAGGTAAACTCCAGTTTGCCCGGAGCGTCGGTTACCAGGAGGCCCAGGAAGGGGACGTGGGATTATTCAGCCTGTTCTTCGGATTCCGCAAGGTAGCCGCGAACTGGCTGTGGATCCAGGTGGATCGTTACTGGCACCGCGGCGACCTGTACCGTATGGTCGCCCTCATGAAAACCTGCGTGCTGCTGGATCCGAACTTCATCGAGGCATACCAGATCGGGGCGTGGCACATGGCCTACAACGCCACGGCCAAAATGGCCGACACCCCATGGGCCCTGCGGGAGTGGGATGAGCGGTACCAGGCCTGCGTGGGCGAAAAGGAGCGGTATTACTACTTTGCCATCGACTTTCTCAAGGATGGCATCCGCAAGAATCCCAGGAACTACAAGCTCTACTTCGACCTGGGGTTCGCCATCTACAAGCAGAAAATGAACGATTACGCCAACGCCGTGAAGTATCTGGCCGAGGCAGTGCGCCTGCCCCATGACCGGTGGGTTCCCCGGCAACTGTACATCTGCATGGAACTGAACGGCCAGTACGAAGAGGCGATCCGTGGATGGGAAGACTACCAGGCTCGCTTTCCCGAAAGTGAACTGACCAAGGAAGTGGCTCCCCGGTTCATCCGAAGCAACCAGGGAAAACTGCTTGAGAAACAGTGGGAAGCCGCGCTGAAGCGGGCCGAAGCCGCCAGGGACACGGCAGAATACCCCGCCCTGAAAGCCGAGGCTGACCGGCTGTACCAGCAGGCCCTGGAGCACTGGAAAGCCATGGGCGAAGACGGAGACGTCCGCCGGATGCGGCTGGAAGCCCTGAGACTCAGGGAAGAAAAACGCTGGCTGGAAGCCGTGGCCCTGCTGGACAAGGCGCGCTGGGACTCGCCGGACCAGTGGGAAAACTTTTCCGACCTGATCATCCAGATCAAGCAGGAAGGCGGCATTCCGCTGTCCCTGTCGGAACGCAAGGCCATCGAACGGAAAAAAGACGAGGGGCATTGCCCGGGTATGCCGGGGACCTTGCCGGTCAAAACCTCCTGATTTCCCTTGCCTGACCCACATCCGTGCCCGTCGCGCGTTGGCCCGTGCAAAGGTCGCCCACAATCCTGGCACGCGTGCGAAGAAAACGCGGTGAATTAGTTCTTCTGGAAATAAATACCGCCTTTTTATCCAGGCTTCGCCGTGACCGCCTCCGCGAAACAGGAGCACCTGACGCAGCCAGGCCGGGCGTGTCCGTTCCGGGAGGGGTTAAACAGATTTTCCGGAAGCAAGGCACCTTAACGAACCACCTCTTACGTCGCCCCGACACCATAGACAGAAACAGGGCGGACAGTTTCAACCGTCCGCCCACGTGCCTGTCTGTTCTGTTCCCTGTATAGGACAGGTAAATCAGAACGAGGCCGCGATCAGGCCATAGGTATTAGCCCAAGGGCCATTCGCCGGGAACTTACCCCGTTCACTGTACCGCTGAAATTCCACGTGGCCGTCCAGGTAAAGCACGTTCGCCCCGCCCGGCACATGATTAAACGCCGCCGCCGCGCCCGGGGTCGCACTCACGCTATCCCAGTAAATGGGCACGGTAGACTGGGCCATGTTCGAAGCCGCCGCGTTGTTGATATCCGTGATCAGGAAGCGTTCGATGCCCTCTCGAAGGCGGTAGATTGTCGTGCCACCGGCATTCCCAAGGGTCTGGATGCCGGGAATGAGGTTAGACAACGGTGAACTAGTGACGTCAATATCCTTGTCCAGCAGGGCCCGGATTTGCGCGCCGTTCGGCGTGGGACTGGTGCCGAAAGCGCCGCCCTGGAACAGGGGCAGGGCTACCGCCAGTACCTGCGCGCTACCCTGAACCCCCGCCGGCAGACTGACGCTGAGCAGGCCCGCCACAAGCGAGAGATCCATGGTCGGGTCATTCCCATCCACCTGGTCTACCACCCAGCCGAAATACTGGTAATGATCACTCGGGTTGTCCGCGATACCCTTGTAAGGACTGGTGCACACCTGGCCGGGCTGGTCGGCAATAATAGCGAGGGCCTCTTCCGCGGGGCCGCTATCCGGGGCAGATGGACAGACCAGAACGTTCCAGTCACTCAGGTATTCGGGAAACAGCGCGGAGGTCAGCGGAGCGAGTTCCGGTTCATCCTGGCCGGTACAGGTGGCGGGCAATCCCCCCGACCCATCCGTGTAATACAGGGAAATGCCCTGCATGGGAGGGAAGGCGCCCTTCGCCTCGTTGGCGTACATTTTGAGAATGACGCCCATCTGCTTGAGGTTGTTCTGGCAGGATGCCCGGCGTGCCGCTTCCCGGGCCCGGGCAAGCGCGGGCAGCAGGATCGCCGCCAGGATACCGATGATCGCGATGACCACCAGCAGTTCGATCAGGGTGAATCCCTTTTTCCGTTGGATGCTGACTTGCATGACGCTACTCCTTTCTGTTGAACCGGGGTTTACTGAGTCCGACGGTACATCCGCCAGCGTCAGGTTATGCCCTGACTGTGAAGAATGAATGAAAGGAGTAATAAATCTTCATGAAACCGCGTGAGGGCTGGATGATCACCCGCGGAATTACTCGTGGCGTAACGCTTCCACGGGATCCATGTACGCGGCCCGTAACGCGGGATAGAGGCCAAACACCACCCCGATCAGGGCCGATATCGAAAAAGCGATCATGGGGCCCCACGGCGTGACGATGGTCATCATGCCGCTGAACAGCGTAATTAACCTGGGGATCAGCACCCCCAGTCCCACGCCGATCAGGCCGCCCGTTCCGGACAGGATGACCGTTTCCACCAGGAACTGGAGCACGATATCCCGACGTCGCGCGCCCAGGGCCCGGCGGATGCCGATCTCCCGGGTGCGTTCCGTCACGCTGGCAAGCATAATGTTCATGATGCCGATGCCACCCACGAGCAGCGAGATGGCCGCGATGGCCCCCAGGACCGTGTTGAAAATCTGCTTGGTCCGTTCCGCCTGCCGCAACAGTTCGAGGGGCACGATAATCTCGAAATCCCGTTTCTTTCGATTACGTTCCAGCACGGCTCCCGTCAGTCGGGCCACGGCTTCCACGCGTTGCTGGTCGTCCACGTGGATGGTGATTTCATGCAACTGCACCTTTTCCGCCTGGAAACTACCCGAACTCCGACGAATCAGGATCTCCCCGAAACGATCCTTGGCGGTGGTCAGGGGAATAAACATCTGCCCGGCCGTTGACGCGTTCCCCCTTTCCGAGGAAAGAACGGGTTTCCCTGATCCCGCGCTGTCCGCCACGCCGATCACGCGGTAATAATCTCCGCCGACCCGGACCAGTTGTCCCAGCGGCGGCGTCAATGGAAACAGCACGCGGGCCAGCGGACGGTTCAGCACGCACACGTTAACTTCTCTCTCCACCTCCATGGGGGTGAAGAAACGGCCTTCCACCAACTTCAGGTTGCGGATTTCGGGATACCACGGCACCACGCCCAGGATTTCCGATTCCAGGCTGAGGGTGGCATTGAAAACCCGGTCCCGGATGATCCGTCCGGGGGCGTAGACGGTAATGTCGGGGATGGTATCCCGCAGGCGCGCGAGATCCAGGTAGGTCAGGCCGTAATCGCTCACGAAACTCCGCTGCACGTTCAGTTTCTGCTCTTCGGAGGGCTTCACGCTGCGGACGATGATGTTGTTGCTGCCCAACTGGCGGATCTGTTCCTGGGCCTCGAAACTGGCCCCCTCGCCTACCGCCAGCATGGCAATCACGGAACACACGCCAAAGATAATCCCCAGCGCGGTCAGTAACGAGCGCAGGCGATGCAGCCACAGGCTCTTGAAGCCAACCTTGACGGTACGCCAGATCAGCATCAACCATTGAATCATGTCGCGTCCCCTTCCTGTCGGGGCCGATTCACCCGGTCTTCCTCGACCTGTCCGTCCTTGAGTCGCACCACCCGTTCCGCACGGCGTCCGATTTCCGGATCGTGGGTAACCATGATGATGGTCTTACCGTTCCGGTGCAACTCGTCGAATAGCGCCAGGATCTCCGCGCCCGACCGGCTGTCCAGGTTACCGGTGGGTTCATCCGCGAGCAGGACCAGCGGGTCGTTGACAAGGGCCCGCGCGATACCGACCCGTTGCTGCTGTCCTCCGGACAGTTCCATGGGCTTGTGATGCAATCGCTCCCGAAGTCCCACCCGCTCCGCGAGAGCCAGCGCGCGCTGCCGACCATCAGGACGGGGATGCAACTGGTAATACAGCGGCAACTCGATGTTTTCAAGAACGTCCAGTTGCTGAATCAGGTTATAGGCCTGGAAAATGAAACCCAGGCGGGTCCCCCGGATTTCCGACAGCGCGTCATCGTCCAGTTTCGATACGTCCACGCCACCAAGAAGGTAGCGTCCTTCCGTGGGACGGTCAAGGCACCCCAGCAGGTTGAGTAGCGTGGACTTACCGCATCCCGAGGGTCCCATGATCGCCACGTATTCGCCCGGATAAATGGCAAGGTGGATGCCCCGAAGCGCGTCCACCGTCACCGACCCCATGCGGTAACGCTTGGTCACGCCTTCAAGCAGGACTATGGGGTCACCATCCTTCACGAACCGTTGACCTTTCCGGCTGCCATGCCGGCTTCCTCGCCCTTTTTCCGTTTCCCGGGCGCATCGTTTTCCGGCTCGGCCTGCCCGTTTCCGGTGTCTTCCTGGGAACCCGGGGCCTCCAGCAACACCTGTTCGCCGGGCTGCAGCCCTTCCAGGATCTCCACGAGGGCGGAACTGAACGCGCCGGTTTTCACGGGGCGTTTCGCGTAGCCTGTCAACTGCTTCACGTAACACACGGCCTGGCCGTCTTCCAGGTACACCGCCTGGAGCGGCACCTGCGTAACGTCCTCGAGCCGGCGGGTGATGATCTCCGCGCTGGCCGTCATGCCGGGCCGCAGCCAAGAATAACTGCCCTCGATATCGATCACCGTGGTATAGACCTTGAGTTCCGGGTTCATCCACCGATTCTGGGGATCGGGCAGCACGGAAATCCGGCTGACCCGGCCTTTTAACACTTCCGTGGGGCGGGCATCTACCTTTATCCGGGCTTCCTGCCCGGGCTGAATCTGCTCGACGAAGGCCTCGTGAATCCGCACCTTGACCGTCATGGCCGACGTGTCGGGAATGGTGATCAGCACCTGCCGCTCGCGTACCGTCGCACCCTCTTCGATCACATCGCCTCCCATGGTGCGTTCTCCCGTCCCGTACAGCACCATGCCGGGCCGGGTCGCGCGGATCACGCACTTGGCCAGTTGGTCCAGGGTGTCGTCCAGTTTCTGTTTCTGCAGCAGGTGGCGCATGCGCGCCGAGTTGAGACGGGACTCGGCCTGGGCCAGTTCAGAAACCGCGCGTTTACGCGCCCGGTCCAGGCTCCGCATGGCCTGCTCGTAATCGCTGACGAGTTTCTCCACCTGCTTGGGCAATTCGTATTTCAGAAACAGGGCCTTGCTGGTTTCGGCCGCCTGGTATGTCACCTGTTTCCGGTTGTAAGCCAGTTCATCGTTGTCCAGCTGATTCTTGGTCACGAAATCCTTCGCGAACAGGCGGCGGGTACCCTCGAGCTTGGTTTCAGCAAGCCCCAGATCCTGCCGCGCGAGGGCCACGTCATTCTCCAGTTGCCGCATTTTCTGCATCGCGTCACCGTCGCCGTAACGGGACGGATCCAGGTAAGGCGTCAGGTCCAGGGACACGGTGTAAGTTTCTTGGGCCGCGGCGCCTGCCATCTCGTCCGGGGCTACCGCGGGGGTGGAAGACGTTTCCGGCGTGGAGACCTCGGAACCGTTCGTCCCGGACGTTTCTCGGGGTTCCGATTCACCCTCGCGGCCGTTTCCAGCATCCTTTTCGCTGGAGTTGTTTTTGGCGCTGGTCGCTTCCGTGAAAGAGGCCGATGTCCCCGCGCCCGGTTGCTGCTGCCGACGGGCCCGGCGCGCCTCTTCCCGTTTCGCCCGTTCGTTCACCCGTTGTTCAAGGGCCTCCGTGATTTCCGCTGCCAGCGCTTCGCCCACGTACTTGGCGAGATCCATCCGGGCAAACTTTACGTTCAGTTCCGCCGTCTTGATGGCGCTCTCGTTATCGATCAGCTGGATCTCGTACCGCTCCTGCGCCTCGGTAAGGGCGGAAAGGGTATTCTGAAACTCGAGTTCCTGGGCTACCCGCTGGTCTTCCAGGTTCTTGGTATCCAGGGTCATCAGCGGCTTGCCATTGGCCACGTCCTCTCCCGTTACCTGGTACCCCTCTTCGACCAGCGAGAGAATCTTGGTCTCGCCTTTCACCTCGCTCTTGATCTGCTGGGATTCCTTGGCTTCGACGGTCCCACCTTCTACGACCGTGATTTCCAGCGGTCCCCGGATCACGGTGGCGGTCAGGTTGGTGGTGGTGGCCGCGCCGCGTCCACGCCACCATCTCCAGCCTGCGTATCCCGCCAGGGTTACCACCAGCAGCAGGATCAGCAGACCCCATCGAACGCGGCCAGCCCGATCGTTACGACTCATTTCCGGAACCTTCCACAGGGGTTGTCGCGGATGTCGCCGGCTCCGGCAGCATCTTTTCCGTTTCTTCCCATAGCCCCTCCTTTTTGATATACAGCAGGCCCATGCTTTTCCAGAACGACAGCCGGGCCACGGTATGGCTGATCAGGGCCGTGGTCAGGGCGTTCTGCGACTGGATCAGGTCATTCTGGGCATCCACCTGGTCCTGGGCGGTAGCCTGTCCCAGTTCGGCCAGCAGGTTCTGCTCTTCCACCCGCCGCTCCGCCAGTCGCACGCTCTGCAGGGCCGTTTCGTAATTCATGCGCGCCTGTTCCAGGGTCCGCCAGGCCTCGCGTACCTCGAGTTTCACGCGGTCCCGGGCAAGGTCCGCCTCCCGCTTCACCGCCTCGTACTGGATGAGGGCGGAGCGATAGGCGTTGCGGGCCGCCTTGCGATCGAACAAGGGATCCACGTCCAGTCCCGCGCCCCATGTCATCCGCTGGAAATCGAACTTCGTGAACGCGTTGCTGTCGGGGGTGCTCTTCACGCGCGCTTCCGCGGCCAGGTCCACCCGGGGAAGCAGGGCGTTCTCCGCGATGCGGACCCGTCGTGCCGCGTCCTCCATGGCATCCAACTTATTGAGCAGGTCGAGGCGGGCCGCCAGGGCCACTTCCGCCGCGTCTTCAGGCCGGATGGATGGATGCGACAGCCCGGCATCCCGCAACTGGCGCAGTTCCTCGTCATCCAGAACCACCCGGGCGTCGGTCGACAACCCCAACTTGATTTTGAACGCGTCCAGGTCCTCCAGGTATTGCCTGACCGCGTTGGTGTACCGGGACTCGTTGTCCAGTTGCGCCTGGCGGATACGTCCCAGTTCCGCCTGGGTGCGCAGTCCCTCCGTGGCAAAGGCCTGTTCCCGCTCCACGCTCCGCCTGAAGTTCTGGAGCCCCCGCCAGGTATTCCGCACGATGTCCCGCTGCCGGAGCACACTGTAATAATCCGAACAGATTTCGACGGCGAATTCCTTTCGGAACTGGGTATAGTCCCGCAGGGCATACAGGACGTTGCGCTCGGACTGGGTCAGTTGTTCGCGGGCCGCCTCGCCGGATCCTTCAAGCAGCGGTTGAACGAAGGAAAAGGACAGGCTGCTTGAAGCCGCGTCCCGGGGATCGCCCGTGAGAAACCGCAGAAAGTTACTGGTCAGGGTGGCGGCAATTCGACCGCCGCCCCGAGTCAACAGTGACACGCCCGCCGAGGTCTCCCCCGTAACCCGTCGTTCATCGACAATCACCTCGCGCGGTTCCGTCACCCCGGCAATATCGCCGGCCGATTCGACCACGTCGGCGTACGCCCGCAACAGGGACGCGGGCGTACCCGTCAGCCGTTCCAGTTGCGGCACCGCGGATCGCCAGGCCTGCAGCACCCGGGAATAATCCGTCGGAAGTTGGACATCCCGGGTGCTCCGGTTGTAGTTCCCCGTGGCGGACCCGGAGAAGATCGGCGTATACCGGTGGCGATCCAGGGTCAGGTTCAACGCCTTGAGAAATACCGATTCCCGCGCCGACTGGTAGGATCGATTACCCCGCGTGGCCAGGATGACCGCGTCTTCCAGCGACAGGATCGCGCATCCCCGCTCATCCGGCATGCCGTCGCCAAGGCTCTCGTCCTGTTCCGCCATTTTCGGACAGTGTTCCAGGAACCCGGTGATATCCGGAGGATCAATGGAAAGGCCGGGTTCCGCCCCGGGCACCAGCGCGGACTTTTGCTCGAGAATGCCGTACGTTTCACGATCAGCCGAACGCCGGTACCGGGCGGGTGAACAGCCCCAAAGCACCAGCGTCACCGCCAGCGTCATCGCGAGGAAGCGGCGGAACCACCCGGGCGTTGCCGGGTGTCGAAACCTGCCTGTTACGCGTACCAGATCCGAGCGCAAACGTTCCATCCTTCAGAATCGGCGTGCTCCACCGGGCAGTAAACACAACACGCCCCCTTCCACCAATATGTCATTTTCCCCCTTTTATTGGACGCCTCACGTCCGGATTCCGTTTCCCCGCCGGTTGTTTTCCCATGAAACACCGCCCGACAGATCCAGTTCCATCAGGCAAACCGGGAATAATCGGGAGGCCGCTTCTCCAGAAACGCCTGAAACGCTTCCACGGCTTCAGGCGAAGACAACCGCTCCCGGAACACCTCCGCTTCCCGGGCAATGGCGTCCAGGACCTCCTGTTGCCGCCAGCCCCGTAACAGCGCGAGGGTGGCCCGGACCGCCGCGGGCGGTTGATCGACAATCCGCGTCGCGGCCGCCATTGCGTCCACCAGGGTCCGGCCCGGCTCGCACAGCCGGTTCGCGATCCCCCAGGCCACCGCCTCTTCACCCGAAAAGGTCTCGCCGAGCAGGAGCAGTTCGGCAGCCCTCGTGGCTCCCACCCTTTCCGGTAACAGCACGCTCGAGCCCGCCTCGGGGCACAGGGCAAGGTTCACGAAAGGCAACCGCAGTTTCGCTTCCCGGGAAATGAACACCAGGTCACAGTGGAGCAGCATGGTAACCCCAACCCCCACGGCAACGCCCTCCACGGCGGCAATCATGGGCTTGGGAAAGGTAGCCAGTCCGCGCAGGAACCGCAGAACCGGATGATCGTCGGATTGTGGGGGCCGGGACACGAAATCCTGGATATCGTTACCACTGGTAAACATACCCCCATGGCCGGTGAACACTACGCAACGGACCGCGCCATTCGACGCGGCGTCTTCCAGGAGACCGGCCAGGGTTTCGTACATTTCCACGGTCAGGGCGTTTTTCCGGTCAATCCGGTTGAAGGCGAAAACCCACGCGCCTCTTTCCCTCCGGACGTCAATATACGCGCTCATGGTATTCCTTTCCCGGTTGGCTTCCTAGGGTTTTATACGTTATTTCCGACCATGCCGGCAAACGTCGTATAATACAGGCACCGTGACGGAAAGCCGGCCGTCATGGCGTCTGTCGCGAAGGCGGCTCGCGCGGACCGGCTTGCCGGCAGGGGTTGGGGAGTCATTCCGTGAGCCCGTTACGTAATCCGGGAGTCATTGAACGGTACCGGGAATACCTGCCGGTTTCCGAGTCTACGTGCGTGGTCACCCTGAACGAAGGATCCACGCCGATGGTACCCGCCTACGCGCTGAGCCGGGCCATCCATCCGCGGCTGGAAATCTGGCTGAAATACGAAGGACTCAACCCCACCGGTTCCTTCAAGGACCGCGGCATGACCATGGCCATCACCAAGGCCCTGGAAGACGGCTACGAGGTGGTGATGTGTGCCAGCACGGGGAATACCTCGGCGTCGGCCGCCGCCTACGCGGCCCGGGCCGGCATGCGGTGCGCGGTACTTATTCCCGAGGGAAAAATCGCGTACGGCAAGTTATCCCAGGCGATGATCCACGGGGCCAAGGTAATCCAGATCAAGGGGAACTTTGACGATGCGCTCAACCTCGTGCGGGGCATCTGCGAACGGTTCCCGATCGCCCTGGTCAATTCCGTGAACCCTTACCGTATCGAGGGACAGAAAACCGGAGCCTTCGAGATCCTCGACGACTTCGACGGCGTCGCGCCCGATTTCCAGGCCATGCCCGTGGGTAACGCGGGCAACATTTCCGCCTACTGGAAAGGGTACAAGGAATACCACGCGAAAGGTAAGTCCGAAAGTTTACCGAAAATGCTCGGGTTCCAGGCTGCGGGCTCAGCGCCTATCGTGCTGGGACATCCCGTGGAAAAGCCCCAGACCTTCGCCACGGCCATCCGCATCGGCAATCCCGCAAGCTGGAAAACCGCCGTGGCCGCCCGGGATGAATCGGGCGGTGTCATTGACATGGTGACGGACGATGAAATCCGCGAGGCCTACCGGATGGTGGCAGCCACCGAGGGCATATTCTGCGAACCCGCCAGCGCGGCCAGCATCGCCGGATTGCGCAAGCTGGCCCGGGAAGGCTATTTCGACTCGGGCACGCCCCGATCGGGCGACAAGTTCCGGGTCGTGTGTATTCTGACGGGCCACGGTTTGAAAGACCCGGATAACGCGGTAGCCTGCGCGGTGGAACCATTCACCGTTGAAGCCGAAGAAGCTCCGATTCTTGAGATCCTGGGATACGCGGCGGAACCCGCCCGGGCCTGAGACCATCACGGGGAAGGAAGGGTTGCGTGGACGGGTCGCTGAACGTCATCGTTGACTATGACCGGCAATGCCCCCTAAAATATGCCCCGTGAAAGCGGGGGACGGTATGACCGAACTGCTCTCCATGGAACATATCCGGATCGCTTTCTCCGGTAACCCTGTCCTGCGGGATGTGTCGTTTTCCCTGCGCGCGGGCGAAACCCACCTGCTCGCCGGCGAGAACGGCGCGGGTAAAACCACCCTCATGCGTGTCCTCGGCGGCGTGTATACCGAGTACGAAGGCACCATCCGCCTGAACGGCGCGCCCGTCCGGTTTCATTCTCCCGTGGACGCCGCCCGGCATGGCGTGGCGATGATCCACCAGGAACTTTCGGTCATTCCCTCCATGTCCGTGCTGGACAACCTGTTCCTGGGACGCGAACAGTGTGGCCGCGGCGGCTGGGTACGCTTTTCCCGGCAGCGGGCCGCCTGTCGAGACATGTTGTCCCGCGTGGGGCTTGACCTGTCCCCAGACACCCGCGTGGAAGACCTGCCCATGTCCGCGCGGCAGATGCTCGAGATCGCCAAGGCCCTGTCCATGGACGCACGGGTGATCGTGATGGACGAGCCAACCAGTTCGCTGACCGCGCCGGAAGTGGAACGGCTGTTCCGCCTGATTGCTGAACTTAAAGCCCAGGGACGCGGTATCGTGTACATTACCCACAAGATGGAGGAAATCTATCGCGTTTCGGACCGCGTTACCGTGTTGCGGGACGGGGCGTGGATCGACACGCGGCCGGCAACGGAACTGCCCCGGGATGAACTGGTGCGGCTGATGGTGGGCCGCGAAATGAAAGAGCAGTTCCCGGAACGTCCCGCGGTGGCCGTGACCGACACGCCCCTGCTGGAGGTACGGAACTTCAGCGTGCCGGACCCGTCGGGACGTCCCCGGCCGGTGGTTGAATCGGTCTCCTTTACCCTGCGGCCCGGGGAAATCCTGGGCATAGGTGGCCTGCAGGGATCGGGCGCGACCGAACTGTTTCTTGGACTGTTTGGCGCCCTGGGTAGCGGGTCGGGGGGCCAGGTGCTGCTGGACGGTCAACCCTACCAGCCCCGGTCGCCGGCATACGCCATTTCCCGCGGCATCGCCTGCCTGACCAACGACCGCAAGGAAACGGGGCTGGCCTTGTGCCTGGACATCGTGGCCAATTCCACCCTCGCGGCCCTGCCCCGGTATTCCCCGGCAGGCGCGCGGTTTCCGGCAAGGGAACGGCAGGCGGCCGCATCGGCAGCCAGAAGGCTCAGCCTGCGGGCGGCGTCGCTGGACATGCCGGTGGAGAACCTGTCCGGCGGCAACCAGCAGAAGGTAGTACTGGCCAAGTGGATGCTGACGGAGCCCCGCCTGATTCTGCTGGACGAGCCCACGCGCGGCGTGGACGTGGGCGCGAAACACGAAATCTACCGACTGCTCTTCGAATGGTCCCGGGAAGGGGTGGGCATTCTGCTGATCACCTCGGAAATGCCCGAACTGCTGGCCCTGAGCGATCGGATCATGGTGCTGCACCGGGGCCGCGTGACGGGATGGTTCACCCGGGAGACGGCGACACCCGAAGCCGTGCTGGCGGCGGCCATGGGTCGCGCGACGGAGGAGGTTACGGCATGAGTGACAGCACGGATAAAAGCCTTCGCGACAATCTCCTGGCCCGGCTGCTGGCCCGCCCCGCCGCGCGGGCGCTGCTCGCGCTCGTGCTGATTCTCCTGGTGGGTGCCGTGTTCAACGCGGATGGCGCGTTCTTCCGTTGGGACACCCACCGCGATATGCTCCGACACATCTCGCGCTTCGGCATCCTGGCTTGCGGCATGACGCTGGTCATCATCAGCGGCGGCATCGACCTCGCGGTGGGCAGTATCCTGGGATTGACGGCGGTGGTTTCGGCCCTGATGATGATTCACTGGCAGTGGCATCCCCTGGTCGCGGTGCCCTTGTGCCTGCTGATGGGCGCGGCCGGGGGCGCGGTATCGGGAGGCCTCATCGCGCGGTTCCGGATGCAGCCCTTCATCGCCACGCTGGCCATGATGGTGTTCGCCCGGGGCGCCGCGAAATACATCTCGGGTGGTCAGAAAATCGCCCAGGGCGTGCAGACCGAGTCCGGGTTCCAGTTTCTCCCATTGCCGAAGTTTTTTGATCTGCTGAACGCGAAAATCCTGACGGACAACGTGGCGGTGGTCACCCTGGTTTTCCTTGGGTGCCTCGTCGTGTCCTGGATCGTGCTGGAACGGCTCCGGGTGGGACGTCACCTGTACGCCATAGGCGGCAACGAAACTGCCGCCCGGCTGTCGGGCGTGCCGGTGAACCGGGCCAAGGTGTTCGCCTACGCCATGAGTGGGCTGTTCGCCGCGGTGGCAGGGATCTGCCAGGCCGCCCAGGAAACCCAGGGCGACCCGGAAGCGGGGGTATCCTACGAGCTCACGGCCATCGCCATCGTGGTGATCGGCGGCACCAGCCTGACCGGCGGCCGGGGAGGAATGATTCTTACCTTGCTGGGTACCCTGACGATCGGGTATCTTGAAAAGATCCTGAGCATCAACGCGGTCAGCGAGGCCGGCCGGCTGATGCTTACGGGCGCGATTATCGTGTCGGCCGTGCTGTTCCAGCGCGGCAGGCGGTGACAGTTTTTAACGCGGGAGCACGGATCATGCTGAGGAAGAACGTCTGGACGATGCACATCCTGGGACTGGGCATGCTGGCGATTATCACCCTGGCGGCTTGCTCGGGGGGAGGTTCGCCGTCTTCCGCGTCCGGGCCGGGCGCGACGGCGGACAAGACCGCTGCCCCCGGCGCGGCACCCGGAACCGGCGCGAAGTGGGTCATCGGCATGAGCCAGTGCAACCTGGGCGAGCCGTGGCGCGTGCAGATGAACAAGGATCTTGAAGAAGCCGCGAAGGCCCATCCCGAAATCCGGATGATTTTCAAGGACGCCCAGAACGACACGACCATCCAGCAGAACCACGTGCGGGAATTCATCAGCCAGGGGATCAACCTGCTGATCATCAGCCCGAAGGAGGCCGCGCCCCTGACGGGGCCCGTGGCGGAGGCGTACCGCAAGGGTATCCCCGTGATCGTGCTGGATCGCGCCCTGCTGGGCGAAGATTTCACCATGTTCATTGGCGCGGATAATCGGGCCATCGGCGAGGCCGCGGGAAGGTGGATCCGAGAAACCCTGGGGGGACGGGGCAAGGTCGTGGAACTGATGGGCCTGCAGACCTCGGTGCCTGGACACGACCGGCACGATGGGTTCATGAAAGGAATCGAAGGCAGCGAGATCGAAATCATCTTCCAGGCCGACATGAAATGGCTGCAGCCCGACGCGCAGAAGGAAATGGAATCGGCCCTGGCCCGTTTCCCGAAAATCGACCTCGTGTACGCCCACAATGACCCCGGCGCCTACGGCGCTTACCTGGCCGCGAAAGCCGCGGGACGCGAAAAGGAAATGAAATTCGTGGGGATCGACGCCCTGCCCCACGAAGGCATCGCTTACGTGAAACAGGGCATTCTCAGCGCGACCTTCGAATATCCGACGGGTGGCAAGGAAGCCATCGAGTACGCGTTGCGGATTCTGAAGGGGGAACAGGGCCTGCCCAAAAAAGTGGTGCTGCCCTCCCGGCTGTTTACGGCTGAGAACGTGGACCGGGGTGGAGAGGTGATTCCCATGGAAGGCGTGACGGAACCCGCCGCTTCGAACCCCTCCGCTCCCGCGCCGGAAACGCCGGCAACCAATGGAGCCAGCACGAAACCGTGATGCCCGGACGCGGGTTCCGTGGGGCCGCGGTAACGCTATGGCTGGTCGGCGCGACGCTGGCGCTGGCCGGGTGTCAGCCCAGTCCCCATGACCTGGTCACCCGCGGGCAGGTTGACGCCCTGCGCGACCTGCTCAAGCGACATCCCGAAGCGGTACGCCAGGTTGATCGCCTGCGTAAAACCGCCCTGCACACGGCTGCGGGCGTGGATAACGTGGAGGCCATCCGGCTGCTGCTCGACGCCGGGGCCAATATCGACGCGCGGGACATCACGGGCATGACCCCCCTGCACGTCGCGGCCATGTACAGCCGGGGACGGGCCGCGACGCTCCTGCTGGAACGGGGCGCGGACCTCCAGGCCCGGGACTCCTTCGGGGACACCCCCTTACACACGGCCGCCATCTTCGGACGGACGAAAATGGCCCTGTGGCTGACGCGCCAGGGCGCGGATCCCTGCGCCCGCAATAGCGCGGGACGCCTGCCCGTGGACCTTGCCCGGGAACGCCGGCACGCCGAAACCGTTGCCGCGCTGGAAGCCCATGCCTGCCCGTGAACAGGAACATACCGCCCGCATGGAGGCCAGGCCGGGCGAAACGCCGGTGATCATCCACACCGACGGCGGATGCGCGCCAAACCCCGGACCAGGCGGATGGGCCGCCGTGCTCCGCTACGGGGATCGCGTGAAAGAACTATCAGGCGCGGAACCGGAAACCACGAACAACCGCATGGAACTGCGCGCTGCCATCGAAGCCCTGCGCGCCCTGAAACGTCCCTGCCGGGTCATCCTGCACACCGACTCTGAATACCTCAAAAAAGGGGTGACGGAATGGCTGCCCGCGTGGAAACGCCGGGGATGGGCCCGGCCAGGTGGAAACCTGAAAAACGTGGATCTCTGGCAGGAACTGGATCGGCTCACATCGAAGCACCAGATCGAATGGCGATGGATCCGCGGGCACACTGGCATACCCGATAATGAACGCTGTGACCGACTGGTCGCGGAAGCCCGCGGGCGATTGAAACGTTATACGGAGTAAACGAGGGCTTTTTTTCTATTTCGTTTCGACCCGCATCGTAACGATTAAGTCATAATAGGGGTAAAGTAACCTTTCGGGGCTCCAAAGGAAGCACGCGCCATGTTGAAAATCCAGACAGCGCTCATTTGGTGCGCCCTCCTGGTCGGGGGGTACGCGGTGGGTGAAGATTTCTTCGCGGATTACGTGTACATTCCGCCGGCCAAGGGCGACCTGACATGGCTGGACTGGCCCATTCCCGCCGCGGAACTCCAGGCCATGCTGGCCGAAGCGCCCTCCCCCACGCTGGCCGAGCCTTCGGACACGGCCAACAAGAGCCTGGTGCCCAGCAAACAGGTATTACCCGCGCGGATCGGGTACAACGTGAACGCGGGATGGGACGCCGCCCAGCTGGCCCACAAGGTTTCCCTGAAAAGCGACAGCGGCGCGAACCGGTGGCTTATGGCGGCAGGTGCCCGGTCCGCCCGCGCCATTCGCCTGCTGGTCGACCTCAATGGCCTGGGGCCAGGAGACCGGGTGTTCCTTGCCGATGCCGCTGGACACCGGGTATTTGGTCCATGGACCCGGCAGGATGCCATGTCCGACGGCAACTGGCTCAACACGGTCTGGGGGGAGTACGCCTTGCTCATCCTGGAATCTCCCGGAGACCTGCCCCCAGCGCGCGTTGAAAAAGTGGCCTGTTTCTACCAATTCGCGGAGAAATCCTTCAACCTCTGCCCTATCCCCGTTGACTGCGAAACAGGCGACGCAGGCCGCGAGGTTTCCACCGCCGAAGCCATGCTGATTATCCCCCTGCCCGGTGGTGACTGGGCCCAATGTTCCGGAACCCTCCTGAACAGGGCCGGAGATCCGGACTTCGCGCCCCGCCTGGTTTCCGCCCATCATTGTTTCGATTCCCCGGGACTTCGGATCGAGGACATGGAGGTGATCTGGGATTACCGCACCGGGGCGTGCGATCCGTATGCTCCCGACCCGGAGCCTAACCAGTTACCCCGTAGTGCAGGACGGAAGTCCGTGGCCTATGACAAGCGGATAGACGGCCAGTTTCTGCTGCTGGACCACGTACCCGTAGGTCCTTATGGACGGGCCTGGGCCGGGTGGGACACCCGATCCCTCCAGGTTGGTCAGACCGTCCGGGGTTTCCATTATCCCGCCACCACGCCGATGAAAACCGGCGTGGCCACGATTATCGATACCGACGTGTCCCTCTGCCTGGATATGCTCTGCGTGGACCGCTACGTGAAACAGAACGAAGTCCGCTGGGATGAGGGCATCACGGAAGGCGGCTCTTCCGGTTCCGGCCTGTTTCTCCCCGAAGCCGGGTTCCGTCTGGTCGGCATGCTGAGCAACGGCACGGCGCACACCTGCGGCAGACCTGAAAAAAACCTGGACAATTACGCGTCTTTCCGGGACTTTTTCCCCGTGATCGCCTGTTACCTGACCGATTCCCAGCCTTGTGAAAAACAATCCTGGTGCTTCATCGCGCGGTGGTTTGGCAAGGACAGTGCCATTACCGACGCGCTGCGCGTATTCCGGGATGACGCGCTATCAACCACTGGCTTCGGGCAGGCATTGAGCCGGGCGTATTACCGCGCGGCTGCCCGGTGGCTTCCCTGACGCTTGCGCGGCCACCTTGCCCTCGCCCATAATCCGTTCAGGGCCGGTATGGTCCGGCAGCCGTGAATTTTGCGCGAGCATGAGCAGAAAACGGAAACCCGACAGCGCCCTTCCCCGTGACACCGCGCCCGATGTCGACCCTTTCGCCATCGGCGCGTGTCTCCTGGGAGCGCCAGAAAATACCCCTACCGAAGCCGTTTTTCGGCCGGAAGACCTGGATCTTGCCATCGGCCTGGGTTTCCAGTCCCTGGTCGTGGAGATGGACTTCGCGGACATGTCCTCCCTGGAATCGTTCGCTCGATCGGCCAGCGGGTATCGGTCCAGGCTCGACCTCTATGTGAAGGTCAGGATTCCCCCGGACTTTCCACCAGGCGGGCTTTCCGAAAAATTTATCGGCGGGGCGCGTATCCTGGAAGACATCGGCCCGCGATGGATCCTTGATCTGCCTGGAGGAACGGCTCACCCGGCTTTCCGGGCCCTGGACGCCCTGGTGGACCGGACACGGGAAACCCTTCCCTCCGGCAAGATTGGCCTGTGGCTTTCCTGCATCGTGGCTGTTCCCGACGATCCCGACAGCCCGTGGGATACCCGCGTGGCCCGCGCGGTTACCGCGGAAACGCTGGCCCAGGTTCCCGATCCGGCACACCTGGATTTTATTGTCATGGCCTGGCAGGGATTGGTAACGCTGCGGTTCTCCCCGTTCCGGCCCTTCGCCCGCTGGAGGCGGGTGTGGCGGATCCAGCCGCCGGACGCGCGGGACACGGCATATTTCGCCGAAGGGCTGAGCATGGTGGCAGCCCTGCGTCGTCCGATACTCGTGGTGGACCGCCACCCGGGCCCCCTGGACGCGGCATGGCCGCAAGCCATGGCCCATTGCGCCTGCCTGGGAGCCTTCGCCGGGGAAACCGCCCAGGTCGAAAACCTCCTAGGATACTGCTGGGACCCTTTCCTGGTTCCCGCGAACGGGAACACCCCCGGCCCAAGCGCGGCGGGCCTGGTCCTGCTGGATACCGCCGATGGATCGCGGACACCCTATCCCGAAACCTTCGGCTGGGTCGCGGCATGCCGGCGCGCGTTTCACGAAACACGCAAAAAGGAACCCCACCGTGACAGCTCCCACTGATCGCGCGAATCCCGGCGCTATGGATCTCTGGACCCTGGCCATGGAAGGCGGGAGCACGGGATCCCGGTTCGGACTTTATTCTCCTGAGGGTACCCTGGCCGGCGAATGGGACGGCCCCCCGGCCAATCCCGCGGCCTATGGACCGGGCGCGCCCGTGGACGCGGCGATCCAGGCCGTGTCAGCACTGGATGCGGGAAACCGCCCCTTACGGATATTGGCCGGGATCGCCGGCCTGGCCACCCAGCGACAGCGGACGCTGACAGCCCGGGCGTTGCGGGAAGCCTTGTCCGCCCACTTCGTCGCGGCCACGACGGACCTGCATCCCCTGCTGATGGCCGCGTGCGGCGCGGGAGACGGCATGCTGGCGATCGCGGGAACCGGTTCGGCCGTGCTGGCCCGTAACCGGTGGGGAAAGGTTCTTCGCGCGGGGGGGAGGGGTCCCCTCCTCGGCGATGAAGGCAGCGCGTGGCGGCTGGCCGTTGAGGCCTTGCGGGCCGCCTGCGCCTGGCAGGATGACACCGGGCCGGAGACCCTGCTCAGTGAGCGACTGCTGGAAATCCTTGGGGCCCGATGGGTGGATGAACTCGTGGAATGGGCCGCGGTGGCGGATAAACGGACCGTCGCCTCTCTCGCGCCGATTGTCACGGAATGCGCCCATGCGGGTGATTTTGTCGCCCGGGGTATCGTGGAAGACCAGGCGCGCCGCCTGGCCGCTCTTACCGTGTCCTGCGCGGAAAAACTGGGGCTGAACGATGGGGTCCGCTGCTTCACCCACGGGGGGGTATTCGCCCGATCCCCCCTGTTTCTTGAGGCCTTCCGCGAGAACGTTCACCAGTATCTCGACGCGCAGTTCATGCCCTGTCCTCTCACGGGTCACCGGGCGGTGTTCGAAGCCATGCGGCAGATGGAGAAAGAAACACCCTGGGCGGTCGTGCTGGATGAAACATCCAAGGGAGGGGAAATTTCTGATCCCGTGACGCGTTCTTCCTCCCTGCCGCCTACCGAACAACCGCGCGAAGAAACCCCGCTCGATGAACTGACACCCCTGGAACTGGTTCGACGCTTGAACCGCCTGGATCACGCGGTGGCTCCTGCAGTCGGGCGGCAGGAAAGCGCCCTCGCGAGGCTGGTCGAGCAGGCGGCCAAGGCCATTCGCGCTGGACACCGGATCATCTACGCCGGGGCAGGCACCAGTGGACGCCTGGCTGCCCTGGACGCGGCGGAGTGCCCACCAACCTTCGGCGTGTCTCCCCAGCAGGTCGTCGCGCTCATGGCAGGTGGGGAACAGGCCTTTACCCGGAGCGTGGAGAACGCTGAGGATGATGCCGCCGCGGGCGCGACGGACCTCAGCGCCCTCGATCCCGTTGCCGGAGACGTGGTGATCGGCGTGGCCGCTTCGGGAAACACGCCTTACGTGCGGGGCGTCCTGGACCAGGCGCGCGCACTGGGACTGTACACCGCCCTGCTGACTTCGAATCCTCACCCCGCGATCATGGCGGACCTAGTCATTTCCTTTGACACGGGGCCGGAAGCGCTGCCCGGTTCCACGCGCCTGAAAGCAGGCACCGCGGCCAAAATGGCTCTCAACATCGTGTCCACCGGGGCCATGACCCTCGCGGGATACGTGTACCGTGGCCGCATGGTACGCGTGATCCCGTCCAACGAAAAACTCCGGGACCGCGCCGTGCGGATCGTCGCGGAACTCTGCGGCGTACCGTATCAACATGCCCGGCAGACCCTGGAATCCGCCGGATGGAACGTGCCGGTCGCTATCGTGATGCTCGAGCGGAACCTGGAAAATCCCGCGGACGCCGCCTCGATGCTGGACGCGGCGGGAGGCCGGATCCGGGACGCGTTGCGGCACCGCGAAGGTAACGATCCCCGGTTGTAGCGCTATCGCTTCCGGGCCGTCACGAGGTAACCCCGCGGACTGTCGAGTTGGATCTCCGGCGTCAGGCCCCGCGCGGACAGGCGCGCGCCCAGGGATTCCGGATCAGGCAGTTCATGGCCACCTACCACGCCGCCCGTCTGCCGGTGGTGGCGATTGATCACTTCCCGCGGTTCGCTGTGACAGGCCACGAACAGGCCCCCCGGCCGCAACACCCTGGTCAATTCGTCCAGGGCCCGGTCCAACTGGTCGAAATGGGGCAGGCAACTGTTACACGCGATGGACCCGAACCAACCGTCCGGAAACGGCAACTGGTGGACATCGGCGGCCACCCGCCCGGGAGGATCACTTCGAGGCGAGGCCAGCATGCGGGGCGAAATGTCTATCGCCACGATCGCCCCGAGTGCCACGCCCGCGCCCCCCAGCACTTCCCACAGGATACCGGTACCCGCACCCACGTCCAGTACGGGCGCAGGCCACTCGATGCCCGCCAGCAGGCTGGCCAGCCGCCGTCCGTGGTCCGGGTCGATGATCGCGTCCCATCGACAGGCCAGGTCATCGAAAAAACGCCGGACCGCCCGCCGGGTCTCCATCGGGTTCACGTGGCCGGAACAGTCCATCGCGTGTTCCTTCTCCTGGGGGACAGCACCAGGCTCACCGCGAACACGACCGTCGACACCAGGACGATGGTCGCGCCCGCGGGCAGGGAAAACCACCACGATATCGCCAGCCCCGCCCAGCAGCAGCCTACGCCCAGGATCGCCGCCACCAGCAGGGTCGTCCGGAACCGGCGACACCACTGCAAGGCCGCCGCCGCCGGGTTGATCACCAGGCTGAAAACCAACAGCCCCCCGATCGATGGCAGGGTAACCGACATCACCACGCCCAGCAGGCACAGAATGCCATAAAACACCACCGTGTCCGGAACCCCCGTCGCGCGGGCCACATCGCGGTGACAGGCCACCGATTGAATCTCCTTGAAGAACAGGATAATCACCGCCAGCATGCCCAGCGTCGTTCCCGCCAGCATGGCCACCTCCGCGCCGGATACCGTGAGAATATTTCCCCACAGGAGCCCCAGGGCTTCTTCCCGGTGAGCGGGTAGCAATCCAAGAAACAGGAAAGCCAGCCCCATCATCAGCGAGAACAGAATCCCGATGGCCGTATCCGGTCCCACTTCTCCCCGGTCCGCCAGGGGCCCCACCCCCGCGGCCGTCAGCAGGCTGAACGCGATGGCCCCAGGGACCGGATGTATCCCCGCCAGCAAACCGAACAGCGCCCCCGCGAAGGCCCCATGGGAAAGGCACACGCCCAGGAATGACAACCGCATCGTCACGATGTACACCCCCGCCACCGCGCAGAGCCCTCCACCAAACAATCCTGCCAGCGCGGCCCGCGCGAGATAGGCATAGGGCACCAGCATCTCAGGCCACGGGGCAGTCATGGCGGAAACGCTCCAGGCAGGCCAGCCCCGCTCCCGGGTGTAGACATGGCGGCGGGCCCGAATGGCGGGCTTTCTTCCGCGTAAAGCTCTTCAAGCAACTCCGCGGCCAGCATCCGCGCGCGTGGTCCCACCCGGACCAGTCGCCCCTGCTTCAGCATCACGACCCGTTCACAGGCGCCCGGGAGCATCCATGGATCGTGGGTCACGCACAGAATGGCAGCCCCGGTGAGACGGGGAAGTTCCGACAGCAGGGTCACCAGATCCTGGCGCGCGGCGGGATCCACCGACGCGGTAGGCTCGTCCAGCAACAGGATCTCCGGCTCCTGGGCCAACGCCCGGGCAATGGCCACCCGTTGCAGTTCGCCTCCCGAGAGCGTGCCCAGCGGGCGGTCCGCCAGTTTTTCCACCCCGGTATCGGCCATGGCGCGGCGCGCGGCTTCCCGGTCGGTCCGGCTAAACCGGCGACCGATCCCCCGCAGGCCCGCTCGTCCGAGCAGCACCGACTCCCTCGTGAGAATGGGCGCAAGGGGATTGAATCGTTGCGCCTGGGCCACCAGGCCAATCCGTCGCCTCAGGCGGATCCCATCCAGCCAATAACCGGGATCCCGCCCCAGCACGTTTACGCGTCCGGCAGTGGCGGGCACCATGCCGTTGATCACCCCGAGCAGCGTGCTTTTCCCCGCGCCGTTCGGGCCGATCACCCCGACAAATTCCCCTGCTCCCACGTCCAGCGTGATATCCCACAGCACGGAACGGCTGTTCCGGACTACCATTACGCCGTCCAGGTGGACTACGGCCGTCGCGCTGGGGGATCGCATGGCTGAATCGCTTCCCGGTATCCCGTGAAATCGGCGTCGGGATGGCCCTGGGCCTCGGCCAGCCGGCGCAGGTTTTCCGCGACGGTATCTTCCCAACGGTCGAAGCCCGGAAAGGCGCCAGGGAAATTGGACCACACCACTCTAGGCACGGACAAGTCCCCGGCCAGGCGCGCGCCAATCCGGTCATCCCCGCTCTGCAGGTTGTCCACCACGACTTTCACCCCTTCCGTCCTGGCAGACTGGATCAACTGAAAGGGCGCGTCCGCGCCCATGGCCTCGGCCCGGTCGAATACCGCGACCACCCGCAGGCCAGCCCATCGCGCGCAGGGTTCCTGCATGCCCTGGCACAGCACGGGCACGTTTTCCAGCGCGTAGGTCCGGACGCGCTCGCGGAACCATTTCCCGATCGCGCGAACGGTTTCCGCCCGCCGTCTGGCGCGTTCCCGCAAAACGTCGGCGTCTCCGAACCGTGCGGCCAGCGTGGCGGCAGTCTCTTCCATGCCCGCGGCCAGCGTGTCGGGTACCATCCAGTTTCCGGGCACGTCCACGGTAACCGTGTCCCGGACGCCCGCGGCATCTATTGCCCGCTTCAGGTTTGAAAGTTGCCGCTGCCACGGGTGCACCAGCAGCACGCGACTGACCGCCAGGGCGGAAATCTCCGAGGGACTGACGTCGAAATGTCCCGGGCACTGGGCGGGAGGCACCAGCGTCACCACCTGGTCCGCCGCGAACCCGAGATCCAGTACCACCTCCCGCAGGTGCGCGCTCCCCACGCCAATGACCGGGTGGGATTCCGGCGCGGCCTCCGCCCCGATCCCCGAACCACTGGCCAGGATCCAGCACGCCAGCCCCGCTAGCGCCGCCGCGCGCCGCATGAAACCACGCATTCGATAGCTCCCCACGCTCAGGCGATCAGTACAACCCGAAATGACCGACTTCTCTCATGATACCGGCATCGTTCAGGACGGGGAACTGCGTGGGGAACCGGATGAATTCCACGTGGCCATCCATGTAAGCCACGTTACACCCGCCAGGCACGTGGTTGAACGACGCGATCCCCGCCGTGGCCGCGGATTCCGAGGGATTACCGAAGGTGTCCCATTGCACCGGGATCGTGCTCTGGGCCTTGCTGGACGCCGCCGGGTTGTTGATGTCGGTGATCAGGAACCGTTCGATACCTTCCCGCAGGCGCAACACCTTGTCCCCGTTAGCCGTTCCCGTCGCGATCGACGCGTCCACCATGGGCGGCCACTGTCCCCCGGTCAGGCTCAGATCCTGGGTAAAATCCTTGATCCGCACGGGCGTCGTGATGTTATTGATGGTTACCTGGGTTGAAAAGGGCAACGCTCCCATCGCTCCCCACATGCCGTAAAACTCGCCGATATTGGTCATCACGTACCCCTTGTAATAATAGGAACGGCCCAGCCACGCGCTCAGGTAATAATTTTCCGAAACCTTGTCGCCGCTGGTCCGGGCGGTCTCGATCCATTGATCGAAGTCGCCCGTGTCGGGCAGGCGCGTCGCCACGTACTGACCCGACGCGTCGATTCCCGGGTCCGATGGACACAGGGCCACGTTCAGATCACTCAGGTATTCCGGGTACACCGCTTCCGCCGACGGAGCCGCGAACAGGGTCATACCGTTCATGAAGGGGTTGGCGAAGGGCGCGCAGGGTGGAAATGCCCCGCCGTGTTCCCCGGCATACATCTTGAACACCAGCCCGAACTGCTTGAGGTTGTTCTGACAGGATGCCCGACGGGCCGCTTCCCGGGCCCGGGACAGCGCGGGCAACAGAATCGCCGCGAGGATGCCGATAATGGCAATCACTACCAGCAACTCGATCAGGGTGAATCCACGGCGGGATAAGGAAAAGGGTTGATGCATGGTGAAATCCTTTCGTTCAAGTGGCGTGAATCCAGTTGGTATTACGAAGAACCGAAAAAATATTATCACGCCTCAGCGAAAAAAACAACTTTTCTCCCCACTCTCGGCGTTCCAGTCACGCACAGAATGGGAACCGGCAGGATTTGCAACTTTCCCGGAAACACTGCTAAAATGTATCTCCCGCTGAGGGGCCATGGTATTCCCAGTAACCTTTGGCGCCATGGCCTGTCAGGGTGTGACGTGTTCAAAGACCCCATTGGGGCGTCGCCAAGTGGTAAGGCACCGGGTTTTGGTCCCGGCATTCGTAGGTTCGAATCCTACCGCCCCATCCACTCCGTCAGGCGGCGTTTCCGGCGCGAACGGGTACACCGGGCGGCCGGTCAGATATGTGACGCTAAACTCAAGGGCGGCTGCGATGAAAATTTTCTGCGGCAACGCAAGCCGGACACTCGCCCAGGGCATCTGCAATCACCTGGGCGTTCCGGTGGGTAACGCCATCGTGAGCACTTTCAGCGATGGTGAAATCCGCGTGCAGATCCTGGAGCACGTTCGTGGCCGGGATGTCTTCCTGATCAACAGCACCTCGCCGCCCGTCAACAATCACCTGATGGAACTGCTGATCCTGATCGACGCGGCCCGCCGGGCCTCGGCGGGGCGGATCACGGCGGTGGTCCCTTACTTCGGCTACGCCCGACAGGACCGCAAAGACAAGGCCCGGGTACCGATCACGGCCAAGCTGGTAGCCAACCTGATTTCCGCCGCCGGGGCCGACCGCCTGCTGACCGTCGACCTGCACTGTGGACAGATCCAGGGATTCTTCGATATTCCTGTGGATCATCTCAACGGCGAGGTGGTTTTCCGGGAAACGCTCCGGCGCGAAGGGTTCCAGAAGAACCTCGTGGTCGTCTCCCCGGACATGGGAAGCGTGGCCCGGGCCCGGGAATTCGCCAACCGGCTGGGCACGCCGCTGGCCATTGTCGACAAGCGACGTCCGCGGGAAAATGAATCGGAGGTCATGAACCTCATCGGCAGCGTGGACGGCATGCACGCCCTGCTGCTGGATGACCTGATCGACACGGGCGGAACCCTGGTCAAGGCGGCCAAGGCCATAAAGGAACACGGGGCCCTGAGCGTGCGCGCATGCGCCACCCACCCGATCTTCAGCGGACCGGCACTCGACAACATCGAACAGTCGGTACTGGAAGAACTGCTGGTGTGCGACTCGGTGCCCCTGAGCGATCGCGCGGCCGCCAACCCGCGCATCCGCGTGCTTTCCCTGGCCCCACTGATCGCCGAAGCCATCCGCCGGATCCATTACAACGAATCCGTCAGCAGTCTGTTCATAAACTGACTGGACGGCCCGAAGCCCGTCCAACCGACTTTCTGGGAGCGTGAACCATGCAACTCAATGAATTGATCGTGACCCGACGCGAGACCGGAACCAAGGGCAAGACCCACGCAGTACGCGGCACCGGACAGATTCCCGGCATCCTGTACGGGGGCCACGGCGAAAACGTCCCCATCAGCATCGATAAGCGGGTTTTCGGTCGCCTACTGGAACATTCGGAAGGAAACATCCACCAGGTCGTTTCGCTTAAATTTTCGGATGGGAATGACCAGTGGAACACCACGGCTATTATCAAGGCGGTCGATTTCCACCCGGTAAAAGGTCACCCTCTGCACATCGATTTCGCGCGTGTCCGAATGGACGAGCGGGTTCGGACATCCGTGCCAGTGGAACTGCGCGGCCAGGCGAAGGGTTTCATGTTCGGCGGTATCGCGGAACAGTTGTTGCGTGAAATCGAAATCGAGTGCGTCGCCGCCAAGGTTCCAACGCATATCACCGTGGATATCAGCGAACTGGGCGTGGGCGACTCCATTCACGTCGCCCAGATTACGCCTCCCGAAGACGTTACCCTGCTGGAAGACCCCGAAAAACCGGTGGTTACCATCGTGTTGCCACGGGGCGCGGTAGCCAGTGAGGCCGGAACCGAAAGCACCGAACAGGCAACCCAACCCGAAACCATCAAGAAGGGCAAGGAAAAGGAAGAGTGATCTTCTGATTCCGTTTCCGGATCCGCGACGCTGTCTTTTCAGTTCCGTCGGAAAGGGGCCGCATGTGGAAACTGGTGGCCGGTCTAGGCAATCCGGGGGCCCGGTACGATCGTACGCGGCATAACATGGGGTTCATGGCCCTGGACGCGCTGGCGGCCCTGCTTGGGGTCTCGCTGGACCGGGAAAAACACCAGGGGCTGTACGCGGAAACAACGGTAGAGGGGGAGCGGGTCATGCTGGTAAAACCCCTGACCTACATGAACCGCAGTGGGGCCTGTGTTGCCGCCTGTTGTCGCAACCGGATCACCGATTTTTCCCGGGTGCTGGTCATCGTGGATGACGTCAACCTCCCGCTGGGACGGTTGCGCCTGAGGCCAGGCGGCAGCGACGGCGGCCACAACGGGCTGCGATCCGTTGCGGAACAACTGGGTTCCACCGACTTTCCCCGTCTTCGGCTGGGCGTCGGACGCCAGGCGGACGACCGGGACCTTGCGGATTACGTGTTGTCCCGGTTCACCCCTGAAGAATGGCCGACCGCGGAGGCCCTCGCGAAAACGGGAGCCGAGGCCGCGCGCTGCTGGCTGACCAGCGGGATTCTGGAAACCATGAACAGGTATAATGGGACAAAACGGTGAAAGGCACCGCCCATGAGTAAAAAACACACCATCAGCGTGCTGGTGCATAACCAGTTCGGCGTCCTCGCCCGGGTCTCGGGCATGTTCAGCGCCCGGGGATACAACATCATCAGCCTGTGCGTGGGAGAGACGGAAGATCCCCGTTTTTCCCGGATGACCGTGACCGTCCGGGGCGATGACAATGTGCTGGCCCAGATCATCCAGCAGTTGAACAAGCTGGTGGATGTCATAGAAGTAGATGACCTTACGTCTTCGCCCTTCGTGGAACGGGAACTGGTTATGGTCAAGGTCAAGGCGGGCAGCAAAAAACGCAACGAGGTGCTCGAGATCGCCCAGATCTTTCGGGCCCGCGTGGTGGACCTCGACCAGCACACCATGACCGTGGAAGTCACCGGCGCGGGGGGTAAAGTCACCGCCTTCATCGAAATGATGCGGCCCTTCGGCATCCGGGAACTGGTGCGTACCGGCGTGGTGGCCATCCGCCGTTCCGCGGCAGACAACCACGAGGACGAGGAAGAAACCGCGTGAACCACCATGACGGGCTCAGGAAACTTCGCGCGGCCTCCGCGGGAACCATACCCGCGGACGGCCGGGGCGGGCGGATACGCCCGCGCGCGTCCGCTGGATTCCAGGCGCGGCCGGTTCCCGGTCGCGCCTTGTTTTTTAGGATAGGTCGTTGAACACACGGAGAAGCACACCATGCGAGGCATGATCGCGTTACAGGACCTGGACCTGCAAATCACCGAACTCGAAGAACGCAAGCTGGAAATTCCCCGGCACAGAAAGGCCTTCGCCGAGCGGCTCAAGCGCGTGGACGAAGAACTCGCCGAGTGCGAGCAGCGGTTCAAGCAGCAGCAACTCGCCCTGAAGGAATGCGAACGGGAAATCGAGACCCTCAAAGCCAACATCCTGAAAATGGACGTCCAATTGAACACCATCAAGAAAAACGACGAGTACAGCGCCATGCTCAACCAGATTGACCTGGCCAAAAAACAAGTCAGCCAGAAAGAAGAACTGGCCATCAAGTTGATGTGTGAACTCGATGAAGGGAAACTCAAGCTGGAAGCCGACCGGAAGCGCATAGCCGAAGAAAAAAAACGCGTCCAGGCCGAAGCCGAAAACGTCGAAAACGACCTGAAGGCCCTCCAGGCGGAACTGGACGCACTGGTCGCCAGGCGAGCGGAACTGGCGAAACAGCAACCGCCGAATATCCTGGCCAGGTATGAACGCATCCGGGCGGCAAAACGGTTTCCCGCCATCGTCCCCCTCAAGGATGAACAATCCTGCGGCGGTTGTTTCATGCAGATGCGCCCGCAGGTCATCAACGAACTGATTCAGAACCCCGAGTTCAAGATCTGCCCCCAGTGCGGCAGGCTCATCTATTATCCCGCTCACATCACGGCCGGCGCGAACGAGCCGACCGGGCAGGCGGAGGGCTGGTAAGCCATGTCTCTGTTTCGCAGAAAAAACCTGAGCCCCTCCGAAACCGGGAAGAACGTGATTCCCGACGGGCTGTGGATGAAGTGTGACGGCTGCGGCCAGACCGTTTTCAAGAGCGAGGTGGAGGAAAATCTCCGGGTCTGTCCCCTGTGCGGTTATCACTACCGCCTGACCGTCGCGGAACGCATCCGGTTGACCCTTGATCCCGATTCCTTCCAGGAAACCCACGCGGACCTGGTCAGTACCGACCCACTGGGGTTCACGGTGGGCAAGGAATCCTATGCCAGGCGGCTCCAGCGCGCCCGCGAAACCTCCGGGAACAGTGAAGCCATCGTCACCGGCTTTGCCTCCCTGGAGGGCATGCGTATCGCCGTGGGCATCATGGATCCCGATTTCATCATGGGCAGCATGGGAGCCGTGGTGGGTGAAAAAATCTGCCTGCTGGTCGAGGATGCCATCCGGGAGAAAACGCCGGTCCTGGTCTTCGCGGCTTCCGGGGGCGCCCGCATGCAGGAAGGTATCGTCGCGCTCATGCAGATGGCCCGGACCGCCGAAGCCGTGGGCCGTCTCAACGAGGCAGCTGTTCCGTACATCTCCGTGCTCACCGATCCCACCACGGGTGGGGTCTACGCCAGTTTCGCGTCGCTGGGTGACCTGGTCATCGCCGAACCGGGGGCATACATCGGCTTCGCCGGCAAGCGGCTGATCGAGGGCGCGCTGAAAACCTCGCTGCCCGAAGGCTTCCAGCGGGCGGAATTCCACCTCCAGAACGGTTTCCTGGACGCGGTGGTCAAGCGCTCGGAGATGCGTGCCTGGCTGGCGCGCGCGTTCCGCCTGCTTGCTGGATCGCCGGGCTACCCCGGATTTTATCGACAAGCCGAACCACGGCTGTCCCTCCAGCGGGACCATGAATGAACGGGACATCGACCTCCGGGAAGGATGGCCGCACCGCGCGTGGCTCGCGTCGCTGATCCAGCACGGCGTCAAGCTCGGCCTGAGCAACATCCGGACCCTGCTGCGCGCCCTGGATAATCCGCATCACCGGTTACGGTGTGTCCACGTGGCGGGCACCAATGGCAAGGGCAGCACCTGCGCGTTCATCGACGCCATGTTGCGCGCGGCCGGGCTGCGGGTGGGACGTTACACCAGTCCCCACCTCCATGATGTCACCGAACGAATCCAGGTGAACGGCCAGCCTATACCCGAGTCCGCGTTCGCCGAAGCCATGGACCGGGCGCGCCGGGCGGCCTCGAGCCTGCCCCATCCCCCCACCTTCTTTGAAGCGCTTACGGCGGCGGCCTTCGACTGGTTCGCGCGGGAAGAGGTGGACGCGGCAATCATCGAGGTGGGACTGGGTGGTCGTTTCGACGCCACGAGCGTGATCGAAAATCCCGCGGTCTCCATCATTACCGGGATCGGGCTGGAACACACCCGTTATCTCGGTACTACCCACCAGGCCATTGCCATGGAAAAAGCCGGTATTCTCCGTCCCGGCGCGCCCGCCCTGGTCGGGCCCTGCCCCCCGGAGGCCGCCGCGGTCATCGAGGCCCGGGCGGAAACCGTTCGCGCTCCGTTGCTTCTGGCGAACCGGGATTTCCTCCTGGAGCCGCGGGGCGATTTCTGGATCCCGGCGGTGCGGGCACGTTTTCGGAACCGCGAATGGCTTTCTCCCGTGCTGCCATTACCCGGAACCCACCAGGCCCTCAACGCGGGACTGGCACTGGTAGCGGTTCACCATGCGTGCCAGGCCCTGGGCGTGCCAGCCGACATGGATACCCTGGTGCCAGCCCTGGCTACCGCCCGATGGCCCGGACGACTCGAAAAGGTACTGAACGACCCCCCGGTTTTGCTCGATGCCGCCCACAATCCCCAGGGCATTCAGGCCATCCTGCCCGCCCTTGAAGAGGCGATTGTGCTGTTTGCTGTCGCTTCGGACAAGGACGCGGCCACCATGGCTTCCCTGCTGAGCGGCAAGGCCGCCGAGGTGGTTATCACGGCTTTCCGGGGAAGTCGCGCCATGCCGGTGGAACAACTGGCCCGTTACTGCGTCCGACCGCCCCGCGCGGTCATTCCATCGATACCGGACGCCTTACCCGTCGCGATCGACCTTGCTCGCCAGCAGGGACGTCGACTGGTCGTGCTGGGATCGATTTATGCCGTCGCCGAGGCCCGGGCCCTTTGCCTGGCGTGCGGATCCTGAGCGCGCGGGCACTTTTTCGGGGAGCAGTGATTCCCCGGTAAGCGTGTCGCCCGGCCCCGCGCGCCCGGTTTACGCCCGCGGCCGGTGCCATTCCCAGGTGAACGTGGATTCACGTTAAGATTTTTCTCCTCACTTCGTTCGTCGAAATGACACGCATCGGCGTTTCAGCAGGCCGAGTAACGGGAATTGCTTCCTTCTGCGTGTCTCGATATAACAACACTCGGCGTCAACCCAGAGTAACCGCGGCATGCTCTTATCGCGAACGGCATGCTTCATGCCGAATCGCATTCATCACTTCGAGCGCACATGTCATTTCGAGCGAAGCGAGAAATCTTCCATCCAGTCGTGTGCCAATGAGATTTCTCATCACTTCGTTCGTCGAAATGACACGAATCAGCGTTTTAGCGGGCCGAGTAACGGGAATTACTTTCCACTGCGTGTCTCGATATAACAACAATGCGGCGTCAACCCAGAGTAACCGCGGCCTGCTCTTATCGCGAACGGCATGCTTCATACCGAATCGCATTCGTCACTTCGAGCGCACATGTCATTTCGAGCGAAGCGAGAAATCTTCCATCCAGTCGTGTGCCAATGAGATTTCTCCTCACTTCGTTCGTCGAAATGACACGCATCGGCGTTTCAGCAGGCCGAGTAACGGGAATTGCTTCCTTCTGCGTGTCTCGATATAACAACACTCGGCGTCAACCCAGAGTAACCGCGGCATGCTCTTATCGCGAACGGCATGCTTCATGCCGAATCGCATTCATCACTTCGAGCGCACATGTCATTTCGAGCGAAGCGAGAAATCTTCCATCCAATCTTGTGCCAATGAGATTTCTCCTCACTTCGTTCGTCGAAATGACACGAATCGGCGTTTCAGCGGGCCGAGTACGGGATTTGCCTCCCACTGCGCGCGTCAACATGGCAATCGCTGGGGCGTGGCTATGCTTCTACCGATGCAACTTAAACTGGTAATCACGACGCTCTTCCTGTATCAACAGAGTTGCACCAGAACCACAAAACCGTTATCTTATATTTTGTCGTCGTAACGTCATCGAAAACCCGGCAACCCGAAGGAGACCAGTACATGGGAAACATCGGTATCGGCGTCAACCTGGAATTCGTGCGGCACGCGGATAAACCCTTTGAATGGGGCGTGGAAAAGGCTGCCCAACTGGGCTACGAATACGTGGAACCCATGGTGCACTGGGGCCGCGAACTTCTCAGCGAAGCCGGGTATTTCCACTCCGTCAGCATGCTGGACGATCCCCTGCGCGTGCGACGCGCCTGCGAAAAATACGGCGTGAAACTCTCCGGCCTGTCTTCCCACTGCCCGTTGTGCAAACCCGAAATCAGCGTGGAATACCTCAAGCAGGCCATCCGTTTCGCCGCCGAGTGCGGCGCGCCCGTGGTCAACACCGACGAGGGCCCAAAACCCGACTGGACCACCGTGGAGGAGGATCATGTGCTGATGCGATACACCCTGCGCGAGGCCGCGAAAGTCGCGGAGCCCCGGGGAATCCTTATCGGCATTGAGCCCCACCAGCAGTACAGTAAAACCCCTGATGGTCTAGACCGCATTCAGGCCCTGCCGGCCAGTCCCGTGGTGGGCATCAATTTCGATACCGGCAATTCCTACCTGGCCGGACAGGATCCGTACGCCTGGCTGGAACGGGTGGTCGACCGGCTGGTGCACCTGCATGCCAAGGACATCTCCATTACCCAGTCGGACGCCGAACGGGGCAAGGTCACCGGCACGCCGGTCGGATGCGCCTGTGGCGATGGCGTGATCGACTGGAAACGGGTCATCGACATCTGCCGCCGTGCCCCCCGCGACATCGTCTTCTCGGTGGAATGCGGCACCGTGGAGCAGGCCGAGGCATCCATTCGCCATCTGAAATCGTTACTTTGATCCCGGCGGGAGTCCCATTCTCACCCCGGCGACCGTATCCGGGGGAGTGGCAATCCGGGACATGGGTTGCGGTACAGGCATGACAGGATAACCCAGGAGGATCAGCACATGCCTGACGTTCGTGGATGGCCAAACCTGAGCCTTAACACGGCCTCCGTGCCGTCCATGTCCCTCGTTGATATCGCCCGGATGGCGGCCGCAGCCGGTTTCCAAGGATTGTCCCTGTGGCTTAGGGACCTCGAGGAAGTATCCCCCACGGAGGCGGCGCCGATCCTGCAAGACCATGGATTAAAGCCAGTCAGCCTGTGGGGAACCGGTTACTTTGTCGCTTCCGGGGCCATGGCGCGGGAACAGGCAAAAACCCAGGTCCGTAAAGCCATTGATAAGGCCGTTGCCCTCGGCGCGCCGATCCTGGGCATCACCTGCGGTGCCACGCCCGAGGTAGACCTGCCCATGGCACGGCGCCAGGCCATGGACGGTATCCACGCGGTTGAACCTCACGCCCGGGCCGCGGAAATCCGGCTCGCCATCGAACCCATGCACCCCCTCTTCGCGGACACGGGATCAGCCATTAATCTCCTGGAACAGGTCAACAATATCATTACCGCCATCGACAGTCCATGGGTCGGGGCCTGCGTGGACACCTGGCACACGTGGTGGGATCCCTACCTGCGGTCTGAAATCCGCAGGACGGGGGCAAAAAGCCTGTTCCTGTTCCAGGTGGCGGACTGGCGCGTCCCCACCCGGGACGAGGATCGCGAGGTTCCGGGCGAGGGATGCGTGCCCATCGGAGAAATCCATGGATGGGTCCGTGACGTGGGATACACCGGATGGATCGACGTGGAGGTGCCCATGCGGGCCATATCGGAATGGGAACCGTCCCGATTTCTGGCCTGGCTGTATCGGGCCACCCAGAACGCGTTACGTTAAGGCAAGGTGGAACAGTTTCTCCGTCGGGGAATATACTGCTTGCAATGAGGGGGTGGGTTTCGGTAGAATAGGAAATAACTTACTAAATTAATCTGAAAAGGAGATTTTGACATGTCCCTGCCACCATTGGGGGGTACCCTCATCAACCGGTTCGTCACTCCAGACACTGCAGCCGAATGGGAGCGCCGACTCCCTGAACTTCCTGCCATCCGGGTGGATGCCTACGCCGCTTTCGACATCGACGGTATCGCGAAGGGGATTTTCAGTCCACTCGATGGATTCATGGGCCGGGAAGAAACCGAGCGGGTGCTCGAACACATGGAACTGCGCCCCGGCATCCCCTGGACCATCCCCATCCTGCTGGCCGTCGACCGGGCCACGGCAGACCAGTTGCCCCAAGATGGACCGGTAGCCATTCTGGACGATGAAGACCGGTTCGTGGCCGTGTTGCATGTGCGGGAAAAATTCACGCTGGATAAAACCCGCCTGGTGGAAAAGGTATACCGCACTTCTGATTCCGCTCACCCAGGGGTGGCCTACACCATGTCCACGGGTGATGTTTTCCTGGCAGGCCCCCTGGATGTCCTTCGGGAACGGTTGGTTCCTTTCCAGGAATACAACCTGCCCCCCGAAAAAACCCGTCAAGCCTTCGGGGAACGGGGCTGGCGGCGGATTGTCGCGTTCCAGACCCGCAACCCGATCCACCGTGCCCACGAATACCTGACCAAGTGCGCCCTGGAAATCTGCGACGGACTGCTGATTCATCCCCTCATGGGCACCACGAAAAGCGATGACATTCCTGGCGAGGTACGCATGCGGTGTTACCAGGTGCTGCTGGAAAACTACTACCCCGCTGAACACGTCATGCTGTCCATCATGCCCGTGAACATGCGGTACGCCGGCCCCCGGGAGGCGGTCATGCACGCCATTATCCGGCGGAACTACGGGTGCACCCATTTCATCGTGGGACGGGATCACGCGGGGGTGGGCAATTATTACGGCTCATACGACGCGCATTACATCTTCGACGAGATCGATCCCCAGGCCCTGGGTATCACCCCCCTGTTCTTCGAACATACGTTCTATTCGAAGCGGACCGGCGAGATGGCCAGCAAGAAAACTGCGCCGGGTGGGCCCGAAGACCGGGTCATGCTCAGCGGCACGAAAGTCCGGGAGTTGCTGAAGGAGGGGAAACCCCTGCCACCGGAATTCACACGACCCGAAGTAGCCGCCGTCCTGCTCGAATGGGCGCGGACACAACAATAGAAACCCGAACGGGGCGTCAACTTCTCACTGGAGAATAACGGGCAATTACCGGGGGAATGGTTCCGGTTCATTCCTCTATATCGATGGGATCGTTTGCCATTTCCGGCAACGCCGCCATGACATCGTGAATCCGCCGGGCGAGGTCTGGATCCTTCTCGATCAATTGGCCCAAGGCGGCAAGCCGGCGGCAGGTATCCGCGCTCAACAGGTGCTCGATCTTGCAGGCGTCGAGCAGGGCACGTTCTTTTTTCATGTTCAGGACCGAGGCGAAAAACGAGGACAAGACCCGGAAATTGGCGGACACCAGTTCGGAAATCCGTTTTCCTTCCTCGGTCAGCAGCAGGAACCGGTTGGGGTCCTCCGTAACCCAGCCCCGCTTCTTGAGTTGGGTGAGGGCCATGGACGCCGCGCCGCGGGATACCTCGAGCAGTTCAGCCACGTCCGTGGTGCGAGCATACCCCAGTTCTTCCCGCAGGGCTTCGATCGCCATCAGGTAATGGGCCCGGGAATGGGACAGAAAATTTCTGGAATACTGCCGCCATATGGGGTCTTCTCCATCACCATTCTGGCCTTCGTCCGCGTTCTGCCAGGCACGAAAACGCTCATCCATGGTCATGACCAGTCTCCCGGATACTTTTCCGTTGCCCCCGCCACCCCGTTCAGCAAACATCTTCAGGAATCCCCATAATCCTGAACGTTTGTCAACTGGACTGAATTATAGCATAGACCATGAAACAACGTAAACCCGGACTTCCCCTGAACTTCACCCCCCGGACGCGTCCGGCGCGGCGTCGCTGACGACATCGGGCGCGAGCGACCGAAGTGGGTAGGAGGAAACCGGGCCCATCCGGGTATAAGGATAGTATCGGAATATCACCCGCCCGATGATATCCGAAAGGGCTCCGAACTCCTCGGCGGTAAGGGCCCCGTTGCCATGCTGGGCGGCTTCGCTGCTGTCCTCGCTGACGTTTCGATTATCGCCCAGAAAGAAGAATCGCCCCTCGGGCACCTTCTGCGGATCGGCGAGCAGGTACTTCATCGGTTCCTTGCAGTACGGCTCGGAAGCGTACCGCCCATTGAGAAACAGGGCGCCGTCTACCACCTGCACCGTATCGCCGGGCAATCCGATCAGCCGCTTGACGAGTATCTCGCCCTGATGCCGGAACACCACCACGTCTCCCCGCCGGTATTCCCGCGCGGGCAGCGTCACAATCATGTCCCCTTCAAGCAGGGTGGGTTCCATGGACCGGCTGGGCACCAGGAAGAAACGGATCCCCAGGCCAAACCACGCGTAAGCCGTCAGCAGGATCAACAGCACGCTGACGATGGCCCCTCCTTTCGTTCCCAGGATCCATTCACGCAAGGCCGACCTGGCTCCGGGGGGCGTCGGGAGACTGTCCGGTGGCGTATCTTCAGCCGAAGCGGATGCCTCGCCGGGAGGGACAACCGCCGGTTCCTCCATCCCGTTCATTTCCGCCCCGCCCGTTTCATGTCTTCCGCGTCCTGTACCAGCCCCCGCGCGACCTGGCTGTCCGGGCGGATGGCCAGCGCGGCCTCGAAACACTTCCGAGCGCGATCGACCTGTTCTGCCCGCAGCCACACCCTGCCTTCATTCAACCACGCGTTGAAGAGATCGTCGGGGCGTCGGGCCACCTCGCGGACCTTTGACCAGGCTTTGGCGGCCGCTTTCCAGTCGGGTTTCGAACTCAGGTTCTCCGCGAGAAAAAAATTGAGCGCGTAATCCCGCTGGAGCGCGAGGTCCCTGGGACGTAAAACCGCCGCGCGCCGGGACAGTTCCATGGCCTCGTCATACAGCCGGTCCATGCTCCACAGGCGTATCCGCATGACCTGTGGCCAATGCACCAGGTAAATCTGGGACAGGTTATAGAGGTAATCGGCGTTATCCGGTTCCCGCTTGATCGCTTCATCCAGGTGCGCGACGGCCTGTTCGTAACGTCCCTCATGGCTGTCATGGATTGCCAGGTTGTTGTGGGCCCGGGCATGCCTGGTGTCCACGCGCAACACCTCTTCCCAGAGCGCCACCGCGCGGTCCTGCTCGCCAAACTTGTCGTATAAAAGTTCTCCGTAGTAATTCATGAGGTCCGGGTCCCGGGGGGACTGGCGCAGGGCTTCCTCGTACAGGGTCCGCGCGCGCAGCAGGTGGGCGCGCATGGCCCGGGCGTGTTCAAGGGCCTGGTCCCGCTCGCCGGCTTCGTACAGTTTCTTGCCCGTGGCCTCGTGCCACCCGGCCATGATCCGCTGGAGACGGTCGTAATTTCGAACGCGTCGCGTCACCTGGCTGGGATCCAGCCCGGCCAGCACGGGGTACCCCTCCCGGTCGGCACTCGTTACCGGGGCCGGGGACACCGTTTCCGGGACCACACCCGTACCCGTAGCATCACCTTCCGCGATCGACCTCCCGGTTGTCGTGCCCATGAGGAGCAAAACGCCCAGCAGGACAGATCCCACCGCCCCCCCCAAGTTCCGTCTCTTTTCCGACCGGTCCGCTCCCGTCACATGCATGGCCAGGTATCCCACGTTTGTCCTGGTAGGGATCAGTGGTGCATCCATTTCCCACCGGACATGGTCAACCAGCCGGTAACCAGGTGTTCCAGCAGGCTGAACAGGTCCTCCACGGGACCGTACTCATCCGCCGTGGAAGGTATGTGTATGAAAACGTCGCAACAATCCGCCATTCTTCCCCCCGTCATGCCGGCAATGCCGATGGTGGTCGCGTCAGCCTCCCGGGCGGCCCCTAATCCCCGGATGATATTTTCGCTGTTACCGCTTACCGACATGGCGATCACGACGTCTCCCGGGCGGACGTAGGCGCACAACTGGTCACGGAAAATGTTTTCGAAGGCACTGTCGTTGCCGATGGCGGTAACCGTTGACGTGTTGTCGGTCAGGCAATAGGCCCGGAACGGCGGCTTACCCTCCTGGTTCGCGCCGGCCATCAGGTCGTTTACCCAGTGGGCCGCCACGGCCGCGCTGCCACCGTTGGCGATGAAATACAGGGCGTTTCCTGTCTGCCGGGTTTTTCCGATGTAGTCCGCGGCGCGCGCCACCGCCGGCAGGTCTATCTTCCGGGCCAGTTCCGCCACCCGGTCGAAATATCCCCTGGCGTAGGATTCAAATCCATCCGCCCGCTGAAACAGGTTCGCGAGATAATGCATGCTTGTCCACTCCTTTTCCTGGGTTCATGGATAACCGGGACCGGTTGTTCCTATCGAGAGGTTCCGGTTCTGTTCATGGCGCGGCGGTAATCCTGCCGCAGGGTTTCAAAACGTTCCAGAATGGGCAACTGCTGCGTGCAGACCTCTTCACAGTGCCGGCACTCGGTGCAGGACTCCAGTAACGCGAGAATGTCCGGGGACCACCAGTGCCAGCGCATGTGATCCAGGGCGGCCTGAGGACCTTCCAGCAATCGCCGGTTATACGCGTCCATCAGTCGGACGACCGGAACGCCACTTGGACACTCGGCACAGTAGCCACACTGGGTACAGAATTCCTTGTGCCGTTCGCGCAGGCTGGCCTGGGTCGCCTCGATGCCCCGCGCGTCCAGTGGTACCATCCGTTCCACGGCGTCGCAGGCCTCGTCCACGTCCCGCAGGGATCGAAACCCCACCAGGGCCACCGTGATTTCGGGCAGGGACAGGTTGAACCGCAGGGCCGCGTCCACCATGCCCCGGTCTCCCGGCCGCAACAGTTCGGGAAACCGGCTGGCAAACTCGGTCAGCAACCCACCTCCCAGGGTGTTCATGGTAACCACGCCAAGCCCACGGCGGGCGGCTTCCTTTACTCCCGGCAGGCGCAGGTGACAGTTCAGGGCGTTCAACCCGATGAGCATCCCCTCGAACAATCCTTCCCCCTGGTCGAGCATCGCGCCGATCTTGTCATGTTCCAGGTGGGTGGACACGCAGATGTGCCGTATGAGGCCTTCTTCCCTGAGCGCGCGAAATGCGTCGAGCACACCCTCGGCCTTGCGCCGGGGCAGATCCTCGGGATGCACCAGGCACCACACGTGATAGAAATCAATGGCATCCACGCCGAGTCGTTCCAGGGAGGTTTCACACTGGGCGCGGACTTCTTCCGGTTTCGCCAGGATGGTCTTCGTGGAAACGTAGAAAGGCCGGCCCGTTTTTTTCATCTCCTGAAAGGCCAGGCCGAAGATGCTTTCGCTCAGGCCATCGCAGTAATCCGGCGCGGTATCGAAATACGTAATGCCCCGCTCGAAGGCGCGCCAGACCACTTCCGCCATTTCTTCCCGCTGTTCGGGTCGCTCGAACCGCATGCCGCCGAACCCCAGGCGGGAAACGGTAACCCCCGTCTGACCGTATTCCTTGTACAGCATGATACCGTTTCCTCTCCAGCCCGCGGGCCGTTATGATTCCTGGCGCCATCGCCTCAGGGCCAGTACAGCCCCCACCAGGCAAACCAGGCCAACGCCCCCGGCAGGGTAAACCTGCCAGGGCACAACCCCGCCAAGGGGTGAACCAGCGACAGGGCCCGCGGACCAGTCCAGTGCTCGAAACAGGGTGCGCGCGTCTTCCTGGCGGCGGGCCGCGGCAGCCACCGTCATGGCCCGGGCCCGCTCCGCGTAGGGCAGGTCATCGGCATAGACCAGCCGGGCCTGGGACCCCTCGCCATACAGCACATACCCCATGGCCTGCCAGTATTTCAGCCAGCGTTCCCGGCGCATGACCGGTGCCTCGTACACCACGGACTGCACGCTGCGGGCCAGCACCCGCATGGGCGCCTGGCTGCCCGGCATGTCGGGCACCAGTTCGAGGTTCTCCGTGGGCTTCCAGAAGGTATCATTCCTCCCCGCCCAGGCACCATCCACCCGGATGCCGGCATAAAAATCCTGGCCTCCGCCGGACGAAAGGGTTACCTTAAACGTCGCCTCGCCTTCCGGAACCGCGCTGGCGATCACCGGCGTGGCCCCTTCAGGCTGGGCCAGCACAAGAATCAGCACACACCAGATCATGACCGCATTATACCCGCCATTTTCTTGAATAACGCAACATTCCGCGTCCACAATGAATATACAAAGGGGAGGCGTGGAGTTCTGTCGGATGTGCGAGACCAGATCATACCGGCCGCTGGCCATCGGGTGGATATTGTGCGTAACGGGTATCCTGTTAGGTCTTGGCGGCTGCCAGACATCGAAGTCCCCGGACATTGAGAAAAAAACAGCCACCGGCAAAAGGTTGCCCTCCGGAAAAATCACCTTTGTTCACGACACCCTGCCCCTGGGAGATGTCGTCCGCCAGTTGGGAGAAAACGTGGGCGGCAGGCTGGCCCTGATGGCGGGTCTCGAGGAGTATCCGGTCCGCGGAGCGGAGCACCGGAACCAGGCCTTCGGCGAAATCGCGGCATACCTGGCGGCTTCGGCCCAGGCCCAGGCCATGGAGCTGTCCCAGGGCTGGTTCATCTGTCCACCGGGGTATGACGTCCTGACCCAGATAAAGATCGCCGACCGCCTGCCCGACCGGTATGCCGGTATCACGGCCACCGTGGCTTTTGGGGCCAAAACGCCGTTATATAACGTCTTCTCGGTCATGAGCGAGAACCTTGGCATCAACATCGTGGCGGACAACTACCTGACCGAGGCCCGGTGCGGTGAACTGTTCCTGGAAAACGCGCCGCTCGCGGATGTGCTGGAACTGATTCTCATGAGCGCGCGCATTCCACCGGCCGAACTGGTCGTGGAAGCCACGGATGAATACATCCTGTTCGCCTCCGCACGGAATCCTCACAATGATCCCCCCCTGCTCAGTCCGGAAGCCGCGGATGATCCCGCGGTGTCTGCCATCCTGGAACGGGTGGTCCCGCTGGTTGTGCTGCCTTCACCAGGCGCAAACCCCCTGGAGGTAGCCTTTGGCGGCAGGCCCGATCCCCTGCGGGAAGTATTGACTCCCCTCTCCCGGCAACTGGGTATTCCCGTGGCTGCTTACCGGAGCATGGGCGACATCCCCATCACGCCATGCCTGTTGCGGAACGTACGGGTTAAAACCGTGATCGAACTGGTATTGCGGCAGTGGCCGGTGGATACCTTCGGATACGAGGTCTCACCGGACCGGATTCTGCTCCGTCCCCGCTGAGCGGGTTTCCACGGGAGACGCGGCCTGTCCAGGAACGCGTGTCGCTCAAGCACTTTTCACGCGGTAGTCGCCTGCCTGGATTTCCGGTACACGTGACCGGCGATCACCAGCGCTGTAAACACCACCAGGATTATCACCGTGTTCCGGGAACCCACCTTGCCCCAGATCCCCCAGATACCCCCGAAAAAGGAGCAGAACGTGGCGATGCCCATGAGCGCGTTCCAGAGTACCCGCTTGATCCCCCGCGGCATGTCGTTGCCCAGCACGGTCTTCTGGTTCATGAGCAGCAGAAACGACAGGTACGCCAGGGGCAGCAGGGTCATGCAGAACACCGACGTCGGCGTGGCCACCGCCATCAGGGCGCCTTCCCAGAACAGCATCGCGAACAGGGCGATGGACGTCATCAATCCGCCGACGAATTGAGGCCATCCCTTGGCCGGACGATTCAGCAATTCACAAAAGCACAGGCTGTTGATGATCATCAGCATGGTGGCCGCCGAAATGCCCATGCCCAGGATACCAATGCCGAAAATATACCGCCCCACCGTGGGCCCCGTGAGCGGTTCCAGGGACGCAGCCAGTTGCGGCGCGTCGCGGCGCACAAGCATGGCCGCCATGAGTCGCTCGGACTCGGGCAGCCCATTCATTTTCGCTTCGAGTTCGGCGGGGGTAAGTGCCGCCACGGCTGCCGCACCCAGTTCTTTTTCGAGGCGCGCCTTGAGCAGGCCCTGGTAGCCTTTCACCAGGGTAGGATCCACCTTGATGGGACGCCCCTGTTCATCTACCGGGTTGACCAGCCCGGGCTGGGGCTTCGCGTGCAACTGGGTTCCCGCGGCAATCACCACGCAGGACGTGGCAATCAGGAACGGAATAAACAGGCCCGTGGACAGGTCAAAAATGGCCAGGCCTCGGAAATCCCGGTCCCAGCCCTTGCGCATCATGGAGTAGGGAAACAGGAAAGTCATGTTGATGCCCACCGCCGTGGCAAAGGCGGAAATAATGAAATCTCGCTGGTCGTTCAGGATCTTCGCGCGCCAGAAGGGCTCGAAGGTCGCGGGCACCTGTTCCAGCCACGGACGTAACTTCGGGGCAGGCTCGAACATCATGCGGAAATCCGGAATAAACCCGGCCAGGTATTCCCGCCAGTCGGCCAGGCCGTTCACCGTGACCACGTACACCACGCCAAAAAAGCAGATCACCGTCAGGCCGACCATACCTTTCACGATGGTTTCAAATACCCGCATCCCCGTGCCACCAGAGGAATACAACGCCAGGAACGTGATATTAATCGCCAGGATGAACAGGGCGGCCACGAACCGGCCGTTAGCCCCAAGGGGACCTTCCACGCCCAGCACCTGGGGAAACAGCATCTTGGTCAGCGACGCCAGCCCCAGGGCAAACTGCGGCATGGACCACACGATGTTCGCGAGCATCGACGCGAACAGCCAACCCCAGCCCAGCACGGGATTGACATGCTCGTTGATCAGGCCGAGTGGACGCTTCCCCGTGGAAAGCACCACGTAGGAAATCGCGCTGAGCATGACGATACCCACTGCCATGGCCGCGGGCTGCAGCCACAGGAAGGTAAAGCCCGTCAGCACGGCCAGGTAGAGGCTGTTCGACAGCGTGCCACCCCCAAGGGTAATGGCGCTTTGCAACCAGCCCGGCCCGGACAACCGCACGAACACGCCGAAAAGCGGTAATTTCCCCTTCTCCCGGGCTTTGACGATCAATGCCCGGTCCCGTTCAATTTTCGTGTTGACCGACAGGTTAATCTCCTGCCGTTGCCTCGACGTGTCGTTCATGCCTCGCTCTCCACGGGTTCGCCATGTATTCCATATTCTATCCAGTAAGCCTGATTATACCTTAAATCCTGTTCGCACGCATGCGCGCGTCGCCCGGTTCGAACTGGAATTACGTCCAAACCTTAACTGGTCTCAACGATGATTGGACTGATTGAATCGCTTAACAAAAGTATTGACAAATAAGCGAAAAAGGGATACACTAAGAGACAACAGATTTCGCTCCGTACGTAATGGAGAGAACAGTCGTGGAAAATCAGATGGAACTGACGCGCGCGGAAAACGGCAGACATCTCTCTTCCCCCCCGCAAGGGGAAACCCAGCGACGTACCGGCAAGGTGAAGTTCTTCAGTAACCAGAAAGGATGGGGATTCATCACCCGGGAAGATGGACGGGACGTGTTCGTGCACTATAGTTCCATACGCATGGAAGGCTACCGGTCGTTGCAGGAAGGAGACCTGGTCACGTACGAACTGCTCGAAACCGACCGCGGCCCCCAGGCGGTTAACGTGGAACGGGTGCCCGACCAGCACAACGCCTGAATCCTCTTCGGATCGCTGGAAACGCCTTCCGCCTGAAATCAACGCGCGGCGCCGCAGTACAGGTCTTCCCCATCGGGGCAGGTTCGATACCCGCCAAGGTGATACAGTTGGATGACCCGCATGAGTTCCTCCACGGAAATCCGCCAGTCCCGGGGCGCGTAATCAGCGTCATGGGTGGATCCATCCCGGGGACCAGGGCCCGGTTGATACCCATCTTCGCTCGCGCCGCCCGTCGCGATACTGTACTGTCCCGCCTGGAACAACTGGATCACCCGGAGCAATTCTTCCATGTCAATCCGACCGTTCCCGTTGGTATCTGCCGAGTGCGTCCTGGGATTCACGATGATGGTGCGACGCGCAATGGCCTGGTTGGCGGAATGGTCCAACGCGGTGTAATCCAGGTAATAGAGTCCGATTGCAGCAGTGTTCACCTGTCCCGAGACGGTCACGTTGACCGCTCTTTCACAGGCATCCAGCGCCCCCGCGCCCGGATCCGTGAAGACATCATACTGGCGCAGCGTCACCACCCGGTCCCCATTGAGCGTAATCACCGGCGGCTCGGTGTCTTCCACCCGTACTTGACGGAGTACCGACACTGCGTGACCGGCAGCATCCGTCGCGGTGTACTGGATGGGGTAGATTCCCGCGGAGGAAGGATTAACCGATCCGGTTACCAGCAGGGGCAATGTACCATCACAGGCGTCCACCGCCGACGCGCCCGGATCCGTCCAACCGTCCCCGCAGTTCAGCGACACTTCCTCCGGCCCGTTCAGCGTTACTACCGGCGGCTCGGCGTCTTCCACCCGCACTTGACGTGTCACCGACACGCTATGTCCAGCCGCATCAGATGCCGTGTACCGCAACGCGTACAAGCCCGGCGTTCCCGTGTTCACGCCGCCTTCCACGCTCACGCCCAGGGGACCATCGCAGGCATCCACCGCCGACGCGCCCGGATCCGTCCACCCGTCCCCGCAGTTCAGCGACACTTCCACTGGCCCGTTCAGCGTCACTACCGGCGGCTCGGCGTCTTCCACCCGCACCTCCCGCACAGCACTTCCCAAGTTGCCGGCCGCGTCCCGTGCTGTCCACGTAAGCGTATACACGCCCGGCACTGCCGGATTGACGGAGCCTTCCACCACGAGGGAGGAGGACACGTCCCCTTCCCTGGTATCCCAGGCGGTCGCGCCAGGCTCCTGGTAACTGGAACCACATGCCACGGTGACCGTCGCGGATCCATTCAGGGTTACCACCGGCGGCGTGGCATCGATAGTAACCGGACCCCACGTGACGGGATCTGACCAGAGCCCGGCTCCATTGCGCGCCCGCAACCGGAAATACCACGCGCCATCCGCCAGCGGATCAGAGGTGACTTCGTGCGGGTCGGTGGCGTGAATCGTGCGAATCACCTCCCCGGGATCCGCCCCGGAATCCATGGAAAATGTCCAGGCGTATCCCGCGATACCCGATTCAGGATCTTCCGCGCCCTGCCAGGCCATGTAGAGCACCCGATTTCTGCTCAGGCCATTCACGGTATGAGAAGAACTCTGAACGGCTGGAGGCACCGGTGGCGTTGTATCAGGAGTACCAGCCCATGCCGGTATCGGGTAACCCGCGCCATCCTGGATCCACCACGTTGCGTTAAAATCCCAACCTGCCGCTTCATAGGTGGAACGTTGCCACAAGGCCGAAGTGCCAAGCCCTGTGCCTCCCGCCGACCAGTTCACCCCCGAGGAATCCAGGTCCCAGAAAGATGCCGTAATACTGTTACCATTCCACCCGGCAAGTCCTCCCACATTGGAACTCCCCGACACGGGACCCGTGGACAAGGCCCGGGTCACCGGCCCGGAGTTCTCGCCGACCGCCCCGCCAACTCGAACGCCACCACTTAACATTACGGAAGCGCGGCAGTCCGCCAGCGTGCCTCCCGCGTTGGATCCCACGATGCCTCCCGTGACATCACTCCCCGTAACCATTCCTGTCACCACGCAGGAAGAGAGGTTACCCCGGTTCACTCCCGCGAGGCCACCGGTAAGCAGGTTTCCCCGGATGTTCACGTTCTCCAGGCCGAGCCGCTGAATCCGGCCCCCGGTCGCGACGGTCCCAAACAATCCCACCTGGTTGGTGCCAGGCCGATTGATCACAAGACCGCGGATCCAGTGGCCCTGTCCGTCGAACTCGCCGGAAAAATCCAGAATCGGGCTGAAACCCGCTCCGGCGTTCCATGTCGCCGTGGCCGACGCGTCCAGGTCGGTAGTCAGGTAATAGCGTCCGTTGGCGGGCCACGCGGGATCATTTCCGATCTTCTGCAGGTCTTCAATGGACGTTATCTCGACCGGCTCGCCGGGACCGCCGCCGGTCGTGATCCCGCGGAACATGATGTCGTCGATATTCCATCCGGAAAATGTCACGCTGTTATCGGTGGGCCCCAGTTCCCAGCGAACATAAAACGTGGCAACCCCATCGGCCCGCGCGCCCAGGTCAAAGGTTTGCCGGGACCACCCCGATTCCGAAAGATCGCTGTCCGGATTCTCCCATAGGGTGTACCAGGTGGATCCGTCCGGACTGACCTGCAGCGCTGCCCGGTCGTACTGGCGCTGCTCCACGCCGAGCCACCGCTGGAATTCCAGGGTCACACTATGGGCCGAAGAAAAATCCAGGGGCCCAGCCGTCAGCGTCATGATCGGCGCGTTATTCGGATAGTCACCGCTCAGGTTGTTACCAAATACGTTGTTACCGGTGAATCCCGCCGTGGGATCCGGGTTCCTGGAACCCTGGCCCGTGGGCTTACCAAACGCCCAGTCCCCCGTCCGGGCCCACCCGGGATCCGTGTCCAGGGGAAAGGCATACAGAACCGGCGCGAGCACCGTCAAGGTGAATCGTCTGCGCTGCTCGTATCCCGTGGCGGCATTCACGAATACCAGGTCACCCGCGTAGGTGCCCGGAGAGAGATTGGCGGCATTCAGCGTGGCCGTCACGGTGGTTTGCGCGCCTGCTGCCAGGGTCCCTCCCGACTGGGACAGGGTCACCCACGATGGCGCCGTCACGGACCAGGAAATGCTGGTGGAGCCATCGTTTTTCACCGTGTACGCCTGTTGCGAAGGGGTGAAGGGACCGCCCGCCTCGCCCTGGGCCTCCAATCCCACGGCTGGGGTTATGGTCATCGTGTCCCCATAGGCAACGTAGGTCGCGCCAAAACCAATCTGTGCGCACCCGTACTCGATATAACCGAAGCCATTGTCCCCCCAGTCTTCACCCCAGGAATTCTTGATGATCCATGCGCCGCTGGTCCCCTTCGTGTCGTCCCACCCCACGATCACTACCACGTGGTCCACGTCCCAGAATGAGTAAGAGGCGCAACCGCCAATAACGCCCGATCCCGACCCCAGCACGGAACTGACCACGCCCGCCCCAACCGGACCATATCGCATGAGTGCTGACTTGATATCCGCCACGGAAGGCGTCAAGCCATTCACGTATCCCCAACTGTTAAACCGATAAACGGGCTGGGGAGCACAATTACAGTCCGTGTCATCGCCGGTATACGGCATTTGCGATTCGAGCAAGGCCCCGATCCGCCCGCACTTGTCCTGGGTGTCAATCAGCCACTGGTAGGCCCACAGGGCTCCCGAACATCCCCATCCCGAACTGTTGCAACCCAGCAGGTGTTGTTCAGAAAGGTCCACCACCACGCCATCGCGGATCCGGATGGCCGCTTCAGCCACCCCAATAGTGGCGAAGGCCCAGCAACTGCCGCATCCCCCCTGGTCCTTGGCCGGCGTGACGCCGCCAAGGGTCCGCCAGTCAAACACGGCAGGAAAGGTCTCTTTGTCGTGATCCCTGGGAACCGTTTCCATCCGCCAGAAGGGATCGTCCGGCGGCGGCAGCACGAAACCTGTTCCCTTGCCGCCCGGGTTGATCTCCTGGGCTCCCACCGGCAGACCTGTCATGAGGATTGCCAGGATCACCAGTCCAAGAAACATCCCTGCCTTGCCACGATAAACCATATGAACGCTTTCCCGCCCGCTGCGCGCGCGGGAATATTGTACCACAAGCCGGATACGTCAACGATGTCTCCAGAAACCGACCGTGAATCCTACCCAAAATTAAGTCGATCCACCCGCCATCTCCGTTAAAATGTCAGGAGAAGGACCAACGCGTGCGTATGACGTCACACGGACAGAAAAGCGCTCGGCGCGTACATTGGACTTATTGTTCACGGGTGGGGGGCATGATCGCTTGCGTCGCGTTGCTGTGCGCCGGGATGGTCACCCAGGCCATCGGGCAGCCTGAGCCAAACACGGCCCATGATCGCTCCATCACTTCCATTTCCCCGCCCGCCGAACCGGTCGACTCGCCGAAAAAGCCGCTGGTCGGCGCCCCGTCCACAAAAGGCGGAAAAACCGCGGTGGTCCGGCTGCCCGCGTGGGCGGGTCGGTATTACCCTCAAGACCCGGGGGCACTGCTGAGCGCGGTGCGTGACCGGTTTGAAGCGTCGGACGCGCCCATCTTCACTTCCCGGGTAATGGCCTGTATCGTGCCGCCCGCCGCGGTCGGCGCGGGGGGATCTGTCACGGCCTCCGCGCTGAAAAGCCTGCGGCCGGGACAGTACGACCGGGTGATCATCCTGTGTCCTTCTCACTACGTCGCGATCGACGATTGCGCCATCCCTGAAGCCGACGCGTTTCTGACGCCCCTCGGTCCGGTGACCCTGGATAACGACGCCCTGGGTCGGCTGTCCATATCCACGATGTTCGTTTCCCAGCCCCCCAGGCCACCCCGTCGTCCCGGACCCCATGATATCGAGCCAGGTATTGAAGCGGTGTTGCCCTTCCTGCAGGAACGGCTGGTGGATTTCCGGCTGGTACCCGTTCTGGTGGGACGCCTTGCTGATGGAGGCGGGAAGTTCAGCCCCTCCCGGGCCGCGGCGGTCGCCCGCCTGATCCAGCCCCTGGTCACGGACCGGACCCTGGTCATCGCCGTCAGCGGTTTTACTCATTTTGGAAACGATTTCAGTAACCGCCCCTTCAATAGCGACATTCCTGAAGGCATTGCCCGGCTCGACCGACAGGCCTTTGATCTCGTGTTGGCCATGGACGCCGACGGTTTCGACCGCTACGTTGAGAAAACCGGAAACGCCATCGATGGCCGGGCCGCGATCAGCGTGCTGCTGCGGTTACTGCCGAGCAGGGTTGAACCGAGACTGGTGGATTACCTGACCACGGGAGAACTGATGAACAACTGGGACCGGTCCATCAGTTACGCGGCCTTCGTTTTCCTCGATCCGTCCACTCCCGCGCTTCCGGCCCACCCGGACACGGTCCACCCCCTGCCGATGAAACCCGTGCCCAATTATCCCCTTCCGCCCGATCTGCCCTCGTACCTGCCGGTGCCCGCCGCGTCCGCGCCATCCCAGTCCCAAGGCTCGCCTCCGCCGCTCGCGCCCGCTGACCCTGCCCAACCAAGGGAAAGTGCCTCACAATGAACACCAGACAGCCGTGGCTCAACGACATCGAAAAAGCATACCTGTTACGCCTGGCCCGGGAATGCATAGCCGCCCGGTTGCGGCGGGACGCGCCGCCACCGGAGGACCCCATCGAGCACGGTGGTCGGCTTGGCCAGCCAGCGGGGGCTTTTGTCACATTACACCGTCGTGGCGAACTGCGCGGGTGCATCGGCCAGTTGTTCGCGGACCAGTCGCTGGCCCGGGTCGTTCGGGAACAGGCCATCAATGCGGCCTTTCACGATCCCCGGTTCCCCCCCCTGTCACCTTCCGAATTCCCGGGAATCGACGTGGAAATTTCCGTGCTCATTCCCGGTCCAGAGCCGGGTTCACCCCTGGTTCCTGTTTCCGGACCGGACGACATTGTCATTGGCCGGGACGGACTCTTCCTCCGCATGCCGGACGGACGGGCGGGCGTACTGCTTCCCCAGGTACCCGAAGAACAGGGCTGGGACATCGCGGGGTTCCTGGAGGGCATTTGCCGCAAAACCGGGGCAGGCCCGAACGCATGGAAACAACCCGGCGCGCGACTGTACCGGTTCGAAGCCGAGGTTTTCGGGGAACGGTAACCTTCCGGTATTTCTTCCGCTCACCCCTCCCATGACCCCGGTGATGATCAGAATCGGTAAGCCATCAGGATGGCCGCTTCGCCGGTAGTCTGGTAATATCCCGGCCGCCGGCCTTCCGTGACAAAACCAAGTTTTTTGTACATTTTCTGGGCCGGGGTATTGGTTTCCCGCACTTCCAGGCGCATGAGTACCGCGCCGGCCTTGTAGGCCCGATCCATCAGAAAACGCATGATCTCCATGCCGTAACCCTGCCGTCGATGGACCGGGGCCACCGTCACCCGGGTAACGTGCGCCTCATCGACCAGCAGCCAGAACCCGCCATAGCCCATGAGGGTCTCGTCCAGGTATGCCACGTAGAAATGGGAATTGACGTTCTCCAGTTCCTGCAGGAACATGCCCTGGGTCCATGGATCGGGATAGCAGTCCCGTTCCAGCAACAACACCCTGGGGATATGATTCATGCCGAGCCGCTTGAATTTCAGGCGGTACTCCGGCGCGCATGCTTTCTGTTCAGTCGGTTCCGTCATGAACGGTCTCTCCCCGGGACGCCCGGGCCGCCTCCGCCTGGGACGCCCGCAGGTACACCGGATTCACCCGGGAGGGATCCGGCAGTGCTTCCTTGTCCCGAAGGCGCCATACGGCGGCAAGCCCCACGGTAGACGCACGGGGCGTGCCCATGGGCCTCGATAACGGGACCAGGCCCGGCACCGCGTCACGCAACACGTCACCGTAACGCCACAATCCGTCACCCAGGGCGTACACCGTGCCGCCAAGGCCCGCCAGTTTCCCGGCAAACTGGCCGGGCGACAGGGCCTGCTCCTCCACCACAACTTCGATGGATCCGTCGTGCCGCCAGCGAAATACCGCGCCGAATACTTCGCCCATTTTCGCGTCCAGCATCGGCGCGATCCATCCATCCCGCGACGGGCATTGCAGGGCCAGGGCCCGCAGGGTCGACACGCCAACCAGGGGCAGGTGCCACGCCAGGGCTAGGCCTTTCCAGGCCGCGAGGGCCACGCGCAGGCCCGTGAACGACCCGGGGCCCACCACCGCCACGAGGTGGGTAACCTGATCCCGGGTCAGCCCCGCGAGGTCCATTACCTGCTCCACCAGGGGCAACAGGCGCTCCGCGTGCGCGCGGTGCAGATCGGCCGTAATTTCGGCCAGCACGTGAAAAGCGGGAGGCTCCTCCGCGGGACCGGCGATACCCACCGCAAGGCTGCAGTAACGGGACGATCCATCAACCGCCAGCAGGACGGGCGCGTCCCCATCCGGGCCCGGAAATATCCGCGACACCCGGTCGGTCACGTCTCCAGTCCCTCATCCGTTCCGGGCCCGCCATCCGCGGCGGACATGGTCCCGGCAGAACCCGTATCGATTCCTGGAACAGGCTCCTGGGCGCCAGGGAGAACCATTCCGGTTTCCCGTTTCAGGAGCACACTGTCCCAGCGGGCCACCTCCTGTTTCATGAATTTACCGGGATGAAACACCACCGCCCGACGGGGGGGAACAGGGACCACCTCACCCGTGCGGGGATTCCGGCCCTGCCGGGCCGCCCGTTCACGGACCTCAAACACGCCGAATCCCCGAAACTCCCAGCGCTCTCCCTGGAGTAATCGCCCAGCAAGGGTTTCGATCAGGGCTTCGACGATCCGGGCGGCGTCCTGGGGGGGCATGCCCAGTTTTCCCGCGATACGCAGGGTCAGTTCCCGCTTGGTAACTGTCACGGTCGTTCTCCCATTCCGTCCCGCGCCGCGGGCCATCCGGAAAAAACGAAAAATCCGGCAAGTTCAGCTTCTTCAATTACTTATACACGATTCACCCGGTCAAACTCAACTGACCATTACATCTTGGCGGGGGCGTTCATGGTAAGACGCGTAAAACTGCGGGGTACTCCATGCGGTATAATGCCCCGCGATTCAACATGGAGGGGGCAAGACATCTTACCAAGGAGTTCTCCATGAAAGTTCAGTCACGTTTCGCGTTGGGAGTCCTGGCCCTGCTGGTGGGTCTCGCGACGGCATGCTGGCCGATTGCTCAGGCTGGAGCCGCCGAGCCTGCCAAGCCCGCGGCAACCAAATCCACGTCGAAGAAATCAACTTCCCGCGCCAAAAAAGCGCCGGAAACGCCGCCTGAACGCAAGCCATGGTCCCTGCGCAACCATTACACCCTGACGTCAGACGGGCTGTGCCTGGACTACTCGGAAGAAGATGCCGAGTGGCGCATTATCGTGGAGAGTCTCACCGACGAACGAATGAACCTTGAAACACTCGCGCGGGATGTCGGTTTTTCCGTGGAACTGGAAGACGGCCGCGTGCTCACCCACGATGCCCTGGGGCGGGCTGGCGCGCAATGCGCCCGGGAATCGTTCACCCATCCCGTGCTGGGCGCGGGCACCCATTACACCACCACCTTTGCCCCATCGGAAGGCCTGGTCATCTGGCATCGCCTGTCTTCCTTCCAGGGTTTTCCCTTCTGGCTGATACGCGTTGGCATACGAAATGACGGCGAGCAGCCAAGGGGTATCCGCCGGGTCACGATCGCTCGCTTCAACGCGGGTTCAATCGCCGGACTGGGTGACGACACGCAGACCACTACCCGTTGCCTTACCGCGCCGGGAGGCGTCCTGCGTCCCGATCCAAAGGGTTCTCCCACTTTCATGCAATTCACCGCGCCGGGACGGGGAATCGGGATCGTGTTCGCCCTGATCCCCGCGGGACGCGGCCTGGGCCGCGTGGACCTGCAACCCGCGGGGGGCGCGTGGCAGGGATCCATTGAAATGGACTGCGCGCCGGTTTGCCGGATCGCCTCGGGTGAAACCCTCGAATCCGACGACCTGTTCATTTCCATCGGGAAACTGCCCATGCGCGCCGTTTCGGACTACGGCTGGCTACTCAGCACGCTGAACTGGCCGAAAACAGGAGAAAAAGCCCCCCGCGCCTGGGTCACCATCCCGGACACGGAGGGTTTCAACGTGCTGAAAAGCGCGGCCGCGGCGGCGGCAAGCGCCGGTATCCGCTACGCCCTGGTCCCCTGGAACTGGGAAGGCGTACCGGGTAGTCTCGAGGGAGGCGCGCCGGGATATCCCCGCGACATAAGCCGCATGGCCAAAGAACTCAGCGGGGCAGGTGTCACCCCGGGGATCACGGTGGATCCCCTCCTGATCCAGGGGGGCAACGACGCCTGGGCCGCCAACACGGATGACGGTCGACGATGGGTTAACCCCGCCCACCCTGATGGTGCCGCTTACATCACCGAACGGATGCGGAAACTGATCCGCCAAGGGTTCGGGTTCGTGGTCGTGGCCAGGTCACAGATTCCCGACGTGGCCCTGGCACATTTTGGTGTTTCCCGCGAAGAGGCCTGGTGGCGGGCCATCGGCGCCGCCCAGGCCGCCGGGGACGGCATCCCGGTGTATCCCGAAACGGCGCCAGAAATCAAGCCCCAACGGGACGCCCTGCTCGAAGCGGCCACCCTGACAGCCGTGCCGGGCTCCTACCACGCGCGACTGGCCGCCGTCCGGGTCAATTTCTCGGGCCTGGGTAACGCCCTGGACGAAGAAACCGCGCTGGCGCTCCGGCTCTGGCAGGGACCGGTAGAACTGCTCTGGTCCGGCCGCGTGCCGGATCAACAGGCCGCGCGCGTGGCAGCCGCGCTCAACGCCCCAGCCGTTCATGGTCAACCCCTCACGCTGGGTGGAGACGTTCCCCTGCGCTGGCAGGCCCGGTTGACCACTCCATCGGGTGCCGAGTTTGGTCGCGCGGTCCTGCTGTTCAGCGGCGCGGAAGCATGGAACTGGCCGAAGGAACTGGGACTCGGCCCGGCCGGGGCACGCCTCTGCCGGCTGAACCAGGAAGGTAAAATTGAAGTCGCCGCCGAGGATATCCCCGCCACGGGCGCATTTACAACGTGGCGTATTCTCACGGAATCTGCCGATCCCCAGGTAATGGGTATCCTTCCCGACGCCCTGTACGGCATGGACTGGCTGAGCCGGTTGAACTGGGATGCCGCGGCGGGCACGTTGACCGGAGTCATCACGGGGGCGGGGCAGAATACCCGGCTCTACGTGCAACTCGGTTCCGGATGGAGCGTGGATGGCGTCAAGCGAGGCGGATCCCGGGTCAAGTTTGAATCGGACGGTAAATGGCTGGCCTTCCCCGTGGAGGGAGGAAACGGCTTCGAAATCCGCGTGACCCCGCGCGCGGCGGCATCAGGGACCTGAAATCCGTTTCGCCATGACGGACCGGCACGCTCAACCAGGCCCCGTGGTCACGATAACGCCGAACCCGTGCGTGGACAAGACCCTGTTTATTGATGTTCCCCTGCGACCCGGCCGGAAAATCCGGGGCACGAAATGGTCCTGCGTCGCGGGGGGCAAGGGGTGCAATGTTTCCCGGGCTGTCCGCGCCATGGGCGGACAGACCCGCGCCATCATCGTGGCGGGCGGATTGACCGGCGAACACGTCCGGCACATGCTCGAAACAGAAGATGGCGTGCCCTGCGTGACGATCCCGGTAGCCGGGTGGACCCGCACGATCACCACCGTCCTGGAAACCGGCAGGCACCGGCAAACTGCCCTGTTCGAACCCGGACCCGCCGTCACGCCCGAAGAGGCCCGGCACGCCATCGATGTGGCGCGCCGGGAAATCGCGCGGGCGGGCGTGGTGACGCTGAACGGCTCCACACCCTGCCCCACGCTGGACGATCTCTACGCGGAAGCGATCTGCGCGGCCGCCCGCCGCGGAATTCCCGTTATCCTGGACGCCTACGGAGAGGTCTTCCGTCGGGCCCTGCCCGAAGGGCCCTGGATGGTCAAGCCCAACCGTGAAGAAGCGGAAGCCTTCCTGGGCTATCCCCTGGAAACATCGGACGACTACGCCAAGGCCGCGGACACGTTCCATCGGCTCGGCGTCCGGATTGTCGTTATCTCCGAGGGCAGGCGGGGGGCGTACTTTTCGGATGGATACCGCCGGTTTCGGGCAAAACCGCCCCGGGTCCGGGAAGTCAATCCCGTGGGGTCCGGGGACGCCATGGTAGCCGCCATGGCCTTGTGCCTGGGTGGATACGCTCCGCTGCCGGGCATGGCGATTTCCACCGCCGACGGCGCGGCCGATCTGGAACTCCTGGCCCGGCTAGGCACGGCCGCGGGTGCCGCCAATGCCATGACCTGGGACATCGGCCATTTCGATACAGAGCAGATCGCGCGACTTGCCGAGAAGGTCGTAATCCTTTCCTCGTAACCCGCGGGAAAAAGCCGGGGCCCGGCCCGCGGCATCACGCCGCGCGAACCGGACCCCGGGAAACCGCGTTCAACCCACCAGGTCACGAGCGACGCCGGAACGACCTCGCGCCCAGCAGGGCCAGGCCAAGACCCGCGAGCATCAGCCCCGCCGGTCCCGCCACCGGCACGCCCGAACCGATCACCAGCGTGAACACCGGCGACGTCACCGACGTCACGCTGTCACTCACCTCGCACTGGTACTGGCCCGCGTCCGACTCCGATACCGGGTCGATCACCAGCGTGTCCCCGTTCTCGCCCGACAGCGGCACCCACGCCTTGGACCCATCGTCCCGGAACCACTGGTACGTCACCGACCCGATCGCGCCCGTCACCGTCACGGCAAATTCCGCCCGGCCGCCCACGGGCACCGTCAGCGTCGTGCCCGTGGCCGTCACCGTCAGCGGGCAGTTGTCCTGGATCACCACCGTCCGGGTCGCCGTGGCCGTGTTGCCGTAACTGTCACTCACACTGTAGGTCACCGTCCACGATCCGGGCGCCAGCGGACCCGCAGGGGGCTGACCGCTGATCACGATGGACCCGGTCACGTCGCCGTCCACGTCGTCCGTGGCCGTTGCGCCCGGTTCCACGTACGCGTCGCCGCACGACAGCGTCAGCGGATTATCCCCCGCCAGCGTGATCACCGGCGGCAGGTCAGGCGTTACTACCACGGTCAGCGCAGCGGTACCGGTCCGGTTACCGCTGTCCCGCGCGGAATAGGTCAACGTGTAGGTCCCCGCCACCTCCGTGTTCACCGAACCGCTTACCGTCACGGGCAACGACCCTTCGCAGGCATCCACCGCCGTGGCGGAAGGCGTGGTAAACACCGTGTTCTGGAGCACGTATACCGGGTTCGGCCCATCAATGGTCACCACCGGCGCCGTCGTATCTTCCACGGTCACCACGCGGGTCGCCTGGCCTGTCCTGTTACCGCTGTCCTGGGCAGCATAGGTCAACGTGTAGGTCCCTGCCACCGCCGGGTTCACCGAACCGCTCACTGCCACGGGCAACGCCCCCTCGCACGCGTCCACGGCCAGCGCCCCAGGATCGGTAAACACGTCGCCGCATTCCAGGGTGACGCTTGCCGGACCATTCAGTGTCACCACGGGCGCGGCAGTGTCCTGAATCGTCACCTGCACGTTTTGCGTGGCCACGTTACCCGATCCGTCTTCCGCCCGGTATGTCACCGTGTACACGCCCGCTTGGGGTTTGGCCGGATTCAGGCCGTTGTATACCACGGATCGTGTCACCGGACCGCACAGGTCATTGGCCGACGCGGTTGGAAGCGTCACGGGAACACCGCACTCTCCGGTTACGGGGGTAGTATTGACCAGCAGCACCGGCAACTGCGTGTCCCGCACCTGGACCTCCAGCGTGCGGAACCCCGGTTGCACCCCGTCGAAGGCCCGATAGGTAACGTAATACGTGCCTTTTTGGGGCGCCGTAATGTTCAGCCCGCCGTAACTGGAAATGGTCACTGGCAAGGCCCCCGCGCAACTGTCGTTCGCGTAGCCGTTCGGCAAGGTCAGGGGCACGTTGCACTCGGCGTACATGAAGGTGCCGCCAAAAATATCCACCACCGGCGGCGTGGAGTCGGTTATTGTCACGGTGCGGGTGACCTCGGTCGCGGCGTTTCCGGCCGCGTCGGACACGTTATACCGCACGACATAGGTACCGGCCACGGCACCGTCAACCGGGTTGGTCACCACGATGGACGCGGTGAGATTCCCGTCCACGTTGTCAGTTGCGGTTGCCCCGGCATCGGTGTAACTCGCGGGACACTCCAGGGTCACCGTGGCATTGCCGTTCAGGGTAATCACCGGCGGTGTCCGGTCAATGATGGTAGGTCCCCAGGTCACCTTGCTGGACCAGTTTCCATTGTTATCCACGGTGCGCAGGTGGAAGTACCACGTGCCCTCGGCCAGTGTGCCGCTGCTGACCGTGTGCGGGTCGGTCCCCTGGGGCGTGTCCATGACCGTGTCCGGAACCGTCGATGGGCTGTTTGAGAAGGCCCACGAATAGCCCGCCACGCCGCTGAAGTTGTCTGTGGCGCCGCTCCACGTCATGGTCATGACGTTGTTCTGGGTTTTTCCATTGACCGCGTGGGACGTGCTGGACACCGTGGGATTAGCCGGTGGCGTGGTGTCCGTGACGGTAATGTTGAACGTCTTTCCCACGTACAGCCCCGCTGGGCGGGTACCGTTGTCCGTGGACCGGATGGTCAGGGTATAGGTTCCGGGCGTGACTTCGGCAGCCGCCTTGACCAGTTGATCCCCACTGATAGCAAAATTACCACCTCCACCCGAAACGATGGCATAGGTGAAGGTCTGGGCGGGACTGGCGCCGCTGGTGTTATCCGGGTCATCGGTGGATAGCGCGCCCACGGGGGTATTGACCGCGGCACCCGAGCCGATGGTCGTGCCACTCAGGGCGATATCTGTCGGGGCCTCGTTGAGGATGGGCAATAACCGGTTCATGGGGATGATCTGCTTGGTAATCCCGGGACCCGACCAACTCAACTGGCACACCGCGCCACCCGTGAATTCGTTGTACATCAGGTCTATGAAATACCGGCGACCAGCCGTGAGGGTCACCGTACCGGAAGTCTCGGTGGGTGATTGAGGCCGGGACAGGATATTAATCAGGCGCTGACCATTCACCCAGAGTTCTACCCCGTCATCGGAAGTCACGTAGAAAGTGTAATCGCCCGACGTGGGCACCTCAATCTTGCCCCGCCATCGCGCCGAAAAATAGTCGGCCGGGGTCACCGCCGCGGGACTGGACGTGTCCCAGTTGAAGTTCACTTCGGGATCAATCCGCTCGAACCGGTAAGTCGCGGATGGAAGATTTCCATCGTAATAAAAGCCGATCAAGCCGCGATCCGCTGCCAGGACACTGGACGGAATGACCTGCTGGGACACGCCGGGGCCCTCGTATCGCAGTTCCGCGACCGCCCCGCCCCCGTTTTCGTAGTAATGCATCTCCACGACGTGCCAGCCCGCGGAAAGATTGAGCGCCCCACTGGACACCTGGGTTGGGCCCTGGTCTACCCACTGGTTGATCCGTTGCACGCCGTCGATCCACAGCCGCGCGCCGTCGTCCGTGTTGGTGTAGAACGTCCAGTTCCCCGCGGACGGCAGGTATACCCGGCCCCGCCAGACCGTGGCGAAACTGTCGGCACCGATACCAGCCGCCGCCGGATCTCCAGTCCCCCAGTTGAAGCCAACCGTGCTGTCTATCCGGGAATGTCTACGGCTGGGTTCGGATATGGTCGGAGCCGTGCCTCCCGCGGAATAATAGGCACCGGTAAGTCCCCAGGGGTAGGCTGTCGCGGCATCGGGAATAATCGATTTAGGAACACCGGGGCCTTCCCAGGAAAGGGTAATCAGGGAATTACCCTCGTTTTCGAAATATTCGAGTTGTAGCGTATGCCACCCCGCGGACAGCGCTATGGCTCCCGTGTTCAGTTCCTGACCACCCATAAGAGCCCAGTTATCAATTCGGATTACGCCGTCAACCCACAACCGCACCCCGTCATCCGAGGAAGTATAGAATGTCCAGTTTCCCGCGGAAGGCAGGTAGACCTGGCCCCGCCAGCGAATGGCAAAGTAGTTGTCGCCAATCCCGGCAATTCCTGGCCCCCCCGTGCCCCAGTTATAGTTCACCGTGGTGTCATACCGGGATCCCCGGTAGTTGCCCCCGGTGAAGGGATTGCCGGGCACGCCGGCGGGAGAATAGGTATAGTATTCGCCGAGCAGACCGGCACGCGCGGACGCCGCGGCCAGAAACAGGGCGACCCAGATCCAAACTGCTGGTAAAGATTTACGACTCATGACGTTTCCTCCACGGATTCCCTGAACATTAACTCCCACGATCTGCTCCACGTCTGCCAGTATTTATTGTATCACTTCCATCCCCGCGATTGTTAAGCCTCTCTCTGACAATCGCATGGATATCAAGTAAACAGGTAAATGGTATACCAGTAGGTTATGAGGTAAATCCCGGATAGACAGCTTTACGATAGACAGGTTTACGTTTGGGGGGAAAGATTTCTCGCTTCGCTCGAAATGACAATGGGAGGTAACATGGGATTGGGAGGTAACATGAGATTGGGAGGTAACATGAGATTGGGAGGTAATATGGGGTTGGGAGGTAATATGGAATAAGGAATCAATAATAGTGGAACAACAACCCCTGTCATTTCGACGAACAACGTGAGGAGAAATCTTTCAGGCCCCCACACCCTCTTCCTCTCCATGTCATTTCGACGAACGAAGTGAGGAGAAATCTTAAAAGAAACAATTACTTCTGACCATGAAATAAAGATTTCTCGCTGCGCTCGAAATGACACGATTACCGTGACGAACGCGGCAGGTAACCTTCGCCACGCCCCACTCACACCCACCGACCCCCCTTGTCATTTCGACGAACAACGTGAGGAGAAATCTTTCAGGCCCCCACACCCTCTTCCTCTCCATGTCATTTCGACGAACGCAGTGAGGAGAAATCTTAAACGACACGATAACTTCTGACCATGAAATAAAGATTTCTCGCTACGCTCGAAATGACACGATTACCGCGACAAACGCGGAGGCAACCTTCGTCACGCCCCACTCGCACCCACCGCCCCCCATGTCATTTCGACGAACGAAGTGAGGAGAAATCTTTCGGCCCCCCACCTCCCGCCTCCCCATGTCATTTCGACAAACGCAGTGAGGAGAAATCTAAAAAGAAACAATTACTTCTGACCAGAGAGTAAAGATTTCTCGCTACGCTCGAAATGACACGATTACCGCAACGAACGCAGCAGGCGATCTTCGCCACGCCCCACTCGCCCCCACCGCCCCCCCTTGTCATTTCGACGAACGAAGTGAGGAGGAATCTTGCAGGCCCCCACCCCCTCTTCCTCTCCATGTCATTTCGACGAACGCAGTGAGGAGAAATCTTAAAAGAAACAATTACTTCTGACCAGAGAGTAAAGATTTCTCGCTGCGCTCGAAATGACACGATTACCGTGACGAACGCGGCAGGTAACCTTCGCCACGCCCCACTCACACCCACCGACCCCCCTTGTCATTTCGACGAACAACGTGAGGAGAAATCTTTCAGGCCCCCACACCCTCTTCCTCTCCATGTCATTTCGACGAACAACGTGAGGAGAAATCTAAAAAGAAACAATTACTTCTGACCAGAGAGTAAAGATTTCTCGCTACGCTCGAAATGACACGATTACCGTGACGAACGCGGCAGGTGACTTTCGCCACGCACCACTCGCCCCCACCGCCCCCCATGTCATTTCGACGAACGAAGTGAGGAGAAATCTTAAACAACACGAGAACTTCTGATCATGGAATAAAGATTTCTCGCTGCGCTCGAAATGGCACGATTACCGTGACGAACGCGGCATACGACCATCGATCTATTCCCAGTTCCGGCAGGCCCCATTTATCGACGGGGAAATAACCGAACCTGTCCGCAATAACGCCTCGCAACGAGGAGATAACGCGAACGGTTTGCCGGGCGTTTTCCAATACGCGCGGACATTCGTTACCATAAGGAAGTCAAACCTCGACAGGAGATGCGTCGCATGCGCGCAATAGTCCCGATCCATAAACACGGATCCGCTTTTCCGGAAATAGCGGTCACGTTGTGCCTGCTGGGACTGGCCACCCTGAGTTCCGCCGTGGCACAGATCCAGGTTACTCCCGAACAGGTGACCTTCGAACACCTGGATCAGTCCCAGGTTCTCCAGATCCGACGGGACGGCGCGCCGGTCCCCGCCGAAGACATCGTTCGTTTTGAACTGCTGGTGGACCGAAGCGATTACAGCCACATGTTCCGGTTCGAAAAAGCGAACGGACAGGTTATTCTCACGCCCAGCAAGACCTGCGAGGTAGGCAGTTACCTCCTGCGGATCGCCACCCGCCGCGGCGATGGCTGGGTCCGGGTCTACACGCCGCTACGGGACCATCCCTCCGCCCTGGAACTGCTCGCCCAGCGCCTGGGCATCACGGTGGATGAACTGAAACAGCGGGCGGGTATCGCCCAGGTCATTTCCCGCCAGCGGATCTCCCTGGACCTGCCCCCCGTGTATTACGTGGGGAACGTGATCAGCGTGGACATGCGGGCCGCTCCGGGAAACACCTGGACCTGGGAGATCAACGGAACGGTCGTAACGGAAAACCACCCCCTGCGGTACGTCGTTTCCGAACCGGGACCGCTGCTGCTGGTATACACCGAAAAACAGGGAGACCTGGTCGTTGCCAAGGTCAGCGAACTCACCGAGGCCGCGGTCGAACCGGAACTCTCCACCACCGTCAAGGCGGGCGTTGACCTTATCCTGAACGCCCCGGAAGGATTTGGAGCATACCGCTGGACCCAGGACGGACGGGACGTATCCGCCGACCGAACGTATACCTTCCGAATGGACGCGCCGGGAACTTACAAGGTGGAAGTGCTGGCCTCCAGGCCACTGACCGGAGATCCGGATGCCTTTCGACGCATCCGGTACGCCGTGCGGGTTGAACCCAGGTAAAAAGGTAGCCGGAACCGGTTACCGTTTGGGACTCGACAACGCGCGGGGATACAATACCCCCGTTTCACGCGTGGAGTTCAGGATATGCCATACCCCCAGTTCGACCGTTCCCGGATTGTCTTCAAGCCCCTCGCCCAGCGCAAAGACAAGGTTTTTATTGAACGCGATCACGTCCCACCTGACGCCACACCCCGCCCATTCAGCCCACAGGGTATGGCGGTCATCGAGGAAGCCGCCGAACGTATCCGCCAGGCCAGGGCCGAAGGACGATCGCGGATGATCGCCTTCGGAGCCCATTCCATCAAAAACGGCCTGGCCCCCGTGTTCATCCGGCTGATCGAATCGGGGTGGATCACTCACCTGGCCACCAACGGGGCCGGGATCATCCACGACTGGGAATTCGCTTTCCAGGGACATAGCAGCGAAGACGTCCGTACCAACGTGGCCCGGGGCGAATTCGGCACCTGGCAGGAGACCGGTTTCTACCTGAACCTCGCGATCATCGTGGGGGCATGGCAGGGCATGGGGTATGGCGAATCCGTCGGGGCCTTCGTGGAAAACGAGGGGCTCGATATACCCTCCCGGGAACGCCTGGCGCGGGAAATCCGGGAAAAGGCCGAGAGTGATCCCGCGCAGGCCGCGGCCGCGGCGGACCTGCTGGACCGGGTTATCCGGTTCGATCTGAAACCCGGGTGGATGGCCGTACCCCATCCCTGGAAACGGTTCGGACTGCAGGCAGCCGCGTACCGCCTCGGCGTGCCTTTCACCAGTCACCCGATGATCGGCCACGATATCATTTACACCCATCCGATGAACCACGGCGCGGCCATCGGTCGGGCGGCGGAACGGGATTTTCTCGCCTTCGCCCGGCAGGTATTCAACCTCGACGGCGGCGTCTACCTGTCCATCGGGTCCGCCGTCATGTCCCCGATGATCTTTGAAAAGTCCATGTCCATGTCCCAGAACCTGCTGCTTCAGGAAGGAAAACACATGGACCGGCATCACATCGTCGTGGTGGACCTGCAGGAATCTCACTGGGACTGGACGAAGGGCGAACCGCCCATGGATAACCCCGATTACTACCTCCGGTTCAACAAGTCCTTCAACCGCATGGGCGGCTCCATGCGTTACCTTACCGCCGACAACCGGGACTTCCTCCTGACCCTTCTCCACCTGCTGGAAAAGTGACTCTGGCCGGTCCCTCGTCTATTCGGCCATTTTCCACAGGGTGGCCCCGGGCGGATCACCAGGATCCACCGTGGGCCACTCAATGAAAGTAATGATGAGTTTATCTTCTGTCTTTTCCACGGTAACCGGGGTCTTATCTTCGCCGTCAGGCCACACTATCCCCGTGTTGTCCGTGAAATTCAGCCGGCCACACACTGGTTTTTTCAGTTCACTACCGGTTGTAAAGTACCCGCCTCCCGCCGTATAGATACTCCCATACGCGCCCACCTCATTGTATACGTAGTTTCCGATCTGTCCGTTAAACACGCCCCGCTCATCTATCCGGATGTCCATGTAGATGCCCAGTTTTTTATCCAGCCTGGCCACGTTTTCCCATGATTTCCAGTGTTGCGTGGACCCTTGGGGAACATACGACTCTTCCGGGACCTGTTCGGTACCACCACAGCCGTCAATAACCCGCTCCAGGGTACTCAGCAACACCGCGGGACCCGAGGCAGTACAACCAGTCAAAAGACTTGCCCAGAAAATCGGAACAAGCACACAAACCGCCACTCCACAACCCTTTAATGAACGCATGGATCTAATCTTCAAATTTGAGTTTCCTTCAATCTTCTCGTAGCATTTTCTTTTTTTTGGTCAACACAATATATTGTGTTCAAAAATTTTTATTGCACAAAAAGTGGTTGTGTGTTATGATTTCCTCAAGATATAGGGCAATTTAAATCTTCAAGCCACTATATACGGGATAGACAGGAGGCCGCGTATGCCGCGACGGGTGGCTCTCGTTCATATGCCCGGCTGGCCGCTGGGAGAAGAGCGGTTTTTACTGCCGGGGAACATGCTGTTCGCGGCAGGCCTTCTGCAAGCCGCGGACATGGACGTGCGCGTGCTGGATTACAGCCACCCCGAAGCCCTGACCCGGCCGGCAGCGGCATGGCAAGCCCTTCGCGCGGAGACCACCTGGTGGAAACGACGGCAGGCCAGCCGGGATTTCGATCGGATCCTGAACGAGTGGCGCGACGCCATCATTGAAGACATCGTGGCATGGGGGGCGGACACAATCCTCTTTTTCGCGGACGACGCGCCTTCGGGAAAACAGGTCCGGCACGCGGCGGACACGGCCCGGAAGCGCCTGCCCCACGTCCAATTGTTCGCCTGTGGACCGGGCATGCCGATGACCGGGACACCGTGGATCCCATGGCAGGCATCGGACTTTCTGGTTTCCCAGGAAGCACCCCTGGCGAAATTCGGGGACATGGACCTTGCGGAAATCGATCTCCCCGCGTCGCTGTATGACAGCGGTAAGTTCAATATTCTCCCCGTGGCACCGGCACGATCGGGTTTTCACGGGTCCTGGGACACCCCGGCATTTCGCGGGCAACTCACAGGACACCTGACTCGACACCGGCCCGGAACGGCCATCTGGCTGGAAGAACCGACAACACCACGGGAACTATTCGAGTTAAGCGATCGGACGGTTCTCCGACATCCCGCGCCCATCGCCATGGTCGCGCGTCCCCGCGCGGGGATATCTCCGGCCCTGGCAAACCTGTTGCGGGGCAGCGGTTGCCTGGTGATCGAAATCGATGCCCTGACAGGCAGCCAGCGGCTACTGGAGGACGTGTACGGCGTGGACTTCTCGGTCCGGGACATTCGGGACCTTGCGCGGACCTGTCGGGAAGCCGGGATACGTGTTGTCCTCCGGTTCAGTGCCCCCTGTTGCTGGGACGATCGACATACCTTCGCGGAATGCGAACGCCTGGCAGAGCAATGCGGTTGCGTGGGCGTGTCCGTGGCCGGCGCGGAAAGTCATGATTCCCCTGTTGGAATCCCAGGCGTTCCGAGCCCGGTCGACCTGGAACGTCACCTGGAAGCAGCCGGTATTCCCACGGGCCTGCGGGGATGGCACATCGTGGCCGCCACCGCGGCGGGATACGCGGGACGTGAACACCGATGGATTCGGCAATTCCGTCAGCACCTGCTGGAAGGGGACCTCGAATCGGTGAAATCATGGATCACCACGTGCAACCGGGGCCTGTCTCACCTGTCATCGGCAACGGCTTCCGCCGCCACCTCCCGCCTGCACGCCGTGGCTAACTGAATGGTCCCCCTGGGGGACCGGTTCCAGTTCATTCCGGTTCCCAGTAAAAACGTTCCAGCGCCTGGCGAATCGCTGACAGTGGAGCCGTCAGCGGAATCACCTTTCGGCCGGCGACCTGTTCGATGGTATCCAGGGCCGTCAGGTCTTCGGGAAAGAACATGGCCACCTTGAGGGCGTCCCCTTCAAATTCCAGGGGTACCGCCAGATACCGGTAAGCCATCTCCTGGGGAATCAGCCGGCAGGCCTCGGGATCCGGCTGCGCCGCGGCAAGATCTACCCTTTCCCGGCCGTAGAACGTTTCCATCGCCATCGCCATGACGGCCTCGCTGACCTGCTGGCGTTCCACCAGCAGCAACGGCAGATTGCCCGCGCTGGGATTCTCCCTGAGAAACTGCGACGCGTTGTCCAGTTGCTCGGCGGTGATCAACCGGGCCGCGACCAGGAACTTGCCAAAGTTGCGGCGCTCGTCTTCAGGCATGTTTTCGATCACCTCCCGCATACCCTGCGGGTCGGTAATCGCGGACCTGATCGTGCCCAGGGCGCGCAATTCTTCCAGTTCCCGGAGCAGGCGTTCCCTTTCCGCTTTCACGGTGTTGAGTTCGCCGGTTACCTTGCCCAGCGCCTCCATGATCGCGGCGTACGCGCCGTCCTGCCTCAGTTTTTCCTGGAGTTGTTCCAGTTCCGCGGCAAGCCGTTCCTTTTCGGCTTGCGCTTCCCCGAGAGCGGCGCGCGTTTCGGTCAGATCGATGGCGAGTTGTTCGCGGGCGGCGGTAACGTCGGCGCACTGTTTCTCGGCATCTTCCAGCGCGGCGCGGATCGACGCGATTTCCTGGCGCAACCGTTCGGTTTCCGCCTCGGCGTCTCGAACCCGCGCGGCCGTTTCCTCGGCCTGGTCGGCTCGCTTTTCCAGATCGCTAATGGTCTGATCCCTGGCGCTCAGTTCCGCTTCCAGCGTGCTGACGCGTAACTGAACTTCTTCCCGGGAATTCTCGGCGGCCTCGGCGCGTTTTTCGGCCATTTCCCTGGCCTCCTTCGCCTTGGCAATATCTTTCAGCGCGGCATCCAGGCGTTTTTCAAGGTCTCCCTTATCTCGTTCGAGATCCCGGGCGCGTTTCTGTTCTTCGGCCAGTTGAGCGCTCGCCTGCTGAAGGCGCTCTTCCGACGCGTTGAGGGCTTCGCGTGACCGGTCCAGTTCGGCGCGCGTGGCCGCCAGTTCCCCTTCCAGTTCAGATTTTCGCTGCTTCGTGGCCTCAAGTTCAGCCTGCACCCGGGCAAGTTCTTCTTCAAACCGTTTCGTGGCCTCGGCGTCAAACTGGGACCGGGTGGCTTGGAGTTGCCCCGCCAGGTCCCGCGTTTCCGCTTCCAGCGCGCGCACGCGTTCCCTCAGCCGATCTGCTTCCTCCTGCTGGTCACGGGCCCTTTTTTCGGCCTCGGTGACCTGTTTCCGCATCATCTCGGCGTCGTTGCGCCACTTATCCGCTTCCTGGCGCAAGGTATCAAGGCGTTTCCGGGCTTCCTCGGCTTCCCGGGTGGCCTCCTCATACTGACTTTTAAGCAGTTCTCCGCGCTGTTCCCAGGACTCGAGCAGCCTGGCTTTTTCACGCAGTTCCTGCTGAACCTGGTCAAGTTCCTTCTCAAGGTTCGCGTTGGCCTGCTTGTATTCTTCGATCTGCGTTTCGAGCGAACGCAACTGGGTCACCACCGGCGACGAAACGCCGGGAGACTCCAGCCGGCGGCGCAAGTCGCTGTATCGGCTTTCCGCGGCCTTGAGGGCGGCGCTGCGACGCTCCAGCGTGGACTCCAGTTCATGGACACGGGCTTCCAGGACCGCTTTTTCAGAAGCAAACTCTTCGGTCTTTTTCTGCAGGCGGAGAATCCGGTCCCGCGCTTCGGCGATCGTTTTTCCCCGCTTTTCGAGGTGACCCTCGAGATCCCGAATCCGGGACTCATACTGCTCCACGGTTCGGTTCCGGGTATCTTCGAGTTCCCGGGCCCGGTCCTCCGCCGCGCGCAGGTCGGATTCCAGTTGCCGGATTTTTTCCTGGAGGGCCTCGGACTCTTCTTTCGAGAGTCCCCCCTGAACCACGTCGTCAAGCCCTTCGTTGACCTCATCCAGCAGCCGGCGGAGGGTGTCCAGCGCGCCCGACTGTCGGGTTTCCAGGTCGCCAATACGCGCGTTCAGCGTATCCAGTCCCGCGCGGATCGTATCCAAGGCGGATCGGGCTTCGGCAGGCGCGCCCGCCGGAAACTGTCGCAGGAGGTTCAGGGCATGCTGCAGGGTATCACGCAAACCGGCGGTCATATAGATCCCTTTCCTGGGCATATCCCGGGATCTGTCACCCGGGTGACTTGACTAATTTTATACTTTTTAAAGCACTTTGTCAAGAAAATACGCGTTCGCCCGCGGCCTGTTGTCCTCTCGGCCGGGTTCGATGTTTTGACTGTGTCGCCCGTTTTCTGGTACGATTAAGTATCTGTCAGCGGCGATGAGGGCCGTACCGTGTCGAACCTACGTTATCCTCTGGTTTCCATAGATGACGCGGGGGTGGAAATCGCCGCGCGGATCCCGGTGTCGATGCTGCACCCGGAAGTAACCATTCGGCCGCCGATGCGGGAAGTGCTGCTCAGTGGACGGCTGGACAAAATGAACGGGGATGTCCTGTTCCGGGGCCGGATTCAGGGCGTGTACGCGCGACCCTGCGACCGGTGCCTGGTGGAGACCCGGGCGCCATTGGATATCGCCATCACCTGGTTGTTCAGTAACCGTTTGGCGGAAACCGAATCGGACGAAGAACTGGATGATCGGCTGTATCCGATCGAAACGGATGAAGCCGTGGACTTGACCCAACCGCTGTGGGATGAGATCGCGCTAGGTGAACCACGCCGCATGTTATGCGATCCGGATTGCCGGGGATTGTGCGCGCGTTGCGGACACAACCTGAATCTGGGGCCGTGTTCATGCGGTCAGAACAAGGAAGAAGAAGCGATACCGGAAACGGGCCTGAAGCAACTGGCCAGCCTGTTTCCGGAATTGACGCGTAAGAAAGCGCCGGAGGAATAAGACATGCCGGTACCCAAGAGACGGACGGGGCGGGCAAAGCAGGGTATGCGCCGCGCCCATCACGCGCTGGTTGAGCCGAACGTAACCGAATGCCCTGACTCTGGGGAAGCGAAGTTGCCCCACCGAGTGTGCCTGAAAACGGGATATTACAAGGGCCGCGTCGTCATCAAGCCCAAGAACGCCTGAGGCGGGGAACACCATGATCCGCGTGGCCCTTGACGCGATGGGCTCGGATAACGCCCCGACCGTGGAAGTCGAGGGCGCTGTAAAGGCCAGTTTGCGTGGGGATGTGGAAGTAATCCTGGTGGGCAACGAGGAGGTCCTGCGCCCCCGGCTGGCGGCTTATTCCCAGAAAGGCTCCATACAAATCTGTCATGCCGAACAGGTTATCGGCATGCATGAGCAGCCCGTGCTGGCCGTTCGTGAGAAGAAGCAGTCTTCCATCATGGTGGCCATGCGCCTTGTCCGGGACGGACAGGCAGACGCGGTGGTCAGCGCGGGCAACACCGGCGCGGTCATGGTGGCGGCGCGCACCGTGCTGGGACCGATCCGGGGGGTAGCCCGGGCGGCCATCAGCCAGGCACTACCCACTGCCACGGGGCGGGTGGTCATGCTGGACCTTGGAGCCAACGTGGACTGCACCACGCGTCAACTATGCGAATTCGCGGAAATGGGGGTGGCCTATTCCAAGTATTCCCTCGGCGTGGAAAACCCACGGGTAGGCCTGCTCAATATCGGTGAAGAAGGCCAGAAGGGCACGGCCGTCGCCAAAGAAACCTACCAGCAGTTGAGCCGGATGAAACACCTCAATTTCGTGGGTAACGTGGAACCCCGGGCCGCCCTGGGCGGTCGGGCCGACGTGGTGGTGTGCGACGGATTCGTGGGCAACCTCTTTCTCAAGACCAGCGAAGCGGCCGCCTACTACATGGGCAAGATGCTCCGCGAGCAGTTCAACAAGTCCTCCATGAGCAAGTTAGGCGCGATCCTGGCCCATAAGGCCCTTACTGAACTCAAGAGCAAGGTGGATCCCAACGAATACCCCGGCGCGCCACTCCTGGGTATCGACGGGGTGGTGGTTATCGCGCACGGCGCGTCCACCGCAAGAGGTATCGAAAACGCGATCCTTGGTGCCGCCACATCGGTCAGTAATAACCTGGTCGACCACATCCGCGAACACATCGTGCGCCTGCGGGAGCACGAAATCGAGATGTTGCGCGAAGAAAGCCAGAATATCCGATGAAGCGCGCGTGGCTTTTCCCCGGACAGGGCAGCCAGCGGCCCGGTATGGGCGCGTCGTGGTATGACGTTCCAGAAGCCCGCGCGTGGCTGGAACGGGCGGAGTCCCTGTTGCATGATGTTTCCCCGCGCTACCTGCTGTGTGACGCGGATGAAACGGCTCTACGAGAAACCACCAGCGCCCAACCGGCCATGTACGCGCTGGGGGTGGCCATCGCGCGATACCTGCGCAGCCTGGGGATGGAGCCCGTGGCGTGCGCGGGGCACAGCCTCGGCGAAATTACGGCCCTGGCGGCCTGTGGTGCCCTGGACCCGGAATGGGGTCTGTATTTCGTTCGGGAACGGGCCCGGCTGATGGCCCAGGCCCCGCCAGGGGGCATGGCGGCTGTTCTTGGACTGGACCCCGACGCGATTGCCGCGGTCCTGCCAGAATGCGTCTGGGTGGCCAACCACAATGGCCCGGCGCAGACGGTCATTTCCGGGACGCTGGAAGGTCTGGCCACCGCGGAAACCGTGCTCAAGCAGGCCGGCGCGAAACGGATCCTTCCGCTGCGAGTGTCCGGGGCGTTTCACAGTCCGCTCATGCGGCCCGTCGCGGACGCCCTGGCCCGGATCCTGGAACAGGCCCCGCTCACGTCACCGACGTGGCCGTTTTTTTCGACCGTATCGGCCTCGCGGGAAAGTGATCCGGAGCGTATCCGGACCTTGCTGGCCGAGCAGGTACTCGCGCCGGTCCGGTGGACCGAAACCGCGACGGCCATCGGCGCGGTACCAGCGCTGGAGGCAGGACCCGGCGGTGTGCTGCAGGGTCTGTGCCGACGTATTCCGGGCGCGCCCGATGTCCAGCCCGCGGACACGCCCGAAGCCTGCCGAGTCCTGTCAGCATAAGAGCGTAGTCGGCCATCCGGCACGTGTCGACCTTGACTGGGGAATCAATCATGGAAAAGCGATTTGAAGGTAAAGTCGTGCTTGTCACGGGGGGGACCCGCGGTATTGGTCGGGCATGCGTGGAGCGCTTTCTGTCTGAAGGGGCCCGGGTGGCCTGGTGCGGGGCGCGGGAAGCATCCGTGCGGGAGGGACGCGAACAGTTCGGTCCGGACACCCTCGGCGTGTTGTGCGACGTGGGGGATTCCAGCGCGGTCAACGACATGATACGGACGGTTGAAGAAACCCTCGGGCCGATCGACGTGCTGGTAAACAACGCGGGCATCAGCCGGGAAAATCTCGTGCCCCGCATACGGGACGAGGAATGGGATGCCGTGCTGCGGGTAAACCTGGACGGTGTGTTCTACTGCTGCCGGGCGGTGGCCCGCGGCATGATTTCGCGCCGCCGGGGACGGATTATCAACATCGCGTCGATCCTGGGTTATCGAGGCCAGGCCGGCCAGGCCCATTACTGCGCGTCGAAAGCCGCGGTGATCGGCTTCAGCCGGTCCCTCGCACGTGAACTGGCCCGGCGACAGATCACCGTTAACGTGGTCGCTCCGGGATACACCCTCACGGACATGACCGCCGACATGCCCCCTGCCATCGTGGAGCAGTTGTTGTCCGCCATTCCCATGGCCCGGACCATTGACCCGAAAGAAGTGGCCGCGGCAGTCGCGTTCCTGGCGTCGGATGAAGCGGCCGGCATCACCGGTATCACGCTACCCGTGGACGGGGGATTAACCAGTTAACGCGCGTTAATCGTGCTTTTGCTGTGTAACCAATCTTCCACAAGTTGAGTCTCTTTCCGTGGAGAGGCAGAAACCGGTTTCGGGACGCGGGTGGCTTGGAGACGCGCGTACCGGGCCAGAACAGGAAAGGGACTGTCATGCGCGAGTGGAGCAACGTTGGACGGCGCGAGGGATTCACGCTGATTGAACTGCTGGTAGTCATCGCGATTATCGGCATTCTGGCAGCCATTCTCCTGCCTGCCTTGGCCCGGGCGCGGGAGGCAGCCCGCCGCGCGTCCTGCCAGAATAACTTGAAACAGGTGGGCATCATTTTCAAGATGTACGCCAACGAAAGCCGCGGCGGCATCTATCCCTCCATTCAGTCTTTTGACTGCGCCGGCGGCACGCCGCCCATATCCAAGTCTTTCGCGATTAACGCGTTCCAGGTTTTCCCGGAATACATGACGGATCCCGGCGTGATGCTCTGCCCGTCAGATCCCCAGAACAAGGGTGTCGAATTAACCTTCACGGAGGCCAACGGTGAAGCCCAGATCTGGAATGGTACCGATTACATGCCCATGCCACCGGACGGCGACAAACAGTTTTTCCCCTGCGAACTGGACAGTTCAAGCAGCAGTTACTTCTACACCAGCTGGGCGTTCTACGTGCCGGGCATTACCGATGATACCTACCAGTTTTATCCCAACCCGAACGCGCTGCAATTGCTGGCGGACGTGGCCTCCTACTTCGCGGCGAAACCGGGGATCGATCCTGCCCTCGCCATGGACCTGAATACCATCCTGCTGGATTTTTACAACCGTATCGTCTCGAACGACCTGAACGTGCTGGACCAGGATGTACCAGCCAGCACCACCACCGTGTACCGCCTGCGCGAGGGCATCGAGCGGTTCTTCATCACCGACATCAACAACCCGGCAGCCAGCAACACGGCCCAGAGCGTGATTCCCGTGATGTCGGACACGGTGACGTCGACCACAGATGAAGGCGCGTCCTTCAATCACCTCCCCGGCGGCGCGAACGTGCTTTACATGGACGGCCACGTGGAATTCCATCGCTATCCGTCGGCATGGCCGGTAAGTCCGCTGACAGCGGCCCTGATTGCCCAGTGGTAACGTTGCACGCGACGACGTCCCGCGATCACTGAACATCACTCCCGGGCGGAACTCCCGCCCGGGAGCCTTTTTTGATCTGGCACCGCGTTGGCTGGAAATTCGCGCAGCATTCGCGCAATCCTGGTTGTTCGGCGGGGTTACCGGACGGGCGCTGGCGCCGGGGCCAGGGAAGGCGCGTGGACAGGCGGCGGTCCGGGCACGGTAAGCGGCGCGGGAGCGGAAACGGACGCGGGCGCGGGAGGAACGGTCGCCTGAACAGGCCGACCGACCGGCGTGGTCACCGGATCGGAAGACGGCGCGCCCTGGGAAGCCGTGTTGCCGACAGGCCTGTACTTGTTCGCTTCGGGTATCAGCGCCCGGATGGCCTCGATCCGGTGTTCCGGCGCGGGATGGGTAGACAGAAATTCCGGCACCCGTGGTCCACCCTCGGCACTGAGTTTCTGCCAGAAGGTCACCGCGGCTGCCGGATCATATCCCGCTCTCGCCATGAGGATAAGGCCTATGTGGTCCGCTTCGTATTCCTGCTGGCGACTGTACGGCAACAGGAACCCCAGGTTCGCGGATACGCCAAAAACCTTCATGAACAGGCTTCGGGTCTTGTCCGGCCGTTGCGCCATCGCGCTATCGAGTGCCATGCCGCCCAGTTCCACGAGCAGGCCCTGGCTCATGCGCTCGTTACCGTGGCGGGCCACGGCGTGCGCAATCTCGTGAGAGACGACCACAGCCAGTTCGTCATCTGACTGGACAAGTTTCAGCAGCCCGGTGTAGACCGCTACCTTACCGCCAGGCAGACACCACGCGTTAACCACCTCGTCGTTATCCAGCGCGACGAATTCCCACTGGTAGCCAACCGGCTGCCCGAGGGATGCCATGTGTTCCTCGGCAGCCCTGGCGATACGGCTACCCACGCTAACCACCCGTTGCTGGACAACGGGATCATCCACTTTCTTCTCCTGGCTGAGGACTTCCTGAAACGCCTGGTTACCCATGGCCACCATCTGGCTATCGCCCACCAGCATCAATTGGCTGCGCCCGGTAACGGGCGCGGTCACGCACCCAGCGACCAGCGCCACGATGGTCATGGTCATCACCCACTGCAATGCGGCCCGTTTCGACATGGCCCGGTCCCTTTTACTGCCCAATGATCAGTTCCAATCGGTGTCTCCCCGACGCCGCTTCCATTCACGGCCGGTTTCTCCTATTTTATTCCATCGAGGTAAACCGGCCGCGGGGGACAACCACACGGATCGTGGACCCACCAAGGCGCCAAGTTCCTCCAGTAACGTGGAGTCCAGCCTTACGCCACACTGGGGATCCAGGTGCGCCAGGATCTCGTCGCATCTACCAGCCGGGTCGGGACAGTGCAAATACACGTCGAGTGAACCCGGCGCGGTGGAAAGTATCTCCCGCAACCGAGTCAAAAAGGAAACTTCTATATGTTCCCAGTTGAGACGGATATGCAGGGCGCGGGCGAAACGGGCCACCGCGTCCTCCATGTGTGCCACGTCTTCGATAACAATACTCGTCTTTTCGTTGTATTCATTAACGCGGCCAATGCAAGTCAGTAACATCTCGTTGCGGAAGAGATTCTTGCAACGGTTGAACAGGTCACTGAACACGGTGGCCTCGAAAACACCTTTGGGCGTTTCCAGCGTCACGTAAGCCATGTCCGTGCCGGTGCGCGTGCGGATTACCCGAATGTTCTGAACCACGCCGGCCAGCGAGCATTCTTCTCCGTTTTCGAGTTCGTACAGGTCCCGATCCGTCAGGGACGTGAAGGAAACCGCGGTGTCCCAGTAGCGACGCAGGGGATGGCGATTCAGGTAGAAGCCGATCACCTGCTTTTCCATCTCGCAAAGTTCCATTTCCGGGTATTCCTGGACCCGCGGCCGGGTATGCACGGCTTCCGTGGTACCCTCGAACAGCAGAATCTGTCCCCCTTCCCGTTCTTTCTGCCGCACCTGCGCCTCGCGCAGCGCCAACTCAATTACTTCGTCCACTTCGTGGATCGTCCAGCCCGTGGACAGGAAGGCCCCCGCGTGATTCAGGTTACCCAGGATACGGCTGTTCAACTTGGCGTCAACAAGTCGCGCGCAGAAGTCGAAGATATCCCGGTAAGGACCGTTTTTCTCGCGTTCGGCCACGATATCCGCGGCAGGTTTCGCGCCCACGTCCCGGATGGCTTCAAGGGCGTAACGAATAGCGCCGTTTTCGATCTTGAATACCACGTCACTGGCGTTAACGTCCGGAGGCAGCACTTCGATACCCAGTTCCCGAGTCTCCTGCACGTATTCGGCCAGTTTTTCCTGCTTGCCGATTTCGCTGATCAGTAACGCGCACATGAATTCCAGCGGGTAGTGCGCCTTCAGGTAGGCCGTCTGGTACGCCACGATCGCGTAGGCCAGGGAGTGGGACTTATTGAAGCCGTACCCCGCGAACGCCTGGATCCGCTCCCACAGGTCCTCGGCCTTGTCCTCGCTGATGCCGTTCTTCTGGCATCCTTCAATGAATTCAATCTTGAACGTGGCCAGTTCCTCCGCCTTTTTCTTGCTCATCGCGCGGCGGATATTGTCCGCCTTGCCCGCGCTGAACCCCGCGCAGACGCGGACAAGACCCATGACCTGTTCCTGGTAGATCGCGACACCATAGGTTTCCCGGAGAATGGTCTCGGTCTGGGGCGGGTCATACACGACGCGATCGGGATGATGCTTGCTCTCGACGTACTTGTCAATATAGGCCATGGGGCCAGGACGGTACAGCGCGATCACGGCACACAATTCCTCGATGCTCTCCACGCCAACCCGACGGGCCGTGTCGCGCATCCCATCGCTTTCCAGTTGAAACACTCCCTTCACGTTGCCCGCGCGGATTAATCGATAGGTCTCCTCGTCGTGCGTGTCCAGTTGATCCAGGTCGATTTCGATCCCCCGGTTCTGTCGCACCAGTTCGACCGCGTCACGGATGACGGTAAGGGTGCGTAACCCGAGCACGTCCACTTTCAGAAGCCCCAGTTTCTCCACGCCCTTCATGTCCAGTTGAACCTGCGTGGAGTGCAGGTCGCCGTCGGCGGACCGATAAAGGGCCACGTGATCGGTAAGATCATGATCACACACGACAACGCCGGCGGCATGGGTACTCACCGCGCTGATCGCGCCTTCAAGCTTCATGGCCTCCCGGAACACGTTGGCAAAGACGGCATTGGACCGAAATGCCTCTTCAATGGTAACCGGGTCTGCTTCCTGCGCTTCCCGCAAGGATTCGAAGTTTTTATTGGCCTTGGGAGGAGGCGGTAAGAGTTTGAGCAGATCGTTCGTTTCGGGGGTCGAGATCCCCATGGCCCGGGCCACGTTACGGAAGGCGTTGTTCGCTTTCATGGTCTGGAACGTGCTGATCTGGGCCACGTTCATTTCACCGTAGCGACGACGCAGGTAGTTGATCACTTCTTCGCGCCGCCGGTAACAGAAATCGGAATCGATATCAGGCATGCCCTTGCGCTCAGGATTAAGGAAGCGCTCGAAGTACAGGCCATAGTAGAGTGGATCAACATTGGTGATGCCGAGACAGTAGGCCACGAGACTGCCCGCGCCCGAGCCGCGGCCGGGCCCCACCGCGATCTGGTTTTGCCGTGCAAAATGAATCATGTCCCACACCACCAGGAAGTAATCCACGAAATCCATCTGGTGGATCACGCCGAGTTCATACTCGAGCCGTTCCCTGTATTCCTGGGGCGGGTTGTCTCCAACGCGCCAGGCGAGACCTTCCCATGCCAGTCTCCGCAGGTAAGCGTAATGGTCTTCTCCCCCCGGAACGTCGTAGTTGGGAATCAGTTGCTGGTTCTTGGGCATGACGAAGTCACAACGTTCCGCCACGGCAAGGGTGTTCTCCACGGCGTCCGGCCATCGCATGAACCAGCTCCACATCTCGGCAGGCGTCCGAAGGTAGAATTCATCGTTAGGAAGGCGCATGCGATTCTCGTCGTTCAGGGTCTTCTTGGTCTGGGAACACAGGAGGATATCGTGAGTCCGCGCGTCTTCCCGGTTGGTATAGTGACTGTCGTTCGTGGCAATGGGCAACAGGCGCAAGTCCCTGGCAAGCCGATGCAATTCGTTGATAATCTGCTCCTCTTCATCCATGCCGTGGTTCATGAGCTCGATAAAGAAGTTGTCCTGGCCAAAAATCTCGGCATACTTGGCGGCCGTGCGGCAAGCCTCGTCGTAATGGCCGCCCAGTAGCCTGCGGGGGATCCTCCCAGACAGGCAGGCGGAAGAAGCCATCAGGCCCTCGCTGTGTTCCGCCAGCAGGTTATCGTCCACCCTGGGCTTGTAATGCCACCCGTACAGGTAAGCCTTGCTCACCAGTTTGCACAGGTTACGATAGCCGGTTTCGTTGCGGACGTATACCACGAGATGCTCGGCGGCTTCATGACTGGATGTGGCGGAACGATCCTCCATGGTGGTCGGCGCCACATACAGTTCACAGCCGATAATGGCCTTAATCTTTTTTTCGGCAGCCAGCGAAAAATCCATGGTGCCAAACAGGGACGCGTGATCGGTGATCGCGCAGGCCGGCATCCCGTGATCCAGGCACTTTTGCACCAGTTCCCTGGGCGTACTCAGGCCGTCCAGCACGCTATAACAGGTATGGGTATGCAAAGGCACGTAGGTTTTACTGGTATCGCTCATGGTGTTATCCTTTCCCTTAAGTAGTTTTCCAGCAGGCACAGGGCGGCTTCCGCGCTCTGCTCCCGAATGGCTTGACGATCTCCGGTGAAACGGTATTCGCGGACCTGGGTTTGTCGATCGTCGGCCACCGCCACGTAGACCATACCCACCGGCTTGGCAACGGTCCCACCCGAGGGCCCCGCGATACCTGTTACCCCCACGGCAAAATCAGCACGAAACAATTTCCTGGCACCCTCGGCCATCGCGCGGGCCACGGGCTCGCTCACGGCTCCATGATCACGCAACACGTCAGGGGGCACCCCCAGCACCCTTGCCTTGACGTCATTCTCGTAAGCCGTCACGCCCCCCGGAAAACAACCGGACGCGCCGGGAACCCGGGTAAGGCGGAACGCGAGCAGTCCACCCGTACATGATTCGGCGGTAGCCACGCGTACCCCCTGCTCCAGGCACATCAACACGATCCGTTCTTCCACCGCACGAACTGTCATGGCTCGGCCCCCATGCCGCGGAATGTCCGTTCCAACTGGATTCGGTATCAGTATACCATGCGGATGCCATGTCGGGTTTTTTTATCGCAATCGAACCGGCGCGCCCATAAAAACAGCGCGGGCCACCGCCTGGTGGTGGCCCGTCTGTACCAAGAGAAGGAACGAAATGATCAAACCCTGAACTGGGCTTCCTCGGTGGAACCGGTTAGCGCGGCGAGGCTGGAAGAGCCCATGGAGGCAATATTCGTAATTTCGTCAAAGAAACCCGTCCCCACGAAGCGCTGGTGTTTAACGGCCATATAACCGTTGTTCACCTCGGCAAACTCTTCCTGCTGCAGGTCGGAATAAGCCGCCATGTGCCGGTCCCGGTAATCCCGGGCCAGTTTCCACATGCTCAGGTTAATGGCATGGAACCCGGCCAGCGTGATGAACTGGAACTTGTAACCCATCGCGCCCAGTTCAACCTGGAATTTCCGGATCGTGCTGTCATCCAGGTGAGCCTTCCAGTTAAAGGATGGAGAGCAGTTATAGGCCAGAAGCACGTCTGGATGTTCGGACAGGACCCCCTCGGCGAACCGCTTCGCGTCTTCCAGGTCGGGCGTGCTGGTCTCGCACCACAGCACGTCGGCATAAGGCGCGTAACTGCGGGCCCGGGCAATGGCGGTTTCGACACCAGGGCGAATCCGGTAGAATCCCTCCTCCGTGCGTTCGCCCGTGCAGAACGGCTTGTCGCGATCGTCGATATCACTGGTCAGCAGCGAAGCCGCGTCGGCATCGGTCCGGGCAACCAGCACCGTAGGCACGCCGGCCACGTCCGCCGCCAGGCGCGCGGCAATCAACTTGGTGATAAATTCCCGGGTGGGCACCAGCACCTTCCCTCCAAGGTGACCGCATTTCTTGGCGGAAGCCAGCTGGTCCTCGTAGTGCACGCCCGCCGCGCCGGCCTCGATCATGGCAAGCATCAGTTCGTACGCGTTGAGGGGACCACCAAACCCGGCTTCGGCGTCCGCGACGATCGGCAGCCACGGATCAAAGTCCCGCTTGCCATCCACCAGTTGAATCTGGTCGGCCCGGGCCAGCGCGCGGTTGATCTTGCGCACCACCATGGGCACGCTGTTGGCAGGATACAGGCTCTGGTCCGGATACATGGAGTCGGCCAGGTTGTTGTCCGCCGCCACCTGCCAGCCGCTGAGGTAAATGGCCTTGAGTCCCGCCATGGCCATCTCCACCGCCTGGTTGCCGGTCACCGCGCCGAGAGCGTTGATGAACGGCTCCGCGTGCAGCAGGTGCCACAGTTTCCTGGACATCTCGGTAGCGATGGTGTACTGCACGCGCATGGTACCCCGCAGTTTGACCACCTGCTCGGCCGTGTAAGGCCGCCGGATGCGCTTCCAGCGGGGATCCGTTTTCCATTCATCTTCCAGGGCTTTCACTTCGTTTTCGCATAGCAGGGAGCGGGGACCGCAACAATCTTCCCAGCCGCACCATCCGCAGTGCTTGCCGTTTCCGCGTTTCGCCTGGCCGTTTCGTCCGGTGAATTCACTCATGTCCCTTCCCTTTCTATCATGTTGGGGCGGTATATCCTTAACCAGTCACTTCAGTCTTTCAGCAGTTCGTAGGCGTCCAGGGTGAGAAATTCCGCCAGTTCAGGCGCCAGAACGTGCCGTTCGAACAAGGCGGTCGCCTCGGGAAACCGGCCCGCGTCATAACGGGCGTCGCCGATTTCCCGGCGAATGGTCTGCTCCTCCTCGGCAATGAAGGAGCGGATCAGTTCGGGCGTGATCTTCCGCCCGTCATCCATCAGGGCCCCGTGCCTAACCCACTGCCACACCTGGGCGCGGGAAATTTCCGCCGTGGCCGCGTCTTCCATCAGGTTGTAGAGGGGCACGCACCCGGTCCCGCGAAGCCAGGCCTCGATGTATTGAATGGCCACGCGGATGTTGTTCCGCACACCCGTTTCGGTAATGGTGCCCTGGCAGGGTGTAGTCAGGTCAGCCGCGGTCACGTGGATTTCGGGTATCTTGTCCAACTGGTTCGGTTGGTCACCGAGCACCTTGTCGAACTCTCCCATGGCCACTCCCACCAGGCCCGGGTGGGCCACCCACGTGCCATCGTGACCATCCGTGGCCTCCCGTTCCTTGTCCCGCCGCACCTTTTCGAGGGCAGCGGCGTTGGCTTCCGGATCATCCTTGATGGGAATCTGGGCAGCCATGCCTCCCATGGCGTGAGCGCCCCGGCGATGACATGCCCGGATGCAGGAAAGCGTGTAGGCGCGCATGAAGGGCACCGTCATGGTCACCTGGCCGCGTTCGGGCAGCACGTATTCCGGCCGACCGCCCAGTTTCTTGATGTAACTGAAGATGTAGTCCCACCGGCCACAGTTCAGGCCCGCGCTATGCCGGCGGAGTTCATGGAGGATTTCTTCCATCTGGAACGCGGCGGGCAGGGTTTCTATGAGGACGGTCGCCTTGATGGTGCCCTCCGGCACGCCCACGTATTCCTGGGCAAACAGGAACACGTCGTTCCAGAGTCGTGCCTCAAGGTAATGCTCCAGTTTGGGCAGATAGAAATAGGTACCGGAACCCTGCCGCAGGCGATACTTCGCGTTGTGGAAAAAGTACAGGCCGAAGTCAAACAGGGCGCCCGACATGGGCATGCCGTCGACGGTCACGTGCTTTTCGGGCAGGTGCCAGCCCCGGGGGCGCACGATCAGCGTGGCGATCTTTTCGTTAAGGGCGTAGTGCTTCCCGTTTGGAGCGGTAAAATCGATCTGCCGCCTGACGGCATCGTAAAGATTCACCTGGCCGTCCAGGGTACCTGTCCACGTGGGCGTGTGGGAATCCTCGAAATCGGCCATGTAGGCCTTCGCACCCGAATTCAGCGCGTTGATAATCATCCTCCGGTCGACGGGCCCGGTAATCTCCACCCGGCGATCCTGCATGTCGGCGGGCACCGGGTCCACCTTCCAGTCTCCCTCGCGGATTTCCCGGGTTTCGGGGAGGAAATCCATGGGTTCGCCCGCGTTCCACCGCTGCTGCCTTTCCCGACGGGCTTCGAGCAGTTCCAGCCGGGTCGGGTTGAAACGGCGGTGCAGTTCCGCCAGCAACGCGAGCGCTTCAGGGGTCAGTATCCTGGCGTGCGCGTCGGAAACCGGCGCGTGTATCATCATTCCACGAGGACAGGTAATCTCGGGCACGGCTTCTCTTCTCCCTCTGTCTGGGTCTGTTTTTATCACTTTTTCCAAGGTTGCCTTAAAAACCAACCATTCGGATGCGATATTCCCAACACCTAACTATTTTGTGAAGAAGCCCCGTTCCACGCCTTTACTCGCCCCGCTGGACGGTTCGAATTGTGCCCGCGAAATCGGTACAATATGGGTATCCGTTCGCGTATCGCCCTTCACGGTTCAGTTCAGCCAGACGACAGAATTACCAGGCGAAGAAACCGAGGAAACATCCATGAATATGCCCCAATTGTTCAACCTGGAAGGTAAAGTAGCCGTGGTCACCGCCGGGGGAGGAGTGCTGTGCGGGGCAATTGCCGAGGCTCTCGCCAGCGCGGGCGCATCCGTGGCCATCGCCGACCTGCTGACCGATCCGGCCGAGGCCCGGGCGGCCGAGATCCAAAGAGCCGGTGGCAACGCGAAGGCGTACTACATGGATGCCTTCCGCCGGGAAACCATCGAGGAAGCATGCCGGCGGATCCTGGCGGATTTCGGGAAGGTGGATATTCTTGTCAATGGCGTGGGCGGCAACATGAAGGCGGCCACTACCTCTCCGGAGCAGTCGTTCTTCGACATCCCAGCCGAAGCCCTCACGCGCGTGGTTGACCTGAACCTTGTGGGCGGCGTGATCGTACCCACCCAAGTCTTCGTCCGGGCGATGCTCAATAACCCGGATGGGGGGACGGTGATCAACATCTCGTCCATGAACGCTATCCGGCCATTGACCCGGATTCCCGGTTACAGCGCGGCCAAGGCGGCGGTCAGTAATTTCACCCAGTGGCTGGCCGTGCACCTTGCCCAGGAATACAAGCCCCTGGTCCGGGTCAACGCCATCGCCCCCGGGTTCTTCCTCACCGAGCAGAATCGATACCTCCTGACGGACAAGGACACGGGCGCGCTGACCGCCCGCGGACAGACGATTATCACCCACACGCCGATGGGTCGTTTCGGCACGCCGGAGGACCTGCTGGGCACTGCCGTGTGGCTAGCCAGCGACGCGTCCCGGTTCGTCACCGGCGTGGTAATACCCGTGGACGGCGGGTTCTCGGCGTTTTCCGGCGTGTAATCCATAGCAACTACCTGCCAACAAACTGCTGAGGAGTCATGCGATGAGTGATCCTATTGCCAGCCTGAAAGCGCGGCAGCCTGAGCGCGAATTCCTGATTGCCATCGATTCGGACGGTTGCGCCTTCGACACGATGGAAATCAAGCACAAGGAGTGTTTTATCCCGAACATCATCCGCTACTGGAACCTGCAGCCGGTATCCAAGTACGCCCGCATGGCCGCGGAGTTTGTCAACCTTTATTCCAAGTGGCGGGGCATCAACCGGTTTCCCGCCCTGCTCATGGTATTCGACCTGCTCGCGGAATGGGACGCGCCCATGGCCCGCGGTATTCAGTTGCCTGAGGTCCCCAATCTGCGCGAGTGGGTCAGGACCGAAACCAAGCTGGGCAACCCCGCTCTCAAAGCCTACTGCCAGGCCCGTAGCGAGACGGAAGCCCCGGACATGCACCGGTGCCTGGCCTGGAGCGTGGCCGTGAACCGATCCGTGGAAGAAATCGTCCAGGGAGGCCTGCCGCCCTTTCCCTGGGTCCGGGAATGCCTGGAAAAAGCTTCGAACCGCGCGGACATGATGGTATGCTCCCAGACACCGGGCGAAGCCCTCGAACGGGAGTGGGCGGAACAGCGCCTGGACCATTACGTGTTCGCCATCAATGGCCAGGAGGTTGGCACCAAGGCGGAACATATCCGTTACGCGTCCGAGGGCCGCTACGCGCCGGAACGGATTCTCATGATCGGCGACGCGTACGGCGACCTGAAGGCGGCCCGGGCCAACAATGCCCTGTTTTTCCCTATCAATCCCGGAGGCGAGGAAAATTCCTGGAAACGGCTATACGAGGAAGGACTGGACCGGTTTTTCGCGGGTACCTACGCCGGCGCGTACGAACAGGCCCTGATTGACGAGTTCGCGCGACACCTGCCCGACACACCGCCCTGGAAAAAGTAACGGATCATCTCGGACATTCCGCATGCTTATCGTGGTTGACGAAAATATTCCTTACGCGGAAGAGGCATTCGGAAGGCTGGGCACGGTGCGCAAACTGCCCGGCCGGCGGATCGTCCGGCAGGACCTGGAACAGGCCGACGCCCTGATCGTGCGCAGCATCACCCGGGTCAATGCCGACCTTCTGCGGGACACCCCCGTGCGCTTCGTGGGCACCTGCACCATCGGCGAAGATCACGTGGACAAGGCCTGGCTCGCGGCACAGGGAATCGGTTTCGCCTCCGCCCCCGGATGCAACGCCAACAGCGTGGCGGATTACATAACGGCGGCCCTGCTGTTCCTGGAAGCCCGGCACGGCATCACCCTGCGAGGTGCTTCGATTGGCATCGTTGGCGTGGGAAACGTCGGCTCCCGGGTGGCCCGGCGCGCGGAAGCCCTGGGCATGCGGGTCACTCTGAACGATCCTCCCAGGGCCGAACGCGAACCGGATTTCCCTTCCGAATCGCTCGAGGCCGCTTTATCCCGCGACTTCATCACGTTCCACGTGCCCCTGGAAAAAACGGGCCCATGGCCGACCTGGCACATGGTGGACGCCGCGCGCCTTAACCAGATCCGTCCTGAAACAATCTTGCTGAACACTTCGCGCGGCGCGGTGGTGGATAACCCGGCCCTGCTGCGGTACCTGGAAAACGGACGCTTGCGCGGTGCGGTGCTGGATGTATGGGAAGGAGAACCGGCCCCGGATCCCGGCCTGATCCGGATAGTGGACCTGGCCACCCCCCACATCGCGGGATATTCCTTCGACGGCAAGGTAAATGGTACCCGGCAGGTGTACGAAGCCCTCTGCCGGCATCTTGGCGTCACGCCCGACTGGGATCCCTCTCCCCTGCTGCCGCCGCCGGACTGTCCCGAGGTCACGGTAAATCCCGACGATCCGGACGCGATCCGCAAGGCGGTTTTCGCCGTGTACGACATCCGGGAGGACGACGCCCGTACCCGGCCGCTGGCAGACATGACAGACCCCGCCGCGCGGGGCGCGGCTTTCGATCAACTACGCAAGCATTATCCCCGACGCCGCGAATTCATCAACACCACCGCCCGGCTGACCCGGCATGATGAAACGGTGGCGGTTGCCTTGCGGAAACTGGGTTTCAAGGTTGCCACCGCCGGATCGCCACACCCGGAGACCTCGTGAATGACCAGAGAACTGATCGCGCCCCAAGGAAGATGGCTGTCACCGGAAGCCATCCGGCAGTTTGTCCACGAATCCCTTGCCGAAGTCCGGCTGGATCGCCGAAGCGTACTGTTCATCATCCCCGACCACACCCGGAGCATGCCCATGCCGTTGATGTTCCGGGCCCTGTGCGAGGCGTGCCGTGGCCGGGCAAAGCAAGTCGATTTCCTGATTGCCCTGGGTACCCACCCACCCATGACCGATGAAATGATTGGGCACCTGCTGGGCATAACGGCCCGGGAACGGACCGAGACCTACGGTGACATCGGCATCTTCAATCATGCCTGGAAAGACCCGGACGCCCTGGCGGAAATCGGGTGGCTGTCCGCGGAAGAAATCGAGGGCCTGTCCACCGGTCTCATGCGCGAGCCGGTGCGGGTCACCCTCAACAAGCGGGTGCTCGATTACGATGTCGTATGCATTGTCGGGCCAGTCTTTCCCCACGAGGTGGTCGGGTTCAGCGGAGGCAACAAGTACTTCTTCCCTGGCGTGGCCGGCGAAGAAATCTTGAACATGTTCCACTGGCTGGGAGCCCTGATTACCAATTACGCCATCAACGGCACCAAGCATACCCCCGTGCGGGCCGTGGTAGACCGAGCGGCTGCCCTGATCCCTGTGGAAAAGTGGTGTTTCTGCCTCACCCAGGTCAAGAAAGATACTCGCGCCATCTTTTTCGGCACGCCGGAAGCGGCCTGGGACAAGGCGGCCGACCTGAGCGCGGAAACCCACATCGTGTACAAGAGCCATCCTTTCCACAAGGTACTGGCCATGGCCGCCCCGATGTACGACGAACTATGGGTGGCCGGAAAATGCATGTATAAACTGGAGCCCGTGGTAGCCGACGGGGGCGAACTGATCATCTATGGCAAGCACGTGAGAGAGGTCAGCGTCACCCATGGCGCGCTGATCCGCCGGATCGGCTACCACGTGCGGGATTACTTTCTGAAGCAGATGGACCGGTTCCGCGACATTCCCGGCGGTATCCTGGCCCATTCCACCCACGTGAAAGGTATGGGTACCTTCGAAAACGGCGTGGAGATCCCCCGGATCACCGTAACCCTGGCCACATCCATCCCCGAGTCCATATGCCGGGAGATCAACCTCGGCTATCGCGACCCCGACAGCATCAATCCCGAGGAATGGGGAAATAGAGAAGACGAAGGCGTGCTACTGGTCCGGGACGCCGGTGAAATCCTCTACCGGGTTCGTCCCTCCTGACACCTCTTACCGCTTCCCGCGGCCGGGGGCGCCGGCGAGTTTCCGGTCCTGTTCCCGTTGCCACGTCATCACGTTGGCCGGGGGATGTCCCCGGGCCAGTTCTTTCGCCATGAAGGTCATCGCCTCGTCTATGTGGGTGAAGAACATCCGGTAGCCCTCGCACAGCCAGTGACGCGGGGATTCCGCCTCGTCTGTCGACGGAAACCGGTCCTTGGGACAGCCCCCCCGGCAGGCGAACAGCACCGGGCATTCCCGGCACGCCGCCGGAAGCGCGTCCCGCTTGGCCTCCCCGAATCGGCGTTGCCGCTCCTGGCGGGCCAGTTCCCACAGCGGCGCATCGTGAATATTCCCGAGGCGGTACGCGGGGAACACGTAATGGTCGCAGGAATACAGGTCTCCGTTGTGTTCCAGGGCCAGGGCGCGGCCACAGGTTTCGGCGTGGCTGCACAACGAGGACGGCGCCCCCACCCATGTTTCCAGGGCTACATCAAACTGCTGGACAAACACCCGCCCCACGTCCCGCCGAACCCATTCGTCGAATACGGCGCACAGAAAACGGCCGAATCCCCGCGGCGAAACGCTGAAGCCATCCACCGGGGCCGCTTCGAGGGGAACATCCGGCGTGACCAGCCGTCGGGCATCGGAGGCGTCATGACGTTCCACCACGGGAATGAACTGGATAAAACGGCTCACGTGATCCCGAAGAAACCGGTAGACTTCGAGTGGCTGGTGCTGATTGCCCGCGTGCACACAGGCCATGGCGTTGAACTCCACGGCATGGCTTCGAAGGTGCTCCACCGCTCTCATGACCCGACTGAACGTCGGATGACCGCCCCGATCACGCCGGTAACGGTCATGGGCCGTCTCGGGGCCGTCAATGGAGAGGCCTACCAACACGTTATGGCGACGGAAAAAGGCCGCCCAGTCCGCGTCGATCAGCACGCCATTGGTCTGGAAGGCGTTCGTGACATGCTTTCCCGCCGCGTACCGCCGCTGCAGTTCAAAGGCCTTTTCAAAAAAATCAATGCCGCACAGGGTCGGCTCGCCGCCCTGCCAGGCGAAAGGCACTTCAGCCCCGGGCTGAGACGCGATATAATCCCGAACGAAGCGCTCCAGCGTGGCGTCCGACATCACAACCGGCGCGTTATCCGCGCACAAATCTGCTTCTTTCTCCACGTAGAAGCAGTAAGCGCACCGCAGGTTACACCGTGGTCCCGCCGGCTTGGCCAGCACGTGAAATGGATAGACCCCGTTCAAGCCTTTGATCCTTCAGCGGCCCGTCAGGACACGAGCCCTTTTCGCCCGTCCTGATCAGCATACCCTCCGCGCCGAACGTCTTACAACATTCTCGGAATATCAGGGATCTTCTGCGGCAACGGCCCCCCTGGATGCCAAGAATTCCGGGGACTGCCGGCCCAGGTGATCCGCCGCGCGCCAAACGAATTCCCGCTCGCTGGGATAGGACATTTCCCCGGCGGCACCAGGTAACGCGCGCCAGGCCGGGTGGAACAAGGCTTCTTCCGCGCCCATTGGTTCGGGACTGCCCCGACGGCCATCGGTCAGCACCATCAGGAAATACCGCTCCCGGCGGACATGGTATTTACCCCGGAACGCGAACCGGCTTTCCCCCTCGCCAAGGTCAGCCACGATCGCCAGTCCTCCATATCCGGACTCTTCCCGCACTTCACGTAACGCGGCGGCTTCCGCCGTCTCACCAGGATCAATGTGGCCCTTAGGCAGACGAATTTCCCGGACGGGCCGACCATCCCGGACCACCGTCCGTTCCAGGGTCAACACACGCCCCAGGCCGTCAATAACCACTCCCCCGGCCGTTTCGTGGTACTTGACTGGAAAGTCTCCGGCTGGTGCCGCTTCTGTCATGGTCTGTCCTGCATCCCGGTCATCCGCCAGCGGGTTCGGGCTCGGTCACCTTCGACCGCTCCTGGGACACCGGTTCACAGTGAATTTTCAATTCGCCTTTCGCCACGGTAATCCTTGCCAGGCCACCGGCCTGCAACGCCCCGAACAGAATCTCTTCGGAGAGCGGCGTTTCCACGGTTTCCTCCATGAGCCGGGCGAGGGGACGGGCGCCAAACTTCGGATCGTGTCCCCGTTCGGCCAGCCATGCCCGGGCTGGTTCGGTGACTTCTAACCGGACCCCCCGCTCCTCGAGTTGCGCGGCCAGACGACGGGTAAACTTGTCCACCACCTGCTTCATGACTTCGGGCGACAGGGGCTGGAAGGTAATGATCCCATCGAGCCGGTTGCGGAATTCTGGGGACAGGGCTTTTTCCACCGCCTTGAGCCCCTTGGCTGGCGCGTCTTCTTCCGACGCGCGGAAACCAATGGAAGAAGAAGCCATTTCCCGCGCCCCGGCATTCGAGGTCATGATCAGGATCACGTTACGGAAATCGGCCCTGCGCCCCGTGTTGTCCGTCAGGGTAGCGTTGTCCATCACCTGAAGCAGAATATTGAACAGGTCCGGGTGGGCCTTTTCAATTTCGTCCAGCAGCAGCACCGAGTAGGGACGCCGCCGGATTTCATCCACCAGCAGCCCGCCCTGGTCAAAACCGATATACCCTGGCGGCGCGCCGATCAGCCGGGACACCGCGTGTTTTTCCATGAATTCGCTCATGTCATAGCGGGCGAAGTGGTTGCCAAGCACGGCCGCCAACCGGCGGGCCACTTCCGTCTTGCCCACGCCCGTGGGCCCGATGAAAAGGAAGCAACCAATGGGCTTTTCCGGCCTGCCCAGCCCCGCGCTGGCCCGTCGTACCGCCCTGGCCAGTCGACGGATCGCCTCGTCCTGCCCATACACCTCGGCCATGAGTTCTTCTTCCAGTTTCGCCAGCCGAGACCGGTCGTTACCCTGCAGGTTGCGCAACGGCACCCGCGCGATCTCCGCCACCACTTGCTCGATATCCTCCCGGCCTACCTCGACGCGCCTTTCCGGCAGCAACCGGAGGGCCGCCGCCGCTTCATCCAGCACGTCTATGGCCTTGTCGGGAAGAAAGCGGTCGACAATGTGCCGGGCGGAAAGCACCGCGGCCCGTTCGATCGCTTCATCCGTGAACCGCACACCATGATGTTGCTCGTAATGGGGCTTGAGACCCTTGAGGATTTCAATCGTTTCGGCCACGGAAGGTTCATCGATCATGATGGGCTGAAACCTGCGCGCGAGGGCCTTGTCCCGTTCGATGTGAGACTTGTATTCCTCGTGGGTGGTGGCGCCGATCACCTGCAACGCGCCGGAACTCAGCAGCGGCTTCATGAAACTGCCCGCGTCCATTTTGGATTCAGATGCCGCGCCCGCCCCCACCATGTTGTGCACTTCGTCTATGAACAGGATGACGTTGCCCCGGCGGCGCACGTCCTTAAAGATCGCCTTCATCCGTTCTTCAAAATCACCCCGGTATTTCGTGCCCGCGACCACGGAACCGATATCCAGCGCGAAAATTTCCTTTTCCCTGAGATGCGGGGGAATGCTGATGTTCCATCCTTCCGGCAGGGAATCGGCCACAAGTAACTGGGCGAGCCCTTCGACGATCGCGGTCTTCCCCGTCCCGGGCTCACCCAGGTACACGGGATTGTTTTTCCTGCGGCGGCACAGGGTCTGGAGTCCCCGCCGCAACTCCATTTCACGTCCCACCAGTGGATCGAGTTTCCCTTCCCTGGCCAGCGCGGTCAGATTGACCGCGTACATGTCAAGCGGCCGGCGCCCGGCAACCGTGCGCCCCCGGCGTCTCCGGGCCTGCTCGTTTTCTTCATCGTCGTCGTCATCTCCGGATGCCGTCCCCCTTTCTACTCTCTCCCCGGATTCGTCCCCGTCCTCGTCATCTTCTTCCTCGTCCACGCGATCCCGGGAACCCGAAACGTCTCGCCGCGGCACCCTTCGTTCACTATCTGGACGCCCACCGTTTCTGCCTGAACCCATGGATAAATCTTCATCATCGTCGTCCTCCTTGGTTTCCTCGTCGTCATCCTCCTGCTCCTCTTCGTCCCCCTCGCGGTCCGGCAGCAATCCATGGCTGATGTAGTTCAGCACGTCCAGCCGGGTAATCCCAATCCCGAGCAACATGCGCGTGGCATCGAGTTCCTCGTCCTCCATGATCGATGCCAGCAGGTCGCCCACCTCCACCTTTTCCTGTCCGGCACTCACCGCGTGCTGCACCGCCCGCCGGAGCATCCCATTGAATGCCCGGGTCCGGGAAGGTTCCACGCCACGCCGGGCAGCATGCGACGGGGCAATCTCCACCTCGAAGAACCGGTTCAGCCAGCGACGCAGTTTGCCCGGGCTCCCCCCGCAGTTCCTGATAATTTCCCGGCCCTCGTCGTTGTCCAGCAGGGCGTAGAGCACATGCTCCACGCTCAGGTACTCGTGGCCCCGCCGCTGGGCAACAAGGTAGGCCCGGCTCAGCACTTCCTGGGCGTTTCTGCTCAGTGAAATCATGATGTTTATTCCCGTTCCGGCTCGACCGCGCACAATAGGGGATAACCCGCCTTACGGGCGAGCGTCATTGCCTTGTCACACCGGCTTTCCGCGAGTTCCCGGGGATACACCCCAACCACCGCCTGCCCGGCCCGGTGAATGGTCCACATTAATGATTCGGCCGTAGGGTAGTCCTTGTGAAACACCGTGACCAGCACGTGGATAACGAATTCCATGGTAGTGTAGTTGTCATTGTACATGACCACTCGGTAGCGAGGCGGGCGTTTATATTCATCTCGTGTCGCGTCTTCTGTACGGCTAATAACAGAAACGCCAACTTCCGTCATGTGGTATTCCCCGTTCGCGCGCCACCCTGAATCTAACGTGCTGATCCCGCGCCTCACCAGGCCGGAAGGCCTTAACAATATTATATCACACGATCGTGATTGCTATCTGTCACAGAGTCATGATTTATTAAAGAAGTCTCTTTACAAAAACAATGGATTTTCGATAAATTTTCGCCTAAGTCTAATATTACCATTGATTTGGCTTTCCAGAACGTGGTACACTTCCCCCGTATTGACTGAGTCGCCTTCCCGCGTCGCCGACGCTTAACCTACCAGGAACGTCATTATGTTTATCGGCAGTCAGTCAACCAGCACCATCATGGACATATTCCGGATCGGGATGGTGGAGGTCATCCGGGCCTGTGGTCTTCCCGCGGAGGTCCGGTTCAATACCGAAAACGCCTCCATCCTCGCGAAAGGCTCCGACATGACCAACCGCATCGACCAGATGCGGGTTTTTTTTGAGCCCAAACCAGGCATTACCCAGGAAGTCCTGGAACAAGCCCTTGCCGCCACGCGCATCAATGGGCGCGTAAAGCTCGACCAGGAACAGAACGTTGCCAAGATCACGTTGCCGCCTTTCGAATGGCGGCACCTGTCCATGCTGAACGCCATCGACACGCTGGTCGAGCACTTTTGCGTGCGGTCGTTGCGTTCCCAGACCTGGGAACTGGATGTCGTCTCCTACGTCGACTCCCATTTCAATATCAATGTCCTGATCGAGGAAATGAAACGACAGAAAGCCTCGGACCTGCACCTTCGAGCGGGCAACCGGCCGTATCTCCGGATCGACAATGACCTGATCCCCATGGCGGACCAGCCGATACTCACCGCCGAAGACATGCGCAAACTGGTGCTTCAACTGGGTGGACCCCAGGAAATGCGCATGCTGGAAACCGAACGGGAAACCAGTTTCCAGTACCACGCGGCGGGCATCGGCTACCTGCGTTGCTCGGGATACATGAAGCAGGGAGCCATGGCCCTGGCCATCCGCCTGATTCCAGAATCGCCCCTCCCGTTCAAAGCCCTCAATATTCCCGACGTGGTCGCGTCGGTATGCAACAAGCACCGGGGGCTGTTCCTAGTGTGCGGCATCACGGGATCCGGAAAATCAACTACCCTCGCCGCCATGATCGATTTCATCAACGAAACCCGGCACTGCCATATCATCACCATCGAAGACCCGATCGAATACGTGTACACCGACAAGAAGAGCATCATTTCCCAGCGACAGGTAGGACGGGATACCCACTCCTTCGCGAACGCCCTGCGTGGGGCCTTGCGTGAAGACCCGGACGTGATCCTCGTGGGGGAAATGCGCGACACGGAAACCATCCGGGCGGGCCTGAGCGCGGCCGAAACCGGTCACCTCGTTTTCTCCACCCTCCACACGACCACCGCGGTAGACACCATCAACCGCATGATCAGTTACTTCCCCCAGGCCGAACGCGACCTCATCCGCCAAGAGATCGCCTATACCCTGCAGGGCGTCGTCTGCCAGCGTCTACTCAAGCGCATTGGCGGAGGTCGTATCCCGGCCGTGGAAATCCTGCTGGGTGGTAAGCCCATTGTCCGTGATGCCATCCTCGAAGGAGACCTGGACAAACTTTACGGCATCATCGAAGTGGACAGCGACATGCGCAGTTTCGACCAGTACGCCGTGGAACTGTACCAGAAGGGCCTCGTTACCAAGGAAGAAGCCATCTCCGCCTGCAGTAACGAGGAAGGTTTCCAGCGGATCATCTCCGGTATCAAGTCCTCGGAAGGCCGAAAGATCCTGAAGTAATTAGACAGACGTTTCCGGTCCAGTTCTCACGAAAAAAATCAGACGGACGAAGCGTCCGCCTGGTTTTTTTCGTGTCGATTTGCCTTGGAAAACAGTCTTAGACCAGCCCCGTCCCTGTGGCCGTACCGGTGGTCGTTCCGCCAGTGGTGGTACCCGTACCCGTTCCGGTATCTACCGTGTCCGTGGTCGTGCCACTCGGACCGGTTGCCTTCCAAGGAGACTGGCGGGGCACCAGCAACAACCGGTCAATAATCGCCGAAATGGCTTCCATCTTTATCTGGAAGTTGCTGATCTGTGCCGGGTTAACCATCCGGCTTATCGTCTTCACGTGCCGTTTCATGACCGGATCTCCCGCTCGTTGTCAAGAGGTCTTGATGAAAATATATTCAATGATCTGATCCGTCAACTTTACCAGAAAGTCCATCAGTACCTGGAAGTTGGAAATCTGTCCCCGGGAGGGACTCTTGGACACGCCACGCATATGCTTCATGTTCAGGTCTCCCGCTCACGCGCCGAAAAAACAACACTCACACGCGCTTCGTCATCAGCATATCACACCACATGATTTTTGTCAAGTATTTTCTCAATAACTTTCGGCGGTCAGCTTTACCTTTCCCCGGAATACCCGGTAGATCACTATCGTGTAGGTCAACACCAGCGGCATACCGATCAGGGCGATAAGTAACATGATACCCAGGGTTTTCGGGCTCGCCGCCGCGTTGTAAATGTTCAGGTTCCACGCCGGGTCCAGCGAGGAATGCACCATGTTGGGTGCCATGCCGAGGGCGAATAGCGCCACGAAGAAAGTTATCGACAGGGAACTCGCGATGAACGCCAGGCCCGGCCGTTTGCGGGTCAACGCGTAGGGAATGAACGCGATCGCGGCCACGTTCAACACTGGTATCAGCCACGTGATGGGGTAGGTCCTGATGTTGGCCGTGGCGTTAGGGATATACAGGTTCGCGTACCCCGTCACCAGCAGGAACAGGACCACGAACAAAACGTAACTGATCCATATGGCCTTGCCGATCCGTCGCCGCAAGTCCCCTTCCGTTTTGAAAATCAGGTAGATCCCCCCATGCATGGCAAATAGGGCCACCACCATGAGGCCCGTCAGCAGCGCGAAGGGATTCAGGAAATCGAAAAAGGTTCCCACGTAATGCCCGGACGCATCGATCTTGATGCCCCGCATCGCATTCCCCACCGCCACGCCAAACAACAGGGACAACACGAAGCTGGAGAGGAAAAAAGCCGCGTCCCAGAACCATCGCCACGCGGCATACGTCTGCTTACTGCGGAACTCCATGGATACCGCGCGGAAAATCAGGCCGCACAATAGCATCATGAACGCCGAGTAAAAGGCGGAAAAAACCGTGGCATAGGTATTGGGAAAGGCGGCGAACATCGCCCCGCCAAAGGTCACCAGCCAGACCTCGTTTCCATCCCACACGGGGCCGATGGCGTTGATCAGGATCCTCTTGTCCCGATCGCCCCGGGTCACGAATGGATGCAGGATCCCCACGCCCAGGTCAAAGCCATCCAGCACCGCGTAGCCCACAAGCAACACGCCCAGCAGTAGAAACCAGATTTCATTCAATGGCAGCCACTCGAACATAAAGTTATGTCCTCCATCGGCGCTCACGGCCTCGCCGTTATTTCCCTTCCCGGTTTCCATTCGGCCCGTCCGCGTCGGTATGGGCCATGGAAAGCGATGCCCCCGACGGATCCACCAGGGACTCCGCCGTCGCCATGAAGCCTTTCGGGCCCTCGGGCAGCGGGGGATGATAATCGGGGCCTTTCTGAATCTTGTCGTTTAGCGTGTAGATCCAAACGGCGAACAGTAGCAGGTACACCACGCCGAACATGATCAGAGAGCCCAGTACCTGCTGGGCGTCCAGGGATGGTGACCACGCGTCTGCCGTTTTCAGCAGGTGCCAAACGATCCACGGCTGACGTCCCACTTCCGCGGCAATCCAGCCGGTCTCATTGGAGAGGTAAGGCACGATTACGGCGGGCACGAAAATCCACAGTAACCAGCGCTGATCAAACAGTTTTCCCCGCCACCACAGCAACATCGCCAGCGAGGTCAGCCCGATCATGAACATCCCCCCCATCACCATCAGGTGGTAATTCTGGAAGGTCATGTTCACGGGTGGCCACTCTTCCTCGGGAAACTGATCCAGCCCGGGTACAGGCTGGGTGAAATTGAAATACATGAGGAAACTGAAGAGATATGGGATAGCGAGACCATATTTTACCTTTTTCTCCTGTTCATCCGGCCAACCGAAAAGGTACATGGGCGATCCTCCCTCCCCAGTTTCGAAATGGCCTTCCATGGCGGCCAGTTTCACCGGCTGGGTGTGCCCCACCTTCTCGGCCTGAAAATGCCCGGAGATCAAGATGGCCCAGCAGGCGAGAAACCCCACCACAAGGGCGATGGAAAAGGACTTTTTCGCGAATTCCTGGTGACGATGGTGCAGAAGGTACCAGGCCGACACGCTCATCACGAAGAACGATCCCAGAATCAGCGCGCCGAACAGCACGTGGTTCAGGCGGTGCATGGAGGAGGGATTAAACACCAGTTCCCAGAAACTGGTAATCTCCGCGCGGGCGTAGGCACCCTCGCCAACGATGCGGTAACCCGCCGGGGTCTGCATCCACGAGTTGGCCACGACGATCCATATGGCGGAAAAAGTCGACCCCAGGGCGACCATCAGGGTACTGAACAGGTGCATCTTTGGCGATACGCGATCCCAGCCGAACACCAGCACGGCTAGAAAGCCCGATTCGAGGAAGAACGCGAAAATGCCTTCCGCCGCGAGGGCCGATCCGAACACGTCTCCCACGTACCGGGAATACACCGACCAGTTGGTGCCGAACTCGAATTCCAGCACGATACCCGTTGCCACGCCCATGGCAAAGGTGACCGCGAACAACTTGGTCCAGAACCGGGCCATTTTCTCGTACATCTTGTCGCCGGTTTTGTGATACGCGGCTTCCATGATAAAAATAAGCCAGCCCAGCCCTATGGTTAAGGGGGGAAACAGGTAGTGGAATCCCGCCGTAAAACCGAATTGAATCCTCGAGAGCATACCCGCGTCAAGGTTCATGGCATTTTCCTCGCGTTGTCACTGATGAAACGGTATCTTAACGGAAATTATTCTCGATTTCAACTTTTTCCCCTGCCAGTTTCACCCGGCGCAACTGCCCGCACGCCGCGTCGATGTCCCGGCCCTGTTCCTTGCGCAGCGTGACCGCCAGGCCCCAGCGACGCAGGCTTTCCGCGAAAAACGCCGCCCGGCGGGACGGCGTGGGACGAAACGGCAACCCGGGCACGGGATTCCACGAAATCAGGTTCACGAATACCTTCAATCCCCGCGCGAATTCGGCCAGTTCCGCGGCATGTTCCGGACGGTCATTCACGCCGTCCAGCAGGGTCCACTCGAAGGTAAACTGCCGGCCCGTCTGTTGCTGGTAATACTCTAAGGCCTGCCGTAAGTCCGCGAGCGGAAACCGCCGGTTCAGGGGCACCAGTTCGGATCGCAACGCGTCGTTCGCGGCGTGCAGGGACACGCTCAGGCGAACCTGCCATCCCTCGTCCGCGAACCGTCGAATCCCCCGTATGTCTCCCGCCGTGGAAACGGTAATCCGCCGCGCTCCAATGTTCAGTCCATCCTGGCGCATCAACAGGACAATCGCTTTGCGTACCGCGTCGTAATTGTAGAACGGTTCCCCCATCCCCATGAACACGATATTCGGATGAATTTCAGGATTAACCTCGCCAACCCGCAGTAACCAGAGGGCCTGCGCGATAATTTCTCCAGGCTCCAGGTTTCGACGGTACCCCGCGGCCCCGGTCGCGCAGAACGCGCAGCGCAACGGGCAGCCCACCTGGGTCGAAAGGCACAGGGTTACCCGGTCCCCCTCCCGGATCAGCACCGATTCCACCGTGTCGCCCGTGCCGACGCGCAGCAACGCCTTCATCGTCCCGGACTTTTCGGATCGTGATGCCTCCACGCATTCCGCGTCAAACACCTGGAAGCGCGCCGCGAGGGATTCCCGGAGCGCCTGGGGCAAATCCGTCATGTCCGCAAAGTCCGTTGCCCGCCGACGGTGAATCCAGGCGAAAACCTGGCGCCCCCGGAAGGGTTCCACTTCCAGTCGCGCGCTGATTTCCTCCGGCAGCAGGCCGCACAGCGCGGGCCGTTCTCCGTTCTCCCGTATTTCCATTCGATCACTCGCCACCCGTATCATCCTCCTCAATCCAGGCCCCTGGCGCGGCGGCCTCGTTTTCAGCGGGCGCCGTCGACAGGTCAGACGTCCGTTCCACGTACGCGTAGCCCGCCTGGACGGCCTCATCCGCCATGGTTTTGACGCGGTCGAAAGGCTCACCGGACAGGTCCGGGTTCAGCGTGATCTTCCGCAGGGACATCTTCATCCACGCCGATTCCGCGGGAAAGCGGGACTCCACCTCCCGGGGAAACCGGATGCCTTCCAGAACGTGGTAATCTTTTTTCAGCGTTTCGGCCAGCAGGTTACCCCGGCCGTCATACAGACGATTCTCCAGCACCACCCACGGCAACCCCTGGACTTTCACCACTCGTCGCCGCTTCAGTTCCGGATAATGGATCTCCAGTTCCGCGGTGCCAGACGCGGGATCGAAGGCCGTAAGCCGGGCCCGGCCGCGGGGCAGGTTTGTCCAGGACTCCGGCTGAAAGATTTCCCGGGCCATTTCACCGGTCGTCAGGCGGCTGAACTGTTCCCCGTGGGGCTTGTAACAGTACTGTTTTTCCGTTGGCAGCAACAGCAGAAACGCGTCTCCGGAACAGACCAGTTCCACTACCCGGGTACCGTACTTGCGTCCGACAACGTGAAGATCAAGGGGCGCCCGATAGACAATCACGCTTTCCCGGGAAACCTGGGTCGATTCCAGCTCCGGGGACTGCAGAATAATGGTGCCGGTTGCCCGAAAACCGTGTAAGGCCTGTTCATTTTCACTCAGTCCCGACAGAATTTCATCCACCGATGGCGCGCCCGGCGGCAGCTCCACGCGTTCCAGGCGTTCTCCCAGGCGCGCGCACCCCGCAAATCCGGACAAGACAAGGGCCATCATAGCGGTTAAAAGTAGTCTTTTCTTTCTTCGCGCGGAAAAATGGTCGATACTCACCGGTAACTCCTTGAACTGGCAATCTCTCCAGGCCCCTCCCTCGCGCCACGCTTGAAACGCGGACCCCATCAATGGTACACTAAGGTTCCCTTTCGGGCAGTCAGTATAACACAGGAGCGGAAAAACCGTTCTCCGCTGCCGAGTACGCAACAACCAGGGCGGGCTCAACCGCCGCGGGAGTCGCAACCATGTCGTGGAAATGTGAATACAGTGGAAAGAAACCGCAAGTCGGCCACAAGGTGGTTCGGCGTGGTAAAGCGAAAAAGGCGGGAGGTATCGGTCAGAACGTGACGGGTATCTCCAAGCGGCGGTGGTACCCTAACCTGCAGTCGGTCCGCGTGATCGATGAAAACGGAACGGTCCGGCGGGTCCGGGTGTGCGCCCGGTACCTCAAGGCGGGGAAATTCACGAAAGCCCCGCGCGGCCTGCACAAGATGTACCTGCAAGAACAGGCCAGAAAAGCAAAGGCGGCCCAGCCGCAGTCCTGATTACCGCATCCTGACAGCAAAAAAAAACCGCGGTTTCACGTTACCCGTGAAACCGCGGTTACGTTTTGTCAAGCGTTCCGATCGGCTCACTCGGATGGTGCCACCGGCTGAACTGTCCGCGCGTCCTCCGCGCGCGTCGAAGCTGCACTCCCTTCCACGCCAGCAGGTTCGGACACGCGCTCCGGGACGTCCTGGGCCTTCTCCCGGACTTTCCGCAAAGCCCGCGGCACCTCCGCCCCCGGATGATCCGTAACGGTTATCCCCGCTGCCCGGGCCGTATCGCGCACCTTGTTTACCACATCCGCCGGGGCGGCCGGATGATGGCGCAACACAAAGCGGATGGCCTCAGGATGTTCCAGCCCGGCCAGTTCGGCAGCCAGGGACTCCAGGGTAACTTCCCGCCCAGCGCAATAGATCCGCCCGCTGGATCCCACGGCCACGAGGAGCTCGTTCTGGGACTTCAAGTCCTCCGACAGGCTTTTCCAGAAATTCTTCTGGAGATTCCGCTGCATGCGCACCACGTTATCCTGGGCCTTGTATAGGTCCTCTACCTCCTCGGTGCCTTTTTCCTCCACGACCGTGGGCGTGATGAAAATCAGCAACGATGTATTCCTGGCGCTTCGGGACGGACTGGAGAACAGTTTTCCCAGCACCGGCAGATCACCCAGCAACGGTGTCTTGGTCCTGGTATCCTGGGCGCGATCCCGGCGCAGGCCACCCAGCACAATCGTTTCTCCAGAGGTCACGCGCACCTGGGTAGCCGCGCGACGCACGGTTTTTTCGGGAATCGTGGAGGTCTGATCGTTAACCTTGATATCCTTGTCAATAAAGGTACTGTCCTCCGCTTCGATATCCATGAGGATGGTGCCGTCATCGGTAATCCGGGGATACACGGAAAGGATAGTGCCGACATCAATGAAGTCCACCCTGTTGGTATTGTTCAGGCCGTAACCCGAGTAGTACGGGTAATAGGGTGTAGTATTGTTGTTGTTGTTGTCGTTAGTGTTGGTGCCCGGGCGGGTCGGATAGTATCCGCCACCGCCGTAATAGGTAGAAGCGGACACGTAAGGCACGCGGGTGGCGTTTTCAAAGACCGCCTCTTCCCCGTCCTGCACCGTCACGCGCGGTGAAGAAATAATGGTCACCTTGTCCTGCTTGTCCAGGTAGTCCAGCACGGCGGTGAGCCGGTTACCCGCGTAACGGTCGGTAATCGGCTTGCCATTCACGTCGGTCAGCACCGGGCGGGTAATCTTGCCGGACCCGTCCAGTTGCAACGCGCCGTACGCGGGGATGGCATAAGGCAACGAGCCGAACTGCAAGGCTTCTCCCGCTCCCGGGGGGGCTTTCGTGCTGGCCCCACCCGATCCGCTGTGGAACACGGACGGCTCGCCGTTGATGTTTCCGTAGTAGGACCAGTTGATGCTGAAGGAACGCTCCACTTCGTCCGTGCACTCGACGATATAGGCCTCGATGAACACCTGCTTGCGTTTCACGTCCCAGGTTTTGATCAGTTTGTCGATCTCGTCCAGCCGGGCGGGAATCGCGGAAACGGTGAGCTGGTGCACATCCTCGTTAATCGTGACACGCCCCATGCTTTCGGGCACCAGGGCCTCGATCTCATCGGCCAGGAAATCCATGTCGGCGTACTGGATCACCCAGGTACGGGTTTCCAGTTCCCGGTCAAGCATGGCGACCACTTCGGCGACCTTCTCCAGCCTTTGTGGAAGGTCGGAAACCATGAGCGTGTTGTAACGGGGATCCGTCTGGATCACTCCCCGTTCACTGATAACCGACTCGAGGCTGTCGGTAATGTCTTCCACGTTCACGTGGCGCAGTTCGAAGGTTCGCGTCTCGAGCGGACGATCCAGTCGTTCCACCACCATGGCCATCTGCTCGAGTACGGCAGGCGTATCCCACACAATGATCTGCCCGGTTCGCGCGTCGCTGAGCAGGTTACCGCTCTGCGATGACATGGAGGACAGCACAGTTTCGATATCCGGAAGGTCCGCGTAGCGGATCGTGAATTCGCGCTGTTCCAGCGGAACATCCAGTTTTTCGAATACTTCGCGCATTATTTTCAGGTTATCTTCCGCGTCCCACACGTAGAGGGTCCCGGTACGCTGGTCACTGAGCAGGCGACCGTTCGAAGACAGCATGGAGGTCAGCATCTGCTCCGCCAGGGTGGGATCCACGTGACGGACCTTGAATTCCTCCGGTTTGCGCTTGCCGAAACTCCGCTTGAGATAGTCCTCTTCCGACATCACCCGGAGAAACCGGGTATCCTTGTCGAATTCATAGAAGATCTTGTAGAACTGCAGGACTTTGAGGGCGTCGCGGGGCCGGGTTTCATTCAGCCAGAACTTCAGTTCCATGTCCTGCAACTCGGGCGACACCATGATATTCCAGCCCGTGGCCATGCTGATGGTTGACAGGAACTCGCCCACGGGCATGGGCCCTTCCAAGGTAAGGGGTTCACCATCATCCGGGACGTCCGCGTAATTCACGTCCCGGTCCAGGAAAGGCTCGAACTTGCCTTCGCCCGTCATGACCACCCCGCCACCGGAGCCCTTGTTGAACGTGGCGGCTCCACCGCCGCCGCCACTCCCTTGCTCTCCACCGCCGGACGCCTTACCGCCGCCCACGGTCGTCGGCTTACCTGCGCCCGATTTCTGCTCACCTTTCGGATTTTTGGCCGCTCCGGGGGATTCCGCCGCGGTTTTTGCCGCTTCCGCCCCACCGGCGGGTTGCCCCTGGGCGTTCTGTTTCTGATTGTCCGTTTTCTGCCTGTCCGCTTCCTGTTTACGCCGCTCGTCCCGTTCCCGCAACCGCTCGAGCACCGGATTCCGCGGCCCGGGTGCCTGCGTGTCCTGTCCCGTGGTCGAACTGTTACCGCTTCCCAGGCTTGAACCGCCCAGGGGGCTGTTCAACTGTCCGGCCCCACCCATATTACCGCCCAGCCCGCGGTTGGAAAGCCGGCCACCGGTCCCCGTCTGGGGATACGGCTGGGGGGACATGGGTGTTTGGCTCTGGGCGGAAACCGTCCAGCAGACCAGTCCCGCCAGAAACACGCCCAGCATGGCCACCCCGATGATTCTGCTTCGAAATATCATAGGTTTCCGCATCACGTTTTCCCGCGGTCACCGGCACGCGGCACCGCCTGTTCAAACTCTATATTTTACGGAATCCCCGGCGCAAGCCCGCATAGCCCCCGCTTCATTCCCGGGGCAGTTCCACAGTCAATTTCTGATTTCCTTCCTTCCATTCGTAGGAAAACACGGCTTTCTGCTTGTCGAAGCTTTCCAAGGTAACCCCGTTGACCGTTTCGCCCACGGAGAACATCCGGCCACGGGGATTATCCGGCGTGATCAACTTGATCTTGCTGTTGCCGATCTGGGCGCGGGTAGCCTTCACGCCCTCCAGCATTTTGCGGACATCGGGCCGCTGCGGGGGTGGTGGGGGCGGGGGCGGCGGGGGCGGGGGCGGCGGAACCAGCCCGCCCCATACGGCGGGACGGCCGGTAATATCCTGTCTCCAGGCATCAAAGTTCCACGTCACCTCGGCCTCTTCTTCTGATTCCGGCGACACTTCGTTGAGCAACCGCTCCAGCCGGGCCCGGTCCGCGGACACCGGATCATTAAACAGCACCAGCACCAGGACCGCCCCGCTGAGGACTACCGCGCCAACGCCGGCTATGTTGATCAACCGGTTCATGATCACTCCGTAACATCCCGGATCAGCAACGCGTACAGCGACACGGCTGCTCCGGCGTTTTCGAGGGTAAACCGGGGACACGCCACCCGTTCACCGTTGCCCGAGGGCATGAAACGCACCGTGTAGCGGTGCGTGCCGTCGGGGCGCATCGGTTCCGGCGTGGGATACGTCCTGCCGTCCGCGTCGCCCACGCCCAGCGTGACATTGCCCGAAGCGGCCGCTTCCACAATCATCTCGAGGGCCGTTTTCGCCGGCAACCGCCGGGGCAACTCGGCCACCGCGCCGTCTCCGGTGGCCCGGACGCGCAGGTACGGTCGGCCGTTGGGGTCCTCCTCGCGGGTGGCCGCGCACTGCTTCACGGTCCATTCCTCGGGGTTCAGCGGAATCCTCCCCCTGGGAGACGCCTTGGCCGCCGCGCTACCCACGCCGTCGCCTGCCTTAAGGAAATCCGCCAGTTCGGGCGGTGGCGTGTAGCCATCTGCCACGGTCCGGGTAATATCGATCACCGCGCTGACCACGGGGTTGTCAGGATTACGGCTGATTTCCAGTCGGTCGATCCGCAGGGACTGGGGGCTGCTCTGCAACCGCTCCAGAAAACTGACCAGGTCGTTGATATTGGTCTGGGGGATACGCAGGTTCAGCAGGTACTGGCGGTAGCCTTTCCCCCCCTCGGTCATCTCGCCCTTACCGAGTGATGGAATTTCCACCAGGTTGCCCATTTCGTTGGGCACGTTCAGGGGCTTGCCGGTTTCGTCCAGATCCTGGGGGACTTTCCGGGCAAGGCGATAAATCTCCTGGCGCAACCGGTCGTGGATCTCGGCCTCGCTCCACTGGCTGGAATGTTGCGCGGCGATTTTCGCGTAGGCGGACTCCACCGCCGCGCGGCGCGCGATCTGCTGCCGGTAATTCAGCAGGGTATCGGCCAGAGCATTCGCCCGCGCGTCCAGTTCGCTCAGGCGGTTCATGGCGGTTCGCCACACCGTGGTCACCAGGAACAGTGCCACAGCCACCGCCGTCAGCAGGGCCAGACGACGTTCCCGCGGAGCCAGGGTTTTCCAGGTGTTCAACGCCCACCGCGACATATTACTGGGAACGGTTCGCATCCCTGCCCTCTTCCTCCGGTGGCGTCCTGGGAATATCAATCTGATACGTGAAAATCTCCTGATTCTGTTCCATGGCTTTCTGTTCGTAGAGACTTCGGGCCGCCGCGAAAAAGGCCAGGGCGGGCGCCTGCTCCCCCTTGGCCCGCAGGTTCTGGGCGTACTCCGCCACGTCATCCACGGTTTTCGCTCGTCCCCACACGGTAATGCCGTCATTCCGGCTCAGGGAAACCCGGGTGATATTCACCCGGTCCTGGGGCACGGCACTCACCACGGCCGCCAGTTGTTCCAGAATGGATCCTGACCGGTCCACCTGGCGCCGCAGAATATTCAGTTGTTCCCGCATCTCGGCTATGCCCTTCGCCCGGGGTTCGAGTGCCTGCACCTGTTGCTCGAGTTCCGCGATATAGGCCACCCGCCGGGACACCTCCACCCGGTACGCGACGAACAACAACACCACGGCCGCGGCCAGCATCACCCCCACGCGGGTGAACAGGTCCGACAGCCGGCGTCCCCGAGCGGCGACCCGCAGGCGTTCGGGGGTAAGGTCCACTTCGGTTGCCGCGTCGTCCTCGACCAGCGCGCCCACCGCGCACCATGCCGGGGCGGAAGCGCCCGGTGCCCCGGACACGGCGATGCCGGGTACCGCTCCGCCCGCCGCGAACGGCGCGCAGTCCAGGTTCAGCCTGGTCGCGAGCGCGCGGCACAACGCCCCGGTATCGCAGCCATCCGCGCCCACCAGCACCCGCCGCACGCCCGTATCGTCGTCCGCCGATTCCCTCCGGTACATGGACAGAGACGAGCGGACCTCCGCCGCCAGGTCATCGGCCGCGACATCCTGAATAATACCGCTCCCGCTGACCGGCTGCTCCGGGTCCCGGCATACCGCCGTCCAGTCCACCGCGTTCGACACGCCCCGGCTGTAGATCAGGGCACCTCCGCGGAACACCGCCACTTCCAGTCCCCCGGGAAGTAACAGTACCACGCCAACCGCGTCCCCCCCGTCAATGGGTTTCAGGCGCGTAAGGCACGTCGTGCTCAGGACCACCCGCTCCGGGTGAATCCCCAGGGACTCGCAAAGGGTTACCGCTCGTTCCACCACGTCCCGGTGCGCCAGGGCCGCGAACACCCGCGACTCGCCGTTCGGCAACCGATCCAGCACCACGTGATCGATGATGACTTCCTCAGCGGGATAGGGCACGTACTCTTCCGCGCTGAGGTGAAGCATCGCGTCGATTTCCGCGGCATGCTGGCTGGGCAGGGTAAGCACCCGGGTAGTGACTTCGTGCCTCGGCAGCACCAGGATCACGTTACCGTCCCGCTTCAGGTTTTCCCGGGCGTCCAGGTCGGCCAGGATCTGGCGGGTCGCCTCCGGTGATTCCTCGGACAGCAACCGCGTTTCTTGGGCCACGCATACCCGGATCCGGCCTCGCCGTTCGAAACGCGCCCAGGCGAGACCATTCGCCCCGATCACCAGGACGGACACGGTATTTTTTTTACGAGCCAATCGGTTTCTCCTGCCAGTCAACTATAACGGGTCCGTCCTCAGAAAGGGTTACAACCGCGCTACAAAAGGCCCGAACCCGACCGTTTCGACGGGTGGCCAGTCCACTAATCTTAAAACAGGTAGAATCGACCTTGCAAAAGCGCCGTATCGCCTCGAGGGACTTTCCCTGGATACCAGCCACCCGGGTCAGATCGTCTAGGTTCATGACGCCCCGGTCATCCTCCGTGTCCAGTTTCCGGTCATCACCCGCGCGGAAGCTCAGCCAGGCATCCACGTCCTGTTCCTGGATACCGGGAATACACATCAGGACCTCCCGGGGCGCGGTATTGATGTTGATCATGCCGTCACCCCATACCGTCAGCAATTTACTCAGTCCCGGTTTCCGGTCGTCACCAAACCAGTCCTCGTCTTCCACGCCCCGGAAACTCCGCAACTCCTCGAGCGCGCGGAACACGGTTACCCGGTTTTCCGGGTCCTCCTCGTCCTGCCCGCTTCGCCGGGCAAGAATCCGCCGCAAGACGGTCCGGTTCAGCGATGGAATATTCCGCAACAATTCTTCCGGCGCGGTATTGATATTGATCCGTCGCTCTTCATCGGCAATGACGTAGTAGACAGCGTCGCCTTCTCCAAACAATTCCTGGGATAGAAAGCCCTCCCCGGCGAAATCCGTCGGACGCGCCCAGTACTCGCCCAGGTGCGTGCCGCCACGTCGCTCCGGGGGCAGAAACCGGATCTTGAGTCCCCGGTTCATGACCTCAAGAATCCCCCGCTCCACCGCGCCCCGGGCGGCGGCCATCGCCACGGCATGATCCAAGGCGTAGGTTGCCGCGCGGCGATCCAGCATGGCGCGACGGGCAAAACCCAGGGCCAGCAGCGAGAGCAGCGCGGTCACCCACAGCACGCAAACCAGCACGAATCCGGCCCGCTGACCCATGCCATACCGCCCACCGCGCCAGGAGCAACCCGTCATCGCCGGTCTCCTTCCTCGCGGCCGAGCACTTTCTCGAGCATGGCCCGGGTTCGAGGTTGCCGGGGCGCCCGGATGGGCACCAGCGTGGTCAGTTCGAAAGGCCGTTCTTCCACTCGCCCCTTTTCCGCGGGCGGCTCGACCCTGAGGGTCACCTCGATGGCGTCCGGAAGCCCCCAGTACTGTTCGAGCCGCTCGAGGTACATCGGCGGCTCCGGGGGTGGCGGTTCCATCAGGCTTCGGACCTCCGGCATGGGAAACCACACGTAGCGCAACTTGAACTGGGTAACTCCCTCCAACAGCACATCCCGCCGACCCCGGTCGATCTTCACCCGCTTGGCGCGACGCCGGTCTTCCTCCGAAACGGGCATCATGGGAATTGCCGATTCCACGTATCCTTCTTCCCGGGTGACCCGGCCGCGGTTGCGGTTCCAGGTGTATTCCACCCGCATCAGCCGTCGCCCCTCGCCCTTGCTCACGTCCAGGGGTTCCGCCAGCACAAACAGGGTGACGCTGTCGTCATCCCCTTCGCAAAGGTACTCCGCCTGGACCAGGGTATTGGCGCACTCCCGCTGAAACTGTTCCAGAAAGAACCGGGTATCCCTGGGCGCGTCGAACCCGGATTCCGCGAGCCGCCACGTACCTGCCGCGCTGTGAAACAGCACGTATACGGCCGTCATGACGATGCTGAGCATGGTGGCCGCCACCAGCATTTCGGCCAGCGTGAACCCTGCCCGGGAACCAGTCCGCCGGAGCGTCATGGCATGCCCTGCCCGGGTTCAGGCGGTACCCAGACGTGCCGCGCGTTAACCAGGGTTTCGGCCCGGGCCTCGAAATCGGCCCCTCCCCGGGTCCACCTGACCACCGCCTCCACCTTGCCCAGGAATTTCTGGTAACTGGCCTTGAACACGGCCAGTTCCTCCTGGGAGAGATCCGTCGGCCATTCCGGTTCGGGTACTTCCACCCGGCTGACCTTCCACGCGTAGAAAAAACGGTCGAAGGGTGGAGGGAAAGCACCGGATCCTTCCTGCTCCTGCTGCAGGGGCGGCAGGGCGTGTTCCGACAGGGTCCGCTCAAGCAGGAACCGCGCGACCGTGAAATCCGTGGCCTGGGCCCGGACAAGGGCGGCCTGGCGCAACGCTTCGTAAATCACCATAGCACTCACGCTGAGCACGGCCATGGCCACCACCGTCTCTATAAATATATAGCCACGTGGACGTTCGGGCCGTCCCAGGCGCCGGTGACCGGCCATGTCAGGGTTCTCCGATGGTAATCCGGCCACCGGGACCGGTAACCCGGATCACGAATTCACCCCCGCGGATACGGGTATCCCGGATGACAATCTCCGCGGGATCGCTGACACCGTGGGGATAACACGCGACGAAGTAGCGGTTGCGGTCACGGGGCTGACGGGCCTTGATCCGTTGAAATTCCAGCCCATCGGGCAAGGTCCGTTTTTCACCTTCCGTACCGGCCGGCGATTCGAATACTTTCTCGTTATCCTCGTTCACCCCCGTCTGCCGTTCTACCCACCAGGTCCGTTCTTCCCGGTCCAGGTAGAGGCGGTACTCCCGGGATTCCTGGACGGCCCGGTCCTGGATATAGCGCAAGGCCGTCACCAGGTCAGCCCGGGCGTTCCGTATGCGGGCCCCGGTCATGCTGGAGGCATACATCGGCACGATCGAGGCCGTCAGGATCGACAGCAACGCCACCACCACGATCAGTTCGAGGAGGGTAAAGGCCGCCCGGGCCTGCCGATCCTCCCCATGAGGCCCGCGGACCAGCCCTGTTTCGAGGTTACGGCATCGGCGAGGTGGAAGTGACATCATCCTCGTTACCCGGCACGCCGTCCGGTCCGGCGGAGTATACCTTGTAATCCGCCTTCATGGGGTCGGTGGGCGGCTCATACAGGTACGGATTGCCCCAGGGATCATTCCGCAGTTCCCGCACATAATTGCGCTTGCCCCCCGTCAGGTCGTTCAGGGATTTAGGATACTGGTCTCCATTGTCCAGGGCATACAGGTCGATCGCGTTGCTGAGGCTGGCAATGTCCCCCTTGGCCGCCCGGATCTGGGTATCCCGCACCCGTCCGCCGTAATTGACTACTACCATCCCCGCGAGAATCCCGATAATGACCGTCACCAGAATCAGTTCAATCAGGGTAAAGCCACTGTTGGATCGCATAAACACAGTCTCCCGGCCGGTTCATTTCATTATAACGCAGGCTCCTGCTTCCAGGAAGACACCACGCGGGTCCCTGAACCGGAAGGGAAAACCGCTCCACGCCTGAATGTCAACCCGCTTCCCCGGGGGGAGGCTGATCCTCGGAAGGAACGCCTTCACGACCGCGGGCCCGGATTTCCCGGAAAAAAGCGGACAATATGCCTCCGCATTCGGCCTCCAGAACCCCACCCCGCAGGTCGGGCCGGTGGTTGAACCGGCTGTCGGCCAGCAGGTTCATGAGGGTTCCGCAGCATCCCGCCTTGGGGTCGAACGCCCCGAACACCACCCGGGGAATCCGGGCCAGAATGATCGCTCCCGCGCACATGGGACAGGGTTCCAGGGTTACGTAGAGCGTGGTCTCCTCCAGTCGCCACGACCCCAGGTGATTCGCCGCCGCCGTAATCGCCAGGATCTCCGCGTGGGCCGTGGGATCCTGGAGGGCTTCCCGTCGGTTGCAGCCCCGCGCGATCACCTGGTTTTTCCGGGTGATCACGCAACCCACGGGTACTTCGCCGATTTCCAGGGCCCGTTCAGCCTCCCGGAGGGCCACCCGCATGAAATAAACGTCCCGTTCTTCCACGTCAAGGTTCAACATGCCCAGTATTCCCTGTTCAACCCGCGCCGTCCGCGTACAGTCGGGCCGCGCGCTCGAGTTCCCCGCGCATTTCTTCGCGCAGGTCAACAGGTTCCAGCAATTCCGCCTGGCTGCCGAAACCATAAACGAACGCCCGCACCTCTGGACGACTGGCAGCGGTAAAACTCAACTCCAGGGAGCCGTCTTCGAGCAGGCGTTTCTCCTCGTCCTCGCTCCAGCGCCTTTCGTAGGCATAGGTGGCCGCTTCGGGCGAAAACCGGATCCGCGCGCGGAAAGGCTCATCAAATCGGAAGCCAAACTGGCTCAGGGGAACCGTTTCGGTCCGTTTTTCCAGTTCCGTAGAAAACCGGACATCCAACCGGGTAAGATTCCTGATCCGATGCACGGCGAGGGTCATAGGGGGGCGGTCTTCAGGCGTGCCGTCCCGGTTCACGTGCTGGCCCAGCAGGTAAAAGGCATCCTTTGAAGCAATGATCTTGAGCGGGGCGATGTAAAACACCCGCTCGGGGGCATTCAACCTGGCCTGGTACACCACCCGGCATACCGTGTGGCGGTCCATGGCCTGCTGGAGATCATCAAAAACGTGCCGGAAGGGGGTGTAATCAATATATCCCTTTTTGAAAATGGCCAGGCTGAAAGAATGTTTGCCCTCATCCGGGGCCGACACGGCTTCAAGCCCCGCGGTAAGGCGGGTTTCGATGTTCTGCCTCACCGGTTCGGGAATCATGTGTCGCACGATATACTGGCAAAGTACAAGGTAACGTATCGCGTCCGCGTCCAGGGAGATGACCGAGAGGGATGTCCGGGAACGTAACTGGTAGCAGCGATCCCGGCCTTCCTTCCATTTCCTGATCACCACTCCCCGGACCTTGTCCAGTTCTTCTACCAGCCGCAAGACGGTCTGGCGGGAACACCCGCAACGTTCCGCGAGTTGCGTCAGGGTATATTTCTGGCCATCGCACAACAGCAGGTACAACTGCAACAGGCGTATTGCCGATCGATGTCCTTCCATGGTCACGCTCCCGCGGCTATTGCAAGGTCAGGAACCAGCCCAGCAGTCCGTCCCCCAGCATTTCATCCTCGACGTCCAGGTACAGTTGACTCCGCAATCGGTAAACCCGTCCCACGAGGCGTCCCCCCTGGTAGATGCCGCCTCCAGCCACCACCAGCACGGGCCCCGGGGTATCCAGGGGCTGGATCCGGGCCGTGGTGCCATAGATTCCCGGACGCCGACGGATAAGCGCCACCGGCCGGCCATCCCGGAATACCCGAACCTGCCGGGGCTCGGCCCGACCCTGCAGAAACAGGGCGAAACTCGGTGGCCCTTTTTCTTCAACCACTTCCAGCGCGGGGGCATCCCGGGCATCCCGGACCTGCCACCGGCCGTGATCCCGGGACACGTAATACAGGATTTCCCCCTCGTTCGTGGCGCAGCCGTACACGTCCTCGGCGCTACGGGCGGGACGGCACAGCAGCCGTCGGCCCTCAAAGGGATCGCCCAGTTCCATGCCATCCCAGGCGGATTCTTCCCGCCGGGCCGTCCGTAAGGCCCGCCGGAACCGCACTTCCACGCATACCGCCCGTCCGACGAAAATCACCACGCCAAGGGCGACCGCTCCCCCAAGCGCACCCACACCCGCCAGCGGCCACGGAGACTCCCCTCTCCACAAGCCATACGCGCAAAACAGCAGGGCCTCCAGGAACACCACGCCATAGGCGGCCAGCAGGGCCACCGTCAGGGGGCCCGCCACCCGGGGGGCCACGTAATACAAGGCCAGCCGTTCCGCCTGGGTCAGGCGGTCCTGTTCGGTTACCTTCGGCATGTCCTCATTGTCCACCTTCCCCCTTGAATCGTGTCAAGTCTACCGGCGCGTCCTGATATCATGAACCCGCGGACGCAACGGCGCGCCGTACCAGCAGGCATCGGACCACGCGGGAGGCGCGAACACGCGGGAGGAAATCCGTCATGACCGAAAATGAAATCAGCCGGAGAGTCGTGTTGCAAGGCGCGGCCCTGGCGACCGCGGGAAACTTGCTGCCCACGGAAAGCCACGCCGAACGCGGGGAAAAGTTGAAACTTCTCGTGGCCGGAGCCCATCCAGACGACCCGGAAAGCGCGTGCGGCGGCACCATGGCCCTGTACGCCGACGCCGGGCACGAAGTGGTTTCCCTATACCTTACTCGCGGCGAAGCGGGCATCCGCGGCAAAAGCCACGAGGAAGCGGCCCGTATCCGCACGGCCGAAGCCGAACAGGCCTGTCGCGTCCTCAACGCGCGGCCCGTGTTCCTTTCCCAGGTCGACGGAAGCACCGAGCTGAATAGGACACGCTACGAAGAGGCCCTGGAAGTGATCCGGACAGAAGCGCCGGACATCCTCATCACCCACTGGCCGATCGACGGCCACCGGGATCACCGCGTGATCTCCATGCTCATGTATGACTGCTGGCTCAAACTGGATCGCCGGTTCGCGCTATATTACTTTGAAGTGGAGACCGGTCGCCAGACCCAGCATTTTCATCCCACCCACTACGTGGACATCACGAGCGTTGAGGACCGCAAACGAAAAGCCTGTTACGCCCATCGCAGCCAGAACCCCGAGAAAGATTTCTACGTGCTGCACGACCAGATGCATCGTCTTCGCGGGATGGAGGCGGGCGTCAGGTTCGCCGAGGCTTTCGCGCGGCACGTTCAGTCAGCGCGGGAACTTCGCTGAATTTTCGATGGGCTGGGTCCTCCATGGCCCGCAATTGCGCCGTTTCCACGCCGGGGCGTAGCATGGGATTACCTGTGAAAGCAAATCTGGTCATGTTCAACCCAAGTGCCCTGGACAACCTGGACGTGGAAAGAGCCGAGCGGGAACGCCTTTCGGTAATGTGGGCCCTGGAAACGGCGGCCTGGGCCGAGGGATTCCGCCGGGTTGCCGGCGTGGACGAGGCGGGACGTGGTCCCCTGGCGGGTCCCATCGTCGCGGCGGCAGTGTGTCTGTCTTGTCCTGTTCCCGGCCTCAATGATTCCAAACAACTTTCCGCGGAACGGCGGGAAGAACTGTTCACGCGGCTCATGGATGGCCCTCACGACGTGGGTATTGGCACGGTAGCGCCATCCGACATAGACCGGATGGGCATCCAACAGGCTAATTACCTCGCCATGCGCATGGCGGTCGAAGCCCTCGCGCGGCCCCCGGACCTGCTGCTCGTGGATGGATACGCCCTGCCGGGGATGGCCATGGCCGTCCGCAGGGTCATTCGAGGAGATCGGCTGTCCCTGTCCATCGCGGCCGCCAGTATTGTTGCCAAGGTCACCCGTGACCGCCACATGCGCGCGCTGGATGCTCGGTATCCCCAGTATGGATTTGCCCGACACAAGGGATACGGAGTTCCGGAACACCTCGATGCCATCGCGCGGTTCGGGCCCTGCCCGGAACACCGCCGTAGCTTCGCTCCCCTTCGTGGAAATGGTCCCCTTCAGCAGAACCTGTTCACGCGCCCCTGAAACCCACGGATGCTATAAAATGAATCCACCTATGAACATAAAGGTTAAGGTCATGTCCTTATCGATGCTGACAGCGATTACTCTTTACGGGTGCGCCTGCCTGGGTGGATTGAACCTGGAATTCCCCTGGCAGTTACAGCCGGTTGCCGGGCCCACCGATACGTCCCGAGCCTACGCCCACTTTCTGGCGGGAGTGGTATACGAACGCCGGGGCATGATCGACCGGGCAGTCGCCCAGTACGAGCGAACCCTGGAACGAGATGCCGATGCCGTCACCCCGTCCGTCAAACTGGTCCGGGCCCTGCGTCGCCAGGGTAACTCGGAAAAATCCCTGAAAATCGCCCGGGACATCGTTCATCGCCATCCAGACAATCCCGACCTGTGGATCCTGCTGGGGGAAGGACTGTACCAGTCCGGACGGCACGAGGAAGCCCTGGAAGCGTTCCGAAAGGCCGTGGAAATCAACCCGGCCGAACTGACCTCCTACGCGCCGCTGCTTGAAGCGCAAGAATCCATGAACGATTACGTGGCGGCGGCCGAGGTCTACGAAAAACTGGCCTCGCGGTACCCCGATCAACCCGCCTTTCAGTTCCAGTACGCCCTGAGCCTGTTCCGGATCGGTGACTACGAGGCGGCCGCCACGGCCTTCGAAAAGGTGCTCGAACTGCAACCGGCTTTTCAGCGGGCCCGTTACCTGCTGGCCACTTGCCTGATGGAAAGCGGACGGATTGCTGACAGTCTCCCCCATTTCGCGCGGTACCTGGAAAGCCAGGCCCTGGACGTCCAGGCCCTTGGCGTGGCAGCGGCGGCATTCTTCCGGAATGGCTCAATGGCGGAGGCATTCAACCTCCTCCAGATTCGTCTGGCCCTCCAGGATCCCGAACCGGAGGATTTCTTCAAGGCTGCCCTGGTAGCGCTCGTGGCCGACATGCCCGAGGAAGCCGTGAAAATAACGGACGCCGTCAGCGTTCCCGTTCTGGGTGGACTCATCCGGGCCGTCGCGGCGCGCAACTCAGGGCAGCAGCCCGGCGATGATCTCGCCGAGCTCGAAGCCCAGGCAGACAACCTTAACGACGAGTGCGAGTCCTACCTGCTGCCCGCCTTGACCCTGTTTGGTCCCCGCGAAATGGGTGACTGCCTGCTCAACGCCCTGGAAACGCTTCGAAAGGAAACCGCGGACCGGGGAACGCCTTCCCGGGTCATCGCGTTCACCCGGGCCCGGATCTACATGATCCAGGAGGCCTATCCCCTGGCCGTCGAGGCTTTCGAGGAAGCCCTGAAAGCCCCGGGCGGAAACGACGACCCCTGGGTCCACTCCAATATCGCCTACTGTTTCCAGGAACTCGAACAATGGGATCCCGCCGAACGCCATCACCGCCGGGCCCTGGAACTGATGCCCGACAACCCGGACATGATGAACAACCTCGGCTACTTCCTGGCGGAACACGAAAAAAGCCTGAACGAGGCTGAAAGCCTTCTCAAACGGGCCCTGGAAATAGATCCCGATAACCCCTTCTACCTGGATAGTCTCGGATGGGTGTATTACCGTAAGGGCCGTTTCCAGGAAGCCCTGGACCATGTGCGGCGCGCGGTATACGGCATGAACCACGACGACGCCGAACTGCGCGAACACCTAGGCGATATTTATGCCGCCATGGGTGATGTGTCCCGGGCCGCCGAAGAATGGCAACGGGCTGTCCGACTGGACAAAAAACGCGATTCCGCTCGCCGGAAACTCGAACAGTCGCAGCCTCCCGCGAACGGGACCTGAACGCGCGCGACGCGCTACGCGGTTCCCCCTGGTTTCACGCTAACCTCGCCAGGATGACGGCGTCGCGATTAAACCGGGCTCAGCATATCAGTGGGCAGAGCGACACTCGCTGTTATTCGACAAACGTTGCCCGCTCGAACCTTCAATCCAGCACGCGGCACATTAACATGCCATCCCGCAGTGCCCTGTCATCGCCATGGTATTCCTTCATCTCTCCGTCTTTCGACGAACGAAGTGAGGAGAAATCTTTCCCTGCCCTCTTGCCCGCCAAAGTATACCCCTTCCCCCGACAAGCGCGATGCCCCAAAACTCCCCCGCGCAATCCCGGCCCGGGGATGTTGCGGTGGCGGGGTTGCGTCTGCTAAAATAAACTCCCCGTTACATGCGGTCGCGGACACCCGCGGCGTGTCGTGAAGTATCAGAACACTCGATCGCGCTGGAACGCCTGTCCAAGGTGTTCCCGCGGAGGTAAGGAGTCAGCCCGTGAAGACTTATGTCCCCAAGGCTGGGGAAATCACGAAACAGTGGCGGTTGATCGACGCTGAAGGCAAATCGCTGGGACGCGTCGCCGCTGAGGCGGCCCGCATTCTGCGGGGAAAGCATAAGCCCCAGTACACGCCCTACCTGGATTGCGGCGATCCCGTGGTCATCATTAACGCGGCCAAGGTCAGGGTGACCGGCCGGAAAATGACCGACAAGATTTACTACCGTCATTCGGGATACCCCGGTGGATTGAAAGAAACCACGCTGGCCGAAATGACGCGTAAGGATCCCACCCGGGCGTTGCGGCTGGCCATCGAGGGCATGCTGCCGCATAACCCGCTGGGGCGTGAACTGGCACGTCATTTCCGGGTCTATGCCGGACCGGAACACGAACAGGCCGCTCAAAACCCCGTTCCCCATTCCTTCTGAGTAACAAGGCACAGGCTGGGAGATCACAAAGGTGAAAGACAAGTACACGCAGGAAATCGTAGCGACGGGTCGGCGGAAACGCGCGACGGCGCGGGTACGGATCGCGCCGGGTACTGGAAAATTCTTCGTGAACGGCCGGGACCTTGGCGAATACCTGGCGCGGGAAACCCTGGTCCAGTTGGCCACCCGGCCGCTGGAACTGGTCGGCCTGCGCGAAAATTTCGATATCCGGGCCCTGTGTGACGGGGGTGGCCTGTCCGGCCAGGCGGGTGCCCTGTGCCATGGTGTCGCGCGGGCCCTCGTGGAATACGACGAAAACATGCGCGCCATCATGCGCAAGGCTGGCCTGCTGACCCGCGATCCCCGTGAGGTCGAACGCAAAAAGCCAGGACGGCCGGGCGCGCGCAAGCGCTTCCAGTTCTCCAAGCGCTGAACCTTCGGAGCCGCTGGATCTCATCCGGCGGAGCGAGCAGAAATCGAAACAGCCGGCGTCATCCCGACGTCGGCTGTGTTGTCTTTATTGGCCAGTTTTCCGCCCGGGTTACTGAAAGGTACCGCCTCAGGCCAGGTGTTCCCGGGCAAACTCCACGGCATTCCGGAACAACTGCAGGCCAGGGCCCTCCGGCGGCAAGGTATCCCGTCGCGGCCATAACGGGTGATTCGTGGGATCCTGGTGCGCTTCAGGATGAGGCATCAGTCCGAACACGCGGCCCGACGGATCGCATATCCCCGCGATATCGTCGACCGAACCGTTGGGATTCCACGGAAACTCGCCTGCCGCGGGGGAACCATCCGGCCGGACGTAGCGCAGGGCAACCTGGCCCTGTTTTTGCAGCCGGGCGAGCACCTCCGGGGTGCCCGGAATGAACTTGCCCTCGCCATGGCGAACCGGCAGGTCCAGTTGCTCGATGCCGCGCAACCACACGCAGGTCGTCGCCGGATCCACCCGCAGGGTTACCCAGCGGTTTTCAAATCGGCAGGAATCGTTCCACGCCAGCGTGGCTTCCTGGCGAAATTCCCCTTCAAACAGGGGCAGTAGTCCCATCTTGATCATCACCTGGAACCCGTTGCAGATACCGATGGCCAGTTTCCCCGCCCGGGTAAACGCCCGCATGGGCTCGCCCAAGGCCGAGCGCAGCCGGTTCGCGAGAATCTTGCCCGAGGCAATATGATCGCCAAAGGAAAAACCTCCCGGAATAGCCAGAATGTGCGCCTCGAGCAATTGATCGGGCGCGGCGGCAAGGTCCGTCAGGTGCACTTCGCGGGCGTCAGCTCCCGCCCGCCGCAGGGCCAGCAGTGTCTCCCGGTTGCAGTTGATGCCGAAACCGGTCAGCACAATCGCCTTCACAGTCATGACGCGGTTGATCTCCCTTGAGCCCGGCCGCGCGGGCCCTGATCCGTTACCAGTTGAGCGTCTGTTTCCACGCGGTCCGCAAGGCGTCGATGTCTTCCCTCACCTGGAGGTCACCCGGGAAGGCCATGTCCAGCCAAGGCTCCTCGGTCACCACCCCCAGGAACGTGCAGGGTAATCCATCCATCATGGCCTTGAACGCGGGGAAATGATCCGCCTGAACCGTCACCACGAAACGGCCCTGGCTCTCGCTGAACAGGATTACCGCGGGATTCTCCGGCATCTCCGGCAGACGCGTGAAATCGAGTTTCATGCCGAAACCGCCCGCGAAAGCCGATTCCGCCAGCGCCACGCCAAGGCCCCCATCCGAGCAGTCATGGCAGGATGCAACCAGCCCGGCCATCATGGCCTTGTGCAACTGCTCGTAGAGACGCCGAAACGACAGGGGATGCACCCTTGGCGGCACGCCTCCCCGTAGCCCTTTCACGTGAAAATACTCGCTGCCCCCCATCTCGTCCCGGGTTTCTCCCAGCACGAATACCAGGTCGCCCGGCCGCTTCACGTCCATGCTCACGCAGCGCCGCACATCCTCCACGATGCCGGCGGCGGTGAACAGCACGGTCGGCGGAATGGAAATCTTGATGTCCCCCAGTTTGTAATCATTTTTCATGCTGTCCTTGCCGCTGATCAGGGGAATGCCATACGCGACACACAGGTCATAGAGGGTCTCGCAGGCGATGACCAGTTGCGCAAGCTTGTGCCGCCCGTCGGGCGTTTTCTCGCTCTGCACGGGGTCGGGCCAGCAGAAATTGTCCAGTCCCGCGATCCGTCCAAGTCCCGTGCCCACGCATACAAGGTTACGCACCGCTTCATCCACCGCGCAGGCCATCATGCTGGCCGCGTCAAGGTCGGCGTACTTGGGCGCGATGCCGCAGGCCACTGCCAGGCCTCGCCAGGAATCCGCCACGGGCTTGATCACGGCGGCGTCACCCGGACCATCCTGTAACTCACCCTGAAACTGCTTGAGCACGGACTGGGCCAGCACCTCGCAGTCATACATCCGGACAAACGATTCCTTGGAACACACGTTCAGGGCGGCCAGTACTTGCTTCAGGTCCGCTCCGAGGTCGTCCGACACGATTTCCACCGTGCCCGCGGGGGGCTGGGGATCCAGCCTCGCCTCGAGTTCCATCCGGGGAAGCCCCTCGTGAAGGAACGTCATGTCCAGCGCCGCCACCCGCTGCCCGCCATAGAAACATTCCAGCAGGCCCGTGTCGGTGAACTCGCCCAGCACGGTTGCCTCCACCTCACGGCGCTTCGCCAGTTCCAGGAACGCGTCGATGTGTTCCGGGGGAACTGCCAGCGTCATGCGTTCCTGCGCCTCGGACAGGAAAATCTCCCAGGGGGCCAGGCCCGGGTATTTGAGCGGCGCGCGATCCAGGTGCAACACCGCTCCGCCGGGCTTGCGAGCCATTTCTCCCACGCTGGACGACAACCCGCCCGCGCCGTTGTCGGTGATACAGGTGAACAGGCCAAGATCCCGGGCCTCCAGCAGGAAGTCCGCCATTTTTTTCTGCGTGATGGGGTCCCCGATCTGCACGGCCGTCGCCGGTGATCCCTCGTGCAGTTCTTCCGATGAAAACGTCGCCCCGTGGATACCGTCCTTGCCGATTCGGCCACCGGTCATGACGATCAGGTCACCGGGAGACGCCGCCTTTTCATGGGTGGGGCGGCCGGCCGCTGTCGCGGGAGCCAGGCCTCCGGTTCCACAGAATACCAGGGGCTTGCCCAGGAATCGCTCGTGAAACACGATCGCGCCGTTGATGTCCGGAATGCCACTCTGGTTGCCGCCATCCCGGACCCCCGCGTGCACGCCCCGCAAGACCCGCCGGGGATGCAGAAGCCGCGGGGGCAATTCCCCCTCGTAAAAGGGCGAAGCAAAGCAGAACACGTCCGTGTTGAAGATACACTGGAAACCCAGGCCCGCGCCGAGCACGTCGCGGTTGACCCCCACGATCCCCGTCATGGCGCCACCGTAAGGATCCAGGGCCGACGGGCTGTTGTGGGTTTCACACTTCAGGGCAAACAGGTGATTATCGTCAAAGCGGATGATACCGGCGTTGTCCTCGAACACGCTCACCAGCCAGTCCACCGTTGGCGCGACCGCTTCCGTGGCGCCACGGATGTAGGTCCGGAAAAGCCCGTCGATTTCGCGGGTGGATCCATCCGGCGCGGTGTAATGAATACGCGCGCTGAAAATCTTGTGTTTGCAGTGTTCGGACCAGGTCTGGGCAATGCATTCGATTTCCACGTCCGTGGGATCGGCAGGCATGCCGAGGGCCGCGCGGCGGGCCCGGGTTGCCGGATCGGCATAGTGTTCCCGGATGGCGCGCATCTCGCGAAGATCCAGCGCCAGCATCCGGTCCCTGCTGAGCGCCATCAGCGCGGCGTCGTCCAGGTTCAGCGATAGGGTTTCCGCGGTCGCCGCGGCCGGAATATGCACCAGAGGCAGGGCCAGCAGGGGACGCCCGCCGGATCGTAACAGTTCGTCCCGGTCCAGGGTCCGCCATTGCTCGATCAGGGGGTTGCCCAGAGCCGCCCCGGCGACCCGATCCGCCGTGTCCCGGTCGATACCCCGAAACGCGTACAGCGTTGACTTGAACACCCGGGCGTCCGGTCCAAGGTCCCGACCCAGCAGGTCCCGGAGTCCCTCCAGGGCACTCTTGCCCACGTTATCCGTCACCCCCGGCAGAAACCCTACCTCCACCACGGCGTCCCATTCCGTGGCCAGGTGCCGGTTAAGGGCCGAGACCTGCAGAACCGGATCGGTAAACAGCTCTACTCGCGCCCGCTCCAGTTCGTACTCCGTGAAGTCGCCGCGCAGGGTATACACGTCGAATACCCGGGCGTCGCTCACGTGAATCCCCAGGTCATCCCGCAACCGCGCCACCAGCGATGTACCCGCGGGATCCGCCAGTTCCGGTTTCACGCCCACTTCGATCCGGTCAGTCCGCATAACGCAGGGTTCCCTTGTAATACACGCGGCCGTCGCCTTCGATCACGCGCCCGACCACCGTGCCATTCTGGTTGGTAAGTTCCAGGGTTTCCAGGGCCTTGTCCGCCTGCTCCCGGGAAACCACGAACAGCAGGCCCTGCCCCATGTTGAACGTTCGGAGCATCTCGTCCTGGGCCACGTTCCCGGTTTCATGGAGAAACCGGAAGATACCCGGCACGATCCAGCTTCCCAGATCAATCTCTGCCGCCAGCCCCTTTGGCAGGATCCGCGGCAGGTTCTCGGTAATACCTCCGCCGGTAATGTGCGCCATGCCCCGGACCTGCACGACCTTCATCACCACCTGCATGAGCCGGGCGTAACTGATGTGCGGTTCCATCAGGGCCTCCAGCACGGTCCGGCCCGTGTATGGCATGGGATCGTCCAGTTTCAGCCCCGCCACCTCGAACGTCAGTTTCCGGGCCAGGCTGTAGCCGTTGGTGTGCAGGCCCGTCGAGGGCAGGCCAATGATGACGTCGCCCGCCTGGATAGTCGAACCGTCAATGATTTTTTTCCGGTCCACGACGCCCACGATCGTACCCGCCAGATCGTATTCTCCCGGCTGGTACATGTCCGGCATCTCGGCGGTCTCCCCGCCGATCAGGGCGCACCCGGCGTACCGGCAACCGTTGGAAAGCCCCCGTACAACCTCCACCACCACGTCCGGATTCAACCGTCCCACGGCAAAGTAATCCAGAAAGAACAGGGGCTTCGCCCCCTGCACGAGGATATCGTTCACGCAGTGGGACACCAGGTCCACGCCTACCGTGTCGTGCTTGTTGGCCATGAAAGCGATTTTCAGTTTCGTGCCCACGCCGTCCACGCTGGAAACCAACACGGGCTCCTCCATGCCGGACAGGTCGGGCTGGAACATCGCGCCGAAAGACCCGATGTCACACAGCACCTGCTCGTTGTAGGTCTTGCGCACCAGTTCCTTGATATGACCCAGAGCCGTGTTCGCGGCATCAATATCCACGCCCGCGTCCCGGTAAGAATAAGATGGCTTGGAAGACATGTCGCTCATGGGGCACTCCCTTTCGAGATCGGAAACCGGAGACGGGATCCGGCAACCGCTACAGGGTACACCGACAGCGGGTATAAAATAAAATGAATTATAATGATATATGAATAAGAAAAATTTATAAGGAACGCGTTGTGAACCTGGAATGGCTCCGATATTTCTGTGCCGTCGTGGAAACGGGAGGGTTCAAACAGGCCGCCCGACGGGTCTACCGGACGCAGCCGGCCGTCAGCATGGGGATCCGCGCCCTGGAAAAATCCCTGGGACAGGCATTACTGGACCGCCGCGCCGGGCAACCCACCACCGCCGGCCGCCTTCTGTATGACCGCGCGAAGGCCCTGTTGCGGCAACTGGACGATCTCCGTCGAGAACTGGCAGACCTCGGCCGCGCGGAATCCATGGCCCTGCGCCTGGGCGCGAGCGATACCACGGCCATTCACCTGCTACCGACCCTGTTGAGACAATTCAGGGACGCGTTCCCCGACACCACGATCACCATGGTCAGCCGCAGTTCGGACGTCATTGCCGCGCTGGTCGCGGAAGGCGCGCTCGACCTGGGGCTGGTCACCCTGCCCGAATCCCGCGACGACCTTGAATCGCGCCCCCTTTTCGCCCAGCGCCTGGCCCTTGTTGCCTCTCCACCCGGATGGACCGACACGCCCACCCCGGCTGATGGAACCCGACTCACGGAAACCCCGCTGATTCTCCTGGACGAACAGACCCGCGCCGGCAGGGTCATCCGGGAGTGGCTGGCCCGGCACCAGGTTACCCAGAAACCCCTGCTTACCTGCGGTTCCTTCGAGGTCATCCGGCAGTACATCGCGGAGGGACTGGGATCCGGGTTTCTACCGGAGGACATGGTTGCCAACCAGGCACAGCCGATCTTCCAGCAACGTTCACTGGAAGAACCGCCCATCCTGACGATTGGTGTCGTCCGGCGTCGAGACAGTTACCTCACCCGCCGGGCCCACGCGTTTCTGGAAATCCTGGAAGCATCCTCCAATCCAACCCTCCCCATGCCCCGGGTAACTCCCACGTCTACACGTCGTGCCGCGCGCCGCCATCCCCGCTGAACAGTCTCAACCACGTCGCCACCGCCTGTCGCGTCATGTTCCGCGCGAGAAGAGGCATGACAAGCAGGTCAACGGCAAGCACAAACATCGCCAGTATAACCATCAGCAACACGGGAGACAAGGGTACAGTACCGGTGATCGGCGCGAAAAATTCCGGCGACATCGTAAAGAACACGACGGCCATGCATAACAAGGTTGAACACACCGTCAGCAAGGTCCACAACGTCACCCGGGCCCGGGAGACCGCCCGGCATGTCCACTGGTCCCGGGCATCCCGTTCCAGCCGCAATTCGTCCCACCCCAACCTGAGGGCGGAGCCGGAATCCGTGGCCCGGACTTGAACATCGCCATACGTGTGCCGAACAACCACCCACCGGGCGCCCCTGTTCTCTCCGTCCACGATTCGGAGAGGTTCAAACGCCCCCGGCGCGTTCACCACCACGCTTACTTCAAACCAGGACATGAAGGACTCCGGGGTTACCAGGTTCAGGCGGGCTTGTGAATGGCCTTAACGAGTTCTTTTCGGACCGGGTACACCCGGTTGCCAAATTCAATGAACCAGTACGCGTCCTTGTCGATCACGTTGTCCGCCGGCTGGGTCAGCCCGCTGTGAAATTCGACCATGTACTGCCCCCGGGCAGGCTTGTCCGAAATCGCGTGAACAGGGCGCACGCCCGCCACGCGTACCAGCCTGCCCCCCGCGGAACGGCTGCCGTTTCGATACCCTTCTTCCAGTTGCTTGACCACATGCACGTACCGGATGGTTTCCTCGAAAGGGGGAATGCCGTTGTATTGTTTCACGTTTTCCGGACCCGCGTTGTAGGCCGCGAGGGCGAGGTCTTTCTTGCCGAACAACTGCAGCATCTTCGACAGGTACTGCACGCCGCCGGCAACGTTCTGTACCGGGTCGAAGATGTCCGTGACCCCCATTTCCGCCGCGGTTCCGGGCATCAACTGCATCAGCCCGCAGGCCCCGGCGGGTGACACGGCCTTGGGATTGAACCCGCTTTCGGCGTGTATCACCGCGTATACCAGGGACTCGTCCACCCCGTAATGCCGGGCATATTGCCGGACAATGTTCACCAGGTCATCGTCCCTGATCTGGATGAGCCTCGGACGGGATGGGGTGGTCGATTTGGGGGTTGGCTTGTAGGAAGGCGGCAGCGGAATCCGCTCGTACTTGATGTCTACTTCGATAAAACCAGGCTTGTAGCGGTACTTGTCCGGTCGGTTGGTAAAGGTAACCATCCCGCTCTTGTCTTTGAACTGGTGAAGGGTCCGTCGCTGGGACCGTTCCGCCACCCGCACGGGCGCGGAAACGACCGGGGTACCCGCGGCTGCTGCCGCCTCATTTTCCGACTCGCCACGGGCCGGTATCGCGAAAACGCCCACGAGCAATCCCGCCAGAACGGCCCAACGGGCCAGCGGCGACCATGTTCCAAGAACGCCTGGATTCATACGGTCTCCCGTTGTCAAGAAATTAGTATAACACGTCGAACGCGAAAAGACAAGCCCGGGTAATATCAGGAAGCACGGTTTGCGCGCGGTGAACTGAACGTGATATGATGACGTCCCCTTTCGGATGATTCCGAGGGGAAATACCTGTTTCTGGTTTTCGCGGGAGCCGGCCGAGGCCGGAGTGTTTTCAGATGTCCTTGATTCGCCTGGGACTGGTCGGGTGCGGCAATATCGCCTCGGAAATATGCGGGGCGGTGCAGGACGGGCGTATCCGGGCGCGAATCACGGGACTGACGGATTGCGTTCCGGGCCAGGCCGAAAGCCTGCGGGAACGGTACCAGTTGAATGATGCCGTCGTGGGAGATCTTGACGCGGTAGCCGGGGTCGCTGACCTGCTTGTGGAGGCCGCGTCGGGCGACGCGGTGGGCCCGGTGCTCGAGGCGGCCCTGAAGTGGCGCGTTGACTGCCTGATCATGAGCCTTGGCGGCCTGATGACCCGCGGTGAACTCCTGGAACAGGCCAGGCAAGAGGGCATCCGGGTCTGGCTGCCTTCGGGGGCGGTGTGCGGGCTGGACGGCGTGCGGGCCGCTAAAGAAGCGGGGCTTGACTCCGTCACGCTGACCACCCGGAAGCCCCCGCGAGGATTGGCAGGCGCGCCGTGGGTCGTCCAGCAGGGTATAGATCTCAATGCCCTGACAGAAGCCAAGGTCATTTTCGAGGGTAACGCGCTGGAAGCCGTGCGGGCTTTCCCTGCCAACGTGAACGTGGCTGCCGCGTTGAGCCTGGCGGGTATCGGTCCGGAAAAGACCCGGGTTCGGGTCATTGCCGATCCGGCCGCCACGGAAAATTCCCACGAAATCGAGGCGAAGGGACCCTTTGGCGCATTGCGGGCGGTCACCCGCAACCGGCCTTCGCCCAGCAATCCCAAAACCAGTTACCTGGCTTCGCTGTCCGCCATTCACGAACTGCGGCGGGCGGCGGAATTATGGTGTCGTCCTGCCAGGTAGGACGTTCTCTCGTTTGTCACGTTCGCCGTTGCCTGGCAATGACGGCGTGAAACCAGACCGTTGAGGAAGCGCAACATGTACGCAGTCGTGAAAACCGGTGGAAAGCAGTACAAGGTGGCACCCGGCGCGCGGATCCGGGTGGAACGGATTGACCAGCCGCGCGGTGAGATGGTTGAACTGGCCCCCGTGCACCTGCTGGTCCGGGACGATGGCACGGTGGTCTCCTCGCCGGCCGAACTGGCCAGCGCGCGGGTAGTCGCCCAGGTGCGCGATCATGACCGGAACAAGAAAATCCGCGTGTACACCTACCGGCGACGGAAGGATTCCGAGCGGACCCTCGGCCATCGCCAGTGGTACACCGAACTGGAAATCAAGGAAATCCGCGGATAACGTTGAGGAGTACCTGCCATGGCACACAAGAAAGCGGGCGGCAGTTCACGCAACGGCCGGGACAGTCATTCGCAGCGGCTTGGCGTCAAGAAGTTCGGCGGCGAGCGCGTCAGGGTTGGCAACATCATCGTGCGGCAACGGGGCACCTACTGGCACCCCGGTAAAAATTGCGGCGTAGGCAAGGACCACACGCTGTTCGCCCTCGCGGACGGTATCGTGCAATTCCGTTACGTGAAACGGGGGCGGCAATGCGTGGACATCATCCCCCAAGTCACGGCTGAATAAGCGATTACGCCTCCTCTGGTTACGCGGCACGCCCGGGGTTTCCGGGCGTGCCGTATTCTTGCGCCTCGCGTCTTCCGTATAATTCCTGTCATTCCGCGCGAGTCGGCAAACTGCGGAAACACCTCTTCATGTTCATCGATCGGGTCAAGATCCACGCTTTTGGCGGGGACGGCGGTAACGGCTGCGTGGCCTTCCGCCGGGAAGCCTTCGTACCCCGGGGCGGTCCAAGTGGCGGGGACGGAGGAGATGGCGGCCATGTCGTGCTGCGGGCCACGGCCCGGCTGACCACCCTCCTGGATCTGTCATGGCACCCCCATATCCGAGCGGGACGCGGCGGTCACGGGGAAGGCAGCCAGCGCCATGGAAAACGGGGCGCCGACCGCGTGGTGGAAGTTCCCCTCGGCACCATGGTCCGCTGCCTCGAAACGGATGAACTGCTGGCGGACCTCGTGCGGGAAGGCCAGACCTTCGTGGCCGCCCGGGGTGGGCGGGGCGGACGAGGCAATGCCCGGTTCGCCACCCCGGTGAACCGCGCACCCCGGTTCGCGGAAAAGGGGGAACCCGGAGAGTACCGCGAACTACTGCTGGAACTTAAGTTGATCGCCGAGGCGGGGCTGGTGGGCAAACCCAACGCAGGAAAATCCACCCTGCTGGCGGCCTCCTCCGCGGCCCGCCCCCGGATCGCGGACTATCCCTTCACAACGCTCAAGCCCAATCTTGGCGTGGCACGCCTGTCGGGGCACCGCGAATTTACCCTGGCGGACATTCCGGGCATCATCGAGGGCGCTTCCGAGGGGAAAGGCCTGGGCCTGGACTTTCTGCGACATATCGAACGGACGCGGTTGCTGCTGTTCGTGATTGACCTGGGCGACCCGGATCCGCTGGAAACCCTGGCCGCCCTGGAACACGAACTGCTGGCCTACGGGGCCGGACTGGAATACCGCCCCCGGCTGGTAGTCTTCAACAAGGCCGACGTACCGGAAAACCGAGAAAAATTCTCCCAGTTGGCCGCCGTCACTGGGCCCGATACCTTCCTGATCTCCGCCGCCACGGGGGAAGGTGTTCCCCATCTACTCGAACGGGCCTGGCAACTGGTGGAACAGGCCCGCGCGAAAGAACGGGAAGACGCGGCCACTCCAGACGGCGACGAACCCACCTTTCGGGAGTATACTTACGAGGCTCCCTTTGAAATCTGCCGGATCAGCGGCGGGTTCCGGGTTCGGGGGCGACGTCCCGAACGGGTGGTCAGCATGACGGACTTCGACAACCCCGAAGCGGTGGCCCACCTGCAGCAGGTCCTGCGAAAAATGGGCTTGTTCAAGGCCCTCGCGCGCCTGGGCGCCCGGGAAGGGGACACGGTGGAAATCGGCGACATTTCCCTGGAATACCTGCCAGACACGGAGTAACGCGGACAAACGGCAACTGGACAACCAGCCATGAATCGAGCGGAACACAGCGCCCCGCGCCTCGTCGTGAAAATCGGCACGAACCTGCTGGCCGGGAAACAGGCTTTCGATGGCCATTACATGGAGCAACTGGTCCGGGAACTCTGCGCCCTGAAACGGGAACGGGGATATGAAATCCTCGTGGTGAGTTCCGGGGCGGTCGGGTGCGGCATGGAGGCACTGGGCCTGACCGAACGGCCAAAAGCCCTGGCGGAAAAACAGGCGGTGGCCGCAGTGGGCCAGGCCCGGCTGATGCACTACTACGAGACACTGGTGCGGGTATTCGGCAAGGGTGAATTTGCCACGGCCCAGGTACTGCTCACCCAGTACGACCTGGAAAACCGGACCAATTATCTCCATGTCCGCAATACCCTGCTGACCCTGCTGAAAATGGGACGGATCATCCCCATTCTGAACGAGAACGATTCCACCGCCATCGACGAACTCCGTTTTGGCGACAACGATACCCTGGCGGCAAAAATTGCCGCGAAAATCAACGCCGACCTGCTGCTGATCCTGACCGACGTGGACGGGCTGTTCGACCGGAACCCCGCGAAGGATCCGGACGCGCGGCTGATCCACGAGGTGGAGCAGATCACGGACACCCTGGCCGCCGTGGCCGGAGACGCCGGCAGCATCGCTTCCACCGGTGGCATGCGGACCAAGCTCGAAGCTGCCCGAATCGCCTGCGCGGCGGGGGTCGTCTGCGTGATTGCCAACGGCACCCGGAACGGCATCGTGTCCGGCGTGCTGGACCAGACCATGCCCTGCACGCGATTCAAGCCCTCGGGAGATGCCATCAGTCACCGCAAACGCTGGATCGCCTTCGGCCGGCTGTCCCGCGGCGTGATACAGGTCGACGACGGCGCGGCCCACGCCCTGCGTGAAAAAGGCTCCAGCCTGCTGCCGGCGGGTATTACGGGCGTGGATGGAGAATTCCCCGCGGGAGCCACCGTATCCGTGGCCGACGAATCGGGACGCGTCCTCGCCCGGGGAATCACCAATTACGACGCGGCCACCGTCCGGCGGATCATGCGGCTGCACACCCCCGAGGTGCGCCAGAAACTGGGGGCCCGCTGCCGCGAGGAAGTGATTCACCGGGATAATCTGGTAGTATTGACCGCGTAGAGCGACGCAGACATGCCGGTCGTTCGGATGACCGGCATCGGGAGGATCCGACATGAGTGAAAAGAATCCCCTCGAACCCATGGGCCGCCGGGCCCGGGAGGCCGCCCACGCGTTGCGGTCCATGTCCAGGGCGGTCAAGGACGCCGCCCTGCGGGAAGCGGCCCGGCGCTTGCGCGCCGAACGCGAAACGCTGAAAGTCGAAAACGCTAAGGATCTCGCGGCGGGCCGGGAAAAGGGCCTTTCGGCAGCCATGCTCGACCGCCTGGAACTGACCGACAAGCGGATCGACGCCATGGCCGAAGGACTCGAAACGGTAGCCGCCCTGCCCGATCCGGTGGGCGATATCGTCAGCCAGTACGTGCATCCAAATGGCCTGCGCATCGCGCGTATCCGCCAGCCCATTGGCGTGGTCGGTATCATCTATGAAAGCCGCCCGAACGTCACGGCCGACGCGGCGGGGCTGTGCCTGAAATCGGGTAACGCGTGCATCCTGCGGGGCGGGTCTGAAGCCCTGCGTTCCAACCTGGCCATTGCCGGCGCGCTTCGGGCTTCCCTGGTCGCCCACGGTGTTCCGGAAGACGCCATCCAGATCATCGAAACCACCGACCGGGAAGCGGTGGGCCACCTGCTGCGCCTGGACCAGTACGTGGATGTCATCGTGCCCCGTGGCGGCAAGAGCCTCATCAGCCGCGTGTACGAGGAGTCGCGAATCCCCGTGGTGGCTCACCTCGACGGCGTGTGCCATGTTTACCTGCACGAGGACGCCGACCCTGACAAGGCGATGAAGATCGTGCTGAACGCCAAGTTGCAGCGACCGGGCGTGTGCAACGCCATGGAAACCCTGCTGGTGCACCAGGCGGCAGCCACCATGATGTTGCGGGACATCTGCCTGGCCCTCGCGGAGGCCGGGTGCGAACTGCGGGGGTGCGAGCGCACCCGCATGCTGATCGACTGTTTCCCCGCTACCGAGGAAGACTGGCGCGCCGAGTACCTGGACAAGATTCTCTCCATCCGCATCGTTTCCTCGCTGGATGAAGCCATCGCCCACATCAACGAATACGGGTCACACCATTCGGACGCCATCGTCACCGAAAGTTACGAAGCGGCGGAACGCTTCCTGGACGAGGTGGACAGCGCCGCCGTATACGTGAACGCCTCCACCCGTTTCACCGACGGCTTCGAGTTCGGCCTGGGCGCGGAAATCGGCATCAGCACCAGCAAACTGCACTGCCGCGGGCCCATGGCGCTCGAGGGGCTCACCACGCTGAAATACGTGGTCAGAGGAAACGGCCAGATCCGTGAATGACCGCCCACGCATCGGCGTGCTGGGGGGCACCTTCGACCCGATTCACCGCGCGCACCTGGCCATAGCCGAAGCCGCCCGGGAACAGGCCGGGCTGGACCGCGTGCTCTTCGTGGTATCCGCCGTGCCCCCCCACAAGCGCGGGGAAGTCCACGCCCCGGCGATGGACCGGCTGGAACTGGCGCGCGCGGCCGTGGCGGACATCACCGGTTTCGAGGTCAGCGACCTCGAACTGCGCCGGCCCGGCCCGTCGTTCACCGTGGATACCCTGCGGGAACTCAAGGCGATTCACCCCGATGCCGACCTGTTCCTCATCATGGGCTACGATGCCGCCCTGGACCTGCCCCGGTGGCGCGAGCCCCGGCAGATCCTGGACATGGCCCGCCTGCTCATCCTGCCCCGTCCCAATGAAACCTATCCCCCGTTGAACCCGGACGTGGCGGAACGGGCGACCATTCTCGATTTCAACCCGATGGCCCTGTCGTCCACGGCCATCCGCGAGGCCCTGCAGCGTGGTGACCCCATTCATGACGCCCTGCCGGAACCCGTGTGGCGCCTGATCCGTCAAAAGGGACTCTACGGATGCCGATAACCCGCTGCGAGCAGGCCAGAACCTACCTCGCCGCCATCCGGCAACGACTTAAGGACGGCCGGGTAACCCATTGCGTGTTCGTGGCCGAGTACTTCTCATCCTTTGCCCCGGGCATCGGCCTGGATCATGACGAAGCGGTGACCGCGGGCCTGTTGCACGATTATTGCCGCGACCTGTCGGGCGAGGAACTCCTGGCCGAGGCCCGGCGGCTGCGCCTGCCCCTCACCGACGCGCAACTGCAGCGGCCCGTGCTCCTTCACGGTCACGTGGCCGCGGTTTTGTGCGGCGAGCGGTTTGGCCTCAGTGAACCGGTCAAGGAAGCTATCGCGTGGCACACCACCGGACGTCCTGGCCTGGGAGCTCTCGGCCAGGGCCTGATCGTCGCGGATTTCGCCGAACCCGGACGAAAATACCCGGAGGCCGCGGTCACCCGGGAAATCCTCCGGAAGGAAGGCTTTCGCGCGGCCCTGCTGTACGTGGCGCGGCAGAAGGTGGCGTTCAGCCGGAACAAGGAGTACACCGATCCCAACACCGCGGCGTTTCTATTCTGGCTCGAGAAAAAGGATGCCGAGGACCATGGCGGAACCGGACCGCTTTGATCACATAGCCGGACTGTACGACGCGCTCATGGCCCACGTGGAGTACGACCGCTGGTTCGCCATCATGCGGGAACTCGAAACGTTGCTGCCGCCAGGCTTTACGTACCTGGATGCCGCCTGCGGTAGCGGTTCCCTGCTGAAACGGGCGCGCGACGCGGGCTGGCGGGCCTTTGGATTCGACCTGTCCCCGGCCATGCTTCGCCGCGCCCAAAGCCGAACGAACGTACCCGTGTTCGTGGGAAACCTCGAAACATCCCCCGTCGCGGGCGTGGATTTCATCACCTGCCTGTTCGACTCGATGAATTTCCTGATCTCGCCGGAGGCCGTCTGCCGGGCCCTTGGCACCCTGTCCGCCGCGCTGCGTCCCGATGGATTGCTTTATTTTGACATGGTCACCGAGCGGCTCATGGCAGACGTATTCGGCAACCAGTCCTGGATCGAACCTGTTGGCGATATCATGCTGACCTGGGAAAGCCGATGGTTCCCGGAATCCGGCACCTGCATGACCCGCCTGGTCCGGGACGAGTCCGTGCTGTTCGAATGCCTGGAAAAGGCTTATTCCACCGAAGAAATCGTTCGTTATGCCCAACTGGCCGGACTGGAGCCCCTGGCCATCGTGGACGCACGAAACTGGGGGCCGGTCCGCGAGGATACCACCCGTATCGACTTCCTTTTCACGCCGACGGCATCACGACTGAACCCGAAATCCGTCCGGAAGATTATTGAAAAAATCCGTTACAACCTCTCATGAAAGACCGTCGCGCGGCAACGAGACATCGATAAGGGTCACGGGCGAATTCACGGGAGGAGAATGGAGCAAAGAAATGGCATGCCAGGCCTTACCATGGGTTCACGAGCCACGTGGCAAAGTGTCTTAATCCCTCTTCCACGGGAGTCCGCGGTTCCCAGCCAAGGAGTTCCCGCGCCCGGGAAATATCCGCGTAGGTAATGGGTACATCCCCAGGTTGGGGGGGATGCCGATCAATCAGCGCCCTGCGTCCAAGCACCTCTTCCAGCAGGGCAATGAGTTCCGTCAGGCTGACCGTTCGACTTTCGCCAAGGTTGAAGATATCGTATTCCCGGGGATGGTCGATCGCCGCCAGCACGCCGCTGATAATATCGTCAATGTAGGTATAGTCCCGCCGGGAAGACCCATCGCCAAACATGGGCAGCGCCCGCCCCTCCAGAATCGCCCGGGCAAACTTGTGAATGGCCATGTCAGGCCGTTGCCGGGGACCATAGACGGTGAAAAAGCGCAGCATGGTTATCTGGAGCCCGTAGAGATGGCTGTAGACGTGGGCCTGCAGTTCGTTCATTCGCTTGGTAGCCGCGTAGGGACTCACCGGCCGGGCCACAGGATCGTCCTCCCTGAACGGGACCCGGTCGCTGCCGCCATACACCGATGAACTCGAGGCGAACACTAGGTAAGGCCCACCGAAATCCCGGCAGGCATCCAGAATGTGCTGGCTTCCGATCACGTTCACCCGGTGGTACAGGTTGGGATCCTGAATCGATGGCCGCACACCCGCCCGGGCGGCAAGGTGCACCACCACGTCGGGCCGGAACGCGTCGAACACGCTCCGCACCGCGGGCTCGTCGCATATGTCGCGATCCCAGATCGTGAACCTGGCATGTCCCAAGGCCCGGGACAGGTTCCTTCGCTTGATCGCCGGATCGTAATAATCATTGAAACAATCGATCCCCGCCACTTCGTCGCCCCGGTTCAGCAGGGCTTCGACCAGGTGAGAACCGATAAATCCAGCGCAACCTGTGACCAGTACCCGGGCCATGGCAGCCTCTTCCACGTGTTTCTTTTGCATCCCCTCCATCGGGGAACGTATCATACCATGCCGGGGCGCGACCAACGCCGAAGACATTCCGGGTAACCACATGGGCCGCATCATTGCCATAGCCAACCAGAAGGGCGGGGTGGGAAAAACCACCACCGCCGTCAATCTTTCCGCCTGCCTGGCCCTGGCGGGGAAGGCCGTCCTGCTGGTCGATCTCGATCCCCAGGGTAACGCCACGCAAGGCGTGGGCGTGGAACGTAACGGCCTTGACCGCACTACCTACGAAGTGTTGATCGATGGCCTCGCCGCCTCGGACGCGGTGGTCGATACCCAGGCCGCCAACCTGCGGATGATCCCATCCACCCGCCACCTCGCTGGCGCGGAGGTGGAACTGGTGGATGCCGAACGACGGGAGTTTCGCCTCCGGGATGCCCTTGTGCCCCTCCGGGACGCGTACGAGTACCTCATCGTGGACTGTCCACCGTCCCTTGGCCTGCTCACGGTAAACGGCCTGACCGCCGCCGACCGTGTCCTGATTCCCATGCAGTGCGAGTATTACGCCCTGGAAGGACTCAGTGAACTGATCCAGACCGTGATGCGAGTCCGTGACGGGCTGAACCCGGGTCTGTCTTTACTGGGCGTGCTGCTGACCATGTTTCAGCATACCAACCTTTCCCGACAGGTCGAAACGGACGTGCGTGCCCATCTTGGCAACAGGGTATTCAACACGGTCATTCCCCGTAACGTCAGCCTGAGCGAAGCCCCGAGTTTCGGTCAGCCCATCGCGTTCTACGATCCCCGTTCGCCGGGTGCCCGGGCCTACCACGCCCTGGCACAGGAGGTACTCACCCGTGGCTGATTCCCGTAAAAAACGCCTGGGCCGGGGCCTGGACGCCCTCATCCCGCAGGGAGTTCTGGATGAAACGGCCAAAATAGCGCCATCAGGCCAGGAAACGGCTACGCCTTCCGGTCCGTCCCGGGTGTCGGACATCCTGTGGATATCCCCCAGGGAACTGCGCCCCAACCCCAGGCAGCCCCGGAAACACTACGACGAGGACGCCCTCGCCGAACTGGCCGATTCCATTCGCCGTCACGGCCTGCAGGAGCCTATCGTCGTCCGGAAAAACAGCAAGGGGGAACTGGAAATCGTGGCGGGGGAACGCCGCTGCCGCGCGGCCGTCATGGCCGACGTGGAAAAAGTGCCCGTGTTCATCCGGGAAGTCAGTGACAACGACTTGCTGCTGCTGGCCCTTGTCGAAAACCTGCACCGGGACGACCTGAACCCCATCGAGCAGGCCGAAGCCTACGCGGCCCTGATGCGGGATTTCGGCTGGACACAGGAACAACTGGCTGGCGAAGTCGGCCGAAGCCGCGTCGCCGTAACCAACACGTTACGCTTGCTCAACCTGCCCGAACCCGCCCGAAAGATGGTGGCCGACGGGACCCTTTCCACCGGTCACGCCAAGGTGCTGCTGGGACTGGAGTCTCCCCAGGCCATCACGAAACTCGCCCAGAAAGTGGTCGAAGAGGCCTTATCGGTGCGCCAGACCGAAGCCCTTGTGGCTGCCGCTCGACAAAAACGTCAACGCCCGACCCCCAGAAAAACTAAAACCGACCCGCTGTTTTCCGGCGTGGAAGAAACCCTCCGACAGCGGTTTGGCACCCGCGTCCGGGTACGCCCGAAAAGCAACGGCACCGGGAAAATCGAAATCGAATTCTACGACACGGACCACATGAACCGCCTGCTCGACTTGCTCTCGGGTAACGCGAAAGGCGGAACGAAACCGGAAATCTGACACCATGATTGACATCAGGATTCTGCGATCCGAGCCTGACCGTATACGGCGGGCCCTGGAACGGCGACACGCCCGTTTTGACCTCGACGACCTGCTGGAACTGGACGCGAAACGCCGGGCCACGCTGTACGAACTGGAACAGTGCCGGGCCGAACAGAACCGGGCCAGCGCGGATATCGCCAGGACCAGAAAATCGGGAGAAGACGCCTCCGCGGCCATCGAAGCCATGCGCAAGGTCAAGGAAAAGATCGCCGCGCTGGAACAGCAGGTGACTGAAATTGACGAGGCCCTCGCGCAACGGATGCTCTCGCTGCCGAACATTCCGGACGAGTCGGTCCCCGATGGCGCGTCTTCGGAAGACAATCCTGTCCTGCGGGTCTGGGGAGAACCCCGCCGCTTCGATTTTGAACCGAAGGACCACGTGGAAATCGGCCGTATTCTCGGCATTCTCGATTTCGATCGGGCCGCCAAGCTCTCCGGGGCGCGTTTTTCCCTGTCCCTGGGCGCGGGTGCCCTGCTCGAACGGGCCCTCATCAACTTCATGCTCGATCTGCACACCCGGGAACACGGATACACTGAGGTCCTGCCCCCGTTCATGGTCAATTCGGACAGCATGCGCAGCACGGGCCAGTTGCCCAAGTTCGCCGAGGACCTGTTCCGGATCGAGGGCGCGGATCTATGGCTCATCCCCACTGCCGAGGTGCCCGTGACCAACATCCACCGGGATGAAATCCTGGACGCGGATACCCTGCCCCTGTACTACACTGCTTACACCCCCTGTTTCCGCAGCGAGGCCGGATCGTACGGCAAGGATACCCGGGGCATGATCCGCCAGCACCAGTTCAACAAGGTGGAACTGGTCAAATTCACCCGGCCGGAGGATTCCTGGATGGAACTGGAGAAACTGACGGCCAACGCCGAAGCGGTGCTACAGCGGCTTGGCTTACCTTACCGGGTGGTCACCCTGTGCGCGGGCGACCTGGGATTCTCCGCGGCGAAGACTTATGATCTCGAGGTATGGCTTCCCGGGCAGAATGCCTACCGGGAAATCAGTTCCTGCTCCAACTTCACCGATTTCCAGGCCCGGCGCGCGTCCATCCGTTTCCGCGGGGCGGGCGGAAAACCGGAATTCGCGCACACCCTGAACGGTTCGGGGCTTGCCGTGGGGCGGACGGCCGTCGCCATCCTGGAAAATTACCAGGAAAAGGACGGATCGGTGACCATTCCCGAGGCGCTGCGGCCTTACATGAACGGCATGGAGCGAATCGAAGCGAGATGAATGCAAAAATTTGCGATCAGCAGTATGGCGATGGCCTCGAGGGAGAACACCTGGACCGCGCGGCCCGGGCCCTCGCCTCCGCCAGGCGCGCCGTGGCCGTCACGGGGGCCGGCATATCGGTTGAAAGCGGTATTCCCGATTTCCGCAGCGCGGACGGCCTGTGGTCCCGGTACCCCCCCGAGGAATTCGCCACGATCGAGGCGTTCCATGATGACCCCGACCGGGTGTGGATCATGTGGTATGAACTGGCCGAAACCCTGGGGAACGCGCGGCCCAATCCCGCGCATTACGCCCTTGCCCGGCTGGAAAAGGCGGGCCGTCTCGCGGGCGTGATCACCCAGAACATCGACGCCCTGCATCATCGAGCGGGCAGCGAAACCGTGGTGGAATTTCATGGGCGGGCCGACGCCATCGTGTGCCCGGCCTGCGGCCGCCGCCGGAACATGGAATTGAGCCATCGGGCCCATGGCGCGCCCCGGTGCGAGTGCGGCGGATACATGAAACCAGACGTGGTCCTTTTCGGTGAGATGATACCGCCCAGCGCCTTGACCGCGGCACGGGTTCTGGCTTCCACCTGCGACGTCATGCTGGTGATCGGCACCTCCGCGCAGGTATACCCCGCGGCCAGCCTGCCCTGGATGGCCCGGGAAAATGGCGCCACCATCATCGAATGCAACACCCATCCCACGGCGTTTACCACATCGATAACGGATATTTTCCTGCGTGGACCGGCCGGCGTGGTGCTGCCTGCCCTGGCGGACAAAGCCCTGGGCAACGCGTAACCGCCCTGCCCGGACGTGGAGCAACTCATGGCGGCTTCCCCCCTGGAACAGGTTAGCGGCTCTGAAATACTGATTGTCGCGAGCGCGGCCCTTGTGGCCGGTTCCCTGTTCGGACACATCGCGTCCAGGATCCGCCTGCCACGCGAAATCGGCTACATTTGCGCCGGTTTCCTCATTGGGCCCATAGGCATTAATCTCTTCGGTTCGATCGATATTGCCGCGTCCATGAGCCCCGTCACCACCTACGCGCTGGGATTCATGGCGGCCATGCTGGGCGGTCACCTGCGGTTCAGGCGCATCGCGGACATTCTTCCCCGGGCCCTGATTATCGCCCTCGCCGAAGGATTCGCCGCGTTTTCCGTCACGCTGATGATATGCCGCGCGATGGGAGCCGACTGGATCGTGTCGATGGCCCTTGGTGCCGTGGCCATAGCCACGTCTCCGGCCACTATCCTCGTGCTGATCCAGGAACACCGATCCCGGGGTCCCTTCACGCGCCTGCTTGTGGCTGTTGTTGCCATCGACGTGGTGTTGTGCCTGCTGGTGTTTGCCGCCGCGTTCGCGCTGCTCGAACAGTTACCCCGGGGCACGCCTTCCACCTCCATGGTCCTCGCGGCCCTGGGTACGCTGGGTTTATCCATCGTACTGGGTTGCCTTTGCGCGGAGATATCCCGTCAACTGCTCGACCGCGACATCCCGGACATGAGCGTGGCGGCGGTCCTGCTGGTGCTGGTCGGCGCTTGCGAGGCCCTTAACCTGAACATGATTCTTGCCGGCCTGACCTACGGGGTGTACATCTCCAATATCTCCGACGACCTCTCCCACCGCTTCCGCGTGGCAGAAGCACTGACGATGCCATTATACGCGTCCTTTTTCGTTGTGGCGGGTGCCGCCCTGCACATGGACGCCGTGATGGAAGCGGGACTGCTGGCCGTCGTGTTCATGGCCGCGCGAATCGCGGGAAAAGTCCTGGGAACCCTGGGCGGCGCGATGCTGGCCGGTCGGCCGGCGATGGAAGCCACCCGGCTGGGCCTTGCCCTCGCGCCCCATTCCGGCATCAGCGTCGCGCTGGTACTGATCCTGGAAGGACGACACGACCTGTTACCCGCACATGCCGCGGAATTCATCGGCACCGTTGTGCTCGGCGCCGTAACCATCAACGAACTGATTGGGCCGGTACTGACCGAGTGGGCCCTGAAAGGATCCGGAGAGACCGGGCTGGACCGCCCCCTGATCAAGCTTTCTCACATCATCGTGGGCATGCCGGGAGGCGACAAAAAACGGATGCTGGAACGACTCGCGCGCGCTTACGCCCGTCGAAACCGGCTGAGTGAGCCCGCCACCCGTGAACTGATCGAAGCGATTTTCCGACGGGAGAACGAGGGGCCGACTGCCGTCGGCCATGGTGTAGCCGTGCCCCACGCGTGGATCAGTTCCGGAAAGACCGTGAAGGTGGCGCTGGCCATATGCCGCGAACCGGTCGAGTTCGAGACGCCGGACGGAGAACCGGTTCGGTTGGTTTTCCTGGTTGTCGCGCCAAAGTCACACCAGGCCCATTACCTGGAAACCCTGGCTGGTATAGCCAGTTTCGCGCGCAGTCGAACCAACCGGGAACGCCTGCTCGCCGCGCAGGATCGCGTAGAGGCATGGATGACCATCGCCGAGATCAACGCCGCCCATTTCGATAACCTGCTGGACCTGTCCGGATCTGCCTGAGCCTACAATCAGGCCAGTTCTTCCACCTCCCAGTCCTCCGGGCGTACCCAAACCCGAATCACCGGGACATCGGGAAACCACCGATGGAGGGTCTGCGCCGCCCTGGTTAACTGGGCTTCCTGGACCTCCCGTGGCTGGGGATTTCCCGCGCAATCACCGTGTCCCGCGACGACGATACCTGCCGCGCGATGCTTGAGGAGGGATATTTCTAGGCGCCGGCGGATCGACAGGCTCTCCCCTCCATCCGGATCTTCTGCCAAGGCCCGGATCGGTCCAGGTTCGGTTATGGTATCCGCGTAATCCGCTGAAAACCTGGTTTTCGCGAACCGCGCGACCGATTCCTGCACCCGCCCGTCCATGCAATTGACAACCGCAACGAAAGAACCGTGTCCACCGCTCATCGAGTCGTTTCCTTTCCTGTTTCCGATGCCGCCTGCTTCGACCACGCGGCAGCCTGGTCCACAATCAACCCCGCGGCCTCAGCCACAACCTGCCGCATGGCCTCCCGTAAAGCCTGGGCTACCCGCAACGGTTCCTCCCGCCGATCGCTATCGACTGGATCCATGGCAATGGGAACCGCTTTCGATATCACGTGGCCCAACGCCAGAAACCGGTCCCGATACACCCGGGCGGATATCGACAGGGTTACCCGGGCCACCGGGGGATCTGTCGAAAAATCCGCCACGCACTCGCGCAACTCCCCATGGACAAGAATATCCGGCCGCACCATATCCGCGACGTTGTCCACGTCGGCAAAGGTTTCCGAATGCCGCAGAGCATCCACAAGTGCACGGTACACGGCTGCCGCCGGGGGTTCGGCCCATCCATCATCCGGATACCGGCGCACCACGCCGTCCGCGTCCAGGTACGCCATACGCTGGTCGACTGCCTTGCCCGCGGTAATCGGGCGAACACCCACCGTCCAGGGCAATTGCCCGGCCGACGGCGAAACCTTCGTGTCCAGCCACAGCGCGTGTTCCCGGTACTCCATGATGGTTTTCGGCCCCAGGCATCCCGTGATGGCCAGGGTCACCGTTCCGATCGCCAGCATCGTCAGCAAGCGCATACGCCTCGCGCGCGACCACATCATGCCCGACATTCCTTATTTCCTGTTTGAGGGCCCCACCACGTTCGGTTTGCCCCGCACCACCTGCGACGGTTCCCGGCGCAACGCCTCGACCAGCAGCCGCAGTTCCGTGAAGGTGTCCCGCAACTCGCTCATGGTCTGGCGCAGACCGTATTCCACGTCGCCGGCCTTCCGGGTCACGTCTTCCGCCACGGTGCCCGCGTTGTCCAGCATCTGTTCCGCCTTGCGGGACAACGCCGACACGTCATCCAGGGCCCGCGTCAGTCGTTCCTGGATACTTCGCACGTCCAGTTCAGCCACCTTGCCCCGGGAGGTGTCCAGCAGATCCTGCAGGGACTTCATGACCTTTCTCAGGTCCTCGTTCCGTTCGGAAAGCATGGTTGAGACCTTGCGGATTTCGGCCCGGGTATCCTGAACCGCCCCCGTGGTTTCATCCATCAACGTCGACCCCTTGGACGCCAATTCGTCCCCCTTACCCAGTATACCCTTGACCTTGCCCATGATGTCGCGGATGTCCTCTTCCTGAACTGCCGCCAGTTTACTTTCCACGTCGTCCAGAATGTTCGACACGCGCTCCATCACGTCGGTCAGTTGCTTGCTGATCGCCTCAATGGTGGATCGCTTGGTTGGAATCTGGCTACCGGGGGGCAGCACCGGCGCCTTGGGATCTCCCCCACTCAGGCTGATGGCCATGGTCCCCGCGGCAATGCTGTAAATCACCAGTCGGCCTTCCACTCCCGGGCGTAACTGCACTTTTTGGGGATCGATGGTAACTTCCACGTGGGGTTTCTGACGGGGGGTCACGAAAATGTTGGTCACCTTGCCAACGGGAACCCCCTGGTATTCCACCAGCCCCCCTTCGTACAGGCCAAGGATGGATTCGTCAAATTCCAGCCAGTAATTATCTCCCGCGTCCTGATACACCCGGGAAATCACCAGCGTCGCCACGATAAAAATACCGACACACGCCAGCAGGAACACGGACACCTTGATTTTCTGTTTACGCGTTGCCAAGGCTTTTTCCTGTCGAACCGCTATTCCGCGGCCCGCTGTTCAATATACTCGTCCGGACGCCGTTCGAAAAACTGCCGCACCCGGTCCACGTCGCATCGGACGGCTTCATCCACCGTGCCCAGAAAAACGACGCGCCCCCGGTCCAGCATCAGTACCCGGTCCGCGATGAGGCGGATGGAATCCAGTTCGTGGGTCACGATGACAAACGTGGTACCGAGCAGGCGGTTGAGGTTCATAATCAGGTTGTCCAGGCCCGCGGCCATGATGGGATCCAGCCCTGCCGAGGGTTCGTCGAAATACACCAGTTCAGGATCGGTGGCCATCGCTCGCGCCAACCCCGCCCGTTTCTTCATGCCGCCAGAAAGATCGCTGGGCATGTAGTGATACGCGTGAGCGAGGCCCACCAGGCTGAGTTTCAACCGGGCCAGGGGCTCGATCAGCCGGGAATCCACGCTCCCGTACTCCCGCATCGGCATGGCCACGTTGTCCCCCACGGTCATCGAGTTGAACAGGCCACTCGACTGAAAAGCGATGCCAATCTGCCTCTGCATGTCGGCCAGTTCTTCCTCGTCCATGGTCGCCACGTTTCGTCCCTGAAAGACGATCGACCCCGAACTCGGCCGCAACAGGCCGCACATGTGCTTGAGCAGCGTGGTTTTACCGCAACCGCTGCCGCCGATAATGGTAAACACTTCTCCCCGGCGGACCGAGAATGACACGCCGTCGAGCACCTTGGTCTCGCCGTAATGGGTCACGAGATCACATACTTCGATAATCGTGTCCCCATCCACTGTTCGCGCTCGTTCGGTGGCATGTGACGACGGGGAAGTCATCCCTTTCCTGGCACTCCCTGCTTGAAAACGTAGTAAAAGAAGGTGGCAAAAACCATGTCAATCAGCACAAGGCTGAACACGTCCATCACGACCGCCCGGGTGGTCATCCGCCCCACGCCCCGAGAACCGCCGGTTACCCTGAATCCATTATGACAGCCAATCAGGGCGATGGCGATGGCAAAGAAAAACGATTTAAGCATACCCTGGATGATGTCATTCATGTCCGCCGCGCCCAGCGTCTGCTGATACCAGATGGATGGCCGGAATCCCAGCACCACGATCCCCCACAGCGCCCCCCCCAGCACGCCACACACCATCCCCAGCACTGTCAGGCAAGGCAACGCGACGATGAGACCCAGTAATTTGGGCGCGACAAGGAACTGGGCCGTGTTGATACCCATGCCCCGCAACGCGTCGATTTCCTCCTGCACCACCATCGTCGCGATTTCCGCCGCGATCGCCGCGCCCGTCCGCGCCGATACCACCACCGCCGTCATGACGGCCGCCAGTTCCCGGGCAAAGGCAATCATGATCAGGTTGGCCACGTAAATCTGGAGCCCGAAGGCTTCCACCTGCTTGGCCGACAGCATCGCGATAATCAGCCCCACCAGGAAATTCATCAGGCAGACAATGCGTACCGCCCGAGCGCCCATCTCGTACACTTCATCCACAAATTCATTGAATCGAAATCCACGGCCTTCAAACGGCGCGATCAGTGTCCAGTACAGGGCATCCACGCAAAGCCCGGCAAATTCCCGCGCCTCGCTGAAAAAGCGGATGGTCGCGTCTCCCAGCGTCTCCAGCAGGTCGGGTTCCGTTCGAGGTTTTTCGGGCGCGGGTCGCAACGCGGGCGCGATGACTTCCAGGAATTCGGCCACTCGCCCCGTGGCATTGCCCCACGTCACCGATACCCCACGGTGGGACGCCTCTTTCACGATGCGCGACAGCCACGCCCCGCCAACCGAATCCATCCGTTCCGTGGCCGACAAGTCAATAAATACTTCGTCCCCCCGTTTTATCCGCGCGGCCGCGAACGCTTCGTGAAGGGCCTCGCCTCCTTGCCGGTCCAGCGTGGCGCCGGCAGCCAGGGTATGCCGCGCGCTCATTCCGGTCCCCCGTTTCCGGTCAGCATGGCCACAAGGTCTGCCTCAGTAATCACTGGCACCCCCAGTTTTTCCGCCTTGGTCACCTTGGCCAACCCGGGATCCGCGCCCACCACCAGGTAACTGGTCCGCCGGGTCACCGCGTCCGCGGTCAGACCGCCCAGCGAACGGATCCGTTCATGCACCGCTTCACGGGGGCCCATCCCGAGGGTCCCCGTGATCACGAACACCTTTCCAGCAAGGGGGCCCGGGCGATCATCCGCGTCGGCATCCATGCGCAACCCGAGATCGCGTAACTGCGCAATCAACTCGTGGTTCGCGGGAAGATCAAAAAACTGCCGGATACTTCGGGCCACGTTGATTCCCACGCCGTCCACTTCGATTAACGCCTTCTCCGGGGCGGCCATCAGCGCGTCCATGGTACGAAAACGCCGGGCGAGGTCCACCGCCGTCTGTTCGCCTACCATGCGAATCCCCAGGGCAAACAGCAGCCGCGACAACGGCCGCGACTTGCTCGCCTGAATCGCGTCCACCAGGTTCCGGGCCGACTTTTCACCCATCCGATCCAGGGTCGCCAGGGTTGCCACGTCCAGCCGGTACAGGTCTGCCGGATTCCGGGCCAACCCGCTGTCCACCAGTTGCTCCGCCAGCGCGTCCCCCAGCCCCGTGATATCCATCGCCCGGCGGCTGGCGTAATGGCGCAACCGTTCCTTCACCTGGGCCGGACACGACAGGTTCAGGCAACGGACGAACACCTCGCCCGGCGCGTTCGGATCCTTGCCCACCGGACTGCCGCACGCCGGGCACACTACCGGTGGTGTCACCACTTGGGCGTCGGGTGGCCTTAATTCCGGAATAAACCGAACCACCTGCGGAATGATCTCGGCGGCTTTCTGCACCTCCACAGTGTCCCCGATCCGCAGATCCTTGCGTTCCAGTTCAGCAAAGTTGTGCAGGGACGCCCGCTTGACCACGGTGCCTGCCAGAGGCACCGGATCCAGTTCGGCCACTGGCGTGATCGCTCCCGTCTTTCCCACCTGAAACGTGACGTCTCGAAGCACCGTACGGGCCGTCTCCGCCGGGTACTTGAACGCGACCGCCCACCGGGGCGACTTGGCCGTCGTGCCCAGTCGCTCCCTCTGGGCCCGCGAATCCACCTTGATGACCAGACCGTCAATGGGATACGGCAGCGCGTGTCGACGTTCCCTCCAGGCCTCGCAAACTGCCAGCACCTCTTCGAGCGTCCGGCAGCACGCGCGATGCGGATTCACCGGCAACCCCCATCGTTCCATCAGCGCCAGCACGTCCCGGTGCGCGTCCGGCAAGGGGGAGGACGATTCGGCCACGTCGTAGGTCCACAACAGCAGGCGCCGCTCCGCCACCAGTTTCGGTTCAAGCAGTTTCAGGGTACCCGCCGTGGTGTTCCGGGGGTTTCGGAAGGGCTCCAGCCCCTCCCGCTCCCGGATCTCGTTCAGCCGTTCCAGTTCGGCGTAGGTCATGTAGACCTCGCCGCGTATTTCCACGGTGTCCGGAGCGCCTTCCAGTCGCAGCGGCAAAGCACGGATAGTGCGCGCGTTCCGGGTGATATCATCGCCCCGGGTGCCGTCACCCCGGGTTGCCGCTCGGACGAACACGCCACCTTCATACCGCAGGCTGACGGATACCCCGTCGATTTTCAACTCCACGACGTACAACGGCGTATCCGGACGCAATTCTTCACGCATGCGGTTATCGAAAGCCCGAAGGTCCCCCTCGTCATAGGTGTTATCCATGGACAGCATGGGAACGGCATGCACCACCTGCGCGAAGCCTTTCAGGGGCTCGCCGCCCACGCGCTGGCTTGGGGAGTCTGGCGTTCTGAGTTCCGGATACCGCTCTTCCAGTTCGATGAGCCGCCGCATGAGCCGGTCAAACGCTTCGTCGCTGATCTCCGGGCGCGCCTCGACGTAATACAGCCGGTTGTGCCGTTCGATTTCCGCGGCCAACCGGGCATGTTCCTCGCGCGCGGCGGCCGGCGTGGCCTCCGGTTCCGATCCGAACAATTCCAGTTGAGACGCGGCCATTCCAGCAGATCCCTCCGATTCCTGGCACACGGGTATTATAGCCGTTCCAGCTACCCGGCCCGCGGATTCGCCCCGATCCCCTACAGCAGGCTCACCTCGGCCAGCGGCGTGTGACGGGCCCCTTCCGGCCTCAACTCGCTCTGAAACAGTACCAGCCGCTCCACCTGAAACGGCTCGCCAAACACGGGATGACCCGCCTCGCCCAGCCAGCGAGCCAAGTTACGGGATTCTTCCGGGGAACGGCTGCGCGCCAGCGTCACGTGGGGATGAAATGCCTTGCCGTCCGGGCCACATCCTGCCTCCCGGGCCGCCTCAAACACCAGGGATCGAAGTGCCGAGAGATCCCCCGACAGTACATCCACCCCCGCCCAGCATACCGCCGGTCTGGCCATTCCCGGAAACGCCCCCACTCCGCGCGTGGCCAGCCTCAGGATCACCGGACGCGAAACCGCCACGGCCGTCTCCACCCGCTCCGTCATGACCCGAACCGCCCCAGGCGCGGCGCGCCCCATGAAACACAGCGTGAGGTGATAGGTGGCCGGAGAGGTCCATCCCGCCCGAATCCCCTGGGAACGGGCCATCGATCGCGTCTGTTCCAGCGCGGCGCGCGCATGGTGAGGAAGTTCAATCGCCCAGAAACACCGGATGCCGTCCGGTCCCCTGTCCCGCGCGGTATCCCGGTTCATGGGCTTGTCCACCGCTGCCGGAGTTCCGCCCAGGCGGTATCATCCGCGCACACGGCAGGGATCCCAATGTCTGCCACTACAAGGTCCCCCACCCACGGGCGTGCTTCCGGCCGAACCAACCCTACTTTCGCGAAACCAAAGGTTACGGTCACCCCCGCCCGCACCGCGGCGCCACAGGGCTCGCCGGTATCCGCGTTCAAGCCTGATGGCACGTCCACCGCCACCGTCGGTATCCGCGCTGGCCAGGCGTCAATCAGAATCCGGGGCAATCCCCGTACCTCGCCTTCCGTGCCGGTGCCCAGCAGGGCGTCCACGATTACCCGGCTGTCCCGCGTGACCCCTGCGAGAGCGTCCACGGCGTCTTCTTCCGACGTGACCACCACCGGCACCAGCCCGAGTTTCAGGCCGACTCGCGCGAAGGTTCCCGCGTCGCCCGCCAGGCTTGCCGGTGGAGCCGTTGACAGCACCGTCACGTCCCATCCGGAAAGCATCGCCAGCCTGGCCACTACCCAGCCGTCGCCGCCGTTGTTTCCCTTTCCGCATACCACCGTCATGGCCGCCGGACGGGGAAACCGCTTCGTAACCTCCGCGAAAACCGCCGCGCCGGCGTTATGCATCAGCACCGCCCCGGGTATGCCCAGTTCCTTAATGCATCGCCGGTCTGCCTCGCGCATCCGCGCTACCGTCACGTGAGGCATTCTCGCAGCCTCCTTCCGCCGCCCACTTTCACCCGGGGATCAGTAATGAATCCGAACCCGGTATCGCACATCTGCGGTGGATTCCGGGGCAATATCCACCGCGAACGCGATCGTTTTCGCGTCCTTTTTCGTGAATGGCAGGCTGGACTCCAGCACTTCCCAGGTACCCCAGACCGGCTCGATGACCTGTACCGTCACAGGAGTTTTTTTGCTGTTACGCAGCGATACCCGGATCGTCACCTCCGTCGACTGCGGACCGGTCTGCTGAAAGTCCTCCTGAACTTTCTCCCCGATGATGTCGAATGCCCGACCCAGCCGCAACCGCACGGTCTCGTCCTTCGGGGTGTGACGAATCCGGTCCTCGCCCGAAAACTGCAGCGCTCCTGACGCGTCCGGTTGATATACCCGCATGATCCCCTCTGGCAATGGTATGCCGAGATGATTTTTTTCCGTGTTGTCCAATTCCAGCACCACTGCGGGATTCGTTTTCCGTTCCGGTTCTACCTGTGAATGGAACCATGCCTCGTTACCCCGGTACTCGTACACCTTTCTCACGCCCACCCCCGAAGCGGACAACAGGCTGACCTGTTTGGTCTGGCTCGCGCGGATCGTGGTGCGCCGAGGCAACGTGTAAAGGTGATATTCCGCGAACGACTCTTCCTGCATCATGGGCGCGGACGCCAGCATCCGTTCTTGTGATTTCATGCCGGCAGCCATGTCCATCTGTTCATTCACCTTGTTCACGTCTCCCGCCACCACTTTCAGCAGCGCGTTACGGAAAGTAACCCCGGAGTTGTTCACCATCGTCACCCATCCTTCAATATCCACACTGGTCTCCGCGGCATCCAGCGTGAGCACGTAGTCACTGCGCCACGACATCCCGGAACAAAGATAGGCCGCCTCGATTTCCTGCTCAGCCGCCCCGCTGTCCAGGGCCCATACCAGCGTTGGCCGCGCGTACAGTTCTTCCGGCAGTTTCGGCATGGATACCACCCCCGGGTGTCCCAGCATGATTCGACCTTCCACCTCGTACACTGGTCCACCGTTTACCGCGAGCAGTTTCGCCGGTTGTTCGTAGAAATTCAACTGGTTATCCCGGTTGATCAGCGTGACCTCCTTGCCCACGTATTTCTCCATCAGTTTTTCAGGGCTGATCAGGTCGTACTCGTAATTCTGTTCCAGAATGACGAGGCCGTCCGGGTGGCTCAGTGACCGCAGACTGACGGTTTCGGGAAGGATGGTCTGGGCGACGTCCATGAAGGCCAGCCGCAATTCGCCTTCGGCCAGTTTCACCTTCCGGCGATCACGTATGAGGGCCCGGTCATTGTTGTACACCGTGACCGAGACTTCCTGCTGGTCCTCAAGCGTGGTCCGTAACGCGGAGGGATCACCGATCACCGGCATACCCGCCCCGCCCGTAACAGTCGCGTCTTCTCCAGACGCGATCCCCACCACGAATACCCCTAGCGTGATGATCACGCGCGTGATTGGACTCTTGTGTTGCATCATGTGCTGGCTCCTTCGACTGTTCGCCGGTTATGGCACTGCTTCGCGAGGGTCTTCCATAAGCCTACCGCCTTGCCCGCTGGAATGCAACCTTTTTTTACCCGGGAAAATGACCTCTTCACGGGATACGGGCCATGAGAATTGCTTGACGGCCTCTCAATGCCATACAGTAATCGGGAACACGTGCAATCACCCGAGAGGAGGACCTCCCATGACTCGCAGAGAACTCTCTGTAACCAGAATAGTTCTAGGATCCGCGGTGGCCATGCTCATCGGTATCTCTTCTGCCCATGCCGTGAACGAACAGGTCTCTTCTCCTGATGGTACCATTACCGTTAATGTGGCCATCGAACAGGACCTTGAGTGGTCATTAAGCGTGGACGGCAAGGAAATCCTGCCTCCCGCCCCTGTGGCCATGAAACTGCGCAATGGCTCCACCCTGGGGCAGAAACCCAGGTTGCGGGATGTCCGGCATGATGCCATTGATGAGATGATTGAGCCGCCCGTGGCCGAAAAACGCCGGCAGATTCCCAACAGGGCTAACCAGATGACCCTGGTGTTCGACGGAAACTACGCGCTCACTTTCCGGGCGTATGACGACGGTATCGCGTGGCGGTTCGAAACCAGCCTGCCCGGAGAGATCCAGGTGGAATCGGAAACCGTCGCTTTCCGGCTGAACGGTCCCTGGACCGTCTGGCGGACCTCCACGCGGAAATGGAATTGCTCTTTCGAGTCTGAATATACCGTCCAGTCACCCGCCGATTGGCCGACGGACACCATGGCGTTCCTCCCCCTCTATGCGGGACTGGAAAATGGGCCAAGCCTGCTCATCAGCGAGGCCGACCTGCTGTCGTATCCCGGCATGTTCCTGGGACGGGATGAAAAGGACGCCACCCTGCTCACTGGACGCTTCGCGCCCTACCCGAAAGTCGAAAAGCCCTACCGGGACCGCTACATCCACGTTGCCGAGGCGGAACCCTTCATCGCGAAAACCTCCGGCACCCGGACCTTTCCCTGGCGCGTCGTCTGCGTGGCTCGTAAAGATACCGACCTGCTGCTCAATGACATGGTGTACCGGCTGGCCACGCCATGCCAGTTGCAGGATACTTCCTGGATTCGACCGGGCAAGGTAGCCTGGGACTGGTGGCACGCCAACGTCATGTGGAACGTGCCGTTCAAGTCCGGCATCAACAACGAAACCTACAAGAGGTACATTGATTTCGCCGCGGCCAACGGCCTGGAATACGTGATCCTGGACGAAGGCTGGTCGAAAACCACCGACCTCACCGCGCTCAACCCGGACATCAACCTTGAGGAACTGGCCCGCTACGGCAAAGAAAAAGGGGTTGGACTCATCCTCTGGTGCGTGTGGCGGACCCTGGACGCCCAGAAGGACACGGTGCTGCCATGGTTCCGGGACTTGGGCATCGCCGGTGTCAAGGTCGACTTCATGGACCGGGATGACCAGAAGGTGGTCGAATTTTACGAACGCATGGCCCGGGCCACGGCCGAGCATCACCTGCTGCTTGATTTCCACGGCGCCTTCAAGCCCACCGGCCTGCGCCGGACCTGGCCAAACCTGATCACCCGGGAAGGCGTCATGGGCATGGAAAACAGCAAGTGGGGCGATAAGAGTGGCCCCGACTACACTACCGCCATCCCCTTCATCCGCATGGTAGCCGGCCCCATGGACTATACCCCCGGTTCCATGCGTAACGCGAGTAAAGACTCCTTCAAGCCCATCTTCAACCTGCCGTTCAGCCAGGGCACGAGGGTCCATCAACTGGCCCTGTACGTGGTCTTCGAAAGTCCCCTGCAGATGCTCAGCGACAGCCCTTCCGCCTATGAAAAAGAACCGGAATGCCTGTCTTACATCGCCCGGTGTCCTACCACCTGGGACGAGACCGTCGGCCTGGATGGCAAGGTCGGTTCACATGTGGTAATGGCTCGCCGCCACGGCGAAAACTGGTGGCTGGGTGGACTTACCAACTGGGACGCGCGGCCACTGACGATTCCGCTCAGTTTCCTCGGCACTGGAACGTGGCGGATGGAATTGTTCACCGACGGCCCGAACGCCGACCGCGCGGCCCAGGATTTCGTCCGGGAAACCCGGGATGTTTCCCCTTCGGAAACGCTGGAAGTACAACTGGCGCCTGGTGGTGGCGTGGCGGCGGTGTTCTCCCCAGTCCGTTGATCCCGCGCCAAGGGCCAACTCCGGTCCCAATCAGAAACTGGAAGGAACGGTCTCGGCACCTTCCGCCCGGGCCTGTATTTCGGCGAAATGGGAATCCGGCGCGGGAATGACCCGGAGGATCTTGATCAACTGGTCCAGCCGGCGGGGTACCTCTTCGGGAATCAGCGCGCCCGAGGTGGTCGTGCACAACCAGTTGCCCCCCGCTTCCACGGCCATGTCCGGATGCCGTAGCAGGTATTCGATCATGGCGGGATGCAGAAACTGTTCCGCGAAGTCCCGGTTATCCGTCAGCACCGTGAAATTCTTCTGAAAATCCTCGTGGGGCGGATGGTATTCGATCCGGTCGAATCGCGCGATACGCTCGAATTTTTCCAGGTGCGCGGGCGGATACACCCGAACCTCGGGTAACCGCTGGCCATGCCGCAACATGGCGATGCTGCAATGATGTTTCCGGGCGTCCTGCTTGGTGCCGGTGACATACCGGTAGTCGAACACGTACACCTGGAATCCCTTGTATGCCCCGGAGATGATATTCGTGGCCACCCGGCCGCGCCCGCGGTCCAACTGGTACAGGAAGCCCAGTCGCTGGGGCAGCCCGAAACTCATGTAACTGAACCGCAGGCCGAGTTCCTCGGCGATCTCCGCGAAAACCCGCTGCTGCATCATCCGGTATTCTATATACAGCGTTACGGCAAGGGTCACCACCCCCGCGATGAATAGCGCGAGGAAAAACCACTCGGATGTGGAATATAATTCCAGCATGTGCCTGCTGTCCTGACGCCCGTGCTTATACTATGCGGAATCTTGATGGTTCCGCGCAACTGTTCCCGGGGATATCCTCCGGACTGACCTGCCACAGGATACGGTCATGACGATCCCGAGTTTCCATAAACTCCATAATTTCTGTCGCGCCGTTGTGGTTTCATGCGTTTTACTGGCCTTTACCGGCACGCTGAACACCCACGCCGAATCGCCATCCACGCCGATCCCGGACTCCCCCAGGATCCCTCCGGAAATCTCCGGGCCTGCACCGGAAGCGACGCCCACCCTCCGCGAAGGATCTGACACGGCCCTTTTACGGGGAGAAATAGCGGCCCTGCGCGCCGACCTGAAACAATTGCGGGAAAGCCTGAACCTGATCCTAAACCAGATTACCGCCGATCTCCGCCAGGAAAACGAACTCTTGCGCCGGGAAAACCAGCAACTGCGGCAACAACTGGAAAACCAGGGCATTACTCCCGATACGCCGCCACCGTCTTCGGACAATATGGCCGGCTCCGCGACCACTGGTCGCCTGCCTACCGCCTTCCCCGAGCCCGGTCCGGCGGACGCGTCCACCCCAGGTCCCGCCGAGTCCGGCCCGGACACGGCCTCATCCCCACCATCTGATGAATCCGCCTCGACGGAAGAAGACGCGTCCGCTACCCCTCCCCCTTGGGAAACGGTGGCTTCGTGGGGTCGTGAACCTGAAGATGCCAAGGCCCTTGGTCCCGATATCCTGTCTCAGAAAGGCGTGGTGGGCGTTACCGCCCCCGGGGCCGGACGCAATGCCCTGATCGCCCTTGGCCAGGCTATCCGGCGGGAATACGATCGCTACGACATTATCAGTGTCGATATTTTTGATGACCGCGCCGAGGCTGAAGCCTACGCGCAGAACCGTCATCCCGATCCGCAGCACCGGGTTCTGACGGTGGCCCGCCATGTCCGAACCGGCCAGGATATCATCCTGGTGTACCACGACGGCCTGGCCGAAGAAATCCCGCCCACCCCATAATCCCACTCAAGTTTTCCGTCCATGTTGCCGATCAATGGATTGCGACGGACCGTAAAATACTTGAAAGGGACACTCCATGGATGGAATCCGGGGCATGTCCGCCCGTCCCGGGACAGACAGGGCGGATCGAGTGCTGTTTTCGGGTCAGCAGGCGGCAAGGGATGCCCTTCCCAGAAAAATTGCCACCGACCGCGGTATCGTCCCTGCGGAACGCGCGGTAACGCCTCGGGAAACCAGCGAAGACCAGCCCACGGCCACCGGATTACAGGGACAAAAAGAAGCTGTTCCCCCGGGACTACACAAATCCGAAGACCGGGTGGCATTTTCTTTACCTGAACAGATGCGTAAGGCCGCCGCGGCTGTCACGCCGGCGAATGAGAAAAACGCGACCACTGAACCACGGCAATTAACCTTCAGTTTCTATGGGGAAATCAAGCAGGAAACCGCCGCGGCTTTCGAACTGAAAATCGGGCGCCTGGCCACCGAAAACGGCGATTCCACCTCGGTCCGGGCGGCCATGTCCCTCGGCTTCCAGTTATCCGCTTCTTTCACGCTATCCGGCACGATCAGCGGAGAAGCCCTGAACGGCTTCGGCAATGCCGCGAAACTAGGGTTAACTGGATTCGACACCCGGGATTTTCTGGACAAGTTCATCGCGCTGACCGCCCATCTCATGAAAGGCAATGCCGAGGACCTCAACGAGTTCCTGTCTTTCTTCGGCAGCGCGAACACCCGGGACAGTAAGGCCACGCTGGAGTCCCTGGTAAACCAGTTATTCAGCCGCTTTTTCGGTAACGGCAATCCCAGTAAAGCCGCGAGCGTGAACGTGTCCATGTCCATGCAACTGGAGTTTTCCTTCCAGGTATCCGGGGAATTTGCCGCTACCGCGGAGGAAGCCGCCCAATCCGATCCGCTGGTGCTCGACCTGAACGGTGACGGCAAGCTGAACCTGACCACGGTGGCAGACGGCGCGCGGTTCGATCTGGTAGGCACAGGCAGAACGGTTCAGGCGGCCTTCGTCACGGGCGGTGACGCTTTTCTGGCCCTGGATCGCAATGGAAACGGGCAGATCGATTCAGGACTGGAACTGTTTGGAGACCAGCATGGCGCCACCAACGGTTTTGAAGAACTGCGCCAGTTCGACGATAACCGCGATGGCATTATCGACAGCCAGGACGCCGTCTTCGCGTCCCTCCGGGCATGGCGGGATAATGGAAACGGTATCAGCGAGGCAGGGGAACTGCTGTCCATGCGGGACGCGAACATCGCCGCGATCCGCCTGGATTACCGTGACGTGAACAAGATCGCCGCCGGCGGAAACCGGGTAACCCAGGTCGCCGCCTACCAGCGCGTGGACGGGCGGTACGGCCTGGCAGGCGATGTTCTCCTGAACTATTTGGGCTGATATGGAACTTCCGTTCCATCAGGACTGGTCGTTCTCCAGTCCTCCCTCTTCCGCCTCATGACCCTGGGGGTGTAATCCATCGTGGCGGACATCTGAGGGTTCCAGGTGGGTGGTAATGTGCACCCTTTTACCCGGGAACAAGGCCGCCAGCGCCGATTCCAGCCGGGTGACCCGTTCGTGGGCCCGGGCAAGGGTAGATGCCCCCGACAGGAACACGTGCAGTTCCACCCATGCCCTGGATTCCGACTCCCGGAATCGAACCTGGTGATAGCCGTCGATTTCACCAGTTTCCCGGGCCCGGTTCAGGCAGTCCAGCAACCGCCGCGTCGCGTCCGGATCCACGCGATCCAGCAGGCCGCGGAAAGCCTCCCGCATCAGGTGCCCTGCCGTCAGCAGGATATTTGTGGCGACAACCAGGGCGGCCAGGGGATCCATCCAGGTCAGGCCGGTCCATCGCGCCAGCGCGATACCCACCAGCACCCCACCGCTGGTCCATACGTCCGTCAGCAGGTGCAACCCGTTTGCCCGCAGCACCAGTGCTCCAAGGCGTCGTCCCGCGATCACCAGGGCCCCTCCCAGGACGAGGTTCACCATGGAAAGGGCCGCCACGATGATCATGCCGACATCCAGGCGCGTCAACGCCCCCCCGTTCAGGAAGCGGGAAATCGCCGACACGTAAATGGCCAGGGCGGCAATACCGATCAGGGCCCCTTCGAAGCCCGCTGAAAAAAAGGCGATTTTCTCGTGGCCATAAGGATGTTCGGCGTCCGGGCGCTGCCGGGCATACCACAGGCTGAAGGTGGCCATCATCCCGGCGAGCACGTTGACCACGCTTTCGGCAGCATCGGAGAGAATGGCCACGCTACCCGTCCACCACCAGGCCAGTCCCTTCCCCGCGACCATCAGCACGGCCACCGCGAAACTGGTAGCCGCGGCCGCAAGCATAACCGCGTCCCGGCCAGGCGTCCCATCAGAGGGGGATACTTCGGCCGAAAAGATTTCTTCCAGGTATTTCATGACCGTTTTTTCACCAGGAGCCTTGCCTGACCTCCGATATCGTTCCCCCGAAACATCCTCATTATACCCGTTCCGCCAAAAAATTTTTCCCGGGAAACTATTGACAACGTTGGCGGGTTATGCTAGACTTATTCCGTACAGAGGAAACTCTTGACATGCCCGCGGACGCGGCGTGGAGGATATGGCCGTGAAACGTGCGAAATCCGGTCTCGTAATGCTGGCGGCCCTGGTGGTCACGGTGTGGGTGGTTCTCCCCGTGGCCCAGGCGCAAACCTATGATCCCGATGTGGACCTGCCGAAACCTACCGCGCTGGAAAAGACCCTGACAAAACTGGGACGTGGCCTGTCCAACATCGTGCTGGGCTGGGCTGAAATCCCGGTCACTTTCGACCGGAGCGTCAAAAAGGGTAAGCCGCTCGGCTACCTGGTCGGCGTGGCACCGGTTATGGGTACCGCGCGGGCAGTCATGCGCACGGGCACGGGCTTTTACGAGGCGGTTACGTTTCCCGTGACGGACAAGGCGGTCAACTACGAGGCAGTGCTCGAGCCGGAGTACATTTTCTAACGGTGATACGATGGCGCACACGAGGCCCCGCGCTCGTCGGCTACTTCCGGGATGCCATGGGTAAGCGGGGCGTTATTGTTTCAACCGGTGAAACTTCGCCCCTGGAAGGGGGCGTGTTGTTCGCTATTCCCAGCAACACGGGGGAGATGGAATCAGTTCCCCTTGAAGAGGCGGCCACGCGCCTTTCCCCGGACATCATCCTTGAAGCGATCATCGTGATAGAGCGGTTCTACGGGAAGCGGCTGGCCAAGTTGCCGCCATCGCTGTGGCCAGAGCCGGAAGGGGCGAAACATGCCTAAATACCGGGATATCGAAGAGTTTCTGGACGAGGTGGTCAGCCTGCCCAGCATGCCCGGCGTGGTCAACGAGGTCCGGCGTATCCTGGATGATCCCAACGGATCCATCGCGGACGCCGCGGATAAAATCGCGCTCGACCCGGCCCTGACGTTCAAGGTTTTGCGTCTTGTCAATTCCGCTTTTTACGGCTTGCGTCAGCAGGTCACCAGTATCCGACATGCCGCTGCCCTGCTTGGAGCCAAGGTTCTCAAAAACCTCTGCCTGACCGCCGCTGTCTTCGATACCATGAAGGGATCACCGGAGCGGCTGATCCGTCACGCCGCCGGCACGGCGACAGCCATGCGCGCGTTGGCCCAGGAGGGCCCATTGGGCCTGCTTCTTCCTTCCCCGGACGAGGCCTTCATCCTGGGACTGGTGCACGATATAGGCAAAATGCTCCTTTACGCGGTGGTCCCCGACCTTACGCGGGACACGGAGGTCATGGCCTCGGAACGTCGGATCCCCCTATTTCGGGCGGAACATGAACTGATCGGCATCGACCACGCCGAACTGGGCGCGCGTCTCGCCCTGCACTGGAAACTCGACGACCTTTACGTGCAGGCCGTGGGCGGCCATCATGAAACCGCTCGCTGTTCCAGCGCGTTCATCCCCATCGCGTCCAGTATTACCGTGGCGGATTACATCGCGGGCATGTGCGGTCATGGCGTGATGGACCCGGTATGGTTCGAAATTCCGGACACGGTCTGGACCGATTCGGGTGTGGACGGCCCGTGCGCCATCCGGGTCATGAGCACTTACCTGAATGACCTGGCCCGGATCGACGAACTGGTCGGCGAAGTAATGGGAACAGATCACCACGCCTGAAGGGGCCAAACCGCTTCAGGCCGTGGGCACAGGGGGCAGGCCATCCAGCAGATCCCGGGTGTGGGGATAGCGTTTCGGGCGCGCCGCGTCAAAGGCTTCCCGCTGGCGTTCCCACGTGGCATACAAATCTCCCAGGTTGCCCCCGTCCAGAATCCGTTTCCGTAGAGTTGCCCCCCCGACCAGCGCGTCAAAATGGTCTGTGAAGGTCAGTGCGTCCCCGTGAAGACGGCGTATGGATCGCAGCAATTCCACAAACAGCCTGAAAGGTCGCGCGGCCGCCCAGTCGGTTACCTCCAGTTGAATGCCCCGGCAGGACGTATCCACCCACGCGGGCCGGGACGCGCGACCAGGCACAGACCGCGGTACGTACGTGACCGGCCTGGCCGAGAACCCTCCCAGCAGCACCGGATCAAGCAACCCAAGCACCCTTTCCGGATCCAGCCATGGCGCGCCAAACTGCATGAACGGATTATCCGTGCCCCGCCCCTCGTTCAGGCTGGTTTCCTCGAGCAGGCAAGCGCCCACGTAGACCAGGGCCGATTCCGGCCGGGGAAGGTTGGGAGAGGGCGCATGCCATGGCAACCCACAGGCTGGAAACCCGAGGTCCCGTCGCCAGTTACCGCAAGGACGGGTCTCGAGTTGCAACGTCTTGAGGCGTTTCCACCCGCGGAACCATTCCGCCGTCTCTCCCAGGGTCATGCCGTGGCGAATCGGCACGGGCCCCCAGCATACCGGCGAGAAAGGCCCCTCGGCAACTGGTCCCTCCAGGACCTCTCCCCCCAGTGGATTGGGGCGATCCAGCACCATGACCGGAACCCCCGCCTCCGCGCAGGCGGAGAGGCATTCCAGCAGGGTATGGGGATAGGTGTAATAGCGAACGCCCACGTCGGGAAGGTCCACCACGAACAGGTCGATACCCCGCAACTGTTCCGGGGATGGCCGTTGCTGTTTCCCGTACAGGCTGATCACGGGAATGCCGGACCCCTGGCTGGAGGCGACCTTTTCGCCTGCTTCGGCCTGGCGTTCCAGGCCATGTTCCGGGCTGAACCACACCCTGACAGGGACAGCTGTTTCCTCGAGCAGCGCGGTCAGGGCCCGTCCCCGGGCGTTCACGGCTGCGGTATTGGTCAGCACGGCCACACCGCGACGCTCCTTAAGAATGGAAAAGCGATCCCGCTGCAGCAGGTCGAGGGCGGGAAACACGTTCGTTCGATCCGGGGAAAGATATAACCCCGCACCCAGGTAGAAAGTCTTCCGCAACGCGCGGTTATCCCGGCGGTTCCGATCGGGGTGACAGGTGTTGCTGAGAAGCACCGCGAAACCGCCCGTATCAGGATCCAGCCAGAGCGAGGTTCCCGTCCAGCCGGTATGGCCAAAAGCCCGGCGGGACAGCAGAAACCCGTTCGCCCAGTCCATGGGAGGATCGAGCCACCACCCCAGCCCCTGCCACGGATAAAAATCCCATTGGGGCTGGATCATGAGCGCGACGGTTTCCGGTTTCAGCAGGCGGCCTCCCAGCAGGGCTTCACAGAACCGGCCCAGGTCGCCCACCGTGGAAAAAAGGCCGGCGTGTCCAGCCACTCCACCCATGGCATAGGCGTTTTCATCGTGGACTTCACCGCGAACCAGGCGTCTCCGCCAGGCGTCCCGTTCCGTGGGAGCGCATTCCTGCCGGGCATCGGCCCCCGGCCTGAACCCCGTCTTACGCATGCCCAGGGGCTCAAAGACCTGTTCGGCACAGAAATAATCCAGCCGGTCACCGGACGCCTGTTCCACCACGAATCCCAACAGGATAAAACCGAAATCGGAATATTCCCGACGGGTTCCGGGGGGCGCCTCCAGGGACAGGCCGACAATCCGGTCCAGCATGGACACGGGAGATTTCACCTCGTTTTTCAACTCCTGGTAGGCAGGCAGCCCCGTGGTATGCGTCAGGCAATGCCGGAGCGTGAACCGGTCCAGCCCCCGCAGGGGTAACCATTCGGACACGGGGTGGCCGAGATCCAGGCGCCCGGCTTCCACCAGCCGCATGACGGCCGTGGTGGTGGCAACAACCTTGGTCAGCGAGGCCAGGTCGTACCGGGTCTCCGTGTCCGTGGGTTCCTGGACGGGGGAACGCTGGCGTAGCCCATACGCGCCTGTCCACACCACCCGTCCTTCCCGGCCCACGCAGGCTACCGCTCCCGGCGCCCCGGACCGTCGCACCGCTTCGGCCAGCCACGCGTCGAATCTCATCCGGACGGGCCTCTCCCCGTCCGCGCCGGGCCGGAAGGCAGGCCCGCGCGGTTCTGGAGCATGCAGATGGCCAGGGCCAGGGCGTCGGCGGCGTCATCGGGCCGGGGCCGCTCTTCCAGGCCAAGCAGCAGGCGGGTCATTTCCTGCATCTGCTGTTTATCTGCCCTTCCATACCCCGTCACGGCGGTTTTGGCCTCGGTCGGACTGAATTCCCCGATGACTACCCCCTGCCGGGCCGCCGCCAGCAGGATCACCCCCCGCGCCTGGGCCACCGTGATGCCATTGGTCACATTCTGCTTGAAAAACAGCCGCTCCACGCATGCCAAGGCAGGCTGAAACCGCGTGAGCAGATCCGTCACCCCCTCGTACAGGTGAACCAGTCGAAGGGGCATTGCTTCCCTCGCGCCTGTGGTAATCACGCCATGGGCCACGTGCCTCAGGCGGCCATCCACCCGTTCAACCACCCCCCACCCGGTAGTCGCCGTTCCGGGATCGAAACCGATGGCGCGCAGGACCTTACTCGTTGAGGGCCGCCTCCATGTCCTGTTCGCTGATGTCAGCGTTGGAGAACACGTTCTGCACGTCATCGTGTTCTTCCAGCGCGTCCAGCAACTTCAGCACCGCGGCGGCCATCTTGCCGTCGACCTTCTGCATGGTCTTTGGAATCATCTTCAGTTCGATTTCCTGGGCCTTGATGCCCATCTGCTCGAACGCGTCCGCCACGGCGTGCAACTGGGTGGGATCGGTGTAGATCTCGTGCACATCCCCGGAACTGTCAACGTCGTCCGCGCCGGCCTCAATGGCCTTTTCCAGGATTTCGTCGTCGGAAATGCCTTCTTTCGGCACGGTGATCACGCCCCGGGAATCGAAATTCCAGGCCACGGCGTTGGCAGCCGCCATCGACCCGCCACTCTTGGTGACCAGGTGGCGAATTTCGGCCAGCGTGCGGTTCTTGTTATCGGTGGTCACGTCAATCAGGATGCCCACCCCGCCCGGGCCGTACGCCTCGTACCGGATTTCTTCGTAAGCGGCCCCCTCGATTTCGCCCGTGCCGCGCTTGATGGCCCGATCGATATTCTCCCGGGGCATGTTGTTGTTGCGGCAGGCGATCAGCACGGCCCGCAACCTCGCGTTACCCGCCGGGTCAGGGCCACCTTGTCGCACGGCAATGGTGATTTCCTTGGCCAGCCGCGAGAAGATCTTACCCCGCTTGGCGTCCAGCGCGCCCTTTTTACGCTTAATGGTGCTCCACTTTGAGTGACCGGACATGAGAAACGATTCTCCTGATGCTGCTGATAATTTCCGGAATCCTCCGGCGGGCATAGTGTAACAGAAATCAGCTGGAAGCCGCAATGCCCGCTTCACGTTGCGCCCTCGGGAAAAAACATGGTAGGATATGGCCGTTCGGCGGAGAGGTGACCGAGTTGGCCGAAGGTGGCGCCCTGCTAAGGCGTTGTACCCCAAAAGGGTACCGTGGGTTCGAATCCCACCCTCTCCGCCAGTTTTTTTACGCGCGGGGGTTGCTTCCGCGTCGGAACAGGGCGTTGCGCGATTCTCAAAAGTGTTCTATAATGAGTCGCGGTTATTTTGCGGCAATGTCAACGGGCTGAGGGGTTGAACCCCACAAAGGAGATTCGGGTATGTCAACGTTCAGACTGGGTTTTATCGGCGCGGGATTTATCGCCAAGTTTCAGGCCAGGGCCATGCGGCAGATCCGCGGGGTACAACTGGCGGGGGTTACCGCGCTCAAGGGCGCGGAAGAACTGGCCGCCTTCGCCGACGCGAATGGCCTGGGTCCCTGCAAAGTCTGCGCGTCCGTGGCGGAGTTGTGCCGTGAAGTTGACGCCGTGGCCATTTTCGCTCCGAACATGGCCCGCGTGCAATTGATGCAGGAAATCGTCGACGCCGTCAAAAACGGCGCGGAACTGAAAGGCATTATCTGCGAAAAACCGCTCGGCAGGACCGTCGCGGAAGCCAACCAGATCGTGGAACTGGCCAAGGAGGCCGGGTTGCCGACCGCTTACTTCGAGAACCAGTGTCACATGAAGGGCATCCGGGCCCAGAAGGAACAGTTGCGCCGGGTTGAAGAAACGATGGGCCCCCTGGTCCTCGCCCGTTCCGCGGAAGAACACAGTGGGCCCCACGAACCCTGGTTCTGGGATCCCACCCGCCAGGGTGGCGGCGTCCTGTCGGACATGGGGTGCCACTCCATCGCCTGCGGCTGGTACGTGCTCACGCCCAATGGCAAACCAGTCGATTTCTTGGAACCCATTTCCGTTCAGGCGACCACGTCCCTGCTGAAATGGGGGTTGCCCAAGTACCGGAAGGAACTTTTCGAGCGCACCCGGGTCGATTATTCGAAAACGCCGGCGGAAGACTTTGCCACGGGCATGGTGACTTTCAAGAACCCCGAGACCGGGCAACTGGTTCAGGCCCAGTTCACCAACTCCTGGATGTACGACAAGCAGGGATTGCGCCTGTACATGGATGGCCTTGGACCTGGCTACGCGTTCGAATTGAACAGCCTGCGATCCCCCCTGGAAATCTTTATTGGCGACCAGGCAGCCGAAGCCGTGATAGACGCCGAATCGGCCCTGGAAAAATCTACCGCTAGCCGTGGCCTGCTGGTGGTCGAACCCAACGAAGCCGACCTGTACGGATACGTGGATGAAATTGAAGACGCCGTCAAGGCGTTCCAGGAAGGCCGCGATGCCTTCCTGAATTTCGAGTATGGCGCCATGATCACCCTGCTCGTGCAGGCCGCTTACATGTCCGCCGAACAGGGACGCACCATCTACCTGACCGAAAAGGCCTCCCAGGAAGCCTTGAAATCTTACAAGTCCCTGATTGCCCAGGGACGCGGTGGAGAAATCCTCTTCTGACCTGAACACCTTAGACGTGTCCCCCGTCACCCTGTCTGGCGGGGGACACGTTTTTTCACGTGGGAATAGAAAGCGTGGCTTTCCCGTTCCCATGGTAGAATGATTGTGAGATGAGACTAAACGTCATGAGGAACATCACGTACATCGGGGTTGTCATTGCGGTCTTTACGGCCGTGATCGTTGCCCCGTTTACGGCTTGTTCATGCGCGTCAGGTGCCGGGGCAGGAGCGTGTAAGCACGCGTGCTGCCAGGCAGCCCCGAAAAAGACGGAAGAGGCCTGTTGCTGCCACGCGCCAGCCAAATCCGATGAACACGCGGAATGTTGGGTTCTTTCCGGAGAGCAGGGTGACAAGGACCAGGAGTTGCCCCGTTGTCCATGCGCGATGAGCCAGCCTTTCGACCGTGTTCCGGTCGTACCTTCCCGGGCGATTCCAACGGAACTGGTTCATCCGGCTAATCCGTATGGCTCCGTAGTAGTAGCGGACCCCGCGGAGATGCTGCTGGCTGGTACCATTTCCCCCCTCTCAGGCGCCCCACCTCCTCTATCTCCTCATTCCCTGAACGCTATCTTGTGCGTCTGGCGTTGTTAAGCATCACGGGCGTGTTTTGGGGCGTGTCGCCTGTTGCGACGTGAAACGCGCCTGTATATCGCCCGACCTTCTCTTTACCTTAACTTCAGGACACCTGTTTCGCGATATACCGCGAATAAGGAGACATGCGATGAACATGAAACACGCGATCATGGCCGCCTTCCTGCTGCTGGCGGTTTTCTCGATGGGTTCCCTGGTGACGGCGTATCCCGCCGTCGCGGATGATGGAACCGGAAAAGCCGCTTCGACGGCTTCCTGCTGCTGCCCCGAGGGCAAGTGCCAGTGCGCCGACGGCAAGTGTGCCTGCCCCGACTGCAAGTGCCAGAACTGCGCCTGCGCGGAGGGTAAGTGCTGCGGAAACGGGAAATGCGCTGCGTCTTCCGGATCTGGTTGCTGCTGCCCCGAGGGCAAGTGCCAGTGCGCCGATGGCAAGTGTGCCTGCCCCGACTGCAAGTGCCAGAACTGCGCCTGCGCGAAGGGTAAGTGCTGCGGAAACGGGAAATGCGCTAAGCGATAATTCCCCCGCCCGGTGACCGAACACAACCGGCCTGTCGGGCTTAACCCGGCAGGCCGGTTCCTCTTAATCGAAGCGCGCTCCAGGCGTTTCAGCCCACGTGAAAATTCTCCACCACGGCCCGCCCGAATTCACTGCATTTGAGTTCCGTCGCGCCTTCCATCAGGCGGGCGAAATCATAGGTTACCCGCTTCTGGCGGAAGGTCTCGACCAGGCCTCTCACGATGGTATCCGCCGCCTCCTGCCAGCCCAGGTATTCAAACATCATCACCCCGGAAAGAATCACGCTGGAGGGATTGACCTTGTCGAGGTTGGCATACTTGGGGGCTGTTCCATGGGTTGCCTCAAACACGGCCTTGCCCGTTTCGTAATTTATGTTCGCGCCCGGCGCGATGCCGATGCCGCCAACCTGCGCGGCGAGGGCGTCGCTGGCGTAATCACCGTTCAGGTTCATCGTGGCGATGACATCGAATTCGTCCGACCGGGTCAATACCTGCTGCAGAAAGATATCGGCGATCGTGTCTTTTACCAGCAACTTGTCTCCCGGCTGTCCACCGCAATCTTCCCAGCCCACGGCCACATCGGAAAATTCCTCGCGCACCAGTTCATAGCCCCACTTGCGAAAAGCCCCCTCGGTGTATTTCATGATATTGCCCTTGTGAACAATGGTCACGCTGCGCCGCTGGTGCTCCAGCGCGTACCGGATAGCCGCGCGCACGAGTCGTCGCGTTCCCGCGGGACTGATCGGCTTGACGCCTATGCCCGAGCCGGAGCGGATGTTCCACCCGAACTTCTCCCGGCAGTAGCCGATCAGGGCTTCCGCTTCCGGCGTGCCCGACTCCAGTTCAAACCCGCTGTACACGTCCTCGGTGTTCTCGCGGAAAATCACCATGTTCACCTTTTCGGGATGCTTCACCGGGCTGGGCACTCCCTCGAAATACCGGACCGGCCGCACGCAGGCAAACAGGTCAAGTTTCTGCCGCAGGGCCACGTTCAGGCTGCGGAACCCGCCACCCACGGGAGTGGTCAGCGGTCCCTTGATGGCGATCGCGTACGTGTCGATGGCTTCGAGCGTTTCGTCCGGCAGGTACGATCCGCAAACCTGGTTAGCCTTTTCTCCCGCGTAAACCTCCATCCAGGCAATCGAGCGGCGGCCGTCGTAGGCATACTTCACGGCTTCATCAAAAACGTGTTTTGCCGCCCGCCAGATATCCGGCCCCGTTCCATCCCCCTCGATGAAACAGATGATGGGGCGATCGGATACCCGTGGCCGGCCGTCCGCGCCCAGGGTTACGCGATCTCCTTCGGGAACGTGAATGTGCTTGAATCCGGTCATCCTGTGTCCTTTCACGCCTATCAATCCAGGGATACCAGCCGCGCCTCGAGGATGTGCGGGGCAGCCGAGATTTGCCGCATCACCTCGTCAGGCACGTCCTGGTCCAGGTTCAATACCGTCAGGGCCGTTCCCCCCTTGACGTCGCGGCCCAGCATCAGGTTGGCGATGTTGATGCCCGCCTCGCCGATGATGGTGCACAACCGGCCAACCACCAGCGGCTTATCTTCGTTGCGGCAGACCAGCATCACCCCCTCGGGCACGGCGTCAACCCGCGTGCCATTGATCGTGCAGATACGGGGATCTTTCCCGTTGAACAGCGTTCCCCGGACATTGCAGGTTTCCATGTCCGTGCGCGCCGTGACGCTGATTTCAAAGGCATAGGACGACTGGGCGGGGCTGCGTTTCTCGCTGACCTCGATGCCCTTTTCCTTGATCTGGGTAGGCGCGCTGACCATGTTCACCGTTTCCACCATGGGGGCCAGGAAACCGCACAGAATCGACGCGGTTACCGGATAGGTGTCCGTTATGCCAAGATCTCCCACGTACTCGACCTCGAGGGACAACGGGCGCCCCTGCGCGTAGGACGACTGGAAACGTCCCAGCCGTTCCGCCAGGAACAGGAGCGGTTCCATCGCCCGGGCCGTATCCCGGTCCAGGCTGGGCACGTTGACCGCGTTCACGATCGCGCCGGTTTTCAGGTAATCGATCATCTGCTTCGCGATGTCGATGGCCACGGTCAACTGGGCCTCATCGGTGGACGCCGCCAGGTGGGGAGTCATCACGATGTTGCCGAGACCAATGAACGGGTTGTTTTCAAAGGGCTCCGACGTGTACACGTCCAGCGCGGCCCCGGCGATCACGCCGGACCGCAAGGCTTCGGCCAGATCCTGTTCGTTCACGATACCCCCCCGCGCGCAGTTGATGATCCGGCAGGTAGGTTTCATCCGCTTCATTTCTTTCATCGTGAACATGTTCATCGTCTTTTCGGACTTGGGCGCGTGAATCGTGATAAAGTCGGACTGCTCGATCAACTGGTCCAGGGTTACCAGTTCCACTCCCAGCGCCTCGGCCTTGATCGGGTTCAGCAGGGGATCAAAAGCCAGCACGCGCATCTCGAACGCCTTGGCCCGCTTCGCCACCGCCCCACCAATCCGGCCCACACCAACCACCCCCAGCGTTTTGCCACAGAGTTCCGTTCCCATGAATGCTTTTCGGTCCCACCGTCCCTCAACCATCGACTGATGGGCCTGGGGAATGTTCCGGCACAGCGCCAGCATCAGGGCAAACGTATGTTCGCAGGTGGAGATGGTATTCCCACCCGGCGTGTTCATGACCACGATCCCCTTGCGCGTGGCCGCTTCCTTGTCGATGTTGTCCGTTCCGGCCCCCGCCCGGCCGATCACCCGTAACCGCCGGGACGGCTCCAGGGCCTCCGCCGTAACCTTGGTCGCGCTGCGGACCACGAGGCCGTCATACTCATTGATCACCGCCGCGAGTTCAGCGGGTTTCATCGGCGGTCGGACGTCGACCTCAAATCCTTCCTTTCGGAATAGTTCCACGCCTTCTTCATTCAGGTTATCGAGAGCGAGAATACGAAACATGGCCATTCTCCCGGCCGGTAAGAAAAAAACGGCCCTTTTTAACGTTTAGAGTGATACTCGACCCCGCGGTACACCGGATAGTATACAAAACGGCCGTCACGCGCCTGAAATTCCTTCCCCCTTAATGGCCGGACATGTTATTAAAACATGAAATACCGGAAAAATGGGGGGCAAAAAAACATGGTGGGCCTTGTAGGACTCGAACCTACGACCAAGAGATTATGAGTCTCCTGCTCTAACCAACTGAGCTAAAGGCCCACCGATCGCAATGCATTAAATTATAAGGAACCCCGCGAAGATTTGCAAACGGCTACGATCAGGGCCCCTTCCGGTCCGGCCCGGATGCTGTCGGCGCCTTGTCTAACGTTTCCAGCAGTTGACGGGCCTGTTCCCAGTCCGGACGTTCCAAGGCTACCCGTCGGGCATGGATCCGCGCTTCGTCGGTCCGCCCGGCTTCAGCCAGGGCCTGTGCGAGGATCAGTCGGGCCCGCGCGTCTTCCGAACGCAGGGTCACCACGCGTTCCAGCAAGGGGATGGCTTCCGCCAGTTGCCCTTTCCGTTGGAGGGCACGGCCTAGGTTGAACAACACGGACGGATTGTCTGGAGTCAACTCGTGGGCTCGACGGTAACAATCCAGGGCTCCTTCGTGTCGCCCAGTGCGGGTCAGCAGATCCCCGTAATTGTTCAAGGCAAGGGCAAAGTCCGGACGCAGGGCCAACGCCCGGCGGTATAGCGATTCCGCCTCGTCATTGTGCCCCATGGCGAAGAGCGCGTCCGCCAGTCCACACGCGACATCCGCGTCCGCGGGATCCCGGTCCAGCACCTGCCGGAACGCCTCGGCGGCTTCCCCCAGTCGCCCGGCACGGGCAAGGAGAAAACCCAGGTTTTTCCAGGGACGGGGATCGTCCTGCCGTAACGTGGCCGCGCGACGGTAAAGTTCCTCCGCTTCGGCGGTATCCGCGGGACGCATTCGCGCCAGGGCATCCGCGAGTCCCAGCAGCGTGTCCGGATCATCCGGCCGTATCCGCCGGGCTTCCCGAAATGCTTCTTCGGCGGCTGCCGCGTCTCCCCGGTTCAGCAGGAGATATCCCTGGTTCTTGGGCGCGTCCGGATTGGTTGGGTCCAGTCGACGTGCGGCGGCATAATGCTCAAGGGCCTCGTCTTCCTTTCCAGTCTCCCGCAATCGGTCAGCCAGTTTTAACCGGGCAAGGGCAAGGCCTCCGTCCAGGGATACCGCCCGCCGGTAACAGGCTTCCGCTTCATCCCGTCGCCCCACTGCCTCCAGCGCGAGTCCCAGGTTGAGATGGGTATCGGCCCGATCGGACGCCGATTCCAGGGCTTTCTGGAACCACTGGATCGCCTCTTCTTCCTTTCCGGCCTCCCTGGCCAGCAACCCCATGTTGAAGAGGGCGTCGGCATTGGCCCCATCCTGATCCAGCGCGGCACGCAACCGGGCCTCCGCCCCCGCCGGGTCTCCCCGTTTACGGAGCAGTTCCGCCTGCAGCAGCAACGCGGGCACATGGCCACCGTTCCGTCGCAGGGCCTCTTCACAGGCACGGAAAGCTGCCTCATCCCGACCCGCGCATCCCAGGGACCGGGCCAGATCATACCAGGCTCCGGCATCTTCGCCAAACGGGAGGTCACCGGTCAGATCTTCCAGTATCACGGCGGCATCCGCGCATCGCCCCCCGTCCAGTAACGAAAGGGCCCGCATGCGGAGCGCGTCCGGACGCCGCGCCCCGGGAAGGCGTCGCCATGCCCGGAGAAAAGCATCCGCCCCCAGGGCATGATCTCCCGACCGACGCGCCACCAGACCCAGCAGGTTCCACGCCTCGCCATCCCATGGCGCCATGGCGGTTGCCCGATCCAGTGCCTCCCGGGCCCCGGCTAACTGGCCGGTATCCAAAAGGGTCGCGCCAAGGCCAAAATACAGGTCGGCATCCCTCGGATACCGCTTCAATGCCTCCCCAAACGCTTCCACGGCCTCCTCATTATGGCCCAATTCACGGGACAGCAGCGCCAGCGAACGCCAGGCATCCGCCGGAACATTCCGACACCGCGTGGCCTGGCGGAGAGCTTCCCAGGCGTCCTCCAGTTTCCCCGCACCCCGTGACAGCATGGCCTTGTTATACCAGGCGTAGCCGTTCGCGGGGTTGGCTTCAACAGCGCGGGTAAACAGCGTCATGGCTTCGGCATCCTTCCCCTGGTGCCACGCGATAAGGCCAAGGGCAAGCAACGCCCCATCCAGATCAGGGTCATGGGCCAGCGCCGTTTCATATGCCCGGATCGCGGTTCCGATGCGGCCCCGCCGTTCCATGACTTGACCAAGGTTTAACCAGCACACCGCGCAATCCGCGTCGTGGGATAGCGCTTCCTTCAGTGCCATCTCCGCCGCGATGGAGTCTCCGACCCGGTCCAGGGATACCCCCATGGCGGACAATATTTCCGGATCCTTCACGTTGCCAGCCAGCGCGTGCTGGAAGGCATCCACGGCTTCCTCATCTTCTCCGGCAGCAGCCAGCGCGAATCCCAGGTTACGCCACAAGTCGGGGGTTTCCTGCGCTGACAAGAGAGCCCGGAACAGGGCTGCCGCCTCCTTCGCGTCGCCCCACCGCATCAGGGCCCGCGCGAGATTAAAGCGGATATCCCGGTCATCAGGACGGCACGTCACGGCCGTCCGCAACACTTCCACCGCCTCCCCGGGACGCCGGGTACGCGACAGCAGGGCCCCAAGGTCATTCAGGGCCCCTGCGTGATCCGGCTGAATCCGGATCGTTTCCCGCAGCGCCGACTCTTCCCCCGCGACGTCATTCAAAAGACGGCGGGCCCGTGCCAGGGCATACCACGCGTCGCCATCTTCTTTCTCCACCGTCACGCGTCGTTCGAGGGCCTCCACCGCTCCCCTGCCGTCTCCCCGAGCCAGGCGTGCCAGGCCAAGGTTATACCAGGCGGGAGAAAAATCCGCGTCCACCTCGACGGCCCGGGTAAATGCCTGCTCCGCCTGCTCCACTTGCCCAGTTTCAAACAACAGTATCCCAAGGTTATAAAACCCGGCGACGTCGTTCGGATGGTTCTTCAGCCACCGAGCCAGGTCGGCAATCCCCGCGCTGGCCATGCCGGACGCGAGCCACGCGCGTCGGCGCTCATCATGCCAGCGGGAACTGTTGGGCGAGAATCCGACCCAGTCCACCCGGGTCAGCAGGTAGATCCCCAGAAAAAGCCCCGCCAGCAGCACCCTTCGCCGCGTCCCGGCCACCCGGCCCAGGCGGACCAGTTCCACGATACCCCACGCGCCCCCGAGAGACAGCGCGGGATACACGGGCATCCGGTAACGGGCGTTGACGATGAATAACAGAAACGTGGCACAGGTCACCGCGGCAAAGACACCAAGCAGGGCCATTAATGCCGCGGACTCGTTCACGCGGCCCAGCGCCAGAGCCTTCATTCCGGGTGCGCGGCTGGCTCCGGCAAGTCCCGTGATCCGTCCTGCAACCAGCAGCATCGCCAGGAGGGTCGTCGCGACCAGGACTGGAAAATCAGGCAGTATCCGCAACAGGTCACTGCGTTCCCTTTCCAGGGCCACCACCTTGTTTTCGTCCACGATGGCTGGTCCCCAGAACAGCAACAACTTGCGAACACCCCTTCCCAGGGTAAGGCCCGGATGCGACTTGATAAAGTCCCACCCTCGCTGCATGAAATGCGCCCGGAACTCGTGATAGGCAAGCAGGCGCCCAAAATGGGCCGTACAGTACCGGTAATATAATTCTCCCCAATTGAAAATATTCCATTCATTCCGGGGCACGTACGCGTACAGATCGGGGGTGTCGGGCCTTACGCCGTCGGCATGTTCGTTGTTCGACAGGTAAAAACTGACTTCTCCTCCGTAGGAAACCGTAAACCAAGAACGACTGCCGGGGTAATGAGGAAACGTGACCGGGGCTATGGTGGCCACGGCGGCAAGCACGGTGATCACCGCCGCACTCAGCGCGCGCCATCGCCACCTGGAATAACCACTCCAGGTCATCCACAGCGGTATGACCGGCAAAAACAACAGGGACTCGGGCCGTAACAGTACCATTCCCCCCCACAGAACGCCCAGCAGTGCCGGGTATACTACGCTGCCTCGCCGTAACCACTCCAGGCACAACAGGGCCATGACCACCACGATGAGGTTGGTCATGGCCGGCTGGTTGATCTCCCCCTCGTAATACACCACGGCCCACTGGAACGCGTACAACCCTCCGGCCAGCAGTCCCACAACATGAGAAAACAAACGCCTTCCGAGCGCGTATAACAGCAACACCGTCGTCAGGCCAAAAGTAAACTGCGCGTAACGGATCCACTCGTAATACACGGACAACCGCTCACCGGAAAGCCGGTACAATCCCGCAAGGAACCACGAATAGGCCGGGGGATTGGGTAACGGCCAATTCTCAATGAAAGGAGAACGTTGCCCCTCGGGCATCGAATAGTCCCCCGTAACGATCGCCCGTCCCCACCAGTCCTTGAAGGCCGCGTCATGCAAGGGAGCCCTGAAGTCCGGTTGCCGCCGCAGGTCTTCGTACCACGCCGCCCTGACCACGCAGGCCAGAAACAGCAAGAGCAACACCTGGATGACCTGGAAGGCATTCCGACGAAAATGGCGGCCCTTGGTTGTTTCCGCTTCCCGTGCGCGCATCGCGTTTTACATCCCGTAACGCGATATGGTAACGTAAACGGAACTGGAATCGTTTATTCCACGAATGTGAACCGGCCCGCCTCTTTCGAAAGCGTGCCACCAAGGAGGTTTCCCATGCGTACCGTACGTCAGTTTGCCGCCTGCCTGCTGGTCCTGATCGCCCTCTCCGCCTGGACGGAGGGGCCGGTGGTAACCATCAGGTCCGACCACCCCTTGCGTAACGCCCCGGTCACTGTTCCCGTTCCCGGGGGGATCGACCCGTCCGCGGCTTACGTGCTCAAGGCGGGTAAGGAAAAACTGCCCGTCACGATCCGGAAAAACCAGTTGATAACAATCGTGCCTGAACTCGCGGCTGGCAGTGAACAGCGGTACACCCTGGAATCCGCAGGAAAAAACAGGAAACCTGGTGTGTCGATCGAACAGCGTGGCACCGAAAAAGTACTCGAAATCAAAATCAATGGCAAACCGTTCACCCGTTACTATTATGGGGAGGAATGGAAAAAGCCCTTCTTCTGGCCCATCACCGTGGAAGGCGGGGTGGGACTGACCCGCGATTTCCCCATGGACCCAAAAGACAAGCCACAGGATCACCCGCACCACAAGTCAATGTGGTCCGCCTTCGGTAACGTCAACGGCGCGAATTGCTGGGAAGAAAATCCCGGCACCGGCGCGCAGAAGGTTCTGGACGTGACATGGGAAAGCGGTGATGCCTGCGGACGGATCGTTTCCCATGACGAGTGGGTAGACGCAGATGGAAAACATATAGCCACCGTTCAGCGTGAATACACCTTCTACAACACGCCGGAAGCCGCTCGGTTGATTGACGCGCGCGTTTCCTTCATTGCCGACCAGGGACCAATTCAATTTGGCGACACCAAGGAAGGCGGAATCATCGCGCTGCGGATACGGGGAGACATCTGCAACGCCAAGGCTATTATCACCAACGCGCTCGGCGACAAGGGCGAAGATCAATGCTGGGGAAAACCCTCTCCATGGTGCGATTTTTCGGGGGACATCCCCAAGGTGGGGCTGCGCGGAGCGGCTATCATGGACCATCCGGAAAACCTGCGATATCCTTCCAGTTGGCACGTAAGGGCATACGGACTCATGGGAGCCAACTGCTTCGGATACTCCTTCTTCAATGAGAAGGAATACAACCGCGGCCTGATTCCCGAGCGTGGAGACTACACGGTCGAGGCGGGAAAGACCCTCACGTTCAACTACCGCGTATATATCCACTCCGGGGACGCCGCAGCAGCCGATGTCGCCGGCCGGTACGCCGATTACGTGAAGCCCGTTGAAGCAGCCTGGAAATAACACGGATACAAAGCATGCCAAATGTTAAGACCGGCAGGATTTACCTGCCGGTCTTTCCTTTTTCACGGAGTGGCTATTGTGCGTCAACCACCCTGCCGCCCGGCGCGAACCACCGCCAGTAATACCAGGCCCAGTCCCGCCAGAAGCAGGTCGCCCATACCTCGAGCGACCACATCCTTGACCGCCATCCGCCGCAGACAACTGAACGCGCCCCCCACCTGAAGGTACTGTTCCAGTTCATACTGGGTAAGGTACCCGTCATGATTCAGATCGATCTGATTGAACGCGTCCACCGACATGCCCGGAAGTCCCGCTGGGCCCACGGCTTCTTCCAGGCTAAGTCGCTGGTCCTTGTCTTTGTCCAGTTGATTGAAACGATCGTACAGGGAATCCAGAATCTCCCTGTCCGACGGAGGCTTCGGATTGAGTCCCCTGGATACCCGCAACGTCACGGTGGTTCCATTCGACACTTCCACTCCGCTGAGAGGAGCCTGGGCCAGTACCACCCCGGGATTCGCCGTATCACTGAAAACATATAAACTCGCCGTAACCTCCAGGCCGGCCTGGCGCAATACCTCCCTCGCTTCGTATTCATTCAGGCCTGTTACCTCGGGCACGATCACCGTTTCGGGAACATGGCCCGCACATGGACCACTGGATACAACCAGGTTGACAGCCGTCCCGGCGTTCACTTCCCTACCGGTGGTTGGATTCTGGGAAATGACCGAACCCGGGGCCACCGTGTCACTGCATTGCGTGGTCACAGTTCCAAGGTTCAAGCCCGCCGCAAGCACTGCCCCTGCCGCCGCTAACTGGTTCTGACCCGTCACGTCCGGAACAACTACCGTGTTATTCGTAACACACGGTCCACTTGAAATGGTCAGGGTTACCGACGCCCCGACCGACACCTCCGTGCCCGCTGCCGGATTCTGGGAAATCACGTTGCCCGATGAAACTGTATCACTACACTCATACATCACACTACCCGCCTGAAGACCCGAGGATACCAGCAGACTCACCGCCGACAACTGGTTCCGACCCGTCACGTCCGGAACCAATCGTGTCGAGGGGGGACAGGGCCCACTGGAAACAACCAGGGTAACTTCCGTGCCCACCGTGGCCAGCACACCTCCAGCGGGACTCTGGCTGATCACTTCATCTTCAGGTACCCCATCACATTCATACACGGTCCGGACCATCATGCCAGCCGCGGCAAGGGCTTCTCGGGCCTCCGACTCAGTCTGCCCACTCACGTCAGGCATGGTAACCGTGCAGGGACCCGATGCCAGTACCAAGTTCACTGCCGTACCCGGCACGACTTGTGAACCCCCGGTGGGAGTCTGGCTGACCACCGAACCCACTGGAACCGTATCACTGCAGGCCATGGTTACATTGCCCACCGCCAGTCGCCCGACCGTCAAAATGGCCCCTGCCACCGATTCCGACCGACCTGCGACGCTTGGCACCATCACGGGACAGGGCCCGGAAGAGATCACCAGGTCAAAAACGGCACCCGCTGCCACGGACGTTCCCGTCAGGGGACTCTGGCTGATCACGTCTCCCTCGGGAATCGTGTCATTACAGCGTTGCCCAACGTTCCCAATCGAAAAGCCCGCGGATTGTAAAGCAGCCTGGGCATCCTCTAGGCTTTGTCCCGTCACGCCAGGCGCAGTCAGGCAATTTCCGGCTGATATCACAAGGTTGACGGGAACCCCCAGGGAGACGGGATTGCCTGCCGCGGGACTCTGGCTGATTACCTGTCCTTCTCCCACCGTGTCGCTGCACTGACGTGTCACGTCTCCCACCACAAGGCCAGCCCCCCCTATCGTGTCTTGAGCGATCGTCTCATCCAGCCCCGCAAGATCGGGAACCGTGGCATTGCATGGCCCCGTGGAAAGCACCAGGTTTACCGCCGCCCCCGCCGTGACCGACGTTCCAGAAGCGGGACTCTGGGAAATCACCGTCCCGGCTGGAACCGTATCGTCACACTGCTGTGCCGTGATACCTGTTACCAGTCCCGCTGCTTCAAGGCTATTCATCGCGGCATCCCTAGGCAGGCCCCTCACGTCGGGCACTATGGGACATACCCCCGAAGAGACCACCAGATCTACCGACGCTCCCGGTACCACGAGACTTCCCGCGCCTGGTGACTGACTGATCACCCGTCCAGCGGGAACCGTGTCGTTACACTGTCGACTGACCCGATTCAGGTACAGGTCAGACGCCGTAACCATCAGCGCGGCTGTGCTCTCCGCCATGCCGGCCAGCGACGGCACATTGACGTACCGTTCGCAAGCCCCAGTCGACACCACAAGATCCACGGAAGAACCCCGAACGGCTTGTGTTCCAGCAGTAGGTCTCTGGAAAATGATTCGTCCTGCTGGCACTGTATTGCTGCACTGCTGGATAACCAATCCGACCGCGAGACCAACCCCACTGATCGCGGATTGAGCAGCATTCTGCGCCATACCCTCCACAGCGGGTACCGACACCGGACAGGGCCCCGACGAGATAACAAGATCTACTTGATCTCCCGGGACATGGGATACCCCCGCCTCGGGCCATTGACTGATCACATTGCCTGTCGCGACCGTGTTACTGCATTCCTGCCATACCACCCCCACGGAAAAACCTGCCGATCGAATGGCTGCCAGCGCGTTCACCCGGGACATGCCCTGCGTATCCGGCACGGGCAGGCAAGCCACGCTGATCTCCAGCATGACAAAACTTCCCGGTTCCACGGCCGTGGGGGCTTCCGGCGATTGTCCCACGATCACCCCCGGCGGATAACGGTCATCACATACCGGCAGTACCGCCCCCGTCATCAGGCCAGCCGAAGTAATCCGCGTTTCCGCTTCCTCCAAGGTATTACCAATCACGTCCGGCACGCGGTAACAGGTCCCATTTGAAACCCATACATTCACGGCCGTACCTGCGTCTACGAGCGTTCCTGGCGCTGGATCCTGCCGGATGATATGGGCGGAGGGAACGGTATCGCTACATTCAACAGTTAACTCCCCCCGCACCAGACCAACCTCAAACAGCGCGATTTCCGCAAGGTCAAAATCCATGCCCTGCACATCCGGAACTGCCACCGAACAGGGGCCTGAAACCATGATGAGAAATATGGTTTCACCTGGCGCTACTTCCGTGCCCGCTGGTGGATCCTGGGAGAGGATCGTGGTCAAGGGATATTCATCACTGCACCCGACATCTTCCAGTGCCGGAGACAATCCCGCGGACGTCAATACATCTTCTGCGTCCGCAAGCAGCAGGGAAACCACGTCCGGAACTACCACGCTCTGGGCATAGGTGGTCATGGAAATAAGCAGGAATCCCACGCACAGGTAGTGCTGGAACCATTCCCGAATCGTGGCACAGGATGTTTTCATCTTTCTATCCTTCCCGGTTTCAGGCAAAACCAATAAGTCTTTAATTCCCGTTTAAACTAATTATACCTTAAATTAAAATATAAAATCAATAAAAATTTTCAAGGTAATCTGCTTTTACTGCCTTGGCGAAGTATTTTGAATCAAGGAGTCCCTCCTCCCCTGATGCCTTCCATCCCGAAAATCGGCGTGCCGGGAGATTAACAATTCTCTGTGGAAGATGGAAAGCCATTGGGCTACTCATGAACTCACAACAGCCAAACTCTTGAATAAGTAGGCACTTAGACCGCACAGGACATGGTGTAACAACACAACAGAATGTGGCATAATAGGCGAATGAGGGTCTTTCGAAAACACAATCCCGTATCTCGTACTGACACGAAAGGGTAGGGCCGTGAAAAAGGGTTGCCTGGTTGGTATCACGATTCTGATGCTGGTTCTGGTAATTGTCGCGGTGTCGTTGGCAGTGCTTTTCTACGCCATCGATCGTCGCGCGGGGATTTCCGCGGCCTCTCAAACGCCGTGGGCGGATTTCGTGCCGGTCTCCCAGGAAACCGCCGTACTGGCCAGAATAGACACATCCAGCCTGGTTGGCAAGTTAGCCCCTACCATGGAAAAGGTTCCATTTCCCAAGTGGCTATCCTTATACGGGGCCGGGGCTGCGGGCCGCGCGATCCATGACTTCATCCCATATTACATGCTCGTGGCCCTGAATATCCGGCCCGATTTGACCAACGCCAGCCTGACGATATTCGTCAATGAACGGCGACTGGGCACGTTGATGGCCGAAATGTTGACCTACGATGTTCTGAATCGTGGCCTGCCCCAGGTCAAATGGAACCCGGAAGGGGCCATACTGCATCGCCGGGGCGCGTTGACCATCGACGGTACCCTCGCCATACCGCCAGAGGTTGAACCCATTATCCAGGAGAAATGGCCCTCGGCAAACGTGACGACCCCCTTCTCCCTGGAAGAAAAACCGATGATTGAGGCCTACGTGGACAACCGGGCGGGACAACTGGTTGCCATTGCGGGCATGATCCTCTCCGCCCAGAATCAGGATTTCCAGGCCATGGTAAAAGGCGGGTACGGAGCCATGATAATGGGGGTTCTGCCCGAGATCCATTCCATCCACCTCTCCGCGAACCTGAAAGACGCGAACACGGCCCTGGTACGGTTCCAGGCCAACACCACGTCAAATGGTCAGAGCCTTTTCCTGCTACTCTCAGGATTCTGGCCCATGGTTCCCCAGAACGCCCAGTCCAGGTTCGGCCTGACCGTGGAGGGAGAACCTACCTGGGATGCCACTCAAAATGCCATAGTGGCCGACCTGACCATCACCGGTATCGAGAACCTCGTCGTGTCCCGCCTGACCGCCGCCCTGTCCGGCAACAAGTAATCCAGGCGGAAATCGCGCCTGAATTCAGCAACCTACCCGCCAGCACGGGAACCAGCGCGCCCGAGCGGGGTTTAACAGGTCAGGAAATGGAAAAGCGCAGTTGAATATGGAACCGGACGACTGGATCCTGATCGCGCGGGCCAAAACAGGCGACATCGACGCCTTCGCGATGCTGGTCCGTCGCTACCAGGCACCGGTTTTCCGGTTCTGTGAAGGGTTGCTGGCTTCCCGGGAGGACGCCGAAGAAGTGACGCAGGATTGCTTCGTGTCCCTGTACCGGGCCTTGCCCCGCCTGGAACCACGGGCACGGTTCTCCACCTTGCTGTTTGGCTCGGCCCGAAACTTCGCCCTGAACCGTCTCCGTGACCGGAAACGACGCCAGGCCCGGGAACAGGATCCGCGGGCCAGCGAGGCCACGGCAGGAGGGGAAATTTCTCCGGACGCGGCATGCGCGGCCGGGGAACTGGCCGGGGCCATTAGAGAGACCTTGGAAGCCGTGCCGGAACCCTTTCGATCGGCTTTTCTACTCCGGGAGGAAACTGGCATGGATTACGCGGCCATTGCGGAAATCCTGGGATGTCCGATCGGTACCGTGCGTAGCCGGATCGCCCGGGCCCGGGAAATCATCCGGGCCAGTCTGGTCGAAAAAGGCCTGCTGCCATGAAGAACGAAGATAAACGCATATCACGGCATTCCCTGGACGGCATGGACCAGGAACTGCTTTCCGCCTGGCTGGATGGCGAGGTGCCGGACCGCGCGGAAGTGGATCGCCTCCTGAAAACCTCTCCCGAAGCCCGGGCATACCTGGACCAACTTCAGCGGGCGCGCGCGTTGTATCACGCGGGCCGTCAACATCTCGCGGACGGCAGCGATGAACGGGTTACCGGGGTCCTTGACCGTATCCGGCAGGATCGCGCCACCCCCGGAATGGTCATTCCCGGATCCACCGGGCGATCCCCATTGCCATGGCGCGTGGTGACCGCGGCCGCCGTGGTGCTGATACTCGCCGGTGGTGGGCTTTTCCTGCGGCAGATACTCACCCTGCCGGCCACATCCCCCGTAGAACAAACCGCGTCCGTTCCGGACCCGATGGAAAATGATCCGCCGCGGGACACCGTCATAACCGGTTTTCCACTGGGAGACCTGGCCGATTCGGCCACCCTGTCGGACCTGCTGGAAACTCTCCCCGAAGAGGAGGTGCTACGATACGCGGCCCTTTGGGACATCGAAACGGAAACGCCCGAACCGGTCGATGACCCCGGCCTGTGGTGGGAACAGGCAGAACGACTGGCAGCGTTTTTTGAAGATTCGGAGATCGGATATCCAGTATCTCCGGATCCACAACCGTGAGGAGCACACCATGCGTTGGCACGTTCGAGCAGTGTCTGGATGCTGGCTGGTCGCCTGGGCCATGCTGGCAGGCGTGCAGGATCGCCCCCCCGCGCCGGACGCTCCCCCCCCCGCTCCGGAAAACCGGGAGGTCCTTTCAGGAAAACCCGGAAGGCCCCCGCGGGAGAACCGCCCCCAGGTGGAACGAAACCGTCGGGGTGGAAAGATGCTGGAGCAGGTAATGCTGGCCCGCCTCTCAGAAGAGTTGAACCTTTCCGATGAACAGACCGTGCTCATGGTGCGCCGGTTCATGGACTTCCGGAACAAGCGGAACGATCTGCGGCGGGAACGGGAAAACCTGATGAAATCCCTGCGGGACGCCATCGACCAGAACGCGCCGGATCCGCAACTGGAAGAACTGCTGAACAAGATCCGTGGCCTTCATGAAGCCCTTGTCAACCAGCAGCGCGCCCTGTACGAGGAACTAAGCCGAGACCTTGCCCCCCGGCAACGGGCGAAACTGTTCCTGTTTCTCGAGCGGTTTGAGGCCGAGGTCCAGCAGATGTTGCGCGGAGCAGCCGAACAACGCCTGGGACCACCTTTTACCCCGCATCCCGGATTGCCACACCCTCCCGCTGACCGGAGAATGCCCGGCCCTTCGCCCGACACGCCACAGCCCCCGGCCAACGTGCCACCGCCTGGTCCCCCTCCCCAGGGAAATATCCAGGCTCCGGTGCCCCCTCCGCCGCCCGGTCCCGATTCTCCACGGTAACAGCAACCATCAGCGGTTCAACAGATCCGGATGCTCCCGGAAAAACGAGCGTACCGCCGCGACGTCAGCGTCAATGGCCCGCACGAGCGCGTCGAGCGACGGAAAACGAAATTCGGGACGCAGTCGGTGGTAAAAGAACAGTTCCAGTTGCTGTCCACGCAGGTCGCTCGTGAAATCGAGCAGATATGCCTCCACGGTGGGGGGATTACCGCCCAGGGTCGGCGCTATACCGATATTCACCGCTGACGCCCAACGTTCGCCGGAAGACCGTTTCGCCACGGCCACGTATACCCCGTGGGCGGGCAACAGCGCGTGAGGCGCGCTGACGTTTGCCGTGGGATAACCAATCCGGCTACCCAGGCCCTTGCCGGACACCACCGTGCCATAAAGCGAAAAAGGCCTGCCCAGAAAGCGGGGAACCTGTTCCATCTGCCCCGTCAGCACCAGTTCACGTACCAGAGAACTGCTGACCGTCTGCCCTCCGATCACCAGGGCGTCCACCTGCCTCGTCTCAATCCCCCTGGCAGCGGCGGCTTCCCGCAGGTATTCATAGTTGCCCTCGGCGTTCCGACCGAAACGGAAGTCGTGTCCGATCACCAGGGCCCGGGCCGCGCACCGGTTTACCAGCAACTGGAAAAACGCGTGGCGATCCATCCCCGCCGTTTTCTCGTCAAAGGGGAGGACATAGAGTCTCTCTACACCTGCCTCACGCAACAGTGCTTCCTGCTGTTCCGGGGCGGTCAGCAGGCAGGGCGGGTCATCGGGAAAGAAAAAACGCCTGGGGTGAGGACGTAACGTCATCACGGCGGGCACGAGGTTCCGTTCCCTCGCCGTGTTCACGAGGGCATCCAGCAGTCGCCTGTGTCCAAGATGCACGCCATCAAAACTGCCGATGGTCAACGCGCAGGGAGGCGCCGGCTCGGTCATGGCCAGGTAGTCATGGATAACTTTCATGGTCAGTCCGCCCGGTGCGTCAATACCCGCTTCGGCATGATCCGGTAGCCCACGGCGGATGGGTAGGCCTCTCCAATCGCGATCAGGCGCCCCCGCTGATCCAGCACCTGGACCCTGCCACCCGGCGCGGTATCAAGCCGCTCCCGCGTGACAATGGGATTACCGTTTTCGATCATGGCGACGCGCGCGTTGTCCGCCACCACCACCGGCAGGTCGAGGGCCTTCCCCATCGGGACCAGTCGATCCAGAATATCGTCGGGCGCGCGCAGGGCATCGAGTGTCACGGCTTCGTCCACGGTAAACCGTCCAACGCGCGTCCGCCGCAACGTGTCCAGTGCCGCGCCGCATCCGAGCGCCATGCCCACTTCGTGACACAGCGCGCGCACGTAGGTGCCGCTGGAACAGCGCACGACAATCCGCGCGTAAGGCGGGTCCCATGCCGTCACCCGGAATTCGTCCACCCGGACCGTTCGCGGTTCCCGTTCCACCTCGATGCCTTTCCGGGCCATTTTGTATAGTGGCGTACCGCCCCGCTTGACCGCGCTCATCATCGGGGGTACCTGCTGAATTTCGCCCAGGAATGGATCGCAGGCATCCTGGATCGCTTCCAGCGTCAAGCCCTCCGGCACGGGACGTTCTTCGAGAATCGGCCCTTCCATATCGTAGGACGCGCTGACCATGCCCAGCCGCATGCGTCCCTCGTAGGCCTTGTCGAGCCCGATAAAAAATTCGGAAAGCCGGGTGGCCTTACCCAGGCAGAGCAGCAGGAGCCCGGTCGCCCGGGGATCCAGCGTACCCGTGTGACCGATCCGGCGCATGCCGGCCACCCGCCGCACGTGATCCACCACGTCGTGCGACGTAATATCCGCGGGCTTGTCAACCGCAAGTATTCCATCCATCCGCTTGTTTCCTGAAAATTACGACGTTTCCCCGGGATCCGCCGGCAACGCGGCTTCCACCGCCGCCAGCACAAGGTTCAGCGCCTCGCGCGGGGGCATATCCAGCGAAACACCGGCGGCAGGCACGTGGCCGCCACCGCCCCACTGCCGACAACAGGCCGCGCAATCAAACGAGCCGTCGGAACGCAGGCTGATCTTGACGTGACCGGGATCCAGCGCGTACGCCAATATGGCCACCTTAACGCCTTCCACCTGCCGAATCAGGTTGATCAGGTTATCCGTGTGCTCACGTTCCGCGCCACAGGCCGGGAAATCTTCGGGCTCCAGCCATGACACGGCCACCGCACCGTTTCGACGAAAGGTCACGCGTTCCAGCACGCGCCGCATGAGTTCAAACTTCGGTCGCGGCATGAACTCCAGCACCTGTTCCGTAACGCGATGAGGGGCGATATTTCCGGATTCCAGCAGTTTCGCGGCAATGAGATGCGTCCGGGACGACGTGTTCGAAAAGCGATAGCCATTCGTATCGGTCACCTGTCCCACGTACAGGCACAGCGCAGCCTCCGGGGAGAGGGGAATATCCAGCGCGGCGTACAGGTCCACCACCAGTTCCGCCGTGGCCGCGTAGGAGGCGTTGATGTGTCCCGCCGTTCCCGGTTCACCTGGTTCCCTGTGGTGGTCGAGAATCAGCACGGAGGCGCCTTCCCGCAACCAGCGGGCCGCCCGGCCAACCCGGTCGAAGGTGGAACAGTCGGCGATAACCGCCAGTTCGAACGGCTTGGGCATATCTTCGGCGTCCTGGATCGCGTCGGCTCCCGGCAGAAACGCGCAGATCCGGGGCACGGGACTGTCCACCACCAATTGAACCGGCTTGTCCAGGGCCCGGGCCAGCCAGTACAGCCCCAGCAGGCTGCCGATGGCGTCTCCATCCGGCCCCACGTGCGTGGTAATCAGGATGGAGCGGGCGTCCCGGAACCGGGTCGCCGCTTCTTCCAGCGTCAGTTCCAGCATGGGGGCTTCCCGCTGCTCCCTGTGAACATGCTCCAGCACTTCCTCCAGGTGATAGACCCGGTCCAGCGAATCGTCCTCGAAAAAACGGATCTCTGGAATATGCCTGACCCGAAGAATGCGTCCTATCTTGCGGCGAAACCATCCCGCTCCGTGCTGCAACGCCACCAGGGAGGATTTCCGTTCCGATTCCGTGCCATACAGGCTGACGTACACGTTGGCAAAACGCAAGTCCGGCGACATGCGCACCCCCATGACGGACACGAACCCCAGCCGGGGATCCTTGAATTCCCGCTGGAGCAGGCGCGCGATCTCTTCGCGCACGAGGGACGCCACGCGATCCGTACGACTGTAATCACTCATATCATCTCGATCCGGTAATCGGCCAGTTCCGCTTCGGTGTTACGCTCTACCCATGCCGCGATTTCGTTCACCTGTTCATTCGCGTGACGGGCCTCGTTGCTGACCACGCACACGGTGATGCGCGCGCGCTGCCAGACGTCATGCCACGCGGTTTCCGCCACCGAACAGTTGAAACGCCCGCGTAACCGGTCTTTTAGACTTTTAACGACGCGCCGCTTCTCTTTGAGCGACACGGCTCCCGGTATGAGCAGGTCCAGATGCAACACCCCGATGGTCACGGCCGTTTCAGTTCAGCGTTTTCTGCCTGGATTCCATCACGTAGGTCTCGATGATATCGCCTTCCCGGATATCATCATAGCGCTCCAGGCGAATGCCGCATTCGTAGCCCGCGGACACCGTGCGGGCATCTTCCTTCATCCGTTTGAGCGACTCGATCCGCCCGTCGTGAATAATCACGCCATCGCGGATCAGGCGCGCCAGGCCACCCCGCGTGATCTCGCCATCCAGCACGTAGCATCCCGCGATGTTGCCCACGGCAGAAGACCGGAACACCTGGCGGATTTCGGCGTGTCCCGTGATCCGCTCGTATTGTTCGGGGGCCAGCAGCCCTTCCAGTGCCTTCTTGACCTCGTCCAGGGCTTCGTAGATGATCTGGAAGGTTCGGATTTCCACTCCCAGTTCTTCGGCCAGTTTCCTGGCCTTTGGATTCGCGGTAACGTGGAAGCCAATGATCACGGCGTCGCTCACGTCGGCCAGCAGCACGTCGGATTCGTTCACCGCGCCCACGGCAGCGTGAACCACCTGCACCTGGACCTCTTCGTTCCCCATTTTCGCGAAACTGGTACGCAGCACGTCGACCGACCCCTGGACATCTGCCTTGATAACGAGGCGCAGTTCGCGGTGTTCGCCACCCTGCATCCGCTGGTGGAAATCTTCCAGGGTCATGTGTCGGGCCGCGGGACCTCGCTTGAGCCGGGCTGCCGCTTCCCTCTTCTCCGCGATAATCCGGGCCTTGCGTTCTTCGGCCACCACGATGAACTGATCACCGGCTTCCGGTGGCGCGCTGAATCCCGTGACGGCCACCGGCATGGAGGGACCCGCCTCCTGTACTTCCTCGTTCCGGTCGTTATACAGGGAACGCACCCGACCCCACGTGGCCCCGGCCACAAAGGCGTCTCCCACGCGCAACGTGCCACTCTGGACAAGCACCCATGCCACCGGTCCCTGGCCCGTCGTAATTTCAGACTCCAGAACAGCTCCCCGGGCCGGCTTATCCGGGTTCGCGCGTAACTCCAGCATTTCCGCCTGCAGACTCAGCAGTTCAACCAGTTCCTGCACCCCCGCGCCTGTCTTGGCGGAAATATTCCGCATGATGGTGTTACCCCCCCAGGCTTCGTCAAGTAACCCATACTGCGTCAGTTCCTGGCGTACCCGGTCAGGCTGCGCGTCCGCGAGGTCGCATTTGTTAATGGCAACGACGATGGTCGCGTTGGCCGCCTTGGCGTGATTGATGGCCTCGACGGTCTGGGGCATGATGCCGTCATTGGCCGCCACCACCAGCACCACGATATCCGTCACGTTCGCGCCCCGGGCGCGCATCTGGGTAAAGGCCTCGTGACCGGGCGTGTCCAGGAAGGTCACCACGCCGCCCGTCGGCAGCGTGACCTGGTACGCGGCAATGTGCTGCGTGATGCCACCGGCTTCCTGTTCGGCCACGTTGGTTTTCCGGATACGGTCGAGGAGCGATGTCTTGCCATGGTCCACGTGACCCATCACGGTAACAACGGGCGGTCGCGTCCGCAGTTTTTCCGGCGGGTCCGGCTCTTCCCGCAGCAGTTCTTCCTCTTCCGGAATGGCCAGTTCCACGTCGCAGTTATATTCATCCGCGATTTTCCGGATGGTATCCAGGTCCAGGACCTGGTTCTTGGTGGCCAAAATGTTGTGGTCCATCAGGTGCAGGATCAGGTCGTTGACGCCGATCCCCAGCACATTGGCCAACTGTTCAACGGTCAAAACGTCTTCAATTTCGATCACGCTGCGTTCCTGGAGCGTTCCTTCACTCCCGTCATCTTCATCCCGGCGGCGCTTACGGCGGCGTTTCCCGCCCATCACGCTGATGCCCGACTGGAATTCGCGCACCGCCAGTTCCGCCTCGCGTCGCAGGTTTTCTTCCACCACACGCGCGCGTTCGGCACTTTTTTTCTTGCGTTCCGCCTTGGTGAGTTTCCCCTTTTTACGTTCCCCTTCGCGCTCTTTTTCTTTGACTTCCAGCACGTCCGGCGTGGCCACCGGGGGTACCACCGCGGCAGACCGGCCCCGTCCCGCGGGCGGCGTCGCCGCGCCCGGACGTCTCGGCGTGCCTTCGCGCACCGGAGTCCGTCCCGCCGCGCGACCTGCCGCGCGTTCCTGGCGCAACCGTTCTTCCCGTTCTTTCTGGGCGCGGCGAAGACGATCCTGCTCAATCACCCGTCGCACCACGTCAGGATCCGGTACCACCGTTGAACGGTTCCTGGCTTCTTCCTCCTGGACCTGTTTTTCTTTCTGTTCAGCTTCCCGACGCTGTTCCTGCCGTTTCTCTTCCCGCTTCTGGGCCTCTTCCCGGATTTTTTCCGATTCCGCCAGGGACCCGGCATGGGGATCCATGGTTACGGTCCGGATCACCGAAATGATCTCGCCCAGGCTGGTATCGTCCGTGATGATTTCCGCCCTGGGCTGTTCGGTCGCCGATTCAGCAATCCCCTCTTCCGGCGTTTCCGCGACGGTGGATACCTCTTCACCCCCGGAAGGCCCTGTTTCCACCGTGATCGGACCTGGATCGGCTTCTGGCAAGGTCACCGGCGGCTCATCCACAAGAACTGTCGCCGTCTCGCTTTCCGGTGGCATTTCCACGACCTCCTCGGATTTCCGGGATCGTGGTTTTTTGACCGGTGGCTTGCGGGTGGTTTTTCTTGGCTCAGCGGAAGGTTCGGACGCTTCCGCTGTTTCCCCGACAACGGCTTCCTTAACCGTGGTTGTTGTCTCTTCCGCGTCGGCCGTTGCCTGGACCGTTTTCTTTCGGGATGTTCGTGGCTTTTTCGAGGGAGAAACGGTGGGTTCCGTTTCCGTTTCCGTTTCGACTGCTTCGGCCGTCTTCGTTTTTGTGGAAGACGTCTTTTTCGACGCCGCTTTCTTACCGGCTTTCGCAGAGGGAGCAAGTCGTTTCTGGAGTTCTTTTTCCGCCTCGTCCGGATCCCCCTCCAATAGAATGACCAGATCGCCTAACTCGTCGTCCAGTTCATCATCCGGGTTTCCGGGCCAGTCTGGAAGACGCCGTAAAAACGCCTGTGCCTTAGCGAGGTCAAAATCGATTTTATCGCAGAGTTGTCTAAGCGTGGGCATACAGGCTACCACCTCCGGATATCCATCCGACTGTTACGAAACGCTTCCCGCGTGGCGCGGGCGTGGCGCGCCACTGGACATGTCAATACCGCGCGAGGATGACTCATGAGTGATCGGAAACTTCACCCTCCTTGTCGTCGCGTGTCCTTTCATCCGGATCGGCTTCCGCTGCCGGCGCGGACGCGTCATGATCCACGGCCCCGTCCGGGGCGCCGGATTTTTCTGGTTCACTGTCCGTCTCTGGAATCGAAAGCGTTTCCTGGTCGCCGCGGATATCAATGGTCCAGCCCACGATCTGGGAGGCCAGTTTCGAGTTCTGTCCCCGCTTTCCAATGGCCAGCGAAAACTGGTCCTGGGGTACCGTCACGTGAATGATCTTGCGTTCCGGATCCAGTTGAATCGCCTTGATCTCGGCCGGGTTCAGGGCGTTCCGGCAAAGGGTCACCGGATCGTCGCTCCAGGGAATCACGTCGATCTTTTCCCCGAACAACTCGTCCACGACGGCTTTTACCCGGGTTCCCCGAATACCGACGCAGGCGCCGACCGCGTCCACGTTGGGATCCCGGGATTTCACCGCGATCTTGGTACGGTTTCCGGCGTCGCGGGCAATAGCCTTTATTTCCACGGTGCCATCGTATATCTCGGGCACTTCAGCTTCGAACTTGGCCACTACCAGTTCCGGACACGCCCGCGACAGGCGCACGAACGCCCCCCGGGACGTCTTCTCGACCCGCTGAACAACCGCCGTGATCCGGTCCCCCACCTGGTACCTTTCCCGCGGGGACAGTTCATTGCGGGGAATCACCGCTTCCACCTGGCCAATGGAAACAATGAGGCGTCCTTCCTTGATACCCTTGACCGTTCCGGTAACCAGGTCGCCTTCCCGTTCCTTGAATTCCTGGTATACCCGGTCCTGTTCCGCTTCCCGCAACTTCTGCTTGATCAGTTGCAACGCGGTCTGGGCCGCGATCCGACCGAAATCCTTGGGTTCCGTCCGTACTTTCAGCCGGTTGCCAACCACCACGTCCGGGTTCAACTTGCGCGCGTCTTCCAGGGAAATATGGGACACTGGATCCTGGACCTGCTCCACCACCGTCCGGATTTCATACACCTGGGGCTGCAAGGTGTGGGGATCGATCTCCACGGTGATCTGCGCCGAACGGGTAACGCTTTTCCCGGCCGCTTTCTCAAGGGCTTCACGCAAAGCCTCGACAAGCACCGCCCGGTCCAGTCCCTTCATCCGCTCGAGCAGTTCAATCGCCTGTTTTATTTCGTTGGCCACGGCTCTGCCCTCGTCATGTTTCCGGCGGTTCCAGCCTCGCTTTTTTGATGTTCTCGAAGTGAATACGATATGGTTCCGCCGCCTCGCACTGGATCAGCACCATCCCATCGCTCACTCCCGCGAGCACGCCGGTAAACCGTTGCCGGCCCAACACCGGCGCGTGGGTCTGCACGCGGACGGCGCAACCGGTATACCGCTCGAAATGAGCGGGTTTGCGCAGGGGACGATCCGAACCCGGAGACGACATCTCAAGGGTATACGAAGCAGTCATGAGGTCCGACGCGTCCAGCACCAGTTCCGCCTGCCGTGACGCCGCCACGCAATCGTCCAGTGTGATACCTCCCGGTTTGTCAATAAACACGCGCAACACGCCCCGCGAGCCGCTTCCGGCCAACTCCACCTCGATCAGTTCATAACCGATCCGGGCGAGTTCCGGTTCCAGCAGTTCCCACAGGGCCCGTCGCAATACTTCGTGTTCCATGTATTTCCTTCCACCGTCCCGCGGGCACCACCTTGCCAGCGGGTAATAAAAAAAGTGGGCTGTCGCCCACTTTCACGGCGGCTACTCTTCGTCAGGAAATAATTATAGCATTAGCCCGGTGAACATGGCAACCTGATGAGACCAGTCCGAATCAACCACCCCGTTCCGGATCACGCGGCAGGCTCGATAATGGACAGCCCTCGCAGCGGGCGCGACGGCGACAAAAGTCCTTGCCGGTCCAAACAATCAGGCCGTGATACTCCCGAAACAGCGAAATATCCGAGTCCAAGCAATTCTCAAACCACGCGCGCAACGATTCATAGGACATCGACAGGGCCTCGGGTTTCCCGTGACGGGCCAGGATCCGCCGGGTGTACGCGTCAATGACAAACACGGGAAACCCACATGCGTACAGTAATATATCGTCGGCCGTTTCGGGGCCGATGCCTTTCAGCGCGAGCAATTGCCCCCGGGCTTCCGCCAGGGGTAGCGCGGCAAGGGATTCCAAGCGACCGCCATGTTTTTCCAGCAGCCACCGGGAAAATCGCCGGACTTTTTCCGTTTTCTGACGGAAATATCCGGAAGGACGCAGGGCATCCCATAGCACCGCGTCATCCATGGATACCAGCGCGGCAGGATCAAGGGCGTTCAACCGTTTCAGGTTCGCGATCGCCCTTTCCACGTTCCGCCAGGCCGTGTTCTGGGTCAGAATGGCCCCTATGGCAATCTCAAAGGGCGTTTCCCCCGGCCACCATCCCGTCGGACCATAATGGGCCTGCATCAGTCGGTAAAACCGGTACAACGCCTTCCTGTCCGGGGATACAGGGATTTCCTTTTTCATAGAACCAGCGTACCCTCTCGAAGGGCTCGGTCCGCCATCAGGATGCCAATCATGCTGATGCTGTCCTGGATGCGCCCGTCCATTACCATCCGAACCGCGTCTGCTAACGGCACCCACCGGATGAGTAATTGCTCGGTAGGATCCGGTCGGGCTGGCACCGGGCGCAGTTCCGTCGCCACGTACACGTATCCCCGTTCCGAAGAATGACAGTTACTCACGTGAATCTCTCCACCCAAGGGCATCCACTGCTCCGCCGCCAGGCCCGCTTCTTCCTCCAGTTCCCGGCGAATGGCTTCCAGGGGTGATTCACCGGGATCCGTTCCGCCCTCCACGATTTCCCAGGAATAACAGTCCATGGTGTAGCGATACTGCCCCACCAGGCACAGGTCCCGCTTTGGCGTCAAGGCCAGCGCGCCCGTGGCCACGCGGGTCTCCACCACGCCGTAGATCCCCGGCTGACCATCCGGGCGGATCACCTGGTCTTCCCGGACCCGGATCCATGGATTCCGGTATATCTCCCGGGAGGACAGGCGTTTCCATGGATTGGCATACGGTTCATTCCGCGTCACGGGATTGTACCTCCTTCAAAACGCCGGGGGATACCCGTACGCGGGTGCCGGCGATCTCCCGAGCAACAGGTCCCGGAACAGGGTTTCCGTCGCGCGGGCCGAAGTCATCCGGTCCATCCAGGCCACCGAGTCCCGGCAGGCCGCGGCCAGGCGATTCCGCGTTGCTTCGTCCTCCACCAGTTTAACAATGTGCTCCGCGAGGGCCGCGGCGTCTCCCGGAGGCGAAATCAGGGCGTTGACGCCATGCCTCGCGAACAGCCTGATTCCGCCACTGTCCGTAATGGCGCAAGGTACCCCGCAGGCCATGGCTTCTGCTACCGTCCGGCCGAAACCGTGAAAGTCCGATGCTTCCACGAACACCGATGCCCGCCGGCAGGCCGTCGCCACGCCCGCGGTATCCAGCACGCCCAGCACGTCCACCGGAAAGGGTACGTCCAGTTGCCGCCATGTCTCCGCGTCACAGCCATACGTGGCAAAACGTACCCGGCATCCCAGCCGGGCGTGAACCATGGCCCACGCGTCCCGTAACACTGGCCAACCCCGTCGAAGCGATTGGGGACGAACCATGGCCAGCACGATCGGGGGACCATCAGGCGGAACGGGTGGCGGATGAAAGACATCCAGGTCCAGGGCTGGCGGTACCAGAGAGGCCCGTCCTCCCGCCGCGTGGATCCTTTCTGCGAGCCACGGCGTCTTGCAGAAACTCCATGGCATCGCGCGATAGGTATCCCGTACCGCATCCCGGAACCAGGGAGCATCGGCAGGATAAAAATCGGGCTCAAAATCCTGCGCGTAACAGACAGGCAGCACCGACGCGTCCGCCTCGCGATAGCACCGGGCGGCCAGGTAGACCGTGGGCCAGAAAGTGGCCACCACGACGCGGGGTCCCCATTCCAGGATACACCGGACCAGCCGCGCGTCATCGGCACAGGATAGTGCTCCCAGTCGATCCGCCAGTTCCGGGTCTGTACGCCTGGGCCCGCGCGCGACCACAAGAACCTCGTGGCCCAACCGCCGCAGATCCTCCACCAGCAAGGCGACAGAAATGACACCCCCTGCCCTCGGCGTGTCTTCGAGTAAAAACGCGACCCGTAGTACCGGGACGTCGGCCGCCACGTTTAACCGAGGCGGATGACTGGCCATCCAGTTAAGATCCCCCCGGGACGCGGGACGCCATGCCGGATCCCGCGGGGTGCCATGAAACCGGTGACGCTCCATGACGGCGGGACGGAACCCAGGCTTTCCCTCTCCCCCCCGGATCAGGTCCAGTACCCGGTTCGCGACCGGTCGTACCGCGTCCCGAAACGCTACCTCGAGCGCCGCGTACGGTCGGTATCGCGCGAGCCGGTGCCTGATTTTTCTGAACAGGGAGGCCATAGCCATCGTTCCTCGTAAGCCTTGAAAGTATACCCGAGTGCCTGCGTCAGAAGGTTTCACGGTCCGCGCGGCCTCACGCAGATTCAGGTCATGGGAAAAAAGGACTGGCTGGTTATGAGGATGAATTCCGCGTGAGCAACCTTGAGGTTGGAGTTGGGAAGATTTCTCGCTGCGCTCGAAATGACAGGATTGAGCCGAAATGACAGGATTGAGCCGAAATGACAGGATTGAGCCGAAATGACAGGATTGAGCCGTAATGACAGGATTGAGCCGTAATGACAGGGTTGGAGCTAATGACGGCATTGGGTTCGAAATGACCGTGTTGGGCAGCGTGCTGTCCGTTCGATGAACGTTTTCCTTCATTTAACCTTTCGATACGGCCTTTCGGTATAACAACACGCTTTCACTTCGAAGAGCGAAATGAGGGGAAATTTTAACGTAGGCCCATGCTCACCAGGGAAAAAGCTGCTCTCCCGAAAAAAGCACGCTTTGACAGGAATGCATAATCACTTTGAACCCGAGACGCTGGTTTGCGGCGTCCCGCGTGTTTTTGCTATACTAGGGGTCCTTCTGGCGGAATCGCTGGAGGATAACGCGTCCCCATCGTCTAGCCTGGCCTAGGACACCGCCCTTTCACGGCGGCGACAGGGGTTCAAATCCCCTTGGGGACGCCATTTTTATTTCCGACCCCACGCCCCCGTATCGGTCAAAAAGGAAAGCCGGACCGGCATGTCCGGCCCGGCTCCCGATCTGTCGCCTGTCCGTTCAGAGCAGGGTGATTTCCTGCTTCATCCGGTCGAAAACCGCTACCTTCTCGTGTCGCTGGGCCAGGGCACCCATGATCAGGGCCGTCTGCAGGCGATAAGCCCACTCGGCGCTAAACCCCGTGTTCGTGTCGTGGTTCACCACGCACTCGTAAAACCGCTTCACGTATTGTTTCAGGTCCTGTCCCTGGGGAATGGGAACCCGTTGCAGTTCCTGGTCCGGCTTGTTCGAACGGGTCACCACGATTTCCTCGCCCACGATGGTTATGGTCGCGTCCCATCCGCGGATCACTGGAATCCGGCCGGGTTCACCCCGGCTGCCGGTGGTGGTGTTGGCATTGCCCTGGGTGCCCAGTACGGCCAGGGCAAGGCTGTGGTTATACTCCAGCAACATGTTGAAGGTATCCGGCACTTCCCGCTCCTCGTAGCGATACTTGCCGCCAATGGCCACGGCCTTGTTGGGAAAATCGAGGTCCAGCGCGTACAGGCTCGGTGCCAGCGAGTGGGGAAACAGGTCCGTGACCGGTCCACCCGCGTAATCTTCGTACATCCGCCAGCGGAAAAAACGACTGACGTTGAACGCCCGACGGGGCGCGTCCCCCAGGAACGCTTCCCAGTTCAGGTCGGGACCGGGCTTCGCTTCGGGATCGTCAATCTTCATGCCCGCCTCGCCGAAATCGCCCACCCGGAAATAACCGCATTCCGCGTGAATCGGCTGGCCGATGACGCCCTGGCGGATCATGTCGCGGATGAGGGTCCAGGCCTGATCCGACATGCCCTGGGTTCCCAGTTGAAACACCCGTCCCGTTTCCCGGGCCACCTCGGCCACCTGCCGGGCCAGTTCAAACTGCCTCCAGTGGGTCAGCGGCTTTTCGCAGTACAGGTCTTTCCCGGCCCTCATGGCGTCTATCGCCTGGTAACCGTGATGATGATCCGGCGTGGCGATCACCACCGCGTCCACATCCTTGTCCCGCAGCAACTCATGGTGGTCCATGTAGGCCTTGCCGTTGATCTCCTTCGCCATCCGATCCAGCCGGGGACGGTACACGTCGCAGGCGGCGACCAGTCGCACGTTACCGCCTCCCTCGTCCCGCAGCCACTTGAACTGGGTCATCAGGGAATATCCCCGCCCACCGCAACCGATGAACCCGATCCCCACCGCGTTGTTCTTCCGGTTGGCCGCCGCCACCGCCGGGGCGGACGCCTTCAGCGCGCCGAGGCCCACCGCAACGCCGGTCGTAGCACCCAGAAACTCCCTTCGATCCATCTTCATCCCGCTGTTCGATGTCATGTCTGGACTCTCCTGTTGGTTGTCTCCAGGACGCAGGGTCGCAACCGTCTTCCCTGTTTACTCCTCATTTTCCGGTGGAACGCTCCGCGCGAACCGGGTCACGGGACCACTTCTCCCATTCCGCCGCGATGGTTTCCGGAGCGGCTTCCTCATCCCACAGGGCCACGCCATACGTAACCCGCAATGGCTGTTCCCGGGTCACCGTGAGCGGTGTTTCGTGCAGGGCCAGCGTGGCGGACAGGTACGCGAAAGGTTCGTTCATCGTGAACCATACCGCGGGCCTCGTGTTTGCCGCACGATCGAAAAATGCCACCGTCACCGGGTGACCATCCGGTGAAGACACGGCCGCGCACCACGCGGCACCGCGGATCAGCCGCTCGTCGCCACGGAACGTCTCCGCGGACCCATTGGGGTCGTGAACAAATCGGGTCCTCCCGTCCATGGTCCGCGGGAAACGCAGGCCCATGCCGTAATAGTGGTTTCCCTCCAGGGTGATTTCAGGCCTGTTCTCCGGGGGCTCCAGCGTGGTTTCCCACGTCAACCGGGCGGGACGCTGCCCCCCCAGTAAAGTCAGCCTGCGATGCTCTACCGCGTACACCGTGCCATCCGGCCAGACCCACCGCAACGTTTCCTCGATGCCTTGACCTGTCACGCACAATGAGTCGGCATGTTGCAGACCTTGCCAACCCGTTTTCTTGTTCCATTCCTCCCAGAACGTGCGCCCGTCCACGCCCAGGGCGTACATGAGTCCATGATGATGCACGTGGTCTTCCACGTCATCCCGGGCGACATTCACGCCTCCCGGGGTAACCAGTTCGCGGATGTAAGACTTGGGGGAAGGAGGCCCGAAACGGTAACACAGGCTCATGCCACCCGGGGCGGTCAGCCGGAGTTCCCGGGGATGGCTGACGCCCTCAGGACGATCCGGCAGGACCACTGGCCCGCCTTCCGCGAAGGTCGCCCCCATGAGACTTACTCCCACGATTCCCCAACTAACCAGGACCATCATGACCTGACCAGGGACGATCCGTCTTGTTCCCATGCGCGCTCTCCCATGACATCGATAACGTTATGGTAAAGTACTTTTTGATCGCATGTCAATGCCCACGGTTCTTCCCGCGGGATTTATGGTAATCCGCACCGTTACAATACACGCATGAAGATACTGGTCGTTGGCGCGTGTCCTTACCCGGCGGGACTGGGTTCCCAGGTTTACCTGGGGGCTACAACGAATGCCTTGTTGTCCATGGGTTACCAGGTCCGTGTCGCGGTATACGGATGGGGAGAAACCGGGGAGGGTACAGGTCGGGCTGTCGCCCTGGCCCCTTGCCCAGGTGTCATCTCCGGCCACGGGACACCGGACCTTGTCGCGCCACTGCTTCGCGCCTCCACCTGGGGACGCATTCCGAAACGGGTTACATCGGGGCCCAATCGCCGTAAATTACTGGATGACGTGGCCCTATGGCAGTTGTTGCGCCGGCTCCGCAAGACCGATCCCCCTGACGTGGTGTGCGCGCATAACCACGAATCCCTTGTCGTCTCTTTGATGGCCGGATTTTCAAGAGTCGTCTACTTCGCGCACAACGCCCTGTCTGAAGAACTGCCGTGGTACGCGACGGATGATCGCCTCCGACGGCTCGCGGAAGTCATCGGCCATGGCGTGGATAGCCTGCTGCCGCGTCGAGCCTCCCTGGTCATCGTTCCGCATCACCGTCTCGCGGGGCACCTCGTGTTGCGGGGATGTCCCCAGGATAAAATCCGGATCCTCCCACCTCCAGCGGAACCCCTCCTGCTGGAGGCGCCTTTACTGTCGCGGGAACGGGTAGAACCCTGTCCTGCCGTGGTCTATTTCGGTAACCTCGACGCGTACCAGAATACCGGCATGCTCCTCCGGGCCATGACCCGCGCCAGGGAATCCCGCCCAAACATGCGGCTGATCGTGGTCAGCCGGGATCCAGCCGTTATTCCCGGGGCTGAAATGGTGCAGGACCGGGGATTGGAAACCCTCGCCGATATGCTGGCACGGGACGTCATTGTCGCGATCCCCCGCGCGGGCTGGTCGGGATACCCCATCAAGCTGGTCAACGCCCTTTCGGCAGGCAAACCGATCGTCACCACCACCTCTGCCGCGTGGGAACTCGAAAACAATGTGCACGCGCTGGTCGTTGACGAGCGAGACGACCGGGCCTTCGCTGAAGCCCTTGTGCGGCTCGTGGACCACGAGGAACTTCGCCTGCGCCTGGGACGGCAGGCCCGTGTTCTTGCCCTCGAGCGGCATCATCCCGAGCAGTACGCGGCATCGCTGGATGCGCTGATCCGGGATACTTTTGTCACGACCGCAAACTGAACAGACCGGAAAAAATACCCCGTTACCTTTTTTCATGTTCCGGATTGATTCCACCTGTCCAGTGGGATACACTGAGTCCGTAGCCGTGTGGAATGGAAATGGAGGACCCCACCATGAAACTGTCATGCCAGGTAACAGGAAAACCCCTCACGCGAAGCATGGTGACCAGCATGCTGCTGATCATCGCCCTGCTGGGATCGTGGAGTGCCGCGGAAGCCCTGAAATTACCGGCGGTATTCGGCGATCACATGGTCATCCAGGCCGAACGCGCCACCCCGATCTGGGGCTGGGCGAACCCGGGAGAGCGCGTCCGGATCGTGGTGAATGGTAAGGTCTGGGCCCGAACCACCGCGGACGACACGGGCCGATGGAAGACGGAAATCACCGCCTGTCCGAAGGCCGGTTCCAGGCTGGAAATCGTGGTATCCGGATCGAAAGAAGAAATCGTGCTGCGCGACGTGCTGGCCGGAGAAGTCTGGATCGGTTCAGGTCAGTCCAACATGGAATGGCCCGTGAAACTGGTCATGAACGCCGAACAGGAAGTCGCATCGGCCAACTGGCCGGAAATCCGCCTCTTCGTGGTCAAAAAACGGGTGGCCGATCATCCATTGAACGATTGCGAGGGGGAATGGAAGGTCTGCTCGCCCGATACGATCGGTGATTTCTCGGCCGTGCTGTATTTCTTTGGCCGCGAACTCCACCGGCAACTGCACGTGCCGGTGGGGCTGATCGAAACGGCCTGGGGGGGGACGCCGGCTGAATCGTGGACATCCGAATGTACTCTGCGCGCAACGCCCATGTTCCAGCCCATTACGGCGAAATGGGACGAAGCGATGAAGCGGTATTCCGAAGAAAAGGCCGCTTATGATCAGGCACTTAAAGCATGGGAAACCGAGGCGGAACAGGCAAAGGCCGAAGGCCGCGAAGCTCCCAGGCGTCCCGCTGAACCCCGCGGACCGGATCATCCCTGGCGGCCGGCCGGACTGTACAACGGGATGGTCGTTCCCCTCGCGCCCTTCGCGTTCCGCGGGGTGGTGTGGTACCAGGGTGAGTCGAACGCTTCCCGGGCATGGCAGTACCAGAAACTCTTTCCTGCCATGATCCGCGACTGGCGTAAACTCTGGTGCCAGGGTGATTTCCCCTTCTATTTCGTGCAACTGGCCAACTTCATGAAACGCGGGGAAGAGCCCGGCCCATCCGAGTGGGCCGAGTTACGCGAGGCCCAGGCCATGACCTGTTCGCTGCGGAATACCGGTATGGCGGTCGCCATCGACATCGGCGACGCGGAAGATATTCACCCCCGCAACAAGCAGGAAGTAGGGCGCCGACTGGCCCTGATTGCCCTCGCGAGGGATTATTGCCGCGACCTGGAATATTCCGGCCCCGTGTTCAAAAAGGCCTACGTGAATCACAACGCCATCGAAATCACCTTCAGCCACGATGAAAGCGGCCTGGCCACCCCGGATGGCGCCCCGCTCAAAGGGTTCGCGGTGGCTGGACGGGATGGCAAATTCTACTGGGCCGACGCGAAAATCGTCGGGCGTCGCGTGGTAGTCTCCACGCCAAAGGTCCCGCGGCCCGTGGCGGTACGCTACGCCTGGGCAGACAATCCCGAGTGCAATCTCGTGAATGGCGCTGGCTTGCCTGCCGTGCCTTTCCGGTCGGACAACTGGCCTGGCGTAACCTTCGGCAGGAAGTAAAAGAACCCGTCCCGACTCACCTCATCCCCTGGACGCTCGACAAGCGTTCAGGGGATGTCTTTTCCCCGGATGCCGTCACGGGTCAGGTTGGGATTGGGCAGGCCGTCGTTAGCGGGAAGCAGTTCCGTCGCGTCCAGGAACTCCACGTGGCCATCCGCGAACAGGTACAACCGCTTGCCTCCGGCGCCGAACCACCCCCGGTCTCCCGCCCACGCGGCGTGATTGGAAAACCACTCCCCCACCAGCACCTTTTTCGACGGATACCGCAGCGCCGACTTCCGCTGGGGCATCGCCGGCAGGGGGTTACTGTAACAGTCCGCGGTCCGGTTCAGGGTATTGATCTGTTCCGGCGAATGGTAAAACACCATGGCGTACGCGTACGACGTGTTTTCATATTTCTCCTCGGTCAGGCGCCGGATATCGGCGGGACACCAGTAGACAAGGGGTTCCTCCCGCGACTGGGGCACGTATGGCCGCAACAGGTCCCGCCAGCCACGCCCCATCCACAACCAGTACCCGGGCGGTTCATACAACGGCAGGTCCTGGCGCGCGGGATACGTGTCCTGGTGTTCCCCAAGATAACATTCAAAGGCAATAAAAATCTGTTTCAGGTTAGACGCGCACGAAGCCCGCAGGGCACCATCCCGGGCGCGGGCCAGGGCCGGCAGGCTCAGCGCGGCCAATACGGCGATGATGCCGATTACCACCAGCAGTTCCACCAGGGTAAAACCACCCCGCTCACTTTTCGCCCCTGCGTGTGCCAACAATTCCATGTTTACTGCTTACCCTGCCAAATCCCAGGTTGACCACGGATTATTATAACTGAAGGTAGTCCATAGTCGAACAGATGGGCACCATCCCCCCTTTCTCCCGGGCAACGGTAATGTCATCATGTCGCCCCTTCAGCGCGGATACCCTGCCCCATCTTTTTTCGGAAACTGGCAAGGTCAGGTCGTTGGCAACCTGGAAAGCCCCTTACCCGCTCCCTGACGGACAATGGGGGCGATATTTCATCCCCCGGCCAATGTTCCCGCGTTTTTCGGTATCGTTAACCATGTCCCCACCTGGAAAAAGCGGCGGGAGCCGCGTTGTCACGACTCCCGCCGCGCCATTGCGTCAGCGGTTATTCACCGCCGTTATCTCACTTCCGCCGACGGCTCGCTTTCGCGCCAGCCAGGGCCGTCAGGGCGGCCAGTACCGCCAGACCCAGGCCACCGGCCGCCGGAATCCCGGTTTCGTCTACCGACAGGGTGAAGATCGGCGACGTGGCCGTGGTGACCGCGTCACTGGCTTCGCACTGGTAGGTACCCGCGTCGGCCATGGTAACCGGGTCGAAGGTCAGCGTCGTGGCCGTCGCGCCAGGCAGGGCGACCCACGCTTTCGAACCGTCATTCTTGAACCACTGCAGGCTGACCGCGCCCACTTCGCCGCTCACGGCTACTTCGAAGGTCGCGGACTGTCCCTGGATCACCTGCAGGCTGGTCGGCCCAACCGCCGAAACGGTCAGCGTGCAGTTGTCGAGGATATCCACCGTGCGGTTCGCCGTCGTGGTGTTGCCGTAACTGTCGGTCACGCTGTAGGTCACCGTCCAGGTTCCGGGCGCGAGCGGTCCAGCCGGTGGCAGGCCGCTTACCGTGATGTTCGCGGTCACGTCGCCGTCTTCCGGATCGTTCGCCAGCGCGCCGGCGTCCGTGTAGGTGTCGCCGCAATCCAGCACCGCCGGGTTATCGCCCAGGATGGTGATTACCGGCGGCATGTCAGCGGTCACGTTGACGGTCAGCGTGGCCGTCGCTACGCGGTTGCCGCTGTCCTGGGCCGTGTAGATCACCGTGTAGGTGCCGATCGTGTTCACGTCCACCACGCCGTTGACGTTGACCGTCACCGGGCCTTCGCAGGCATCCACCGCCGTCGCGACGGGCGGCGTGTAGGGCGTACCGACGAGGATAAACACCGGGTTGGCTCCAGGAATGGTAATCACCGGGGCCTGCGTGTCCGCCACGTTCACCGTCCGCGTCACCGACGCCGAGTTGCTGCTGGCGTCCGTGGCGGTGTAGGTCAGCGTGTACGTACCGGGAACCGCCGTGTTGACCGAACCCGAGATGTTCACCGTCGGGAACGCGTCGCAGGTATCGACGGCCGTGGCGCCCGCTTCCGTGTAGGTCGATCCGCACTCCACGTTCACCGTCACGTTGCCATTGAGCGTAATCACCGGGGCCTGCGTGTCGACCACGTTCACCGTCCGCGTCACCACGCTAGTCTGGCTCTGACCGTCGGTGGCCGTGTAGGTAATCGTGTAGGTACCGGGCACAGCCGGGTTCACCGTGCCATTGGTGGATACCGTCAGCACGCCGTCGCACGCGTCCACCGCCGTCGCGCCGGTATCCGTGTAGGTACCACCGCATTCCACCGTCATGGTCGCGTTACCATTGAGCGTAATCACCGGGGCCTGCGTGTCGACCACGTTCACCGTCCGCGTCACCGGCGTGGCGTTGTTGCCGTTGCCGTCGTTCGCGGTGTAGGTCAACGTGTAGGTACCAGGCTGGGAGGCATTCACCGAGCCGGAGGTCGTTACCGCGACACTGCCCGCGCACGCGTCCACCGCCGTCGCTCCGGCATCCGTGTAGGTACCACCACATTCCACGGTCTCGGTCGCGTTACCATTGAGCGTAATCACCGGGGCCTGCGTGTCGACCACGTTCACCGTCCGCGTCACCGGCGTGGCGTTGTTGCCGTTGCCGTCGTTCGCGGTGTAGGTCAACGTGTAGGTACCTACCGCGTTCGCGTTCACCGAGCCAGTTACCGTGACCGGGCGATCGCCGGCGCAGACGTCGGTCGCCGTCGCGCCCGCGTCCGTGTAGGTCGAGCCGCACTGCACCGTCACGACGCTGTCACCGTTCAGCGTGATCACCGGCGGCGTCGTGTCAATCACGTTCACCGTCCGCGTGGCCGTTGCCGTGTTCCCGTTACCGTCGTTCGCGGTGTAGGTAATCGTGTACGTGCCCACCACGTTCACGTTCACCGAGCCGGAAGGCGTTACCGCGATACTGCCCGCGCACGCGTCCACCGCCGTCGCGCCGGCATCCGTGTAGGAGCCGCCACACTCCACCGTTACCGGGCTCGTGCCGTTCAGCGTGATGACCGGCGCCGTCGTGTCGACGACGTTCACCGTGCGGGTCGCGGTCACAACCTGGGAGGTAACCGGGTCTGTCACACTGTAGGTTACCGTGTGGGTACCGGGCGCGCTCGTGTTGATCGGCAGGCCGGTCACCGTGATACTCGACGTCAGGTTACCGGATTCGGCGTCCGTCGCCGTCGCGCCCGCGTCAGTGTACGCGTTCGGGCATTGCACCGTGGCCGGGTTATCACCCAGGATTGTGATGACCGGCGGCAGGTTATTGGACACGATGACCGTCAACACGTAGATGGACGTGTTATTGCTGTCGTCCGTCGCCGTGTAGGTCAGCGTGTAGGTTCCGGCGGTATTGTTGTCCACCGTTCCGCTTACGTTTACCGGGACATTACTGTCACACGTATCCGTGGCGGTGCCGGTCGGTGGCGTAAAGGGCTGCCCCACGATGATCCCGATCGGGTTCGACCCGGGTACCGTCAATACCGGCGCCGTCGTATCGACCACGTTCACCGTGCGGGTTACCGGCGTGGCGTTGTTGCCATTGCCGTCGTTCGCGTTGTAGGTCAGCGTGTACGTACCAGGCGTGGCGGTATTCACCGAGCCGGTAACGGTCACCGGTCGGCTACCCGTGCATGAGTCGGTTGCCGTCGCGCCTGGATCCGTGAAGGTCGAACCGCACTGTACCGTCATCGTGCTGTTGCCGTTCAGCGTGATCACGGGGGCCGTGGTGTCAATCACGTTCACCGTGCGCGTGGCGGTCGCCGTGTTCCCGTTGCCGTCATTCGCGCTGTAGGTGATCGTGTAGGTCCCTACCACCGAGGTGTTCACCGAGCCGCTCGTGGTGACCGTCCGGTTGCCCGTGCAGGCGTCCACCGCCGTCGCGCCGGCATCCGTGTAACTGGAGCCGCACTGCACCGTTACCGGGTTCGACCCGTTCACCGTGATCACGGGGGCCGTCGTATCAACCACGTTCACCGTGCGGGTTACCGGCGTGGCGTTGTTGCCATTGCCGTCGTTCGCGTTGTAGGTCAGCGTGTACGTACCAGGCGTGGCGGTATTCACCGAGCCGGTAACGGTCACCGGTCGGCTACCCGTGCATGAGTCGGTTGCCGTCGCGCCTGGATCCGTGAAGGTCGAACCGCACTGTACCGTCATCGTGCTGTTGCCGTTCAGCGTGATCACGGGGGCCGTGGTGTCAATCACGTTCACCGTGCGCGTGGCGGTCGCCGTGTTCCCGTTGCCGTCATTCGCGCTGTAGGTGATCGTGTAGGTCCCTACCACCGAGGTGTTCACCGAGCCGCTCGTGGTGACCGTCCGGTTGCCCGTGCAGGCGTCCACCGCCGTCGCGCCGGCATCCGTGTAACTGGTACCGCACTGCACCGACACCGGGTTCGACCCGTTCAGCGTGATCACGGGGGCCGTGGTATCGACCACGTTCACCGTGCGCGTGGCGGTCGCCGTGTTGCCATTACCGTCGTTCGCGCTGTAGGTGATCGTGTAGGTCCCTACCACCGAGGTGTTCACCGAGCCGCTCGTGGTGACCGTCCGGTTGCCCGTGCAGGCGTCCACCGCCGTCGCGCCGGCATCCGTGTAACTGGTACCGCACTGCACCGACACCGGGTTCGACCCGTTCAGCGTGATCACGGGGGCGGTCGTGTCAACCACGTTCACCGTGCGCGTGGTGGTCGCCGTGTTCCCGTTGCCATCGTTCGCGGTATAGGTTCGCGTGTACGTGCCCACCACCGCGGTATTGACCGTGCCGCTCATATTCACCGTCCGGTTACCCGTGCAGGCGTCCACCGCCGTCGCGCCCGGATCCGTGAAGGTTGAGCCGCACTGTATGGTCATGACCGACGAGCCGTTGAGCGTGAGCACGGGCGCGGTCGTGTCGACCACGTTCACCGTGCGCGTCACCGGCGTGGCATTGTTGCCATTGCCGTCGTTCGCGTTATAGGTCAGCGTGTAGGTGCCCACCGCGTTCGCGTTCACCGAACCGGAAACGGTCACTGTCCGGTTGCCCGCGCACGCGTCGGTTGCCGTCGCGCCTGGATCCGTGAAGGTCGAACCGCACTGTACCGTCATCGTGCTGTTGCCGTTCAGCGTGATCACGGGGGCCGTGGTGTCGACCACGTTCACCGTGCGGGTCGCGGTCACCGTGACCAGGGTCACCGGATCCTGCACCGAGTAGGTCACCGTGTAGGTACCCGGCACCGCCGTGTTGATCGGCAGGCCGGACACCTGGATGAACGACGTCAGGTCGCCGGATTCGGCGTCCGTCGCCGTCGCGCCCGCGTCGGTGTACGCGTTCGGGCACTCCACCGTCACCGGGGTCGAGCCGTTCAGCGTGATCACCGGCGGGGTGTTGCTTTGCAGGATCAGGCTGGTGGACGTGGTGGCCACGTTGCCGCTGCCGTCCGTCGCCGCATAGGTCAGCGTGAAGGTGTACGGATACGGCTGGTAGGCCGGATTGTTACTCGGGATCGGGAAGGGCACCACGTTGTTACTGGCGTCGCGGCAGGTCACCGTCAGGCTGGCGGTGATGTCACCCCAGCACCCGTCGGTCGCCGTCACGCCGGACAGCGCCTGGGCCAAGGTATACGGTCCAGCGTTCACCACGAAAGACCGCTGGTTCACGCCGTTGATCACGCCCGGCGTCACGTCCTGCACGGTCACCGTTCCCGTGTTGCAGGAAGCCGTGTTGCCACTGGAGTCCACAAGGTTCAGCGTCACCGTCACCGGCGTGCCCAGGTTCGCGCAGGAGAAGGTGTTCGGCGTCACGCTCGAAGCGCCCCAGTTGATGCCGCAGTTGTCCGTCGACGCCGCGCCAAGGGCCTGCACATCCGCCGCCGCGAGCGTGTAGGTACCGTTGATCCCCAGGTTCACCGTGATGGCACCACACGACGCCACCGGCGGAATGTTATCCACCACGTTTACCGTCGTGGTCGCCGTCGCGCTGTTCCCACTGGTATCCCGAACCGTCAACGTCACCGGCACGGCGGTGCCTGCCTGCGCGCACGTAAACGTGCTGGGCGCCACCGTCGAGGCGTTCCAGTTGATGCCGCAGTTGTCGCTGCTGCCCGCGCCGATGCTCTGTACATCGGTCAGGGTCAGCGCATAGGTACCCCCACCGCCCAGGTAGACCGTGATCGGGTTCGCCACCGCGGTCGGGGCCGCCGTCTCGCTGACCGCGATCGTCGCCACGCAGGTGCCCGTCCGGCCCAGCGTGTCGTACGCCGTCA